>Ga0247809_1000008_pt1 | contig 209272 bp, 202 predicted proteins | sample UWRJL104311B1_FD_180951 | JGI IMG/M metagenome (GOLD analysis project Ga0247809, IMG submission 180951) | Plant litter microbial communities from Arlington Agricultural Research Station in Wisconsin, United States - UWRJ-L104-311B-1 | ecosystem: Environmental > Terrestrial > Plant litter >... | reverse complement strand
ACAAGTAATAATTAATAATAACCATTAAATCAGAACACAATGCCAATTGACAATTTAGGGAGACTGCACCTTACTGCAGCACAAAAAACAAGTGTAACAGGAGCTTTGACAACTATTGAGACTATTTTACTGAGTGTAACACAAAATCTGACCAGCGAAGAGCGTCAGCGTTATGGAAGTGTAAATGAAACGAATAAGTTGCTAGTAAATAAAGTTCGTGATTATTATCAATCGCAACCTACTTTAGGAAGCACTGATGTGGACTGGGCAGAATATGAAGCTGATTTTCAAGACCGCGCTTTTGCAGATGTAAATGAACAACGTCTCTTGTCTATCGTAAAAATGCTTACTGACTTTAAAATCGTTCACGATTTTGATAACTATCAAGCAGCATTGACAGATTATGATTATAGCAAATATAAGGCTGGAACAAAAACACCAGGCTTTACTGAAAAAGTAACTGACATGAAAGCACTTTTTCCTAATACAGGAAATTCAGGAACTGCTCCTGAGCCAAAAACAGAATTATAATTAGGCGGGTTGAGAAACTCCTTTTTAAAACCGGAATCGTAGAAGTTCCGGTTTTTTTTATAGTAATATGCGTCTATACCTATGATAATTAATCTTTATAAACATGCATAAGTCAATCACGCTATTTTTTTTACTTCTGATGCTTTCTTCTTTTGGACAGCAGAAAGATATTTTGGAAAAATATCTATTCGATAAAATACTAATCAAAGCTTCAGCGGCGGCGACTGTTGGCGATACTGCAAAACAAAACCTTTATTATAATTATTTTTTTAAAAGTAATCCGCCCGATTCTTTAAAGTGCTGGGCTTATTATGACCAAGCGGTATACTCTTATGAATATACTGATAAAAGCATTGATTATTCTATTTCACTTCTTCTTAAAGGTTTGCACTACAGTAAAAACCAGCCTAATAATCAAGCACTTTGCTTATATGGCTTGGCACATTATTATGCGGCTAAAAATGATCTTGAAAAAGCGATGCATTATCTAACCAAGTTTAAAGATGTTTTAAATTCTGGAAAGCTGACCCAATATAATTCTCTTATGCAGAAAAATGGGGGTTATAGTATTTACATGGTACTTGGTGATTCAAAATAGCCATTTCAGGATTTCACGAAATAATAAGGGAAGTTGATGCTTATATTCTCAAAAACAAAGATATTTCAGAAGAAACAGCCGCCTCATTGACACTTCAAAAAATAGGGAGCTATGTAAGGCTGGCATCTATTTATAATTATCAAAGAAGGACTGATTCTTCCCATTATTACATACAAAAAGTAAAAGATTTAGAGAAAAAAGACAAGAGTTCTAGAAGCGCGTGGTTCTCAGAAGCTATTTATTTTATACTTGTAAAAAATCCAAGTACCTGCTATGGCAATGGAACAGGCGGTTCTTCAATATATAAAATAATGGATGTTCCTTATACACTAAGTTTTAGCTGGAGCGCAATTATTACAAATAACTGCGGCAATGAAGTTACACGTTCAGGAAATGCTTATTCAGTAGTGTCCCCGAATTTTTAAAGGAATAGAAATTCGTTTTATTCTGAATTAGAAACAATAAAAAACCAGAATCCTTTCAAGGGTTCTGGTTTCTTTTATTTAGAGTATTAAGATTCTTCTTTTGTCATTTTATTATGTCCATCCATGAAACCTTCTGCGAATTCTTTGAGAAGCTGTTCGGCCTTTTCACCGGAATAGCCTTTTTCAATTAGTGCCAGCCGAAGACTGTTAAAGTTGGCATAGCCTTTTTCTGAACCTTGCCTAAAGCCAAAATTATACATGGCATGACTATCTTCTGCTATACTCCCTTTTGATAGGCTGTTTAATAATTCTTCTGGATACATGGAAATTTGATTGATATCCAAAGTTAGGCATACCTTGCGCTTTACTAGTTACACAGTTCAAAATTATCTTTATACGATTTTCCTAGCAAGAATAAAGAAATGTAGAGATATTTAAATTAGAATTGTGGAACTGATATTGCATTTTAAGAATATCCTTGAGCACTTTCTGCAATTTATCAAAGGAAGATGGCTTGTTTATATATACATTGGCACCACTTACAAATGTTTCCTCAATGTCACTTTCAGATGAAGAAGTAGAGTAAATGGCTATCGGAAGATTGCTGAATCTTGGGTTTGCCCTAAGTTCCTTTAAGCATTCAATTCCTGACATCAAAGGCATATTGATATCTAAAAATAGAATATCTGGCAAAACGCTGTCTGGTTTGTTAAGATATTCGAGAATCTGAATCCCATCATGGAAAAAAGACAAATTGGTACGCATGTTAAGGCCTTTGATGGCTTCTTCAAAAATGAGGCAGTCCTCTTTATCGTCATCTACAAGAATAACGCGGATCAAATTATCATTTTCATTCATAAAAGCATTATTTTTTTTAAGATTGTGGCAGATGTAAATATAAAAAAAGTTAAAAAAAGAAGCAATAGCCTATATTGCAAATTTTTCTTAAAGGTAGGAAAGTATACTTTGCAGAAATAAAATTTTATGTATTAATAATAACATACTGATTTAAAAAGAAATAGTGATTGATAAAACTGGTTATTTTTGATTTCTATTCTTTAGAAATTAATTTTCGCTTTAAAGTTGCTATACTCATTTTTGGATTTTTTGTCAATAGCATGATTGCTTTTTTGGTAATTTGGGGAACCGCCAGCGATGTTCCTGAATCATATTGCTTTTTACCTTCGGCATCTACCCATTCTATATCTTCAGCGGGGATATAGACGTCCACGGCATCTCCATAATTGCTAATTTTTCTCTTGCCGTCTTTGCTTAAAGCACCAACACAAAGTACGTTTGGCTCTTGTGAAAGTCCGGGAACGTCGAAGCTTGACTGCATATCCATTTCATCATTTCCAGCGGCGACAATAAATAAAATTTCTGGAGCGCTTTTAAAAGCATTATCAAAAGCCTGCTGAAAATGATGCATCCATTCTTGTGCGACTTTTAGTCTTTCTGTATCATTATATCCCAAATTTTGATTATTTTCTGCAAAAATCAATGCTGAATTTCCAAAGCTCATATTCACAACTTTTACTTTTTGTTTTTTAAACCAATTCACTGTTTCTCTGACAAAAAGTTCCCAATACTTATATTCTGAATCAAGATTTTTTCGGCGTTCTTCCACAGTCATTGCTAATATTCCGGTTTCTCGAAGGTATTTTGTCGTAGGCGTAAATCCGGCGTGATAGATTTCCATAGATTTTTCTGCATTTTGAGTCAGTATAAATCCTACTGCAGTGCCGTGTTCATCTGAATTTCCCGTAAATTTCTCAATTGATTTTCCTGTAAAAAAGACAGATTTTTTTGTTTTTCCTTTGTAATAAGGTTCCCAGAGACCTGTTTCGATTTGGGCTTGAACACTTCCGATAGTAAATAAGAAGAAAAAGATTGCATTTTTCATAGAATATTTGGCTGCTTTTGTAGATAGTAAGGTTTATAAAAATGTTAAAAAACGCAAGACATATGCAGTACGTCGATTATTTGAGTAATACGTCGATTTTCTCGTCGCAATTTGTCATTTTCTATTCAATGGCATATTATAGAATGGCATAATTTTTAATTTTGCATACTTATTTTGTATTTAGGATAACAATTAATCTACATTTTGGCGAAATATAACAAATTATAAGCGATTTTGCCTTTATAAACTGCAGAAAAAATTGTATGTTTATGCTTCTCGATTTTTCAATTGCGGCAGGCTTCTCAAGTCACAATTTAAATAAGCCCTAAAAAGTAACGCAATGAAAAATTTCATTTTACTTATATTTTTTATATTGTTTGTGCAAGACGCTTTTGCACAACAAGATAATTATACCCAAAACAACAAGAAGGCTATCGATACATTGTTGATTTATTCTCCTGCCCAATTAATTCTCAAAGCGTCAGTGGCGACACAAAAGGATGACGAGATAAAACAAAATATTTATTATAATTATTTTTTCAAAAGCAATCCGCCTGATTCCTTAAAATTTGAGGCCTATTATACAATGGCTTATGATTTCTATACTTACACAGATTATGGAGTCGACTATTCAACTGAATTGATGAAAAAGGCCCAGGTTTATGCCAAAAAGACAAATGATATCTATTCAAAAATCCTTTGCTTAGATGGACTTTGCATTTTCTATGGCATGCAAAATGAAACTGAAAAAGTACTTGAAAGTTTAAAGGAAATGAAAGTTTTATTAATTGAAGACAAATCATTGGATCCTCTTAAAAAACTGCATTTGCAGAGTGTTCCTTATAGAATTTATTTTATTATTGGAGATTTTAAACGCTCCACTGAGGGTTATTTAAAAGCAAATACTAACATCAGAAACTATATCGCAGAAAATCCAAATCTATCACCTGATAAGGTTGTTAATTTGACTTACGACATCAAATCAAATTATTCTAGATTACTAACAAATTACAATTATCAAAAAAAGCTAGATTCTTCTGCTTATTACCTAAAAAAAATAAAGAAATTAGAACAAAATGGCTATACTTCTTTTATTGATATTTGGTATCAAGAAACCATGTACTTGATATTGATGAACCGCACTGATGAAGCAATCGATAAAATAGCTTTATTGGATCAGAAGTATTTAATGAATCAAAAAAATGAAAGACATAAAGCGCTTTATTGTTTGGCTTTATGCTATGAATCAAAAAAAAATTATAAAAAGACTCTCGAATTGTGTGAAGAAGCTTTGACTTTAAAAACAAGAAGCTTTCATTTTCAAAATATTCATATTGAACTCTTAAAAACCGCTGCCAATAGTGCAAAACAATTAAAGCTGGAAAAAAAGGCATCTTATTATGCTGAAAAATATCTTGAAGCAGTTGAAAAAATAGATTATGAGCAGAAGGCACTTTTTATAACTAAACTATATGATCAAGATGTAATCGCCCCTTTAGGACATAAGCTTACTACTGAAAAGAAATTTTCTAATTATTATCTGTTTGGATCAATATCATTGCTTTTTGTTTCTTCTTATTTAGTTTGGCGTAGTATCAGATCAGATAGAGACAAGAAAAAATTTCTTGAAATAATTTCGCATATGGAGCGCAAAGAAGCTCTAGCAAAGGAGAAAGAAATTATCTCAAACAATTCAATTGACGAATTTGAAAAAGCTACTGAGCCAAAAACTTCAACCACTATTTCAAAGACGCTTAATGAAGATACCGAACGAAAAATATTAAAGCAACTTGCCAACTTTGAGAAAAAGCAACAGTTTATTTCTTCAAATATTACTGCCGGGTCTCTTGCTGCTGACTTTAATACTAATGTAGTTTATCTGGCCTCGGTTATTAAGAAATACAAAAACAATAGTTTTAATAACTACCTTAATGAACTTCGGATAGATTATATCATTTCTAAATTAAAATCTAACCCTGAATATGCGACTTACAAAATTGCATATCTCGCCGCTGAATGTGGCTTTACTTCACATAGTGCATTTATTCGTGTTTTTACACAACAAAAAGGTATTCCGCCTTCAAAATTCATCAAACTTTTGACGTCTTCAAATTAATTAAAATTTTTACATTAATTTAATTTTAAATATCTAAAAAACAGATGTTTAACTATAAAATAAATACTTCTCAAATTTAATATTTGTGAATTGTTTAAGGAAAAAACTTCTTAAATTCTTCTTAATTTTACTTCCATCAACCACATTTTAGCATATTCAATTTACAATTAATTACAAAGAAAATTTTGCACTTAAAAAATGCAAAACTAATAAAACAAGGACGTGATGAAGAAAAAATATTCCCTTCCGATATTGTCTAATAGGACTGTATTTCTAATTTATCTTACACTTTTGACCCTGCTTTATATTGCCTATTTGAAGGCGTAAGAAGTTACATTTTGTAAATAATAAATACGATTATCATGAATTCTCAGATCCTATATAATAGTAAAATTGCAAGTTCTTCCTATGCAATCATCACTACACAAAAAATGCCACCTATAGTAAACAAACTTACAGACACTCATAAAATGTATAAGTCTGTAGAACGCCTTGTAGAAAAAAATTTAAGCACATCTCTTCTCTCTTTAGAATTTCGTGAAGCTTTTGTCATATTTAAATTAAAAATGGGCGAAATTCAAGTAGTTTTAGACGAAGAAGATGCATTAAATAATGCAATAACCGCCAAAGATTTTGAATCTAGAGATAAGATTTGCAAAGCTGGTGCTGATATTGCTTTATTGCTTTTTAGATGTACAAAATCTAATTCAGTTAGCATGCCGAAATTTGAGTTATTTTATAATGACTTTTATAGAATGAAGCCTAATATATTAGAAGAAAAAATGTATGCTGTTCATGAGGAAGCAAATAAAAATATCCACCAACTTACAAAGTATGGCATTACTCCATCGCTTTTAAAAGCTTTTCAAGCCATGGTCAGTGATTATTTCAAACCTAATAACTTAAAACAGACAGCCGCGCTAAAAAAACGCAATCTTAGAAATCTGCGCCTTTTATTTCGCGACGCAGATAGCATCTTAAAAGATCAACTTGATAAATCTGTGACAAAATTAAAAAAATCAAATCCTCAATTTGTATTTGCCTATAGAAGCAAGAGAATTGTTGAATAATTGCAACTAAAAAAATCTGAAAAGTTGCATTACACCGATTAAATTTGCATCTCATCGATTTTTTGCTTTTAAATATTTTTTTTTAAATCTTATAATTGCCTCTAAGCCAAATTAGTATTAAATTTGTGTTATAGAAGGCTCCGCCTACAATTATAAACCAAAAACTATAACCCATGAAGACAAAAAAGAAAGCCCATATCTTAAACGCAGAACCTACTGGGGCAACACGGCTGATTTATACCATATTATTTCTTATGGTAATTTTTACAACTGTTTTTCTAGCTTAATCAAGCCAAGTTGCGATTAAAAAACTTCTAACGAACCAGATTCTTAAACGGAATCTGGTTTTTTCATTAACTAAACCCAACCAAAGTCTCCTTGCATATGGACTTTTGGCTTTGAATTTTTAATTCTAAAATCTCCGACTTATAAAAATCAAAAACAAATATTTTTTCATAATCTGATTCAAAAGCAATTTCTTTTAGCCTATTTTGAAAGAGAAACGACTTGCAATCATGATCACATGAATTAAGAACCAAAACCAGCCATTGCTTCTCTTTGATTTTTGTGAAAGCTGTTGAAATTATTGCCGTCTTTACCGCTTCATAAGTACATTCGAGCACATCTAAGTCGGTTTTGTAAATTTTTAATTCTGGAGAATCGAATTTATGAAGCTTTTGTATATACTTGTATAAAATCACTTCTCCTCTGATTGCAGAAAGAATTTCTGCCTTGATCAAAATGATTTCCTGCTCAGAAAAATTGATGTCTTTCTTATGAAAACGTATAGCATACAATCCGAGATATTTTGTTTCAAATTGCAACAACTCTTTCTCTATTTCTAAAAACATTTTCTCAAACGGATTAATCCTTTCGCTTAAAATCAAATCTTTGCAAGTAATATTAATTTTCTGGGAAATAGCATCTTTTTTAATAGCAATAACTCCTTTTTCAAGAATCTCAACTTGTGAATCGTATGTCGTAGCAAACTTCCAAAAATCAATAACTTCTGAAATATGTTTCTTTTGCACTTTTTCAGAGATATCAGAACTTTCAATTGCTTCTATCCAATCTTCGATTTGCTGAATGCTTTTCATAACTAAATTTTTATCAAAAGTAAATTTATAGAGCGAGCGCATTTATTTTTTTATACCAACACAAACTTATCTTATACAAAAGCCGTTATTTAAGATAGCAAAAGATTCTATTTCAATTTTGTATAATTTAAAAGGGGTTTTGTATAAATTAATTTTGTACTAACTCTTTTTGGCCTTACTTCGCAACTTAATCGGATAACTTTGAGAAATACGTGCTCGCAAAATAATTTCATTCAATTTTTAATTGATCCAAAATATAGGATTTATAGGCACTTGTCTATCATCATCTATATTCTTTTGTTCTCATATGATTCAGGAGAAATTAAAGAATACAGCGGTGAATTCCACTATATTTTAAAGTGGCTGTGGATTGGTTATTTTTTAATAATGGTTTATGTAAATATGTATCTTTTGGTGCCTCGGTTTCTATTTAAGGCAAAATACCTTACCTATATTACGAGTTTAGTTATTCTTATTGTCTGCAGTTATTTAGTTATGAGATATTTAGCAGTAAATTATTTCGAAAAATATAGAATTGTTGAAAGAAGAGTTTTTTCAAGTTTTTTCAGAGAGATGCTTGCGACAACAAATCTTTTGACCATCCTCGTTTTCTCTTCCACTTCCATAAAGTTATTCCAACAATGGGCCCGCGACACACAAAGAATAAATGAACTAGAAAAAAATTCACTGCAATTAGAATTAAAGGAGTTAAAGAATCAAATCAATCCGCATTTTTTGTTTAATATGCTAAATAATGTGAATGTTTTAGTTCGAAAAGATCCTGACAAAGCCTCGATGACCATTTTAAAACTTTCAGACTTTTTAAGGTATCAATTGTATGATAATAATCAAGATTCCGTTCTGCTAATGTCAGAAATCCAATTCTTAAATGATTTCATGGAATTAGAAAAAATCAGAAGAGATGATTTTTCTTTTAGCCTTTCCATAGAAAACAAAAGCGACAATGAAGACTTGGTTTCACAGCTTGTTTTGCCTCCAAATTTATTTATTACTTTCATTGAAAATGCCATAAAACACAGCGTTGACTTAGATAATCATTCAGAAGCAAATATTCTTTTTCAGATTTATAATTCTGAATTGGTCTTTATTTGCTCTAATACAAAACCTGATGAACCCATTGATGAATGTCAAAAAGGAGGCCTGGGATTAGCAAATGTAAAACGAAGGCTCGAACTTTTATATGGTAAAAATTTCTCATTAAAAATTGAAGATACTGACAAAAATTATACGGCAACCTTAACCTTTCCAATATGAACTGCATAATTGTTGACGACGAACCTTTGGCAAGAGAAGGCATGCTACTTTTGCTTCAAGACATTCCAGAATTAAACGTAATTGGATGTTTTAACGGAGCAAAAAAAGCAAAAGAATTCATGCTGACAAATTCGGTTGATTTAATTTTTTTAGATATTCAGATGCCTGGAATTAACGGTTTAGAATTTGCAGCATCCATTTCAGAAAGCACCTTGCTAATTTTCACAACAGCCTATTCGCAATATGCACTTAAAAGTTATGAGGTTGACGCCATCGATTATTTAGTCAAACCAATCATCAAGGAAAGACTAGAAAAAGCAGTAAAAAAAGCATTCACTTATGGCGAACTTTTATCAAATAAAGACGGAAAAAGCACTTTAGAAAGTCTAGATTCAGATTATATGTTGGTAAAATCAGACCGAAAATTTCATAAACTTCTTTTCAAGGATATCATTTATGTAGAAGGTTTGAAAGATTATGTGGTGATTTATATAAATGATTCGAAGATTATCACAGCCATGAATTTAAAAACCATCGCACAACATTTGCCAGAAACTGCGTTTATAAGAGTAAGCAAATCTTATTTGGTGAACAGCAGTTATATCGATTCATTTGACAATCATACTATTTATATAAAAAGCACAGAAATTCCTATCGGAGAAGTGTTTCGAAAAAAGTTTTTGGAACAATATCTAGGAAAAAATAATTCCGATAAAATTTAAAGTTAACCTCACAAAAATCAACCAATGAAATTAAAGTTTTTGCTTTTAGCGAATTTCCTATGCCTTTTGGCAACTGCCCAAGAAGAGCAAAGTATCAAACAGAAAGCTACCCAAGCTTTGACAAATAGATTTCCTTCGACGCGACTTTTTGATGTGCAATATTTGCAATATCTTCCAACTAATTTCGACTCAGAATTGTTTGATGTTCCGTTTGAAAAAGGGGAAATTAAAAATCATAACCGCTTGAGCGTAAACGCAAATCTTCCGATAATCATGCGTCCAAAATGGAATATTTCTACTTCATTGCGCTATCGTTATGAGACTTTTGACTTGAATAATGTGGAAAGTAGAATTGACAACACAATTCCTTCTTACGACAGAAAATTAGACTATCATTATCTTTCCGGATCTTTGAATTTTACTTATTTTTCTACGCTTTTCAAAAAACCTTTTCTTTATAATGCCAGCATAATTGTCGATGGAACTGAAAAAGATGCAGAAAGAATCAAAGGTTTTTTCGGAGCTACAATTATTTTGAAAAAAACAGAAAGAACAACAATCGGAGTTGGTTTGATTATTTTTGTAGATCCAACTTCACCAGTTCCAGCTGCACCAACTTTTTTATGGGAACATAAATTCGAAAATTCGCCTTGGACAATGGATTTCATCTTGCCTCAAAGATTGCTTTTTAAAAGAGATTTATTTAAAGACGGAAGGCTTTCCATTGGAAGCGAACTTGGCGGCGACGGATTTTATACTTACATCAACCAACCTGGATTCGCAAAAGTTTATGATTATCGAGTACTTGAAGTAAAATCAGGATTAACCTATGAACACAGCTTCAGCAAATCAGTAATTGCAACATTCAAAGCTGGATATTCTAACGTTTTTAATTCAAGAATTTCTGAACGAGGCGAAAAAACAAGCGATTATATTTTCTCTTCAAAACAAGACGGAACCGCTTATTTCAGCGTAGGATTTTCATTTAATCCGAGTTTTGAAAAGAAGAAGAAATAATTAAGCCATTACGTCGATGAAAATCTTTTTGATAATCTCAATTTCATCGGCGTAAATTGTTTTTTTACGCGTAGCAAATTGAAGCGTATTTTCTAAAGGAATTTTCCCTTTCCAGATTAATTTTATCTGTCCGGATTCTAATTCTTTCTTGCACAAAAAATCTGGAATTACCGCTAAACCTTGACCACTGCTCAAACATCTTACAATAGAATTTAAATTTGGCACAATATAATTTGGTCGAAAATCTGGATATTTATTGAAATTTAACTGCCAAAATCTTCGCAAATGTTCCATGTCGCCAGTAGTCCCATACCATTTTTCTTGCTTTAGCCAAGCTTCGATTTGTTCCACATTTCCTGTTTTTTCAACTTCTTGGAATTCCTTTTCATTCGTAGTATTTCCTCCAACAATTACAATAGTTTCTGAAGAAAAAGGCTGATATTCAATCGAACTTTTCTGAACCATTTGTGGCGTAATTATCAAATCTAAAATTCCTTTCTCCAAATTTTCTACCATCTCCGGATATTCCCCAAAACGAATAATCACATTAAACGGAAGCGATGAAATATATTGTTCCAACGTAATCTGGAAGGTTTCAAAACACATTCCGATGCTGATTGTTGGCGTATGTTTTTCAGTACTTCGCTGGAAATTTTTCTCGGCTTCTTCTAATTTGGATAAAGCTTCAATCGTAAAATTATAAAGCACCTTCCCTCTTTCCGTCGGAACCATTTTTCTTCCGGTTCTATCGAATAATTTATAGCCGACATAATTTTCTAAAGAACTTAAATGAAGACTGACTCCTGGTTGTGAAATAAAGAGAACTTCTGCAGCGCCAGTCAGCGTTCCGGTTTTATAAATTGCTTTAAAAGTGCGATACCATTCTAGATTGACCATGATTTGCTATTATAATTCTGATACAAAGGTATGAATTAAGTTATTTTAATAATAGAAAAGCGCGCCGTAAATTTGCATCATCAAATTAAGTAAAAGATTATGACTAAAATATTTATCATCAACGGAGGTCAAAAATTCGGCCATTCAGGAGGAAAATTCAACGAAACTGTAGCGCAGGAAACTCTGAATTTCTTCCAAAATAATTCTGATTTCGAAGTAAGAACGACAGATGTAAACCACGACTACAATCCAGCAGAAGAAGTGGAAAAATTTGTTTGGGCAGACGTGATTATTTACCATACGCCAGTTTGGTGGTTTCAATTGCCACATGGTTTTAAAAAATACATCGACGTAGTTTTTACAGAAGGTCATGCCAAAGGAATTTATAACAGCGACGGACGTTCAAGCGCAAATCCAACAATAAATTATGGAACCGGAGGCACTTTGCACGGCAGAAAATACATGCTGACAACTTCCTGGAATGCACCAAAAGAAGCTTTCACTTTGCCTGGAGAATTTTTCTCTGAAAGAAGCGTTGACGACGGACCTTTATTTGGTTTTCACAGAATGAATGCCTTTACCGGAATGACGCCTTTGCAAACAATGCACTTTCACGACATTGAAAAAAATGCGGATGTTCCAAGAGATTTAGAATTGTATAAAATGCATTTGAGTAAATTATTTTTGAATTAAAAACAGATTATTACTCAAAAATTCAACACAGATTTCACAAATTTCCACAAATTAAAAAATTCGCATTCTAAAAATTATGAAAATAAACATCACTGCAATCATAAAAAGCAAACCTGAAACCATCGAAATTACAAAAGCACTTCTAACTGAAATGGCTGTAAATTCAAAACAAGAAACGGCTTGCATTCAATATGATTTGCATCAAAGCAAAGATGAGCCAGAATATTTCTTCTTCCATGAAATTTGGGACAATCAGCAAGATTTAGATTTGCACAATGCAAAGCCTTACATTCAAAAATTTGTACAAAAAGCTTCTGAGATTTTGGCAGAAACTCCAAAAATTTATAAGACGAAGAAAATTGGATAAATTATGATTTGCTTTAATAAAAAAAGAAATCGTAACTTATACTTTAAAAAATAAGGTCATGAAAACATCAAAATTTCTTCTAATAATTCTTTCCGTTTTTTTCACAATCGGAATTACGGCGCAAGACAAATCGAAAAAAAGATACATCAAAGTTCCTAAAGGCTATTTGATGGTTTTGCTTCAAGGAGATGATATTTTGAAAGAAATTGAGGCTTTCGCCAAAGCAGAAAACATTCCGTCAGCGAATTTTACAGGAATGGGGTTTGTCGATATGACCTTCGGATTCTTTGATTTCAAGAAAAGAAAATTTGATCCAAAAGAATTCAAAGACATGGAATTAGCAAGCATGAACGGAACAATCGCGTGGCAAAAAGGCAAAGTTTCAGTTCACGCACACGGCATTGTGACTGACAAAAATTTCAATGCTTTTGGCGGTCATATTTTAGATGGAACTGTGGGAACCGGCTCTGTAGAAATCATGATTTTGGTGCACGATCAGAATTTAGAACGAAAACATGAAGATTATATCGGCGCAAATGTTCTCTGCATCGATAAATGCAACTAGAAATATCACTAAATTTACCCAGTTCATTCACGAACTGGGTATTTTTTTATGATTGACGAAACACTTTTACTCAAATTTGGTGCTCATTCTCTTTTTTTGAAAAAGGGCGAAATCCTTTTTGAGGAAGGTGACACGGCAAAATATTTCTACCAAATTCATTCCGGTGAGATCAAAATGAACAACTTCAACGACGAAGGAAAAGAATTTATCCAGAGCATTTTTACCAAAGGAAATTGTTTTGGCGAACCGCCTTTGTTTATTGAAAAACCTTATCCGGCGAATGCCGTTGCCATTGTAGATTCCGAGATTTTTGCCATTCCAAAAGAAGCTTTCTTCAAGCTTTTATTTTCTAATCCGGAAGCGCATTTGAGCATGACAGAAAATTTGGCGCAGCGTTTATATTTCAAATCGGTTATGGCTTCTGAAATTTCTTCGCAAGAACCCGAACATCGCATTTTAAAGTTGATTGATTATTTCAAGGAATCGATCAGCAACTTAAAACCGCACGAAAAATACAAAGTCGATTTGACAAGACAGCAGATTGCCGATTTAACTGGTTTACGTGTTGAAACCGTTATCCGATCTATAAAATCGCTTGAAAAGAAAAAACTTTTGATTATTGAAGACCGAAAAGTCTATCGATAAAAGCCACTTTTCTAAAAAAATTCAACTTATTTCAAGTCTTATGATTTGAGTCATAAAATGATGCTTTAGTCTCGATTTACCTTTGAGGTATAAATTCTAAAGCACATTTATCATGAACTTCTATCAAAAATATCTCGACGGTTACAAACACGGAATTATCGGTTTTGCAACACTTAGCATCTTAGGACAAAGCTGTTTAGGCTCAATCGCCGCAATGTTTATTCTTATGGGAGGAACTTCTCCTCTTCAAATGATACAATTATTTTTCATAACTATTTTTTGTATGATTTATAACGGCGCTGTTTTATCGCAACAAAAAGCAAAATTATCTTTTGGTATTCTTGCCATAAGTATTTCTTTAAGCTTGATTACCATTACGTTAAACTTAAACACTTTATTCTAAAAAATCTAATCATTACAAAATGAATCCATATCAAAAAGAGCTGATCAAAGCTACAATTCCAATTTTAAAAGCAAGTGGTGAAGACCTGACAAATTATTTTTATGCCCGAATGTTCAAGCATCATCCTGAATTGAGAAATATGTTCAACATGGGAAACCAAGCTAACGGAAGGCAAAAATCAGCTTTGGCAAATGCCGTTTTAGCTTATGCAGAAAATATTGAAAATCCGAGTGTTTTGATTAATGTATTGAAAGGAATCGGCACAAAACACAGAAGCTTAAACATTCAGCCAGAGCAATATAAAATCGTGGGAACACATCTAATTGCTTCAATTGGAGAAGTTGTTGGCGAAGCGGCAACGCCAGAAATTCTGGAAGCTTGGACAGTTGCTTTTTATCAATTGGCTCAAATTATGATTGATCTTGAAAAAGGCTTATACGAAGAAAATGCAGCGAAATCAGGAAGCTGGAATGGCTGGAGAAAATTTGTAATCAAAAAAATCGTGCAAGAATCTGCAGAAATAAAATCGTTTTATCTTTATCCGGAAGATGGAAAAGAAATTGCTAGTTTTCATTCAGGACAGTTCATCAGCGTACAGGTTTTTGTTCCAGAATTAGATCTTTTACAACCAAGACAATATAGTTTGTCGAGCGCTTTTAATCCTGAGTATTATAGAATTTCTGTCAAGAAAGAAGCTGGAATCGCACCAAATCCATCGGGTTTAGTTTCAAATACTTTACATTCAAAATCAGAAGGCGATACGGTTTCAATCTCCTCTCCGTCAGGATTATTCCATTTGGAAAAAGACACAAAAAATCCTTTGGTTTTAATCAGTGGCGGTGTCGGACTGACGCCAATGTTGAGCATGTTGGAAACCAATTTAAATTCCTTCCAAAATAAAAAAACCATTTGGATTCACGGTTGCAGAAATGAATCAGTTCATGCTTTTAAAGATAAAATTGCAGGCTTGAAAGAAGAAGTTGCATCGCTTGAAACTTTTACATTTTATGAAACAATAGAAAACACGGATAACACTTCAAATCAAGCGATTAAGGGAAGAGTTGATCTTCATAAATGCAAAGATTCAATTTTATTGGAAGAGGCAAAATATTATATCTGTGGCCCAGAAATGTTTATCAAGACACAATATGAAGCGCTTATTAACTTAAATGTAAATCAGAAAAATATCTTTTATGAAGAATTCGGACCTCAACTGATCAACTTGAATTAAGTGAAAATGATTGCGGTTCGCAATTCAAGAAAGTTCGCAATTTTTAAGAATTTAATCACAACATTTTTTATCACGTTGACGCTTGCTTGCATTAATTGCCATGACAAATCAAATTTTATCTTTTTTTGGATGCGTTCTTGGCTAGTTGCTGGTTTTATTTCAAATTTATTTTCTCTTTTTATCTTTTCTGGTAAAACATTCAAACGCAAAAAAGCCTTCAAATCATGAAGGCTTTTTTTATGTAAAAAAATTATTTTTATTGTGGAAGTGGCGCTCCAACAGCAACATCACATCTGTGTCCGGCTTGCCCATGTGGCGGATTCATTCCTGGCGCTGTTACAGTTGGATTTGCAGGAGCTGCATTTTGAGGCTGCATCTGAACCTGAGGCTGTGCTTGAGGTTGTGGAGCAGTTTGTGTTGCAGGTTTTTGTCCAGGAGGCGAATTTAAAGGCGCTCCAACAGCAATATCGCATCTGTGATTTGGCTGGCCATGTGGCGGATTCATTCCAGGAGCCGTTGCAGTTTGTTGTTGTTGAACCGCTGGCTGTTGAACCGGCTGAGGAACTTGTTGCGGTTGTGCATTTACTTGCATTGCATTTGGATCAGCTTGTTGTGCAGCATCGGCTGTTGCTTCAGTAGTCGCAGGACTTTCTTGTGGCTGTAATTCTTTCTTGCAAGAAACCGCAAAAAGCGAACTTGCCACTAAAAAACCTAATATCGTTTTAGAATTCATTGTTGTCTTTTTAAAATTTAGATTTCAAATATACTGTTTTATGCGAACTATCTGTGTTAAAAATAAGCTCTTAACTGAATACTTCCTGTGTGAATTGTTTTGCTTTCTTCACTCTTTCTTCCTTCATAATTCACGTTTACATCTAAATATTGCGTTAGATTTTTTTGTACTAATAAACGCCACGTCAAGTTTTGTCCCGCTTGCAAACCTTCTAGCATTTGATAAGCTACTGGCGACAATTCGTCTCCGGTAAAATCATTTTGATATAAAGAAAATTCACCATTCATTGTGAATTTTTTCTCTGAATTATAAGTAAATGAAGTTCCTAAACGGTGTTGTTCTAAAACCTCTGAATCGCCAATTTTATTTTTCTTGTCTTGAAATTCATAAAACAAGTCCCAACTGGCATTTCTTGAAAATAAATAAGAAACTTTTGGCGCCACTTGATAACCTTTCAAGAGAAAGTTTTTAGTAGCATAATTTTCAGAAAAAGTTTCTGATTCTAAAGTCTTTCCTAAAAACCCGAAAAGCCAGCTTTTTTGAACCAGATGCGCATATTGAATTTGGTGTGAGCGATTATTATTTTCTTGTGAACCCACTGAAAGCAAGTTTTTTGCGCGATTTCTCAAGTAAGTATAGGTGACCGAATGATCTTGTTTCCCTCTGTTGTAAAACAAGCTATTTCGAAAACTAGAATTTAATCCTAATAAATCTTCTTCATTTTTTGAAAAAGGATTAAGGTCAAAATTGCCACTGCCACGAAGAATTTTCCTGTCAATCAAAAAGGAAGTCTGGTTATAAAAATAAGACAAGAATTTCTTGAAACCTTGTTCATTTTGCCATTGATTTGCATTCAAAATAATTGATTGAGAAAATTTATTCTGGTGCGTTTTTTTAAAGATTTGATTTGGAAGAAAAATTCTAACATATAGCGCTTGATCTGAAAATTGAGCGACTTCAAACTCTTCCAATTCTTGAATTCCGTTATTGTTATAATCAATCCATGTGTAAATTCCTTGTCCTGGTTCTACTTTTAAATAGGTAAATTCTTGTTGTGCAATTCTCCCGGAAGATGTTTCATAGGATGTTGTGACTTGAATTAATTGTCCGAAATAACGATCATTATAAAGCAATCTTGAATTCAGTGAAGGTTCATTTTTTAAGCTCGGATCTTCATATTTTAAATCTCTATAATTTACAAATAAAGACAAATCGCTTTTTTCTGTTTTCAACAATCTAGATTTTAAATAATAAGAATTTGAAGTGTTCACTTTCTGAATAAATCCGTTGACCAAACTGTCATTTGAGCGTTGCAAATAACCCAATTCCACATATACTTTTGTACTGTCTCCTCGCCCCGTAAAAACTCCAAACTCACGGAATTTCTGGCTTAAAGCAGAAAATTGATTCGTTTCCTTAATTTTTTCTTCATTGTCTTCTAGTCGAAACGAACCGCCGACCCAGTTTTTCTTGAAATGATATCTTGCCTGAGTTTGATTTCTTATAAAAGTGGATTTTGAGTAATCGCTGTCGCTTTTTAAAATGCTTCCAGAGTTTTGCAACATCAAATTCTTAAATCTAAATAATCCATCTACGACGTGTCTTGTTCCTGAAAAGCTTTCAGAAAAATCGAGTTTTTCCAATTGATATTTCAGAGAACCTTTTGTTGGAAGATTGAAACTTACGCCAGAAATCAGCAAACTCTGGTTTCCTAATGGATTTGTCAAGTTCCAGTCGCGGTCAAATTCTATCGTAAATAAACGTTCAATTGTCTTGAATTCTTTTTGTACAAATTGATAATCCGCGAAAGCGTCAATTTCCCATTTTTTAGAGAGAAGTCTTTGTTTTGCATAAATTTTTCCTGCAACTCCTTGATTGTCATTATCGTCTAAGGAAGAAAACAAATTCAAGTCATTATTGCTTATTCCAAATTCGAAGTCAACCAACGTTTTTTCGCTTGGTTTGTATTTTCCTAAAACAGTCGCAATCTGAATTTTTGTTGGAGCAACCAATTTGATTATCGGCTCATAATTTCCCTTCGGAATTCCGTTTTCAGGAGCTATATATTCATAAACCCTACCAACTGCGACGCTATTTTTTAAAATGTAATTTCCTTGATTATTTCCAACCATAGAAAACCGCACATTGAAAAGCTCATCCTCTGGATTATTAGAAACTACAAAGATTTCTATACCGTCAGTGATGACTTTTTTATATAAAATTTTGTTCTCAGAATAAGTGTCAGCATACGCAGAAGGCGACGTCATCAAAGATGGATTGTCACCCGCATCTTTTAAAATCAAAGCTTGCTCAGAAGAAAGATTTTGCTGTAAAGGCTGATTTTTGACATCATTTTCAGAATATAAATAACCGCCGAGGCTCCATGTTTTTTGTTCGTGGGTTGCTCCAACATAGGTTACAAATCGGGTATAATTTCTGTCAGAATATTGATATTCGACATTGATACGCATTTCTGAAGTAATCGGAAATAGCGACGTAAAAATAATTTCGCCGGCATTATAATCAATCGTATAATCGTTATTTTCACCTCTGGTCAAAAGAATTCCGTTGACAAATACGCGCTCAGAACCCGAAATTACTAAGATATACAATTCACCATTCGGACCTTGAAGTTTATACGGACCTTGATTTCCTTCCTGACCGATGAAAGAACTTTTGGCATATTGGCCTCGAACTAAAGCCGCCGAAGCAAAAATGTTGGTCTTATTTTCTTCCGTTCCAAAAGTGAAATTTGTGGCCAAGCCTTGTACTTTTTTATTGAAATTTAAAAAGCGTGATTTTCTATTTTCTAGAAATAAATCGCCTGCGCGGATGTTCCATTTGTCACTAAAAAGCTCTATGAAAATTTGGTCAAATTCATCTAGTTTTTGCGAATAACCGCCTTCCTGAAGCGGAATGTTACTGTCTTGAATGGAAGCGCGAAGACTAACTTTATCCGAAATTTTTCCTGTAATCTGCAAATCTAAATTTGAATTTACAACAGAATTTTGGTTGTTTCCTACTGTAATTCCTCTCGTAATACTTCCCGAAGTATTCAGCCCGTCAAATGGCTTGAATGTTTTTATCGGGTCTCTAGAAACTTGATATAAATTCCCCTTTCCTGCTTCATTGCTGACCACTCGGCTATCGTCATAAATGCTATATTTCTTCGTAAGATACTCAGGATAAGAAAAATAACGAAGCGTTAAAGAATCTTGCGAACTAAAATTATTCTTAAAAACCAAGATGCTTTTCTGAAAATCTACTTTATAAAATGTCGTGTCAATATCATTTCCGAGCTTGTCTTGAAGCTTAAAAAAAGATTTGTTTATGCTGACGCTGTCGATTTGAATTGTATCTTTTTCAACAGCAATCTTTTTGTTTTTGTACAGCGATTTGATTTCCTGCGCCGAAACGCCAGAAGCAAAGGTGATTACAAACAAAAAGAGCATTTTTTTCAACATAAATACTATAACTCCGAAAGGTCAAAAGTAGTATTTATATATTTAAAATTTGGGAATTACAAATTTGCTTACAACCTCTTAGTCCAATTTTTTGGCGATCGAGAAGTATGGAAAATTCCTATTACGATAATCTCATCACTTTTTAAAATATAATGGATACCGTAAGGAAATCTATTTATAAAAAGAATTTTTACATTTTTATAGCGCTGTTGAAATGCCAAGGGAGTTCTCGTGATTTCACTGATTCCAGCTTCTAAACACAATTCAAAGTCATATGACAGACCACTTCTTTGGTCTTCATACCATTTAGCGATTTCTTCTATATCAAACAAAGCGTCGTCTGTAAATCGCAATGAAAGTATCAACGGATTTTTTTCAAATGATTTTTGACTTCTTCCCAAGTATATAATTCGCTTTTACCTTCCTCAAGTTTTTGAAGACGATGATCCAATTCATATTTTACCTCTTCAGAAATCAAAATATCTTTTTTTGAAATGCTGTCCCAAATTTGCTCAGCCAAAACAATTTTTTCGGCATCGCTATATTTAGATAAATCTTTGATTTGCATATCTTTAAAATTTTATATAAATATAAGTAAAATTCCTTAATTCACTTCCTTAGTCACAATCTGCATTGTTTCTCTGCTCATTTGTTTTAGCAAAACTTCTTTTCCATTTTCGACCATTTCTGATGCTTTTTCATCAAAATGGCGAATCGTATAAAGTGAAACATTGTCATTGTAAGAAACTTTGAATTTCTTTGAAAGTATGTTTTTCAGCTCATTAAAATTTCCGAATTTATCTTCAATACAAACGGAAAAACTGATGGCGGAATTCTGAATCAGGCTCACTTTCATTTTATATTGGTGGAAAAGCGCAAAGATTTCGCTGATATTTTCTTCCATAATAAATGAGAAATCAATTGACGAAAGCGAAATCAGCAGTTGGTCTCTTTTTACAATAAAACAAGGCAAATGCGGTTCTAAATCTGCACCTTTACTCACGCTTGTTCCTGGCAAAGACGGATTCAAAAATGATTTTACAAACAACGGAATTTCCTTTCTCTGCAAAGGCTGCAACGTTTTTGGATGGATAACTGTTGCGCCATAAAATGCCAATTCAATTGCTTCACGATAAGAAATTTGATTCAATAAAGTCGCATTTTCAAAATACCTTGGATCAGCATTCATAACTCCAGGAACATCTTTCCAAATCGTCACACTTTCTGCATTTAAGCAATAGGCAAAAATCGCAGCTGTGTAATCCGAGCCTTCTCTTCCTAATGTTGTTGTGAAATTATTTTCATCTGAACCTAAAAATCCTTGGGTAATGTTCAGCACTTTTCGCTTTACATTTTTAGAAATTAATTCTTGGGTTTGGTCCCAATCAACAATCGCATCACGATATGTATTGTCAGTTTTTATAAAATTTCTGACGTCAAGCCATTCATTTTTTAATTGGCGGCTATTGAAATAATGGCTGATAATCGTCGTAGAAATAATTTCTCCAAAGCTTACAATCTGGTCATACACAAAATTATAATTTGGAGATTTATTGTTTTTCAAGAAACTTTCCAAATCAGAAAACAAAGAATTTATGGCTGTAAAAACTTCATTTTTGTCGTCTTCAAATAAATCTAGGAGAATTTGATTGTGGTATTTTTTGACATCTTGAACCGAAGATTGCAATTCTGGAGATTTGTCAAAATAGTTTTTTATGACAACTTCCAAAGCATTTGTTGTTTTTCCCATAGCCGAAACTACTAGCAAAACATCTTCATATCCAACTTGTTGCAAAACATTATAAACGTTTTTAATACCATCAGCGTCTTTCACAGAAGCGCCACCAAATTTAAATATTCTCATTCGATTTAAATTTTTCTAAGATTATTACAATCTTAATTCCTAAAAAGCCTTGCAAGAGGCATCTGACAAAAATAACGCATCTGGGTTTCATTCACAAAAAAAACCGGCGGTTTCACAAAAGGAAACAGCCGGCTGAATAAGTATTAAAACCTTGCGATTATTTTTTCTTCTTAACTGTCGCTTTTTTTGTTGTCGTTTTAGCTGCCGTATTAACTATTTTCTTTTGAACATAGGCTTTATAGATTCCGTCTTTTTCAGCTCTTTTCTTTGCTTTTTCAGCTCTGTCTTTTGCTTCTGGATGCGAGCTCATCATTTTGTCTAAAAAAGAAGCTTGGGTTCCTTCGCTCATTTTTGCTAAAATATTAAATGCTGATTCAACGGCGTTTACGTCATATTTGTTACGCTTCATAAATTCATATGAAAAATCATCTGCTTCCGTTTCTTGTTTTCGGCTGTGCTTGCTGTCAATCATTGCATTTCCGATTTTTCCTAATTGACTGTCAGACAAAGTCGCCACTTTTTCAGACTGTGAAGCTGCGGCATCAAGCAACGCTTCCTTTTTGTAAGCCGCTTTTACCGCATCTCTTGAATCATGATTAGCAACATGGCCGATTTCGTGTCCAATAACTGCCAAAAGTTCGTTGTCATCCATGATATCCATTAGACCTTGAAAAACCCTTACGCTTCCATCTGCCGTCGCAAACGCATTTACGTCTTTCACTTTGTAAACTTTGTAATTTAATACAAGGCCATCTTCATTTTTATGCTTTCCAAAAATACGGTTCAATCTGACTGCGTAAGGATCTTTCGCCGTGGCAACCGGATTATCCTTATCCATTTGAGCAACTGCTTCTTTTGAAAGAGTCGCAGCTTCTGCATCACTGAAAGTAAATCCTTTAACTCCTTTTTGAACAGCTCCAATAGCTTTGTCTCCTAAATTAATCTGTGCATTGGATTCTGAAACACTAAAAATTGTTACTAAAATTCCAAATAAAATTGTTTTTTTCATTTTTTTGTATGGTTTTAAAAATTTAAACAAATGTAGTGTAAGTTTAGCATGAAATCATAACAGTATTTAGAATTAAAAAATATATTTCTATTTCAGATAATAAACGATATTTGCACAATAACTACAACGATATCGTAATGGAAGAAAGAAACAAGACATTAGGCGAATTCATAATCGAAAAGCAGGAAGACTTTCAATATTCTTCTGGGGAATTATCAAGGCTGATTAATTCTATCCGCTTGGCGGCAAAAGTCGTAAATTATAAAGTAAATAAGGCTGGATTAGTTGATATTGTCGGAGCTGTCGGAGGTCAAAATATTCAAGGCGAAGACCAGCAAAAGCTAGATGTTTTTGCAAACGAAACTTTCATCCAAACGCTAATAAATAGGGAAATTGTATGTGGCATAGCTTCTGAAGAAAATGATGATTTTATCGTAATTAAAGGAAAAGACGAATGCCACAATAATAAATATGTAGTTTTGATGGATCCGCTTGATGGTTCTTCAAACATTGATGTAAATGTTTCTGTAGGAACTATTTTTTCTGTTTTCAGAAGAGTCACGCCAATTGGAACACCTGTAACTTCAGAAGATTTTTTACAGCCTGGAGTAAATCAAGTTGCCGCTGGTTATGTAATTTATGGAACCTCAACAATGCTAGTTTACACAACAGGAAGAGGCGTGAACGGATTTACATTGAATCCTGCAATCGGAACTTTTTATCTTTCGCATCCTGATATGCAATTCCCAAAAGATGGAAATATTTATTCTATCAATGAAGGAAATTATGTCCATTTTCCGCAAGGCGTAAAAGATTACATCAAATATTGCCAGCTTGAGGAAGATGACAGGCCTTATACTTCACGCTATATCGGAAGCTTGGTTTCTGATATTCACAGGAATATGATCAAAGGAGGAATTTATATTTATCCGACAAGTTCAAAAGCGCCAAGCGGAAAATTGCGTCTTTTATATGAATGCAATCCGATGGCATTTTTGGCAGAACAGGCTGGTGGAAAAGCTTCTGACGGTTTTGGAAGGATCATGGAAATTCAGCCTACAGAATTGCATCAGCGCGTTCCGTTTTTCTGCGGAAGCTATAATATGGTAGAAAAAGCAGAGGAATTTATGGAAAAAGCTAATAGATAATTTCAAAAATCAAATTCAAAGGTCAATTTCAAAAGACAAATTCAATAAAAAAATCCCAAATTCAATTTTATGATTGTCATTTGGGATTTTCTATTGTTATTGAATTTTGAAATTGTTATTGAATTTTGAATTTTGAATTTTGAAATTATTTATTCATATGCTGCATTTCAAAAAGAAAAGTATCTAAATCTACACCTAAAACCAACAAAGACAATGCTTTATCAGTAATATAATGAACGTTTCCTGGCGTAAAGCCTAAAGCCAAAGCAAAACGTGTCAAAATTTCTTTTTGTCTTGGTCCTAAAACGTGGTCAGCATAAACCATTCTTGACAAATCATATAAACGCTCCAATCTTTGCGTGTGCAAATAAGGAGGATTAATTGGATATTTCATCGGGTTTGCAAGAATTTCTGCATATTCTTCAGGAGAAATTTCCAATTGGTGCGCCAATTTATCTAAGAAATGTCTTTCTTCTTCGCTCAAATGGCCATTTTCCATGGCAACTCTCACGATTGAAGAGAAATGTCCTTTATTTCTATTTTTAAATCCGCTATCAAATAAATCTGAAATTGACATAATTTTAATTTTCTGCAAATATAAATCTATTTCTATTTTAACACCACAAATTATTCACTTTTCTTAACATAAATAAACACATTTAAAAATATATTGTAAGTTTGGAAACCCAATCAAAAAAACAATATTATGTCTGAGTTTCTGATTTATTTCAACATCGGATTAAGGCACGTTTTGGACATCAATGCTTATGACCATGTGCTTTTTCTCATTGCTTTAACGGTTCCTTACGCCTTTAAAGATTGGAAAAGAGTCTTGCTTTTAGTAACTCTTTTTACCGCTGGACACACTTTAGCGCTTATTCTTTCTGTATATAAAATCGTAAGCGTAAGAGTTGATTTGGTAGAATTTTTAATTCCGATAACCATTTTAATCACGGCGCTTTTTCATCTTTTTACTGCTGGAAAAAATTCAAAAAAGGAAAGTATCAGCTTTGTTTCCTTCGTAACTTTATTTTTTGGAATTATCCACGGCTTAGGATTTTCAAATTATTTCAAGACTATTTTACCCGGAAATGCTTCTGACAAACTGCTTCCGCTTTTAGAATTTGCATTGGGAATTGAGGCTGCGCAAATCATCGTTGTTCTCGTCGCTCTGATTCTTTCTTACATTGTCCAAACCTTTTTTCGTTTTTCAAAACGCGACTGGACTTTGGTAATGTCTGCTTTTGTGGTCGGCGTCGTAATTCCGATGATTATCGAAAGTGAAATCTGGGGAAGATGATTATTCTTCCTATCTTTGAATTTTAATTCGATAAATTTTGACTTCAAACACAAAAATATACTTCGCATCCGACCAGCATTTTGGCGCTCCAACAAAAGAATTAAGCTTTCCAAGAGAACAAAAATTCATTAGCTGGCTTGATGAAATCAAGAAAGATGCGACCGCTTTGTTTTTATTGGGCGATTTATTCGATTTTTGGTTTGAATATAAAACCGTTGTTCCAAAAGGATTTGTGCGAGTTTTAGGAAAATTGGCAGAACTTCGAGATGCCGGAATTCCAATTTATTTTTTCGTAGGAAACCACGATTTGTGGATGGAAGATTATTTTCAAGAAGAATTAGATATTCCTGTTTACCACACCACTAAAGAATTCACTTTCAACAATAAAGAATTTTTAATCGGCCACGGCGACGGACTTGGCCCTGGCGACAAAGGTTATAAAAGGATGAAGAAAGTTTTCACGAATTCTTTTTCAAAATGGCTTTTTCGTTGGCTTCACCCAGATTTGGGAGTTCGCTTGGCGCAATATTTATCCGTGAAAAACAAATTGATTTCAGGTGATGAAGACGTGGTTTATTTAGGAGAAGAAAAAGAATGGCTGGTTTTGTATTCCAAACGAAAGCTGGAGACCAAACATTATGACTATTTCATTTTTGGCCACAGACATTTGCCAATGACCATAAAAGTGGGAGAAAATTCTACGTATGCCAACTTAGGAGATTGGATTGGTTATTTTACCTACGGAGTTTTTGACGGGGAAAAATTTGAATTGAAAGAATATAAAAAGGATTAATTCTGACAGACATCATCCAAATAATCTTTCAATTGTATTTGGAAAATCGTGCCTTCAACCAAATCTTTAATCTTCAATAATTCATCCATAGAAACAGCCAAATCAATTTGCTGTAAAGGTGTTTTCAGTAAAAACTTATGGCATTTTCTTTGGAATTGGCATCCATTGCAATGCATTTCATCGCAAGTTGCATCAATATTATTAGCAAAAATATTTAATTCTTCTTTTGACAAGTAAAAACCAGTTTCCTTAAAAACCAATTGCACTTTGCTTTTCAAAACCTTTTTTTCTTTTTTCCAATGAAAAGCGACACCAAAATCATTAAAATAGATTTGCTCAATTTCTTTCATAACCCGAATTATTTCGAACAAATATAAGAATTATTTAAAATGATTCTAAATTATTTTTTAAGAAATTAGTCATTAGGCAAAAGCCAAGAGCTAGCAGACAACGTTTATAAACTTTTGCCTTTTGGCTAATTTTCTATTGCCTAACATCCCTCAGTCGCATCTGCAAACTTACATTCCCATTATATTCATTTTCGTCAATAGAATAAACCGCTTGAAACATTTGACGATTTGCAGTCAAATCTAATTTGTCGCCGATTTTAAAACCAATTGCTCCGATTCCTTCCGAGTTTCCTTGTTTTACAAAAAGCTTTAAATGTTCGTCATCTTTCCCGATTTTTTTGCCGTAACCAGTATCAATTAAATCTTTTGTCAAGAAAATCGGAGTCATATTCATTGGTCCGAATGGCTCGAATTGCTTCAGAATTCTAATGAATCTTTCGTTGATATCTGTCAAATTAATTTCTGCATCAATCAATATTTCCGGGATCAGAAGTTCTTCGTTAATTGTTTCAGAAACCACTTTTTCGAATTGATTTTTGAAATTTTCAAACTGGTCTTCCTTTAAGGTCAATCCGGCGGCGTACATGTGGCCTCCAAATTGTTCCAGATAATCAGAACACGCTTCTAACGCATTATAAACGTCAAAATCTTTCACTGAACGCGCCGAAGCCGCCAATTTATCACCGCTTTTTGTAAACACCAAAGTCGGGCGATAATACGTTTCAATCAATCGCGAAGCCACGATTCCGATCACGCCTTTGTGCCAATCTTCTTGATAAACGACCGTCGAAAATCTTTTTTCTTCCTTATTAGTAGTAATTTGAGAAAGCGCTTCAATAGTGATTTGCTTGTCTAATTCTTTTCGGTCCACATTAAAAGTCTCAATTTCTTTGGCGAAAGCTTCTGCTTCTTCAAGACCGAATTCTGTCAAAAGTTGCACGGCATAATTTCCGTGTTTGATTCTTCCGGCAGCGTTAATTCTCGGCGCAATTATAAAAACGACATCGGTAATTGTCAGTTCTTTTTTCTTTACATTCTGCGTAATTGCCTTAAATCCCGGACGCGGATTTGAGTTGATTACGTCCAAGCCAAATTTCGCCAAAATCCTATTTTCTCCTGTAATCGGAACAATATCAGCACCAATTGCCGTCGCAACCAAATCTAAATACGGAATCAAATCTTCAATTGTCTGGTTTCTATTTTGGCCTAAAGCTTGGATCAATTTAAAACCAATCCCGCAACCGCAAAGTTCATTATAAGGATAATCGCAATCTTGTCTTTTTGGATCTAAAATAGCCACAGCTTCGGGCAAAGAATTCCCTGGACGGTGGTGATCACAAATGATAAAATCAATGTTTTTTGCATTCGCGTAAGCAATATGATCGATGGATTTTATACCGCAATCCAACGCAATAATTAAAGAAATTTCGTTGTCTTCGGCATAATCGATTCCTTTATACGAAATGCCATAACCTTCAGCATAACGATCTGGAATATAAGTATCCACATTTGGATAAAAACTTTTTAAGTAGGAAGAAACCAAGGAAACGGCCGTCGTTCCATCGACATCATAATCGCCAAAAACCAAAATTCTTTCTTGGTTTTCAATAGCTTTTTCAATCCGAATTACGGCTTTGTCCATATCTTTCATCAGATAAGGATTGTGCAAATCTTCTAATTTTGGTCTAAAAAATTGGCGCGCTTCTTCAAAGGTTTCAATGCCACGCTGAACCAGCAAAGTCGCGGTTAGTTCGTCAACATTTAAGGAATTTTGCAGGCTTTTTACTTTCTCTGAATCGGGTTTTGGTTTTAAGTTCCAACGCATTTTTGTATGGTGTTTAAGTTATTTAAGCTTGTATTTCAATTTTATTTATAGAATTTCAACCATTAAGGCATTAAGAAATTTAAGTTTGACTTAATGAACCTTAATTTCTTAATGGTTCAATACACAAATCATTATTTTGCATATAACGCGTCTCCTTCAAAATGAATTCCGTCCCAACCAAATTGCATGAAATTTCGAATATTTTGATGATCATTCCCATCAGGATTTTTCAGAACGTCTTCAAAATAGTAACTTCCAAAGCAAGCTAAAGTGGCATCTTTTGAAAGATTTTGCAATTTTGCGAACGAAAATATCTTGCAAGAACCGTTATTTTCTCCAGAATCATTTTGTTGATTTCCGTTTTTGAAAGCTGTTGGTTCAAAATCATAATTTTCTTCAATGACATTTATCGTGTCTTGAAAAGTGATCGATTTTGGATTTTCTTCAAGTTGTTCTAAAAAAGAAATTGTAGTCATTTATTGATTGAAATAATTAATTCTCACTTCTACTTTTGCAAAATGACGGAACATTTCCATCACGCCACAATATTTTTCTACGGATAAATCCACGATTTTCTGCAATTTTGTTTGGTCTAAATCTTTTCCGTAGAAATTATAATCTACACGAACGGTGTGATAAAATTTCGGATGTTCTTCGGTCAAATCGCCTTCCACATCAATGCTAAAAGTATCGATTTCGGCACGCATTTTTTCGACCAACGAAGCGATATCAATTCCGGTACAACCCGCAAGCGAAGCCAACATCATCGACTTGGGACGCAATCCGTCGTTATTTCCGCCAAATTCTGTATCAGAATCCATCTTAATCAAACCACCCGGATTTGTAGATTCGAATGACATATTACCGAGCCATTTTGTGGTTACTTGGTGAGTGTTCATAATTAAAATTTAAAGATTGAACGATTCGAAGATTTAAAAATTCGTTTGTCTAGAAAATCTGTGCTAATCTGTGAAATCTGTGTTGAATCATTTAGTAGGTTTTCCGCCGACAATTACCACAATTTCTCCTTTTGGAGGTTTTGTTTCAAAGTGTTTTAAGACTTCTGTTGCTGTTCCACGAATCGTTTCTTCGTGCAATTTTGACAATTCTCTTGAAACGGAAACGGCTCTGTCTTCGCCAAAATATTGGATAAATTCCGCCAAAGTTTTTACCAATTTATGTGGTGAAACATATAAAATCATCGTTCGCGTTTCTTCGGCCAAAGCCAAATATCTGGTCTGTCTTCCTTTTTTATCAGGCAAAAATCCTTCGAAAACAAATTTATCATTCGGCAAACCGCTATTTACCAAAGCTGGCACAAAAGCAGTCGCGCCAGGAAGGCATTCCACGTCAATTTTATTTTCAACACAAGCTCGCGTCAGCAAAAATCCAGGATCTGAAATAGCCGGAGTTCCTGCGTCAGAAATCAAGGCAATTGTCTCTCCAGATTTCAATCTAGAGATTAAATTTTCCACCGTTTTATGCTCATTGTGCATGTGATGGCTTTGCATGTGCGTTCCGATTTCGAAATGTTTCAGCAGTTTTCCGCTATTTCGAGTGTCTTCTGCCAAAATTAAATCGACTTCTTTCAAAACTTTTATAGCTCTGAAAGTCATATCTTCAAGATTGCCGATTGGCGTTGGAACTAGATATAATTTTGACATTTATTATTTTTTAAACACAGATATATTTGAACACAGATTTCACGGATTTACCCAGATTAAAATCTAGAAAAATCTGTGCTAATCTGTGAAATCCGTTGAAACTTATTTAAATTTATTTTCTACAACTTCCAAAAAGCGCTCTTCAAAATCTTCTTTGCCTTTCCATTCATTATAATCTGGTTTTACCAAATCTTCGATGAAATTCTTAGCATCTTGAAACGTATCAAAAGTGTTCAATTGCGATAAAACTCTATTAAAATCTTCGTTGCTTCCGCCAAAAAGATGATTGACAAAACCAACTCTGTCGTTCAAACCAATCGTAATTCCTTTGGTTACTTTTTCAACGTGAGGTTTTGGCTCTTCCATTGGAGCTCCCACTTTTTCTTCCTCTTTTGGAGCTTCCTCTTGAACTGGCTCTTCTACTTTTGCAACTTCAACTTCTGCCTCTTGGCTAACTTCCTCTTTGCTTTCCTCGTCGTGATCATGTTCGTGCTTTTTCTCGATTTCCGCTTTCACGAATTCCAAATCCTTATAATGGTCGCCTAAGAAATCTTCAAAGATAATTTGGTGACCCGATTCTTTCGCTACTTCTTCAACCGTTTCTTCTTCTTTTTTATCAAAAGCCAATTCAAAAGTCGGTGTAAAATTATCGTCTTCTTTCTTGGTTTCTTCTGTTTCCAATGAAGCGATTTCTTCGACTTTTGGTTCCACTTCTTGGTCAACAGCTTCTTCGGCTTCTTCTAAAGTTGGTTCTTCCGTTTCAAAAACAGTTGGTTCTTCTTCGTCTAAATCTTCTTCCGAAAGTTCGATTTGGCCCACAACAACTTTTTCTTCTTCTGAATTATTTTCTTCTGAAACAACTTCTTCCGTTTCTTCTTCAGATTTTGTTTCCTCTTCAGATTCAATTTCTGCTATTTCCTCATTTTCAGATTCACTTTCTTCAACAGCTTCTTCCTCTTTTATTTCTTCCGTATGATTTTCTTTATCTTCAGTTACAATTTTGACCGCTTCCAAAGCCACTTCTTCTTGCGTATCCAAAGCAACTTTTGCCTCATGGCTAACTTCCTCTTGACTATCCCCAAAAGCAGTTTCTAAAACTTCAAAAGCTTCAGATTTGCCGATTGTGGGTTGCAATCCTGCGAAATTTTCTTCTACGAAAAGCAAAACACACAGTTTCTCATATAATTTTTGAGATTCTTGGTGCAATTGAACCAACTCTGATTTGTTTTTCAGCTTCAAGATTCTGTGAGCAATGCTGATTAATTCGGCTTCTAACTTTTTCTTCATAACTTTTTGGTATAATATTGAGTAAAGCGACGGTTTTCTATTATTTTTGTTTCTGTCACAAAGTAAAAAAAACTAATCCTTTTTAAGGCTGAAAATTACAAAATGTTTCTCGAAAATACAGTAAATCATAAAGAACAATTTGGCTGGATTGAAGTAATCTGCGGTTCGATGTTTTCGGGAAAGACCGAAGAGTTGATTCGCCGACTGAAAAGAGCCCAATTTGCCAAGCAGAAAGTGGAGATTTTTAAACCTGCAATCGACACGCGCTACCACGACGAAATGGTGGTTTCGCACGATTCAAACGAAATTCGCTCCACGCCGGTTCCCGCTGCCGCAAACATCAGAATTTTGGCGCAAGGTTGTGACGTTGTCGGCATTGACGAAGCGCAATTTTTTGATGATGAAATTGTTTCGGTTTGCAATGATTTGGCAAATTCTGGAATTCGTGTGATTGTTGCCGGATTAGACATGGATTTTAAAGGAAATCCCTTCGGCCCAATGCCAGCACTTATGGCGACCGCTGAATATGTGACAAAAGTACACGCCGTTTGCACCAGAACAGGAAATTTAGCCAATTATAGTTTTAGAAAAGCGAACAATAACAACTTGGTTATGCTTGGCGAAACGGAAGAATATGAACCGCTTAGCCGTGCTGCTTATTTTAATGCGATGAAGGAATTGCAGGATAATGAGGAAAGTTTTTTTGCTAAAAAGAAAGATATTTAGATTGCATATCTAGGCAAACATCTTAAATGACCTTATATGCCTTAAATGGTTTTAGACTTTTACCGTATTAGGCATATAAGAACCCATAAGCGAAACTTCAATTTTAATTTTTTTTAATGTTTTCGATTTGAAACTTTGTAACTTTGAATCTCTCCAACTTTCAAACTAAAAAAGAAAACTTGAGCTTAAAAATCCAACACATAATTCCTGAAATCAAAGCTGTTTTCCACGGAAATTCAGAATCAGAAATCGACAACGTTTCTATCGACAGCCGTTCGCTTCAGAATAATTCTGGGACTTTGTTTTTTGCTTTATCTGGAGCAAATAATGATGCACATCAATATATCGAAGATTTGATTTCAAAAGGGGTTCAGAACTTTGTGGTCAATCATATTCCGAAAAATTTAGAAGGGAAAGCCAACTTTTTAGTCGTAGAAAATACCTTAAAAGCTTTACAAGATTTTGCTTCTTTCTACAGAAAATCATTCCATTTCCCGATTATTGGAATTACCGGAAGCAACGGAAAAACCATCGTGAAAGAATGGCTGAATTTTCTTTTGAGTCCGGATTATAATATTATCAGAAGTCCGAAAAGTTATAATTCCCAGATCGGAGTGCCACTTTCGGTGATTTCGATTAATGAAAAACATAATTTGGGAATCTTTGAAGCCGGAATTTCCACTACAAACGAAATGGAAAAACTGGAAAAAATCATCCAGCCGACGATTGGAATTTTGACAAATATCGGTTCTGCACACGATGAAGGTTTTCAAAATTTGGAAGAAAAAATTACAGAAAAACTTCGGCTTTTTGAAAATTCTGAAATCCTTATTTACCAGAAAAATAATTTAGTTGATTCGCTTATAAATCAAAAGACAAAAACGTTTACTTGGAGTTTTTCTGATGAAAAAGCCAATGTTTTTATTACGAAGAATTCAATTTCAGATAAAACACAATTAAGCATTAAATATGAAGTCATTCCTTTTGACGTAATTATTCCTTTTCAAGACAAAGCTTCTGTTGAAAATGCAGTTAATTGCCTTATGACTTTGTTGCATTTGGGTTATTTGCCAGAAGTAATTCGCGAAAGAATTCAATTGTTGTATTCCGTAGAAATGCGATTGAAAGTTAAAAACGGAAATAACAATACAGCGATAATCGACGACAGCTATAGCTCTGATTATCAGTCATTAAAAATTGCATTAGACTTTTTAGAACAGCAAAAACAATACAAAAAGAAAACCATAATTCTTTCGGATATTATTCAAAGCGGATTGCCGATAGATGAATTATACAACAAAGTTTCTGAATTAGTAACTTCTAATAAAATTGACAGAATCATCGGAATCGGAGAAGAAATTTCCACCTATTCCGAAAGTTTCAAAAACATAATTACCTATAAAAATACGCCAGATTTTATTGCTGATTTCAAGAATCTGACCTTTGAAAATGAAACGATTTTAATCAAAGGCGCACGAATTTTCCAGTTTGAAGAAATCACTTCTTTACTGGAAGAGAAAACGCACGAAACGGTTTTGGAAATCAACTTGAATGCAATCAGCCACAATTTAAGTTTCTTCAAATCAAAACTAAAACCAGAAACCAAATTGATGGTAATGGTCAAAGCTTTTGGTTATGGAAGTGGCGGTTTTGAGATTGCAAAATTATTAGAATATCACAAAGTTGATTATCTTGGCGTTGCTTTTGCCGACGAAGGAATTTCATTAAAAAGCGCCGGAATCACATTGCCAATTATGGTTTTGAATCCAGAAAACACAAGTTTTCCTGCGATAATTGAACATAATTTAGAACCTGAAATTTATTCAATCAAAGGTTTGCGAGCCTTTTTAAAAATTGCCGAGCAGAAAAATTTACAGCATTTTCCGGTTCATATCAAATTAGATACGGGAATGCATCGCCTTGGTTTTCAAGAAAATGATTTAGAAGAATTGATCGCGACTTTAAAAAATACGCCTTCGATAAAAGTAAAAAGCATTCTTTCTCACATGGCGACGAGCGACGATTTGGTGCATCATGAATTTGCGAAATCCCAAATTGCTTTGTTCGAAAAATTATCTTCAAGAATTGTAAATGAATTATCTATAAATCCAATTCGCCATATTTTAAATACGTCAGGAATCAGCAATTATCCGGAAGCCCAATATGATATGGTTCGCCTTGGAATTGGACTTTATGGCGTTTCGAATGATACTTCGGAAACAAAATATTTAGAGAATGTTGGCACTTTAAAATCAATAATTTCCCAAATTCGAACAATTCAAGCAGGAGAAAGCGTTGGTTATGGAAGACGTTTTATGGCTGATAAAGAAACCAAAATTGCCACAATTCCCATTGGTTATGCCGACGGAATTCCGAGAAGTTGGGGCAATGAAACGGGTTATATCATGATTAAAAATCAAAAAGCGAATATTGTTGGAAGCATTTGTATGGATATGCTGATGGTGAATGTCTCAGAAATTGATTGCTTGGAAGGCGATTCGGTAATTATCTTCGGGGAAAATCCAAATGTGACTTACATCGCTGAAAAGTTGGGCACAATTCCTTATGAAATCTTAACCGGAATTTCGCATCGTGTAAAACGAGTTTTTTATAGAGAATAAAAAAATTCTTGAACTGTTAATTTTTTTTAATTAAATTAGCTGTAGACTAAAATTAAATGAACCAAAAAAAGATGTTATGGGATTAATCAAAGAATTTAAAGAATTTGCCTTAAAAGGAAATGTACTCGACTTGGCTGTCGGTGTAGTAATTGGAGCTGCATTTAGCGCAATTGTTAAATCTTTAGTTGAAGACATAATAACACCTCTAGTTTTGACGCCTTTATTAGAAGCTGCAAATCTTAAAAACATTCAAGATCTGACTTGGGGAGCTGGTATTAAATATGGAAATTTCCTTTCAAATGTAATTTCTTTTATCATCGTAGCTTTCGTACTTTTCTTGGTTATCAAAGGTGTAAATTCACTTCGCAAAAAAGAAGCAGTGGCTCCTGCAGCACCGCCAGCGCCATCTAATGAAGAAAAATTATTGATGGAAATTCGCGATGCTTTAAAAAATAGACCTGTGTAATTTCCGCTACATTATATATTCTAACTTAACCGTCCACTAATCTGGGCGGTTTTTTTTATGTATAATGTCCCTCTCAACAAAGTGTTATAATTTTATAATTCGTATTTTCAATTGGATTAATAGCTATTTTTGCATCACAAAATTCAATTTAACAATTAAAATTTAAGATATGAAAGTTGCTATTGTTGGCGCAACCGGAATGGTTGGCGAAGTAATGCTTCAAGTTTTGGCAGAGAGAAATTTTCCTGTAACCGAGTTAATTCCTGTTGCTTCAGAGAAATCTGTTGGCAAGGAAATCGAATTCAAAGGAAAAATTTATAAAGTTGTTGGATTGGAAACTGCCGTTGCAATGAAGCCAGAAATCGCTTTGTTTTCGGCCGGTGGCGAAACTTCTTTGGCTTGGGCACCAAAATTTGCAGAAGCTGGAACAACAGTAATCGACAATTCATCAGCTTGGAGAATGCACGCTGATAAAAAATTAATTGTTCCTGAAATCAATGCTTCTGAACTGACAAAAGACGATAAGATTATTGCAAATCCAAATTGCTCGACTATTCAGATGGTTTTGGCGTTGGCACCTTTGCATAAAAAATATAATATCAAAAGAATTATTGTTTCGACTTATCAATCCATTACTGGAACGGGTGTAAAAGCTGTGGAACAGTTAGAAAATGAATACGTTGGAGCAAAAGGTGAAATGGCTTATAAATACCAAATTCACAGAAATGCGATTCCGCAATGTGATTCATTTGAAGACAACGGTTACACCAAAGAAGAGATGAAATTGGTTCGCGAAACTCAAAAAATCTTGAGCGATAAAACCATTGCCGTGACTGCAACTGCGGTTCGTGTGCCAATCGTTGGCGGTCATAGCGAAGCTGTAAATGTGGAATTTTCTAATGATTTTGATGTGAATGACATCAGAAAAATTCTTCATGAAACGCCAGGCGTTGTAGTTCAAGACAATACAGACACTTATACTTATCCGATGCCTTTATTTGCACAAGGAAAAGACGATGTTTTTGTGGGAAGAATTCGCCGTGATGAATCGCAACCAAACACTTTGAACATGTGGATTGTTGCTGATAATTTGAGAAAAGGCGCTGCAACAAATACCGTTCAAATTGCTGAATATTTAGTAGAAAATAAATTGGTTTAAGAAATCAAATTTTATAAATGATGAAAGCTGTGATTTAAGAGTCACGGCTTTTTTATTTTAGAACAAATTGGAGCTTCTATTATCAAGAAAAGTCACCAAGAAAAGTGTATCGTTTACAATATAATAAACTAAAGAGTTAATTCCGTCAACTGAACATTTTCGATAACCGAAAAATTTAGATTCGGGACAAAGTTCATTATTAACTAAAATGTTACCTAGCAAATCATCTACTTTATTCTGAAAATTATCTATTTCTTTCAATGACCATTTTTCAAAAGATAATCAATGGTTCCTAAAAATGAATTTAGAGCCGTTTCAGACCAGACAATTTTCATTAAGAAATTTTGCGATTTATATGTTCTTTGATTATTTGTTTTGCTTCAGCGTGGGAATAAGTTTTTCCGTTTGAAATATCTTCTGAACCATTTTTGATTGATTGTTTTTGATTATCCATCAAATCACCTGACCAATCATTGTGTTCTGATTTATATTTCAAATAATCCACAAATTTATCAACCTCCAGAAGCAAATCATCAGGAAGTAATTTTATTTTTTGACTTAATTTTGAGGCTGTTATCGAATCCATTTCAATTCATTTTTGAAATATTGTTATATCAAAGATAATGCTATTTATGAATAAAAAATAATTTTCATTCAAACGGAATCTTCTTAAAATTTGTTAAATCGATAAATTTTACTTTACTCTTCCCTACATTTGCATTCGGATGAAAAAGAAATTTGCCATAATAAATCTCTCTTTGATGCTGACAGTATTGTTTTCGATACTGTTTCAGTCTGTCCATTCTTATGAGCATTTTTTAGGTCAGAAAACCACTTTTGCCAATGATTCAGATGATAATGGAAAAGACAGAATTCAGACGCTCGACCACAACCATGAGAAATGTTTTGTCTGCGAATTCACTTTAAGCAGTTTTATTGCAACAGAATTTACTTCTTTCAAATCACAGCTTACTTTTGAGGCTTTTGCCCAAACCAATTTTACCACGACAGAAACTCCTGAAGCCTTTTCAGGAAGCCTTTTTTCCCATCGCGGACCGCCTTCTAATTGCTAATTATCGAATAGGGAATTTCCCTACTTTCTGGCTTTTCCTTAATTGGAATTAGCCATAATTATCATTTTAGATTTTTTCAAAATGCGCTATATCTTATTATTTGCTTTCCTATTTATTGGAAATCAATCTCTTGTATATTCCCAAAACAAGTTGTCAGGGAAAATTACCAACGAGAAAAACCAACCTTTGGCAGGAAGCCACATTCATGTTTCAAATTTTTTTGCAAATGCGGATGAAGCTGGAAATTACGCCATTAACGGAATCCCGAAAGCGCGCCTGCAAGTTTTTGTGGAATATTTGGGTTATAAAACTTTGGATACAATTCTAGATTTCCAAGGCAATATGATTCTGAATATTTCTTTAAAACCTGAAATTTCTCAATTGTCAGAGGTCGTTTTAAAGGAAACTTACGCCAAAGAAAAAGCGCAAGAAATCAAGACTTCTACTATTGAAAAATACAGCAGCGAAAGCCTCGGCGATGCCTTGAAAGAAATCAGCGGCGTTTCTTCCTTGAAGACCGGAAGCACTATTGTCAAGCCAGTGATCAATGGTTTGCACAGCAGCCGTGTTTTGATTATCAACAATAATGTGCGTCTCGAAGACCAGCAATGGGGAACCGAACACGCGCCAAATATGGATGTCAACACTGCGGGAAAAATCTCGGTCATCAAAGGTGCACAAGGGCTGCAATATGGCGGTGACGCTATCGGAGGCATTGTCATCATTGATCCACCGCACATTCCGGTTAAGGACACGCTTTTTGGAAAAACCATCTTGAATGGCCAGTCAAACGGTCGCGGTGGCAGTTTGACTTCTTCCCTTTTTAAAGGCTATAAAAGCGGCTGGAACTGGAATTTGCAAGGAACTTTTAAATATCTGGGTGATTTTGAAGCGCCTGATTATGTGCTTTCAAATACGGGAAACCGTGAAAGAAATTTTTCAGGAAGCCTTGGCTACAAAGAAGATAATCAAGGTTTCAGCTTTTTTTATAGTTATTTCAATGCTGAAATCGGAATTTTGAGGGCTTCACACATCAGCAGCACTTCTGATTTAATTCGTGCGATCAATAGTGGCGAACCGCAATACATTGCCGCTTTTTCACATGACATCAATGCTCCAAAGCAGGAGCTGCAGCATCATTTAGGAAAAGTAAATTATTATAAATTATTCTCAAATGATCGAAAATTGTCGCTTCAGTATTCTTTTCAAATGAATAATAGATTAGAATTTGACTTGCGCCGAGGTGATGACCGTGACAAGCCTTCTTTAGATTTAGACTTGAAAACACATACTTTTAATGCTGACTTTGAAGGAAATTATTCTGAAAAAATGAAGTACAAAGTAGGAATCAGCGGTGGCTTCCAAAACAATTTTGCAGATACTGATAACACCAATGTTCGGGCTTTGATTCCCAATTATGACAAGTCAGATGCTGGAATTTATGCCATTGCTAATTATGCTTTCAATGAAAAGCTGACTTTAGAAACAGGCTTTCGCTATGATTTCAGCCATATTGATGCCAAGAAATATTACTTGAAAACAAGATGGACAGAGCGCGGGTATGACGATGAATTCAGCCATTTTATTACTAAGGATGAAGGACAGCAATGGTACACAAATCCGGTTTTCAGCTATCACAATTTTTCTGGTAGTGCAGGTACAAAATATGAAATCAATGGCAATTTAAACTGGCTTTCGAATATTGGCGTAGCCAGCAGAAATCCGAATCCGGCAGAATTGTTTAGCGATGGATTGCACCATTCCACAGGCCAGATCGAGCTGGGTGATTTGCGATTAAAGCGAGAGGTTGCGCTGAAAGTTTCAACAGCTTTAAATTATACGAATGAAAAATTTGCCTTGGAAATAAATCCTTATGCCAATTTCATCAATGATTTTAAAGTATTGATTCCCACGACAATTCTTTTGTCAAACCGCGGGCCGTTTCCGGTTTGGGAATACAGGCAGGTTGATGCAAGGCTTTTAGGCGTTGACCTCACAGCCGATTATGACTTTGCGAAAAACCTGAACTGGCATTCTACAGCCGCTTATGTTTATGCCGATGATTTGACCAATGACACAGCTTTAATCGATATGCCACCGTTGAATTTCAACAACACGGTGAGCTTCAAAAAAGCAAATTGGAACAATCTTGTCTTGAGCTTGAAAAATGAAACGGTTTTGACACAAAAAAGATATCCTGACAATGATTTCTATGTAGATGTGCCAAGTTCTGGAGAACCTGTAAGCACTTTGGTTGAAATCAGCCGACCGCCAAAGGGGTATAGCCTACTGCATTTTAACTCAGAAATGAGCTTCAATGTTTTTTACAACTCTAAAATGACCATCGGATTCAATATCCAAAACATCATGAACACGAACTACCGAGATTACCTGAACAAAACGCGCTTTTATGCTGATGATTTGGGACGAAATTTCAGAGTTCAATTAAAATTAAATTATTAAAATCTAAAACAATTTCAAATGAAAACAATTAAATTTTTATCGTTAAGCCTTATTGCAACTGCCCTTTTGGCTTCTTGCAGCAGTGACGACAATTCAGGCAGTGGCCCAGTAAATGAAGAAGAAGTAATCACGACCGTGACCGCAGTTTTAACCGGTGGCGGAAGAACAATCACATTAACTTCTAGGGATTTAGACGGAGCTGAAGGTCCGCAAGCGCCTGTAATTACCGTTTCAGGAAATTTTGCGCCAAGCACTATTTACACCGGAAGCCTTGATTTGCTGAACGAAGCTGCTTCTCCATCAGAAAGCATTACGGAAGAAATTTTAGAAGAAGGAGACGACCACCAGTTTTTCTTCAACGTTTCAAATGCTTTAGGAAATTTTGCCTATGCCACTCCAAATGATGAAAACGGACGTCCGATTGGTTTAAACTTTACATTCACGACTGGCGCAAATGCAGGAACTGGAAATTTGACAATCACTTTAAGACACGAACCTAACAAAGCTGGAACAAATGTTTCAAATGGAGACATCACGAATGCTGGCGGGGAGACAGACATTGAAGTAAGCTTTCCGATTGTTATTGCCGTAGAATAATTTATTATAATTCAAATTCAAAAACCGCTGTAACAGGCGGTTTTTTTTTGTCTCTAATTGATTCTTTTATCTATTCCTCCACCATTTTAAAATTTTCCTTGACGGAAAGAACCAAAGAGTCGGCGGAACGTTTCAAAGAGTCAGCGGAAAGAGGTAAAGAGTCGACGGAATGTGTCAAAGATGTGGCGGAAGGAACCAAAGATCCAGCGGAACGCATCAAAGAGTCGGCGGAAAGAAGCAAAAAGTCGGCGGAACGTAGTAAAGAAGCTTAGGAAAGAATCATCGAAGCGTAGAAAAGAAGTAAAGAGCCATAGGAAGCGTATAACTACTGGCTTTTAGTGAATATTAAAGTTTAAAAATTACGTACTTCATTATACATTCGCCAAATTATTGCAGTAAATTTATTCACAATTCATTTTTGTTAACATATTTTTAGTAATTTAGAAATTTAAACGAATTACTTATTAATCAATAATTTGCAGACTATGAATTCAAAATTTACCTCCATCGTTAGAATACTTTTAGGAATTATTTTGCTTGTTTTTGGGCTCAATAAATTTTACCCGCTTCCTTTTATGCCATCTCCAAAATTACCAGAAAATGCCTCTGAATTTATGAGTTCACTTGCAGCAACCGGGTATGTTTTGCCTGTTGTCGGCTTGTTAGAGATTTTTATCGGAATTCTTTTATTGTCTAAAAAATGGATTGCTTTTTCACTCATCCTTTTAGTTCCCATCTCGTTAAACATTTTTCTTTTTCACCTGTTTTTAGATTTGCCAAGCATCGGTGGAGCCGTTTTGGTAGCTGTCTTAAACGGCATCTTGATTTACAAACATTGGCCGCAATACCGACCACTTTTTCGCTAATATATAAGTCATTTTCCTATTTTTGTAGGAAATCAAAAAACATTTTAATGAAAAAAGTACTATTTACAGCGATTGCTGCATCTGTTTTTTTATCTTGTAAAACCACAAAACAAGAGAAAACAGTGCTTAAATATCCAGAAACAAAACAAGTCGAAAAGACCGACACTTACTTCGCAACTGAAGTAAAAGACCCTTACCGCTGGCTAGAAGACGACAAGTCTGCCGAAACTGCAGCGTGGGTAAAAGCCGAAAATGAAGTGACTTTTGGCTACTTAGAAAAAATTCCTTTTAGACAAACTTTAAAAGAGAGATTGGAGAAACTATGGAATTATGAAAAAATTTCAGCTCCGTTCAAAGAAGGAAACTATACGTATTATTTTAAAAATAACGGATTGCAAAACCAGTCTGTCTTATACAGAAAAGACAAAAGCGGGAAAGAAGAATTATTCTTAGATCCAAATACTTTTTCTTCTGACGGATCAACTTCGCTTTCAACTGTTCAATTTTCAAAAGACGGCTCTTTAGTAGCTTATTCGATTTCAGAAGCCGGAAGCGATTGGAACAAGATCATCATTTTAGATGCTCTTACAAAGAAAAAACTTGAGGCTGAACTGGTTGACGTGAAATTCAGCGGCATCTCTTGGATTGGCAACGACGGTTTTTATTATTCAAGCTATGACAAGCCTACCGGAAGCCAGCTTTCTGCTAAAACCGACCAGCACAAATTGTATTTCCACAAGCTGGGAACTTCTCAAAAAACGGATAAAGTAATCTTTGGAGAAAATGAAAAACGCCGTTATGTTGGCGCTGGCGTTACTGAAGATGACCGATTTTTGATTATTTCTGCTGGAAATTCTACGTATGGAAATGAGCTTTACATCAAAGATTTGACAGCAAAAGACAGCAAGATTATCACTATCGTAGATAATTTCAACAGCGACAACAGCATTATTGACAACGTTGGAAGCAAATTATATATTTCGACAGATTTGAATGCTCCAAACCAAAGAGTCGTGACTGTTGACGTTTCAAATCCAAAGCCTGAAAACTGGAAAGATTTTATTCCAGAAACTGAAAACGTGCTTTCGGCAGGAACTGGCGCCGGATTTATTTTCGCAAATTATATGAAAGATGCCGTTTCTCAAGTGAAGCAATATGACCACAGCGGCAAAATGCTTCGTGAGATCAAGTTGCCGGGCGTTGGTTCAGCAGGCGGTTTTGGTGGCAAGAAAGAAGATACTGAATTGTATTATTCTTTTACAAATTACACGACTCCGGGAACCATCTATTCTTATGATCCAAAAACAGGAAATTCAAAAGTATATGAAAAACCAAAAGTAGATTTCAAATCAGAAGACTATGAAAGCAAGCAGGTTTTTTATACTTCAAAAGATGGAACAAAAGTGCCGATGATTATCACGCATAAAAAAGGCTTGAAATTAGATGGCAAAAACCCTACAGTTCTTTATGCTTATGGCGGTTTCAGCATCAGCTTGACGCCTTCTTTCAGTATTGCAAATGCTGTTTGGTTAGAGCAAGGAGGAATTTATGCCGTGGCAAATCTTCGCGGTGGCGGCGAATATGGAAAAGAATGGCATGACGGCGGAATTCAGCAAAAGAAACAAAATGTGTTTGATGATTTCATCGCAGCAGCAGAATATTTGGCGAAAGAAAAATATACGTCTCCAGATTTCTTAGCAATTCGTGGTGGTTCAAACGGAGGATTGCTAGTGGGAGCGACAATGACGCAAAGACCTGACTTGGTGAAAGTGGCTTTACCAGCAGTTGGCGTTTTAGATATGCTTCGCTATCATACTTTCACGGCTGGCGCAGGCTGGGCTTATGACTATGGAACAGCGGAAGATTCAAAAGAAATGTTTGACTATTTGAAAGCTTATTCTCCGGTTCACAATGTAAAAAAAGGAGTAAAATATCCAGCAACTTTAGTGACTACTGGCGATCATGACGATAGAGTTGTACCAGCACATAGTTTCAAATTCGCTGCTGAATTGCAGGCAAAACAAACGGGTGACAATCCGGTTTTGATTAGAATTGAAACCAATGCGGGTCACGGCGCTGGAAAACCAGTTTCTAAAACTATTGAAGAAGCGGCCGATGTGATGGCATTTACTTTATTCAATATGGGTTATACAGAATTGCCGAACAAGAAGTAATTCTTTTTATAAATAAAAAATCCGCAGTTTCGTTATTGAATCTGCGGATTTTTTTTGTTCTTATTTCAAAGATAATTTCTTTAATAAATCTTCGGAAGCATCTTCAATATACATTCCGTAAGAGGTTACCAAAATTCCCTTCACGCCGTCTTTTGATTCAATTCCATAAACTGTAGACTCTTCATCTGGATTTGAATCTCCTTCATATCGATAAATTTCAGTGATTTCAAAATCATCGCAGTCGTAAGCTGCATCGTTAATAGTCAAGGCATTTCCGGAAATATTAAAATCAACCATAAATCCTGCATCTCGCAATTGTTTGATGGCTTCTAAAACTGTTGCATATTTATAATTCGCACTCATAATTTTTTTAATTTTTAAGAGTCCTAAAGTTACGGAAAATATTTGTTTTTAGAATTAATACAGCAAATAAGAAACGCCGATAGACCCAAAAAAGTAACCTTCATTCCGCGGATGCTCTAATTCTTTGCTGCGATAAACGAAGAGATAATGTAAATTCCAGTGATTTTTTCTGTACTTGAATCCGGCTTCGCCATAAAATCGAACAGGACGCAAATCATACGTCACAGGACTGTCTTCGTTGAACATGCTTCCTTGAATCGTGGCATCATAAATCTGATAATTCACATTCGGATTTACATAGAAATAAAATTCTCGCTGTTCCTTATATTTCTCTTTATCAGCATTTAAAGAAGCTCCATAAAGATTAGAATCATAAACCGGAAGCAGTGTTTTCAAGCTAAATCTAGCCAAAGGACCAGCAGTAATTCCGTTTAAAACAGTTCCAAAATTGGCTTCTCCCTGAAGGTGCAGGTCCACATTTTGATTTAATTTTGAAGGAAATATCTTTTTAGAATAGAATAAATTTCCTTGAACGGCAAACGCATCGTGAATTTGATATTCCCATCCTTCCACGTCTTTGTAACCAAAAGCTTTGTGAAATAATTTCTGGAAACCTTCAGCCCCAGACGACGGACCAACAACACCAATCTGGGCGCTCATTTTAAAAACTGATTCGTTTTGGTAAAATTTATGAAGTCCGGCCTCGACAAAAAGATAGCCTGCAAAAGGTCGGTCTTGCTTCGTTATTCTCTTCGCTTCCACAGTATGCGGATTAAAAATATATTGCCCAAACTTAAACTCCGTTATCTTTTTATTGATTTTAGGATTCTCGTTTTGGTTTAAATATTTGTAGAAAATTTCAATTCCATTGGTATAATATTGATCGTTGACCGTAGAAGTAAACAAATCGTTGTCAATCAAAATGCCGATTTCACCCGATTTATTCTGGCCGAAAATTGCAGTGGCAAAAAGCAGGAAAAAAAGTGGGGAAATTTTTTGAAGCATTTTTTAATATTCTAATTTGACATAATTCATGTGTTTCATAATTCGCCCTTTTCTTCTTTCAATATAGGAAGAAGAATTTGAAGCCTTAAATTTTCTAGGATTCGGAAGAATTGCAGCAATTCCCGCAGCTTCTCTTTTTGAAACTGCTGAAGCACTTTTGTGGTACCAATGCTCAGAAGCCGCTTCAACGCCATAAACGCCGTCGCCCATTTCAATGCTGTTCAAATAGACTTCCATGATACGTTCTTTGCCCCAGAAAATTTCTATTAAAACAGTAAAATAAGCTTCCAAAGCTTTTCTCAAATAGCTTCTTCCTTGCCACAAGAAGACATTTTTTGCCGTTTGTTGGGAAATCGTACTTCCTCCTTTTAATTTTTTTCCTTTCGAATTATTCTTGAAAGCTTTTTGCATCGCAGTAAAATCAAAACCATTGTGCGTCAAGAAAGTTCCGTCTTCACTGGCAATAACTGCTTTTTGAAGGTTTGGTGAAATTTCATCTAGCGAAACCCAGTCGTGACTGCAGGTCATTTCTTTTCCTGCTCCTTTTTGTTCCAAAGCTCGAACTGCCATCAAAGGCGTAAATGGAACTGGGACAAATTTAAAAAGTATGACAAAAAACACGGAGATTCCGAGAAACCAAAGTGCGCATTTTAATAAAAATCGAAGTATTTTTTTACCCATAAATATTTGAAACGTATAATCTAATCTACTAAATCTGCCAATTCTTGACCAATCAAACCGCCAATTGCAATGCCCATTCCTCCTAGCCTGACACCGCAATAAACATGGTTGGAAAGTTTTTCGACAATCGGTTTTTTGCTTGAACCGATTCCCATAATCCCGCTCCAGCGATGTTCGATTTTGAAATCTTGGTTTGGCAAAATTACTTCTTTTAAAATTTCTTCCAGTTTATTTTGTATTAAATCTGTCTGGCCAAATTCCGTTGTGGTTTCGCCTTCAAAATCTTCGTTTCTAGCGCCTCCAAAAAGAATTCTGTCTCCAAAATTTCTGAAATAATAATAACCTCTGTCAATATGAAAAGTGCCTTTTATATCTAAATTCGGAATTGGCTCAGTAATTAAAACTTGTGCCCTTGCTGGTTTTACAGCGCCATTTGTCAAACTTCCTGCGAAACCATTTGTCGCAAAAAAGAGTTTTTTAGTCTGGAAATCAAAATCGTTTGTAGCAACGCGAACGTCATTTTCATTTTCCTGATATTCGGTGACCGTTTGCTGATTTAAGATCAAGATGTTATTTGCAATGGCTAATTTCAGCAAGGCTTCCATCATATTTCCGGTATCAATTTGTCCTTCAAACGGATTAAAAACCAAATATTCTTGGATTCCGTTGAAGTTGAATCTGTCAATTTCTTTCGCAAAAACATCGGCTTTAAAAAGCGGACGCAGGACGTCATTTATAAACGGAATTTTTTGGAGGCATTCGTTGTAATGGCTTTCAGAATTTTTCAAGAAAAGTTCATAACCGCCATATAATTTATAGTCGATTGTTGCATCGCCAAGATTTTTACGAAGCAGTTGCAAACCTTGCCAGCGTTTTTGAATCAGCTGGATTACTTCTTCTTCCGAATGATTTCTGAGGTCGTCGATGATTTCTGAAATGCTTCCAAAACAAGCGAAACCTGCATTTTTTGTACTTGCTCCTTGTGGAAGAAAGCCTTTTTCAAGAACGAGAATTTTGCTTTCAGGAAATTTTTCTCGCAACCGCAAAGCTGCATGTAAACCTACAATACCACTGCCGACAATGGTGTAATCTATATTTGAAAACCAATTTTTTATTTCCCAGTAGCTTAAGTTCGCTTTCATGTCCTGAAGTTTAAAAAAATGCAAATGGTTTGTTCTCTAGCCCCGATGGCGCCTTTGTTTGAGCTCTTTCACTGCCCAAGAAGGCAGTGAAAAGCGAGTGGCGCCAGCGGGAAAATGGATGGCCGATAAATCACCAGCCTTTTCGCTTCAAATAAAAAAAATTATTCTGGCGTATTTTCGCTTTCGTTTTTAATCTCTGTTTTGCGCTTGAAATAGTTGATGATCAATGGCAAAGTGGTGATGGCAACGATTCCTAAAACGATGAATTCGATGTGCGCTTTCAAGTCGATTCCAAATTCTTTCAAGAACAGATCATATAAATAATGTCCTGCAAAAATCAGCGCGAATGACCAAAGGATAGAACTCACGACGTTATAAAACATGAATTTCTTTTTTTCCATAGCCACAATTCCTGCGATAATTGGTGCAAAAGTTCTAATTATAGGAAGAAAACGTGCAAAAATAATGGCACGTCCGCCGTGTTTTTCAAAGAAAATTCTTGACTCTACTAAATATTTTTTCTTGAACCAAAAAGTGTCTTCCTTGTTGTAAAGATAATAGCCGCTTTTTGAGCCAAACCAGTATCCAAAAGTATTTCCGATGATTCCAGCAAGAGCAACAAGCGATGACAACAGAAAAAGATTCATGAAATCATTATCAATCGTGACGATAGTTGACATCAATTCGCCACTATAAATTCCGGCTAAAAACAGAAGCGTGTCTCCAGGAAGAAAAAATCCTGCGAAAAGTCCAGTTTCAGCAAAAACTATAAATAAAACGACATAGATTCCAACAGGAACGCCGCCAATTTGAATGTTAATATAAAATTCAGGATTCAGTAATTGTGTCCAATCGAAACTATTCATTTATTGTGTTATTTCTGGTGTTATTGTTTCTTCCGACTCCCATTTGTCAACGGCTGTCGTGGCTAATGCATTTCCAAGAACGTTCGTCATGCTTCGAGCCATATCACAAAAATGGTCAATTGGCAAGATCAGAGCGATTCCTTCCGGCGGAATTCCGAACATGGCGCAAGTGGCAACAACAACAATCAGCGACGCTCTTGGAACGCCGGCAACACCTTTGCTAGTCAGCATTAACACTAAAAGCATGGTCAATTGTTCGCCTAACGACATGTCAACTCCATAAACCTGGGCAATGAAAATACTGGCAAAAGTCATGTACATCATGCTCCCGTCAAGGTTGAAGGAATATCCGAGCGGCAAAGTAAAGGAAACTATTTTGCTTTTGCACCCAAAACGCTCTAATTCTTCCACTAATTTTGGAAATACAGCTTCGCTGGAAGTTGTTGAAAAAGCAATAAGCAGCGGACTTTTGATTCTTTTTAATAGCGTCCAAAGTCGGTTGCCCAAAATAAAATAACCGACAAGCAACAATAAAGCCCAAAGAACAAGAATTCCGATGGCAAAATCTAGCAAGTATTTTGCATAAAGGCTGAAGATTTCAAAACCATAATTTGCAACCGCGGCAGCAACTGCGCCAAAAACACCCAAAGGCGCCACCCACATAATATAAGTCACCATTTTCAAGATGACATGTGAAACAATATCCAATGATTTGATGATCGGATTTCCGATTTTTCCCATGGAAGAAAGTGCGACTCCAAATAAAATAGAGAAGATAACAATCTGCAAAATTTCATTCGTTGCCATCGCTTCAAAAATACTTTTTGGAACAATGTGGATTACAAAATTTTCCAAAGAAAACGAACTTGTATTTTTTAATAAATCATCGGCAGAAGATAGATTTTCCATTTTAATAGAAGTTCCTTTTCCTGGTTCCAGCCAGTTTACAAGCAACAATCCTACAGATAAAGAAACCAAAGAAGCAGTGATAAACCAAGCCATTGCTTTGGCTCCAACTCGGCCGACCATTTTCATATCGCCCATTTTTGCAATTCCGACAACCAAAGTTGAGAATACTAAAGGTGCGATAATCATTTGAACCAATCGGATAAAAACGGTTCCGAGAAGTTTTATGTTTTTAGCAAAATCTGCTTTTCCGTCTGGATATTGGTAATGTATAAATCCTCCTAATGCAACGCCCAAAAGAAGCGCTACTATGATTGCGATGAATAATTTATTGTTGTTTTTCAATTCGTTTTATTTTAGTTCGTGAAAATAGGCATATTTTTTAAAAAAGCGGGCACTAAATCGTTTTTTTGACAATAAAATGCTCTAAAAAATCCCTACATTTAGCCTTTCTTTTCAAAACTCATACTAATGAAAAAAATAGTTCTCTTAACAATTACCATGATTGGATTAACAGCAACAGCACAAAACGTAATGACTCCAGAACTCCTTTGGCAACTCGGAAGAGTAAGTCCGCTGGGCATTACAAAAGATGGAAAAAATATTATTTATAAGGTAAGTAGTCCTTCCGTTGAAGAAAATAAGTCAGATTCAAAAGTATATTCTATCCCGGTTTCTGGTGGAAAAGCAACTGAAATTACAGATTATGAAACTTTACTGAAAGATAAAAATGTTTCTCCTGACGGAAAATTTTTATTGGCAAGCAAAGAAATCAAGGTCGGAAAAGTTTTAGGCAAAGATTATTATCCAAAGTTAGACAAGTCAAATGTTCAGGTTTATGACGGTTTAGATTATAGACATTGGGACACTTGGAACGATGGAACACACAATCACGTCGTTTATTCAAATGCAACTGACAAAGAAAATTTCATAGACATCATGAAAGACGAGGCGTTCGATTCGCCTCAAAAACCTTTTGGCGGTGACGAAGATTTCGTTTGGTCTCCTGACGGAAAAAGTATTGTTTATGTTTCAAAAAAATTGGAAGGAACAAAATATGCGACTTCGACGAATACTGATTTGTACCAATATGATTTAGGTACAAAAACAACTAAAAATTTAACCGAAAAAAATCCGGGATATGACACGGCGCCGCAATTTTCTCCAAACGGAGATTTGACATGGTTGCAGATGAAACGCGACGGATATGAAGCAGATAAAAATGACATCATCGTTCGTTTCAAAGGAAATGACATGAATTTGACAGGCGCTTGGGACGGAACTGTGGACAGTTTTACTTGGAGTGCTGACGGAAAAAAAGTCTATTTCTTAGCTCCGATAAACGGAACAAAACAATTGTTTGAAGTAAACTTTCCGGGAATGACACGAATTGCTATTACCGTAAGACAAATTACTGACGGTGATTTTGACGTGAATGATATTGTAGGTTTTTCTGTCGATAAAATTCTCGTGACAAGAACCGATTTCAATCACGCTTCTGAGATTTATTCGTATGATTTAAAGAAGAAGACTTTCTCTCAAATCACAAAAGTAAATGACGCGGCATATTCAAAAATCGCTTTAAGCAAATTTGAAAAAAGATATGTAACGACAACTGACGGCAAAAAAATGTTGGTTTGGGTGGTTCTTCCTCCAAATTTTGATAAAAATAAAAAATATCCGACATTGTTATATTGCCAAGGCGGACCGCAATCGGCATTGACGCAATTTTATTCTTTTAGATGGAATTTTCAAGTTATGGCTGCGCAAGGTTACATCATTGTAGCGCCAAATCGAAGAGGAATGCAAGGCCATGGTGTAGAATGGAACGAGCAGATCAGCAAAGATTGGGGCGGCCAGGTGATGGATGATTACCTTTCTGCAATTGATGACGTATCAAAAGAAAGTTATGTTGACAAAGCAAGATTAGGCGCTGTCGGCGCCAGTTATGGAGGCTATTCAGTGTTTTATTTGGCAGGAATTCACCAAAAAAGATTCAAGACATTCATCGCACATTGCGGGGTTTTCAACCTGCAAAGCATGTATGGAACTACAGAAGAAGTTTTCTTCACCAACTGGGATTCAGGCGGGCCATATTGGGAGAAGGATAATGCTGCAGCGCAAAAAACATACACGAAATTTAATCCTATAAATAATGTGGCAAAATGGGACACGCCAATTTTGATTTTTCAAGGTGGGAAAGATTATCGTGTTCCGATTGGTCAAGGTCAGGAAGCATTTCAAGCAGCCCAATTACAAGGAATCAAAAGCCGATTTGTGCTTTTGCCAGAAGAAAACCACTGGGTTTTAAAACCGCAAAATGCCCAAGTTTGGCAAAAAGAATTTTTCAGATGGCTGAAAGAGACTTTGTAAAATAAGTATTTAAATAGAAAATTCCGCAAGTTGCTTCTTGCGGATTTTTTTTTTATTTTCTCTTAACTAATTTAAACTCTTCAATGCTCCTTCTACCCTTTTTCATTCCAGAAGTCTGACTCACCAAAGTATCTTCAGGAAGTTTCTCATAGCTTATTTTCTCAGGAAAATCATGTTTCGAATTTTCAAAAACATATTGATTTCCCGTAAAGCTTTTCAAGGTCAGAAGCACCTCTTTGTTCTCATTACCATTTACTATTCCAGTTCCAGCCATGATAACAAAACGCAATGAATCCCCACTCTGAACCAGCATCATCGATTCAGACTGCAAAGTATCCTTGCCTCTAAAAACATACGAATTTCCAACAAAAGCAGAATCATTTTCTTTCTTCCAACTAAGTTTTAAAGCCCCATCTTTCTGCTGATTTTCCCAGTCGCCAACCAGCCATTCCAGTTCCTTGATTTGATCATACTTCTCTTTAGTCTTCACATCCGTCAAAGGAATTTTGGTTTCCTCTTTTTTACAAGATACCATTGCAAAAATGCTTAAAATAAATGCCACTGTTTTTAATTTCATGATTTTTCAATTTGAGTTCTAGTGTAAAATAAATAAAACTTACTCTGAAATTTCATGACTTTTATCATGTCAGATAATGACTTGCAGTAAGATATCCTGATACCTCAAAAATACTTTTAGTTTTTGCAATATTCATTTTAATTTATACAAACCTAAATTTAGTTCTTAGCATTATAATCTAAGATACTGCAAACAGCAATTTAGAATTTACAAACATCTTTTTAGATACTAGAAAATACTATTTAAAATCTGCAAACCTTCTTTTAAAGTGTTTAATAATTGTTTCAGATAGTGCAATCCTTCATCCGAGAATTGACTAATGTTTTTTAATTTTTACAACTAACAAGTAGAAATTACTTTCTTATTTATAAAACAATAAAATGCATTAGCCCTATCAATTAAAAATTTTAGTACATTTAACAGCGATTACAAACCATATAAAACATTTATTATGCTCTCATTCAACCTCATGCCCATTTTCAAAGCCCGCCAAATAGAAAGACCCTATACCTTTTTAGTAAAAGCAGGAATTGCACCGCACACCGCCACAAGAATTTTAAACAGCAAAGTCAAAGTCATGCGCTTAGACCACATAGAAATTCTTTGTCAGGCCCTTCACTGCGAACCAGGCGATCTTTTGATCTACAAACCAAATCCCGATCATAAAATTCCAGAAAACCATCCGTTAAATAAGCTCCTTCCAAAAAAAGACGATCTTTCATGGCAAGAAACCTTTAAGACAGTCCCGTTATCACGCCTGAAAGAAATAGGAAAGATGATTGCAGAAGAAAAATAAATCCATAAAAAAACCTCACATCGCTGTGAGGTTTTTCTTTTATAATAAGCTATTATTTAGGATCGTTCATTTTGAAGCTTTCCATGAATTTTGTGGTATAATCTCCAGCCACATAAGCCGGATCATCCATCAATTGCCTGTGAAACGGAATCGTGGTTTTCACACCTTCAATTACGAATTCATCTAAAGCGCGTTTCATTTTGTTGATTGCTTCTTCACGAGTTTGCGCAGTCGTAATCAACTTTGCAATCATTGAATCATAATTCGGTGGAATCGTGTAACCAGAATAAACATGCGTATCTAAACGAACTCCGTGACCTCCAGGAGTGTGCAAAGTAGTAATTTTTCCTGGTGACGGACGAAAATCATTGTAAGGATCTTCGGCATTGATTCTGCATTCGATAGCGTGCAATTGCGGCAAATAATTTTTACCAGAAATTGGCACACCTGCAGCTACTAAAATCTGCTCACGAATCAAGTCATAATCAATAACTTGTTCTGTAATTGGGTGCTCCACTTGAATACGAGTGTTCATTTCCATAAAGTAGAAATTTCTGTGTTTGTCCACCAAAAATTCTACGGTTCCAGCACCTTCATATTTGATAAATTCTGCAGCTTTCACGGCAGCTTCTCCCATTTTTAAACGTAAATCATCTGTCATGAACGGAGAAGGAGTTTCTTCAGTCAATTTTTGGTGACGTCTTTGAACAGAACAGTCTCTTTCAGAAAGATGGCAAGCTTTTCCGTAAGCATCTCCAACCACTTGGATTTCGATGTGACGAGGCTCTTCAATCAATTTTTCAAGATACATTCCGTCATTTCCGAAAGATGCAGCTGCTTCTTGACGAGCGCTTTCCCAGGCTTTTAAAAGTTCTTCTTCTTTCCAAACTGCTCTCATTCCTTTTCCACCACCACCAGCAGTTGCTTTAAGCATTACCGGATAGCCAAATTCTTTAGCTAATTTTTTAGTCTGTTCATAAGATTCTAACAAACCTTCTGAACCTGGAATTGTTGGAACTCCTGCCGCTTTCATTGTGGCTTTTGCAGAAGCTTTATCACCCATTCTATCAATCATTTCTGGTGAAGCTCCGATGAACTTGATACCGTGTTCTTGACAGATTTTAGAAAATTTAGCATTTTCTGATAAGAAACCATATCCTGGGTGGATTGCATCTGCATTTGTAATTTCTGCAGCAGCAATGATATTTGACATTTTCAAGTAAGACAAGTTACTTGGTGGCGGGCCGATGCAAACTGCTTCATCCGCGAAGCGAACATGCAAGCTTTCAGCGTCTGCAGTTGAATAAACAGCTACAGTTTTGATACCCATTTCTCTACAGGTTCTGATCACGCGAAGTGCGATTTCTCCTCTGTTTGCGATTAATATTTTTTTAAACATCTTGTATTAATTAGATAATTAGACAATTCGATAATTTGATAATTCGATTTTTAGATACTTCGATAGCTCTAAAAATCTAATAATCTAACAATCTAAATTAAGATGGATCAACTAAGAATAAAGGTTGGTCGAATTCAACTGGTGAAGAATCGTCAACTAAAACTTTTACGATTTTACCTGAAATTTCAGATTCGATTTCGTTGAAAAGTTTCATTGCTTCGATAACGCAAACTACGTCTCCTTTTGAAATTGTGCTTCCAACTTCCACGAATGGTGCTTTATCTGGGGATGGTTTTCTGTACAATGTTCCGATAATCGGAGATTTGATCATAATGTATTTTGCATTGTCATCAGTAGCAGCTGGCTCAACTGGAGTTGCTGGTGCAGATGGAGCAGTTGGTTGAGGAGCTGACGCTTGTGGCAAAGCGTGGCTGATTGGTGCCTGTTGGATGTAAGTTGTAGTTTCAGATGATCCTCCGTCAGTAGTTTTAATAGTGATTTTGATATCGCCCATCTCTAATTTTACTTCGGTAGCCCCTGATTTTGCTACAAACTTGATTAAATTTTGAATTTCTCTAATATCCATGATATTCGAATTTTAGGTTTTAGTTTATTGTTTGTCGTAAGCCCATTTCATATAAATAGATCCCCAAGTGAATCCACCTCCGAATGCGGCAAAAATTAAATTATCTCCTTTTTTGAATTGCTTCTCAAAGTCATTTAGAAGCAGTGGCAATGTCGCTGAAGTGGTATTGCCGTATTTTTGAATATTAACGAGAACTTTAGATTCATCTAATCCCATTCTATTAGCAGTAGCGTCTATAATTCTTTTATTTGCTTGATGCGCTACAAGCCAATTCACGTCGTCTTTAGTAAGATTATTGCGTTCCATGATTTTTTCGCTGACATCAGCCATTCCTGAAACTGCATATTTGAAAACCGTTTTTCCATCTTGATAAACAAAATGCTGTTTGTTTTCAATTGTTTCTTTACTGGCAGGAAGCAATGAACCTCCAGCTTCAATTTTCAAGAAATCACGACCTATTCCGTCGCTTCTTAAAAATTCATCTTGCAGGCCAAGTCCTTCATAATTTGGTTCAAACAACACTGCTCCTGCGCCATCTCCAAAGATAATGCAAGTAGCTCTGTCTGTATAATCAATAATTGAAGACATTTTGTCTGCTCCAATCAACAAGACTTTTTTATATCGTCCTGATTGAATGTAAGCAGCTGCAGTTGACATTCCGAATAAAAAACTGGAACATGCCGCTTGCAAATCATAGGCAAAAGCATTGACAGCTCCGATTTGGGTGGCAACATAAACTGCGGTTGCGGCAACTGGCTGATCTGGGGTTGCAGTTCCCAGCAATACTAAATCTATTTCTGCTGGGTTGATATTATTTTTTGCAATTAAATCTTCTGCAGCTTTGATGGCTAGATAAGATGTTCCTTTTGAATCATCTTTTAAAATGCGTCTTTCTTTGATTCCAGTTCGTGAAGTAATCCACTCATCATTGGTATCTACCAGAGTTTCTAAGACTTGGTTTGAAAGCACAAAATCTGGCACATAAGCTCCAACAGCGGTAATTGCGGCTGTGATTGTATTCATAAGTTTTTAATAATTTTCTTCTCAAATTTTTCATTTGAAAAGAGGTGGAAATTACAAAAAATTTCTAAAACATACCTTGTTGCAAGCTGTTATTTATCAATAAATTATAAATAACAAAAAAACTCCCACAACGTGAGAGTTCGATTTTTTACTGCAAAATTGTATTAAGCAACAGCTTCTTGCTTATCAATTACTACTTGACCTCTGTAGTACATTTTACCTTCATGCCAGTAAGCTCTGTGGTATAAGTGTGCTTCACCAGTTATAGGACATGTAGCAATTTGAGCAACAGTCGCTTTATAATGTGTTCTTCTCTTATCTCTTCTTGTTTTCGAGATTTTTCTCTTAGGATGTGCCATTTTACTATATTATTTATCCGTTAATAGTTTTTTTAATTGATCCCAACGTGGATCTGTCGTTTCTTCTTCTTTTACATCAGTTTTTTGCTCCTTGGCATTTACTTTTAGTTCATTCAGTTTATCAAGTGCTTCACTTTTCAAAGTTCCGTCTTTAATGCCTGGATGAACTTTTTTTAGAGGAATGGAAAGCGCAATCATTTCATAAATGTATTGCTTTACATCAACCTGATGTTCCCCGAAAGGCAAAATGAGCAATTCCTCATTATCATCATTAAAAGCTTCTCCAAATTGAACTATCAGCTTGATTTTTCCTTTAACAGGAAGATCAAACATTTCACTTGTCAGGTCACACGGAACGTGAATCGTACCTTTGTGCTTAAAATGAAGCTCAAGCATAGTGCTTTTTTTCTCTAAAATTAAGTTGACTTTAATATCACAAGATTCAAACTCGTCATATTGGTAGTCTTCAAAGAACTCCTTATTTATTTGATATTCAAACTGATGTTTTCCTAACTTTAATCCTATAAAAGGAATTAAAAACGCATTGGTTACTTTCATCGTCACAACAATTTGCCCTAAACTTCGGGAGTGCAAAGATATAAAATAATTGCAATTCCAAAAGCGTTATAAACATTTTTTTGTTTATAACTGTTTTTCTTTAATTTTTAATGGATTTTGGCTAATAATCTGATACTCATTTCGGGAATGATAAATATCAATTGCCAAATAAACTGCTTCTTTAAATGAGTTGTTATCCGCCACTCCTTTTCCTGCAATTTCATAAGCAGTTCCGTGATCTGGAGAAGTTCTGATTTTATCCAAACCTGCCGTATAATTCACTCCTTTCCCAAAAGAAAGCGTCTTAAATGGAATCAATCCTTGATCATGATATGTTGCAATTACAGCATCATATTTTTCATATTGATTGCTTCCAAAAAAACCATCTGCAGGATAAGGTCCAAAAACCAACGTGCCGCTTTCAAACATCTTTTTTATCGTCGGACGAATAATCTCATCATCTTCTTTTCCAATTACGCCACCGTCTCCAGCATGAGGATTCAATCCCAAGACTGCAATTTTTGGCTTATTGATGCTAAAATCTTGAATCAAAGATTTTTTTACGGTTTCGATTTTCTTTCTAATCAAAGCTTCTGTCAAATGTGAAGAAACTTCGTTTACCGGAATATGGTCGGTAATCAATCCTACTCTCAAATTATCCTGAACCATCAACATCAAAGCATCGCCTTCTAATTCTTGATCTAGATAATCCGTGTGCCCTGGAAATTTAAAATCTTCCGCTTGAATATTATATTTATTGATTGGCGCAGTCACTAGAACATCCACCAAACCTTCCTTCAATGCTTTTGTAGCAGCAACAAATGACTTGATCGCATATTTGCCTATGTTTTCATCATTTACGCCATATTCAATATTCACGCTTTCTTTCCAAACATTTAAAACATTTATTTTTCCAATAACAATTTGGTCAAGATGGTCAATTCCATGAAGTTGCATTCCGGCATCAAGGCTTTTTTTAGCAAAAGAAAGAATTTTTACATTGGCAAAAATTACCGGAGTGCAAAATTCAAGCATTCGCGAATCTTCAAAAGTCTTTAAGACAATTTCGCTTCCAATACCGTTTAAATCTCCGATTGAAATCCCAACAATTATATTTTCTGCTTTTTTCATAATGCTACTCCTTATTATTCCTTAATTTTGAAGTGCAAATTTAGTAAAATAAAACCACATGTTTACAGGAATAATTGAAACCCTCGGGACAATAAAAGAGATACGAAAAGAGGAAGAAAACTTGCACATTACTGTTTCTTCTTCTATAACAAATGAATTAAAAATCGACCAAAGCGTTTCACATAATGGCGTCTGCTTGACAGTTGTGGCTATTTCTGGAGACGATTTTACGGTCACGGCAATTAAAGAATCCATTGACAAGACAAATATTAGCGACTGGAAAACTGGCGACTCCGTAAATCTAGAAAGAGCCATGAAACTTGGAGACAGACTTGACGGACACATCGTTCAAGGTCATGTCGATCAAACCGGAAACTGCAAGAACATTGAGGAAAATGGCGGAAGTTGGCAGTATACATTTGAATATAACGTCGATTTAAACAACATCACGATTGAAAAAGGATCAATCACGGTAAACGGAGTCAGTCTAACGGTTGTGAATTCGAAGAAAAATGAATTTAGCGTGGCGATAATTCCATATACGCATGAGCATACGAATTTCAAAAATTTCAAGATTGGAACAAAAATCAATTTAGAATTTGATGTAATCGGAAAATATGTAGCTCGATTAAATCAATTGAGATAAGTATAAAAAACAAAAAACTCCGAAAAATCGGAGTTTTTTTATTTTGTCTGTATTTTTTGTCTGTAAGATATAAAAGCGAAGATTGTTCCTATTGCAAAAATAAGCCAAACCCACTGATCAATTGCCACATCTGGTGGTGGTGGAACACGGCGGGGATTTGGTACCGGCGGTGTGTCGGCAAAAGCAGTAGTTACTGGCATCAGCAAAACCAAAAAAAGGAATGTCATTTTTACAATAAACTTCATAAATCAGATATATAAAAAAACTTTTTTAAAGTGTTTTGGGCAAATAAATTAAATTTTTTAATACAAACCTAAATAATTATTAAATTAATTAGCTTGATGTATAATATTAGGCTTAATGGCTACAAATCAAGGCGCAAATTTAATACTTTAATTTAAATATTATAATTTTTATTGTTATATAATCGTAAATTTTTGTAAGGTTTCAGGTTTAACAAGGCCTTGACACTACAAAAAAAATAAAAAATAGTATTATTTTACACATTGATTATTACCTTTAAACACTGATTTTTACCAAAAATAATTTTATTTTTAGTAAATCACATTTACAAAACAGAGTAAGTCTATAAAAAATGAATTCTACAAAAAAAGGACAGTTCCTTCTATTTCCGCCACCTGAATTAAAAGAGTATTCTATTTTGATTTCGCCAAGTGACGAGATTAAAAATGAAACGAAAAAATTAAAAAAGAAACTTTACAAAATAATTGGACGCGAAACCGAAAACAATAAATCGGTAGCGCATATCTCATTATTCAAAACTAAGTGGGAACATGATAAACATGTTCTAGAAAGAGTACGAAAAAGCATTACTGATCAAAAAGAGTTTTCTGTAGAAATCAACGGAGTCGGTGTTTATGACCATGGAACCAAATCCAAGACATTATTTTTAAAGGTAGAAAATCCGAAACCGATTCAGTTATTATATGAATCTTTCAAAGAAGAGTTCAAAATTAAAAGCAATTTAAATCCGCATTTGACGATTGAACAAAACATTCCAGTAGCAGATTTTGAAAAACTCCAGAGCAATTTAGATGTATTTGATTATAAAAATAAATGGAGCTGTAATAAAGTTACTATTTTAAAGAAGAAAGAAAAAGGCGGCTATAAAGTCGTGGAAGAAATTTTATTTCAAAGTGAATAATTTATAAAATGATAGCAGATTTTCTGAAATATCTGGAAAACAAATTTTTTTTGACAGACGCCGAACGCGAACTGATTACTGAAGCATGCGTTGTTAAAAAACTTCGCAAGCGCCAATATCTTTTACAGGAAGGGGATTTATGGCAAAAAAACGCCTTCGTCTCAAAAGGAATTTTAAGAAGCTATCGTGTGGATGACAAAGGCCACGAGCATGTTTTTCAATTCTGTCCTGAAAATTGGTGGACTGGTGATCCTGGAAGTTATTTTACTGAAACACCGGCAAAACTTAACATCGATGCCCTTGAAGATTCAGAGGTAATTTTAATTGCAAAACAAGATTACCAACAGATTTTAAAAGCAATTCCCGCTTTCGCAGATTTTGGAAAAACCCTTTTAGAAAGAAGTTTTGTTGCTTCCCAAACCAGAATTCACTGCCTGATCAGCTCTTCCGCTGAAGAAAAGTATCAAGAATTTATCAAAACGTACCCTAATATTATCAATCGTGTTCCCCAGCACATGATTGCTTCTTATCTTGGAATTTCTGCCGAAACATTAAGTAGAGTTCGGAATTTAATATCCAAAAAATAAAACGCTAAAAATCTTCTTATTTACATCTCTTGATTATGTCAAGAGTTTGCTGTTTCAAAAACAATTCTACGATAATTTATCTCAAAAGTTAAAAATTAAGAATAAAATGTAAGAAATTAATTATATTTTATTGCGTTGAATTACTAATTCCTATATAAAAAGCACACTTTTTTTGTGAAAAAAAATTACCAAATGTGCATTTTGGAGGTGTTTTTTTACCGTTCGTCGATTTTTTAGGCCAAATCTTAAAATATTCCATTTACTTGTTAAAGAGCGGTATATGGATAAAGTAGATTTGCAATATATAATTCGGATACGACAACAATAATTAATTTTTAAAACAACGAGAATGAAAAAACTTATTACATCATTACTATTATTAGCAGGCTTAGGCGCAAGCGCTCAGGTTAAAGTAGGAGATAACGTTACAACACTTGCTCCAGGGTCACTTTTTGAAATGGAATCTACAAACAAGGGATTATTGCTTCCAAGAGTTGCATTAACAAATACAACTGCTATTTTACCTGTTTTAGGTACGCACGCACAAGCAACAGGTATGGCTGTTTACAACACTGCAACGGCAGGAGATGTGACGCCAGGAATTTATTCGAATGACGGAACAAAATGGGTGAAAGCGGGAGCTAGTTCTGCTTCAACAGCATTGAATGTAACTGCAAATCAGACAGGAAACTATACTGCATTGGCTACAGATGATATTATTTTATATACAGCAAATGCGGCAGGATTATTATTGACATTACCAACTTCTGGTATTGCTGTAGGGAAAAAAATCTATGTATCAAATGCTGGATCTCAAGATATTCAACTTTCTCCTTTGCCAAGAGAAATTTCTCAACAATATCTTTATGGAGGAACGGGAACTACGCTAATTTACCTTGGAGGAACTGGGGCAGGTTCTTGGTCTCAACAAGGTGGTTACTAATTTAAAAAACAGATAATATATAATATTATGAATATAAAAATTAAAAATATTTTAGCCGTTGCATTTCTAACAGCTTCAAGTATCTCTTTTGGTCAAGTAAGAATTGTAAATTCTAATGCAAATACTGCAGCTCCTAATAGTTCAGCTTTCATTGATGCTTCATCAAATAATCCTAACAATCTAACTACCAATATTGGTAAAGGTTTGATTTACCCAAGAACTGACTTATCAACTTTTGCAGCTTTTAGTGGAACGCCAACAGGAATTGCAACTTCATATCCAACACGTTTTGATGGAATGATAGTTTACAATACTGCCACAACCGGTGTTGCAGGTGTTGGAGCAACACAAGGAACTTTGACTGCAGGTTTTTGGTATTATGACAACAAATCTGCTACATTAACTGGGGGTACATGGAAACCATTAAGCGCTTCAGCATCTTCAGCAGTAGACATTACTACTTCAGAAACAACTACAGCTACAAAAGTTAGCGGTGCTCAAGTATATGGAATCAAAGGCTCTTTTACTGCTGACGGAACAACTGCTGCAGTTACTGTTGCTGTTCCTGCAGGAATGACAGGTTTTTACAAAATCACTATTTACAAAGGAAGCACTACAACTATTATTGGAAGCGCTGTCAGACAATTCAACTTATCAGGAACTAACAACGTAATCACTGGTTCAGGTGTTTTTACAGAAGTTTATCCAGCTGGAAGTTATGACTATGTATTAGAATATTTCAAATAATATTTTATCTCAAAATAGCTATTGCTTAAAACTCTTGACAAATGTCAAGAGTTTTTTTTGCTTTTTGTCAATGGAAAAACACTTGGTATTGGCGCAACTTTGTCAAAGAAAATCAAACGAGATTTTAAACAAGTTTATAACATTAAAAAAATAAAATCATGACAAAATTAGCAAACAAAGTAGCTTTAGTTACAGGAGGAAGTCGCGGAATCGGTGCCGCAATTGTAAGAAGATTGGCAAATGATGGTGCAGATGTGGCATTCACTTATGCTTCTGACAAAACAAAAGCAGATGAATTAGTAGCAGAAATTAAAAAACTAGGAAGAAATGCAATCGCTTTTCAAGCCAATAATGCTGATGCAGAAGCTTTGACTTCAGTAGTTGACCAAACTGTTTCAGAATTAGGAAAGCTAGACATTTTAGTAAACAACGCAGGAATTGCAATCATGGGCGATATCAAAGAATTTTCATTAGAAGATTTTGACAAGACTTTAAACATAAATGTAAGAGCAATTTTTGTAGCTATAAAAGCGGCATCAAAACATTTAAAATCTGGTGGAAGAATTATCAATATTGGAAGCATCAACGCAGATAGGATTCCGTTTCAAGGCGGAGGCGTTTATGGAATGAGCAAAGCTGCGGTTCAAGGATTGACAAGAGGTTTAGCTAGAGATTTTGGTCCGTTGGGAATCACGATTAACAACATTCAGCCTGGTCCGGTAAATACTGACATGAATCCAGAAGACGGCGAATTTGCAACCTATTTAAAAACATTTATGTCTGTCGGAAGATATGGAAAAGGTGAAGAAATTGCCAGCATGGCTTCTTATCTTGCTTCCGATGAAGCGGCTTTTATCAATGGTTCAAGCATTGATGTTGATGGTGGTTTTGGAAATTAATTTCTAGAAAATCCTATAAAAAATCCCTTCTAAAGATAAATTTGGAAGGGATTTTTAATTATAGCTTCTTGAACTCGCTCGGATTAATATTCTTTCGCTTTTTAAAGTAATTCGAAAGATGGCTTTCATCTGTAAATCCGAATTCATATGCAATTTGCTTGATTGGCATATGATTGTTTGAAATCCTTTTTTCAATTAATTTTAAGCGTAAATTATTGATATAGTCTCTATAAGTTATCGAAAAACTTCTTTTAAAATAAGCGCTGAAATAAGTCTGGGCAATATTAAAATGTTCGGCAATGGCTTTGATTTGAACCAATTTCGGATTGTAAATATTTTGGTGGATGTAAGACGTAATCTGTTCATGATCAATATAATTACCGTTCATCTGAAGGTTTTGGGAACGCATCGTTTCCTTTATCAATCCAAAGATGGAAAGTATCTGGTAAAAAACAATCGCCGATGTCGAAATATCAATTTTACAATTATAAGCCGTAATATTTTCTATCGTATTTTTCAAAATCGTACGACAAGGATCATCCAATTTCAAGACCGTTTCTTTCAATAATTTATCCCGCATAAAATTTTCCGGTGTGTTCAAAAGAAATTCGTCACACGACAGCTTTTTATTCGAATTGAAATAATTATCTGTGAATTTTATAAAGACAAATCGCGTGCTTTTCTTGATATCAAAATAATGCTCGTCATCTGGCGAAAGCACAAACAAATCGCCCGCTTTGTAAGGCAAAAGATTCTTATTCAAATGATGAACGCCACAACCTTTTTTGATATAGATGATTTCATAATACGTATGGCTGTGCTCAGGAAGATGGAATTTTTCTTCCTCAAATTCATCAATTACCAGTGTTTCGAATTGCTTTAATTTTTGCATAACTTATTATTACAAGTTTATAGCACAAAAATACAACTTATTTTAATTTCCGTAGAAGTAAATTTGCACCATGGAAAATACCGAAAACCAATCACTTTCAAAGTCACAGATAACCATCATGGCAATTGCTGCCGGAGTTTGCGTGGCGAATATTTATTACAATCAGCCCGTTCTAAAAGATATTGCAAAATCACTAAATACAACAGAAGCTAATGTCGGATTAATTTCAGTTTTAGCCCAAGCGGGTTATGGTTTCGGACTGTTTTTCATTACGCCGTTGGGTGATAAATTCAACCGAAAAAAACTAATTTTAGGATTGCAAGGATTATTGATTGTCGCCTTATTAGGAATGGTTTTTCTGGATAGCAGAATCGCAATTTTCGCCATGAGCCTGATTATCGGAATCTGCAGCGTTGCAGCGCAGGTAATTCTTCCGATGGCGGCAAGTTTAGAAAAAAATAATCGCGCAAAAACCATCAGTTTTATCTTTTCAGGAATTCTAATCGGGATTTTAGCAGCTCGTGTTTTCGCAGGAACAATCGCCGAATGGTTTGGCTGGCATTACGTTTATGCGATTTCTGCCGTAATGGTTTTAGCGACTGCTTTAATGGTTCATTTTTCGCTTCCAAATGTAAAACAAGAATTTACAGGTAATTACATTTCGCTTTTGCAATCCGCTTTACAGCAGATAAAACGCTTTTCAATCTTGAGAAGAAGTACGCTTTTAGGCGCTTTGGTTTTCGGAGCATTTTGTTCTTTTTGGACGACTTTGACGTTTCATCTGAGCGGTTCTCCGTTTAATTTTGGATCAGATACAATTGGCTTATTCGGAATTCTAGCAATCGCCGGAGCTTTGTTGGCGCCCTATTTTGGGAAAATGGTCGATGGAGGAAACGCCGCAAAATCACAATTATACACCACCGGAATGTTGCTTTTCAGCGTTATTCTATTAAACGTTTTTCCACATTCTGTTTGGGCAATTATCGTTGCCATTTTGCTTTTGGATGTCGGAGTTCAAGCCACGCAACTTATAAATATTGCCACAATTTACACTTTAGACGAAAAGGCAAACAGCCGAATCAACACGATTTACATGACTTCTTATTTTATCGGCGGCGCTGTCGGAACCTTTGTCGGCGTTCAATGTTGGAAATTTGGCGGTTGGAATTTAGTGACTTGGCAATTAATTTTATGGAGCGCTTTGGCTTTTGCAGTCGCTTTCTATTCTTACAGAAACAAACCGTAGAATCGAATCTTTCCAAGAATTTCGATTATCAATTTCACTTTTACACATTATTTTCTTTTTAAAAAACACATGAAAAAAAGTCTCATCGCGCTCTCTTTGGGCGGTTTAACTATAGGAATTACAGAATTTGTGATGATGGGTTTGTTACCCGACATCGCTTTAGACATGAAAGTTTCGATTCCGGTTGCAGGATATTTAATTTCCGCGTATGCTTTGGGCGTTGTAATTGGCGCACCACTATTAGTAATTCTCGGAAGAAATTATCCGCCGAAAAAAATGCTTTTGGTTTTGGCAATTATGCTGACGGTTTTCAACGCATTGTCGATTATTGCCCCGAGTTATGAAATATTATTCGCCTCAAGATTACTTTCCGGATTGCCTCACGGAGCATTTTTTGGAGTCGGAGCTGTTGTCGCAAGCCGTTTGGCTGACAAAGGAAAAGAAGCTCAGGCAATTTCGATTATGTTTTCGGGATTGACAATTGCTAATTTGGCCGGAGTTCCAATCGGGACATACATCGGGCATCATTATTCTTGGCGTTATACTTTTATAATTATCGCAATTGTCGGTTTTTTGACTTTTGTTTCGCTTTATTTTTGGATGCCCGTTTTGGAAGCCAGAGCAAAGGAAACTATCAAAAGCCAGTTGCAATTTTTTAAGAAAAAAGAAGCTTGGTTGATCATTGCAATTACTTCTTTTGGCTTCGGAGGTTTGTTTTGCTGGATTAGTTATATCGCGCCTTTATTGACCGATATTTCAAAATTTTCTGCGGAAGATGTTCCTTATATATTAATCTTGGCCGGACTGGGAATGGTGGTCGGGAATTTCGCCGGAGGAAAATTAGCCGATAAATTTTCACCTGCAAAAACCGTAATCAGCATCCTTTTAATCATGGCTTTGGATTTGGTTTCCGTATATTTTTTCTCATCAATTCAAATTGTTTCCTTGATTCTGGTATTCTTAACCGGAGCGATTGCTTTTGCAGCCGTGGCTCCGATTCAAATGCTGATGATAAATACCGCAGTTGGCGCAGAAATGATCGCTTCGGCAGCAATTCAAGCAGCATTTAATATCGGAAATGCTTTGGGAGCTTTCCTTGGCGGATTGCCTTTAGTGGCTGGATTTAGTTATGCTTCTCCAAATTTAGTTGGCGTGGGAATGGCACTTTTAGGAGTAGTATTGGTATTTATTTTTATCCAAAACAGAAAGAATGTCGTAAAATTGCAATCTATCCAAACGACATAAAAATGCGCGCATTCAGAATTCAAAATGACACTTTAGGGAAATCTTATTTCGAAGAAGGTCTTTTGCCAGAACATTTCAATTTAAAAAGCGACCATTTTTTCATCGCTACAGGCATTGAAGATTACCAGAAAAGACAGCATCCGGCGCCAAGATATCAGTATGTCGTGACCTTGAAAGGAAAGCTGGAATTTACAACTTCTGACAGCAAAAGTTTTATTTTGGAACCCGGAATTCTTTTAATTGCAAAAGATACCGAAGGCGAAGGCCATTCGTGGAAATTGCTCGACGGCGAAGAATGGCACCGAATTTATATCGTTCCAAACCAAGATACTGACGATGGATTTATTATAAATGATGACAAAAATTAAGTAGAAATAACATGGAAAATTTAACAGGTAAAAAAGCCTTGATCACTGGCGGAGGCCGAGGATTAGGGAAAGCAACGGCTTTAGCTTTAGCGGCAGAAGGCGTTGACATTGCCATAACAGGAAGAAACGAAAGCGTTTTGCAGGCAACCGTAAAAGAAATCGAAGCTTTAGGCGTGAAAGCTTTTTATGCCGTTTTTGACGTAGCAAATGCGGAAGACACAAAAGCTGGAATTTCAAAAATAAAAGCGGAATTTGGCGAAGCAGCTATTTTAATCAACAACGCTGGAATCGCAGGTTACGGAACTTTTCTTGAAATGGATCCGGTGCAATGGCAGGAGATTTTGAATGTAAATGTTATGGGAATTTATAATGTGACTCGTGAAGTTTTGCCAGATATGATTGCGAAAAATTCTGGAGATATTATCAATATTTCTTCGACTGCAGGAATTAAAGGAAATGCAGGAATGAGTGCTTACAGTGCGTCGAAATTTGCTGTTATTGGTTTGACTGAATCGCTAATGTCAGAAGTTAGAAAACACAATATCAGAGTAACAACGTTGTTGCCAAGCACAATTGCGACTGACATGACATTGGAATTAAAATTCACTGACGGGAATCCAGAAAGGGTTTTACAGCCGGAAGATTTTGCAGAATTGGTTGTGGCCCAATTGAAATTGAACCGCAGGGCTTTTGTGAAATTGTCTTCGCTTTGGTCAACTAATCCTTAATTTACTTTATAAAATTTTGCCTCAAATTGCTCGAATTTTCACTAATTTATTTTGAAGATTCGGGCAATTTGTGGCTTTTTTTATTAGAATTCTTCTTCGATCAAATCTTTGTTTGCGACAACACCGGCCATTGTTCCTGTGGAAACGGCTAAAGCCAAAGATCGCATTGCTGAATTATCACCGCAAGCGTAAATATTTTTAATTGTAGTTTTTTGGAAAGTATCTACTTTCAATAATCCTTGTTCATTGATTTCACAACCTAGATCTATTGGAATTTTGCAATGCTGTTCAAAATCTGGCCTTGCATAAATTGCTTTCACTTCTGCTTTGGAATTATCTGCAAATTCTACACTTTCTACTTTTCCTTCGGAATGATTTACCTTTAAAATTTCCTTTTCTATGATTTGGATATTTTTGCTGGAAAGTTTTTCTGCTTGTTCTTTCGTGAAATTTGATTTTCCATTGGTAAAAATGGTCAGTTTTTTGGTCCAATTTGAAATTAATCTGGCGTATTCAAATCCGGCTTCGCCGTTAGCAATAATTCCGGTTCCTTCGTTTTTGACTTCGTAGCCGTGGCAATAAGGACAATGTAAAATTGAAATTCCCCAGCATTCTGAGAAGCCGTCAATCTTTGGAAAAATATCCTTTAAACCTGTAGCAAAAATTAATTTCTTCGCTTTAAAAATTTCTTCAGAATCCGTTTTTACGGCGAAGCCAAAATCTTCTTTGGTCGCATTTATGGCAATTCCATTATAAAATTTTACAGTATCATATTTCTGGACTTGGAGTTTTGCAGTTTCAGAAATTTGCTTTGGCGTATTTCCATCTTGAGTCAAGAAATTATGCGAATGTGGCGTTTGTTTGTTGCAGGGTTTTCCTGAGTCGATAATCAAAACATTTCTTAAAGCACGACCTAAAGCCATTGCTGACGCGAGTCCGGAATAGCTTCCTCCTATTATAATTACATCGAAAATAGTTTCATTTTTCATAGTTTCTGAGTTAAGATTATTAAACGCAACACTATTGCAAATATAGAAACTTAATTTTAAACGCAACAATACTGCGTTTAATTTTTATTATCTTTGTGAGATGGAAAATAAAGTTGTTCGAAAAAGAAGTTCGGCAGTAAGAAATCAAATACTTGAAATCTTATCTGAAAGAAAGGAAGCTTTGTCACCAAAGGATTTTCAAGATATTTTGAAAGGTTCTTGTGACAGAGTAACTGTTTATAGAGCGCTCGATCGTTTGCATGAAGAAGGCAAAATCCATAAAATTACTGGGGTTGAAAATGCCATCCAATATGCGATTTGCAATCATTGCATGGACAAACACAAACACGACCACATCCATTTTAATTGCGTGAAATGCCAGAAAGTTTCTTGCATTGAAAATAGCGAACCTACTTTAAATCTTCCGAAAGAATACCAAGTACAGGAAATTCAGTGCATGGTTACAGGAATTTGTCCGAATTGCAAATAAGCTTGAGAAAAATTTACAAAAAATTTATTTTCTTGCAATAAAAATTTTCGAATCTAATAAAATCCTATCCTTCCTTCATTTAATTAACAAAACTGTCTTAACAAAATTGTAATAGACTAAAATCGTATTTTAGAAAAGAGTAAATTTAGTTAAAATTTGAACTATGATTCTCTCTAGAAACCTCAGCTGGAAACACATTATTTACTACACTCGCTTCAAACTTATTTATTTTATAGCACTCTCCATTTCGGTGTATGTCATCCACGAACTTTTTGATATTCGAAGCTTAAATATTCCCTTTAATGCCGTGGCGACTTTAAGTACGGCTTTGGCAATTTATCTGGGTTTTAAAAACAATTATGCCTATGAACGCTGGTGGGAAGCTCGAAAAATCTGGGGATTAATTGTAAATTATAGCCGATCTTGGGCAAGAGAAGTGCTTACAATGATAATTCCGAATGGAGAAAATGAAGCTGAATTTGAACGAATCCAAAACAGATTATTATACAGGCATATTGCTTTTGTGAATGCACTTCGGGTTTATTTAAGGGAAAAACATGACTATAACGAGACTAATATCAAGGAGATTATTGAAGTAAGGAATCGCTATGGAGAAATAAAAAAATTCATCAGCGAGGAAGAATATGCGGAAACTATGTCAAAGAAAAATCCGCCGAATCATTTGCTGAAACTGCAAGGCGATGATTTGAAAACAGCTTTTGAAAATGGATGGCTTTCTGACTTTCGATTCATAAAATTAAGTGAAACCTTGACAGAATTCAACAACCACCAAGGAATGAGCGAGCGAATCAAAAACACGCCATTACCTAGACCTTACAGCTTTTTTTCAAGAGTTTTCGTCACCATTCACGGCACATTGATTCCATTTGCTTTTATTGAAGAATTGGGCTGGGCTAATATTCCACTTTCTATAATTATCAATTTTGTATTTCTAGCCTTGGATTATATCGGTGAAAGAACTGAAGATCCGTTTGAAAACAGAATGGATGACACGCCATTAAGCGCTATCAGTGTGACTGTGGAAGAAAATGTGAAGGAAATGTTTGGTGATATTGATTTGCCAAAAAGACCTAGTATGGAAATGGGAGTTTTGATGTAATTTCTCTAGCTAAATTTAGATATTAAAAAAGCCTTTCAATTTCTTGAAAGGCTTTATCTCTTGTGGTCCCACCTGGGCTCGAACCAGGGACCACCTGATTATGAGTCAGGTGCTCTAACCAGCTGAGCTATAGGACCGGTTTAGAGGATGCAATATTACTACTAATTTTTCTTCACTCCAAATGTTTTTGGGATAGATTTTCTAAAAACGGCAAAGTAATGCTTTGAAAATCGCTATCTATTTGATTTCTTGGCACAATTCTATCAAAACGCCGTTGGTTCCTTTTGGGTGTAAAAAAGCTACGAGTTTGTTATCGGCTCCTTTTTTTGGCGTTTCGTTTAAGACTGTGAAGCCTTCTGACTGCAGTCTTTTTATTTCTGAAACGATATCTTCAACGTCAAAAGCGATGTGGTGGATTCCTTCTCCTTTTTTTTCTAAGAATTTTGCAATTGGGCTTTCTGGATTTGTGGCTTCTAGCAATTCGATTTTGTTTGGGCCGTTCATGAAAAAGGACGTTTTTACACCTTCGCTTTCGACTTCTTCTTGCTTATATGGCGGGGTTCCGAAGAGTTTTTCGAAGAGATTGTTTGACGTTTCTAAATCTTTTACGGCAATGCCGATGTGTTCTATTTTTCTCATTTTTTAAGGTGCTAAGTGGCAAAGGTACAAAGTGGCAAAGTTTTTCGACAACGGTTGTGAGAGTTTAGAAGAAGCCTAAACGTTTGAATCTAGCCCCGATGCTGCAATTGTTTAAGCTCTTAAACCTGTGACCAAACAGGTTTAAAGCGAGTTGCTGCAGCGGGAATTTCAATTAAAAAGTGCCTACTGTTTGGCTTCAAAACTCTAAGCAAATATATAAAACTTGCTTTTTAAATGGCAACTATAAACTCTTGGCTTTTGGCTAGTTAACTTTTGCCTCAAAAAGTTAGACATAAAATCGTATTTTTGCAAAATGGAAACAAATAGACAGAAAAAAATAGGAAGCGTTCTACAAAATGATTTGGTAGATATTCTTCAAGGTGAGGTGAGAAAAAACGGAATTTCAAATTTGATTATTTCGGTTTCTAAAGTAAATGTGACTTCTGATTTGTCAGTGGCTTCGGTGCATTTGAGCATTTTTCCGACGGAAAGAGCTTCTGAAATATTGGCTGCAATCAAAACGAATACTCCTTTGATTAAACATGATTTATCTCAAAGAGTGCGTTTGCAATTGCGAAAAGTTCCGAATTTAATGTTCTATATCGACGATTCTTTGGATTATATCGAGAAGATCGACAATGCCTTAAAAGATAAAGAAAACCCGATTGAGAACCGCGATTTATTAGAAAAAAGAAGAAAATCATAGTTTGAATTTCCCATTTTACATAGCGAAACGCTACTCCGTCAGTTTCAGCAAAAGCAGCGCCATTAATATCATTACTGGAATTGCTTCGCTTGGAATTATCGTCGGCGCGTGCGCTTTGTTTGTGGTGCTTTCGGTTTTTAGCGGACTGAAGGATTTTAGCCTTTCTTTTTCGAATGACTTTGATCCGGACTTGAAAATGTCAAGTATTTCGGGCAAGTCATTTTTTATTTCTCAGGAACAAGAAAAGGAAATTCGCAACATAAAAGGCATCAAAGCATTCAGCAACACGATTGAAGAACGCGTTCTTTTTTTATATGAAGGCAAGGAAGTGATCACTTATTTGAAAGGCGTTGACAGTCTTTATCTTCAAGTAAATGGCGCTGAAAAAAGCATGTATACAGGTCAATGGCTGGAAGCAAATACGCCTCAAGTTGTGATGGGTTATGGCGTTTCGAGCAAATTATCGCTTGGCGCGATGAGTTTTAGCAGTCCGTTGGAAGTTTATGTTCCGAAGGCTGGAAAAGGCGAAATCACAAATGCCGAACAAGCTTTTAACAAATCAGCGGTTTTGCCTGTCGGAATTTATGCGATCAGTGAAGAATTAGACGGAAAATATGTTTTTGCAGACTTGAAATTAACGCAGGAACTTTTGCAATACAAGCAAAACCAAGTTTCTAGCATAGAATTTAAGCTTAAACCGGAAGTTGATCAAGAAGAAATTTCAGAAAAATTAAAAGCTCTTTTTAAGAATAAAGTCGGGATAAAAACCAGAGCCGAACTGAACGATTCGCTTTATAAAATGCTGAATACAGAGCAAACGGCCATTTATCTTATCTTTACTTTGGTCATTATTTTGACGCTTTTTACTTTGGCAGGTGCGATAATTATGCTGATTATTGACAAAAAAAGCAATCTTTCCACATTATATAATTTAGGCGTAGAAATTAAAAGCTTGAGACGAATATTTTTATTTCAAGGCTCTATTTTGACGGTTTTAGGCGGTTTTATCGGATTAATTTTAGGGATAATCATTGTGCTTTTGCAACAGCATTATTCTCTGATTATGATTACTTCTTCGATGGCTTATCCGGTAAAATTTAATGCTCAAAATATTGTCATCGTTTTGGCAACCATATTTACATTAGGAATTATTTCTTCTTTAATTGCCTCAAGCAGAGTTTCTAAAAAACTTCTTGAATAAAATATTTTTTGTTCTCCAAAAAATAATTATACATTTGCTTTCCAATACTTTAGCCTTATGATTGTTTTTGTTTAGGCCTAACACTTTTTAGGTCATATGATTAAATTCTTTTTTTACGCTTTCGCGGAAGTGAAGCAAATCTCACTCATTTTTACATTTATCAATCATGACAAAAACAAACAAACCAAGTTTTTTATCTAGAATTATTACCGTTACTAAGCAATCACTTCGTGGTGAAGCTGATTTTGATTACACTTCAGGAAACATTAGAAAAGCCGTTATTTTATTAGCAATTCCAATGGTTTTGGAGATGATGATGGAATCTGTTTTTGCTTTGGTAGATTTATATTTTGTAGGCCATTTGGAGAATAGCAGTTTTGCAATTCAAACTGTTGGATTAACAGAATCTGTCCTTACAATTATATATTCTCTTGCCATCGGATTAAGTATGGCTGCGACAGCTGTTGTGGCTCGAAGAATTGGAGAAAAAGATCCCACGAAAGCGGCAAAAGCTGGAATGCAGGCTGTAATAATTTCCCTTGCCGTAAATGCCGTAATCAGTTTCTTCGGATTTATTTATGCAACCGATATCTTGCTTTTAATGGGTGCTTCACCGGAAGCCGCTTTGCATGGAACAACTTTTATGCAAATCATGATGGCAGGAAGCAGTTCTATCGTATTATTATTTTTGATCAACGGAATTTTTCGTGGTGCCGGAAATGCTGCAATTGCCATGAAAAGCTTGTGGATTGCCAATATTTGTAATATAATTTTATGTCCGATTTTAATTAATGGATTCGGACCAATTCCTGCTTTCGGACTGACTGGCGCTGCAATGGCAACCACGACCGGAAGAACCATCGGGGTTTTATATCAAGCCTATCATTTATTCAACGGAAGAGGCGTTTTAAAAATTATTGGAAGCTATTTTATTCCAGATTGGAAACAGATTAAGGCGATTGTAAAAGTTGCCGCTCCCGGAATTTTGCAATTCGTAATTGCTTCTTGCAGTTGGATTTTCTTGGCGAATTTAGTTGCCGTGACTGGCGGTGATCATGGTTCTGCCGGATACCAAACTGCTTTGCGAATCATGATGTTTTTCATCTTGCCGGCTTGGGGATTGAGCAATGCTGCAGCGACTTTAGTTGGACAAAATTTAGGCGCAAAACAAGTCGACAGAGCGGTAAAATCAGTACTGCAGACAGCAAAATATAACGTGATTTTTATGGCAACGATTATGGTTATCACATTACTTGGCGCTGAATATATTGCTGCGTTTTTCACAAATGATGTTTTGGTGCAAAGCATTGCCGTAGAAGCGATTCGAATCATGAGCCTTGGCTATATTTTCTATGGAATCGGGATGGTTTTAATCAATACTTTTAACGGAGCCGGCGATACTTGGACTCCGACTTGGATTAATTTCTTCGGATTTTGGCTGTTTCAGATTCCCATGGCTTATGTTTTAGCAAAGGTTTTGAAAATGGGCCCGACTGGTGTTTTCATGGCGATTCCAATTGCGGAAACTGCGATAACAATTGCTGGATATATTTTGTTCAAGAAAGGAAAATGGAAGACGATTCAGGTGTAAAATAAGAAAGCCTCGTATTTTCATCGAGGCTTTCTTACTATTTAATCTTAGAACCATTAAGAGATTAAGAAAATTAAGGCTTTTTTACTGCTGCACAAACTGAAAACTACCAAAAACTTCTTGAATTTCATTCAACGTATGGTAAAGTTCTTCTGGAGCATCTGTTGTAACCAATCTTTGCTTGTATTCTTTAAAACCTGGAATTCCTTTGAAATAATTGGTATAATGTCTTCTCATTTCGACGATGCCCACACGCTCGCCTTTCCATTCCATTGACCAAGTCAGGTGATTTCTTACGGCTTCCACTCTATCTTCCATTGTTGGCGGTGCTAGTTTTTCTCCAGTTTTGAAAAAATGCTTGATTTCGTTAAAAATCCACGGATAACCGATTGCCGCACGGCCGATCATCATTCCATCGAGACCAAAACGGTTTTTATATTCCAATGCTTTTTCTGGTGAATCAATATCTCCGTTACCAAAAATCGGCATCGTGATTCTCGGATTATTTTTCACTCTTTCAATGTGAGTCCAGTCAGAATGGCCTTTGTACATCTGCGCTCGCGTTCTTGCATGAACCGTCAAAGCTTGCACACCGATATCCTGCAATCTTTCTGCGACTTCATCGATATTTATCGAATCTTCGTCCCAGCCCAGTCTTGTTTTCACCGTCACCGGAAGATGCGTGCTTTTGATCACCGCTTTCGTCAGGCGAACCATTAAATCTACATCTTTTAAAACGCCCGCTCCTGCTCCTTTACAAACTACTTTTTTAACCGGGCAGCCATAGTTAATGTCAACCAAATCAGGACGAACGGTTTCCACAATCTTTGCAGAAAGCGCCATCGCTTCTTCGTCGCCTCCAAAAATCTGGATTCCGACTGGCCTTTCGTAATCAAAAATGTCTAGTTTCTGACGGCTTTTCATGGCATCGCGAATCAAACCTTCCGAAGAAATAAATTCACTATACATCATGTCAGCGCCGTGAAGCTTGCACAATCTGCGAAAAGGCGGATCGCTGACGTCTTCCATCGGAGCTAAAAGTAAAGGGAAATCAGGTAATTCTATGTTGCCAATCTTGACCATCTTCTTTCAAATTTTTTGCAAAATTACGACTTTTTTGAAGAAATGTAATGATTTGTCTTTCAGCTTTGGAATTGTAAGAATTAGGCGATAGCAAAATCTTAAATTTTCAATTCCTTGTAAATCAATAAAATATAAGCCCTATTTTTGCGTTTCTAAATTTCATCTTCACCATCAAAAATTTTTAAATGATTTACAAGACACTTATTTCCTTCTTATTTATAGGAATTTTAGCTACAAGCAAAACAGAAATAAAAACTACGGAACCAGCAGTAAAAACAGAAGTTCCAAAAGTATCTGAAAGAGAAAAATTAATTTCTTATGCCAAAGAATACCTCGGAATAAACTACAAATACGCCAGCAGCAGTCCGTCAAAAGGGTTTGACTGTTCGGGTTTTGTAAATTATGTTTTCAAGCATTTTGATATTTCCGTTCCAAGAAGTTCTAGCCAATTCAAAAACATTGGAAAAACCGTAAAACCAGAAGCTTTTCAAAAAGGCGACATCTTGGTTTTCTACGGATATAAAGACACCAAATCCATCGGCCACGTCGGAATTATCTGTGAAGCAGACGGCATGAATTCAAAATTTATCCATGCTTCTTCTGGAAAAGAATATGCAGTTACCATCAGCGATTTGAACTCAAAAATGTACACGAAACGATTTTATAAATGTATTTCGGTATTGTAAAAAGGTACTTAGAAAAAAAATAGGCACTGAGATGCTAAGTAAAAAAGGCGCTGAGTTAATTCTCAGCGCCTTTTTGATTTATAACATTGGCCTTCTTAGCGCCTAAGCACCTAAAACCTCAGCACCTTACTTATTATAAAGCAACGAAGCCAATCTTCCATCTCTGCTGTAAACGTCTTCGAAGAAACTCACGTTCCCATTTTCATCCGCGCCAGCTGTAAAATAAGCGATATAAACCGGAATTTTTTTCTTTAACGAATAACTTTGCTCTTTTCCAGCACTCATGGCTTTGTCAATTTTTGAAGCATTCCAGTTTTTGTCATCTTCTAAAATTGCATTGGCCAATTCTTTTGCTTTCTGAACACGAACACAGCCGTGGCTGAACGCTCTGTTTTCTTTATTGAAAAGACTTTTCGCAGGCGAATCGTGTAGGTAAATATTGTTGGAATTGGGGAACATGAATTTCACCAAACCCAGCGAATTTGTCGGTCCGGGTTTTTGTCTTACGGAATTTCCGTTCCATTCCATATTATGTTGTGCTAGGTAGTTTTTGTTTTTGGCAATTCCGGGTTTGATTTCTTTTTCCAAGATGCTTTTCGGCACATTCCAATACGGACTAAATACCAAATAGCTCATTTGTCCGCTGAAAACCACGGTTTTGTTCAAAGCTTTTCCAACTACAACATTTGATTCTAAACGTAATTTTCCGTCTTTAAAATATCTTACTTTATACGAAGGAATATTTACGGCAATATAATTTCCGCCTTTGATAAAATTAGGAGAAATCCAACGGCAGCGTTCCATATTTACGACGATGGTTTTTATTCTATCTTGTACCGAAACGTTCAAATCTTTCACCAAAGAAGGCGTAATTAATTTGTCCTCATTTTGGTAATTTCTTTTTTCATAAGCCCCGATTGCATTCGCCAAATCTTCATCAAAAACAGTACTTTCTGAATTAGTTTTCAAATCTCCAGAAGCAACTAGCCTTTTTCTAACTTGTAAAACTGTAGCCGAACTATCACCTACTTTCAAAGATTTCACTCCATCTTGCATCGTGATTTTTTCCCAGCCACCTTTTTTCTCGATTTCGCGGTATTTCTGAAGGCCTTTTTTCAAATTGTAATATAAAGGAAGCATTTCAGATTCATCCTTCTTTAACAATTTTGGATCTTTCATCAAAGTATCCAAATAAGCGACATACGAAGTTTTCTCTCTTGGTAAATACCATCCAGTTTGCTTGCTATCTTTGGCATCTAAGCCTTGATACACATTTTTAGCGTAGAAAAAATACATGGCCGAAACCAGCAATTCTGAATTTACGTCAGGATCTTTATTTTCATTTTCATAAAAAAGATTGTCAATTTGTTCTTTGTAAGGCAGTTTTGCAGGAACACCTTCAGCGCTGATTTGGTTCACTTGGTTGAAAACCGCTTCGGCAAATTCAATCACGCCTTTTTTATCGAACCAGATATAATGGTAATCGTGTTTTTTATAAAGCTCTCTAATTTCAGATTCATACTCTTTATAATCAGGATATTTGGCAAAAAATCCAGCCACTTTTGTGCTGTCAAATTGAATCACTCTGTCTTCAGGATCGACTTTGATATCTGACAGGTCATCTTTTTTCTTGCAGGAAACAACGGCCATCGAGCACATAAAAGCGATCATTATGTTTAAAAATGCTTTTTTCATAGGGTTAATTTTGTTTTTAATAAATGTAGACAAAATTTCTACGGATGGAAAATTCATTAATTTGATTTTAACATAAAATCCTAGGTTTTAGATTTAATTATAAGGCAAAATCCAAACGAAAATTCCTCTTTCAACTTACCAACTAAAAAACTATATTTGCCGATTAAATCCTTACCTTTAAGGAGATAAAGAGGAAGCGGAGAAATAATCAAAAATTTCTTTGTGAACGCGTAAAATTTGATACAAAACTGTACATGAAACATATTAGAAATTTTTGCATTATTGCACATATTGACCACGGAAAAAGCACATTGGCTGACCGTTTACTTGGCGCTACGCAAACCGTAACGGCTCGTGAAGAAAAAGCGCAATTGCTTGACAACATGGATCTTGAGAGAGAACGTGGCATCACAATTAAGAGCCACGCCATTCAAATGGAATACAAATATAAAGGTGAAGATTACATCTTAAATTTGATTGACACTCCGGGACACGTGGATTTTTCTTATGAAGTTTCTCGTTCGATTGCTGCTTGTGAAGGCGCACTTTTGATCGTTGACGCAGCACAAAGCATTCAAGCACAAACAATTTCTAACCTGTATTTGGCTTTAGAAAATGACTTGGAAATCATTCCAGTTTTAAATAAAGTGGATTTGCCAAGTGCTAATCCAGAAGAAGTTAGCGACGATATTATTGATTTATTAGGTTGCAAATTAGAAGATATTATTCACGCTTCGGGTAAAACTGGTTTTGGTGTAGAAAATATTTTAGCTGCCGTAATTGAAAAAATTCCACCTCCAAAAGGTGATCCGAATGAGCCACTTCAAGCTTTGATTTTTGATTCGGTTTACAATCCTTTCAGAGGAATCGAAGTAATTTTTAGAGTTATCAACGGACAGATCAAAAAAGGCCAGAAAATTAAATTTATGGCTACCGGAAATGAATATTTTGCGGATGAAATTGGTACGTTGAAATTGAACCAAGTTCCGAAACAGATGATTTCTGCTGGAGATGTTGGTTATTTGATTTCTGGAATTAAGGAAGCAAAAGAAGTAAAAGTTGGTGATACTTTGACCGATGCAAAAGTGCCAACAACCAATATGATTACAGGTTTTGAGGATGTAAAACCAATGGTTTTTGCCGGAATTTATCCTGTTGATACAGAAGATTATGAAGAGTTGCGAAATTCTATGGAGAAATTACAATTGAACGATGCTTCTTTGGTTTTTGCTCCAGAAAGTTCTGCGGCTTTAGGATTCGGTTTCCGTTGTGGATTTTTGGGAATGCTACACATGGAAATCATCCAGGAAAGATTGGAAAGAGAGTTCGATATGACTGTAATTACTACAGTTCCCAACGTTTCTTATTTGGCTTACACTAAAAAAGATCCAGAAGATGCTTTTATTGTAAATAACCCTTCTGATTTGCCAGAACCATCTCGTTTGGACCGCGTTGAAGAGCCTTATATCAAAGCTACAATTATTACAAAATCGGATTTTGTTGGAAACGTAATGTCACTTTGTATTGAAAAACGCGGCATTATCACGAACCAAACTTATTTGACGACAGACAGGGTTGAATTGACTTTTGATATGCCTTTGGCGGAGATTGTATTTGATTTTTATGATAGATTAAAAACGGTTTCAAAAGGTTATGCTTCATTTGATTATTCTCCAATCGGAATGCGAACTTCGAAATTGGTGAAATTGGATATCCTTTTAAATGCTCAAGGAGTTGATGCGCTTTCTGCATTGATCCACGAAGATAATGCGTATAATATCGGTAAGAAAATGACCGAAAAATTACGAGAATTGATTCCGAGGCAGCAATTTGATATCCCGATTCAAGCGGCGATCGGAGCAAAAATTATTGCTCGTGAAACGATTAAAGCCTTGAGAAAAGATGTTACTGCAAAATGTTATGGAGGAGATATTTCTCGTAAACGTAAGCTTTTGGAGAAACAGAAAAAAGGTAAAAAACGTATGAGACAGGTGGGGAATGTTGAAATTCCTCAGGAAGCTTTTATGGCTGTTTTGAAATTGAATGATTAATTAAGAAATAAGAAAATAGTATTGAGAATTGAGATAAACCCGATGGCGAAAGTTGTCGGGTTTTTTGATTTTGTATATTTGACAAAACATTTTCAAAATGGACGAAACTCCAAAACGGTTTGACAGAATTGTCGCAATCTTAATCCAATTGCAATCCAAGAAAATTGTAAAAGCACACGAATTGGCTGAACGATTCGAGGTCAGCTTGCGCACGATTTACCGCGACATCAGAACTTTGGAAGCCTCTGGAGTTCCGATTTATAGCGAAGCTGGAATTGGTTATTCTTTGATGGAAGGCTATCGTTTGCCTCCCGTAATGTTCACGCGTGAGGAAGCCAGCAGTTTTATTGCTGCGGAAAAATTGATGCAAAAATTCACAGATAAAGAATTGGGAAGCCATTACGCTTCAGCGGCATTTAAATTGAAAGCGGTTTTGCAGAGTTCAGACAAAGATTGGGTTTCCAACATTGAATCTAATATTCTGATGCAGCCAACGGGAAATTTGTTCAACGATAATTCTCCAAATACTTTGGCTTGTCTTTTTAAAAGCATTGCCGAAAAAACACAAATCATTTTATTTTACCAGACCGCAGAAGCTGAAGAAGCAACGGAAAGAACCATCGAACCTGTTGGTATTTTTCATGATAATGACAATTGGTACACTTTGGGATATTGCCATTTGCGAAAAGATTACAGGCAATTTAGAACAGATAGAATTCACGATATAAAAGCTACGGAAAAAGAATTTTCCTTGGAACACGAACCTTTGGAGACCTATTTGGAAAAAGACAAGAATAAATATCCAACGACGAAAGTCAGAATTTTGATTGATAAAAAAGTGGCAAAACATTTAGATTACGAAAAGAAACATCATGGTTTTGTTTCCCAAAAATCAGTTGGAGACAACATTGAAATGACTTTTATGAGTCCAAATGTTGAGGAATATTTTCCGAGATGGTTTATGATGTTTGGCGATTATGGAACAATTTTAGAACCAGAAAGCTTGAAAGAAAGAGTTTTGGAATTGGTTGAAAAAACACTTTCTAGAATAAAAGTTGAACCATTGAGAGATTAAGATTTATTAAGCTAAGTGCATAAATTCTAACTTAATTTTCCTTAATCTCTTAATAGTTCAGAAAAAATTATCTCTCCCAAAAAAATGGAGGCTGGATTCCCAAAGCTCTTAAATACACATAACCTTGACCGCGGTGATGAATTTCATTATCGACAAAGTACAAAATATTCTGGATCACTGGAAATTCATATTGACCAAAAAGATTAAAAGTATCGTTGAAATCTTCCATGCTTAATTGCTCCCAAAGGTCATTGATTACTGCAGTTGATTCATCCCATTTTTTTAGGAATTCTGCTTTTGTAGTAAACTTTTCTGCTTCTTCGTGGAATGGCTCTACTTGACGAGTTACGATTCCTTTTAAGCCTGGAGCTCCGATTGCCAGTAACTCTGACGTTAATTGTGCAAAGGTTCTCATTCCTCCAATTGAAAATTCAAAAAAGTCTTTTTCAGGAAATAATTCGATTACTCTGCGAGTCAAATTTCTATGACCTTGCCAGTGTTTTAATAAATCTTCTTGACTGATTACTTGGGCTGTTGCGAACATAATTTTATCTTTTAATTGTTTATACGACAAATTTAAAGACAGCTTGTGACAACAGTTTGTCAGTAGGTTTTCAAAATTTTAAAAATAAAAAAAGACGCACCTTTTAGTGCGTCTTTTAATTCAAATAAGTAGAAAATTATTCCTTTCTTCTATTGTCTTCAGAGTTGGTATCAATCAATTTATTGTAAGGATCGATTCCTACCTCAACAGGTTTTTCGTCTACTATAATTACAAATTTATTATCAATTTTAGTAATTTTATGTTTCTTTAGATAGAGTTGTTTTTCTTTGATTTTACCTTTTACAGTCTGCTCTCCGAAAATTCCAACTTCCACATAATCGTTTAAAGGATAAGAATCTATTGCATATTTTTCACCTTTTCCTTTGAAAGTAAGCATTTTTCCGTTAGCGTCTTTGAATGATCTTTTTCCTTTTGAATCAGAACGATATTTGCTTACAGATGCATTTATTGTCACTTCATATTTTCCGTTAGGCAATTTTTTAGCCGTAAAATCTTTCACACGGTTGTCATATAAAGTAATCGTTCTGAACATATCATCGATCATATATTTCAATGAATCTGGCGTTGCTTCGTTCAAATAAGATACAAATTCGATTGAATTCGTGTAAGGCGCTTCTTGAAAAGCCACTTTCTCAATATATTTTTTCAAGGCATTATTCATATTCTTTTCTCCGATATAATCGCTTAAAGTATATAAAACAAGTGACCCTTTTTTATAATGGATATATTGCTGGTTTTCATTAAACATCAATGGCTGTTCGCTTTTGCTTTCCATCGTTCTACCTTGCAAATAACTGTCCAAGGCATCTTTCAAGAATTTACGCATCTGCGATTTTCCATATTCTTTCTCCAAAACTTTCAAAGAACTGTATTCTGAAAGACCTTCAGACATCAAAGTTGCGCCTTGAACATTGGCACCAATCACCTGATGAGCCCACCATTGATGCGCCATTTCATGCGAAGTTACCGAAAAAGGATAATCAACAGCATCTTCATTTTCATCATCAACGTCAGCAATGAAACCGATATCTTCAGAAAATGGAATCGTGTTGGCAAAAGACTGCGCAAAACCACCGCCAGTTCTTGGAAATTCAATGATTCTGGCTTGTTTATGCTGATAAGGACTGAAATTTTCTGTGTAATAATCCAATGATTTTTTCACACCTTTAATCATTCGGTCGATATTATATTCATGGCCTTTTTGATAATAAACTTCAATGTTTACATCTTTCCATTTGTCTTTTCTGATTTCATATCTTGCTGACTGGAAAGCATAGAAATTCAACATCGGTCGATCCATTTTATAGTGGAAATAATTTCTACCGTCAGCCGTCCATTTTTTCTCCAAATAGCCTGGCGCAATCGCAGTTTGGTCATCTGAAGTGCTGACTGTCGTCTCAAAATTAATCCAATCGGCATCATTTGAAATATAGGTATTTTGCCTTGCCACAGAATCAGTCGCTTTCGCCATTCTGTCTTTTGGCTTCAAACCATATTTTTTTCTAGTATCGTCATCTGAAAGTTCTCCGTTTTCAGAATATCCAATGGAAGGAAAAGAACTGTTGTTAATAAAAGTTCCGTTTTCTAAAACTGGCGAATTATCAGTAATCAAAGTATTCGGCTTGTTCTTTATTTTAAAATCTAATTTGATTGAATCACCTGGATTTAAAGGTGTTTTTAATCTATAAATATTGAAATTGTAAAGCGTGTCCTTTGAAACTAGAGTAACTTCTTTGCTAAATTTAAACTCAGTTTTATAATCATTATAATTCAAGAAAATGGTATCAATTGCCTGTTTGGATTTATTTTTCAAGAAGTAATAACCGCTCACTTCAAAATCTCTAGTCTTCGGAAAAATCGCAACATTTACATTTACATCCGTAATTCTTGGCTGGGCATAATGTTCGTATTTTTTATATTTTTTCTCCCAATCCACCATTTGTTGTTCTTGCTCTTTTTGAGAATAGCGCGGATTTTCGATATTATCTTCATAATAAATCGTGTATCCGATTGCCAAAAATCCTAAGAAAGCAACAGTCATTGGAATTGCCAATTGCGGTGTCAAGCGTTTTCTCGCATTTGCAAATTTTTCTTTAGCAGACATCGGGATTCCTCTTGTCCAGAATAATAATGCTATACAGAAAAAAACTGCTCCTAATAATATCCAATAGAATTTATACAGATAATAGAGCTCAAGTCCGTGACCGTAGCCGTTCATATCAGAATATTCATAATTTGGATCAGAATTATATTGGAAAACATCCTGTTCTACTCCGATTTGTGGCAAGAAGGCCAAACCAATCATCAATACAACCAATACAAAGAATCCCAAAAGATAGTTTTTGAAAAGCGTCTGAATTAAAATTGCCAAGAACGCCCAAACCACAAAATTTAGCAGTTTTATTCCGTATAATTCTATCAAATAATGTCCGATTTCAAAATTGTAATAACTATGATAAGCTTGAATTAAAACTCCAGCAATCATGATTAAAATCAAAAGAACTAGTTGCATTTTAATTATTGCAAGGAATTTTGAAAACAATAAAACCCAATTTGGAATCGGAGTTACATCAATCAAATGGTTCATTCTGGCAGTTTCTCCACGATGAATTAAAATTCCGGCAAACAAGAAAGTTAAAATATTTATGAAGAAATTAAATGTGCTTCCTGGAAGGAAAAGCATCTGCCAAGTCACTGGATATGTTTTTGTTCCGAATAATTCTCCCGCAGTAACAGACATTAAAATCAAAAATAATAATCCGACAAAAGCGATCACAATGAAGGCCCAGTTTCTTATGATAAATCTGAAATCGAATCTTGAAAGACTCAAGGCGGTTTTAAAATTCTGCCATCCAGAATAGTCAAATTTTACTACTGGAAGTTCTATTCTGGTAATTCCTCCAAAGTTGTTTTTAACAGTTCTATCGCCTTTTTTCCCTCTTCCAAAAGTAATTGCTGTTTGGCTGAAAGAGAAAAATTTATACAAAAGGCACAGTATGAAAAGTGAAACTCCAAGCCAAATCAATCTATTGTAAATAATTACATCTCCAAATGGAAGCAAGTTTTCATTTTGTTCAGAAATAGTCCAATATTTAGTATAATATTTTAAAGCCTGACCTCCAAAAGGTTCAAATAATGCTACAACATATCTGTTATCGACGTCTCTTGTGAAGTTTGCAAGCATAACTTGGAACAAGAAGATTACAATAACTCCGATAAAACCAACAAATATATTCCTAGAAATTGTTACCAATGAAAAAATGATAGCTCCGATAAAAAGCAGATTTGGAATAACAAAAATGAAGTAAATCTGAGCAAATGCGAGAGGGCTAAAATCAGTCAGCAAATCAGGATTAACACCTGGAAATACTGACGCTACAAGAATTCCAGCAACTAAAGATAGTGTGATTAATATTACTACAAACAGCGAGCTCAAGAATTTTCCGGCGATGTAATCCATCTTTGTAAATGGATAGGAAAATAAAATCGTATGCATGTTATAACGAAAATCGCGGTAAACAGAGGTTCCCACAATTATCGGAAGCAATAAATAAATAAACGTGTTTAAAGCGTTTATAAGGTTGCTCAATGCAATCGGCGAATTCGCGTAAGCATTCGTGTTTCTGACAGCACTCACATTTTCAAAAACTCCAAAGCTGATACATCCAAAAAGCAACGCAATGAAGAAGAAAATGGAAAGAAATATGTAAAACGAAGACCCTTTCAGCCATCGTTTTAATTCGAAATTAAAGATCGTTGAAAACATATTATTGGTCCGATTTTAATGCAACAAAATAAACATCTTCCAGCTGTGGATCTGCGTTGATAAAAGTTTCATCTGGTTTTTCTGTGCTGTAAACTTTGATATTTAAAGTATTGTCTTGGTTGTATTTAGAAGAAATTACATTGAAATTTTTCTCATAAGTTTCCAATTCATCACGAGTAATAATTTTTGTCCAGATGAACCCTTTCAATCTTGCTTCAGCTTCTTCAGGAGTTCCTTGAGCTAAGATTTTTCCACCGTTTAAAATTGCCATTTCGTTGCACAATTCTTTCACGTCGTCCACAATATGCGTTGAAAAAATAACTACGTGATTGGTTCCAATTTCTCTCAAAACATTTAAAAAACGATGACGTTCGGCCGGATCTAAACCTGCTGTCGGTTCATCGACAATAATTAGTTTTGGATTGTTCAAAAGCAACTGCGCAATTCCAAAACGCTGTTTCATGCCGCCAGAATAACCGCTTACAGATTTTCCTCTTTGGTCATATAAATTGGTTACTTCCAGCACTTTTTTTACTAATTCTTTTCTTTCTGATTTGGAAGAAATTCCTTTTAATTTTGCAAAATAATCCAATAGCGTTTCAGCAGACATATTGGGATAAACTCCGAATTCTTGTGGCAAATACCCTAAGATTTTACGCAAAGAAATATTGTCTTCTAAAACGTTTATTCCATCAAATTCTATTGATCCAGAATCTGGCTTTTGCAAAGTCGCAATGGTTCTCATCAAAGAAGATTTTCCAGCACCATTCGGACCTAAAAGTCCAAACATTCCCGAACCAATTTCCAAGTTTAGATTATCTAAGGCTTTTACACCATTTTTATACGTTTTACTTAAGTTGTGTATTTTAAGTTTCATAGTTATGAAATTTTTGGATTTATTTAATTAGTTGAAAGATAATACTTTTTGTTACAGTTATTTTAACATATTTTAAGAAACCGTCTTCGTCTAAAAATTTTCAAGTTGCCAAGAAGACTTTTAAACTTTGTACCTTTGCAACTTACAAACAAAAGAAAATGATAGAAGATAAAACGCCTCAACGCACAAGTTTATCGAATTTGGGAGAATTCGGATTGATAAAACACCTTACAAAAAACTTCGAAATCAACAATCCTTCAACTTTGAAAGGTATTGGAGACGATGGCGCAGTTTTAGATTTTAAAGATAAAAAAGCTGTTATTTCAACAGATTTGTTGATTGAAGGTGTTCACTTTGATTTGGCTTACATGCCTTTGCGACATTTGGGCTATAAAGCTGTGGTTGTGAATGTTTCAGATATTTTTGCAATGAATGCGAAGCCGACTCAAATCACGGTTTCTGTGGCAGTTTCAAACCGCTTTCCATTAGAAGCTTTGGAAGAATTATTTGACGGAATCACGCTTGCCGCAAAAGAATACAACGTCGATGTAATTGGCGGTGACACGACGTCATCTCAAAAAGGATTAATTATTAGCATAACAGCAATCGGCGAAGCTGACGAAAGCGAATTGGTTTATAGAAACGGAGCAAAATCAAACGATCTGCTAGTGGTGACCGGAGATATCGGCGCCGCTTATATGGGATTGCAAGTTTTGGAAAGAGAAAAACAAGTCTTTCAGGTAAATCCAAATAACCAGCCTGATTTAGATGCTTACACATATATTATTGAAAGACAATTAAAGCCTGAAGCTCGAAAAGACGTGCGGACTTTGCTTTTTGCTTTGGATATAAAACCGACTTCAATGATTGATATTTCTGACGGATTGTCTTCAGAAATTATTCATTTGTGCACGCAATCTGGAGTTGGCTGTAATTTATATGAAGACAAGTTACCGCTTGATCCGCAGTTGATTTCGGTTTGCGAAGAATTTAATATTGACAGCACGACCGTTGCGATTAACGGAGGTGAAGATTATGAATTGCTTTTCACCATTCCGATGGAAGATTTTGACAAGATAAAAGGGAATCCGAATTTCACGATTATAGGCCACATGACTCAAGAAAGTGAAGGAATTCATTTGATTACCAGAGCAAATACTAAGATTCCGTTGAAGGCTCGAGGCTGGAATGCTTTGGAAGAATAATATAAAATGATTATATAAAAAAAGGCTCTCCGTTTGGAAAGCCTTTTTTTATATAAGTTGATTTTATCTGTAAGTATAATTTACAGTATAAGCATATACTTCACCATCTTCAGTTTGAGTAACCGTTGCTGAAGTTGGATATTTGTCAGCATCATAAACATAAGCTGTAACAACTGTTGAAACCACTCTTCCTTGCAAATCTTTTACAACAACTTTGATAGCGTTATTTACAGGAAGCAACAATTTTGCCCTGATAATTTCTTGAGGAACAGACTGCATGTTCATGTTCAATTCAACATTGTCTAAAACATCAATAATTCCTGCTGCTTTCATCGTATAGAAAAAAGTATTTGGAGCTTCGTCATAAGTAATTTCAGCTGTAAATTCTTCAACTCCTGAATTTCCTTCTTCAAAAAGTCTGACATTTGTCGGGTTTCCTTTTGAATCATATCGAAGTACTTTTCCGACTTCATAACCTTTATATGGCGCTTCGTATAATTGGGAAATAGCATAAGGATCTCCGTCGCCGGTCACGCTTGCCAATCCGCCATTTTGATATTGAAATTGAGTAGATTCAACACCGTCAGTAATGCTTGTTACTTTATTGCTTGAATCATAATTGATAATCAAATTGCTTGTGTCTTCAGAAGAATCTGCAGGTACAATATTAAGTCTTGTAATATACTTTTGGGCAACTTCCCCATTTCCTTGTTCAAATTCATCTGATGACGAATCGCTACAGCTTGTTAAAACAACTGCTGATAATAATGCAATCGATAATAATTTTTTCATGGTTTGATATTATTTAAAATTTTGAGTGGCAAATATATATGAAATACTTAAACAACCAACATCTATAAATAAAAAGGCTTTCCAACGGGAAAGCCTTTTATACTTGAAATTATATCAATTACATTTTCATCAGCCAGTGTTTCATCGAAACTTCTCTGTTGATAATGTCTTTCAATTCTGAAATTTTCACGCGGTCTTGTTTCATAGAATCTCTGTGGCGGATTGTTACAGTTTGATCTTCTAAAGTTTGGTGATCCACCGTGATGCAGAAAGGAGTTCCCAAAGCATCTTGTCTTCTGTAACGCCTTCCTACAGCATCTTTTTCGTCATAAGAAACATTGAATTCCCATTTCAAATCTTCGATGATTTCTTTAGCAACATCTGGCAAACCGTCTTTTTTAACCAATGGCAAAATCGCTGCTTTTGTTGGCGCTAAAACACTTGGCAATTGCAAAACTGTTCTTGTCGATCCATCTTCTAAAGTTTCTTCTTTCAAAGAAGTTGCAAAAACTGCCAAAAACATTCTGTCTAAACCAACCGAAGTTTCTACAACATAAGGGGTATAATTTTTATTTTCTTCCGTATCAAAATACTGCAATTTTCTACCTGAAAATTCTTCGTGCGCTTTCAAGTCAAAATCTGTTCTTGAGTGAATTCCTTCCAATTCTTTAAATCCGAATGGGAAATTAAATTCGATATCAGCTGCAGCATTTGCATAGTGCGCCAACTTTTCGTGATCATGGAAACGGTAATTTTGTTCGCCTAAACCTAAAGACAAATGCCAGTTCAAACGAGTTGTTTTCCAGTATTCATACCATTTCATTTCTTCACCTGGCTTCACAAAAAATTGCATTTCCATTTGTTCAAATTCGCGCATTCTGAAGATGAATTGTCTGGCCACGATTTCATTTCTGAACGCTTTTCCTGTTTGTGCAATTCCGAAAGGAATTTTTAGTCGCCCCGATTTTTGTACGTTTAAGAAATTCACGAAAATTCCCTGAGCCGTTTCTGGACGAAGATATAAATCCATTGCGCTTTCAGCTGAAGCTCCTAATTTTGTTCCGAACATTAAGTTGAATTGCTTTACATCTGTCCAGTTTCTTGAACCCGTTTCAGGATCAGCGATTTCCAATTCTTCGATCAATGCTTTTACATCGGCCAAATCTTCTTTTTCAAGAGAACGCGCCATTCTTTCTAGAATTTCACGCTGTTTTGCTTTGTATTCCACAACCCTTGCGTTCGTCGTTACAAATTCTTGCTCGTTAAAAGAATCACCAAAACGGGCTTTTGCTTTTTCGATTTCTTTTTGTGCTTTCTGGTTTAATTTTTCGGCATAATCCTCAATTAAAACGTCTGCACGATATCTTTTCTTTGAATCTTTGTTGTCAATTAACGGGTCGTTAAAAGCATCTACGTGGCCGGAAGCCTTCCAAGTTGTCGGATGCATCAAAATTGCAGCGTCAATGCCGACAATATTTTCGTTCATCTGAACCATTGATTTCCACCAATATTCGCGGATGTTTTTCTTTAATTCTGCCCCGTTTTGCGCATAGTCATAAACTGCGCTCAAACCATCATAGATTTCGCTTGACGGAAAAATAAATCCGTACTCTTTTGCATGCGAAACTACATTTTTGAATAAATCTTCTTGTTTTGCCATAGTGATGCAAAAATATAAAAAGAGATTGTATTTTCTAATAAAATTTCAGAGAGGTTTGATTTCTAAAATTCAATAATTTCTTGAAAAAAATTATATAGCAGTCTAAGTTTCAAAAGACAATGTAATATTAAGAAATATATTATATTTGGAACTTCTTTCTTAATAAGAGCCATGCATTATGAATAAACACAATACTTTAAAATTAAAAATACTTTCTTTTGTGTTGATTATAATGGTGGTTTTCCTCCATTCTTACAGTATTTCTTCTACAAATTCTGTTTCAGAAAAACTTGCAACCAGAGGATATAATTCCTTTTTACAGCATTTTTTAAGTGAAGAAATTACGCGAATAGCAGTTCCTTTATTTTTCTTGATTTCTGGATTTTTATTCTTTTTCAATTTAAAAGGCACTAAAGAAGAGTTTCTGGTGAAATTTAAAAAAAGGACAAAATCACTACTTGTTCCTTACTTATTTTGGTCTTCAATCTGGATATTAATTTATTTTTGCTTTCAAGCTTTCCCACAAACACAAGCATTTTTTGCAGGAAAACCAGTTAGGGATTTTTCAATATCAGAATTTTTAAACACACTATTTATCCTCCCGATTCCGTTTCAATTATGGTTTTTGCGCGACTTAATTATTCTTGTTTTGATTTCCCCTCTACTTTATTTATTGATCAAAAACTTTAAATATTTACCTTTTTTGGTTCTTCTATTAGGATGGTATTTGAACATAAATTATTACTTCGTAGTCAATGAAGCTCTATTATTTTTCACTGCCGGAGCTTCCGTAAGTCTGATAAAAAATAAAATTTTAGAATTAGATTTTAGAGCAAAAGATGCAAGTTTTATTTTTTTATGGTTTGGAATAGCACTCACTGCTACGATTTTAGATTATACAAATTTCGAAAATTTAATAATCCAAAATATTTTACACAAAACAGGAATCTTAGTGGGAATCACGGCAATTTGGATTTTATATGACTTGCTTACCAATAAAAACATTGAAAAAGACAAAGTTTCTGAAATCTATTCTTTTTCATTTTTTATTTTCGTTTTTCACTTGCCGTTAATCACTTTTGTAAAAGTGATACTATTCAAAATGGGGAATTCTGAATTGATATCTTTTTCAATTTATTTAGTAGCACCAATAATTGTAATTGTTATCAGTCTTATTGTAGGTTATTTACTTAAAAAAATTGCAAGACCTTTTTATGAAATAATTACAGGAGGACGATAACATAAAATTCACCTTTTTAAAGCCAAAATCATGTTTAAAAGCCTTATCAATCTTCTTTTTCCAAAAGTATGCCTTGGATGCGATGCTTTCTTAGAAACAAATGAAACTGTAATCTGTACTTCTTGCCGCCACGATTTGCCATTGACAAATTACCATCTTGAAGCAGAAAATGAACTTACCAAAAAGTTTTATGGCCGAATTGAACTACAATTTGGAGCTTCAATGGTGTATTACCACAAAAGAGGAATTGTTCATGAGCTTATTCATAATTTGAAATATTACAAGCACCAAGAAATAGGAACTTTTTTAGGCAACTGGTATGCCGAAGACTTGAAAAATTTAGAAATTACAAAAACTTTTGACGTAATAATTCCAGTTCCGTTGCATAAAAAACGATTAAAAGAACGCGGTTATAATCAGGTTGAAACTTTTGCGAAAGCACTTTCTGAAAGCTTGAATATTGCGTATGACGATTCTATCTTAGTTCGAAATATTTATTCAAAAACACAGACCCAGAAAAATTTCTTGGGAAGAACAGATGTCAATACAGCTATTTTTGGAGTTAATTTTACGGAAGAAACTCATGGAAAACATTTTCTTTTAATTGACGATGTGATTACAACTGGCTCTACTTTAGAAGCCTGCGCAAGAGCTTTGCTGAAAATTCCAGGAGCAAAATTGAGTATTGTTTCGATTTCGGATACGCACAATATGGGTTTTTAGCCCGGATGGAAGAGGAAAGCCTTTTGTGGTGCGCGCTATTTTTTGCTGACAGGAAAGAGTGACCAACGGAAGCTCCTTTGCTGGCGTGCAAAAAAAGCGCGCACCGCAAAAGCTTGGAACGAACAGCCGGAATAGCTTCTGAAAAACAAAAATTCTGGAAAAATATATTTTCTTAAAAGATTTCGTTTCCTGTGAATATAATTGTTATTTTGTGCTAAATTATTTCAGATGCTTAGGATTCGTTTTAGATATTTATTTTTAGTTTTGGCGATAATAATGGTGGGATGCGCCAAAAGAGGCAGCATTACCGGAGGTTTGAAAGACACGATTCCGCCAGTGTTGCGCTCAAGCACGCCTGAAAATTTCAGCACGAATTTCAATGCAAAAGAAATCAGGATTACTTTTGATGAATATATCAAAATCAAAGACATCAATAAACAGCTGATTATTTCGCCTCCGATGAAATATCCTCCGGTGATTACTCCTTCAAATGCGAGCAAATATATCAATATTAGGCTTAAAGATACATTGCAACCAAATACAACATACAGTTTCAACTTTGGAAGCAGCATTCAAGACAACAACGAAGGAAATCCATATCAGCAGTTCAAATATATTTTTTCAACCGGAACGTATATCGATTCGCTGACAATGCAGGGTATTGTGAAAGATGCTTATACTAAGGATGTTGAAAATTTTGTTTCAGTAATGCTTTATGAAGTAAATGATACTTTCAATGATTCGATTGTTTATAAGGAAAATCCGAGATATATCACCAATACTTTGGACAGCATGAAGACTTTCAAGCTTGAAAATTTGAAGGAAGGAAAATATCTTTTGGTAGCGATGAAGGATTACAACAGCAATAATCGTTTTAATCCGAAAACAGATAAAATTGGTTTTCATAAGGAATTTATCCAAATTCCAAATGATACAATTTATGAGATAGAGCTTTTTAAAGAAATTACGCCGTTTAAAGCTACAAAACCTTATCAGGCTTCGGGTTCTCGAATGGTTGTTCCTTATGAAGGCGATTCTAAAAATGTAAATATTACGCTGAAAAATGGGACAGATATTTTGCCTACAAAAGTGAGCAAATTTCCGGATAAAGATTCGCTTCAAGTTTGGTTCAAGCCTATTAAAACAGATTCTTTAAGTTTTACATTTAAGAAAGATGGCTATGAAAAATCATTCAATGTAAGGTATAAAGACCAGAAAAAAGACACTTTGAGCCTGAGCGCAAAACCTTCGGGAGCTATTAATTTCAGAGAACGTTTTACGATTACTTCATCAACACCTTTGGATAAAATTGACAATTCAAAAATAAAATTGATTAATAAAGATTCTGTCGCCGTCAAATTCACGACAGAATATGATGACTTAAATCAAGAATTAAAGATTGATTTTGCAAAAGAGCCTTTGGAAAAATATGCTTTTGAACTATTTCCGGGAGCGCTGACAGATTTTTTTGAACAGACAAATGATACTTTGAAATATTCTTTGACTACTCAAAATAGTAGTGAGTTTGGTAACTTAAAAATAACCTTGGAAAACGTGCGCCAATTTCCGGTTATTGTTGAACTTACCAGTGAAAAAGGCGAAATTTTAGCAAGCGATTATTCTGAATCGAGTTCGGTGATTGATTTTATAGGGCTACTTCCTAATAAATTTATTTTGAGAATAATCTATGACGAAAATAAAAATAAAATTTGGGATACTGGTAGCTATTTGGAAAAACGCCAGACAGAACAAGTTCTTTATTTTCCCGTACCAATTGACGTTAGGGCAAACTGGGATGTAGACCAGACCGTAGATTTGAAAATTTTAGAATAGCGAAAAAGCATCCTTATCATTCAAAAAACCAAGCGTCTTTCTAGTTTCAAGCATTTTATTTTTATCTAACTCAACTATAAATATTCCTTCGGAAAGTTGCGGTTCTAAGATAGAATTGCCTAAAAAATCTACAACTTGGGAATTTCCAGAATAAGGATGATCATTCCCGTCTTCCCCTATTCTATTGACTCCAATTGTGTAACAGATATTTTCAACAGCACGTGCTTTTAGTAAAATATTCCACGCTTGGATGCGCTGTGTTGGCCAATTTGCGACATAAATTAAGAGGTCATACTCTTCCACATTTCTTGAAAAGACTGGAAACCGCAAGTCATAACAAACTAACGGACAGATTTTCCAGCCTTTATATTCTACTATTAATTTTTCAGTTCCTGAAGCATAGACCTTTTCTTCTCCAGCCAAAGAAAAAAGATGCTTTTTATCATAGTTGCGAATTTCTCCCGAAGGAAAAACAAACACCAAACGATTATAAAATTTTCCGTTTTCACGGATAATCAGGCTTCCGGTTATGGCACTATTTTTTGCCTTGGCCAAAGATTTCAACAACGCAATAGTTTTGCCTTCCATAGTTTCCGCCACATTTTCTGGATGCATTGTAAAACCTGTCGAGAACATTTCTGGCAAGACAACCAAATCAATTTCTTCTTGAATCGAATTGATTTTGTCTTCGAAATAATTCCGGTTTTCTTCAGGATTTTCCCAAACTAATGGCGCTTGAATCAAGGCAATTTTCATACTTTTTTATTCAATTACAAATCCATCTGGAAGAATAGATCCTTTTTTTACAATGATGATTCCGTCTTTTATCGTGAACAGTTTTGTATTGGCATCTTCCAGATGTTTTCCTCCTTTCAAGGTCACATTATGTCCAATTTTACAGTTTTTATCGATAATGGTGTTGTCTATAAAACAGTTTTCTCCAATGCCCAGATTCGTAATATTATGCTCGATATTATGGCTGATTTCATCTAAATTTTGGTAGTAATCATTGCCCATCAAATAGGTATTTGAAATCGTAGAACCTTTTCCGATTCTGCTTCTGATTCCGATTACCGAATGCTCAATTTTTGCTCCGTTGATAATACATCCTTCTGAAACAACTGATTTATCAAGCGAAGTTCCATCCGTAATTTTCGACGGAGGCAAAGTTCTCGCTCTTGTATAAATCTTGCTCGAATTATGAAAAAGATTAAACTTCGGAATATCATCTGTCAAGCCTAAATTAGCTTCAAAAAATGAATCGATATTACCAATATCCGTCCAATATCCTTCATATTGATAACTCAAGACTTTTTCTTTTTCAATCGCTTCCGGAATAATTTCTTTTCCGAAATCTTTCGTATTTGGATCAGCCATTAATCGAATCAGCAAATCTCTGTTGAAGATATAAATTCCCATGGAAGCCAAATAATGACGGCCTTCTTCGTTCATTTCTTCACTTACTTCTGAAGTCCATTCTGGCAATAAATCTGCTTTTGGCTTTTCTATAAAAGAGGTAATAAAACTATTGTCATCCGTTTTTAAAATCCCAAATTCAGGCGCGTCTTTTGCATTCACAGGCAACGTTGCAATTGTCAGTGAAGCTCCGTTTTTCTCGTGTGCTTCAATCATGTCGTTGAAATCCATCTGATACAATTGATCGCCGGAAAGAATCAGCGCATAATCAAAATTATGGTTCATGAAATATTGCATGCACTGGCGAACGGCATCAGCAGTTCCTTGAAACCAAGTCGGATTATCTGGCGTTTGTTCTGCTGCCAAAATATCTACGAATGCGTTGCTGAAATGGCTGAATTGGTACGTATTTTTTATGTGCTGATTTAAAGAAGCAGAGTTGAACTGCGTCAAAACGAACATCCTTTTGATATCAGAATTGATGCAATTTGAAATCGGAATATCCACCAAGCGGTATTTTCCGGCAATGGGAACGGCAGGCTTTGAACGGCTTTCAGTCAATGGCGCTAAACGGGAACCTTGTCCGCCACCCAAAATAATGGCTAATGTATTTTTGTTCATTTCGTGGTTTTATTGGTTTTGTAATGATTGATAAACGTTAATATATTCTCCCGCAGCTTTGTCCCAAGAATGGTCAATCTGCATGGAAGTAGTTCTTATTTGGTCAAATTTTTCTTGATTTTTGTACAATGTTACTGCTCTTGAAATAGAATAAGTCACATCAGAAACGTTGGTTTGGTCATGGCAAATTCCAAAACCTCCGTCGCCAAAATCTATAACCGTGTCTTTTAAACCGCCAGTTCTTCTGACAATTGGCGTGGTTCCATAGCGCAAAGCATACATTTGATTTAATCCGCAAGGCTCGACTCTAGATGGCATGAGCAAGAAATCGGCACCTGCATAAACATTGTGCGCCAACTTTTCGTTGTAGCCTATATAGACATTATAATTTTCTGGATATTTTTCTTTCAAGCTTTCAAGTTCGCGCTCCACTTCTGGATTTCCTGAACCTAAAATTAGAATATTTATTTCTTTCGGATGTTCTTCCAAAGCGATTTCACAGATTTCTGGCAACAAATCAGCGCCTTTTTCACCGACTAATCTTCCGATAAACGTAAAAAGCGGTTTTGAAACATCGAGATTGAATTCTTTGCAAAGCTGTTCTTTATTTGCTTTTTTCCCTTTTATAAAATCTTGCAAATCATAGTGAGAATGAAGCATCGCATCTGTTTTTGGATTCCAGACGTCTGTATCGATGCCATTTAAGATGCCGATAGATTTTGGCCTTTCATGACGAAGCAGATTTTCCAATCCGTTCATTTCAATGCTGATTTCATCGAGATAGCTTGGCGAAACCGTGGTCACTTTCCAAGCACATTTTATGGCTGTTGCCAAAGGATTGATGATGCTGTTCCACTCTAAAAAACCAATTTTCGACTTATCAAATTCTGGAATATAATTGATTTTATCAAAGTCAAACCAGCCTTGATATTGTCCGTTGTGAATTGTCAAAACGGTCGGAACTGATTTTAAAGTATGGTAATTATAGCCAAACTGCACCAAAAACGGAATCAATCCCGCATGATAATCGTGGCAATTTAAAATATCGGGCTGTTGTTTTGTTTCTACAAGCCAATTCAAAAAAGCGACTTGAAACGCCAGAAAACGCTCGGTGTCATCTTCATAAGAATAAATATTTGGCCGGTCAAAAAGGTCGGGAATCGAAACCAAGAAAAGCTCGAAACCAAGTTTGTCTGTCTTTTCTTTTAGAATTTCATACTTAAATTCAAAGATGCCCAATTTGAGGTTTCCTGAATGCACCGTTTCAAACTCATTTTCCTGCGTAAATTTGGTGTCATATTTCGGCAAGACAACCATGGCGCGGTGTCTCAACAAGTTCTGATATTTCGGAAGCGCTCCAACGACGTCAGCCAAACCGCCTACTTTTGCTACAGGATAACATTCGGCGCTGATATGATAAATTTCCATCGGATTATAAGAATTGAATTCTCATAAAGATATAAAATTTAACAATCCAAAATATATCGATTTCGTAGATTTAAGAATTATTTTATGGTAATCTCATCTTTCATTCTTCTTATGTCTTTCTGGAAACTTTGAACTTATTGCAACACAGATCTGAGAAATTTTTATAATTTTAAAAATCCGTGTTGCTTTTATTCTATTTCATTGTGATTCATATATGAAATATTCTGCAAATGGAGCTTGAACTTATTGCAACACAGATTTGAGAAATTTTTATAATTTTTATAATTTCTCTAATCTGTGTTCATTTATTCTATTTCACTGTAATTTCATCGATAAAAATAAAAGCATCACCGCCAGCACCTTGATGCCAAACTGGGAGTTTTCCATAATTATAAGCTTTGACTTTGATGAATTTGGCCTTGATTTCAGGAATCACCGTTTCAAAGTTTGCAATTTGCACATCTGTGTTTTGCGCATCAAGCTTATTATCGATGGTTTTTACTAATTTAAAAGTTATATTATCTTCCGAAGTATAAAATTCCACTTTTGTCGGCATTAGAATCCAAGCTCTGGAGTCTTGTAGAAATCTTGCGGAAAGCGAAGTCACTTTTTTAGTTTCTTGCAAATCAATTATCGCTTCAAAATCTTGTCCTTGATAGCCTTGCCAATCTCCCTTTCGCCAGTTTTCGGTTCCAAAAATTCCGTCAATCAAACCTTCGTCGCCACCAGCATGATATTGCGGATTGTATTTTGAATTTAATTTTATGGAATAATTGTTTGGCTTTTTGATAAATGTGGCTGCGATTGTATCGCTTTCAAGTTCCTTGCTTGTGCCCAATTCTGACACTGGATATTTACCTGTCGAATACGCGTAAACTGTAGTAGAACTTTTGATATTCAACGGCTTTTTGTATAGTTTGAAATCTCCCTTTTTCGAGAAGGAATAATATACATTGCTTGACGATGACTTTGCTTTTATTTCTATGTGTTTGTTTTTCTTAAAAGATTTGCCTTCTGATACTATTACTGGTACGGTTTCATAATTAAAGCCATAGGGATGATGTCTAAGTGCATTTACAGTTTCTCTAAATGTGTGTTCAAAGAAGAGACCGTCCATTTTCTTAATTTCTGTAGATTTACCTTCGTTCAAAGAAATCATTGTATTCTTAAAAATAGGTTCAACAATATTTATAAACTCTTGCCCTGGCGTTACCTGATACAATCCAATAGAACTTAAAACATACCAAGCGCTCATCTGCCCGCAATCTTCGTTACCAATCAATCCATCAGGAGAATTTTTATAGAAATTATTTAAAATGTAATGCACTTTCTCCGTAGTTTTTTCAGGTTTCCCAATATAATTATATAGGTACGCCATGTGGTGACTCGGCTCATTTCCATGCGCATATTGCCCAATTAAACCGGTAACGTCGACTTGTTCTCGACCTGTAGTTTTACTCTCGCTGTTGAACATTTCATCTAATTTGGCTTCAAATTTATCCTTTCCACCATAGGCTTCGATCAATCCGTAAATATCTTGTGGAACGAAAAATGAATATTGCCACGAATTTCCTTCGGTAAAATTATTATTGACTTCCTTTGGATCAAAAGGCTTGTCCCAACCGCCATTTTTCTTCGGGCGCATGAATTTGGTTTCCCAATCAAATATATTTTTCCAGTTCTGGGAACGTTTCATGAAATATTCATAGTCTTTCTTTTTATTTAAAATCATCGCCATTTGCGCAATACACCAGTCGTCATAGGCATATTCCAATGTTTTTGAAACGCTTTCGTGTTCGTCATCGATACTTATAAATCCATTCTTTTTGTAAGCATCCAATCCCAAATGATCCAGCATCGCCGAATGTTTTGAAGCTTCAAAAGCCTTTTCATAATCAAAGCCTTTAATTCCCTTTGCCATCGCGTCAGCAATCACAGAAACCGAGTGATAGCCAATCATACAATCCGTTTCATTGGAAGCCAATTCCCAAACAGGCAATCTTCCGCCTTGTTCGTATTGCTTTAAAAACGTATTTATAAAATCAGCCGTGCGTTTTTTATCAATCAAAGTATATAAAGGATGCGCGCCTCGAAAAGTGTCCCAAAGCGAGAAAACCGAGTAATAATCAAAACCTTCTGCCGTGTGAATTTCATTGTCCCTTCCTCTATATTTTCCGTCTAAATCTTGGGCAATATTCGGCTGCATCATCGTGTGATATAAAGCTGTGTAGAAAATTGTCTTTTTATTTTTATCCGAAGAAGTGACTTCGATTTTAGACAATTCCTTGTTCCAAAGTTGTTCTGCATCGGCTTTTGCTTTCTTAAAATCCCAATGCTTTATTTCAGACATATTTAATTTGGCACCTTCGACTGATGTTGGCGAAAGTGATACTTTTACTAATAATTTCTCTCCCTTTTTTACTTGTTTAGAAAAACTCATAGCTAATAAACTTCCTGCAAAAAACTTGTCGGTGACTTTTGCCGGAGCGAATGCATTGTTATTCACTTTCGTAATTTCCATCGGCTGACTAAATTCTATTCTTGCAAAAACATGCTGGTCTTTAGCCCAAGCACTGCTATTTCGCATCACTTCGATGGTTTTGCTGTCAATGATTCTGACTTCGCCCATTATCAAAAAATCGCGGTGATTTAAGTCTAAAATAATATTGGCTTGGCCTGATTTATTAAAAGTATATTCGTGAAACCCAACTCTTGGTGAAGTTGTCAAAGCCACATCAATGTTGTCGTCGTCTAATTTTACCGAATAAAATCCAGCCGAAGCTTTTTCATTTATATGAGAAAATTTCGAAGAATAATCATTTTTATCCAGACTCGGTTCGCCCATTGTTGGCATCAGCATGATATCTCCAAAATCAGAAACACCTGTTCCGTTTAAATGCGTATGGGAAAATCCGTAGATAATTTCATCTGAATAATGATAGCCTGAACAACCGTCCCAACTTCCGTCAATTCTAGTATCCGGAGAAAGTTGCACCATCCCAAACGGCACTGTAGCTCCAGGAAAAGTATGGCCATGGCCACCAGTTCCGATCATTGGGTTTACATATTGCTGGAAATTTTGTGCGAAAGTGGAAGTTGAAAGCAATAACAGGAAGAAAAAATATTTCATTTTATTTGTTTTGTTGCTCAAATATAAGGAAATATGTCTTTTTTAATACGCTTTGTATTATTTCTAAAAAAACCTAAACGTTTACCCCCATTGACGTAAAATTTTAGGTAGCCAACCGTAAACGTTTACCCTATAAGACGCAAAATTTTAGGTTGTCCTACGTAAACATTTACCATTGCTGACGTAAAATTTTGGGTAGACCACCCTAAACGTTTACCCCAATAGACGTAAAATTTTGCGTCTTATAGGGTAAACGTTTAGGTCTAAGCCCCGCCATTGCTCATAAAAGCAAAAAACGCATCTCAACAAGATGCGTCCTTTTGCCTTTTGCCTATTGTCTTTTACCTAATTTACCACATTAGTAAGATTATCTGGAAAATACAAATCAGCTAATTTAGTAAATTCATCACCTCGCATGAAGACATTGATATCCACTTCACTGAAGCTGTTTTTTCCGGCTGCAGCCAGAAGTTCATTGGCAGAAAACAATGTGTTTTTATGAAAATGAAAAACTCTCTCCGATTTATCTGTCACAACCAAACCTTTCATCAGCATTCGATCTTGCGTCGCAACTCCGGTCGGGCATTTGTTATTATTGCATCGCAACGCTTGAATACAGCCTAGCGAAAACATGAAACCTCTGGCGCTGTTGCACAAATCGGCGCCAAGGGCAATGGCTTTTAGAATGGAGTAACCTGAAATAATTTTTCCGCTGCAGATGATTCTTATTTTCTCCCTAATCCCGTAGCTGATTAATGTTTTATTTATAAAAATTAGCGCTGGTTCCAATGGCATTCCGACTCCGTCAGAGAATTCTAAAGGCGCCGCTCCCGTGCCGCCTTCCGCTCCATCGACAGTGATAAAATCTGGATAGCAATCTGCATTTTTCATCTCTTGGCAGATTTCTTCAAATTCCTTCGTATGGCCCACGCAAAGCTTGAATCCGATTGGTTTTCCATTGGATAAATTTCGAAGCTGGGCTATGAAGGAAATTAATCCTTTTGCATCTGAAAATACAGCATGTCCAGGAGGTGATAAAATGGTAGTATGCGGTTTCACATCTCTGATTCTTGCAATTTGTTCGGTATTTTTCGACGCTGGCAAAACGCCTCCATGGCCTGGTTTTGCACCTTGGGAAAGCTTGATCTCAATCATTTTCACCAAGGGATTATTCGATTTCTTCGCAAACTTTTCTGGACTGAAATTGCCGTCATCATCTCGGCATCCGAAATATCCCGTACCAATCTGCCAAGTTACGTCGCCACCTTGAAGATGGAATTCTGTCAAACCGCCTTCGCCAGTATTGTGATAAAATCCTCCTTTTGCCGCACCTTTATTTAGAGCAACAATTGCGTTTTCACTCAAAGAACCGAAACTCATTGCAGAAATATTCAACAACGAAGCTGAATAAGGCTGTTTACAATCCGGACCTCCGATTAAAACTCTTGGCAGTTCTTCATTAACGATTGCTGGATAAATGGAGTGTTTTATTCCTTCGTAATTTGAATTATTAATGTCAAGCTGCGTTCCGAAAGGTGTTGTCGCATCAATATTTTTTGCTCTCTGATAAGCCAAAGAACGCTGGTTTCTAGAGAATGGTTTTCCATCCGTAGAACGTTCGATAAAATATTGCTGAATCTCAGGAGAAATGGTTTCGAATAGATACCTGAAATAGCCCAAAACCGGAAAGTTCCTCAAAATGGCGTGGCTTTTCTGCTGACTGTTAATGATACCGACAATGATAATCGCCAGAATTGTCAACGGAAAAAACATACTGTATTTGTAAAAATAAGCGATGGCGCAGGAAATTGCCAAAACCACTAATCCGAAAATGAAGAATTGCTTTCTCATAGTAATCGTATTTATTGTTGTAATTAAAAAACGCATCTGAATGAACAGATGCGTCTTGACTTTTGCCTATTGGCTATTTTTTGGCTATTGCCTATTTCATACTTGCAACAAGATATTCTCTGTTCATTCTTGCGATGTTTTCAAGAGAAATTCCTTTTGGACATTCTACTTCGCAAGCTCCGGTGTTGGTACAGTTACCAAAACCTTCGTGGTCCATTTGGTTTACCATATTCAAAACACGGTCGTGCGCTTCTACTTTTCCTTGTGGCAATAATGCATATTGCGAAACTTTTGCAGCTACGAATAACATTGCTGACGAGTTTTTGCAAGTTGCTACGCAAGCACCGCATCCGATACAAGCTGCAGCATCAAAAGCACGGTCAGCATCATGCTTAGGAATTGGAATTGTGTTGGCATCAATTGTATTTCCTGAAGTGTTTACAGAAACAAATCCACCTGCGTGCTGAATTCTGTCAAAAGAACTTCTGTCCACCACTAAATCTCTGATTACCGGGAACGCTTTTGCACGGAAAGGCTCGATAAAAATTGTGTCTCCGTCCTTAAACATTCTCATGTGTAATTGACAAGTCGTCACGCCTCTGTCTGGTCCGTGTGCTTCACCATTGATGAAAAGCGAACACATACCGCAGATTCCCTCGCGACAGTCGTGGTCAAATGCTACAGGCTCGTCTCCTTTTTCAATCAGCCCTTCGTTTAAAACGTCAAGCATTTCAAGGAAAGACATATCTGGCTCAATTCCGTCGATTGGGTAATCAACAATTTTTCCAGTTTCTTTAGCGTTTTTCTGACGCCATATTTTTAATGTAAGTTTCATTTTGTTTAGTTTATTAGCCAAAAGGCAATAGGCAAAAGCTAGTTGTGTTATCTAAATTATTTGCTTAAAGACTTTATGAAGGCATTTAACATTTTACTTTCTTCAGTAATTAATCCTATTATTTCATCGAACTTTAATTCGCTCAGAAAATTTAATTCTTTTGCGATAATTATTTGTGTTTCCAATTCAAACAATGACCCTCTTGAAATTCTTAAAAACTGAATATAGCTTTGTGTTGAATCTCTGCCCCATCCTTCGGCTATATTTGAAGGAATTGATACTGAAGCCCTTTTTATTTGATTTTGTAATCCAAAAATTTCATCTTTTGGAAAACCTTCTAAATTTTTGTAAACTATTTTTACAATTGCAATGCCTTTTTGCCAAATCAGCAAATCTTTATAACTTTGGACACTCATTCTTTTTGGCTTTTACTTTTCGATTTTCTGCTTAACTTTTGCCTAATGGCTTTTGGCTTTTGCCTATTTGTAACTTCTTTGAACCAGTTTAATATTTTCGTAAACCAAAGGTTCTTTGTGTAATACAGCTTCGCTAGGTTTTCCTTTGTATTCCCAAGCAGCAACGTAAGCGAAATTTTCGTCATCACGAAGCGCTTCTCCTTCTTCAGTTTGGTATTCTTCACGGAAGTGACCACCGCAAGATTCTCTTCTGTGTAAAGCATCTTTTGCGAAAAGCTCTCCTAATTCAAGGAAATCGGCAACACGCATTGCTTTTTCTAATTCTTGGTTAAAGCTGTCGATTGTTCCAGGCACTTTTACATCTCTATAGAATTCTTCACGCAAAGCAGCGATTTCATCAATTGCTTCTGTAAGACCTTGAGCATTACGCGCCATTCCAACTTTGTCCCACATGATTTTTCCTAATTTCTTGTGGAAATGGTCAACAGAATGTGCTCCGTTATTGTTGATGAATTTATTCAATTGGTCTCTAACGTTTTTCTCAGCTTCAACGAATTCTGGTAAATCCGTAGAAATCTTTCCTGTTTTGATATCTGGAGCCAAATAATCTCCGATCGTGTAAGGCAATACGAAATATCCGTCAGCCAAACCTTGCATCAAAGCAGAAGCTCCTAATCTGTTCGCTCCGTGGTCAGAGAAATTTGATTCTCCGATTGAGAAACAACCTGGAATTGTAGTCATCAAATTATAATCAACCCAAGTTCCACCCATTGTATAGTGAACCGCTGGGTAAATCATCATGGGTGTCATGTATGGATTTTCGTCAACGATTTTCTCATACATTTGGAACAAGTTACCATATTTGTTAGCAACAACTTCTGTTCCTAATTTGATAACCAATTTCTTGTCATCAGCATCAAGACCTTTAATATAAGCTTGCTCTAAACCATAACGCTGAATTGCCGCTGCGAAATCCAAGTAAACCGCTTCACCAGTTTTGTTCACGCCATAACCAGCATCACATCTTTCTTTTGCAGCACGAGAAGCCACGTCACGAGGAACCAAGTTACCAAAAGATGGGTATCTTCTTTCCAAGTAATAATCTCTTTCTTCTTCAGATAAATCTGTAGGTTTCTTTTTTCCTTCACGGATTGCTTTCGCATCTTCCAATGATTTTGGAACCCAAATTCTACCGTCATTTCTCAAAGATTCAGACATCAAAGTCAGTTTTGACTGGTGATCTCCTGAAACCGGAATACAAGTTGGGTGAATTTGCGTATAACAAGGATTTGCGAAAAACGCTCCTTTTTTATGTATCTTCCAAGCTGCAGTCGCATTACTTCCCATTGCGTTTGTAGAAAGGAAAAATACGTTTCCATATCCTCCAGAAGCAATGACAACGGCGTGCGCTGAATGTCTTTCAATTTCTCCGGTCACCAAATTACGAGCGATAATTCCTCTTGCTTTTCCGTTTACGATAACTAAATCTAGCATTTCGTGACGGTTGTGCATCTTGATTTTTCCACGACCAATTTGACGGTTCATTGCAGAATAAGCTCCTAATAATAATTGTTGTCCGGTTTGTCCTTTTGCGTAAAATGTTCTAGAAACCAAAGTTCCTCCAAAAGAACGGTTGTCCAAAAGTCCGCCATATTCACGAGCCAACGGAACACCTTGCGCCACACATTGGTCGATAATATTTGCAGAAACTTCTGCAAGACGGTGAACGTTTGCTTCACGAGCGCGGTAGTCACCACCTTTTACGGTATCATAAAATAAACGGAACGTTGAATCTCCGTCACCTTGATAGTTTTTCGCAGCATTGATACCACCTTGAGCCGCAATCGAGTGTGCTCTACGAGGTGAATCTTGAAAACAAAAAGCTTTTACGTTATAACCTAATTCAGCTAAAGTTGCAGCAGCAGAACCGCCTGCAAGTCCGGTTCCAACGACGATAATATCAATATTACGTTTGTTAGCCGGGTTCACTAAATTAATATGGTCTTTATAATTTGTCCATTTGTCCGAAATTGGACCATTTGGTATTTTTGAATCTAAACTCATAATTTTATAAGTATATTATTTAGCAAAAAGTGAATTAATCTGTTCTGAAAAGTGGATATAAACCGGAATAATTGCAAACAAGAAAGGTACAATTATTGAAAATCCTTTTCCGAAACCTTTAATCAATCCGTTATATTTTGGGTTATTTGCTCCTAAAGATTGGAATGCGCTGGCAAAACCGTGAGATAGGTGGAAAGCCAAAACAATCATTGAAATTACATACAATATTGTAGCAATCAATCCGAATTTTGGATCCTTGAAGAAAGCGAAAGTGATTTTATGCAAGTCTTTATAACCTTCAGCTACTTTTAAATTACCTGCTTTATCATAAAATTCAGTGCGATTTCTGATTTCCAAACCTGATTGCTCTAAATTTGTTGGAATATATCTGTCTTTTCCAACAGTGGTTGTGATGTAAAAATCATATTTCTGACCTTGGTAATCTACTTGTGTAGTCTGCAAAGGCATGTCTTTATCGAAGTGCATTTTTGCCCAAAAATTCACCATGTGTGTCACGATAAAAATCAATATCAAAGTTCCTAAAACAGCCATATTTCTTGATGCCCAAACGGTGTTTGCAGCAGCATTTTCTTTGGCATATTTAATTGGCCTGGCTTTTCTGTTTTGAATTGTCAACAAAATTCCATCAACAGCGTGAAAAAGAATTGAGATATACGTAACATAAGATAAGATTTTGACCACAGGATTTGTAGTCATAAACAATGCATATTCGTTGAAGTGCGAAGCATCGCTAAAAATCAATTGCAGGTTTCCAGCTAAATGCCCAACTAAAAACAAGCATAAAAATAAACCTGTTAGAGACATCCAATACTTTTTTGCAAGCGATGACTTTAAGATTGCAGATTTTGCCATAAGAGTTTCGTGTGTTTTAAAAAATCACACAAAAATAAGGCATATTCAAATTAACTACAACCTTTTCGGTTTATTTATAATCAGTATAAAGTGGACGTATTTCGCAGTAAATCAAGCCCAAAATTTCGTTATAAATAATTTTATAATTGATTTGCATTTTAAACAGCAAAGAATTTGGTAAAAAACCGTCTTAAATTACTTTAAAAGCATTTGAAAATTGCGAAATTTTAAAAAGTTTTAGTAACATCTTCGTCCACCACAATTATAAAATCCGCAAGTTTTAAGTTTTCTTTCTCGATTTTTGAGACATCTTTTTGAGAAACTGTTGCGATTGTCATAATTTCCAAGTCGGGTTTTTCTTGTTTCAAATACCAATTTATTCCGTCAAAATTATCGCTGTGGAAACTTCCGTTATAATGCACAAATGTGGTATTTGGTTTCAGATTTTGCAAGATAAAATAACCCATTGTCGCATCTTTAATTGCTTGCGCTTTCGGCATTGTTTCGCTTGCGTGATCGCCCATCATTTCTAACATTTTCACATAACCTGGAAGATTTTTATCATATTTAATTGGCAACGGCGCAATCCAAGTTTTTTCTTCTGCCGATAATTTATCCAAAGCTTGAAAATCTTGCTTGTAAACCAAACTCGCATATCGTCTTGGAATATTCGTTGCCACAAAAGTCAATTTATTTTCTTTTGCAAAATCCACCAACGGCTTATAGTCGGTTTTATGATTGTTCCAAAGCCTTGCTAAAGTATCGAACGCTTTTTGATTAATTTCTCCCGCCAAATATTGATTTAACTGCTTTTGATTATCAGCTTCGATCATTTCTGCACCCAAAACCAATTGCTTTTTTTCGAATAAATCTTGGGTAAATTCCAATTGCAACCAATGTACAATCGAGTTATCATGATGTTCTCCAAACAAAACAACTTCCGCTTTTTCAGCCTGTTTCACCATTTTTTTATACGTAGTTTTCTTTCCGTTTTTGTCATATAATTGATACGGAAGCTTGTCTTGAGCAACACTATTTAAAGAAAAAAGGAAAGCAATTATGTAGAAAAAATATTTCATCCTGTAAATTTTAAAATCTTGTGCTAAAATAACCATAAATCTACGGTTCTCAAAACTAAAATTATTGATTTGCTAATTTATTGCAGCGTTTGTTTTTAAATCAATAAAAGTGAAAAATTAGTCCGTTTTATAAATGAAAAAGAAGTTTTTTTAAGATTCAGAATCCTAATTTTAGCATCCAAAATTTTTAGATTAAAAACAGAATGAAAACAGGAATTGACGCCATCGCTTTTGACATCGCAAAAATACATTTACCAATAAAAACGTTAGCGAACGCCCGCAATATCGAACCTGAGAAACTGGAAAAAGGTTTGGGGCTAATTAAAATGACTTTGCCAGATGTTTATCAAGACGCCGTGGTTTTTGGAGCAAATGCTTTGACCAAATTAATTCAAGACAATGAAATTAATCTATCCGAAATTTCAAGAATTTATGTGGGAACTGAAAGTGGCATCGATTCTTCAAAACCAATCGCTTCGTTCCTTTTATCTTTGATGGAAGAAAAATTTGGCGCCGATTCTTTATCAGAATGTGATGCTGTAGATTTTACTTTTGCTTGTATCGGAGGCGTTGACGCGTTGCAAAACTGCCTTGATTTTATCCGATTAAATCCTGAGAAAAAAGCGATTGTGGTCACAACAGACATTGCAAAATACGACTTAAATTCCACCGGAGAATATACGCAAGGCGCTGGAGCTTTGGCAATGTTGGTCACTTCAAATCCCAGAATTATTGCTTTTGACAACAATTGGGCGACAAATACCAAAGGTCTTTTTGACTTTTTCAAACCGTATCGAACAATTTCAAAATCAGAAATTACCGAAAATTTCAATAACGAACCTTGGTTTGAAAACTTGGAAAGTGAAATCAAAATCCACAAAGAACAGCCTGTTTTTGACGGACAATATTCCAACCAATGTTATATGGATCGCACCAGAAACGCTTACTTTTCATTCAAGAAATTAAAAAATACTGAAGAAACAATTTATGATTCTTGGGAAAGTATCATAATGCATTTGCCCTACTCTTTTCAAGGAAGACGAATGCTTTCAGAAATTTATACTTTAGACTCAAAAACCAAGATTTTATCAGGAAACGAAGATGCTTCTGAATACCAAAACAAATTAAAAGAAGTCAGCAAATCTGAAGAATATAAGAATTTTGTAAACCAAAAATTGCTTCCCGCAGAATTGGCTTCTTCATTAATTGGAAATCTTTACACGGGTTCTATTTTTATGGGATTTCTTTCGACTTTGGCACATTTCTATGATTCAGAAAAAGAAATTTCCGGAAAGACTTTCGGGTTTTTAGCGTACGGAAGCGGTTCAAAATCAAAAGTTTTTGAAGGACAAATCCAAGAAGGCTGGAAAGAACAGCTTTCAAAAGTAAAACTCTTTGAAACTTTGAAAGACAGCCAAGAAATTGATTTTGAAACCTACGAAAAACTCCATAAAAAAGAACAGAAAATTGCAATCAGAAATCCTAAAAACGAATGGGTTTTAGAGAGAATTGAAAAAGAAATTCCGAATTTAATTGGCGCGCGATATTATAAATGGGTGAAATAACTTCAAGATTTTTTAGGTAATTTTGCCAAATGAAAACAACGGCAAAAGCAAAGGATTTTTTAGATTACTTGACAGAATTCGCTAATCCTTCTGGCGATTCTTTTGCAGATCTTTTAGAAAAGTCGAAAGATTCTTTTACGTTTTTACAGCTCAAAAAAAATGAGTTTTTTGTAAAAGAAGGTGAAGTTTGCCAATATTTCTGCTACGTAGAAAGTGGCATTCTCCAACATTCAATCATGGTTGATGAGGAAGAAAAAACGACGTATTTGGCTTTGCGAAATTCGGTTACCAGTTCTTTAAACAGTTTTTTATTTAATAAACCGTCCCGAAAAAATATCAAGGCAATTTCCGACTGCAACTTATGGATTGTCGACTTGAAAACTTTTAAAAACCTTACTGAAAACAACGAAGCATTTCATCAATTTTATTATAATTTAATTGAAAAGCAGCTTTGTCTTATTGATGATTATCGCATAGATCTTTTGACGCTTTCTCCAGAAGAACGCTATCAAAAATTATTGGCAAATGACCCAAAATTATTGCAAGAAGTGCCTCTTCATTACTTATCTTCCTTCCTCGGAATTTCATCCAGGCACATGAGCCGCATACGAAAAAATATAAAATAGTGCCATTTGGCTACTTTTTAGAACTTATCTTTCCTTAATTTTGGTAAACAATAATTAAAGTATTTATTATGAAATACCATCAAATCGACCGTCAGCTTTTTATCAAAAATCGTGAAAAGTTTACAGCTCAAATGAAACCAAATAGTGTTGCCATTTTCAATTCTAACGATATTTATCCGGTTTCTGCAGACAGCACTTTGCCTTTTGCACAGCACCGCGACATCTTTTATTTAAGCGGCGTTGACCAAGAAGAAAGTATTTTATTGCTTTTTCCGGATGCGCCTTATGAAAATTTAAAGGAGATTCTTTTTTTGAAAGAAACCAACGAACATATTGCGATTTGGGAAGGAGAAAAACTGACAAAAGAACGTGCTTTTGAAACTTCTGGCGTAAAAACCGTGATCTGGCTTCAAGATTTCCACAAGACTTTGAAGGAAATTATGGCTTATTCTGACACAATTTATATCAATACAAACGAACATTATCGTGCCACGATTGAGACTGAAACTCGCGAAGCACGTTTTGTAAAATGGTGGAAAGAAAATTATCCAGCGCATAAAGTAGAAAAATCAAATCCGATTTTGCAGCGTTTGCGTTCTGTAAAAGAAAGCGAAGAAATTGATTTGATTCAAAATGCTTGTAATATCACCGAAAAAGGTTTCAGAAGATTGTTGTCTTTTGTAAAACCGAATGTGACTGAATATGAGATCGAAGCCGAATTGATTCACGAATTTGTGAGAAATCGTTCAAAAGGTTTTGCTTACACGCCAATTATTGCTTCTGGTAATAACGCGAATGTTCTACATTATATCGAAAACAACCAGCAATGTAAAGCAGGAGATTTGATTTTATTGGATGTTGCTGCAGAATACGCCAATTACTCAAGCGATTTGTCAAGAACAATTCCGGTTTCTGGAAAATATTCTGAAAGACAAAAGGCGGTTTACAATGCAGTTTTACGTGTAAAAAACGAAGCTACGAAAATGCTTACGCCAGGAACGCTTTGGAAACAATACCATTTGGAAGTTGGAAAAATTATGACTTCTGAATTGTTAGGTCTGGGACTTTTAGACAAAGCTGATGTTCAAAACGAAAATCCGGATTGGCCAGCTTATAAAAAATATTTCATGCACGGAACTTCCCACCACATGGGACTTGACACGCACGATTATGGATTATTACACGAACCAATGCAGGCAAATATGGTTTTCACTGTAGAACCTGGAATCTACATTCCGGCAGAAGGTTTTGGAATCAGAATTGAAGATAATGTTGTGGTTCAAAATTCAGGCGAGCCGTTTAACTTGATGCGCAATATTCCTGTGGAAGCTGACGAGATCGAAGATTTGATGAACTCATAATGAAATTTATCCTATTTCAGAATATTGATTCTGCCAATAAATTTGGATACAATTTTAGTTTAAGAGCTGCTTATCTTTTAGGAGAAAACATAGCCTGTTCGGGAAGTTTATCTGAGTGTATGTATTACCTTATGGAACGATTAAAGTTGTTTCCGCTTGACGAAAAGTTGAAAGCAATCAGACAAGATGCTCAAACGGAAGAGGAAATCTTGCAATGCGCAACAACTGATAAAATTTTAAAAGATTTTAAGAAAGCCAAAAATAAAAGTGCCGAATTACGCGCTGATTACAAAAAATTTCTAGAAGGAATTGACAAATACCACTCCATTATTATAGAGCATAAATTTGAAAATGTAAACATTGTATTTGGCATTAAAACCATGAGAGAATTGCTTCACAAAGAGCATTTCTATTTCTATGCAGATAGCGTTTCAGACACTCATTATAAAAGCACTTTAATAGTGCCGAGAATTGAATTGCTGCAGCTTCTTTTGCCCGATCCAGAAAAAGGACATCCATTATTTCTGATGAATCGCAACGATTCCAACGAAAATTTGGAACTTGATATTAACATTAAAAACCCGCTAGCAGGCGAAGCTGAAAATCTAAATTCATTTTACGGACAGCATAGTTTCAACTTCCCGTTGACAACTATGCTGAACGAAAATGAATTAAAAACAGTCAGGGAAGAACTTGACGCACCTACTTTGCACATCAGAAAACTGCTGAACGAATGGTTGAAAATCTGCTATGAAAATCCAAATTCTACTTTAGGCCTTGAATTTTTCAGAGAAAATCTTTTGGAAGTCCTCGACACTGCAAAAAATATTCCCTTAGAAAATCAAACTTTAAAAAATTATGCTGATATTACACCCATGAATTTTAATTCGCAGATTATTTTTGGAGAGGCTCCCATTGAAAGAATTTGGGAAATCTATAGAAAATCAAATACAATCACCGAAGAAATTTTCCAAGAACTGCTTCAGATAAAACAAGAGCAGTCACCAAAATTTGACGGAAGATGGCCCATAGCACTCTTCCAGCCAGTACCCGAAGAGAATGTTTTTGAAGAACCAGACGAAATCGTCTCTGTCAGAAAAAGCATCGCCTTAGATTAAATTATAAACCATTAAAAACAATATACGCCATGAAGAATCCGAACAGGCATTATATTAAAGCCAGCGTTTTGCAGGCTTCAACCATCATTGAATTAGAAAATCTTCTAGACTTTACTAGGTTTATAGAAGTCCATTCCCACAAAGAAATCTTCTTGCTTTCTGAAGCTGCAAAATTTGCCGTTCTCAACAACAGCACGCTTTTACAGCTTGACTGCAATGGCTATGAAACCATAGAAGACTATAAAAAAGCGCTACAATCTGGTTTTCCAAATGCAGTTACTTTTTATGATGCAGTTACAACCGGAATCACTACGTATGAAGCTTATGATTTGATATCAAAGTGCGGCATCAGCGACAAATACATTTATGATGCCATTGAAAAACAAGGCTATCTAAGCGGATTTGAAGCTTACAAGTCCCATATTGAAGAGAAAAAAAACATACCAAAAGAGCACAACTTCCAAAATCCTTTTGAGCTTTACACTTTTGCCAATAAAAATGGTTTTAAAGATTATCTGAATTTTTTCAAGGCGTTTGAAAAAGGCTTTTTTCAATTGAGTGATTTTAAGGTGGCCACTGAAAAAGGGTTTTCTACTGCCGAAGACTATAAAGATGCCATGGCAAAAGGCTTTCCGAATCAAGAAACTTACCTGCGTGCAAAAGAAGTAGCGGTTGCCACTTTCCAGCAACTTACACAGAAGGAAAATCTTGAAATTGCCTATCCAAATCTTCTTCATGACCAAAGCATTCTGCTTTTTATATTAAGCAAATTAGAACAGGGAAAGAAAGCCAGCGTCAACAAAATCAGTGCTTTGCTAGATGCTGATTTAATTGAATACAAGCATCCTGAAACCTGTGAAATATTCTCGTGGTTTTCAAGTTCACTGCAAGATGCCAATGCCATTTCTGACTTTTTGAGAAGCAATAATGAGGTCAGAAAATTTGGAACCTATGACCCTGATGGCGAATTCTTTGAAGTTAATACCATCAAAGACCGCAGCATTGTCATCGACGGAAGCAACGTTGCCCACAATACCAAGAAGGGCAAGGAAGAAAAGCCGACGATTGCCAATTTGATCCTCATGGTCAATTTCTTAAAAAGCAAAGGATTTACTGATATCTTGATCATTGCCGACGCTTCACTGAGACACAAACTTGCTGATTTAGACAATCTGGAAAAGCTCAGCAGTATTGCCAAATATGAGATTGCACCAGCAGCAACGACTGCGGACAGCTATTTAATTTCTCATGTAAAATCAAAGCATTGCCTGCTCTTGAGCAACGACACTTTTAAAGACCACAAGATGCTGGATTCATGGACGGCGCTCAATATCGACTATTATAGATTGACTTTCATGATCACCGACGGCGAAGTTTTTATGCCCGATTTAAAATAAAAAAAGCCCGCGTGATGCGGGTTTTTTTATGCTTTGATTTTCATCAACAGTTCGTTCTGTATTTTCAATATCTTGATTTCCTCTTTCATGTCTGCGATAAGCTTTTCTGTTTCCACGTCGCTCGTGGGTTTTGGAAGAAAATGTTTTGGCAACTGGTTCGCCATTTCCAATAAAAAATTGTACTCTAAAGCATAGCTGAGTTCAATTAAAATACCAGTTTGAATGCTCTCTTTTCTGCCATAATTAATAATCGATTGTCCGTTTCTGTTGATTTTTTTACCCAAATCTCTTTTTATAATATGGTTTTTCTTAAAAAAATCATTGAGGAGTTTTCCTGTGTCGATGTTGTTTTTTCCTTTTTTCATAAATCGCTGTTTTAAATTAGTATCAAACCTTCGTGGCTTCGTGTTTTGGCCCATAAACAGGTAGGCTTTGATAAATGTAGGCATTTAATTATTAATGGAAATAGAGTAGTACCTATTTAATGAAGTAATGTTCCAATTAAAAGTAGTTTTGAAGCAGTCAGAAATATTTTTGAGGCAATTAAAATAAATTTTGAAGCAATTAAAGATGTTTTTGAGTCAATATGAATAAATTTTGAGGCAATTAAAGATGGTTTTGAAGCAATTAGAATGAATTTTGAGGATATTTATAGTATAAAAAATAAAACATTTATTACTATAAAATCTAAATTTATACTTTTAGTATTATTTTATTTATTCTAAAATCAACTTTTAGTATATATTACAATACTAAATAAGACAATAAATCTATTTTTATTCACATCTAATCAATTCAAAATTATCTTTAATAAAGTATTTACTGTTTCTATATTATTTTTTATAAGTTCTAAACTATGTTTTTTAGCAACTTAGAGGATATTTGACATTATATATAATTACGATATATTTTTAGCAAAGTAATCCAATAACAATTAATTTTGCCGGCATGACAGAACAGGTTCAAAAATCAATTTTTTATAAAAATACGAAGATATCATTCAGCGAATCCGGCAAAGGAACGGCGATTGTTTTCTTGCACGGCTTTCTAGAAAATAGCATTATGTGGGATTATTTTATTCCAGAGTTTTCTAAGAAATATCGAGTAATTTGCATTGATTTATTGGGCCATGGAAATACAGAACCTTTGGGTTACATCCATTCCATGGAAGACAATGCCGATGCGGTTCACGCTGTTTTATCTGAATTAAAAATCAGGAAAGCTGTTTTTATCGGGCATTCAATGGGCGGTTATGTGGCTTTGGCTTTCGCCGAATTATACGCAGACAATGTCAAAGGAATTGTGCTTTTAAACTCTACTTCAAGAGCAGATTCTGATGAAAGAAAAGCAAATCGAGATCGCGCAATTAAAGCCGTAAAACAGAATTACACCAACTTTGTAAGACTTTCAATTGCTAATTTATTCAGCGAAAACAATCGTGAAAGATTAGAATCTGAAATTGAAAACGTAAAAACAGAAGCTTTAAAAACGCCTTTGCAGGGAATCGTAGCTTCTTTGGAAGGCATGAAAATTCGCAAAGACCGAGAAGTTATTTTGCATTTTGCAAACTATCCGATTCTTTTAGTTTTGGGTAAAAATGATCCTGTTTTAAATTATGAAGAAAGTATTGAGCAGATTGAAAATACTGCCGTGAAACTGCTGACTTTTCCTGATGGACACATGAGTCCGATTGAGAATCGTGAAGAATTGAAGAAAGAATTGCTAATTTTTTTTAAAAGCATTTAAAAAATTATAACCACCTGCTTTTAAATATTTCTTGCCGTTATCGGCAAAAACAAGTGTATTTTGAATGACATTATTGACTTTCTTGCCGATAGTTATAAATTAGATTCTTCAATAACTTAAAGCATTCCTCCTCTTAAATATCCTTTTTCCACAAGCTCTGATTTATCTTTCAAATGAAAAACTTTTCCCTCTTTCATAAGAATCAATTTTGTCGCAATATTTATTACTTTTTCATAATTATGATCGGTAATTATAATTCCTTTTTGTCTTGAATTTTCTAAGATCAATATATTTGTTTTTTCAACCATTAAGGGCGAAAGTCCGTTATAAGGCTCATCCAGCAAGACAAATTTTGAAGAGTTTGAAAGAATTAATTTGATTTCAAGATACCGAGTTTCACCTCCCGAAAGCGATCTTATATTTTTATCAATAATCGATTCTATCAATTCATCTTCTAGAAATTTTGCAATCTCACTCTTTTCTATTGCTAATGAAATTGCCTTTTTTACTGAAAAATTATTCGGAATAAAGTTTTCCTGGTGCAGATAACTAACTTCTTTCAGCAAAGAACTTGTCTGGTTTTTAACGGTTCCGTCAATTCTTATAAATTTATTATTGGCACTTTCAATACCAAAAATAATCTTTAAAAGCGTCGATTTTCCGCACCCATTTCTACCTAATAATCCGACAATCTCGCCGGTCTCGAACTTTAAATAAACATCAGACAATATAGATTTTCCTTCAAAGGATTTCTGTACGCTATCAATTTCCAAAATGTGCTTTCTCAAAATAAAAGTTTTAAAAGTAGAATTGCACTTCCTGAAGCGAGCGCAAAAATTACGACCATGAAATAGCTGAAAACCCAAAGTTGCGTTCTTGAAAGTCCATTATTATAGTAATAAATATATTCTGATTTTTTATAAAACTGCTTCATCGCCAAGGAAAAAATAAAGCCGAAAGTAATAAACGTAATTATGAATTCACTGATTCCCGTCAAAAGCAGAGAAACGGTGCTGATGGCAAGATTTAAAGGCAATATACTTTTAAAGAAGGCAAATACATTTCGTGTTTTTCGCATAATTGCTTATAAAATCTTTTCCTCAAAAGGAATTTCTACATCCAAAATTTCATTCAAAAGAATCACCAATTGCTCGATATAATTGGAAGCAATATCTTCGTTGATTACAGAAATCTCCGTCTTTTCTACTTTAAAATTAAAAGGCAGAAACCCCGATTTTAAATTTTTGAAAGAGATAATTCCGACTTCCATTTCTTGATTTTGCAGCTGTGGTTCATACATGAAAGCATAAGCTAAAACTTGGATAATCTTATCCGATTTTATGCCGGCAGTCAATTTGTTCCATTGTTTTAAGGAAACATCCCTGGCTTCGACTTTGCCTGTTTTGTAATCTATGATTCTGATTTTTCCGTTTCGGTATTCAATTCTGTCTACGTTTCCTTTGATTAAAACCGGGAAAGGCAAAGTTGGATGTTCCAAGATTCTTTCGTAGGTTTTCTCTAAAGCTATGATTTTTACAGCGTCGCCTGATTCGATTTCCTGCAATTCTAATCTTAAAAAATTCAGCACGTTTCTTTTGGCTACTTCAAAGGCCAAAAGGTTTCGTCCTTTTTTAATTTCGCCTTCTTTGTAAACTTCCTTGAACTGCTTTAAAACTTCTTCATCGATTAATTTGATGCAGTTTTTAATATCTTCTGCAGATAAAAATTTATCGATCAATGGCGTGTACAATGCTTCCAAAGTACCGTGAATTATGGTTCCCAAAGTATTCAGGGCAATATTTTCTTCTACTTCCTCAACTTCGCTGATACGCAAGATTTTCTGCATATAAAATTGAATCGGATTACGGATATAACTCGTCAATGCCGAAGGTGAAAATCCTTTTTCAGCGATTTCCCTTAATCGAACCATGACTTTCTCTGACTTAGGAATCACAACTGGGCGGTAAGCAACGCTTGGAACTTCGGTGTTGTAAATCTCATGCGTAAGATGGTGCGCAGGCTGTTTTTCAACTTCCAATTGTGTGATAAAACGGCTTTTTTCGCCTCCGTCTAAACCATCGCTTTCGGTATTGTACAGCAAATAGATATTTTTCGCCCTTTGCAATAAATGGTAAAAGTGATAGGTATAAATTGCATCTTTTTCTTTGTAAGTGGGCAATCCTAATTCGCGTTTCACATCATACGGAATAAAGGAATTCTGGCTTTTGCCGGCAGGAAATTTCCCTTCATTCATAGAAGTTACTATGACGGTTTCAAAGTCTAGAACACGGCTTTCCAAAACTCCCATAATTTGTAATCCGTTCAAAGGTTCTCCTTCAAATGAAACCTCTGCGAGATCAATTATCTGTTTGTAAATCGCATATAAAGTATCGATTTTATTGATATGTTCGTGTTTTGAATAGTAATTTATAAGCTGGTTTATTACTTTGAAAATCGAATAGACAAAAGCTTTTGTAATCTTTTCTTCGTCGCTGTCATTGCTCAAATTCGACTTGATGGAAAGCAGTAAGTTAGATAAAGTTTCAAGCACTTCCATTGAACCATTTTCCCACTTATGAAAAAGAAGAAGAAACAAATCGCTTGGCGTTTCGTTGAGTTCCATCACTTTTTTGTGGATTATGAAAGTATAGTTGTTTAGGTTGATGATATTGACCAGTTTGTAAGTATTAGCGTAAGGTTCCACCAACGGATGCGTCAAAATATCTAAAACATCTTTATAATAAAACACATAACTTTCGCCACTTCTGCTCAAGGCATTGGTGTGCATTTTGAACAATTTTGCAATTAAAATCTGCGCAGGATTGTTCTTTCCAGAATAACCCATTGTTATATTTAAAGCGCCAACAGTATTCGGCAAAGAATACAATAACGGAACCAAAAGATTTTCTTCGCTTAAGACAATAGCTGTTTTATTCAGCGAAACTTGATCTTCTTCAATAGTCTGTTTGATAATATCGCCTGCGATTTTGGCTTGTCCGATAGTTTTCGGAGTTCCGATAATCTTGATGTTTTTTGACTGCTTAAAATCTTCTACAATCCATTCAAACGGATTTGCCTTGTAGTGTTTCCAAGTTTCTTTAAATCTTCGTAAAAATAATCCTGCGTCGTGATAAGGATCGTTTAAGAAAGCGAGGTCAGCATCCCAATAAATTGTAGCCAAATCAGAAGCCATCAAATGCTGCACAATTTTTTCTTCGGAAGCATTCAAAGCATTAAATCCTGCAAAAAGGAATTTTTTATTGGTAATTGAATTTGAGAAATGAGTCAGATTTTCTACCGCCTGACGATAAATCAATCCTTGGTAACCAATTCCTTTGTTCAATAAATGCGTATAAAGTGACTGATAATAGTTTGGAAGCAATTTCCAAAAATCAATATAATTTTCTAATAACTGGGTTTTGTTTTCGACTTCAATTCCCCATTTTTTGATGTCTTCAATATCTTTTAGGTAAGACAAGACATGCATTGGATCTAATAAATATCGATCAATTTCATTAAAATCCTGCAGTAACGTTTTTGCCCAATTGGCAAATAATTCGAAAGACTGCTGTAGTTTTTGATCGGTGACATTCAAATACACCTGATAAAATTCAAACAATAATTCAATACTATCGATTGAGCGGATTCCAGCAATGTCTTGCACAAAATCTTCAATGCTAATAATTTCTGGAGAAAATATGGTGTTTTCTACTTTGTTGCGTAATGCTTCAATAAGAAAAACCTTGGCTCTTTTATTTGGCAACACCACTACTAAATCTGATAAATTTTCCTTGTTAGTTTCAAGGATTACCATTGCTATTTTATCTAAAAAAGTAGTTTCATTCATTGTATAAAAATAAAAAAAACGCCCCGATAAATCGAGGCGTTTTTAAAACTTATTTTAGGTTGTAATTAATCTTTGATCAATTTCACTTCAACTCTTCTGTTGTTAGCTTTACCTTTAGCAGTTTTGTTAGTATCGATTGGTTTAGTTTCACCAAATCCTGTAGATCTTAATCTTGAAGATTCGATTCCATTTTCAATCAAGAAGTTTTTAACTGCTGCAGCTCTGTTTTCAGAAAGCGTTTGGTTTAACGCATTTGAACCATCGCTATCAGTGTGACCTTCGATAGAGAATCTTGAAGTTGGGTATTCTTTAAGGATAGCGTTGATAGCTTCCAATACTGGCATAGTTTCTGGTTTGAAAGTTGCTTTACCGCTGTTGAACAAGATAGTTTTAGCGTAAGCATTCAATTTATTAACTTGCTCTTCAGTGATTTCTGGACATCCGTTGTTAGCAACAGTTCCTTTCACATCTGGACATTTATCATCTTTGTCATAAACTCCGTCTCCGTCTCTATCTGGCCAAGGACAACCACCGTTTTCTTTTGGACCTTTAGTATCAGGACATTTGTCAACATTGTCAGCAACACCGTCACCGTCTCTGTCTGGACATCCGTTCATAGCTTTTGTACCAGCTTCGTTTGGACAAGCATCATCTTTATCAGCGATTCCGTCTCCGTCAGTATCAGGACATCCTTGGAAAGCAGCTAAACCAGCAACATCTGGACAAGCATCATCTTTGTCTGGAATTCCGTCTCCGTCAGTATCAGGACAACCTTGGAATTGTTTTAAACCAGCAACATCTGGACAAGCATCATCTTTATCATAGATTCCGTCTCCGTCAGTATCTTTACCTCCAAATTTGAAAGTAAGACCTGCGAAATGTTGCATGTGTGAAGCAACATCTACATCTGGAGTTCTTGTATCATCAAATGAATGTTTGTAAGTTGATTGAAGAGAAAGACCAACAGTTTCTGTGAACCAGAAAGTTAATCCTAAACCTCCATTCACTGTTCCTGCGCTAGCATCGCCCAAGAAAGTGTAACCTCCACCAACGTGGATAGATGGATCAATAACTTTAGAACCAATTAGTTCAGCAAAGCTATATTTGATCAAACCGTCAACACCGTAGTAAGTCAAATCACCAGGATTATTTGCTTCGTAAGTGTTTAATGTACCTTCAGTTCTAGTTACGAATTTGTCAATTTTGTTAACAGATCCAGTTAATCCTACAGAGAAACCAGTTCCAACGCTTCTAGAAACGTTTAAATAAGATACAGAAGGAAGAATATTCCAGTGATCTTTTACATTAAAAAATCCAGAAAACTGATCTTCAACTTTAGATGCAGCACTGAATTTAGTATCTACAGCGTTAGCTCCAAAGGAAATAGCCCATGGATTGTCGCTATCTTGTGCATTGGCGTTCAAGCCAACAGCTAACAAGGTAGCAGCAAGAATTTTGTTTAGATGTTTCATACTTAATTTTATTAGATTACAATACGTTAATTACAGACAAAAGTAATATGTTAAAACTTAACTACAAAGATTTATGTTAAAAAATTAACTCAAATTTAGATAATTATTAATCTAAATCACGTTTAGCTTCTTTCCAACTTTTGTAAAAGCCTGAATTGCAGCATTTAAATGTTCTTTTGTATGTGCCGCAGACAACTGCACTCTGATTCTTGCTTTTTCTTTGGGAACCACTGGAAAGAAAAAACCTATTACATAAATACCTTCATTTAAGAGTTCATTCGCCATATTTTGTGATAATTTAGCATCATAAAGCATCACGGGAACAATTGCAGAGTCGCCATCAATGATATCAAAACCAGCTTCTTTCATTCCTTTTTTGAAGTAATTCGTATTCCATTCTAGCTTGTCTCTCAGCGTAGTATCTTTTTCCAAAAGTTCAAAAACTTTGATCGAAGCGCCAACAATTGACGGCGCTAAAGAATTCGAAAACAAATATGGTCTTGAACGCTGGCGAAGCAATTCGATGATTTCTTTTTTAGCCGTCGTATAACCGCCCATTGCTCCACCTAAAGCTTTTCCAAGCGTTCCGGTGATGATGTCAACACGGCCCATAACGCCTTTTGCTTCCAAAGTTCCTTTTCCAGTCGCACCAATAAATCCTGCGGCGTGGCATTCGTCAACCATGACTAAAGCATCATATTTATCAGCCAAATCACAGATTTTATCTAATGGAGCCACAACTCCGTCCATAGAAAAAACGCCGTCAGTCACGATGATTTTAAAACGGTGTCCAGCTTCATTTGCCTTGATCAATTGCTGTTCCAAATCTTCCATATTGCTGTTTTCATAACGGTAACGCGCAGCCTTGCAAAGACGAACGCCGTCAATGATCGAAGCGTGGTTTAACGAGTCAGAAATTATCGCATCATTTTCACCTAAAAGCGGTTCAAAAACACCTCCGTTGGCATCAAAAGCAGCAGCATACAAAATAGTGTCTTCCGTGCCATAAAAATCGGCAATTTTTTGTTCCAAAGTCTTGTGAATATCCTGAGTTCCACAGATAAAACGAACCGATGACATTCCAAAACCATGCGTATCTAAAGCGTCTTTTGCCGCCTGAACCACTTCTGGATGAGACGATAATCCGAGGTAATTATTGGCACAAAAATTCAATACTTTTTCACCTGTTGAAATCGTAATTTCAGCACCTTGCGGCGACGTGATAATTCTTTCTTTTTTAAAAATTCCGTTGTCTTCAATTGCCTGTAATTCTGACTGAAGATGTTCTTTTATTTTTCCGTACATTTTTTGAGGTTTATGGTTTTGGGTTTATGGCTCAAGGCCAACTTTTGCCTATTGGCTTTTGCCTAATTTCTATTTTACAAATTTACTACATTTACTTCTTCTCCGATATAAACCAGCGCTTTTTTGGTAACCTTGAAACCCATTTTTTCGATGGCAAATTCATACGTTTCCAATTGCTTTTGATATTTCTGATTGTGGAGTCCAGTTTTATAATCCAGCAAATACACTTCTTTATTTGGCGTCAAGACCATTCGGTCAGGCTTGATCGGCGTGCTTTCCTTCTGGATAATCGTCTGTTCGTTCAAGACTTTATTTCCGTCTAAAAAATAATCAGAAAGTTCAGGATGGTTTAAAATGGAAGCAATGGTTTTGGTCACTTCTTCTTGCTGCGAAAATATAATCAGTCCATTTTCAATGGCTTTTGACAAGGCCAAATCAACGTCAGAATTCGTCTTCACATACGATAAAATCTCATGCACAATGTTTCCATATTCAATCGCTTTTTGCTGGTGCGTTCCCCACATTAACGCTTCTCGCTGCGCAATTTTAATCGCTTTTGGATCTAGAACTTCCTGAACAAATGGCACTTTTGTAGCTTCTTCAATCGCGTCTCTTTTTGCCGATAATTTTTCCGGATTTCCAAATTCATATTCAAATTTATCCACATTAAAATCAGAGAAATTTTCCAAGAAATTAATAAAAAAAGCGGCCATATTATTCTTCGGAAGTTCACCTTTTGAAGACAAATTCATGTTTGAAATTACATACAATTGCTCTTCGGCACGCGTCAATGCAACATACAAAACATTGATATTATCCAATAAATCTTCCTGTTTTTTTTGCTGGTAAACCAAGGAAGCTTCTTCGCCATAACCCTCGACAGCACTGCTATTGTCAATCAAAACTTTTGGCAGTTCCAACACTTCTTCGTCATTGTCAAGCCACAATTTATCCTTTGGTTTTCGGGAATAATCTTCTTCGGCGAAAGGAAAAATTACGACTGGAAATTCCAAACCTTTCGATTTGTGAATCGTCATGATTCTGACCGCATTTTTTTCATCTGGCGACGGAATGCTGAATTTATGTCCGTTTTTCTCCCAATACAAAAGAAAATCAGTGATCCCAGCTTGGTTTTTTATATCTCTTTCCAGAACCAAATCTAAGAAAAACTGAACGTAAGCATTGTTTTCCCTTAAATTTAAAAACTTAGAAACGATAATTTCCACCGCTTCATAAAGTGATTTTCTTCGTAGATTTTGAAACGACAATGTTCCCGAATTTTCTACGCTGAAACCTTCCAGCCAAGTTTCGAATTCCTTTTCATCGCGTTTTTCCATTCCCAAAGCAATGAAGTCATGAATTGGAAGTTCGGCTTGCCCATTTTGAGCGATATATTGCAAAAGACCGGCTTTCGCTTCTAGATTATTGTTATTTTTTAAATATTGGAGTACGTTTAGGATGAAAATTACCTCAGTAGAATTGGCAATCATCAGCGTTTCAGAAGACAAAAGTGGAATTCCTTGCTCGGTTAAATAATTCGCAATGGCAATTCCCTGGTCGCGCTTTCGCGTAAGAATTACGATATCTTTGTAGTCAAAACCTTTGTTTTTTACTTTTTGAATCGTGTTGAAAGTCGCCAAAACGAAAAGTTCGGTTTTATCTAAAACTTCTTCTTCTTCATTTTTTTCAACTTCTGGAATGAAAGAAATATTTACATAGCCGCCCGTTTTAGAATTCGTTTTCTGGTGGCTGTGGTTTTCATACAAATCTTTGTAATCGAGATTCGTAAATTCATTCGAAAGCATTTTAAAAAAGTTATTATTGAACTCAATTACTTCGGCGTAGCTTCGATAATTCGTATCCAAATGCGTAATTATTTTATCTGGATTATTGAACGGATTATGCTCTTTGCTCAATTCAATAAACTGCTCGGCCTTCCCGCCGCGCCAGCGATAAATCGACTGTTTTGGATCGCCTACAATCATCAAAGTTCCTCTTTCGCCAGAAATATCCTCGCTCGAAAGCGCATTGTCAATCAGCGGAATCAGGTTCTGCCACTGCATTTCTGACGTATCTTGAAATTCATCGATAAAAAAATGCTTGTATTTTTCGCCCAATCTTTCATAAATAAAAGGCGCCGGCTGATTCTGGATTTCTCGGTGGATAATCGCGTTAAATTCAGAAATCGAAAGAATATTCTGCTCCTTCTGAATTTTTGAAAGTTCTTGGCTGACAGTATTCAACAACGAAAGCGGCGTGATATTTTTTAAGAAAGCATTATAAAAACTTTTCTTCTCCTGATTTTTATAAACGCAGGCTAAAACCGACAATAGTTCAGGCAAAATCCCTTCAATTATCGCCCTGTCTTTTGCCGTCTTATTGATTTTTATATCCTCAATTTCACGATAAATCTTGTTCTTCGGGTTAAATCTTCCTTCTTTTATGCTTGTGATGTGATTTGGGAAATGTCCCGCGGAAAATGATTTTACGTCAATTGCGTTAGCATCAATTAATGCGAAAGCGTTTGTTGCAAATTCCACGCATTCACTTTCTAAATTCTTGCTGGCTTCAATGATTTTCTTTTTGATCGCAACGAATTCTTCTATAGTCTTATCTTGAAAATGGACAATTTCGTTTCTATTATTTTCGTTTAAAAGCAGTCTTCCAGTGTCAAGAATTTCTCTGGTGATGTCCCAACTTTTGTCATCGTCAGTTTTTTCCATCGTAAAATCGATGAGCAGCTTGGTCAGCGTTTCTTCTTCGCCGGCCTGTGCAATAATCGCGTCGACGGCCTCCATCAAAAGGTTGTCAGTTTCAAGCGAAACGTCAAAAGTAATCGGCAGACCCAAATCATGTGCAAAGGCCCGAATCACTTTATGCGTAAATTTATCAATCGTGGAAATATCAAACGAGGCATAATTGTGGATGATATTTTTGATAATCTGTTGCGATTTCGTCTTTATCTGGAAAGGCTTCAGTCCGGTTTCAAGGCCGATTGCTTCCATCAATTCCATCGCTTTTTTGTGCGGTTCGTCTTTGGTAAATTCAGAAAGGCTGGTCACGATTCTGCTTTTCATTTCGCCCACGGCTTTGTTGGTAAAAGTGATGGCCAAAATATTTCTGTAGGCATCATTTTTTGACGATGTCAAGAGAATTTTGAGGTATTCTTTTACCAAAGTGAACGTTTTTCCGGAACCTGCGGAAGCGTCGTATAAGGAGAAAGCGGGTGTTTGCATTTACTCTATTTGATTATTTTTATCTGTAAGCTTTTTGAAATTTTCATTCGAAATTACTTTTTTTCCTGATTTTTGTTCTAAATCTTCCCTTGCTTTTCCGGCAACATTCCCTCCATCTATTGAAGCTTTTTTATTTTCTTCAAACCCTTGTGCATTTTTATTTTTGGCAATTTCTGTTGTTGAAGCCTCACCAAGCATTGTAAAAATTAATTCTAAGTCTGTCATGTGATCTCTAAGATTTTGCGATGCCTTTGTTAATCCCTTCAAATCTTTATATTCACTTGGCACAATTCCAAAAGTAGCTTTGCTAATTTCTGCTGTTAGAATTGAATATTCTTTTCCCGCTTTCACGCCACGCTGTTTCCATTCATTTGTCAATTCGTCACGAACTAAAATTCCGCGAATTCTTTTTTCAATCCATTCATCGCTATAACCTTTTGCTTTATACGTGTTTCTAATTCTAGCCTGAGCCAATTCAGGGTTTTCAATTTCAGCAATTCTTTCTGCACCAACTTTCGCCAGCCATTGTTTAAACGGTTCTGCTTTTGGAGAAGGAATTGATTGAATTAAACGAAGGATTTCTTGGTTTGTTCCTGCTAAAGTTTTTCTATTTACACCCGATTGTGTTTTCATTTCTATCTGGGGACAATTTGTCCCTAGGTAACTTCCAAGTTCTGCATCTCTCTTTCGAAGTTTTTTCAAATAATCTGTCGGATTTACAGAATCAGTTAGGACTTGAACGATATCAACAATTGAAAAATACCATTTATCCTGCTGTTCATCATAAAATGAACGAATTGTTTTTGATTCAAATAATTTTATATCACTCATCTGTATGGATTTTAGTTTAGATTAAAGTTAATAGTACAATTAGAAAGTATTGCCTTGCCAAATCTTCACAATTCTTCGCAAAATTTACGACATTATCATTTACGTTAATACAATTATAACAAAATAGTATTTCCTATTCCAAAGTTAAATGTTTAATTTTGAAATAAATATTTATAAATTTTAAAACAAACATATTATGGCTTTTGAATTACCAAAATTACCGTATGCTTATGATGCATTGGAACCACATATTGATGCCAAAACTATGGAAATTCACCATACTAAACATCATAATGCGTACACTACAAATTTAAACGCTGCTATTGAAGGTACTGATTTAGCGGGTTTAACAATCGAAAATATCTTAATCAACCTTGACAAAAAAAATGCGGCGGTTAGAAATAACGGTGGCGGTTTTTACAATCACAACTTGTTTTGGAAAGTAATGTCTCCGAATGGTGGCGGACTTCCAAAAGGAGAATTATTAGACGCTATTGAAAGAGATTTCGGAACTTTTGAAGAATTTAAAGCGAAGTTCGCTAAAGCTGGCGCGACACAATTTGGTTCAGGATGGGCTTGGCTTTGTGTTCAAAAAGGCGGAAAATTAGATGTTTGCGGAACTCCAAATCAAGACAATCCGTTAATGCCAGAAGTGGGATGTGGCGGCACTCCAATCTTAGGAATGGATGTTTGGGAGCACGCTTATTACTTAAACTACCAAAACAGAAGACCTGATTATATCGAGGCTTTTTTCAATGTAATTAATTGGGAAGAAGTTTCAAGAAGATATGCTTTAGAGAAATAATATTTTAATAATATGAAGAGCGTTCTGAAAAGAGCGCTTTTTTTATGAAGTAAATCGAAAGTTTATAAAATAAAAAAGGCGGAATTGCTTCCACCCTTTTTGCCCCAAATCTACCATAAACTTAACCTACTAAATGCTATGGTAGTACAAATGTATGGGAGTATATTCTATTGTGCAACTTTAATCGTTGAACGGGTAAAATACTCGATGAAATGCACGAATTTGATTAAAATGAAGCGATTTACTTACAAAATTTAGAGTGGAAAATAAAAAAAGAGTGGAATTTCTTCCACCCTTTTGCCCCAAATCTACCATAAACTTAACCTACTTATGCTATGGTATTACAAATGTAAGGAAATTAGACTATGACAAAAAATATTTTTAACAAAAATTTTGTAATAATATGTTCAACTTCAGGTTTTTGACTTTTAATATGCTCTTGAATCTTTTCCTTCATAGAAATTCATAAAGGCACGATTCACTACACGATTCCCTCCTGGTGTTGGATAATCTCCGGTGAAATACCAATCGCCAAGATTTTTCGGACAAGCAATGTGTAAATTTTCAACTGTTTGAAAAATGATTTTTACTTCCGCTTTGATATCTTCTGAGCTTAACATTACGGCAATTTTATCTGAAACTTCTTGTGGTTCAAACGGAGCATAGATCTCAGTTACGTAATTGACAACGTCAACATCTTTGAAATTTTCTTGCGCTTTACATTTAGCATACACTTCGTCAACAATATGGTAAAGGTTTCTTTCCTTCAAAAGTTCTAAAGCCGCTTGAAAAGCAACCAGACCTTCTAATTTTGCCATATCGATTCCGTAGCAATCAGGATAGCGGATTTGCGGTGCCGATGAAACCACAACAATCTTTTTAGGATTCAATCGGTCCATCATTTTGATGATACTTTTCTTTAAAGTCGTACCTCTAACGATACTGTCATCGATGATTACCAAATTATCTTCTGGTTTGATCACGCCATAAGTTACATCATAAACGTGTGCTACCAAATCATCACGGCTGCTATCTTCTGTAATAAACGTACGAAGTTTGGCATCTTTAATCGCCACTTTTTCAGTACGGATTTTTACTTCCAACAATTTGTGCAATGTATCGACAGTAAGCGTGTCTTTATTAGCTAAAATGAAATCGTTTTTTCTTTGGTTCAAGAAATCCTGTGCGGCTTCCACCATTCCATAGAAAGAGGTTTCAGCTGTGTTTGGGATGTATGAAAAAACGGTATTGTCTGTATCTTGGTCGATAGCATCCAAAACTGCTGGAAGAATCAATTTTCCTAAATCTTTTCTCTCTTGGTAGATTTCTGCGTCGCTCCCTCTTGAGAAATAAATTCTTTCGAATGAACATGCTTTTTTTACGGTTGGAGTCAGAATTTCTTCCTTCGTAACGGTTCCGTTTTTCTTTATAATCAAGGCGTGACCCGGATCTAATTCTTGCACTTTTTCAAAAGGAACATTGAAAACAGTCTGGATAACCGGTCTTTCTGAAGCGACTACTGTAATTTCATCGTCTTCATAAAAATAAGCCGGACGAATTCCCGCTGGATCTCTAAAAACAAAAGCATCTCCGTGACCAAAAAGTCCTGCCATAGCATAACCTCCGTCCCAGCCTTTTGCCGCTCTACGCAAGATTTTACCAACGTCTAATCTTTCTGCAATTACTGGCGAAGCTTCTCTTTTTGAAAGTCCTTCGTTTTTGCAGTCTTGGTATAAATCAGTAACCTCATCATCTAAGAAATGTCCGATTTTTTCCATTACGGTAACGGTATCCGCCATTTCTTTTGGATGCTGTCCTAATTCGATCAAGCTGTCAAAAAGTTCTTTAACATTCGTCATGTTGAAGTTTCCGGCAACGATCAGGTTTCTGTGCATCCAGTTGTTTTGGCGCAAGAAAGGGTGAACGCTTTCGATGCTGTTTTTTCCGAAAGTTCCGTAACGAACGTGGCCTAAAAACAACTCTCCGATATACGGAATGTGTTTCTTTTGAAGTTCCACGCTGTCAGCATATTCAGGATGTTCTGCCAATTCTTCGTTGATTCTGGCATTGATCTGCGCAAAAACATCTTGGATTGGCTGTGGGTCGTTTGAACGCACGCGGCTGATGTATCTTTCTCCTGCTTCCACATCTAATTTGATGCTTGCAAAACCGGCTCCATCTTGGCCTCTATTGTGCTGTTTTTCCATTAACAGGTACATTTTCTGTACTCCGTAAAATGCCGAACCGTATTTTTTTTTGTAGAATTCTAACGGTTTCTTTAATCTTAAAAGGGCAATACCACACTCGTGTTTTAAAGCGTCGCTCATTGTTGTTGTTGTGTTGTAGTTGTTGTTTTTGTAAAAGCAATTTTTGTACCGAAGTACTTTTTAAACATTTTTAAATGTTTTTGTTTTTGAACCATTAAGGTATTAAGAAAATTAAGTGTCTTAATGAAGCTTAATACTTTAAAAATTTATTTATTGTAACTCTATTAATTAAAAACCATTTACCATATAAGGCATTTAAGAAAATATAAGTTGGGTGGTGTTAGTCCTCCTCTTTTTCGTAACCTTCATAATAATAGGATTGTTCTATCCCCTTGAAAATTATTTCTCTATTATCAATCTGATCTGTCAAATTTTTCTCAAGCAATGTCTTTAATTCCAAATCATTAATCGGGCTTCTTTCCATTGATTGCAGGTAAAGCGATTTATCTACAAATTGCCAATTGACCACTTTTTTGATCCTATTTTTTAAAATCATATCTAGCCAAATTCGCATTGTACGGCCATTACCTTCCATAAAAGGATGGGCTATATTCATCTCAACATATTTAGCTATAATTTTTTCAAAATCAGTTTCAGGCATTTGTTCTATTTTTACCAAAATTTCATTCAAATACAATGAATTCGCAAATCTAAAACCTCCCTTTGATATATTTTTTGTGCGAATGGCTCCTGCAAAATCATACAATCCGCCAAACAAATAATTGTGGATTTGTATCAAGCCTTTTGTGGTACCGATTTCAATTTTATCAATATCCTTAGATTCAAATAATCGGTAGGCGTTTTCTAAACTATTTTTATCTATATTCTTCATAAATATTCTAACAGTTTGGTTCTCGTTTCTTGCTTGACATATAGTAAAAACCATTTACCATATAAGGCATTTAAGAAATATAAGTTGGATGGCGGTTTTCTTTTTTCTTGCTTATTTTCTCTTGCCTATTGGCTTTCCTCAGCTTTGGCTATTCTCTCTTGCCTATTGCCTATTCTCTTTTGCCTAAAATAAAAAAAGCCCCGTTTCTGAGGCTTCGGTGTTATCCGTTATTTTTCTAATACGATGTCGAACTGGGTCAAGGCTTTGAACTGTTGCAGTCTTTCTTGCACTTCTGCTTTTTCTAGTTTGACCATTCTTTCTGTTCCGAATTTTTCTACGCAGAAAGAAGCTAAGTTTGATCCGTATATAATTGCATTTTTCATGTTTCCGAAAGACACATTTTCGCTTTGCGCAATGAATCCTGAGAAACCACCTGCGAAGGTGTCGCCTGCTCCTGTTGGGTCAAAAACTTCTTCTAATGGCAATGCCGGTGCGAAGAAAATTTCTTTCTGGTGGAAAAGCAACGCTCCGTGTTCTCCTTTTTTGATCACTACATATTTTGGTCCCATTGTTTGGATTTTCGCAGCCGCTTTTACAAGAGAATATTCTCCCGAAAGTTGGCGAGCTTCTTCATCATTAATCGTAATCACGTCCACGCGCTTAATTACGTCTAATAATTCTGGCAAAGCACAATCCATCCAAAAATTCATTGTATCTAAAACTACTAATTTTGGCTGTTTTTCCATCTGGTCTAAAACGCTGCTTTGAACCAAAGGATGCAAGTTTCCTAGCATCACCACATCAGCATCTTTAAAATCCTGTGGTACTTTTGGCTGGAAATCTGCCAAAACGTTTAATTGCGTATCTAAAGTGTCTCTTGAATTTAAGTCATTATGGTATAAACCGCTCCAGAAGAACGTTTTTCCGCCTTGCACGATTTCAAGACCTGAAATATCGATATTTCTGCTAGTCAATAAATCTAAATATTCTTGTGGAAAATCATCGCCGACAACAGAAACTATTGCAGATTTTACGTTAAAATGTGAAGCTGACAAACCGATATATGTTGCAGCACCGCCTAAAATTTTATCTGTTTTCCCGAAAGGAGTCTCAATAGCGTCGAAAGCAACAGTCCCGACAATCAATAATTTATTCATTTTTAGATTTTCGAATTAAGGCGCAAAGATAGTTATAAGTTTTAGAGTTACAAGGTTTCTGTATTGCAAAGTTTTTGTTAATATATCTGATTGTATTTTAAGCAGTTGCCCTTCTATCTTGACTCAAAAAACAATCGGTATCCTGCCAAGCTGTTCTTTTTTATTTGCTAAAAAAACCTATCCAAAAACTTTTTCTAAAAAAGAAGGAAAAATCCACAGAAGATTTCTGAAATAGCGCCATTCGTCGAAGAAAATAGCAGTTCGTCGATTATTACCAGCTTCGCTGTAAATTAATGCTGTTCAACTATTTATATGTGCGGTGACTTTTTTAAATTCCCCACATATTTAAGCCTATTTATTAACTAAAAAAAGACACAAAAATGGGAAACATCACTGAAAACAAGCTGAACTTGATTCTAATTGCCGCAGATCTTGCCGCCATCAACACAAGCATCGCCGCCATCAATTCAAAACTTCCTTCGGGAAGCCTAACTGACGAACAGCGTATGAACTTAAAGTCTATCAACGTGGACAATAAGGTTTTTGTGGAGGATGCCATTGTGGAGATGACGGTAAACGGTGCCGGAATTATCCCGGCTTTTTTAAACGCCGCGAACCTGCAAAACGACATCACGCTTTATGACCAGCTAGACACTATTGAATCAGGAATTAACACGCTGTTGCAACGCATTGCAGACTTGAAACGCATTGTGGGAGACGAGGCATATACAGGCGGATTGACGGTTTACAAAATTTTTGAAAGCGCCAACAGCGCCGGACTGAATCAGGCCAAACAGCCCTATGAAAAATTGCGCGTGCGTTTTAATGCTCAGGGAAGTGCAGGGAGAAACGCAGAACCAGAAGTTTAAAAACAATTGAAAGTACTGCCAGAGGTGTCTGGCAGTTTTTTTTGTGCCTAAGTCTAACGTTTCGGACTAAAAGAATTAGTCCAGATGTAAATTAAGTTAGTCCGAAAACTAATTTAGTTAGTCCAGAAATGAATTTAATTAGTCCCAAAGTGAATTGAGTTAGCCCAAAAGGAAACAAAATTAGTCCGCTTGTAAATTTAATTAGTTCATAAGTACATAAAATTAGTCCCGATATAAATTCAATTAGCCCGAAAGGGAATTTAGTTAGTCCGGATGTACATAAATATAGTAAAACATGAAGAATACGTATCTTGAGAATAACGACGGAATAAATTTTGGTGCACTGCTGCAATCTTATTTCAAGAAGAACCGAATTTTTAAAAGCGCTCTTGCCCGAAAAATCAACCGCAGTGACAGCGTTATTGCTGTTTATCAAAAACGCCCCTCGATGCAGTCTGCCATAATTGAAGATCTCAGCCATGCGATGAAGCACAATTTCTTTGCCGACCTGGCTGATCTTCTGCCGGAATCTTATTCAAAAGATGAGACTAAATGGATGGAGAAGGATTCTAGAATTGCTTCGCTTGAAAGAGAGATTGAGATTTTAAAGGCGGAGAAGGAGGTGTTGCTGGTGGTGTTGCGGAATAAGGGATGATACACGAAAATTACTATGCCCCAACCTTTCTGTAAATAAATCACTCTATATAAAAGAAGAGGCAATATTAGAAGAATAGATTACGGGAAAACCGTACTATTTTTACGGAAAAACCGTAATAAAATATGCGGGAAACCCGTAACCGATGTATTGCATTTTAACATATATTTGTCATATAGCAAATAGAACTACCCAATCTATTTGCTGTAAAAAGGCAGCAGTGCGAGCCAAGCCACCGTAACTCTGATCTAAGCCATGAAAGTGTATTTTAACTTTAAACAAATACTATATGAAACAAAAATTTAAGAAGACTAAATTCTTTTTGTGCCTGCTGATGGTAATAGCAGTCAGCTCCTGCACGACCGAAGAGGATGTCGTGCAACAGCATGAGCACGGTCAAAAAATCAACATTGAAAAAAAGCGCTTCAGTGAACTTATGCGCTTTAATGACTTTAGCAAGGCTATAAGCAGGCTCCCCAAAAAAAAGCAGTCTGGGAATAGCGCAGGAAGAACAGCCATGGAAGAGCAGTATGGTTTTGAGATAGTCGATACTCCTGTGAAGGTGATTGAATATGAAGGACAGACTTATTACACGCTTCAGGTGGTAACAGATGGCAATATCGACAACAAGCTTGAAAATCTTGTTCTCTATTCTGAGCCTTTAGACGAAAACATAGGCTATATCATTACTTATGATATCGACAAGGATTTCGTGGAAACTGAGGCATCGGTGAAGAGCGCAGGAATAAAAGATACCCAGGTGCTGGCTTCCGAAGGTTCGCCAGGAGAGGGAACAGGAAAGTTTGTTGTCGTCTCATCTTTCTATTCTTTGTGCAACGGCATTCCTTTTAATTGCGGTGGCAGCATCTGTGGCTGGGGCTACAGCCAGACCACTATCTGGATATCTGATTTTATTCCCGCCAATCCTGATTCAGGAGGTGGAAATACAGGAGGCGGCGGTTCAGGCAACAACAATTATGTGCCTCCTGTGCGGGAACCGATTGTGATAACCTCGCCGGTGTATTATGACATTGACAGCAAAGATCCTTGCATTAAGCTAAAAACAGCAACAAACCGATTTGCTTTTAGAAATAAAGTCAGTCAGTTAAACCAACCCAATGTTCGTGCGTTAGACCATGAAAAAGGTTTTTTTGAAACTGTTCCCACAACTGGGGCAAGCCCATATAAAGATGCTGAGGGCACTACTGCTTCTCCTACTTTAGACTCTCCCCCAGGATTTGTTGCTTTTGGAAATGTGCATGTGCACAATGATGATTATATGATTGGCAATGAAATGCAAAACACGATTAAAATGCTATCTTCGCTTGATGTGAGGGCACTCATAGTATTTCAACACAATGCAATAGCGCTCGGATTAGATTATAGCGATGCTTATGTGATGATGCTTTCTTCCCAAGGGAATTTTGCCATTAAGTTGCTAGAACCAATTCCTGGTACAACATATACGCGTGAGCAATGGAAGGAAAAGTGGAAAATTTTTAAAGATGAGTATGATCTCAAAGTAAAAGCATTAAGGGAAGAAGGGAATTTCGATTCTGTCAACCTTCAAAAGATGTTGCTTAAACTTCTTAGAAGTAACGGCTTTGAAAACAAGATTGGATTATATAAAGCAACTAATAACGAAGCTACGCAATGGAGCAGATTAACAATAGATCCAGCTAATGACAATAATTTCCCTATCAATACTCCGTGCAATTAAAATTAAAATTATGAAAAAAATAATATTACTAATAAGCATATTTACAGTTTTTACTGCATATAGTCAAGAAATTATTCTACCATTAAATTATGAAGGCAGTAAAGATGTTCCAGAAAGAGGCTATCTTAAAGACTTATTTGATGTGTTCAATCCTTATATTGGCACTTGGCAAGGTACATGGAACGGCAAGACTTTTATCTTAAAGATAGAAAAAGTAACGAAAGAGCTACATTCTTTTGAATCTGGTTATTTTTATTATAGAGATAGGCTAATAGGAAAATATATTGTAAAAGATAATGCTACCGGTTCCATAATTTCAACCACAATGAATAATGTGAACCTTCAAGAAGCCGAGATTAAAAGCCTCGCCTATCCTAAAGAAAATAAATTTGAATTCTTATATGAAACTGGCGATGAATGTTATGTCACTGGCAAAATAAGATTAAAAGGTAATCCTGCAACAAATCAACTGCAATACTTTTATTTTCCTGACGAATTTTGGCGCTTTGAAGAGTGCCACGTTGCTTCCGCAGCCGAAGTCCTTATTCCTATTCCAACAGAGCCAATGATATTGACGCGGGTAAATTAAATTTAATAAATCAAAACTGCAGCGTGAAAACTGCAGTTTTTAATATAAATCAACGCCTTAAAAAATAACAAAATGAGCTATAAAACATTATTTTATATAATACCGACCGCGCAGATACCCCAACCGCGCGGATATCCACAACAGTTAGCGCGGATTTGCAATCCGTGCCCGCAAACAAAGTAAATAAAACATAAAAAGTCATGCAATTCTTATCACTTAATAAAGCATTTACATTTACTTCTAACGTTTAAAACCATGAACAAAATTTTACTTTTATTTTTTTTGATGACTTCGCTGCTAGCAAAATCTCAAGAAGTTTCTCCTTTTTATCCGGCAAAATACATCGGTGACAATCCGGCGAGATTTACCAGCCAGATGACTTATTTTGATTTAAATTTTATGAATACCCGTACTAGTGAATTTTTATATCATAAAATGGCTATGGACGTTGAAAAATCTGATGCTTCAAAATTAGCGCACGATGGCGGCAAGCTGACCACGACATACGTGGATAAAATAGCGCAAGGAGCCGCATCACATTTAATTATAACGTATGATGTTGTAAAAGTTAGCGATATCTACACCATTGGGTCTGTAAAAATCACTGGCGACAAAAAGAGGGTTTTATCTTTTTTTATTAATTTTTGGAAAACTTCGATGCATTTTGAAACTCCGGCTGGAGATTCAGATGTATCCTTAAACATGGGTCAGGATGTAGTAAAATATTTTTTCAACAAGGGAAAACCCTATATTACGGTCACAAACTCAACCTATAAAAATGTGGACGAATTTAAAGTCTATTTTGAAAATTTGAAGGCAAAAGAAAATTAAAGAGTCAAAGTGCTTAAAATTTAAGGGCACGATTGTAAATCAGCGTTAACGCTCGCGCTAGCGGGGTATCCAAGCAACTATTGATTTACAGCCGTTTACAAGATTTTTAATTTTGTGGTGAATTCAAGTTTATCTTTCACAATAAATTTTATCTTAGTGGACAAGACAGTAACACACTTATTAATAACACAGACTTATAAACCATGAAAAAAATCTTATTTTTTATATTTTTATTCTCCTCAATTTCTGGAACATCTCAAAATTTAAAACTAACAGATATCCAACTGGATTCAATTGCCAAAATCTATAATTGGAAAAGCAAAGAGTTTTTAATTATCAATTTTAAGCATAGCTCTGATCATTGCTTTTGGGATAATAATGCTAATAATGAAGCTGGAAAAAAATGGTGGGAGAATTTTTATAAGAAACTTGACACCTCTAAAACGCAAAACATTTATGTATTTTCAGATCAGAAACGCGCAAAAAAAATTATTGATAATAAAATATATTTTGGAGACACTTCTGATTTTATCTACAAGACTTTTTTTTCTCAGCAAAAAAAGGATTGCTTTGGACTTTTAGTTATAAACAAGAATGGAGATTATAATATAGCTTTTGGAGAATATTCAATTGAAAAAACAAAGGAGTTTTTAAAAAACTTAAGCAATTAAATTACTGCTTTTCACTATTCAAAGTAAACATCAACCTAAACCATCTTAGACCCAATTTCTTCATACCATTTATCGACAGATAGATTGGGTTGCGACGAAGCAAAAACCGCTAATTGGTCGCATCTTTCATTCTGCGGATGATTGTTATGGCCTTTAATCCATTTGAAATCTACTTTGTGCTGGCGATAAATAACTAGAAAGCGTTTCCACAAATCAGGATTTTTCTTGTCTTTATAGCCTTTCTTTTCCCAGCCAAAAACCCAGCCTTTCGACACCGAATCAACCACATATTTAGAGTCAGAAATCACTAAAACCTTTGTTTGCGCAGTTTTTAGTTTTTCAAGACCTACAATGACAGCCAAAAGTTCCATTCGGTTGTTGGTCGTCAATCTAAAGCCTTCATAGAATTCTTTTTTATAAGGTGATCCGACGAGTTCCATGACAACGCCATAACCTCCAGGGCCTGGATTTCCTTTGGCTGCGCCGTCTGTGTAAATGTGAACTTGGTGGGACATTTTTTAGATTTTTAGACTTCTTGGATTTTTAGACGGCAAGACTTTATGTTAAACTTGATTTTTTAGACAAAATAGAATATCAATGTTGTCTAACTATCTAAGTAAGTCTAACAGATCTATTTTGCGATTATTTTTTCAATAATTTGAGGAAAATGAATCTGTTCTAATTCTTGCACTTTTACGGCAATTTCTTCGGCTGTCTGGCATTCGTTTACCGATACTTCAGCTTGAAAAATCATTCCTCCTTCATCATAATTTTCATTGACAAAATGAATGCTGATGCCTGAATGCAAATCTTTATTTTCTAAAACTGCTTTGTGCACGTTCATTCCATACATGCCTTTTCCTCCATATTTTGGAAGCAATGCCGGATGGATATTTATAATTTTTCCGGAATAGGCTTTAACGATATCATCTGGGAATTTCCATAAAAAACCTGCAAGAACAATCAAATCTGGCTGTATTTCATTTATGCGTTGTAATACTTTTCCTTCTTTTAAATCTTCTTTTGTAAAGATATAGGTTGCGACATTAAGATTTGAAGCTTTTTCCAAAACTTTTGCGTCTGGTTTATTTGAAAATACAGCTTCCACTGAAACCGCTTTTCCTTTTTGGAAATATTTAATAATATTTTCAGCATTTGAACCCGAACCCGAAGCAAACAGGATAATTTTTTTCATGTAGCAAACCGTTAATTACACCACAAAAAAAAGAATAATAAATGATATTAAATAAATTTTAAAAGGCTTTGTGAAATATTTTTTTTAAATTAGTACTCACATTTATCAACTAAAACGTGGTTTTAAAATAAAGTTTTTTATTTTTGCCATCAATTAAATTCAAAAATTAAAGATTATGTCAGACATTGCATCAAGAGTAAAGGCGATTATCGTAGACAAATTAGGCGTTGACGAAAACGAAGTTGTAACAGAAGCTAGCTTCACAAATGATTTAGGAGCTGATTCACTAGACACTGTTGAGCTTATTATGGAATTCGAAAAAGAATTTGATATCCAAATTCCAGACGACCAAGCTGAAAACATTGCTACTGTAGGTCAAGCAATTTCTTACATAGAAGAAGCAAAAAAATAATAACAAACATCCCGTGTATTCTTTGAGTCCACGGGAGTTATTGTTTTTAAACAAATCAAAATCAATTGATTGAGCTCAATCATTAAGATACAATTATGCAATACCCCTGTCTCTTTTTTATGACTAAGAAGAAAGCATGGGTATTTTTTATATAAATTTATAACTATAAAATTTTAAGTATGAAATTAAGAAGAGTTGTAGTAACAGGTTTAGGTGCTTTGACGCCGATTGGAAATAACGTTCAAGAATTTTGGAACGGTCTGATCAACGGTGTTAGCGGTGCCGCCCCGATAACCTATTTTGATACTACTCATTTCAAAACTAAATTTGCATGCGAGCTGAAAAACTTTAATGTAGAAGATTTTATAGAAAGAAAAGAAGCCCGCAAAATGGACCGTTATGCACAATATGCAATGGTTTCATCAGAAGAAGCGGTTAAAGATGCAAATTTTGATTTTGACAAATTAGATAAAGACAGAGTTGGAGTTATCTGGGGTTCTGGAATCGGAGGCCTTGAAACTTTTCAACAAGAAGTAATGGACTTCACCAAAGGAAGCGGTGTTCCAAAATTCAATCCTTTCTTTATTCCAAAAATGATTGCTGATATTGCAGGCGGACATATTTCAATTAAATATGGCTTCAGAGGACCAAACTTCACGACAGTTTCTGCGTGTGCGTCTTCAACTAATGCTTTAATCGACGCTTTCAACTATATCAGATTAAATCACGCTGATGTAATGGTAACTGGCGGTTCAGAAGCTGCAGTAACTATTGCCGGAATGGGCGGATTTAACGCAATGCACGCTTTATCAACAAGAAACGATGACCCAAAAACGGCTTCAAGACCAATGGATAAAGACCGTGAAGGTTTTGTTCTTGGCGAAGGTGCCGGGGCTTTGATTCTTGAAGAATACGAACATGCGATTGCTCGCGGTGCTACTATTTATTGTGAAATTGGCGGTGGTGGTATGTCTGCCGATGCACATCACATTACAGCGCCACATCCAGAAGGTTTGGGCGCAAAAAATGTAATGAATTATTGCTTGAGAGATGCTGGCTTGAAACCAGAAGATGTTGACGGTGTAAACATGCACGGAACTTCAACGCCTCTTGGTGACATTGCAGAATCAAAAGCAATTCAACATGTTTTTGGCGAGCACGCTTACAAATTAAACTTGAATTCGACGAAATCTATGACAGGCCACTTGCTTGGTGCTGCCGGAGCTATCGAAACGATTTCTTGTATTTTATCAATCAAACACGGAATTGTTCCTCCAACGATCAACCACTTTACGGATGACGAAAACATTGACTCTAAATTAAATTTCACTTTTAACAAGGCTCAAAAGAGAGATATGAAAGTGGTAATGAGCAATACTTTTGGTTTTGGCGGACACAACGCTTGTGTTTTGGTTAAAAAATTAGAACTATAATATTCAATGAGTATAATCAGAAAAATATTTTCAAATTCCCGTTCTCCAGAAGACGGGATTTTTTTTGCTGATATCCAAAAAATACTAGGATTTAAACCTTTAAACCTAGAATGTTATCGAAGAGCGTTCACGCATCGCTCTTCAAACAAGCTTGATTCAGACGGAAATGCGGTTAATTATGAGCGTTTAGAATTCCTAGGTGATGCCATGTTGAGTTCTGTAATTGCTGCGCATCTTTTCAACAAAGTTCCTTCAGGCGATGAAGGTTATTTGACAAAAATGCGTTCAAAAATTGTGAGCAGAGAACACTTGAATGAATTGGGTCGCGATTTAGATTTGATTCGATTTATTGAAAGCAAAGTTCCAGTGCAGCATTTTGGAGAAAATATCCATGGAAATATTTTTGAAGCTTTGGTTGGCGCTATTTATTTGGACAGAGGTTATCCTTACTGCGAAAAATTCATACAAAAAAGAGTTATTGCTCCTTATGTTGATATTGCCAAGCTTGAAGGAAAAGTCATCAGCTATAAAAGTCTGGTTATTGAATGGTGCCAAAAAGAAAAAAAAGCATTTCATTATGATGTTTTTGAAGACAACGGAATTTCAGGAGAACGTTTTTTTGGAGTTAAATTAAGTATCGACAAAAAAGTCATTGCAAAAGCAAGAGCTACGTCTAAAAAGAAAGCAGAAGAAAAAGCATCTCAAAGAGCTTATTTTGCATTTCAAGAAAAAATGGACAACAAATAAATGTAAATATCTTAAAACTATATCGTTTTCGTTGATAAATTAACGTTAAGGTACATATTTTTTATATAATCCGTCAATATTTATAGCTATATTTACGACTTATTTAATTTCAATATGGGCATCCATAAGTTAAGTCTTGACGAATTTGATGAAGTAGATTACGAGCTTTTCGCTATCCATACTTCATTAGAAGACTTTAGACTTGCTTTCTTCATCAACCAGCAATTACCAATTTTATTGAGTAGAAGTAAAGAGGAAATCGGGATTAAAACTCGAGAAGGAGAAGCTATGTTCGCTAAGTTCAGCTTTAATGATGACTCGAAAGATATTTGCTGGAGCTTGATTCAAAATAAAAATGAGATTACGATTCACAAAACCAGCCGAGGAAATAATCTTTTCTTGGATAAGGATGTAGAAATTTCAACCAAAGTATATCTTCTTCCAGAATTGAAAAAAGTAGATTATTTTTTAAAAATAGAAAATAATTGCAACACTTTCAATAAGGAAGAAATTTTACAAAAACTAAACAAAATTGACAGGATTACGACCGTTTATGAAGTGGTTCCTGACACCATAAAATCGAAAAACAACTTAATTTTTTAATAAATGTTGACAAATAAAAAAACGAAAATTGTAGCTACATTAGGCCCCGCTTGCAGTACAAAACCAGTCCTTAAGGATATGATTGATGCAGGAGTTAATGTATTTAGAATTAACTTTTCTCACGCAGATTATACCGATGTGAAGGCAAGAATCGATATGATTCGCGAATTGAATGATGAATTTGGTTACAATACTGCAATTCTTGCTGACTTGCAAGGACCAAAATTGCGTGTAGGCGTGATGAAAGAAGACGTTGTGGTTAGCCCAGGCGACATCATTACGTTTCAAACTGCTGACGATATTCCAGGAACTGCTGAAAGAGTTTACATGAACTACAAACAGTTTCCAGCGGATGTAAAGCCAGGAGAAAAAATCCTTCTTGATGATGGAAAATTGATGTTCGAAGCTTTAGAAACTAACGGAATTTCAGAAGTTGTTTGCAAAGTTATCCAAGGCGGTCCTTTGAAATCTAAAAAAGGAGTAAACTTGCCAAATACAAAGGTTTCGCTTCCTGCTTTGACTGAAAAAGATATCAGAGATGCACTTTTTGCAATTGAAAATGAAGTAGATTGGATCGCACTTTCTTTTGTAAGAAATGCAGAAGATTTAATGGAATTGCAAGATTTGATTGCTAAGCATTCGAGCTATAAAATTCCGATTATCGCTAAAATTGAAAAACCAGAAGGTGTTGAAAACATTGATAAAATTGTGGCTTTCTGCGACGGTTTGATGGTAGCTCGTGGCGATCTTGGTGTTGAAATTCCAGCACAGGAAGTTCCGTTGATCCAAAAGAAATTGGTTCAAAGAGCTAAAACGGCTAGAATTCCGGTAATTATCGCTACGCAGATGATGGAAACAATGATTACAAGCTTGACGCCAACTCGTGCGGAAGTAAATGACGTTGCAAATTCTGTAATGGACGGTGCTGATGCCGTGATGCTTTCAGGAGAAACTTCTGTTGGAAATTATCCAGTTCAGGTTATCGAAAAAATGACGCAAATCATTGAAGCAGTGGAAGATTCTCCGCTAATTCAAGTGCCTCAAAATACGCCACAAGTGAGAACAAAAAGATTTATTACTAAATCAATCTGTCACCACGCGGCTTTGATGGCGAACGTGATTAAAGCAAAAGCAATCTGTACTTTGACAAACAGCGGTTACACGGCTTTCCAAATTTCGGCTTGGAGACCGCAATCTCACATCTTGGTTTTTACTTCAAACAAAAGAATCTTGACGCAGTTAAGCCTTCTTTGGGGAGTTAATTCTTATTTCTATGACAAATTCGTGAGCACTGACGACACTGTGACTGACGTGAACGAAATTGCAAGACAAAAAGGATATGTTGAAAAAGGCGATTTCTTGATCAATCTTGCAGCAATGCCAGTTGTTGACAAAGGAATGGTAAACACTTTGAGAGTTTCTGAAATCGAGTAAATTTGATTATATAAATATTAAAATCCGTTGGTCATGCTGACGGATTTTTTTATGGAACAATTTTGGGATAACAGCAAAAGAAAAATTATATTTGAGCAACTTATAAAATACATAACTATGAATTTTAAATCAAACAACCCCTTTTTAAGCAACAAGTCTTTTACAAAGCCGACCACTCACGCTGTGAGCCAAGATTCTACGCTGATAACTTACAATCAAGAAATGACAGTTTCTGGAACTATCAACAAAAGTTTTGTGATGCTTTTGCTGTTATTGGCGACTGCTTCTTTGACATGGTATATGGCATTTAATGGAACAAATCCGTTGCCTCTTGCAATTGGCGGTGCTGTTGTTGGATTTATTTTAGTATTGGTTTCTTCTTTTAAACCGCACCTTTCAACTTATTTAGCACCTGCTTATGCCTTGTTTGAAGGTCTATTTATTGGAGGAATTTCTGCTGTTTTCGAAGCAATGTATCCTGGAATCGTGATTCAGGCAGTTGGAGCAACATTTGTAACCTTCTTAATCTGCTTTGGATTATATAAATATCAAATCGTGAAAGTCAATGAACAATTTAAATCTGTAGTGATTGCAGCGACTTTAGCCGTGGCAACTTATTATTTGATTTCTTGGCTTTTATCAATGTTCACGAGCTTTACACCGGTTCATCATGACAATTCTTTAATGAGTGTTGGAATCAGCGTTGTTGTAATTATAATTGCTGCATTAAACTTATTTCTAGATTTTGACATGATTGAAAAAGGAGTACAGCAAAGACTTCCAAAATACATGGAATGGTTTGGAGCTATGGGATTGATGATTACTCTAGTGTGGCTTTATATCGAATTCTTGCGATTGCTATCAAAACTTTCTAGCCGAGATTAAGAAAAATAAACTATAGGAAAGCCTTCAGAAATGGAGGCTTTTTTTATGCCGCTTTTTCAAAAGCGATAAAGTTCGTCAGCTTTTTATTTTTATCAAAAACCGGGAAAGCCTGAATATGGCAATCATAAGTTTCGCCATTTTTTTTATAATTTACAACCGTTTTTTCAAATGGCCTGCCTTCATTTATAGCATCTCTGATTTCTAGAAGTGTTTTTTTGGAAGTTTTCTCACCCTGAAACATTTTTGGAGTTTGCCCAATGATTTCTTCCGCAGCATATCCTGTCATATTGATGCTATTTTGAGAAGCAAAAACAATTGAAAGATTTGTATCAGTCACCACAACCACGTGTTCTTCAAGTTTTTGGGCAAAGTCCCATTTAGCAGTCCAATTATTTTTTTGGGCTAAACTATTTAGATGGCTGGCATCAGAAATGACCATTTTTAATTCATTAAAATGCGACGTAAAAAAATCCCAAGAATGCAATGGCATAGGCCTGTTATCCAAGGTTTTGGAATAACGAGAAAATGCGTTGTCATAATCATCAAGATTCTTCATTTGGCTTAAATTTTAACAAATATAATTCATATAAATACAGCGATGAGAAATTGCATCGAGTTTAACTAATCTATAAGATTAAAAGTCAAATTTTAGCTGCACAACCACAATTTTTTTGACTTCGGTATTAAGATTACCAAGCGAAAGCCCGAGCAAGCGAACAGAATCTTTCATTTTTTCTTGGTAAAGCAATTCTTTCGCAACATCCAAAATAAGGTTTTTATCAGAAATAAAATAAGGCAGTGTCTTACTTCTAGTCTGCAATGTAAAATCGCTATATTTTATTTTTAAGGTAACTGTTTTTCCTGCAATTTTATGCTTTTTCAATCTTCTTTCTAATGTTGCCGCAATAGTTTCAAGCCTTTCCATCATGAAAATTTCAGAGGTAAGATTTTCATCGAAAGTATGCTCTGCTCCAACAGATTTCGCAATTCTTTCAGGTTTTACAGCGCTATTGTGAATGCCGCGAACTACATTGTAATAAAAAGCACCTGATTTTCCAAAATGCTTTACCAGAAATTCCAATGATTTAGATTTGAGATCAGTTCCTGTAAAAATTCCGAGCTGGTACATTTTTTCAGTAGTGACTTTTCCGACGCCATAAAATTTTCGTATTGGCAATACTTCCAAAAACTCTAAAATCTCATCTGGATTTACTGTTTTTTGTCCGTTTGGCTTATTGAAATCAGAAGCCACTTTGGCTATAAATTTATTAATTGAAATTCCTGCAGAAGCCGTCAATCCGACCTCGTCAAAAATCCTTTTCCTGATTTCTTGAGCAATCAAAGTGGCACTCGGATTTCCTTTTTTATTTACTGTAACATCTAAATAAGCTTCATCTAAAGAAAGCGGTTCGACCAAGTCAGTATAATCATAAAATATCTTTTGAATCTTGACGGAGATTTCTTTATAGCGCTCAAATCTTGGTCGTACAAAAATTAACTCAGGACAATTTTTTTTAGCCAAATAACCGCTAATTGCACTTCTCACGCCAAATTTTCTTGCTTCATAACTAGCAGCCGCGACAACACCTCGATTTTCACCTCCGCCAACAGCAATAGGCTTTCCTCTCAATTCAGGATTGTCCATTTGCTCGACAGACGCATAAAAAGCGTCCATATCGACGTGTATGATTTTTCGATTTTCAATTGGTTCTTGCATATTTTCACAAGAAAAAGTAGTTCTTATTCTTCTTTCAAAAGTAATTCAAAACAATCTTTTTAAACACAAATTCACGAATCAATTTGTGTTAATTTGTGCTTTGAAAATGATTCATTATTAAAATCATTTTTTATAATCCGAAGCCAAATAATTTTCAGCTGCTTCTGATTTTTCTTTGCTTTCAGATGGAAAGAAAAAGCTCATCGGTTTGGTCTTGAAGTGTTTCCAAATAGATGAAATAATAAAACGAACTTCTAGCAAAGGAATGTTTCTGGAACGAAAAGCCAATCCTAATGACAAGGCAAAACTTACTAAGAAATTAACCAATCCGATGACTCCGATTCCGATAATTCCAAAAATTATATATTGCATTGACATCATAAAATCAGCGCCATACATGCCTAAAGCTAAATTTCCACTGGCAAAAGTAATATGCCGAATATCTAAATCTAATCCGAAGAACAAACCAATTGACATTGTCGAACCCATGAAAACTCCGAACCAAAAATTAGAAATGACTCCGGCCCATTTCTTTTCATATAAATCTGCAAATTTCTTGGTTTTTTGCCTTCCAAAACTTTTTTTCAATAATGGATGTTCTTGAATTCTATAATAAACATGGCCGTGCTTGTCTCTATTTGCAATGCTTCCCGAGATAATTCCTGATAAGAAAAGAAAAACTCCGGCAATTGCTGCATGAAAAATTGCTGGTGAATGAACCGGACTCAAATCAGCCAATAATTTTGTCCATTTTGAAGCTGCGATATTGTATTCAAAAGCGTAGTCAATCAGCCAAATTCCGAGCAAAGAAACTGGGAAAGCCATAATTACATTTCCCACAAAAGCGATAAATTGAGAACGGAAAACTCGGGCGAACAAAACGGCAAAAGCATGATGTTTTTCAGAAGCTTTCCCTTGTTTCTTCATTCCTTTTTCTAAAGCGCTGATTAAGGCAGAAGCCGTCATCGCTGGCTGTTTTGTAGCCAATGTAAATCCGCAAAGATAAATTGCTATGAAACCTGCAGAATAATTCATGCTGTATAAAAATGCATGGCCGAAATCACTTGTTTCCACTTTGCCGAGCAAGACTTTTATAATACATAAAATTCCAACAATAAAGCCGCCCCCAAGAGCTGCTTTGAACATCTTGAAATATTCTGATTTACTTTCTGTAATGTATTTTTCTCCTGTTTTTGCAGTATGTTGTGTGACTTCATAAGATAGAAGCTGTGTGCTTTCGCTTATCAAACCGCGAACGTCATTTTTATAGCAATTGTATTTTATAAGTTTTAAAGCAAGCTGGATTCCGTTATTTTTTTTATTTTCTTCTCGATCAACGACCAAAAGTGGAATTAAAACTTTCAACCTATGCAATTGCTGTCTGATTCGCAATAAATTTTGGTTTACACGAAGCGAGATTCCATATTTTGAAGTATTTGCAAAGGCTTTTTCTACAAAATCAATGCATTGCTTATGCAAAATCAAAAGCTGTTTGTAATATAAATCTGTGGAAGTAATAAAATGCTCGCTTTTTGCATTTCGGATATTTTCATCAATCTGGTGCAATTCTTTTTCAAATGCAGCAAACGGACTTTCGAGATTGTCATATTCAGGAACCATTTTGATGACTGCAGTTTCCATCGCCCTTCCCGAAATTCTTTGGGTAATAATACTCATCGAAAGCAATAATTCTGAAAGCACAGCATCTTCTTCGGGAGTGTCATAAATAGTTGCAAATAATAGCAAATCATATAATTCTTCAATTTGATGCATCGGAATTTTATTAACCCAGATGGAATCTGTATTCAAATAAAATACTTGGTTCAAGACATATTCCAACGAATCTTTTTTGGGCTGAAATGGAAGAAATTTGGCAAAAAGCCGTTTTCTTACTTCAAAAATAAAATCTACATCTTGAAGAATTCCGGCATCTGACAAGAATTTATTGAACTCTTTGTGATGCAATAATCGTTTTATATAATAGGAAAATTGAAGCCTTATAAAATCATTTTTACGAAGAAAATCCAGCAATTCTTGAATATCAACTAAAGCTTCCTGTTTTGGTTTTTTAGGACGTAAAATGCTGACCAACTGAACCAAAAGCTCGATTTCATCTTGCGCTTGCGTCCAAAGTTGGGATTCGTCAAAATAATGACTTAAGAAAGTAGTAACTGATATTTGAGGCTTGGATTTTCTAAATTTCATAGGGGAATAAGCTAAGCTTTAACTGTAAAAATACGAATTGACGAACATTTATCAGTAACTTCGTGTGGTAAAAATATCATAATATGCTTGAGATAGAAAGAAAATTTCTAGTAACTTCAGAAGATTTTAAAAAAGAAGCTATTCATAAAAATCAAATTGCCCAAGGCTACTTAAACAGCCATCCTGAACGCACGGTCAGAATAAGAATCAAAGGCGAAAGCGGCTTTCTGACTATAAAAGGCAAAGGAAATGAAACAGGAATGACGCGCTTTGAATGGGAAACTGAAATTTCTTTGGCAGAAGCCAAAAACTTGATCCAATTGTGCGAAAGCGGCGTGATTGAAAAGATTCGCTATGAAGTGGAAGTAGGAAACCATACCTATGAAATTGATGAATTTTTTGGAGATAATGAAGGATTGGTTGTCGCTGAAATCGAATTAAAATCAGAAGATGAAGCCTTTGAAAAACCAAACTGGCTAGGCAAAGAAGTCACCAATGATGAAAGATATTACAATGCTTACTTGAGCAATAATCCGTATAAGAATTGGAAATAATTACAACCAAATATGACGTGATAATTGTCGGCGGAGGTCCAATCGGACTGGCTTGCGCCATTGAAGCACAAAAGAAAAACCTCAGCTATCTTATTATTGAAAAAGGCGCTTTGGTGAACAGTATTTTTAATTATCCGTTGTATATGACTTTCTTCTCGACTGCTGAACGGCTAGAAATTGGAGATATTCCGTTTAACTGCTTAGCGCCAAAACCTGGAAGGCAAGAAGCTTTGGAATATTATCGAAATATTCACCGTTATTTCAACTTCAACATCCATTTATTTGAAAAAGTAGAAAGCGTCTTAAAACAGGAAGATGGCTCTTTTGAGATTATAACAGACAAGAAAAAATATTCAAGTTCAAATGTAGTTATCGCCACAGGTTTTTATGATATGCCGCTTTATATGGATATTCCTGGCGAAGATTTGCCTAAAGTAAGGCATTACTATAAAGAAGCGCACGAATATGCTTTCCGAAAAGTTTTGGTTGTTGGCGCCAACAATTCTTCTGTTGATGCCGCTTTGGAATGTTATCGAAAAGGTGCGGAAGTCACTATGGTCATCCGAAAAAATGAAATCAATAATCGAGTAAAATATTGGGTAAAACCCGATATTGAAAATCGAATTTCTGAAGGAAGCATCAAGGCTTATTTTGAATCTACGCTTTGTGAGATTAGAGAAAACGAAGTAGAAATAATGACTCCGGAAGGAAAAGTTACTTTAGAAAATGATTTTGTTTTGGCTTTGACAGGCTATCTTCCTGACTTGAAATTTCTATCTGACATGGGAATTAGACTTTCTGAGGATGAACGAAAAGCTCCAGAATACAATCCTGAAACTATGGAAACCAATGTCAAAGGCCTTTATTTGGCAGGCGTTGTCTGTGGTGGCATGGAAACGCACAAATGGTTCATTGAAAATTCGCGTGTTCATGCTGGAATGATTGTAAATTCAATCACAAAGTAGATTTGCCTTCCTATAAAAAACTTAAATTAAATCCCAAACTTTAGTCGCATGAAAAAGATTTTACTTAGCACCATCTTATTTTTTGCAGTACACATTGCCTTTGCACAGCAAATGACTACGCTTACTTATTTTCAAAATGATACTTTGAAATTAGAATTGGATTTATTTCTTCCTGAGAAAATAAATTCTAAGGAAAAATTGCCTTTGGTTTTGTATGTTCACGGAGGCGGATTTTCTGGTGGAAAACGAGAATCAGGCCACAACATCTGCAAATATCTGGCTAAAAATAATTTTGCAACTGCCACAATTACTTATACTTTATATGCAAAAGGAAAAAAATTTGGCTGTGACGGCATTCTTTCAGATAAAATAAAAGCCTTTCAATATGGTGCAAACGACTTGTGGCTGGCGACTTCTTTTTTTATAAAAAATGCTGAAAAATATAATATTGATCCTGAAAAAATCTTTATTTCTGGATCAAGCGCTGGTGGTGAAACGGTGCTTCACGGTGCTTATTGGGATTTTAAAACAATGAATCTGTACAATAATTCGCTTCCGAAAGACTTCAAATATGCTGGATTGATTTCAGGTGCAGGAGCAATTATGGATTTGAATTTAATTACTGAAAAGAACCTCATCCCGATGCTGTTTTTCCACGGAAGCGGTGATGTGACAGTCCCTTATGGAACAGCAGCACATCATTTTTGCAAGACAAATTCTAGTAATTGGCTGATGCTTTTTGGTTCTTATTCTATTTACAACCACGCCTTGCAGCTGAATGGCTCGGCATCACTTTTCACTTATTGCAACGGCGGACATGAATTCAGCGGAACACTTTTTGAAAAAGACCAATCTTATATTTTAACCTTTTTAAATGATGTGCTTGCCGGCAGAAAAGTGCAACAGCATACTGTTTTTAAGACTGACAAAAAACTAGAAAAAGGAATAACATCTTATGGATTTTGCGATTAATTATTTTTCGCTTTTTCAATAGCTTCCTCAACTAATGGTCTCATTATTTTATATCCTGCCAGATTTGGATGAACGCGGTCTTTTGTGAATTTTTTATCTAAACCTTTCTCCGAGTCAACCATTTCAGAATAATAATCGATGTAAATCAGATTGTTTTCTTTGGCATATTGCAATAGCATCTTATTGAATTGCGTAATTTTTTCTACAGGTTTTATATCTGGACGCCAAGGAAATCTGTCAGCGGGAAGAATGGAAGAAAGTATAATTTTTATATTATTAGATTTTGCCAATTCCACCATAGAAACAATATTTCCAAAGCTGTTTTCTATTGAAATCGGACCTGTATTTTCAGCAATGTCATTGATTCCTGCCAGAATTATGACAGCATAAGGTTTCAATTCAATAACATCTTGGCGAAAACGAAGCAACATCTGCGAAGTCGTTTGGCCGCTGATTCCTCTATTTATATAAGAATTGCTGTTGAAAAAATCAGAATCTCTTTCTTTCCAAAATTCAGTAATTGAATCTCCCATGAAAACAATTCGTTTTTCATCCTCATTGATTGGGATGTTTTTATTTTCCAACTCATATTTTCTCAGATTGGGCCAATCCATCGGCAGTTTTTCTTTTAAGGATGTTTTCAAGAATTATTTTATTCCAAAGATATAAAAACAAGAAAGCCTGACAATTGCCAGGCTTTCTTGTTTTAGAATTAATCTACGATTTCATCGACACTTACATATACAAACTCTGTCGCGGTGCTATCTTTTACAACCTCAAATTTTAAATTGACCAGCTGGCCTCCGCCATAACCTTTGCCTTTTGACTCTTTGATAGGCAATATTGCTTCATCCCAATTTTTAACAAATATCAAAACACTTGCATCTAACCCTTCTCCTTCAATGGTTGTTTTTAGGTATTCTTTTCCTTCTTTTTGCTCATACGAATCAAAATAATAAGTCAGCTTAGAATTGTCAACCAGTTTTAACTGCTTTGCCAATTCGTCTTTATATGGTTTTGAATCTGGAAGCGCTTGTTCAAAAATGGGATTCGGTTTTACTGCTTCATTGCAGGAAACAGCTAAAATAACGAAAGACAGAAAAAGAAATTTTGTAAGATATTTTTTCATAATAGATTGTTTTATTTTTCAACGAAGCTATTAGATTTATATTGCATGTTAGTAAGAAACCTACTTGATCCTTTCGCTTTCATCTTCCAGAAAACGAGAATACTCATTAATTTTAATTTTCAATCTTTCTGCCAAATACCTATTTCCGTCTTTTAGCTCGTTCAGTATAATTTCAGATTCTTCGATATATTTTCTTTTCTTCTCGTCGTTCCAATAGTAAGGAGGCTCATATAAATTGGAAATTCGGTCTGCCAACTTAACTGCCCAAACTTCTGCCGGCTGTTTTTTAATTCTGCTTAAACTGTCCTGCATTTTTTCAAGCTGTCCTTCAATTTTATTATTTTTTGTCAATGCTAGAACACCATCTGCCACATCAGCGCCAAAAAGTTCTTTTATATTTTCATAAGTGCATGGCGTGTCTTCAATAGTATCGTGCAGCATCGCACATTTCACTGCCAAGGCTGCATTTATATTTTCTGTATGATCAATCGCATTTAAAATTTCAAAAACTACGCTTCCGATGTGGTTTATGTATTCTATTTGCTCTCCTTCAGCATGCCCTCCATATTTTTGCCCGTCATGAAGCTTTGACGCCAATTGCCAAATTTTCTGGATTTCGTCTATTGGATATTTTTTGTGCTGGCTCATTTTTATTGTTTACTATTTTTACTTATCCGTTTATGAAAAATAATTAGGCATTGGCTTACTCTTTCATCAACCCCATTGCCTGACCAATTAAAAATGTATCTGTATATTGGTTAAACTCCGTTATTTTGCCATCTCTTACTTTATACTCACAGGCGAAGTCGGCTTTCATATATTTTCCCGTCTTATTGTAAGATCCTTCATAAAAACCTATGACAAAAACACCGTCGCCGCTGTCAATGTAGCGATAAATTGTCGCTTTCCAGTCGGTCCAATTTTGTTTAAATCCATCAAAAACTTTTTCAAAGACGGCATCCGCCCCAATGTGCTGTCCGCCTCCAGGAAAACCTTTCATCTGATTCCATCTGATGTTTTCATCAAATAGCTGCCTAATTGCGTTGTTGTCTTTTGTTGCAAAAAGTTCATACATTTTTTTAACTGTTTCAATATTGTCCATTGATATCAAACTTGATTATTTAGTAGATTTAAAGTAATTGATTTACAAAATTTAAAACTGCAATTTCATCAGAATTATCATCTAACATGCCCAATGATGTTTGCATTACAAAAATTTCCTTGCTTAATAGTTTTTTTTTATCTACTAAAAATTCTTCTAATTGATTTCTTTCAAATATAAATCCCATCATCAAAATATCATTAAATAATTTAAGTGATATTTCTTTTTCATCTTCTCCCGTTGCGAAACCTGCAATAATTGCAAAGAGGAAATTTTCTGCAACATGATCTGGCAATCCTTCAAAATCTGATTCAAATTTTTTATAATCAAATCGTGTTTTTGCACTATTGGTGATTCTATCAAATATTACATCTTGAATTGATTTCATTTTTTAGTTTTTAAATTTTAAAAATTATTTCCATCAGTAACAACAACAGGGTACTCCTGCTCAAATAAGACACCAAATATATCCAAAATAAAAACACAATGCTCATATTTCTTACAATTCAAAAAACACCCCCGCCATGCCAAAAGCAAGCATCGCCTACCTATATAGCATGGCGAGCCTACCCTTATAGCATAGCGTGCCTACCTATATAGCATAGCACGCCTACCAAAAAAGCATGGCGAGCCTACCTTTTTAATAGGCGAACCTATCAAAACCAAAGGCGAGCCTACCCCAAAAGGTAGGCTCGCCATGCTATATAGGTAAGTCCGCCTAGCTTTTATTTAGGCTGGCTTACCTTTTCTCTGTGTTCGTTATTTATTTTTCGGCTGTATCTTCTGATTTCCCTGACCTGTTGGCAAAACGGGTGTTGTAAGCATCCACTTCGCGCATGGCTAAGTCTAGTGCCGTTTCATGGGCTCTTGAAATTCTTAAATTAGCGCTATAGCGGTCAACAAAAGTCATTGAATCTGTGGCAACGCCCAATTGCATTTCTTGAATAACTTCTGCTACTTGCAAGGCGGCAAGCCGATTTCCCTCAAGGCGGTCATAAAGATCAATATGATTTACTAATTCTTCAGGTCGGTCAGCACGGCTTAAGGCATCAGGATACTGCATGGCAATTTTAGAAATTAATCGAACATATCCTTCTCGGTTTATTGACATCGAGCGCATGCCAATTTTTTCTTCATCGGTCAAGTTGATTTTGAAATCTTCTAGCGGTATCAGGCTGGCATTAAGTGCCGCAGTGAACTGGTCTGTAATTTCTTTTGACGGAAGGTTGGTAATAAACTTTTTCATTTTCTGCTTTTGTTAAATTAATAAATTCAGTTGTCATGGTGGTAGATAGTGCAATCTTACAAATTTATTTGAAGATGGCTATATGTTTTAAAGATTAAAATTTTAGAATTCAAACCAAAAAACCACCAAATATCAAATATCTGGTGGTTTGCTCTAAGGAAGATAAGTTTACTTTTTAACATCAAACATTACGCCTGCTGGAATTTCGATGACCTTGTTTTTATATTTTAATTTCACTTTAAGATGGAGCTCGTTATCTTCTATAGATTTTGGCGTGAAGTCATAATCGAAATCAGTCTTGTTATTGCTTCCTACCTTAATTTCTTTGCCTCCTTCGATTTTATAAATATCGTAGGCTGGAATTTCTCTTTTATAAGTATGAAACATCATCGCAACACGATTCTTTTTGCCTACCGTCAATACGCAATCCTCTGAAATACCTAGTAATATCTGAGAATACAAAAACTCTTCTTCATAGTTTGACAAAGAATCCCTTAAGGTTTTATTTGCCGCTTCGAGTTTTTCAATTTTATTCAATAAACTTTTTGTCTCGGCTGAGTTGTCAGCATTTTTACAGCTTAAAGTTGCCAATAAAAGCAAGCCGATTATAATGTTTGATTTCATATTTAATAAGGAATGAGTGTTTCACAAATATAACCAATCACTGTGCATATCTTAACTAAAAACTTAATAAACCAAAAAACCACCGAATATCGAGACATCCGGTGGTTTTGAACAAAAACAAAATCAATCATAATCCCATTGCTGGAATTATTTCTTAGCGCCAGCCGCCTCCAAGAGCACGGTATAATTCAATTACGGCGTTGTATTGTTGGTATTTATTGTCAATTAAATTCAATTCGGTATTCAAGGCATTGTCTTTGGCAGTCAATACTTCCAGATAATTTACCAAGCCATAGGTCAATAATTCATCTGAATAATCAGCTGCCTTTCTCAAAGCGTCCACTTGCTTGCCGCGTATTTCTAGCTTTGCCGTTTCATTGTTGTACTGCGCCAAGGCATTTGAAACTTCATTCCCTGCATTCAGCAAGGCTTGTTCAAATTGAAGGTAAGCCTGTTCTTGATTCGCTTTTGCAATTTCATAACGCGTTCTGATCTGTCTTCCGTTGAAAAGCGGCTGTGTCAATCCGGTTACTACATTGGCGAACAATGAGTTGGCACTGAACCATTCCTTCAGGTCGATACTTTGAAGTCCGCCTGTTGCAGTCAATTTCAATGTAGGATAAAAATTACTTCTAGCCACATTCGTCTGCTCAAACAAGGAAATCATGTTGTATTCTGCAGCAATCACATCCGGACGGTTTCTAAGCAAAGTAGCTGGCACTCCTAAAGTAATTTCAGGTTGCATAGTCTGTGCTTCAAAAGTACTTCTGGCAATTTTTCCGGGTGCTTGTCCAAGAAGAACGCTCATCGTGTTTTCTAAAACAATCAGGCTGTTTTTCAAGTCGGCAATGATGATTTCTGTTGCATATTTTTGTGCTTCGGTTTGCTTTACGCCTACTTCATTCACATTTCCTGCATCTTTTAAAGCTACGATTGTTTCGATGCTTTCGTTTCTGTTAATTAGCGTTTCTTCTGCCAATTTAATTTGGGCATCCACGGCAAGCAATTGATAATAAGTCGAAGCGATATTGGCAATCAGCTCTGTTTTCACAGCTTGGTTGGCAGCAATCGTTTGCAAATAAGCGGCATTTGTTGCGCGCTTGTTGCTTCTGATTTTCCCCCAGATATCTGCTTCCCAGCCTAATGTACCTGTCAATTGATATTGGTCAACATTGGTTTTTCCGCCACCGCTGCTGAACAAAGCCCCTAATTGGCTATTCTTTGAAAGCTCTTGGTGCGTCCAATCTGCTCCTGCAGAAAGTGTGGGAAAATAACCTGCTTTTCCTTGTTTCATAGTAGCTTCTGCCGCCACGATATTTTGGATAGCAATTCTGATATCAAGATTGTTCTGCAATCCGGTTTTGATATAGCCTTGAAGCGTAGGATCCGTAAATACTTTGTCCCAAGCCACATCGGCTAATGAAGTGGTGTCTGTTGCCACGACTTCAGTTCTATATAAATTCTCTGTTTTTAATTGAGGCCTGTCGTATTTTTTTGCGACGAAACACGATTGCATTACCGTTCCCAGAACGACAACCGCGGCAATTTTATAGATCTTATTTTTCATATTCTTCGTCTAAAAGTATAACATCAGATTCGTTTTGTCCTTCTTTAAATGGTTTCCCAGAAATTCTTTCTTGCAGGCTTTGGAAGATGATGAACAAGATCGGGATAACGAATACTCCGAAAACTGTTCCAACTAACATACCGCCTACAGCACCCATACCGATAGATTTGTTACCCACGGCACCAACTCCTGAAGCTAAAGCCAATGGCAATAGACCAAAGATGAAAGCCAAAGAGGTCATCAAAATCGGACGAAGACGCGCTTTTGCACCTTCGATAGCGGCTTGCGCCAAGTCCATTCCGTGGCGTCGCCTTTGGATGGCAAACTCCACAATCAGGATGGCATTTTTCGCTAAGAGTCCTATAAGCATGATCAGGGCAACCTGGAAATAAATATTATTTTCAAGTCCGGCTAATTTCACGAAACCGATGGCTCCGGCGATTCCGACAGGCAATGAAAGGATAACTGACAACGGAACCAAGTAGCTTTCATATTGCGCACTTAATAAGAAATATACGAAAATTAAGCTCAGCAAGAATACTCCCGCCGCTTGGCTTCCTGCCAAGATTTCTTCACGCGTCATACCTGAGAATTCATAAGAATAAGTCTTAGGCAAATGCAAAGCTGCAGTCTCTTGAATGGCTTTAATCGCATCACCAGAACTGAATCCTGGATTGGCTTTACCATTCACGTTTACGGCTTTTAACATGTTAAAACGCGCAACAGCTTCTGGTCCGTAGATTCTTTTGAAATCGATGAACTGGCTGATGGCAACTTGCTGTCCGTCTCCGTTTTTGATATAAATATTGTTGATTGATTCTGGCGTAGCTCTTTCTTCCGCTTTAGCTTGAATCATTACACGGTATTGCTTACCAAATTTGTTGAAATCCGTAGTATACAATCCTCCATAATAGCCTTGCATCGTGCTGAAAATATCTGAAACAGAAACTCCGGCATCTTTAGCTCTTTCCACGTTGATATCCATTTGATATTGCGGGAAAGACGGGTTGAAGTTCGTCATCGCATATTGAATTTCTGGACGTTTCATCAGCTCTCCTAAAAATTCATTAGAAACTTTACTTACCGTTGCCCAATCATCGTCTCCTTTGTCTTGAATTTTCAACTCAAAACCATCGGCAGAACCAAAACCTTGCACAGAAGGAGGCGTAAAGAATAAGGCGCGGGCATCTTTAAAGTGCGCTGTTCTTCCGAACAATTCTCCAACGACTGCGTCTACTGATTGATTGGCTTCCTTACGGTGTGACCAGTCTTTCAATTTGATTACCGTAAAGGCATAAGAACCACCATTTACAGAGTTCAGCAAACTGAAACCTACAACGCTCATTCGGGCTTCAACGATATCCATAGAAGCTAAAATCGAGTCTAATTCATTTACCGCTTTTTGTGTTTTCTCCAAAGTTGTTCCTGGAGGAAGCGTCAAATCGGCCATGATAATACCTCTATCCTCATTCGGGATAAATCCAGAAGGAGTCGTTTGGAATAATAAGAATGTGATGCCGCAGAAAGCTAATAATGCGACAACTGTGATCCATTTTTTTCTTGCCAAGAATCCAAGAGACTTGACATATTTGTTATTCATTCTGTCAAAACCAGTGTTGAAAGCCAAGAAGAATCTGTCTTTCAAGTTTTTCTTGTGGTGGTCAGAATCTTTATGAGGTTTCAAGAAAAGAGCGCATAAAGCCGGACTCAAAGTCAAGGCATTTACGGCAGAAATCAAGATGGAAATTGCCAAAGTAATCGCAAACTGCTGGTAGAAAACTCCTGACGGACCGCTCAAAAACGACACCGGAATAAATACTGCAGACATTACCAAAGTAATCGAGATAATCGCTCCAGAGATTTCACTCATTGCAGAAAGCGTAGCTTCTTTTCCAGATTTTGCTCCTTCATCCAGTTTGGCGTGCACCGCCTCGACGACGACAATCGCATCATCGACGACAATACCAATGGCCAGAATCATGGCGAACAAAGTCAGCATGTTTATTGAGAATCCGAACAATTGCAGGAAGAAAAACGTACCAACAATCGCCACAGGAACTGCAATCGCTGGAATTAACGTAGAACGGAAATCTTGCAAGAAGATAAAAACTACGATAAATACCAAGATGAAAGCTTCCACCAAAGTAGAGATTACTTTGCTGATTGACGCGTCCAAGAATGTTTTTGTATTAAACGGAATTACGTAGTCAACGCCTTTTGGAAAGTCAGGTTTTGTCTCTTCCAAGATAGACATGACTTCGGTAATGATATCTTGCGCATTAGAACCAGAAGTTTGGAAAACCCCAACGGCAACACCTTGTTTACCCATTGCGATATTCTTTGTTCCGTAATTAAATCCGCCCAATTCTACTGTTGCAACATCTTTCAGGTGAAGGAAATTTCCGTTACCGGTAGATTTTACAACTATATTTTCATAATCAGCAATTTCAGAAAGCCTTCCTTTATATTTGATTACGTATTCATAAACGCCTTCTGCATTTTCACCGAATTTCCCCGGAGCCGCTTCCACGTTTTGCTCTTGCAAAGCTGCTTGGATATCTTTTGGCTGTACGCCGTAAGTAGCCATTTTTTCAGGGTCAATCCAGATTCTCATAGAGTAATCTTTAGCACCGAACACGTTTACTTGTCCAACACCTTTAACACGCTGTAATTTTGGAACCAAGTTGATTTTCGCATAATTCTGAATATACGTTTCATCGAAATCTTTATTATTCGAATACAAAGCGAAGAACATCAAGGCACTCGTCTGACTTTTTAAAGTCGTAACCCCAGTTTGCACAACGGCTTGAGGTAATTTTGAAGTCGCACGAGATACACGATTTTGCACGTTTACCGCAGCGATATCTGGGTCAACGCCTAGTTCAAAATATACAGAAATCTTAGCAGATCCGTCATTTGCTGCAGAAGAAGTCATGTACGTCATTCCTTCCACACCATTGATTTCTTCTTCCAAAGGAATCACGACGCTGTTCAACACGGTTTCCGCATTTGCTCCAGTATATGTAGCACTTACCTGAACCGTTGGTGGCGCGATTTCAGGATATTGTTCAATCGGCAAAGACAGCAATCCTAAAACCCCAAGAATGGTGATTAAGATTGAGATTACAGTCGAGAGAACTGGTCTTTCTATAAAAGTTTTTAACATCTGAGGATTATTTTTTAGCTGGGGTAGTATTTGTTTTTGCAGAGTCTTTTGCTACTGGAGCTGCTGTTTCTGCCGGTGCTTTTTTAGCATCTTGAGGAACAATTTCCATATCGTCTTTTAACTTAGACGCGCCTTCGATTACCACAACGTCGCCTTCTTGAAGACCATCTGTCACAATGAAATTCAATTCTGAAGTTCCGTTTGTTGTCACGATTCTTGATTTCACTTTATTTCCTTTTTCAACTACATAAAGCGTTTGTTTTCCCTGTACTTCGAAAATCGCATTTTGAGGAACAAGCATCACGCCTTTTTGCTCGATTGGCAAACGAACAATTCCTGATGAACCGCTTCTCAAGATTCCTTCAGGATTCTTAAATTCTGCTCTGAATTGTGTTGTTCCAGTTGTTGGGTTTACCAAGCCGTTCATCGTCGCTAGTTTTCCTTTTTGGTCATATTCTGAACCGTCAACTAATAAAAGTGAAACCTCTGGAGCCGCTTTTAATTTCGCAGCAGTAGTTTCTCCTTTGAAAGTTTTGTTGAAGAAAAGCAATTGTTTTTCATTCATAGAAAAGTAAGCACGAACGATTTTTGTATCAGAAACAGTTGTCAAAGGCATTTCGTTAGTCGAGCTAACCAAACTTCCTTCTCTGAACGGAAGGCTTCCGATTACACCGTTTACAGGAGAAGTAATTGTTCCAAAACCAATGTTCGCAGCAATCGCACCGTAAGCGCTTTTTGCCTGAGCTAATTTTGCTTTAGCCGTTTCCAATTGTACTTCACTGATAATTTTTCTGTCCACCAATGGTTTCAACCTGTCAACTTCTACTTGCGCAGCTTTTACATTTGCTTGTGCGGCAGAAGCATCTTGGTTTTGAGTTTGCGTTTCTAATTTGAAAAGCAATTGTCCTTTTTTCACGACTTGGCCTTCGTCAACATATATTTTTTGGATAAATCCGTTTACTTTTGGACGGATTTCAACATTCTGCTGTCCTTCTAGATTTGCAGTATATTCTTGATATACTACAGCATCCTGTTTCGCAATAGTTTGCACTGGAAATGGAGCTGGACCTTGCGGTGCTGGTGCCTGCTCTTGTTTTTTTCCACATGACGCTAAAACTACGACTGCGATTAAAGCGCTAAAGATTGATTTTTTGTTCATTTGAGATGTATATATAGGGGTTGATTTATTTGTTTTCTATTTTGTCTAATTTCTTGATGGTATTGTTTAAAAAGCCTTCAAAATCTTCGACGTGTTCTTGATAGACTTTCAGCATTTCTAGATTTATAAATTCGGTATCTGTCTTTGCGATTTTATTTTTATAAGTCACCATTCGATCCACCATTTTCTTTTCGTCTAAAACTATTTGAAGGTAGGTTCGCATTCTGCTGCCAAATGAAGCAGGCCTATAATATTTTTTTCGGTCACCCGAAACGGTAAAATATTCTAGTTTTCCCATCTTTAGCAAAAGAGTAAGATTTGTAGAAACCGAACTTTTGCTAGCTCCGAGTTTCAAAACTAAATCGTCAAAAGTTAAACCTGGTCTGCAATTCTCAACAATTAATAGGGATAATATTCTTGCAGATAAAGGGGAAAAGCGATGGTGTGTTTCAAAATGAATTCCAAACATTTCTATCAGCTCCTCTTTCTCTTCTTGGATGTTTGACATTATTATAAATTTTTTGCAAAGGTAAACTTGGTTCTGTTACAGCCGAACCAAACGAACTTAAATTTATGTTAAAAAATTAATATCAAATTGTTCCATAAAAAAAAGGCCAGCTAAATTGCTGACCTAATTATTTATTTTAAAATTTCTATACTGACTTTTAAAGAGCCATGATTTTTATTATCGGTAATTTCCATGAAAGCTTTTTTGGTTAAATCGATGTCTCTTCCTCCAGAAAAAGGCCCTCTGTCATTTACTTCGACAACAACTGATTTTTTATTTGCTAAGTTTGTTACTTTGATTTTTGTGCCGAAATCTAATTTTCGATGTGCTGCAGTATATTTGCTATTGTTGAATTTTTCACCGCTTGCCGTTTTTCTTCCATTGAATTTATCAGCGTAATAAGAAGCATGAGCATTTTTCTTATATATTTTTCCTGAAGCCGAAGACTTGCTGGAAGAACAGCTTGTCAAAACGCTTCCCAGGACTAATAGCAATAAGAATAACTTGCTTCTCATATTTATTTTATTGGATGATTTCAATTGTTACATTCAAGTAGCCTCCATATTTGCTTGAAGCTATTTCCATGAAAGCTTTTTTGGTCAAATCAATTTCTTTTCCTTTAGTAAATGGGCCTCTGTCGGTAACTTCAACGATTACTGATTTCCCATTAGATTCATTTGTTATGCGCAACTTTGTTCCAAAAGGAAATTTTCTATGTGCTGCAGTATATTTTTTGTTGTCGAAAATTTTACCACTTGCCGTTTTTCTTCCTGTAAATCTGTCAGCGTAATAAGAGGCATGCGCATTTTTTTTATGTAGTTTGTACTTTCTTGCTTCAACTAATTTTAAGCTATCTGCTACCGCTACTTTTCTTACCGAATCAAGGTAAGCTTGCGTTTGAACTATCGGAGTTTTCTGAAAACCCTTGTCCTTAAAGGAGAAAGCGCTCAAAAAAATCAACGCAATAAAAGATAACAATAGAATTGTAGTCTTATACTTCATAATAAATATTTTTATGTTTGGCCAATTCATCTTACAATTACTATACCCAAAATTAAAAAAAAGCTCTAGTTAGAGCTTTCAAAGATTATCCAATCCAAGTTTTCCAAGGAATTCTTGACAACAGCAAGATTAATCCTAAAGCATAAAACAAGGCTATTTTTTTAAATTTTTTATTTTCTTCGGCTCTTTTATGACTGCTCCAACCTACAGTTATCAAGATAATTGCAATTAAATTTACTAAAGGATGTTCTAAAGCCAAAAGCCTATCATAAGCTTGCATGCCACCCATTCCAACAGCTTTGATTTTTGCCAAGCCATTTGGTGAAACGAAATATAAAATGAGTCCGAATACAAATTGAATGTGAGTTGCAATCAAGGCAAAAAGAGCAATTCTTCTGTCTTTTGGCTTGAATTCATTTTTTGCAGAAAGTCCGATTAAGGAGTTAATCACAGCTATTGCAATTGTAATTAAAGCAACGTATGCAATGCCTGAATGTGCTTCTAAAATAATTTTGTAAGTATCCATTGTCAAATTTGTTTTTACAAATATATCTAAAAAATGATTTTTTTAAAGTTAAGGAATGTTGCAACTCTTAATTCATAATGAGTCCAAATTACAAAAAATACTTTAACAAATTAACATTTCTTTAATTCAATTGGGTTCGCATTTAAAATCCAATATCCTAAATTTGCCGAAATGATGAAAAAATCTATACATATAATTATAGTATTCTTATTCTTTTTGCTTGGATTGCAATCCACTGCAAGTGAAAAGAAAAGCGCATCATTGGCCTGTTCTGAAATTATCCAAGGCAGTAAATCTTTCCACTGTTCTAATTATTTTAGTGCCAAAAAAAACTCTTATTTTTCTTCTCCTGAGAAATTGCTGAAGAAGAGAAAACTTTCAAAAACACGACAAAACGCAATTACCAATTTTTCAAAATGTAAAGGTTTTTCAGCTAACGTCGGCACAATTTCTTCTTCTAAATTTTCTTTAGAAACGTGTTCAGAACTTCAAAACGGAATTTCTGATTATCCATTTTACAAATCGTTCTGCCATAGAAAACTCCTTTCGATTTTCTATTCTTTCCAAGCTTTTTGGTAATATTTCTTTGTTTTAAACTATAAGACAGCGCACCGCTTTCTGAAATCTTCAACAAAAAAATAGCATCTATGAACGAACTTGAAAAAACGGCATCTGAAGCCTCACACCATCTTTATCCCCTGATCAGCGATTTAGGCTTGATCTTGATGACTGCTGCTGTGGCACTCTTGCTTTTTAAAAAAATAAGACAGCCTTTGGTTCTGGGCTATCTGATTGCGGGATTTCTCGCGGGACCACATTTTACACTTTTTCCATCAGTAAAAGACGTGCACAATGTAGAAGTTTGGGCAGAAATCGGCGTAATTATTTTGCTCTTCAGCCTTGGCCTTGAATTTAGTTTCAAGAAATTAATGAAAGTCGGCGGCACTTCGTCAATCACTGCCTTAGTGCAAATTGTCTCTATGGTCTTCCTCGGCTATTGGGTTGGGCAATTAATGGGCTGGTCTTCTATGGACAGTATTTTTCTTGGTGTAATTTTATCCATTTCATCCACCACCATTATTCTTAGGGCATTCGACGAATTAGGAGTAAAAGGTCAAAAATTTGCCGGCATTGTCTTCGGTGCTCTAATCGTTGAAGACATAGTCGCCATTTTGATGATGGTTTTGCTTTCAACAATTGCCGTAAGCCAGCAATTCTCAGGCATGGAACTTGTTCTATCGGTTTTAAAACTATTATTTTTCTTAATACTTTGGTTTGTAGGAGGCATCTTTTTCATTCCGACATTATTGAAAAAAGCTAAAAATCTTTTAAGCGATGAAACCTTATTAATTGTTTCTCTCGCCTTGTGTTTGATGATGGTGATTTTGGCAACAATGGCAGGATTTTCCCCCGCATTAGGCGCTTTTATCATGGGATCCATAATTGCTGAAACTACAAAAGCCGAACGAATCGAACATTTGGTGAAACCTGTCAAAGATTTATTCGGAGCCGTTTTCTTCGTATCTGTCGGAATGCTAATCAATCCTGATACCTTGGTGGAATATGCCTGGCCGGTAATTATCATCACTTTGCTAACAGTTTTCGGAAAAACGATAAGCTCCACAATCGGGACATTAATTTCTGGACAGCCTTTAAAACAGTCGGTTCAAACAGGAATGAGTTTGGCACAGATTGGAGAATTCTCTTTTATTATCGCTACCCTTGGAATGACTCTTGGCGTAACCAGCAATTTTTTATATCCCATTGTAGTCGCTGTTTCCGCGATTTCTACATTCACGACGCCATTCATGATCAAGATGTCGATTCCAGTTTATAATAAGTTGGAGAAAATACTTCCGAAGAAATTCATCAAGGCAATTGAAAGCTACAGTTCAAGCTCCCAGACGATAAAAGCGACAAGCAACTGGGTCTTATTTTTAAGGGCCAGCATCATCCAGATTATCATACACTCGGTATTGATCATAGCAATAATTTTGCTTTCTTCAAGAGTTTTGCTTCCGATGGTCAACGGTTCGCAATGGGCAAATGTGGCAATTGCAACAGCAACGTTAATAGCAATCGCTCCTTTTTTATATGCGCTGTCGCTAAGGAAAGTTGCTGTAAAACCATACGAAGAATTAAAAGCCGAAAATAAATTCAGAGGGCCGATTCGTATTGTCAATTTTGCCAGAATTCTCTTTGCCATACTTTATATCGGATTGCTTTTAAACAGCTTCTTCTCTAACGTAATTGCTTTTGCAGCGCTAGTAATGATAGTAGTTGCTTATGTCTTATTCCCTAAAAAGCTTCAAGATTTTTATGATTCTATCGAAAACAGATTCTTGCAAAATTTAAATGATCGCGAGAATGCCGAAGCCACAAACAGCAAGCGCGAACTTTCTCCATGGGATGCCCACATGACGACTTTTATTATCGATGCTGAATCAAACGTCATCGGAAAACCGCTTCATCTTTTAGCTTTAAGAGAAAAAATTGGAATTAATATTGCGGCCATAAAACGCGGCAATTTCACCATCAATGTGCCAAACAGAAACGAGCAGATTTATCCAAATGATGTTTTGTATATCATTGGAACCGACCGTCAAATCGATAAATTCAGAGTATATATGAAAAACAGCAAGGTTGCTATTCCAGAGAATGATGCTGAAACCGTTTTGAAAAACTTTGAATTGAAGAATGAAGATTTTATAGGAAAAACTATTCGCGAATCACAGCTTCGAGAAAAAACAAATGGCCTGATAGTGGGCATTGAACGCGACGGACAGCGCATGATGAATCCCGAATCACACGTCGTTTTACAGCTGAATGACATCATTTGGATTGTGGGCGACAAGAAAAAAATGAACTTAATTATTTTAAACGCTTCTTAATATTTACTAAACTCAATTTCAGATGGAAACTTTTGATTGGAAACAGCTCATCAACCCCGAATTTTATATAGCCATGGAAATCGGAGGCGTCAGCGTTGGACTGTATGTCGTGCTATTTATTGTTTTTGCAGAAACGGGCCTCTTCGCCGGCTTCTTTCTTCCGGGAGACAGCTTGCTGTTTTTGGCTGGAATCTACAGCCGTGAATTAATAGAAAATTTTACTTTCATTGAAAGTGATTTTGGCAATGTTGCCTTGCTTTCCACTCTGGTTGCAATTGCTGGAATCATTGGAAACACAGTAGGATATTGGTTTGGAGCAAAAAGTGGCTGGTATCTTTATAAAAAAGAAGACAGCTTTTGGTGGAAGAAAAAATACTTGGAACAATCTCGCGTATTCTTTGAAAAATATGGTGGAAAAGCAATTATCATTGCCCGCTTTATGCCCATCTTGAGAACTTTTGCCCCAATAATCGCCGGAATTGTGAAGATGGACAAAAAACGCTTTATGTTTTACAACATCCTGAGTTCTTTTCTTTGGGCATTCGGATTAATCATGGCCGGGCATTATTTATATGGCTTATTTTTATCCGAATTTGGAATCGATTTAAAGAAACACATCGAAATTATCATCATCATTATTGTCTTGATTACGACAGTTCCTTTGGTTATAAAATTCTTGAAAGGAGACAAAGAAGAAACTCCGAAGGAAGAAATTTAATCTCCTTTGCCAATATTACAAATTCAAAAGCCTGACATTATTTGCCAGGCTTTTGAATTTAAAAGAATAATTTTTATTTAATTCCTGGAGTTTCCTGTGCTGCATGGCCACTTGCAGTGTCATAAATTCCATAATCATTGTATTTTGCCGCATTGCTAGTTTCCCAAATTGCTCTTCCGGCATTGGTATATTGCACCAATGTTTCATAGATTAAATTGCCGGCATTTATACGCTCCTCCTGAAGAATATCACGTTCTCCGATCAATAATCTGTGATCAATAATCGCATTTTCAAGGATTGCTACAGTTTCTTGGATTGCTGCAATACTATCTTGCGTGAGATATATCAGATATATTGAACCTTCCGAAAAGCAGGACAGAAAAAATGAAAGGATTGAATCGCTGAGAAAGATATTGAGATATTTAAAAGAGAAAAGGATTTATTTATGGAAATACTGAAAGATAAATTATAGCATTTTTTACAGGAAGCTTAAATTCACAGAGTGCATGCATAGATTTTGATTTTGTTTATTAAAGTTAGTTGAAACAAAATCGTTTTGCAAAAGTATTTTAAAAAAACCGCCAATAGGCGGTTTCCTTATATTATGTCGTTTTTTTATTTTTCTTTAAAACTCTTTTCTCTTCACTTTTCAACTGATCTTTACCAATATTTAAAAATGCATCTAAATCCACTAAAGGTATAACCAAATTATTTGGCAAACCAAGACTTGCAGACCTATATGAGATCATTCCTCTAGTCGCCCCGATTGATATGTTAAGCATCATTCCCATTAATTCATCACTAACAAAAACTGTAGATTCTTCAATTTTGATTACATTTTCATGCTCCTGCATATCAGAAAATTTAAATATAGTTTCAGTCTTGAAAGTAAAAAATTCACGTTTCTTTTCTGATGATGAATAAATGTACCTTACATTAATATTCATAGCAACAGATGAATCTTCCTTATTTCCAAATATTGCAAAACCTAATTTTGTTTCTACTTTATGCTCATCAAAATTTCTTAAGATTTCGTCATTCAGTTTATTACTGAATTCTACTTCCTTAATACTCTTGATACGAACAGCTATCTCTTTTTTATCTGCCATTTTAACAATGTAATACTAATTCATTATTTTTAGATTTCGGAGCGTAACTTTTTAGATTTTCAGACTTTTGAATACATTCTTGTACAGGATAATACATAATCATTTTAACTTGTACATATTCTTTGGCTTCATCATTGCACACTACAAAAAGTTTATCACCAAGTACTTCTTGGATTTTTGCAAGTGTTTTTATTGTAAAATTGTGTGATCCTGATAACCATTTACTAACTTCTGATTCATTTTTTTTCAATCTTTTTGCAAGAGTCTTTTGATCAATTCCATTAACATCCATTAAAAACTGGATTCTATCAGATAAATCAAAAGAATTGTCTACATAAAAGTCTACATATTTTGCTCTTGCTTGACGAATTTTATCTAATAAAGAATTTCTATTTTTCATATATTAAAGGTTGTAGTGCCAACCAATTTACGATTATTTATTTTTATTTTACCGTATTTTAAATTATTTTTAAGCTTTTTATCTATGGCTTGTAAAAGTGTTACGCAGTCATTTAAGAAAGGATCATTGTTATATGTCTTAGTAGTTTTATGTCCACCATTTCCTAATATTACAATATTTTTAGAAACATGAATTGCATATAATCTTAATTTTGAGCTGTAGAAATTATCTGGTAAAGCGCCAACATCATCTCTTGGAGTTCCTTCTCTCCTAAAATGCCTGTCCTCGGCTCCATTTGATCCAATTTTATCTATTCTTTTAGAAATAATATCTATGTCTTCTTTAAAATTATCTTTATTTATAAAATTTGAAAAAAATTTTATAGTTTCAGAATTTGCTTCGCCATCACAAAGCACCGTATAATAAGTTACTTCATCCTGTTCATCAAAAACTTCTAAAGATATTTTTTTATTTAAATTCACTTATAAGTTATGCGCAAAATTAATATTTAAATCGACCTGACCAAATCTTTTTTTGATTTAATTAACTTATAAGTAAATTATGAATTTAAAAAAAAAGAAATGCTAAAATAATAAATATTAAACACTATTTACACGAAAAAATTACTAATTATAAACAATTTTATCAACTTACATCATCATTACATTTATATCTTAGTACTGGGATATAGTTTGAAAAATACTTCGATAGTCTAAAAAATCTTAAAAGCGAAATTTTTAGTTTATTAACTCGCAATTTAATCAATTATTTTATGTAAAGTGGTACATATTTTCGTCGACGGAAGACCTTTTGCGGGCAACTTTTTTGCTTCGGAGGTTGCAGTAAAGGCTTGCGGGTGATTTAAATATAAAGAATACAAAAAATCCCAACATTCAAAAGAGAAAGTTGGGATTTTAAGATATAAGGTATTCAAAAATGCTATTTGCCTCTAAGAAAGTGGTTTAGCAATAAATTAGTAGAGCTGTCATGTGTTTTTACGTTGCCCGAATTGATTTCTTCTAAGATGGAATTCGCCAATTGTTTTCCTAATTCCACTCCCCATTGGTCATAACTGAAGATATTCCAGATTACACCTTGAACAAAGATTTTGTGTTCGTATAAAGAAATTAAGGAACCTAAAGTTTCTGGCGTAAGCTTTTGAATCAATAAAGTATTTGTCGGTTTATTTCCTTGGAAAATCTTGAACGGCGTCAAGAAATCAGCCTGTCCTGAAGAAAGATTTGTCTTTGTAAACTCCGCTCTTACTTGGTCTTCGGTTTTTCCGTTCAATAAAGCTTCTGTCTGCGCGAAAAAGTTCGACATCAATTTATCATGGTGGTCGTTGTCGCCGTATAAAGGCTTCACAAATCCAATAAAATCGGTTGGAATCAATTTTGTTCCTTGGTGGATCAATTGAAAGAAAGCATGCTGTGAATTGGTTCCAGGCTCGCCCCAAATGATTGTTCCTGTCTGATAATTCACTGGATTTCCGTCTCTTCCAACACTTTTTCCATTGCTTTCCATGATTCCTTGCTGTAAATAAGGAGCCAGTTTTTGCAAATATTGCGTGTAAGGAATCAAGGCTTCGCTTTCAGCACCAAAGAAATTGTTGTACCAAATGCTTAATAAAGCTAAGATTACTGGAATATTCTGGTCGAATTTTTCTGTTTTGAAATGCTCATCCATTTGATTGGCACCTTTCAATAATTTATCGAAATTATCAAAACCAACGGCCAAGCTGATTGATAAACCAACGGCGCTCCAAAGCGAAAATCTTCCGCCAACCCAGTCCCACATTGGGAAAACATTGTCAGGATTGATTCCGAATTCTGTTACTTTTTGAAGATTTGTAGAAACGGCCACGAAGTGTTTTGCAACATCTTCTTGCTTTGCCGATTTCAAGAACCATTTTCGAACCGTCTCAGAATTGGAAAGCGTTTCTTGCGTTGTGAACGTTTTTGAAACGATTACGAAAAGCGTCGTTTCCGGATTTAAGTTTTTTATTTTTTCTTGAACGTGATCGCCATCAACATTTGAAATGAAGTGAACGTTCAATTGATTTTTATAGAATTGCAAAGCTTCAACAGCCATCGCCGGACCTAAATCTGAACCGCCAATTCCGATATTTACTACGTCTGTGAATGCTTTTCCTGTAAAACCTTTTCTTGTTCCAGAGATAATTTCTTCAGAAAAAGCTTTTATTTTTTGTTTTACTTCGTATACTTCTGGAATTACGTTTTCGCCGTCAACATTTACCACTGCATTTTCTGGAGCTCTCAAAGCCGTATGCAAAACCGCACGATTTTCAGTTTCGTTGATGATATCGCCCTCGAAATAATTTGCGATAGCTTCTTTCAAACCCACTTCTTCCGCTAAAGACAAAAGCAAATCGATGGTTTCTTGCGTGATGATATTTTTAGAATAATCTACTAAGAAATCATTCCATTGCAGATTAAATTTTGAAGCTCTTGAAGTGTCTTCTGCAAACATTTCTTTCATGGAAACATATTGCATTTTTTCAAAATGTTCACGAAGTTTTTGCCAAGCGACTGTTCCTGACGGATTGGTTTTTCCTAAAGCCATGGTATTGTGTATTAGATTTCTTGAGTTTGAAGACCCAAATTTATGGAAATTATGATTTAACTTTTAAATTTTATTGCTGCGATACTGTCAAGTTCTTTTTTCAGCGGCGTCATTTCAGCAATAAATCTTGATTTGTATTTGGCTTCCATCGGGATGGAATTGGGTAGTTTTTGTTTTAAAGCGTCCACTTGCACGCCGTTTTTCCAGAATCTGTAGCAAACGTGCGGGCCAGTTGCCAAGCCTGTGCTTCCTACTTTTCCGATCACATCGCCTTGGGAAACTCTTTGTCCCTGGCGAACTAAAATTTTTGACATGTGAAGGTATTGCGTGGAATAAGTTCGGTCGTGTTTTACTTTTACGAAGTTCCCGTTTCCTGCTGTATAGCCTGTTTTTTCTACGGTTCCAGAAGCAGTTGTGATAATCGGAGTTCCGTGTGGCGCGGCATAATCGGTTCCGTTATGTGCTTTGAAAGTCTGCTGTACCGGATGAAATCTTCGTGTAGAAAACTTGGAAGAAATCCTGAATCCGAATTTCAAAGGTGCTTTTAAGAACATTGTCTTTAGCACTTTTCCTTCTTCGTCATAATAATTTATCTTCCTTGAAGTCGTGTCTTGCTTGAATGGAAAAGCATAGATTTTTTTCCCTTTATACTCAAAAAAGGAAGCGTCAAGGCTTTCAACTCCAGCATAAATCGTATCATTAATATATTTTTCATTGAAGGTAACTGCGAATTTATCTCCTTTTTGAATCTTGAAGAAATCGACAGAATATGCATAAATATCAGCAAGGTTTTGAGCTAAGGAAGCATCTACTCCGGCTTTTGCCAGCGTTTCTGAAAGCGAGCCTTCGATTTGCGTTGCTATCGTTCTTTTTTTGATTGTAATTGGCTTTTTCTTATTATATGCAACGATAGAATCTCTTAAATCAATAACATTATAATGAATATTATCTGGCTGGTAAATAAAAACTTGAACTGTATTTGGCGCTTTTTTAGACTTTAAAATAGTGTAAGGCTTTCCCGCGCGAATATCTCTGAAATCAAAAGAATCTTTTGCTTTTTCAGTAATTTCATGAACTTTCAGAGTCCCTAAGTCGTGCTTTTCCATTAAAGTTCCAAAGGTATCGCCACTTTGAACCGTGTCATTTACTACCAAAAAATCATTTAGCGTAAATCCGTATTCAACAATAATTGGCTCTTTTACAGGAACTTCTTTTTTATTTTCTTTGGCTTCTTTTTCCGCATTGTCTTTGCAGGAAATGGCAGTTATCAGTAATAATATAGTTAAAACAGCGTATTTCAAATCCTATTCTTTAAGCTAATTAGACGTTTTTTTCTTCTCCCCAAGAGGCAAGCTCTTCAGGAGTCCATAATTCTGGAAAAAATATCCTTCTCTGATATTTCGGATGCATATATTTTTTCCAGTCGCTTCCTCCAGTGGCTTCTCCGTCACCTTTTCCGCTTCCGTCAATATATTTTTTTGCCGTATTTAAATGCTGCATGACCCAAGTAATATTTACTGTGTGGTCATAATGGCGCATCGCTTTTACTAATTCGGCATTTTTTTGATCTTCCTCAGGTAATTCTTTGAATTTTTGCCAGACATTGATGGTGTTATACTCTTCCATATAACTCAAAAACTGGGGCTTATATTTTCTTTCAAACTCTTTTAACAGATATGATTTTTCACCCGTATAATAATCTTTTCCTGCAGCTTGCCAATAAAGATGCTCTAAAGCGTGCTCATAAGGCGTATTTCTGTCGATTGTTGCTCTAAATCTATAGTCAATTAAATTAATCAAATCTGTAGAACAAAATTCGATCAATCGATATTGGGCGCTTTGAAAACCGCTTGCAGGAGTCAAAGTATTTCTGAATTTCATGTATTGCTCAATCTCCATTCCGTCACCCATGATGCTGAAAGAAGTCGTCAGCATATCAAAATAACGGCTGATTCGCATTAATTTTTCAGTAAAATAAGATGTTTCGGGTTTTTCAGTATGGCAAAGCTGTTCCATTTCCCACAAAATCATTTTGAAAAGCAGTTCATTTACCTGATGATACATGATAAAAACCATTTCATCAGGCAAAACTGTTCTTTGAGTTTGCAGATTTAATAAAGCATCTGTCTGAATATAATCCCAATATGTGATTGGTTTTGACCAAAGTAATCCTTCGAGGTGGGTTTCAGTTTTTTGATTTATAGCCTGAAATTTTTGATCAAGCTCTTCTAATTTTTCTTTAATGATGGGGGTAATTTCCATTTTTTATTTTTCTACTTTAGCTTTAAAAGGATAAACTAATCCTCTGAATCCTTCTAAATCAGCTTTGAGTGATCCAACGGCCAAACTTGCTTTAATTCGCAAAGGAACTTTATTGTCATCATCTGAAATCCAAACAGTTAAGCTTTCTTCTTCTTTAAAAACTCTTCCTGCTTGCACATAAGGTCTAAAGATGAGACAATTTACGTTTCCAAATTTAGTGGATATAACTTCCTTACCCATAAATTTTAACTTAAACTTTGTGGTTTCATCATCAAAAAACATATCAATTGCTATTGATTCGCCCACTTTCAGCTTGTCAATATTTGGATGATTTCTTAAATAATAAAATGAAGAAACGATATCTTGCACGTTTTCAGGAACAGAAATTGTTTTTTCTGATTTGTGCTTGTAATCTTTTACCAAAACATTGTTTGATGACTGATTGAAAAAACCTTCTTGGTCTTTTTTATAACCACCTTCGTCGATTTTACGAACATATTGATAAGGTTGTCCTGTTTTTTTATCAAAATAACTTTGATAATCGTCATTGACCTTGAAGAAAAACTTGGTCATTCCTGTAGTGTAGCCGTTTCCAACAGCATGGAAAACTTTTTTGCCATTTCTGGTTGCTTCTTTGACTTCCAAAGTTGCATATCCGGCATTTACCAAGCCGTAGTGAATTCTGAATTTGAACCATTCCCCAACATCAAATGCTTTTTCAGTTTGCGCATTGATAGTGGCAGTTGCAAGTAACATTATAATTAAAATCTTTTTCATAAATCTATTTTAAGTTCTTTGACAACTGAATATACAAAATTTATTCCAAATGTACCAAAACAAAAAAACCCAGTCAAAAATATGACTGAGTTTTTATGCTATTAACCAACCAAAAAACTATAAATTATGAAATTTACATAAAAATTAAAGGAAACCACTCCTTCTCTTTTTGCGGGTGCAAAGGTATGTATTAATTGCATTATTACAACTAAAAAATTTACTTTAACACTAAATTAGCAAAAAATAGTCTTCCGAAAGGCCTAATTTTAAATTATTCTCAGAATTTTAATCAATTCTTATAAAGTTCCTCGCTTTTCTTGTTCTCTTTCTATAGATTCAAAAAGCGCTTTGAAGTTTCCTGCTCCAAACCCACGAGCGCCCATTCTTTGAATTACTTCGAAGAACAAAGTTGGGCGATCTTCTACTGGTTTTGTAAAGATTTGCAATAAATATCCTTCTTCATCGGCATCAATCATGATTCCTAATTTTTGAAGTTCATTGATATCTTCTTTGAATTTATCCATGTGATCTTTCAATCTTTCTGGAATTCCGTCATAATAAGCTTGTGGCGGCGTGCTTAAAAATTCTACACCGCGAGATTTCATATCTGCAACAGTTGTCAAGATATCATCCGTTGCCACTGCAATATGCTGGATTCCGTCGCCTTCGTAGAAATCCAAATATTCTTCAATTTGAGAACGTTTTTTTCCTTCTGCTGGCTCATTGATTGGAAATTTGATACGGCCATTTCCGTTTGACATTACTTTTGACATCAACGCAGAATATTCTGTATTAATCTGTTTGTCATCAAATGATAAGAAATTCACAAATCCCATTACGTCTTCGTACCATTTTACCCAAGTATTCATTTGGTTCCAACCTACATTTCCAACCATGTGATCAATATATTTCAATCCGACTGGTTCTGGTTTGTAGTCAGATTCCCAAGTTTTGTATCCTGGCAAAAACGGACCTGTGTAATTTTTACGCTCCACGAACATGTGAACGGTTTCTCCATAAGTATAGATTCCAGCACGAACCACTTCCCCAAATTCGTCTTTTTCAACAGTTGGTTCCATAAAGGGTTTTGCCCCACGTTTCACAGTTTCCTCAAAAGCCGAACGAGCATCTTCTACCCAAAGTGCTGCGATTTTCACACCGTCTCCGTGTTTTTTAACGTGCTCTCCAATTGGCGAATTACTATTCAAAGCTGTAGTCAAAACCAAACGGATTTTGTCTTGTTTCAAAACATATGAAGCGCGGTCACGAACTCCAGTTTCCAATCCTGAATAAGCCAGTGACTGAAATCCGAAAGCTGTTTTGTAAAAATGCGCTGCTTGTTTTGCATTTCCTACGTAAAACTCTACATAGTCTGTTCCTAAAAGAGGCAAGAAATCTTGTGCTCCTTCAAATATTTTTTCTAATCCGTATTCTACTGATTTAAATTCTTTACTCATAATTTTAAATATTTTAGCGAATTATTCAATTAGCGAATTAGCGCTGAATTATGGTCGCAGGTTTACTAATCTAATGATTCGTCAATTTCTTTTAGTTGTACTTACTATTTTGTTTAATATTTTTAATATCCCAATTAATTTCAAAATCAAATGGTCGGGATTTTGATAACCTTCTAAACTTCTGCATAAAAACAACCAATATTCTGTTTCATCAGCTTCCTTTAAAGCAATTTTTAACTTATGAATGAAATCTGCTTTACTTTCAGCATTTTGAGCTTCTTTTACGTTTGCCCCAATTGATGTCCCAGAACGAATAACTTGCCTTGCAATTGCATATTTTCGATTTGATTCTAAGAGCTCAGCATACTGAACAATTAAAACTGCAAACTCGAAAGTTTCTCTCAAAATTGGATTATTCTGATACTTTACACTTGTGGTAAAATCCATAATTTGGCTTATAAAATTTATAAAAAAAAGGCTAATATCTGCGGAATTTCTTGACTCCAATATTCACGCTAATTGGCTAATTAACTAATCGAATTAATCACTCCACCCAAGATTTATAATACTGACCATCGTCCAATCCCATTGCTTCTTCAGTGACCATCAACGGACGGAAAGTATCCACCATCACAGCCAACTCTTGCGTTTCAGTATGACCAATACTTCTTTCCATCGCACCAGGTGCTGGACCGTGCGGAATTCCTTTTGGATGTAGCGTGATGTGACCTTGTTCGATGTTATTTCTCGACATAAAATCGCCGTCCACGTAATACAAAACCTCATCGCTATCGATGTTGCTGTGATTATATGGTGCTGGAATTGACTTTGGATGATAATCATAAAGTCTTGGACAGAAAGAACATACAACGAAAGTCGAAGTTTCAAATGTCTGGTGAACCGGAGGCGGTTGGTGTACTCTTCCTGTTATTGGTTCAAAATTGTGAATTGAAAATCCGTAAGGGAAATTATATCCGTCCCAACCTACAACATCAAAAGGATGCGTGGCATAAACCACTTCGTGCAACATTCCTTCTTTTTTTATTTTTATACTAAAATCTCCTTTTTCGTCGAAAGTTTCTAATTCCGAAGGCAATTTAAAATCACGCTCGCAAAACGGAGAATGCTCTAAATGCTGGCCTGATTCGTTTTTGTAACGTTTTGGAGTATAAAAAGGAGCGAAAGATTCTACGTAGAAAAGTCGGTTATCTTCCGTGTCAAAGTCTATTTGATAGATAATTCCTCTTGGAATAATCAAATAATCTCCATACTCAAAAGGAATATTTCCCATCATTGTGCGAAGTGTTCCTGTTCCTCTGTGGATGAAAATCATTTCATCAGCATCGGCATTTTTATAGAAATAATCACGCAAAGAGTTTTGTGGCGCCGCTAATCCGATGGTGCAATCTTTGTTTACCAACATTGCTTTTCTACTATCTAAAAAATCAGCTTCTGGTTTCAATTCAAAACCTTTTAGCAATAAAGATTTGATATTTTTTCCGATGGCAATTTTTGGCTCAACAGAATAGGAAGCTTTTATTTCCTTAACTTGAGTTGGCCTGTGAACGTGGTATAATAAAGACGAATGTCCATGGAACCCTTCTGTACCAAAAAGCTGTTCGTAGTATAAACCTCCGTCTGGCTTTTCAAACTGCGTATGTCTTTTTTGAGGAAATTTCCCCAATTTATGATATAGTGGCATAACTTTAAATTAGATAATTAGTTAATGAGATAATTTGATAATTGAGGCGATTTATAGACAAAGAAATACATTATCTAATTGCCAAATTATCTAATTGAACAAAAATCATTCTGGGTTTCTTTTTATGAGAAACTTCAGGTGTGCTAATAAATCTTTCCAACTTGCATTCATAGTCACAAATATCGTAAAAATTAATTTTTTTGGTGGTATTATTATGAAATATTTATTGAAATGAAAAAGGCGCTAACAATTTAATTATTAGCGCCTTTTTATTATTTTATGAAAATCTATGCTTCTTTGTTTAGCTTAGATTTATTTTTACCGTAAAGGAAATAAATAATTACTCCTAAAGCCATCCAGATAATAAGCCTGAACCAGCTTTCTGAAGGCAAAGAATACATTAAGTAAAAACAAACTGCAACTCCTGCGATTGGCACAAATGGAACTAAAGGTGTTCTGAATGAACGTTTTGCATCTGGCATTTTCTTGCGCATTATCAAAATTCCGATACAAACTAAAGAGAATGCTAATAAAGTTCCGATACTTACCATGTGGCCCAAATCACTTACGGGTACGAAACCTGCAAATAAGGAAACAAAAACCATGAAGAAAATATTTGTTTTCCAAGGCGTTCTGAATTTTGGGTGAATATCGCTGAAGAATTTTGGAAGCAATCCGTCATTACTCATCGAGTAAAAAACACGGCTTTGCCCCATTAACATTACTAAAATTACCGAAGTATAACCTGCCAAAATTGCAATGATCAAACCAGTTTGCAAGAAATCATATCCTGTAACTGCAAATGCTGTCGCTGCTGGTTTTGCATCACCTGCAAATTTATAATAAGGAACCAATCCTGTCATTACGTGAGCAAACAATACATATAAAACGGTACAAACTGCCAATGATCCTAAAATACCAATCGGCATTCCTTTTTGTGGATTTTTTGCTTCTTGCGCTGCAGTTGAAACGGCATCAAAACCAATGAAGGCAAAGAAAACAGTTCCGGCTCCAGCTGCAATTCCTGACCAGCCAAATTGACCTTTAACTCCAGTATTTTCTGGAATATAAGGTGTATAATTTTCTGGATTGATATATTGCCATCCTAAAACGATGAAGATAATTACGACTAAAACTTTTAAAACTACCAAGAAATTATTCATCGAAGCTGACTCTTTAGTTCCTCTAATCAATAAAAGAGAAAGCATCAAAACGATGAAAATGGCAGGAAGATTTATGAGACCTCCGTCTAAAACAGTTCCGTCGCTCAATGTTAATTTTTCCCAAGGCGAACAGATGAATTCGGCGGGCAAATGTATTCCGAATTTGCTTAATAATTCTAATAAATATCTTGACCAACTGACACCAACTGTTGCAGCGCCCAAAGCATATTCTAAAACTAAATCCCAACCGATAATCCAAGCCATGAATTCTCCCATTGTGGCATACGAATAAGTGTAAGCACTACCAGCGACTGGAATCATGGATGCGAACTCTGCATAGCACAAACCTGCAAAACCACAACCAACGGCTGCTAAAACAAATGATAAAGTTACGGCCGGACCAGCATGATCTGCTGCTGCGATTCCTGTTAATGAAAATAATCCCGCTCCAATGATAGCTCCGATTCCCAATGCTACTAAGGCTCTGGAAGACAAGGTTCTTTTTAAACCTTTTTCATCTTCTGATGCTTCGTTCATTAAGATCGCTAACGATTTTCTTCTCCAAATTGACATAAATTGCTTCTTTAATTATTTTATGGTTCCAAATATAGTTTTTTTAAAGAATAATTAACAGAAAAAAAATCTATTTAATATTTTATAAAATTTTAGAACCAAAAACCGATGCTGAACCAAGTGTAGTGATCTCGAGTTTCAGGCGACCAAGAATGTTTTAATTCTAATGGTCCAATAATCGTTTCTAAGCCATATCCAAATGCATATCCTGAGTAATCTGGGCGCTCATACCAATCATCAGAATCAAATATTTTTGCTCCGATATTGGCATAATTCGCAGTAAAATTGATGTGATTCTTTCTGAATATTTCATAATCTAGCGTTCCAGCACCTTTAATGAAACTGTTTCCAGAAAGGCTTACGAAGTCATATCCATAAAATTGCTTGAAATTATTAATCATATTAAAGCCATAGCCTCCCATGACAAAATCGAAGAATTTAATATTTTGTTCGCCAATAGTAAAACCTGCTTCTGTCTCTAATTTTACGGTAAGTTTCTTAAAGAACGTTTTTGCATAGCCGAGCTCTCCTTTTAAAATTGAAAAACGCTCAAAAGTATTCGTGTAATCAGAAGAATAAAGCAATGTCTGAACATCGCCACAAAACAGAACTCCTTCCTTTGGAAAGTATTTTTTATCGTAAGAATCATATTTCAAGTAAGCAACCGTACTTACATAATCACTATTTTCTAATACTGGATTTGTAGTTTGAAAAGTATTCGTTTTTATTTTCAAGTGTTTGTATTCTACTCCGCCACCAATCAAAAATTTCTGGGCAAAAATTGTCTGGAAATAAATTTGGTTTGAAAAATCAGTATAATCAATATTGATAGAATTCAATCCATATAAATTGAGCAATCTTCCATCATTGAAATCGGTCAAAACATTTCTGTTGAAAGTATTAAATCTTGATTTGACGCCATAACTCCAGTAAAATCCATTATCAACGTAATAATCTAAATTATATCTAAAGTTATCCCCAAGTCCAATATCCAAAGAAATTATATCATTTTTATATAACAGTTTTTTTTGCGTAAGATTAACTAAAACGGCGCTTTTATAAAGTCCGTCATAATGAAGTCCGAATTTTAAATAGGTCTTAGTAGTGTTTTCAGTCAGATTCATTTGAAGGATATCGTCTTGTCCCGATTTTTCAAATGAATATCCAATACTGCTAAAATTTTGCGTCGCATTCAGCGTATTTATCCCTTTGCCAAGATCTGCATAGCTGATTTTTTTACCTGCCCTGAAACCTAATTTTCCAATGACATAAGATCTCGTGTAATTCTCTAAAGGCAATATTCTTATCTCGCTAATCTGCAAACTGTCTTTTAAAGGAATTGTGCCTTCTCGGGAATTTGCTTTTGAAATGTTTCCGATTTTTTCTAATTTATCAATAACGACTCTGGCCGCTTCTTCTCCTTTTTGGATAATCGTGCTTCCTTGGTCAAAAGAAATTACGTTGAAACCGTCAATATTTGGCTTGATATAAATATCGGTCGCTTCAATATTTTTCGGCATTTTTTGGATCATCTGCATGTTCGTGATTTGAACCAAAATTTTTGTAGCATCACTTAGCGCTTTTCTATTTCTAAAACCATCTTGAACATCAACGCCGATAATAATATCTGCGCCCATATTTTTGACTTCTTCTATCGGATAATTATTCACAACGCCACCGTCAATTAACAGTTTTCCGTCAATTTCTATCGGCATGTATAACGACGGAAAAGCCGCACTTGCAATAATTGCCTGCGGAAGTGAACCATGGTCTAAAACAACTTGTTTGCCAGTTTCAATGTCAGTTGCAATACACAAAAATGGAATCGGAAGCTTATTAAAGTCGCGAATATGACGAACATTATGCGTCAATTTGCTAATCATATTAAAATTGTAAAGCCCTTTTGAAAGCGCTCTCGGAATTCCAATTCGCAGTCTTCTTACAGGAAGCGAAAGTGCATAAAGCTCATCATTTCTTTTTTCGTAAAAATTCTTGGAAGATCTAGGAATATAATCTTGAATTAAAGCATCATAATCTGTTGTTTTGAAGATGGAATCGATTTGGTGTGCATTATAACCCGTGGCATAAAGTCCGCCGATAATCGCGCCCATGCTTGTTCCACCTATATAAGAAATTTCAATTCCTTGCTCTTCTAAAACTTTTAAAACCCCAATGTGGGCCAATCCTTTTGCACCGCCACCACTTAAAACCAAACCGATTTTTGGCTTTTTCTGCTCTTGAGAGACCGCAACTGATACTGAAAATATCAGAAGAAATAAAAGAGCCATTTTTTTCATAGGAAATCTTACTTGGTGGGATTGTAAAAGTCGGTAATTTTTTTCGCTTTTGAAATACCTACAACGTCAGAAATTTCTTTTTCTGTTGCTTGAGACAATCTTTTAACAGATTTGAAATGTTTTATCAGCGTAATCATTGTTTTTTCGCCAATTCCAGGAATGGTCTCAACCGAAGTCTTTAAAGCTCCTTTGCTCCGTTTATCGCGATGGTGCGTAATTCCAAATCGGTGCGCCTCGTTTCGCAATTGCTGGATGACTTTTAAAGTTTCTGATTTTTTATCTAAATATAAAGGAATAGAATCTCCAGGATAAAATAATTCTTCAAGGCGTTTTGCAATTCCGATGATGGCAATTTTTCCTCTCAGATTCAAATCGTCTAAGCTTTTCAACGCCGAAGACAATTGCCCTTTTCCGCCGTCAATAATAATTAGTTGTGGCAAAGGCTGTTCTTCATCGAGCAATCTTTTATACCTTCTGTAAACCACTTCTTCCATCGAAGCAAAGTCATTCGGACCTTCGACGGTTTTGATATTAAAATGCCTGTAATCTTTTTTGCTGGGCTTCCCATCCTTAAAAACAACGCATGCTGCAACCGGATTTGTTCCTTGAATATTCGAGTTATCAAAACATTCTATGTGTCTCGGCTCCACTGAAAGTCGCAAATCTTTCTGCATTTGCGCCATAATTCGATTTGTATGGCGATCTGGATCCACGATTTGCAACTGCTTCAATTGATCCATTCTGAAGAATTTCGCATTTCTTACAGATAAATCAAGAAGCTGTTTTTTATCGCCCAATTGAGGCACCGTAACTTTCACGCTTTCACCCAAATCAATCTCAAAAGGAACAATAATTTCTCTCGACAATAATTTAAAACGCTCGCGCAGTTCAACAACCGCCAATTCTAACAATTCTTCATCAGGTTCGTCTAATTTCTTTTTGATTTCTAAAGTATGTGAACGAATAATCGCTCCATGTGAAATCTGAAGAAAGTTCACAAACGCCGCACTTTCATCTGAAATAATCGAAAAAACATCCACATTTGAAATTCTTGGATTCACGATTGTAGAACGCGACTGATAATTTTCTAGAATATCAATCTTATCCTTGATTTTTTGCGCCTGCTCAAATTTCATTTCTGACGCCAGATTTTTCATCAGCGTTTTGAAATCCTTTAAGCTTTCTTTGAAATTTCCTTTTAAAATTTCTCGAATGGCATCTATGTTTTTTTGGTAATCTTCTAAGGATTGATGGCCTTCGCATGGGCCTTTGCAGTTTCCGATATGGTATTCCAAACACACTTTATATTTTCCAGAATTGATATTTTCTCTGGTCAAATCATAGTTGCAAGTTCGCAATTGATATAACTCTTTAATCAAATCTAAAAGCGTATGAACTGTCTTGAAACTGGTGTAAGGTCCGAAATATTCTGAACCGTCTTTGACCATGTTTCTAGTTGTAAAAATTCTTGAAAAAGGTTCTCTTTTGATGCAAATCCAAGGATATGTTTTGTCATCTTTCAACATTACATTGTAACGTGGCTGGAGTTTTTTAATCAAGTTATTTTCCAAAAGCAAGGCATCCGTTTCTGTAGGAACAACGATATGGCGAATCAAGACAATCTTGCGAACCATCACATTTGTCCGCGCATTATCGTGTGTTTTGCTGAAATAAGAAGCGACTCTTTTCTTTAGATTTTTTGCTTTTCCGACATACAAAATCTTGTCTTCTTTATCATAATACTGATAAACGCCCGGACTGTCGGGCAAAGTTTGGATTTGAAGTTCGAGTGGATTTTGCATGTAACAAAGTTAAGGGCAAAAATTGCGAATTGCAAACGCCAAATTTTGATTTTAGATGGTTTTAGCAAATATTTGGCTTTCGCAAATTTGAATTTTATACATTTATATTTTCTTACAGATTATGGCGAAAACTCAAAAAAACTTGACAATTTTAGGCGAAACGATTCTGCCTGGTGAAAGCCGCACTTTAAATATGGAGATTGCAAAACTCCATACAATGACCAAATTAAAAATTCCGGTAATTATTGAGCGTTCCCAAATTGACGGCCCGACGGTTTTGTTTTCTGCAGGCTTGCACGGCGACGAAATCAACGGGGTGGAAATCGTAAGGCAGTTAATCGTTCAAAAAATCAACAAGCCAAAAATCGGAACCATAATTTGTATTCCTACCATAAATGTTTTCGGATTTTTAAATCAAAGACGTGAATTTCCTGACGGAAGAGATATGAACCGTGTTTTTCCGGGAAGTAAAAATGGTTCTTTGGCCAGCCGATTTGCTTATTATTTATTGAAAGAAATTATTCCGAATGTAGATTATTGCATCGATTTTCATGCCGGAGGCGCTTGTCGATTTAATGCACCGCAGATTCGATTAGTTCCAAATAATACCGAATTGAAAGCTTTGGCAGATGTTTTTCATTCTCCTTTTGCTTTATATTCTAAAAACATTCTGGGTTCTTTTCGAAATTCTTGCGACAAATTGGGCGTAAAAATGTTGCTTTTTGAAGGAGGAAAATCTTTGGATATAAATGATTCAATTACAAGGGAAGGCGTTGAAGGAACGAAGCGGTTTTTAGATTATTTCGGAATGCTGAATCCAAAAAAAGTGGCTTCTCATCCAGAGAAAAAAACGATTTATATTGAAAAATCGGGATGGGTTCGCGCTAAAAATTCTGGCATGTTCAAAGGCTTTACAACGATTGGAAATTATGTCCAAAAAGGAGAAATTTTGGCGACTATATCTGATCCTTACGGAAAAGTGGAAATTAAGGTCAAAGCGCCAAATTCAGGATTTGTGATCAATGTCAATGATGCTCCGATTGTTTACCAGGGTGACGCTATTTTTCATATTTCTAGTGATTTGGAATATGGGGAGGTTTGATTTCACGGAGATTCACAAAGAAAAAGTCAAAGATTCGCGAAAAATAAATTCAAATGCACAAAAAAGAATTACGAATAAAATACAAAGCTTTAAGAGCACAACTTTCTTCTGATGAAATTGAGGACAAAAGTCTTGCAATAGCAAATCAAGCGGTAAAATCTGATATTTGGAGTAAATTATACTATCATATTTTTCTTCCTATAACGGAACACAAAGAAGTGGAAACTGAATTCTTATTGCAAGTTTTAGCAGGAAAAGACAAGGAAATTATTGTTTCGAAATCCAACTTTGAAACTAGAAAAATGACTCATTATCTGCTGACTGATAATACAAAATTCAAGAAAAACGAATATAACATCCCTGAACCTTTAGACGGAATTGAAGTTCCTTCGAATAAAATTGATGTGATTTTTGTACCGCTTTTGGCTTTTGACAAAAAAGGGCATCGCGTGGGTTATGGCAAAGGATTCTATGATAATTTCTTAGCGGAATGCAAAGAAGATGTCATAAAAATCGGATTATCTTTTTTCGAAGCTGAAGAAGAAATCATCGATGTTTTTGAAAGCGATGTCCGTTTGGATTTTTGCATTACTCCCGAAAAAATATATTCTTTTTGAGAATTATGCTAATTCTGGATTATTTGGCTTTGCGAATGCTTTTTTATTAAAAACAATTAAAATTCCGACACCTGTTGAGATTGCCATATCAGCAATATTGAAGATTGCATTGAAGAATGTGAAGTGTTTTCCGCCTAGCCAAGATGGCAAATCGCCTTCCCATATTGGAAAATAAAGCATGTCGACCACTTTTCCATGAAACCAAGTTCCATAAGGCTGATCTGAAAACAATGTCGCTGTTTGCCCGTTGCTGTGGTCAAAAATTACTCCGTAGAAAACAGAATCGATGATATTTCCAAAAGCGCCCGCCAAGATTAAGGCAATTGCTACAACCAAGAAATTTGAGCTTCCCTTTTTTACTGAATCCCAAAGCCACCAACCGATTCCGGAAACGGCAACTAATCTAAAAAGTGTCAAAATCAGCTTTCCATAAGCGCCTGGAATTTCGGTTCCCCAAGCCATTCCTTCGTTTTCGATCAACAGAATTTTGAACCAGCTGGCTACGTCAACTTGTCCTGCTTCACCATAGATGAAATTGGTTTTGATGTAGATTTTTGAAATCTGGTCAACGATTAATATAAGGATAACTAGTAAATATGCTTTCTTCAGGGACATTTCAGGGATTTTGAGGGCAAAAATAGGAATTATTATTTATAAAAAACGCTCCGTTGGGAGCGTTTTAAATTTTATTATTGAAGTAATTTTTCTATTTCTGTTTTTAAAATCGGAAGTTGCTTGATTACAATTCCCCAAATGACATCATCTGATACCGAATCATATCCGTGAATAATTCTATTTCTGACCGCCACTATTTTTTTAGAATCTGAAATCTCGATTTGGTCATTCTGTTTGAGAACCCTGTTCATTGCTTCGCCAATTATTTCTATGTTTCGTTCTACGGCGCGTTTTGTACGTAAATCGTTCTCATAATTGGTAAAAAGTCTCGGTTGACCAATAAAGATATTTATTTCATTTATCGAATTGAGAATATCAAAAAGCCAAGTTTTTATGTCATTATCCATAAATCAATTGGCGTTTTTCATTTAATGTTTTTCTGAAGTAAGGATTTTTTATCGCTTTTTCTTCTAATAAATCTACTTCTCGCTTCAATATATCTTCGAGTGAAAATTTCAAGTCAAAATAATTATCAGCATAATCTAATACATCAATTTGCTGAAAGTCAACTACCAAATCAACATCGCTTTCGCTATTAAATCTCTCAGTAGTTACAGATCCAAATGCATACAAGGCCTTGACTTTGTGAGTTTCACAAAGCTTATTTATTGCAGACTGATGTTTCTTTAAGAAATTCATTCGTTTTAAATTCTCTTATCCAAATATAATAATTTTTGGCCTATTTTTTAGATTACTTTGATGTTGTAACAAAAAACGCCCCAAATATTGGAGCGTTCTATTTTTTTAGTCTAAGCTTATCGTTGCAAGTTTTTTGCTTCAATACTCATTGTCGCGTGGGGAACAATTTTCAATCTTTCCTTTCCGATCAATTTGCCGGTAACTTTGCAAATTCCATAAGTTTTGTTTTCTACACGGAAAAGTGCATTTTTCAAGTCACGGATAAACTTCTCTTGACGGATTGCCAATTGAGAGTTCGCTTCTTTAGACATCGTTTCACTTCCTTCTTCGAAAGCCTTAAACGTTGGCGATGTATCATCTGTACCGTTGTTTAGGTCATTCATATAAGCACTTTTGATCAAATCTAAATCAGATTGTGCTTTTTGTATTTTGTTTAAAATAATTTCCTTGAACTCTGCCAAATCAGCATCTGAGTATCGTGCAATTTCATCTACCATATTTTTGTGTGTTTTATTTTGAAATTAATATTTTGGTTTTTATCTCATCAAACTCAACTTCTATACCGTTTTCTACTTTATCCTCAATTAATAGTTCTTCTGTCAGCGTTTCTGCCTTGATATATTCTGAATTTGCTTGCAAAGCTTCTTCTAAAATACCATCTTTTTGGACTTGAACCTTAATTTTATCTGTTACTTCAAAACCTGAATCTTTTCGGATGTTTTGAATACGGTTTACCAATTCTCTTGCGATTCCCTCTTTTCTCAATTCATCAGAGATTGTGATGTCTAAAGCAACCGTGATTCCGTTTGCATTTGCGACCAACCAACCTTCGATATCTTGAGATGAAATCTCCACGTCTTCAGAAGTTAAATTAATACTTTTCCCTGAAATAACAATATCTAGCGCGCCTGCCTTGTCTAATTCATTGATTTGTTCTTGAGATAAATTTTGTATCTCTTTGGAAATCAATCCCATATCTTTACCAAAACGCGGTCCTAATGCCTTAAAATTAGGCTTAATCTGTTTCACTAAAATCCCCGAAGCATCGTCTAAAAGTTCTATTTCCTTCACGTTTACCTCTGCTTTTATCAAGTCAGAAACGGCTTCAATTTCTGCTTTTTGTTTGTCGTCAAGTACTGGAATCATTACCTTTTGCAACGGTTGACGTACTTTGATCATTTCCTTCTTACGTAGGGATAAAACCAGTGACGAAATGGTCTGCGCTTTCTGCATTCTGCTCTCTAGTGATTTATCAACAAAGTTATCAGCACTTTTTGGAAACTCGGCCAAATGTACACTGCTGAAATCTTCTGTGTGTGTCGCCTGTGTTAAATCTCTGTAAAGCTTGTCCATAAAGAAAGGAGCTACCGGAGCGCTCAATTTTGCAACGGTCAAAAGACACGTATATAAGGTTTGGTACGCCGCAATTTTGTCTTGCGCATAATCGCCTTTCCAGAAACGTCTTCTGCACAAACGCACATACCAGTTGCTTAAATTCTCTTGAACGAAGTCAGAAATGGCACGAGTTGCTCTTGTTGGCTCATAATCAGCGTAAAATGCATCTACATCTTTTATCAAAGTATTTAATTCAGATAAAATCCAGCGGTCGATTTCTGGTCTTTCTTCTAATGGAATTTCCGCTTCCGCGTAAGTGAATCCGTCGATATTGGCGTATAAACTAAAGAACGAATAGGTATTGTATAATGTTCCGAAGAACTTTCTTTTTACCTCAGCAATTCCTTCGATGTCAAATTTCAAGTTGTCCCAAGGATTTGCATTCGAAATCATATACCAGCGTGTTGCATCCGGACCGTGAGTTGCAATTGTTTCAAAAGGATCGGTTGCATTCCCTAAACGTTTTGACATTTTTTGTCCGTTTTTGTCTAGAACCAAACCGTTTGAAACTACATTTTTATAGGCTACTTTATCAAAAACCAAAGTTCCGATGGCGTGCAAAGTATAAAACCAACCACGAGTTTGATCCACTCCTTCTGCAATGAAATCAGCTGGAAAATCTTTGTTTTCGTCAATTTTGTCTTTGTTTTCAAAAGGATAATGCCATTGTGCATAGGGCATTGCGCCAGAATCAAACCAAACGTCAATCAGGTCGCTTTCGCGTTTCATTGGTTTTCCAGAAGCAGAAACTAAGGTGATTTCATCGACTACATTTTTATGCAAATCAACCAAATCATAGTTTGTTTCCGACATATTTCCAATTTCAAAACCTTTGAACGGATTTTCTTTTTGGAAACCCGCTTCAATCGATTTTTCAATAGCGTTGTATAATTCTTCCACAGAACCAATCAACACTTCTTCTTTTTTATCTTCGGTTCTCCAGATTGGCAACGGGATTCCCCAATATCTTGAACGAGATAAGTTCCAGTCGTTGGCGTTTTTCAACCAATTTCCGAAACGTCCTTCGCCTGTAGATTTTGGTTTCCAATTTATGGTTTCGTTCAAATCAAACATTCTGTCTTTTACGTCCGTCACTTTGATGAACCAAGAATCCAATGGATAATATAAAAGCGGTTCGTCTGTTCTCCAGCTGTGTGGGTAACTGTGGACGTATTTTTCTACTTTGAAAGCCTTGTTTTCTTCTTTTAAACGGATGGCGATTTCAACATCTACCGATTTCTCAGGAGCTGTTCCGGCGTCATAATATTCGTTCTTCACATATTTACCAGCGAAATCGCCCATGTGTGACGTGAATTTTCCTTGTAAATCTACCAATGGAACTGGAGTTCCGTTTTCGTCTAAAACTAACATTGGCGGCACTTCTGGCGTAGCTTCTTTGGCTACTTTCGCATCATCAGCACCAAAAGTTGGAGCCGTATGCACGATTCCTGTTCCGTCTTCTGTGGTTACGAAATCTCCCGAAATTACTCTGAAAGCATTTTCTGGATTTTGGTATGGCAAAGTATAAGGTAACAATTGCTCGTATTTGATTCCGACTAAATCAGCACCTTTTGCTTCTGTCAAAACTTTATACGGAAGTTGTTTGTCTCCGTTTTTCACGTTGTCGAAATCAGCCTCTTCTTCGCTTGCGAAAAATCCTTTTCCGAATTGCTTTCCAACTAAATTCTTAGCCAAAACTACATTTATCGGTTCGAAAGTATATTGATTAAAAGTCTTTACTAAAACATAATCGATTTTTGGACCAACTGTCAAAGCAGTATTAGATGGCAAAGTCCAAGGCGTTGTTGTCCAAGCCAAGAAATGTACATCTCCAAAACCTTGTAAAAACGAAGGCAGAGTTTCTGGCAAAGTCTTGAATTGCGCTACAATCGTCGTATCTGTTACATCGCGATACGCTCCAGGCTGGTTTACTTCGTGAGAAGATAATCCGGTTCCTGCTTTTGGAGAATACGGTTGAATAGTGTAACCTTTGTATAACAAACCTTTATCATAGATTTGTTTCAAAAGCCACCAAACCGACTCCATATATTTTGGTTTATACGTCACATACGGATCTTCCATATCTACCCAATAACCCATTTTTTCGGTAAGGTCGTTCCACACATCGGTGTAACGCATTACTGTTCTTTTACAGGCTTCGTTATATTCTTCGATGGAAATTGTCTTTCCGATGTCTTCTTTTGTGATGCCGAGTTCTTTCTCAGTTCCCAATTCTACTGGCAAACCGTGAGTATCCCAACCTGCTTTTCTTTTTACCTGAAAGCCTTTTTGGGTTTTATAACGACAAAAAATATCCTTAATCGCACGAGCCATTACGTGGTGAATTCCAGGCAATCCGTTTGCAGAAGGCGGTCCTTCAAAAAATACGTAAGGTTGGTTTCCTTCGCGAGTGGTTACGCTTTTCTCAAATATATTCTCTTTTTTCCAGAAATCAAGTACTTCAGACGCTACAGTTGGCAGGTCAAGTCCTTTATATTCAGTAAATTTTGTGCTCATTATTGTCGTTTTCTAAAATCAATTTGCGAATGTAATAAATAGTTATGAGTTATGAGTGATGAGTGATGAGTTTTTGGAGGAGGTTCAGGGTATTGGGTTTGGGGTTTAGGGTGGATTGTGTGCTATTGATTGGAATTCTTTGTTTTTTTTAGGGTGAAAGCTGGAGCAGATTGGGTGATTGTTAATTCAGGGAGGCTAAAAGTTGATTTAGAGAAGCGAAAGGTAAAATCAGATGTGCTAAAAGTAAAGTCAGAGGAGCTGAAAGTGAAAGGAGATTGGCTGAAAGTCAAATCAGACAACCTAAAAGTAGATTCAGAGGAGCTGAAAGCGGAAGTAGATGTGCTAAAAGCTAAGTCAGCGAGGCTGATATGAGAATTGAAGTTTTTGTAGTGATACTGAGGCTTAGGGTTAGTTTTTAATGAAATTTATTTATAGGATATTGTTTTAGGTTTCGCTAGAGGATGCTTTATTTTCTGGAAAGAGTTTTACTTTAAAATAAACTGAATTTTATTGATTTAAAATCAGGTAATTATACTCTTTTTTGGCTGTTGCTTAATTGACACCTTTGGTATAAAACAATTAAATAACTAACAATGAAAAATTCACCCCCAATCTGCTTGAGGAACTTCTGTTATGGAGTTCTCAGCTGTTTTTTACTGTTTTCATGTAAAGAAGATCCGAAAAAAGAAACTGACCCTGAGCTAGCCTACAGCCCACAAACGACTGCTTGCGAATGTGAAACGAATTGGTTTCCGCATACGCAAACCCCTGCTCCTGAGGAAGGAGTTGGAAGTCCGTTTGATGCGTCTTCCACTACAAATTGTATTTTCCACCAGTGGTCATGGCAAAAATTCTTGTGGCTGACCAAGCCTCAGGCCAACAAGAATCCTTTATTTTTAAATGAAATGACCCAGGTTTCAGATGCCTTGATTCCGGTTCAGAAGCAAAACGGCGCTAACCTTGTGCTTACTTATACTGAACAGGCGGGTTCTAATGGCGTGTTGAAAGTGAATCCGTTATATGGTGGCACTGATGAGATTCTCAAAGATTATACGGTTTATTATTCCATTCATTCGAATGACATCTTGCTAAATGCGGCGAAGAATTTTAAAGACAGCCTGAATTCTAAAAAGCTGCCTGAAAACAACTTAAAAACATTTCCGGTAGGTTCTTTAGAATTGAAAGTGTCTTGGGTGGATGCCAATACTATCAAAGCTGACAAGCAGAAAGATTTTTTTATCACGACAGCGGCAATTACAAATGACGGAAAAAATTATACTCAAAAAAGAGTTGCTTTATTAGGGATGCATGTTGTGGGCGTTGTGATCAATCATCCTGAATTTATCTGGGCTACTTTTCAGCATCAGGATTTGGGTCCTACATATGACTGGAAAAATCATTATGCCGCATCTTCTGACGAAAAATTATTGTTTAGTCAAGGACGAACAGGCGGCCTTGGCGGTATAACTTGGGGAACAGCGGGTGCTGCGATTCCGCTTAAAGCGTATGATTTATTTCAATTTGGAGTTCCGAAAACAACAGATGATACTTTTATGGAAACCGCGCAATCAGAACCGATGAACTTTGACAATATCAAAAGCATCAATGATTGTGTTGCATCAAAGCTCGACGATGTTTGGAATAATTATTTTTACAACGGCTCTATCTGGATGAATACTGATGGAATGTCAAAAGAACAGCAGGCGCAGACGCTAGTCAAATTAGCTTCTAATTTGGGGAACGCAACGCCGGGATCACTTGCAAGAGGTTCTTTAAACAATGCCAATATCACAATGGAAACTTTTACGCAGACTTTTGAAACTCAAATGGACAGCATCAATGTTTCTACTTTGGCGAATTGTTTTTCTTGCCATTCTTCTGTGGCTTACAACGGAAAAAATCCGCAGACTTATTCACCTTTGCATGTCAGCCATGTTTTTAAAGCTTATGTTAAGAGCAGTCAAGGACAATCAAGAATGCAAATTGAACGCTTGAAAGACCAAGAGTTTGAAACCACAAAAAGAGCTTTAGAATAATTCAACCTAACCCATTTTTTTAGAAGCACTTTGATTTACAATTAAATCAAGGTGCTTTTTTATTTGGATATGTTTTATATTTGAAGTCCATCTTTCAGCACACCCAAATGCAAATTAGAAAATTTGAGACACGAGATACTCCTAGACTTATTGAATTGCTTCGATTGAACACGCCTGAGTATTTTTCTGAGAGTGAAGAAGCTGACCTTATCTATTATCTAAGAAATGAAATCGAACATTATTTTGTGCTTCTCATAAATGATGAAATCATGGGATGCGGCGGTTTTAATTTATCGGATGACAAGGAAACTGGAAAGATTTCTTGGGATATTTTTCATCCGGAAAGTCAAGGAAAAGGACTTGGAACTGCTTTGACCAATTATAGAATCGAGCGCATGAAAGAAATTGAAAGCGTGAAGAAAATATCGGTTCGGACTTCGCAATTGGTATATCCTTTTTATGCAAAATTTGGATTAGAATTAAAGGAAGTCGTGAAAGATTATTGGGCTGCAGGTTTTGATTTGTATCGATTGGAAGCTGCTACAGAATTTGTTACCTTGCAGTAAATTATTATGAAGATGATACTTGAAGCAAAAATTCCGAAGAAAATACTTCTAAGACAGCATGAAATCACAGCTGCTTATTTAAAAGAGCTTGACAAACATCTGCTTGACATTGTGGAAGAGCGCAGTTTTGAAATGTTTGAAATAAGAGATTTTGCTGGGATATTGCATATTCATCCAACACATTTGAGTAACACGATCAAGCTGACAACTGGCAAACATCCTTGTTATTTTTATGAGGAAAAAATATTGAATATTGCCAAAGGACTGCTTGAAACTAATGAAAAATCAATTGGTTCTATTGCTACTTTGCTGACTTATGATCCTTCAAATTTTACTAAATTTTTCAAAGCGTTCACAGGAATAACACCGAAACAATACCGCCAATCATTTTTTGAAAAAACATTGCAAAAAACGGAAACATTCACCATTTAAACTGTAGCTGTCACCATTTTTTTTAAGTGTGTTCGCGCTAATTTTACATCATTAAATTTTAATAAAAAATAAGATGGCAAATACTAAAATTGTCCTTGTAACTGGCGGAAGCCGCGGACTTGGAAAAAATATGGCTTTAAGTTTGGCGAAAAAAGGACTTGATATAATCCTTACTTACAACAGCAAAAAAGACGAAGCTGACACGGTGGTTTCAGAGATTGAATCTTTGGGACAGAAAGCAGTTGCCTTGCAATTAAATGTGGGTGATGTAAAAAGCTTTGACTCTTTTTTTGAAAATTTGAAAGAAGCGGCCAATGCAACTTTTGGAACTGAAAAATTTGATTATTTGGTAAATAATGCTGGCATTGGCATTTATAATTCTTTTGAAGAAACGACCGAAGATCAGTTTGACACTTTGCTAAATATTCAATTCAAAGGAAGCTTTTTCTTGACTCAAAAAGCACTTTCGTTTTTTAATAACGGTGGTGGAATCGTGAACATTTCTACAGGCTTGGCGCGTTTTGCCTTGCCAGGATATTCAGCTTATGCGGCGATGAAAGGCGCCATGGAAACTTTGACAAGATATCAGGCAAAAGAATTAGGCGCAAGAGGAATTCGTTCAAATTCTGTGGCTCCAGGTGCGATTGAAACTGATTTTGGCGGTGGATTAGTTCGTGACAATGAAGAGGTAAACAAACATATTGCTTCCACGGTTGCCTTGGGACGCGTTGGGCTTCCTGATGATATTGGCGGTGTGGTCGCGTTTTTATGCAGCGATGATGCAAAATGGGTGAATGCACAGCGAATTGAGGTTTCTGGCGGGACATTGATTTAAAAATAGGCAAGAGTGAAGAGGCAAAAGGCAAGAGTTAAGAAGAAAAGGAGAAGGAAGGCATTATGTAAATTAGATTCCATTATTTTTTTGCCTTTTGCCTCTATTTCTTTAAAAATATAAAATGAAAATAATAGTTATCGACAATTACGACAGTTTTACTTACAATCTCGTCCATTATCTGGAAGCTTTGGATTGTGAGGTGACTGTTTATAGAAATGATGAATTCGAATTAGAAGAACTTCAGAAATTTGACAAGATATTGCTTTCGCCAGGCCCTGGAATTCCGGATGAGGCGGGGCTTTTGAAAGAAGTTATAAAAAAATATGCTTCTTCAAAGAGCATTTTGGGCATTTGTTTAGGAATGCAAGCTATCGGAGAAATTTTTGGAGGCAGGCTGACCAATCTTGAAAAAGTATATCATGGCGTGGCGACCAAAGTGAAAAAGATTGCCGACGACTCGCTTTTCAATGCTATTCCAGAGGAAATGGAAGTTGGAAGATATCATTCTTGGAATGTAAGCGCTGAAAATTTTCCTGATGTTTTGGAAATTACTTCTGTGGATGAAAAAGGCCAGATTATGTCTTTGAAACATAAAACTCTTGATGTGAAAGGTGTTCAATATCATCCGGAAAGCATTCTTACGCCTTTTGGCAAAAAGATTTTAGAGAATTGGATAAAGAATTAGGCTAAGAAAAAACTTCTTTCAAGACTTCAAGAGATTTTGGCTTTCTAAAACCTTGCAGGTGATAAGTATAATAGTCAAGTAAAATTTTGAGTAGGATTTGCCTTTCGATTCCGGCAAATGTCTTTTGGTCACTGTCAAATTTCAAAGCCATCAGCCTTTTCAAGAGCTGGGTTTCGTGTTCTGTCAATGAAGTCATTCCGTGAAACGGTGTAAAAATGCCTTCTGTCATTTCAAAAAACTTCAAATCCATATCAGAATTATCCGGGTAAAAACCGAGATATTTCGTTGTTTCTAATAACAAAATCAGATGAAAATTAGAAACCGAATCATGATTATCGAGCCAAAGCAATGCGGTTTCAAGAAAAGAAAATAGGTTTTGGTTTTTTTCTTCTTCGTGAATGCTGTGGTGCAATACTTCGGATAGAAAAATTACAATCGTGCTTTTGAGAATATCAGTATTTATGGTATGGTAAGCGTGAGACAATCGAATTTCTTTAAAATTCTCGAGTGTTCCTTTATTTTTGTGGACTGCTTCAATTTCTAAAAGTGTCAACGGTTGAAAATAAGCGATTTTTTGGTTTGATTTTCGGCTGGAAAAAGCATCTCTGACAAAATAAGATTTGAGTCCGTCAGATTCTGTAAAGCATTTTACAATAAGACTTTTTTCTTGATATTTTAGTGCGCTGATGACTATTGCCTTAGTTTTGACGAGCATTATCTAATGATCATTATTTTTTTGACTTTAGTTTCAGCACCATCTTCTGAAGAAATAAAAACCATGTAAACTCCTGAAGCAACTCGGTATTTTCCAAATGCTTTTGTGTCCCATTCTAAAGTGCCTCCTTCTGAAGTTGCCTCATAGACTAGATTTCCTTCAATGTCTGTTATTTTTACATTTGCTTTGTTTAATAAACCGCTGATTTTTACGGTTCCAAAAAATTCTGGCCTTACAGGATTTGGATATACATAAACCTGTGATAAATCGCCGCTTGATTTTGTGGATGTTCCTTTAAATGAAACCAAGCCGGCTGTTGTGGCAAAAAATACTTCGCCTGTTTCACCATTGATATCGATGTCATTTATCGTGTTGCTTGGCAATGGAGAATTTTCCCTTGTAAATCTATACAAAGTTTCTTGTCCGTTTGGAGAAAGGAGAAACACGCCTGAATCTGAGGTTCCGATCCATTTATTGTTTGCACCATCGACTACAATATCTGTAATGAATTGCTCATGTAAAAGTTCTTGAGGCAATCCATCATCCATTATGATTATCGGATTTACATCTAATTCTTCCTCTCCTAAAAATCGATCTACACTTGGCAAAATTCGTAAACCGGCCATTGTTCCAATCCACAGCTGATTTCGATTATCAACTGCAACGGCTCGTGAATTTTTTATAAATGGATTTGATGCGTCTTCCCCAAAAGAAATCAGTTTAAAATTTGGTGTCACATTTTCATTAAATCCTATAACACCGTTTCTGCCAGAAACGAACCATTTTGTACCATTTTTGTCAATGGTCATTCTTCCATAGCTTTCATTAATAGCATCAATAAAATCAACTATTGGATAAGATTGCCAAGTGCCATTTGCCCTAAACACTTTCACAGCATTATTGACAAACCCGTTATTGAACCAAAGATTTCCATCTTTGTCAAACACCATTCCATTAACTCTGACTGATTTATAATTAGGAAATTCGCTCGCAAATAAGGTTTCAGGCCCATCAGGAGTAGTGTAATCATATTTTGCTATAACCTCTTCGTCTTCAATTTCTAGGATTCCCGAATCGAAAGAAGCTACAAAAACATTATCCTTATCTTTTGGGTTTATTGCAAATCGAACCAAGGAATGCGCCTCCATCATTTCGCTGTAAGGAAGATTTAACCAGCCCTTGCTTGAAAATTGGCTTATGCCATAAGAACTTCCATCAGGTGCGTAATACATATTATATCCCCCATAAGCAACCCAGAGTTTATTTTGTGGTGCAGTCTGGATTCCGAAAACACTATTTCTTGAAGGTCCGTCTGGTTTAACTATTTGAAAAGAAGAAATATTTGAAAGTGGAGCTGAAATAACACCGCTTTCTTTTGTACCAATGTATAAAATATTGTCAATTACCGTAGCACAATTAAAAGTCACTATCATGTCAGGAATCTGGTAGGAGACCACATGGTGCGTTTGAATAAGATTTTCATTAAAAACATATGCATGATTTAATGTAGTGACGATAAGTTTATTTTGATAAGATCTTAAATCAATTCCAGCCTGCGCCAAAGTAGCTACTAATTGAGCCGTGCTTCCGGTAAACTTATAAATACTATTATTAGTATCTGTTGCAATCAATTGGTTGTTATGGGTTACAATTCCTCCCCAATTGCCTCCATGAAAAGTCCCCCATTGATTGAAATCATTTAAATTTGGGTTGGCAAGATCAGCTCTTTTTATACCATTTTCTCTTGTACATACATATATATAATTTCCGAGAATTGTTGTTTGCAATGCTGTTACTTCTCCTCCTGCCAGACCAATTAAATAGGTGTCGCCGAATCCTGAAGTGATAAGATTATATTGCACGACTCCAAAATCACATGAAATGTAAAGCTTTCCTTCAAATTCATAAAAATGATTTATTCGTTTTTTATTTGGAGTAATTCCTGCCTGATCGCGAATTCCGGGAACTACTAAAATGCGTCCGTCACTTTCATTAATTACCAGCATTAATCCATTGGCATGGCCGATTATTGTTTTATTGTAAGAAGCGCTATGATAAATTGTAGAAATATCTTGTCCTGAAAGACCATCAATTGTTGTAGTGGTTTTCAGTTCATTGGTAGAAAAATTTTTAGAAAACAAAGCTTTCTGGGTAGAAGCTGTAATTTTCGTACTTGATTCTGCCAAATCATTCACTTCATTGTATGAAAAATAGCCTGTCCACAACTGTTTGTTCTGGGAAAAAGCCATTTGAAGCATAAATAAGAAAAAAAAGGACAGAAAATATTTCTTCATGTTTTTAGGATTGAATGCAAATATAATACAAAACGAATTTATTTGCTTTTTCATATACCACAAGCAAATTAAGCGAATAAAAAAATGCCCTCGAAGTGAGAGCATTTTTTAACGTATGTAAAAAGCGTATTAAACGATTCCTTGTGCCAACATTGCGTCAGCTACTTTCACGAAACCTGCGATATTTGCTCCTTTAACATAGTCAACGTGACCATCTTTGTCAGAACCATATTTTACGCAAGAAGCGTGGATGTCAAGCATAATTCTTTTTAGTCTTTCGTCAACTTCTTCAGAAGTCCAGCTTAAACGCAAAGAGTTTTGAGACATTTCTAAACCTGAAGTTGCAACACCACCAGCATTTGAAGCTTTTCCTGGAGCAAATAAGATTTTTGCGTTTAAGAAAACAGTAACTGCTTCAGGAGTTGAAGGCATATTTGCACCTTCAGCCACACAAATACATCCGTTAGCTACCAACGTTTTTGCTTCTTCTTCGTTCAACTCGTTTTGAGTTGCGCAAGGCAAAGCCACATCACATTTAACTTCCCAAGGACGTTTTCCTGCAACATATTTCGCGTTTGGATATTTGTTCAAGTAATCGCTGATTCTTCCGTAGTTTACGTTTTTGATTTCCATTACGTAAGCTAATTTCTCAGCATCGATTCCAGCTTCGTCATAAATATAACCTGCAGAATCAGAAAGAGTAACTACTTTTCCGCCCAATTGCGTTGCTTTTTCAGCAGCATATTGAGCCACGTTTCCAGAACCAGAAACAACAACAGTTTTTCCTGCAAAGCTTTCTCCTTTAGTTTCAAGCATGCTTTGTGCAAAATACACATCGCCATAACCTGTAGCTTCTGGACGGATTAATGAACCTCCAAAAGAGATTCCTTTTCCTGTCAAAACTCCTGTAAATTCGTTTCTTAATCTTTTGTATTGGCCAAACATGTAACCAACTTCACGTCCTCCAACACCGATATCTCCGGCTGGAACGTCAGTGTTTCCACCGATGTGTTTTGATAACTCCGTCATAAAAGCTTGACAGAATTTCATAATTTCATTGTCTGATTTTCCTTTTGGATCAAAATCAGCGCCACCTTTTCCACCACCCATTGGCAATGTAGTCAAGCTGTTTTTAAAAGTCTGCTCAAAAGCAAGAAATTTCAAGATGCTTAAGTTCACAGAAGGATGGAAACGAATTCCGCCTTTGTATGGTCCGATTGCTGAATTCATTTGGATTCTGTAACCTCTGTTCACTTGCGTGTTTCCAGCGTCATCAACCCAAACTACTCTGAACATGATTACACGCTCAGCTTCCACCATTCTTTCCAAAAGCATTTTGTTTTGGTATTTTTTATTTTCTTCGATAAAAGGAATTACGGTTTCCGCAACTTCTTTTACAGCCTGCATAAATTCAGGCTCATTAGGATTTCTCTTCGCAACTGCTTCAACAAAAGAGTGAATACTTTCTGTCATGATTATTAAGTTATTAACGTTTAAGAAAACGTTTTCGTTTGATGGTACAAAGATACATTATATAGGAATAATTAATATTAATTTTTAAAATTCTCAAAATTTTTATCCATTTGTTAAGAAATCGTAATCAATTCTATATTTACCATAGCGTTTTTAAGCCTTTTATGATATTTTTCGAAACAAAAAACTATTTTCTTTATTTTTTTTTTATAAGTGTTTTTTGTTTTTATATATTTGTGCCAAATTTCTTTAAAATCGGATTATGCGCAGACTTTATCTTTTCCTTTTAGTATTTGCTTTTGGTGGGCTAAATTCCGCTTATTCGCAAGGTTTTTCTCATGAGATTGGCGCAATAGTTGGCCCTGTAGCATTTCAATCTGATTATGGGGAACGTGGCGATGGCAGCACATTTACAGGAAACACAGGTTTTGCAATAGGAATTGTTCACTATTTGAACTTTTCTTATAATGCAGAATGTAATTGTTATGCAAAACAGAACTTTTTTAATGACCACTTTAAAGTAAGAACAGAGCTTTCTTACATTAAAGCTAAATTGCAACATAGAGGACAATGGGTTGATGAAAGCAAAACTTCTGTTACTGCTGAACAATTGAGAAATATGAGAGGAGAAGCTTCTATTATCAATGTAGGAATGCAGTTGGAATACTATCCTTTAAGCATTAGAGATTTTACAAATACAGTTGGAAGTTTCGCTCCATATCTTAGTGCTGGTGCTCAATTTAGCTCTTACAGCCCTGAAGCAACTTCAACAACCGGACCGCTTACGATTTTAAATACACCTGTTAAATACCGAAACGGATTTACAAACGAGGATGGAACTACATGGTCTGCAGTTGGTAGCGTTGGGACAAGATATAAACTTGGAGATTTTTCAGATTTGATGGTCGATTTAAGACTTCAATATTATTTCTCTGACTGGGTTGATGGATTAAGACCTGATCCAGATGTTTATACTGAAAACAAATCAAATGATTGGATGATTTGGTTTAACGTAGGTTATATTTATTACTTGAATTAATATTTTATCATAAAAAAATCCCGATTTGCGTCGGGATTTTTATTTATATAGAATTCAGATTCTTATTTCAAAGCTTGTTCTAAATCTGCAATAAGATCTTCTGCATCTTCAATTCCAACACTCAAGCGAACCAAGTCATCAGAAATTCCGATTTCTTTTCTCTTGTCTTCTGGAATTGAGGCGTGCGTCATCAAAGCCGGATGATTTGCCAAGGATTCAACACCTCCTAAAGATTCTGCCAAAGTAAATACTTTTAAATTCTCTAAAAATTTAATTGCATCTTCTTTTTTACCTGATTCAAAAGTAAATGAAACCATTCCTCCAAAACCATTTTTCATCTGCTTCTTAGCGATTTCATGAAATGGATGAGACTCTAATCCAGGATAAAAAACTGTTTTAATCTTCGGATGATTATTTAAATATGCTGTTACTTTTTCTCCGTTTTCACAATGTCTTTGTACTCTTAAGCTCAATGTTTTTATTCCTCTTAAAACCAAGAAAGAATCTTGTGGACCAAGAGTTGCTCCTGTTGCAAATTGCTGAAAATGCAACTGCTCTGCTAATTTTTCATCTTTTACGATCAAAGCTCCAGCAATAACGTCTGAGTGTCCACCAAGGTATTTTGTAGCCGAATGCATGACGATATCAGCTCCTAAATCTAAAGGTTTTTGAAGATATGGCGTTGCAAAAGTATTGTCAACTGCAAAAAGTATTTTTTTCTCCTTCGTAATTTTAGCGATAGCTTCAATATCAGCCAATTTCATCAACGGATTTGTTGGCGTTTCCACCCAAACCAATTTTGTATTTTCATTGATTAAAGACTTGAATTTCTCCAAATCATTCATGTCAACGAAGTGAAATTTGATGCCTGAATCTTTATAAATTCTTGTAAACATTCTATAAGTTCCGCCGTATAAATCATCCATCGCAATGATTTCATCACCCGCTTTGAAAGATCTTAAAACGCAATCTGTTGCTGCCAAACCTGAAGAAAAAGCCAAACCTTTAGTTCCGTTTTCGATGCTTGCAAGTGCATTTTCTAAAGCGGTTCTCGTCGGGTTAGCCGCTCTGCTGTATTCATAATCTCCAACTGGCACTCCAGGGCTTGTTTGTACAAATGTAGAAGTCTGATAAACCGGAGGCATGACAGCGCCCGTGCTTGGGTCATGATGCTGTCCTCCATGGATAACTTTGGTGTTAAATTTCATATAAATGATTATTTAAATATCAATATTTTGGACAAATTTACCTTTTAATTCCGAACTCAAAACGGTATCTTTATAAATAATTAACACCAAAGTCATGAAACGCATTCTATTATTTGTCGCAATATCATTCGCTTTTGCCAGCTGCCAAAAGGATAAAAAAGAAGAAAGCATAACCAAAACTCTTGAATTTCAAACGAAAACTTATGAGAAGAAAACCGCGCTTCCTTGCAATTCTGAACTTTGTGCTGAAGTGAAAATTTCTGTTCCTCAAGCATCGAATGTTCCAGTTGTGGCAGATAGCATTAATAAGAAAATTTTTAACACCGTTCGAGGCATCGTTTATTTTGGAGAGAAGCCTTATGACGGAAAAAATTACGAAGAAATCATGGCCTCTTTTATTGCTTCGTATGACCAAGTCAAGAAGAAATTTCCGGACGAAAGAGCGGGATGGGAAGCCAAAGTTGATGCAAAAATAGACTACACCTCAGAAAATCTGCTGAATATAAAACTGCACAATTATACCTATGCCGGAGGCGCACATGGCTATGAAGGAAACCGTTCGCTAATCTTTGACAAAAAAACCGGAAAGTCTCTCGAGCGAGCAGATTTCTTGAAAGATACTGTCAATTTTAAAATTATGGCCGAAAATAAATTCAGGGAAAAATATAAGGTTCCGGCAGGAAAACCTATCAATTCAACCGGATTGATGTTTATAAAAGATGTTTTTGAACTGCCACAAACGTTCTTTTTTACCAACAAAGGGCTGTTGCTGTATTACAATACGTATGAGGTCGCTACTTATGCTGACGGTCCAAAAGAGATTTTGATTCCTTATGCTGAAGCAGAAAAATATTTAAAAATTAAATAGTTTTCTCGTAAACTCCAAAGACATAGTCGCTTTGGTTGTTTTTTAGAAAATCATCCTCAAAGTCGAATAAATCCTGTAGAATTTTCTTCTTTTCAGGATTTTCTTGTACAAAGTGATGCGCAATTTCCTTTAAGGCACCAGCCAAAATATTGCCACCGTAAGATTTTTCCTCAATAATAGAAAAGTTTTTATGAATTGCCGGAAGAATATTAATAGAATCAACACATTCAGATGGATCAGCAATAATCATTCTCAAGATCCCTGATCCGTAATATTTGTTTTTCAACATTCTTGTCTTGTGCCTAATTCTATATTTTTTGTCAATTAATAAAATTGAGCGATTAATTTCTTTAATCTGGCTTTTTGGAAATTGCTGTCTTTTTGGCCCAACAAATTCGTTAATAATTAGTTTTCCTCCCAATTTCAAGCAAGGCTTAACTTTCTGCTCAACCAATTTTTCTATAGATTCAAAATGGTGCAAAGACTGGCTGAAGAAAACAATATCATAATAATTTTGCGTCAATTCATAACCATTGACATCCGTATTCAAGAATCTCATATTTGTCAGCCCTTTTTCTTCAGCATTTTTTTTGCCTATATCTAAGTTTGCTTGATTAATATCAACACATGTTATTTCAGAAAAATTAGCATAAGCTCCAAGTTCAATTTCATGTGCACATTCACCAGAACCAAGAGAAAGCAACTTCAAATTACTCTTATTCTCAAAGAATTTTTTCATGAAATAATCTTTATATTCAACATTTTCATCGTCGCAGATCATTTTACTCCAACGTTTTTGAACTGCAGGAATTATCCACCAATTTGAAGTTTCACTATAAGATTCATTAAAAGCACTTATCGCTCTAGAATTTTTATTAAAAGTAAATTTCGACAAAATAAAAGCATAGCCTCTCTGGGAAACTTTAGAATAAGTATCTAAAAAATCGTCAAGCGTGATTAATCTCATGAAATTCTTTTTGAGCTCCAAATATAATATATAATTCCATTATGGGAATACCAAGGGACGAATTCATAATTTTCATCAATAAAAAATACACATTTCAACTTAAATGGATTTTCTTTGTATCACATTTTTAAATTTCTTCGAATGAACAAAATATATTACTTGGCTTCGTGCGACACTTGCCGAAAAATTATAAAATCGCTTCCAAATATGGACAAATTAAAGTTTCACGACATTCGTGAAAATCCAATTAAGGAAGAAGAATTAGAAGAAATGTATAAGCTAGCCGGAAGTTATGAAAGGCTCTTTAGCAAAAAAGCACAACTTTATAAATCTTTAGGTTTGAAAGACAAAAACCTTCAAGAAGAAGATTTTAAAAAATATCTTTTAGAACATTACACCTTTTTAAGCCGTCCGGTTTTTATAATTGACAATAAAATCTACATTGGAAATAGCCAGCAAAATGTGCATGCTGTTTCATTGGTGTTGAAGTAAGTTTTCAGATTGCAGTTTTCAGATTACAGTAGGCAGAAAACAGCTGATTTCAGTTGCAGAATATCTGAAATCTTATCACAAAGCTTTCGGTCTGTAATCTGCCATCTAATATCTGTATTCTTAAAACGAACTCGATACTTTTTACTACATTTGTAGCTATTTAAATTTGAATATGATACAATCAATGACTGGTTTTGGCAAAGCTTCTTTGCAATTGCCAACCAAAAAAATTACTGTTGAAATAAAATCCCTAAACAGCAAAGGTTTAGATTTAAACGTAAGAACACCTTATGTTTATCGCGAAATGGAACTGGGATTACGAAATCAAATTGCCCAAAAATTAGAAAGAGGAAAAGTTGATTTTTCTTTATTTATAGAAATTACAGGCGAAGAAACGTCGTCAAAAATAAACGTTCCGATTGTTAGAGGTTACATCAATCAACTAAAACAAGTGGTGGACGGAGACGAAACTGAATTGCTGAAAATGGCAGTGAGAATGCCTGATGCGATGAAAACGGAGCGTGAAGAAATTGATGAAAACGAATGGAAAACCATTCAAGGTGTCATCGAAGAAGGCTTGAAAAATATTCAAGAATTTAGAGTTTCAGAAGGCGCCGCTTTAGAAAAAGAATTTCTTTTGAGAATCGGAAACATTTTGTCATTGATGAATGAAACCGTAGCTTTAGACAGCGAAAGAATCGAAACGGTGAAAACCAGATTAAAAACTGCCATCGAAGAATTGAGCGTGAATGTGGATGAAAATCGTTTTGAGCAAGAATTGATTTTCTATCTAGAAAAATACGATATTACCGAGGAAAAAGTACGTTTGGAAAACCACCTCAACTATTTCATCGAAACCATCGCAGGAACAGAAGCCAACGGAAGAAAACTAGGCTTTATCACCCAAGAAATCGGCAGAGAAATCAACACGATGGGTTCAAAATCCAATCACGCACAAATGCAGAAATTAGTCGTTCAGATGAAAGATGAATTGGAAAAAATCAAGGAACAGGTTTTAAACGTTCTGTAAAGCTTTAGGCCGTAAGCTTTAGGCTTTAGGCAAAACCGATTACAAGAAACCCACCTAGCTTAAAGCCTAAGGCTTAAAGCTTAAAGCAAAATATAATGAATAACGGAAAATTATTGGTTTTTTCAGCGCCATCTGGTTCCGGAAAAACTACGATTGTAAGATACCTTTTAGAACAGAAAGAATTGCATTTAGACTTCTCTATTTCAGCAACTTCACGCGAAAAAAGAGGCGAAGAAATCCACGGAAGAGATTACTATTTTTTGTCAATGGAAGAATTCCAGAAAAAAATTGACAACAATGAATTTGTGGAATATGAAGAAGTTTATAAAGACAATTTTTATGGAACGCTGAAAAGCGAGCTGGAGAGAATCTGGGCTTTAGGAAAACACGTTATTTTTGACATTGACGTTATCGGTGGACTGAAAATTAAGGAGCAATTTCCGAAGGAAACTTTGGCAATTTTCGTGAGTCCGCCATCTGTGGAAGAATTGGAAAGAAGACTTCGTTTTCGCCAAACAGAAACCGATGAAAAAATTGCAATGCGATTAGCAAAAGCTGAAGTTGAAATCGCAAAATCTTCTGAATTTGATGTAGTTCTAAAAAATTACGACTTGGAAATCGCGAAAAACGATGCTTATAAATTGGTTTACGACTATCTAAAAATGATATAAAAGCTACTGAGATGCTGAGGCACAAGGCACTGAGAATCGCCTTTGAACTTAGCAACTTAGCGCCTTAGCAACTCAAAAAATGAAAGTAGGATTATATTTCGGAACCTTCAACCCCATTCACGTCGGGCATTTGATTATCGCCAACCACATGGCTGAGTTTTCAGATTTAGAGCAAGTCTGGATGGTTGTCACGCCGCACAATCCTTTGAAGAAAAAAAACACTTTGCTGGAGGATCATCATCGTCTTCAGATGGTTTTTTTGGCTACGGAAGATTATCCGAAACTGAAGCCTTCTGATATTGAATTTAAATTGCCTCAGCCGAATTATACGGTAAATACTTTAGCTTACCTGCAAGAAAAATTTCCAGAAAATGATTTTTCATTGATTATGGGCGAAGACAATCTGAATTCGTTTCACAAGTGGAAAAATTATGAAGTTATTCTTGAAAACCATGAGATTTATGTGTATCCGAGGATCTCTACAGAAATCATAAGTCCTCAGTTTGAAAACCATCCTAAGATTCACATTATTGATGCGCCGATTGTGGAAATTTCTTCGACAAAAATCCGCGAAAGTATTAAGTTAGGGAAGAATGTAAAGCCTTTGCTTCCTGAGAATGTTTGGGATTATATTGATCATAATTTATTTTACAAAAAATAAAAAAAATGAGCCAAATTTTAAGACAGCAAATCGAGAAAATAACACCGCTTTCTGACGAGGAATTTGACTATATCCTTACTCATTTTACAGCAAAAAAATTCAAGAAACACCAATTTTTGATTCAAGAAGGCAATGACGTCCCAAACGATTTTTTTGTTTTAAATGGCTGTCTGAAGTCTTATCACACAAGCTCTGACGGAAAAGAACACATTCTCCAATTCGGACTTCAAGATTGGTGGATTTGCGATTTTAATGCTTATTTCAACCAAACAAAAGCTACTTTAAATGTTGATTGTGTTGAAGACACCGAAGTACTTTGCCTCTCGTTGTACAATCGCGAGAAATTGTGTTCCGAAATGCACAAAATCGAACATTTTTTCCGAAGAAAATCTAATGCTGGTTACGTCGCTTTACAGCAAAGGATTTTGTCGATGCTGAACAATAATCCGCAGGAACGTTATCAGCAATTGTTAGAATTAAATCCGATTTTATTCCAAAAAGTTCCTAAAAAACTGATTGCTTCTTATTTAGGAGTTTCCCGTGAAACCTTGAGTCGATTTGGTTCTTGATGAAAAAGTGATTTTCGTCACACCAAAATGGTGACTTCCCTCATCGTCAGAAAATCTTCTTCTGCCGAACTTTGTCCTATCAAATTTTAAACACAATTCTTTATGAAAAAATTACTCACATCAGGTTTTATAGCGCTTGCATTTTTTGCAGTCGCTTTAAATCCTGAAACAGGAAATGCACAAACTAAAAAATCTAAAAAGATGGAAAAGAAAATCTTATTCGTAGTTTCAAGCCACGATAAAAAAGGAGAAACTGGAGAAAAAACAGGTTATTATTTAGGCGAAGTTTCCCATGCTTGGGAAGTTTTGAAAGACAATTACACAATTGATTTTGTAAGTCCGAAAGGTAGAAAACCTCCTGTTGACGGTTTTGATTTAAGCGATCCAATCAACAAAAAATTCTGGGAAGATGTGGTTTATCACAACAAAATTGACAATTCGATGAAACCTTCAGAAGTAAATCCAAATGATTATGTTGCGATATATTATGCTGGAGGTCACGGAGCGATGTGGGATTTTGCAGATAATGTTGAAATCGCTAAAATTGCAACAGCTATTTACGAAAAAAATGGCGTTGTTGGTGCTGTTTGTCACGGTCCCGCTGGTTTGGTGAACATCAAATTAAGCAACGGGAAATATTTAGTTGACGGCAAAAAAGTAAACGCTTTTACCAATGAAGAGGAAGTTGCTGTGAAATTGGAAAAAGTGGTTCCGTTTGCTTTGGAAACAAAATTGATCGAGCGCGGTGCCAAATTTGAGAAATCAGGTTTGTGGCAAGAACATGTTACCGTTGACGGAAGATTAATTACTGGTCAAAATCCGCAGTCTGCTAAAGGTGTTGGCGAAGCGATTTTGAAAGAATTGAAATCTTTGAAAAAACAAATCAAACCTTAATTGGCAGAACTCTTAACACACCTTTACCACTCGTGAAATAGTGTGTTTCGTAATTTTGCCTCAAATTTAATTACTATGCTAAACTTCGAATTATACAATCCTACCAACTTGGTTTTTGGTAAAGGACAAATCGCAAAAATTTCCTCGTTAATCCCAAAAGATGCTAAAGTTCTGATCACCTTTGGTGGCGGAAGCATTTTTAAAAATGGCGTTTACGACCAAGTTATCAAAGCGCTTCATGGTTTTGACGTGACTGAATTTGGTGGTATCGAGCCAAATCCGAGATATGAAACTTTGATGAAAGCGGTGGAAATCATCCGTGAGAAGAAATTGGATTTTATTCTTGCCGTTGGCGGAGGTTCTGTGATTGACGGAACAAAATTTATTTCGGCAGCTGTGAATTTTGACGGAAATCCGATGGATATTTTGCACAAGAGAATTCGTGTTGAAAATAATGCGGTTCCGTTTGGGACGGTTTTGACTTTGCCGGCGACGGCAAGCGAGATGAATTCTGGCGGCGTAATTACGATCAATGAAACGCAAGAAAAATTGTCTTTTGGAGGTCCGGCAGTTTTTCCGCAGTTTTCAATTTGTGATCCGCAGGTGGTTTCTTCGTTGCCAAAAAGACAAATCCAGAACGGAATTGTGGATGCTTTCACGCACGTTTTTGAGCAATATTTGACGTATCCGCATGATGCTTTGTTGCAGGACAGAATTTCTGAAGGAATTTTGCAGACTTTGATTGAAGTTGGCCCAAAAGTGGTTGAAAATCCGACGGATTATAAATTGGCATCCAATTTTATGTGGAGTTGTACGATGGCTTTGAACGGTTTGATTCAAAAAGGAGTTCCGACGGATTGGGCAACGCACATGATTGGCCACGAATTGACAGCTTTGTTTGAGATTGATCATGCAAGAACTTTGGCGATTATCGGTCCGAATTTATATCGTGTGATGTTTGAAACCAAGAAAGAAAAATTGGCGCAATATGGAAAACGTGTTTGGAATGTTGCTGACGGAAGCATTGATGAAATGGCAAACCAAGCGATTGAAAAAACGGTTGAATTTTTCCACATAATGGGAATGCAGACGAAGCTTTCTGAATATACGCAGGACTTTGAAAACACGGCTGATTTCGTTGTAAAACGTTTTGAAGAAAGAGGTTGGAAAGCTTTGGGCGAAAAACAGAATATTACTTTGGAGAGAGTTAAGGAAATTGTAGAAATGAGTTATTAAACTTTTTAGATTCTTTATTACCGCAGATTCGCAGATTTCGATTTGTGAATCTGCGGTTTTTTTTGCGCAATTTTGTCACGCAATGATTCAGAAGTTAAAAAGAAGCCTGAAGTTTTTAATCTAGCCCTGATGCTCGCAAATATCCTTTTATTCTGGGGTTCAGAATAAAAGATATTGCGAAGCAGCAGGAAAATGGTTCAAAAAATTTACTTTCGTGTTGCTCAAAATAAAAAAACTGAGCGTTTTTAAAATCAAAAGGCACTCCTGAATAAATTTCAAGAGTGCCTTTTTCAAAACACCAAAAACAAATTTTAACTAACTTGATAATACTATCTAACTTTATTATCAATGGGTAATTGTATAACGTAATCTAACCAACTCATAGATATTAACGACAGATATTATTTTGCATTGTGTTGAAAATCATAATTTTAAGTTAAAAATAAAATTACGGATATTCAAGTGGGTTTTTAATTTTCTTTTACGGCTATTTTGAGTATTTTTGGGCAAACAAAGAACAAAAGAAATGAGTCACCAACCTAAATTTGCTGTAATTGGCGGAGGAAGCTGGGCAACAGCGATTGCAAAAATGCTTTGCGTCAACCTTACAGAAATTGCCTGGTATATGAGAAATGAGAGCGCGATCGCTCATATTCAGGAGTTAAAACACAATCCGAATTATTTAAGTTCTGTCGAATTTGACACTAAAAAACTAAAATTAACCAGCAATATCAACGAAGCCGTTGCTTATGCTGATTATATAATTTTTGCGATTCCGTCTGCTTTTTTGAGCGGGGAATTGGAAAATCTTACGGAAAGCCTTGACGGAAAAATTATTTTTTCTGCGATAAAAGGAATTGTTCCGGAAACTAGCCTGATTGTGGGCGAACATTTTCATGAGAAATATGATATTCCGTATGATAATATTGGCGTGATTACGGGTCCGTGCCATGCGGAAGAAGTGGCGATGGAACGTCTTTCGTATTTGACAATTGCTTGTGGCGATGCGGACAAAGCTACGATTGTTGCTACTAATTTAAGCGGGAATTATATCAAAGCAAAGATTTCTGACGACATTATCGGAACGGAATATGCGGCGATGCTGAAAAATATTTATGCGATTGCTGCAGGAATGGCGCACGGACTTGGCTATGGCGATAATTTCCAAGCTTTATTGATGAGCAATGCGATTCGTGAAATGAAGAAATTCATCAGAAAAGTGCATAAAATGAAGCGAAATATCAATGATTCCGCTTACTTGGGCGATTTATTGGTTACTGGATATTCTGTATTTTCTAGAAATAGAATGTTCGGAAATATGATTGGAAAAGGCTACACCGTGAAATCTGCCATGATGGAAATGAGCATGGTTGCCGAAGGTTATTATGCGACAAACAGCGCTCATAAATTGAACGAAGATTTGGGTGCGAAAACGCCGATTATCAACGCCGTTTATAGTATTTTATACGAAGGAAAAGAGCCGAAAAAAGTGTTCAAAAAATTGACCGAAAAACTTAATTAATTTATAGCTGATGCAAAATCTTCCCGTTGACCATTTGATTAACCATCCCGGAATTCTGGGTGGATTCTCAATTTTAATTATCATTATGTTGCTTTTGGATTTGGGTGTTTTCAACAAAAATAGCCATGTAGTTTCTAACAAAGAAGCTGCAATTTGGTCAATTGTTTGGATTTCATTGGCAATGGGATTCAGCGGCGTGATTTATTATTTGATGGGAATTGAGCAATTTACTCAGTTTCAGTCAGCTTATTGGATTGAAAAAGCACTTTCTGTCGATAATTTATTCGTATTCATTTTAGTTTTTGGATTTTTCAATGTTCCTAAACACTTGCACCACAAGGTTTTATTTTGGGGAATTATCGGAGCTTTGGTTTTCAGGGCGATATTTATTTTCACCGGAGTGGAACTTATCAATATGACTTATTTGCCTGAAATGGAAGTTTTTGGTCATTTAGTCAAAATCAATGTCATCTTATCAATCTTCGGATTTTTCTTGATTTATGCTGGAATAAAGTCTTGGTTTTCTTCGGATGACGATGATGAAAATAAAGATTTTACGAAAAGTCCCGGAGCGAGAATCGTACATAAATTTTTCAAAGTCAGCGATAATTATGACGGTGATAAATTCTTCACGGTAAAAAACGGCGTAAAAATGGCAACACCTTTATTGGTAGTTGTCGGCGTAATTGAAATGACGGATTTGATTTTTGCTGTGGATTCGATTCCGGCAATTTTTGCCATTGCGCCAAACGATCCTTTTATACTTTATACTTCGAATATTTTTGCGATTTTAGGCTTGAGGGCTTTGTATTTCTTGCTTGCCAATTTCATGTATATGTTCAGCCGATTGAAATTTGGATTGGCAATAATCTTGGCTTTTATAGGTGTAAAAATGCTTATCGGTCCGTTTTATCATATTTCGTCACCAGCTTCATTAATGGTCGTTGGAAGCGTTTTAGTCTTGTCTGTAATTGCTTCTTTAGCATTTCCTGTGAAAGAACATAAAAACTAATTATTATGAGCGAAAGATGGAAATATCAGCTTAAAGTCGGATTGCCTTGGGGAATTTTTATGTCAATTGTCATGGTTTTCTTTGGCGTAAGCGACAAACCTTTTATGGAACAAATTCAATCTGGATTTTTCTATTTCCAAATGGCTTGCTTCTTAATTGTCGGCGTTTTTGTCTTAGGATATTCGAGCTGGAAATCTAAAATCAGAAGAGAAGGGAGAAAGTAATTACCTTACAATCACTCCATCTTGAAAAATAATCGGCACTTCTTCCACGTTATTTTCATTAATCGAATTTGCTTTGAGGATGAAATTCTTGTCGTAAAGCGTATTTCCGATAAAGAAAGTAACCATAAATTCATTGTTCAAAGTCAAAACATCATCTTGAATCAATTCGATTTTCACGGTTGAAACAGGCGGAATTTCCACAAAAGCATGACGAAGCAAAGACGTTTTCTTCATTTCTCCATCAATCATTCCAGAAGCTTTAGACACGACCATAACGCCGTCTAATTGGAAATCACTGTCATTTATTAAATGCGCATACCAAGTTTTCTGCATAAAATCATCGTTCCATTCTTGGATTGCTGCGACGAAAATATTTTCTACTGTTGGGATAATAATATCTTTTTTCATAAGTAAGTTGTAAAGTTAGAAAGTCATAAAGTCGAAAGCCTTTCAACTTTGAGACTTTCGACTTTATGACTTTTGACTAAATATTAAATACTAGATTTGAATTGTTCCAAGAAACGAATATCATTTTCATAAAACATTCTGATGTCGCCAATTTGGTGCAGCAACATTGCGATTCTTTCTACTCCCATTCCGAAGGCAAAACCTGTGAATTCGTCTGGATTGATGCCGCAGTTTTTCAAAACATTTGGATCTACCATTCCGCAACCGCCGATTTCCAACCAGCCGGTTCCTTTGGTAATTCTGTAATCAGTTTCGGTTTTTAACCCCCAATAGATATCGATTTCCGCGCTTGGTTCCGTAAACGGAAAGTACGACGGACGAAGACGGATTTTCGACTTCCCGAACATTTCTTTGGTAAAATATAAAAGTGTCTGCTTTAAGTCGGCAAACGAAACATCTTTGTCAATATACAAACCTTCCACTTGATGGAAAATACAGTGAGAACGCGACGAAACAGCTTCATTTCTGAAAACTCTTCCTGGAGAAATCGTTCTGATTGGCGGTTTGTTTTCCTCCATATAACGCACTTGAACTGACGATGTGTGGGTTCTTAAAAGCACGTCTGGATTGGTTTGGA
>Ga0247809_1000007_pt1 | contig 210498 bp, 186 predicted proteins | sample UWRJL104311B1_FD_180951 | JGI IMG/M metagenome (GOLD analysis project Ga0247809, IMG submission 180951) | Plant litter microbial communities from Arlington Agricultural Research Station in Wisconsin, United States - UWRJ-L104-311B-1 | ecosystem: Environmental > Terrestrial > Plant litter >... | reverse complement strand
CAAAAATTCCACCCATTAAACAAACCGCAATTGTTCCGGCAGTTCAACTGGACTCCAATAATGAGGAGAATTCTTATTTGATGACAGAGACTTTAGCAAGGGTATATTTAGAACAAAAAAAATACACAAAAGCGATACAAGCTTATGAAATATTAATTTTGAAATATCCAGAAAAAATTAGTTTCTTTGCAGACCGTATTTCGGATATAAAGATTTTACAACAAAATAACAATAACAATTAATACAATGAGCACATTTTCAATTTTTTTAGTTTTAATCACAATAGTTTGTTTTCTATTGATCATAGTAATCATGGTGCAAAATCCTAAAGGAGGCGGATTATCGTCTACAATTAGTGGAACTCAAATGTTAGGTGGAGTACAAAAAACAACTGACTTTTTAGACAAAAGTACCTGGACACTGGCTACTATCCTGATTGCTTTAATTTTGCTTTCAAGCTTGAGTTTTACAGGATCTCTAAGTGATACTGATTCTAAACTTATTGAAAAATCAGAAGCTCCTGCATCTGCAGCACCGGCAACTCCGGCTCCAGCAACACCTGCTCCGGCAACTCCAGCAGCTAAATAAAAAATTTAAATATAAAATGAAATGCCAGCCTGTCAAAGCTGGCATTTTTTTTAGGAAAAAATGTCAGTTAAAACAGCATGGCACAATTTCTGAAAGCTAAATAGAGCATTAAAAAACGTATAACTATAATAATATAAAATCATGGCCTTAAACATTAAACCGCTTTCAGATCGCGTACTTATTGAACCTGTTGCTGCTGAAACCAAAACTGCTTCAGGGATTTTTATTCCGGATACTGCCAAAGAAAAACCACAAAAAGGAACTGTAGTGGCAGTAGGAAACGGATCTAAAGACCATACTATGACCGTAAAAGTTGGCGACACTGTTCTTTATGGTAAATATGCCGGAACAGAATTAAAACTGGAAGGAACTGATTATTTGATCATGCGTGAGGATGATATCTTAGCGATAATCTAGATCGCTATAGGCTGTAAGCTGTAGCCTTTCCAAAAAAAGCTTAAAGCATATTGCCTAAAGCTTAAAGCAAAAAATAAATGAGAGATTTTAAAAAATATGATATTTGGCAGCTAAGTCATTCTTTTACTTTAGAAATCTATAAAATAACTTCTTTATTTCCTAAAGAAGAATTGTATGGATTAACAAGTCAGATAAGAAGAGCCTCTTCATCAATTCCAACTAATATTAGCGAGGGATGTGGAAGAAACAGCGACAAAGAATTCAATCAATTTCTCAATATAGCTTTGGGTTCTGCCAACCAAACAGAATATCTTTTGATTTTAGCGAAAGATTTGCAATATCTGAACAATGAAATTGCAGAGAATCAAATAGAAAAAATCAACAGCATAAAAAGCAAAATTTACAAATTAAAACAAATACTAGTTCAGCAATAGGCTGTAAGCAATAAGCTATAGGCTTCAACAAAATACAAAGCTTACCGCCTTAAGCATAGCGCAAACAAAAAAATTATTAATCAAGCAGTAGAAAAAAGCTTAAAGCTTAAAGCCTACTGCATAAAGCAAACAAAAAAATGGCAAAAGATATAAAATTTGATATTGAAGCACGTGATGGTTTAAAACGTGGTGTTGATGCATTAGCAAATGCTGTAAAAGTAACGCTTGGACCAAAAGGTCGTAATGTAATTATCGGAAAATCATTTGGTGGACCAACCGTTACTAAAGATGGTGTTTCGGTTGCAAAAGAAATCGAATTAAAAGACCCATTAGAAAATATGGGCGCGCAAATGGTTAAAGAAGTTGCTTCTAAAACCAATGATTTAGCGGGAGACGGAACTACAACTGCTACAGTTTTAGCTCAGGCAATCGTAAAAGAAGGTTTAAAAAACGTTGCTGCAGGTGCAAATCCAATGGATTTAAAACGTGGTATCGATAAAGCTGTTGAAGCTATCGTTGCTGACTTGGCTAAACAAGCTAAAGTTGTTGGAAGCGATTCTGATAAAATCAAACAAATTGCTTCTATCTCCGCAAATAACGATGAAGTTATTGGTGAATTAATCGCTACAGCTTTTGCAAAAGTGGGTAAAGAAGGAGTTATTACTGTTGAAGAAGCTAAAGGAACTGACACTTTCGTGGATGTTGTTGAAGGTATGCAGTTTGACAGAGGATATCTTTCTCCTTACTTCGTAACAAACCCAGAGAAAATGGAAGTTGAATTAGACTCTCCATACATCTTATTATACGACAAAAAAGTATCTTCTTTAAAAGAGTTACTTCCGGTTTTGGAGCCAGTTGCTCAATCAGGAAAACCATTATTGATTATTGCTGAAGATGTTGACGGAGAAGCTCTTTCAACTCTTGTAGTAAATAAATTAAGAGGTGCTCTTAAAATTGCTGCTGTAAAAGCTCCTGGTTTTGGAGACAGAAGAAAAGCAATGTTAGAAGATATCGCTATCTTAACTGGTGGAACTGTAATTTCTGAAGAAAGAGGTTATACATTAGAAAACACTACTATCGAAATGCTAGGAACTGCAAAAAGAGTTTCTATCGATAAAGACAACACTACAATTGTAAGTGGTGCCGGTGAAGCTGATATCATTAAAAACAGAGTAAATCAAATTAAAGGTCAGATGGAAACTACTACATCTGATTATGATAAAGAAAAATTGCAAGAGCGTTTGGCTAAATTAGCCGGTGGTGTTGCCGTTCTTTATGTTGGTGCTGCTTCTGAAGTGGAGATGAAAGAGAAAAAAGACAGAGTTGACGATGCTTTACACGCTACTCGTGCTGCTGTTGAAGAAGGAATTGTTGCGGGTGGTGGTGTTGCTTTATTAAGAGCAAAAGCTGCTTTAGCTGAACTTAAAGCTGATAATGCTGATGAAGCAACCGGAATTCAGATTGTAGCTCGTGCAGTTGAATCTCCATTAAGAACAATTGTTGAAAACGCTGGTCTTGAAGGTTCAGTTGTTGTTGCAAAAGTTTCTGAAGGTTCAGGTGATTTTGGATACAATGCAAAAACTGACGAATATGTGGATATGCTTGCTGCGGGAATTATTGATCCTAAAAAAGTAACTCGTGTAGCTCTTGAAAACGCTGCATCTGTTTCCGGAATGATCTTAACTACAGAATGTGCATTAATTGATATTAAAGAAGAAAACGGAGGCGGAATGCCAATGGGTGGCGGTATGCCAGGAATGATGTAATCATTCTAACTTCTTAAAATTAAAACGCCAGATTTATGTCTGGCGTTTTTTTGTTGCCACAGATTTCACAGATTAAAAAGATTATTTTAACCACAAATTCCGCAAATTTTCGCAAATTTTTTTTCAAAGATTGTGCTCAAAGTATTTGTTAAAATTGTGTAATTTGTGGTAACTTTTTTTTAGCCAAAGATTAAAGATTTTTTTTTTACAATTTATTTAATCCTGTAATGTGTGGCGATTTTTATCAGACAAAAAATTCGCGAAAATTCGTGAAATTCGTGGCAAACTTTTACTTAGTTTAACGTTCTGTTTTTCTTTTAAAAATCGGTTATTGGTATCTTTGCGGTTCTATTAAAATTGCACAATGAGAAAATTCATTACCCAAGTCTTATCTGTTACTTTCTTACTTCTTTCCACTTTTTCTTATTCTCAATCCAATAAAGACACTTATGTTGTTCTTGTTTCTATGGACGGATTTCTTTGGGATTATGAAAAACAATTCAACCTCCCAAATCTAAAACAAATTGCAAAAGAAGGTGCTCATGCAAAGTCGATGAAACCTTCGTATCCGAGTAAAACTTTTCCAAATCATTACTCTATCGTAACAGGACTTTATCCGGATCATCACGGAATCATCAATAATGTTTTTTACGATTCAGCATTAAACGAATCATTTTCATTATCCTCGAATGCAAAAAATGATTCGAAATTTTATGGCGGAAATCCGATTTGGAATGTAGCGGAACAACAAGGTGTAAAAACAGCTTCTTTTTTCTGGCCGGGTTCTGATCTGGATAAACGAAGACCAAGTTATTATAAAAATTACGATAGCAAAATTCCATATGAAGCCAGAATTGACACGGTTCTAAAATGGCTACAGCTTCCTGAAAAACAGCGTCCGCATTTGGTTACTTTGTATTTCGACGAACCGGATCATACGGGACATAATTTTGGTCCGCTTTCTCCTGAAAATAAAAAAATGGTCATTAAAATGGATTCAATTATGGGAGAATTATCCCGAAGATTAGATCAGTTAGCCATAGGTAAACAAATTAATTTAATCATTGTTTCAGATCACGGAATGACCGACATCAGCAATAATAAAAAAGTTGCCATTTTGGACTACTTAAAGCCGGAATGGCTGGGCTATAAAGAGGTAATTAATCCTATTATGAGTTTGGAATCAAAACCCGGATTTCAGGATTCTATTGCCAAAGCTTTAAAAAAAGTACCACATATTAAATTCTGGAAATCTAGTGAAGTTCCGAAACGATTGCATTACGGCACCAATCCGCGTGTGCATGATTTTGTTATTGAAGCGAAAAAAGGATATAGCTTAGTGAGTAAAGAAAGTACACATATAAAAGGCGGAACGCATGGTTACGATAATAACGAAAAAGACATGCACGCTATTTTTTATGCAAAAGGTCCTGCTTTTAAAATAAACAAAGAAGTCAAAACCTTTGAAAATGTATCGGTTTATCCTTTAATAGCCCATATTTTAGGCCTGAAAATTGACGAGGTTGACGGAAAATTCAGCGAAGTTCAGAATATGCTGAATGATAATTAAATTAGAAAATGTGCCAATTAAATAATTAGATAATGCTACAGATCGCGTTTAATCATTATCTAATTATCTAATAGACTAATTGACACATTAACTTAAAACCCCGTTGAAACAGAAACTGATTTCCATTGCTCCAGTTCTTTTTGAACCTCTGCAATTTTTACATTAGCCATATTATAAGCATCTTCTCCCACAAATAAATGCAACGCAGGATTTTCTTCCTCGCTCATTTTTATTAAAGCGGTTGCAAATTTTTCAGGATCTCCCGGCTGATTTTCGTTGATACTGTCTTTGTGTGCGACTTCAGATTCTCTAACAGATTTGTATTCTGCATTTGGATTCTCAGGCAATAATAAAGAACTGTCTTTTAAGAAATCGGTTCTGAAATAACCCGGATAAACCAACGTAACCTTCACGCCAAACTCCTTTACTTCAGCAGCCAGAGATTCAGTTAAACCTGCAACTGCAAATTTTGTAGAGCAGTAAATTCCCCAACCCGGAAAACCTCCGTTATAACCTCCAATTGAAGCAATATTAAAAATATGTCCTGATTTATTGGTACGCATGTAAGGCATTGTATTCCTGATTACATTCAATAACCCAAAAACATTTACTTCATAGTTTTTTCTGGATTCTGCATCTGTTAATTCTTCTAATGCTCCTAACAAGCCATAACCTGCGTTGTTTACCAAAACATCAATCGTTTTAAAATGACTTACTGCCGTCTCAATAGCCTTTTTAACGCTTTGCTCGTTTGTTAAATCCATTTCTAAAGGAAGAAAATTTGCAGACGGATTTCCTAATGCTTTAACCAAAGATTCTTCACTTCTTGAGGTTGCCGCTACTTTTTTTCCTTCAGCCAATAATTTTTTAGCCAATTCTAATCCAAGTCCTTTTGAAGCACCTGTGATAAACCAAACTTTGTTATTTTCCATGATCTTATTTTTTACATTTAATATTATGGTACAAAGGTATGAGCGAACTATTTGCTAAATATTAAAGCAATCAAATGAGAAGTTACGAAAATCAAACAATTTCAGTCAAACGATAGTTTTTTGGCGAAACCTGAACATTTTTCTTGAAGAAATTAATAAAATGAGATAATTCTTCGAAGCCAAAACACCATGCAATTTCATTAATATTCCAATTGGTTTGCTTTAATAAAATCATCGCTTCCTGAATAATTCTTTCAGAAATAATTTGAGAAGTTGTTTTTCCGGTGGTTTCTTTTAACGCTTTGTTTAAATGATTTACATGCACATTCAACTGACTTGCAAATTCGGATGGCGAACGAAAAAAGATTTGTTGCGATATCGATTCTATTGGGAATTGTCGTTCCAGTAATTCCAAAAACAAAGAAGAAACCCGAATTGTTGCATTCGATTTACTGTATAATGAAGTAGTTACAGTTTGTGTTTTCAAAGCAAGGTGAATAATTTCAAAAACCAGATTTCGGAGAACATCATATTTAAAGGCGTAATCAGAATTGATTTCATCAAACATTTTTAAATAAACGGTTTTTAAAGATGCTGCCAATTCCATAGAAATTGGAACAATCGGATTTCCGCCGGGCTGGAACAAAGGATATTCTTTTAAATTCCCAAACTGACTAAAGAATGCTTCAGTAAAAATGCAGAAAAAGCCGGTTTGATTTTCATCGATATGTTCCCAGCTGTAAGGAATTTGAGGGTTGGCAAAAAACAGAGCCTGATCTTCAATCGAAACTACTTTATCCGCATAATGAACCTTGTTTTTTCCTATAATCAAACTTATTTTATAAAAGTCTTTTCTTGTATAAGGCAATGGATTACAAGTACTTCCAACATAATCATCCAACTTAAAAACATTAAAATGACCAATTCCTTTTTTAAGATTTTCGGGTATTCCGTTGATTTTAGTGGTGTAAAAATCTTCTAAAGTTTCTGTTAGTTTCATTTGACAAAGTTACGAAAATCAAACTAATTAGATAATGTGCCAATTTGATAATTAGATAATTCTATCGATTATGCTTAATCATTATCTAATTATCAAATTGGTACATTGACACATTAAGAAACCACTTTGTACGTAGGATCTTCAATAACATTCACATTAATTACACCGTCAGCATTTTTAAGAAGGATTCTGCAATCGGCACTGAGGTGTTTCAGTTCGATTGTTTTATTTAACTGACTGTACTTTTTGGTTAAATTATTCAGGGCTTCAATAGCCGACATATCGGCAACTCGGCTTTCCTTAAAATCAATAACAACATGATTTGGATCATTTTGAATGTCAAATTTTTCCATAAAAGCAGTGATAGAACCAAAAAATAAAGGTCCATAAATTTCATAATGTTTAATTCCTTCTTCATCTATAAAATGTCTTGCACGAATTCTTTTGGCACTTTCCCAGGCAAAAACCAAAGCTGAAATTATCACACCAATTAAAACTGCCAGGGCGAGATTATGCAATAGAATTGTAATTACGGCAACCAGAATTCCAACAAAAATATCGTGTCTCGGCATTTTATTAATCACTTTAAAACTTGCCCATTCAAAAGTAGTAATCGCTACCATCATCATCACGCCGACCAAAGCTGCCATTGGTAATTTTCCAATAACGGGAGCTCCAAAAAGTATAATGGCTAAAATAGTAAGAGCTGCAATAATTCCGGACAGTCTTGCCCTTGAACCTGCACCAAGATTAACTAACGTCTGTGCAATCATAGGACATCCGCCCATTCCGTAAAAGAAACCATTTAAAATATTAGAACTTCCTTGTGCAATACATTCCCGATTGCTGTTTCCTCTTGTTCCGGTAATTTCATCGACTAAATTCAGCGTCAGCAAACCTTCGGTTAAACCAACAGCCGCTACAATTACGGAATATGGAAATATAATTTTAAAAGTCTCAAAAGAAATGGGAATATTCGGAATATGAAATGGAGGAAATCCACCCTGAACTGAGGCAATATCTTCTACCGTTTTAGTTTCAATATTAAACACAATTACTAATGCAAAAACAACCATTATTGCCACTAAAGAAGCCGGAACTGCTTTTGTAATTTTAGGAAAAACCAAAACAATAGAAACTGTCAAAGCAACCAAACCTAACATAATATATAAAGGCGTTCCCTGTAACCACGAAACCTGACCATTAATTATGGTTTTAAACTGCTCCAACTGCGACATGAAAATCACTACCGCCAGTCCGTTTACAAAACCAAACATAACGGGCTGTGGTACCAATCTAATAAATTTTCCGAGTTTAAAAAGCCCGATGCAGATTTGCACTATTCCGCCTAAAGCGACTGCAGCAAAAACATATTCGATTCCGTGCGATTTCATTAATGCGATCAAAACGATCACGGTTGCTCCTGCTCCTCCGGAAATCATTCCGGGTCTTCCGCCAAAAATAGCTGTAACCAATCCGGCAATAAATGCAGCATATAAACCGACCAAAGGCGGAAATCCTGCCAAAATAGCAAACGACAAAGATTCAGGAATCATCGTCATGGCAACCGTTAAACCAGCTAAAATTTCGTTTTTATAATTGACTTTCTGAGTGAAATCGAAGAGTTGGAAGGCTTTTTTCATAGAGCACAAATTTAGAAAAATAATATAACGTAAGTAAAACATTTCCTAACATCACTTAACTCATTATTTTTTTGTCTTTTGCACTAAAACAGATAACTACTCGTTACTTCTATTTTGTTTATATCTGCACTTGTTGAGAATAAATATTTATATCATTATGGTTTTCCGTAAAGTAGGGAACTGTGGAATAGGGATATTTGTTTCGATGATGGAGTTCAATAACATAAAAACATTATAAATTATGGAAGCAGATCTAAGACTAAAATTGGAGCAATTACATCAAAGAGTTGATTCCTTAAAAGATCAGATCAATACGGAGGAAGCGACTAAAAATGCGTTTGTAATGCCCTTTATTCAGATTTTAGGATTTGACATTTTTAATCCTACTGAAGTTATTCCGGAATTTATATGTGATATTGGAACCAAAAAAGGAGAGAAAATAGATTATGTAATCAAAAAAGATGGCGAACCCATTTTAATTATTGAATGCAAACACTGGAAAGAAAAAGCAGATGCACATAATTCACAACTTCACCGATATTATCATGTTTCAAAATCACGCTTTGGTGTTTTAACCAACGGTCACACTTATAATTTTTATGCCGATTTGGAAAAACCAAACATCATGGATGAAAAGCCATTTTTTACTTTGGATTTGGCTAACATTTCAGATTCCAGTTTAAAAATACTTGAGAATTTCACCAAACAGAGTTATAATTTAGAAAACATTTTAGATTCTGCGGAAGCCTTAAAATACATAAAAGCAATTCGAAATGAATTTGAAATAGAATTACAAAACCCTTCTGATGAAATAGTAAAACTTCTGGTAAATAGATTTTTCAACAAACCTTTAACTGCAACAAGGTTGATTGCTTTTAAAGAATATACAAAAAAAGCATTTTCAAATTCTATAAATGAATCAATAAATTTCAGGCTTAAAAATGCATTAAATATTAATGAAACTATTCCATCTAAAGAGAAAACTAAAATATCATCTGTAGATGAAGATGTCGAAGCTCCAAAATTTATAACTACGGAAGAAGAAATTGAAGGTTCACAGATTATTAAGGCAATATTGAGAGAATCAATTCCGGCAAACAGAATCTTTTTTAGAGATACACAATCGTATTTCGGAATTCTATTGGATGACAATAATAGAAAACCACTCTGCAGATTACACTTTAATTCTTCGAATAAATATGTTGAATTATTTCATAATGGAAAGGATAATGGCGAGAAACAACCTCTGCAAAGTCTTGATGATATTTATAAATTTAAACAGGAATTGCTCTCTACGATAAAAAATTATGAATAGAATGCCTTTTAAAAAGCTACTACTCCTGTTATATTAATTTTTGGAAATTGAATATTTAATTAAATTTAATGTCTATGTAAGTTCTAATAAAAAATTTGCGCAAATGTTTCTGGCTTTGCGCTTTTTTGTAGATTTTTCTAAAGTAGTAAAACTTTAAATATCCATTAAAAATTATTTAGCTTTATAAAGTTTTTTAGAACTTAAATAATCATGACTGAATCAAATATTATAATAAAAGTAGCAACATCGGAAGATTTAGATGGTATAATCAAACTGCAAAAAGAAAATCAAATTGCACAAGGCGGCAATTTATCAGCAGAATTAACTGTGGATCAAATTCAGGAAATGATGAGCGATATGCCTCAAATTGTTGCTATAGCAGATAATAAGGTGGTTGGATTTTTATTGACAACATCACAAGCTGTCAATAAAAAACGAAATATTGCTATTGTTGATGCAATGTTTGCATCGTATAAAGGAAATGAAGATTCATATATTTATGGTCCCATCTGCGTTAGTAATTCACAACGCGGAAAAGGTTTAGCGCAACTTCTGTTTCAAGAATTACTGCATCAGAAACCTAATCAGGAAGGTATTTTATTTATTAAAAGTGATAACGAAGCTTCCTTAAAAGCACATAAAAAAATGGGCATGCTTAAAGTTAGCAGCTTCCGTTTTAACAATGCTGATTTTGATGTGTTTGCTTATTTGTTTTAATTGCTATTGCTATTTTCTCAAGCAATATTCTCCAATCCCCCAGGAAATGGCCTATACGCATAATAATGCAGTACTTCTTCGATTGCGATTTTTAGGGCTTCGTTTACGGGTAATAGGGTAACTCCCATTCGGAGATCGATTTGAGCAAGGCGCATATAATAATCGGTAAAAACAGGTACTTGTTTTCCGTTGTTGATCGCTTCTTCTGCTGTTGTAAAGTTTTCTTTTTGTTCTTCCTTTATGATTTTGCAGGTTGCCAATCGAAGTTTTCCGAATTTGTCTGTTGTTGCTCCGTAACCAAAAAGCCTACAGATTAATCCGCGGTAACGGTAATTACTGCAGCTGCCTTTATTATTTTCCAAAACCGAAAGCGGGCGGTATAAAAAGCAGTTTTTAGTTGTAACATTTATTAATTGAGTTAAGGTTTCTTCGGCTTTGCCATTCAAAAACAAATGAAATGCCCAAGGCAAAAACTCTAAAGGCGAAGCTTCAATATTGGGTGTAGAACAGCATTTGCCACAACCTGCATTACAAAACAAATGCGTCTCATTTTGGAAATCCCTGATTTCAATTTCAAGACGTTCAAACAATGCTTCAACCAACCGGACTTTTTGTTCTATCGACATCTGTTTTTTGGTAAGGTAGGCTAATATAAATGGCTTATGTTCAAAATCAGGTTTTATTGGCAATAGTTTGGGGAATTAAATTTTGGCTTTTATTTTGCCAACTAGTAGCGTGGGCTTTTTTGAAAGGTTAAGAAATCCTATTTCCTTCTTAAATAAGCAAGCGCCCCACTTGACCATAAAGCCCAAAGAATCAAAACGGGCTGAAAAAACAATCGTATCAAGCGCGCCTGATCTGTGTTCATGCCTAAAGCATCTGTTCCGTTTAAATATTGGGCAATATTACCCGGAAAAACCAACACATAAAAAATCGCCAGAAAAATCCCGATTTTCACTTTATGTCTGGTCATAAATACGAGCGCAAGTCCTATAGCCATTTCCACAATTCCCGAAAGTATTACCACAAGATCTTTATCCAATGGAACCCAGTTGGGAACCTGCGCCTGAAAATCGGCTCTCTGAAAGGTGAAGTGACCAATTGCGGCCATGATCATAAAAATTCCCAACAGGATTCTAAAGAAATTTTGGGTTTTAGTAGTTTGTATATTTTCCATATCGGTAATAATTTTTAAGATTGAAATAATAGTTAAATGTACAATAATGACGAGTTAATCATCTTGTAAATTTTTACTGTAATTGTTGTGAAATATCCATGTAGCAAAATCATCAACAGTTTTTATTAAAAGATGAAGTTAAATTTATCTGCAACTGGCTAATAATGCTTAATCAGAAAAGTTTTACTAAAGAAAATATTAGTAGATTTTAAAAAAAGTTAAGCATTAAAAACATTAATTATTCGCTGATTTTTATAGATTTGCAGAACCCACATAGCTTCTGGGGAAAATTATAAAATACCAAAAACAATGCGATCTATTACTTTAACATTTTTATTTTTAATGTTAGCTTCCTTTCCTTCTTACTCACAATTGAGTGCAGATAAAATATTTAATAGCTTTAAGCAGGGAGAACGTACCAATTGCACTGCAATTGCTTTTATCAAGGCATCATTAAATGTTTACGGATTAAACAATCTTTTTGCAACAGAAGTGATAAATGACAGCGTACATAAGATAACACTGAAAAACAATCACTCTTTTAATCTGAAAACTGAAGAAGTGGCTAAAGCGAAGTATTCTGCTGAATTCATATATATAAAAGATAATTATGAAACCGAAAAGATAACCAATTATGCAATACTGACTTATGCTGTTATGGCAAAATACAAGCAGATTATTGATAAGGAGGAAACGTTCGAGGAAGCTTTGGAAGATTTAGAATACGGAGGTGTGCACACTCCGACAATTTATAAATATTTAGGTTTTGAAAATGGCAAACAAATTCAAAAGCTAAAGCGACAATCAGGAAACGAATATTGTGGAGTTGTGGCATGGTCATCAGCACACGCAGTCTTTATTTGTCAGGGACTTATGGATTATTACGGCAACAAGAAAAGCACAACACTCGCTTATCCCGGTCGCTTTCGAATAATTAAGGTCTAAATAAGGATTAAAATAAATAAAATACCACTCCAAATCAAATTTCGGGTGGTATTTTTGCGTTTAGTAATACCAAAATAAAGCATCCGATATATATGACACGAGAAAACTATATTCCCTTTAACAAGGAATTCTTACTCGAACAGCAAATAACCTCTTTCTCTGAAGATAAAAAAAAGGCTGCCGACTTTAAAAAGCTTTTTGATATCGTCGAGCATTATTATCATTATGAAGCTTTTAACCTAAACCGCAGCCTGAAACAAAACTATGCCTTATTCGATCCTGATTTAAGCGAAAAAGAGCGCAAGGCTTTTATTGGCAAAAGTGATTTTTCTGTTTTTAAGGAAACACTCCTTACGGTTTTAGAAAATGGTAATTATCACCGCATAGATCAGGAAACCTTAGATAAATCCTTTAAAAATTCTGATTTAATAGGTCTCAATCTTTCGATAGATTTTAATGCTTTCAGGGATTATGAATTCTATGTTCGTGGTCATCATAAAGCAAAAGAAAAGGTCCGCAGCTATTTTTTCTGGAAGAAAGAAATTGAGATTGCGTATTATGACCGCGTGATGATTTATCTGAATTATAACGAAGCGGATTATCTGAGCAACAAAAAGGTCAAATTAGGCAAAATGCCCATTGATCCCGGTACTATAGCTTTAAAAATATTTAAACGCGTTCCTAAAAACGATATTGAAACCTTATTTCCGAATGCTGTTCCCAAAATGTCACTGAAAGACAAGTTACTGCTTTGGGTTCCGGGTGTTTTTGGTGGAATTTCATTGCTGAGTGCCCAGGTAATTCCGGCGCTCATCAACATGTATGAAGCTTACCAGACAGGCGAAACTATCGATTTGCTAAACAGCAAAACATCCCTGAACCAGGGGTTGATTGCTTTGGGAATTTTGGCTGCTTATTGCTTTCGCCAATACAACAATTTTATAAACAAGAAAATCAGGTATTCCAAAATGCTTTCGGACAGTCTGTATTTTAAGAATCTTGGAAACAACAGTGGTGCTTTTTATTCGCTCTTAAACTCTTCGGAAGAAGAAGTGCTGAAGGAAACCATTCTGGCTTATTCCTTTTTACATAAAAGTCCGCACCCATTGAACGCTTTGGAGCTTGACCATCAAATTGAATCGTGGTTTACAACCCATTTCAACACCGAACTTGATTTTGATGTGACGGATGCTTTGCTGAAATTAAAGAATATCGGTCTTGGTGTAGAAAAAGAAGGAAAATGGGAGGTTATTGAAGTAGAACAGGCAATTGTTCAGATTGATGAATTATGGGATGGCGTTTTTGATTATAACCAGAAATAAGTTTCTTGGGTAAACTACTGCCCTAGCCCTGATGGAAGCGGCATCCTTTTGTGCCGGGGTTCGGCGCAAAAGATACAGTGGACAGCAGGAACAGCTCCTGATTATTAAGTGTATAAAAAAGAGGACTAAAAAGCCCTCTCTGAATTATTGTTGAATTACTCACTGTCTGCTTCAATAAGCTCCTCGACATTCTCTCCAATATCACCTACAGCTACCAATTCAGGTTTAGAGCCCTTTAAGGCATTGAATTTTTCCAACTGCTCTAATTCTCCTTCTTCTCCGCTGAAGTACGGGAAAACATCCATAATAGGCGATTCTGAAATGGCAGGAATTGTATAATCTCCCATTGTATTTTTCATTACCGTAATGGTATTTTCGTATGCTTCTTTTACATCGTTGGCCTGTACCAAAAGATACATATTTGTTTTGCGTTCCTTCCCGCTTTCTTCATCAAAAGCTACTAAAGAAACTTTCGATTTGAACCAGCGGTCAGCGTTTTCGAAAGGATGAATTTCGGCATAATTCGCCACTTTAATATTGGTGATTTTAAATTCTTCACTTACATATGCACCCATTTCCTCGTTGATCCTGCTCTCGGCTTCTGTATAGGATATGGCATCTACCAGATAAGGTTCTGTAGTAACCTTTTGTGACCCAATATCATCTGTTTTTCTATATTTTACTTTGCATTCGTACCAAATTGTGCTCATCTTTACTTTTTTTAAGGATGCCAAAGATAGATTTTAAAGAAAATAAAACAGCCAATTCTGAAAATAGATATTCACAATTTCAGAATGCGAATCGGTTTTGAATCGTGTTGTCAACTCAGAAATATTTAATAGCTTTATAAGATCCTAAAACCTAAAAAAATGAGAACATTAGAACAATGGTTTGAAGAATATGCCGTTAGCCATCAAAACCCAAAGAATAAAGCTATTCATTATATCTGTGTACCGGCAATTTATTTTTCGATTGTAGGCTTGTTAATGAGTATTCCGAGTGATTTCATTGCCCGAAATTTGCAGCTCAACGCTCCTTTAATTGAAAATTGGGCAGCTGTTGTATTGCTTTTTGTACTTGTTTTTTATATCCGGTTATCAGTTTCAATGGCGCTCAAGATTGCCCTTTTCTCTGCTCTTTGCCTGATTGTAAATTATTATATCGGACAGGTTCTTCCATTATGGATATTCTCAATTGGCGTATTTGTCATCGCCTGGATTGGACAGTTTTACGGCCACAACATTGAAGGCAAAAAACCTTCTTTCCTGAAGGATATTCAGTTTTTAATGATCGGTCCGGCTTGGGTTGTGGAGAATTTGTTTTCTAAAAAATAAGATTTCAATAGTAACTCAGGTTGACTTTATTCACAACTGCTATGAAAATAAACAACAAGGAAGTCAAAATTGAAAGTTATGATATTTTTACGTATCGAAGAATTCGGCGTGCAATTGGTTATTTGGGAATCATTCTGCCCATATTATTGACTACTTTGTCTTTTATTTCTTTTTTTGAAACTCCGGTTCAGCCTTCGATTAGCCATTATTATTACACCAATCTCAGGGAAATTTTCACCGGGACTTTGTGTGCCGTGGGCCTGTTTTTGATTTGTTACAAAGGAAACGGAAATGCTTCTCTATGGAAGAACGACAATTTATTAACCAATATTTCCGGAATTATGGCTTTGGGTACTGCTTTGGTTCCAACAAATCCTGAAGTTGTGTCGGATAAAATGTATACCCTAATTCCACTTACAGAAAAGTGGACTGGCTGGCTTCATTACGGATTTGCGGCTTTGTTGTTTTTGCTATTTTCTTTATTGGCAATTAATGTTTTTACGATTGGCCAGGAAAATGAAACCCGGGCTCCAAAAAGTATTATGAATGAAAATAATATTTACAGGTTCTGTGGTTATTCTATTTTGCTATTTATCATTATGGTTCCGGTTTCGGAATATTTTAAACTTTTTCCTTATTCGACTTTGGTTTTGGAAGCACTATCTCTTTTTGCTTTTGGAATTGCCTGGCTAATTAAAGGACGTGCTCTGGGAGACAAAGGAATTATTGGACAGAAACTTTATCAGGAAAATAACCCTGTTGACACTGAAAAGGTTTTTGAGAAATAAAAATATAATACACTATAAAATTGAATATATGAGTTGGGATATTGTGTTGTTTAATTCCGTACAAAAAATCAATGCTATTGATGAAGTCGATGAGGAAAAACTGATTCCTGTAGCTTTTGACAAAATCATATCTGAATATTTTGGTGTAAAAGAATCCAGTGAAATAAAAGGTGATGGTTTTTCTATAGATTTTTATATGGACGACGAGCCAGTAAGCAACAAAATGATTTCACTTTATGGGGAAAAAGCATTGTTTGAAATTGCAAGACTGGCGAAAATCCAAAACTGGCAGATTTTTGATACCAGCTTGAACAAGATGATTGACCTGGAAAACCTAACTGAAAATGGTTTTGCTAACTTTCAGAGTTATTTGGAAAAAGTACTGAATAAAGAATAATAATTTGCATTCTTTTGAAACCTGAAATCCTAGCCCAGACAGCAGCGGCATCCTTTTATGGCGGGGTTCGCCATAAAAGATTTAGCGGATGGCTGGAAACAGCTTCTAAATAAAACTATAATTTGCATACATATACTTTTAATTGCCTTGCAAGCGCCTGAAAGTCTTTTGAAGCAATAGTTTTCCATCCCGCTTTTTTTTCGGTGCTTCAACCGCTTTTAATCCGGAATCTGTGTCGATAAATTGATAGCTGAAAGCAAATTGTGGGTGATCTGGCGAATCATTTAAGAGTCCGAAACGCAAATCGTTAAAATACAATACACCGCCATTTTCAGAAATAATATACCAGCCTTCGCTTATTTTCTTAAGTTTTTCAAAATCAGGATTTCCCTTTAATGACGTTTCTAAATGACTATTTTTGGAATATTTCGTAAAAGAAATTGCCTGACTGTCAAAAACGGAATAATCACCCAATAAATAGGCATCTTCGGTTGCAATGTTTGCATTCCACAAAATGATATTGAAGGCTGTGGGTTTTACAATAATCTCCGAGTAAGCTATTTCTTGTTTTAGCAATGCCTTTTCAAACTGATGTAAAACATATAATTTTACCAGGCACGAAAGAGCCAAATACGCACTACTAATAATCAGGCCTGTTGTTATGTGTTTTTTACGTAAAAGTGTATCGCGAACTCTCCAGGTCATTACTAATGTTACAAGCAACGGAATAGTATATAAAGGGTCTATGACAAATATTGTTTTAAAGGCAAAACGTTTCTCGAGCGGCCATAAAATTTGTGTTCCCCACGATGTAAACATATCCAGCAGGACATGCGTGAACAAACACCAAAAAACCATCGAAGCTGATCTGTAAAAGTTTATTTTTTTATTCTCTATTTTTGAAATTATTGCTCCTAAAAGAGGAGAAAGTATGAGAAATAACAGTAGGGAATGACTTATTCCGCGATGTATCAGAACTGCATTTACCGGATCTAATACAAAGCCACTTAAAATATCCAAATCCGGCATCGTTCCTAAAATGGCACCATACAAAAAAGTCTTATTTTTAAGTTCTTTACCGGCGCATAATTCTGCTACAGCTATACCTAAAACGATTTGTGTTAGTGAATCCATTTTGTAATTTTAGTTCTTTTTATTTTTAGTTTTCCGCATATATGCTGAACCTAAATAATAAAAAAGCGTAACTTAAATCAGTTACGCTTTTTATCCGCGAAGGATTTGTGACCGCGACAGGGTTCGAACCTGCAACCCTCAGAGTCGAAATCTGATATTCTATCCAGTTGAACTACGCAGTCAAAAACTTGAAATTTCAATTTTTTAAATTCCAAATTCCAAGCTTAAAATTGGAATTTGGAATTTCTTTTTTGGAATTTATTAAACCAATAATTTCTTAACGATTGTAGAAATTGTTTTTCCTTCAGCAGTTCCGCCTAATTGTGCAGATGCCAATCCCATTACTTTACCCATTGAAGCAATTCCGGAAGCTCCTGTTTCAGCAATAATTTTTGCGATTACAGCTTCTACTTCCGCTTCGCTTAATTGTGCAGGCAAAAATTTCTCTATTACAGCAATCTGAGCCAATTCCGGTTCCGCTAAATCAGGACGGTTTTGTTCAGTGAAGATTCTTGCACTTTCTTTACGGGTTTTAACCAGTCTTTGAAGTAATTTAATTTCCTCATCTTCTGATAATTCTTCTTTAGAACCTGACGCTGTTGCAGCCAATAACATTTCAGATTTAATGGCTCTTAATGCTTCTAAAGCTACTGTATCTTTTGCTCTCATGGCGGTTTTTATTTCGTCCATGATTTGTATCTGTAAACTCATTTATTTTTATTTGGATAAGCCGAAACTTATAAATTTATAATTATTTGAAAAATGACTCAAGTTCTCTGAAATTAACAATAAGATTACTCCTATGTGTCTTATCAGGAAGACCCGAATTTAAATTCTGTGCGAAGATAAAAAAAATAACCCGAAAATTAAATCCAATTTTCGGGCTACCTTATATTAATAGATGCAAAATTAATCTACGTTATCGTGCAAAAATGAATTGTTTGAACGCAATTGCAGATCATTATTACTGTCTGTTCCTACAGATATCCTTGAATTACTGTTGTTTGATTGAGAATTGGACAAGTCAATACCTAATCTTTTGTAAGCAGGCTCTTTTTCCATTTCATCAATTTTAGAAATATTATTATGGAATTTATAATTAAATTCTTTTAATTTTTTTCTTCTTTCGTCAGCTCTTAATCGCAATGTTTCCTCAATTGTCAATTCCATTGGAGAAACCTCTGAAGTAGTTGAAAAATCAGGCTCACTTGCAAAATCAACTCTTGGCTTCATCGTAATGTTTAATTCCTCAGGAATTACTTCTTCGACTACTTTATCAATAGGTTTTGATGTGATTAAATCATTCTCAACCTCCATGTATTCTTCCAGCGAATATTTGATTACTCCATTTTCAGAAAGTTCTGTTACCGGCACAAATGAAACTGGATCATTTACTTTGATATTACGAGTTTCGTTTGTCAGTTCAAACAAAATTCTGTTATCTTCAACTACAGGCTCTTTTTTTACTTCCGGTTCTGCTCTAAAAAGAGGCAAATCGAATGAAAAAGTAGTCTGTTCCTGTTGTTCAAAAACTCTCTGAACAGGTTTTACTTCCTGTACAGCCGCAACTTCCGGAGCTGATACCGTAAAATCGATGTCCGTAATTGGCGAAACGATCTCAAAAGTTACATCAAGATTTTTAATAAATTCTGACATAACCACTAACTCTTCCTGATTAATTGCTGGAGCAACAGCAAGCGGAGTAGTTGGCGTTACCGGCACAACTGGATCCTCCATTAAATCAAAAACAATTTTTTCTTCTGATTTTACAGAAGTAGAATTACTATTAAGATCAAAAGAAGTAACTGATTTACCGGAAAGATTATGAACACTTCTTTGTTCGTCTTCCAATGTATGAATTATCTTTTTTGGCTCTGTATTTACAATTTCATTTTGTTGTTCCACATCAAAACCTGTTGCAATAATAGTTACTGCAATGGCTTCACCAAGTGTCTCATCTTCACCAACACCCATAATGATATTGGCATTGTAACCTGCTTCTGCCTGAATATGGTCGTTGATTTCACCAATTTCATCCAGTGTAATTTCGTTAGCTCCAGAAACGATAAGCAACAATACGTTTTTGGCTCCTGTAATTTTATTATCGTTTAACAATGGAGAATCCAATGCCGAAACGATAGCTTCCTTAGCTCTGTTTTCACCTGATGCAACAGAAGATCCCATAATAGCAGTTCCGCTATTGGACAATACTGTTTTAGCATCGCGTAAATCGATATTTTGAGTGTAGTGATGCGTAATAACTTCGGCAATACCTCTTGAAGCGGTAGCCAAAACTTCATCAGCTTTTGAGAATCCGGCTTTAAAACCAAGGTTTCCGTAAACTTCTCTTAATTTATTGTTGTTGATTACGATTAACGAATCTACTTGTTTGCGTAATTTATCAATTCCGATAAGCGCTTGTTCCTGACGTACTTTCCCTTCAAAAAGAAATGGAATTGTAACGATACCCACTGTCAGAATTTCTCTTTCTTTAGCCAATTGTGCAATTACCGGAGCAGCTCCTGTACCTGTTCCTCCCCCCATACCTGCAGTAATGAATACCATTTTAGTATTACGGTCTAACATTTTTTCAATGTCAGCAATACTTTCAATAGCAGATTGCTGTCCTACATCAGGGTTTGCTCCTGCACCAAGACCCTCTGTTAAGTTTACACCTAACTGAATTTTATTCGGTACTGAACTGTTTTGTAGTGCTTGTGAATCGGTATTACAAACGATAAAATCTACCCCTTTAATACCTTGCTTGAACATGTGGTTGATGGCGTTACTTCCGCCTCCACCGACACCTATTACTTTGATTACATTTGATTGGTTTTTCGGTAAATCAAATGAAATACTTCCAAATTCTGAGTTGCTCATCATCTTTTTGGTTTTGAAATTCTTATTTAATACATTTTTTACTTCTTACTTGGGGCAAAAAGCAATTCCCTTTCTTTTATTATTCTGCGTTGTCTAAAAAATCCTTGATTTTATCGACATAACGATCAAAAAATGATCTTCTTATTTTGGTTTCGGTAGATTCTTCAACAGCCACATTTGTTCTGACATCCCTTGGCTGTTCAATAGTTTCTACTCTTTCAACGTAGTTTTCCTCTACTTCGTATCGCTGCTGTACCGGAGTTTGAATATTTCTGTAAACAGGTTTTGGCTGCTCATTTACAATCTCCATTCTTACAGCGCTTTGCGTACTGTTTTCGATACTGTTCATCACAAGTCCAACTGCGGTAGCAAATAAAGGACTTGAAATTTCCTCGCTTGAATTACCGGCTAAGTGCTCATTTGGATATCCAATTCTGGTGTCCATACCAGTAATATATTCCACCAATTGCTTAATATGTTTCAATTGCGCTCCTCCACCTGTAAGAACGATTCCGGCAATTAGTTTTTTACGCGGATCTTCGTGTCCATACGCTTTAATTTCAGCAAAAACCTGTTCAATAATTTCCACAACACGTGCGTGGATTATTTTTGATAAGTTTTTAAGCGAAATCTCTTTCGGTTCACGACCTCTTAAACCCGGAATAGAAACAATTTCATTGTCTTTATTTTCTCCCGGCCAGGCTGATCCGAATTTTATTTTTAAAAGCTCGGCCTGTTTTTCAATAATCGAACATCCTTCTTTAATATCTTCCGTAATTACATTTCCTCCAAACGGAATTACCGCTGTATGACGAATAATACCATCTTTAAAAATCGCTAAATCTGTTGTTCCGCCTCCGATATCAATCAAAGCTACACCCGCTTCTTTTTCTTCCTGGCTTAAAACGGCATCTGCAGAAGCCAATGGCTCTAATGTTAACCCGGACAATTCAATTCCGGAACTTTGGATACATCTTCCTACGTTTCTGATAGATGATGCCTGACCAACTACCACATGAAAGCTGGATTCTAATCTTCCACCGTACATTCCGATAGGCTCTTTGATTTCAGATTGCCCGTCAATTTTAAATTCCTGAGGCAAAACATGAATAATCTCTTCACCAGGCAACATGGCCAGTTTATTTACCTGATCAATCAGTAACTGGATATCATTTTCACCAATTACTTCTTCAGGATTGCTTCTGCTGATGTAATCTGTATGTTGTATGCTTCTAATGTGCTGTCCGGCGATACCAACAACCACATCTTTAATTTTATAACCTGAATTATTTTCGGCTTCCTGAATCGCTTGCTGAATAGATTGAATGGTTTGTGTAATATTGTTTACAACACCTCTCGCCACACCCAGACTTTTAGATTTTCCAATACCCAAAATTTCAAGTTTGCCATACTCGTTTTTCTTACCTATCATGGCAACAATCTTTGTCGTTCCAATATCTAGACCTACTGCAATGTTATCTTTTTCCATTTTCTATTATTTTGTGCAAACTACTTGTTCCGTAAACCTCAGATCAATTTTGTTGTATTTGTATAACGAACTATCCAAAACCGCTTTCTGAAAAAAAGCTTTATAATTTCTGAATTTTTCATCAACATTCATCGTTCTTCCAAAATCGATGAAGTAATTATAATTTCTATTAAACAATTTTAGGCTGCCATTAGGCATAATTTGAATCGCAATGATGTTTTTTTTCAAAAACGCATCGTCGTAAATTGTGCGAAATAGGGCAGCTAAATCTTTGTTGTTTTTTTCATTAATTGTTCCTGAAACAATAGGAACACGGGCTGTAAAATTATCTGATAAAGGCATTTTATCACCCTCATAGTCAACATAAAAAGAACGACCACCATCATAAACTCTTGCTATTGGTGTCTTCTGTTTTACTATTGCTTTCAGAACCCCATCTATACTTACAAAAACATCTGACTTTTCAATCATGTCCTGAGCATTGAGGGTTTTCTCAATTTTATTCAAATCTACTTCATCTTTTCGGATACTCGAAGCGTCTCTTTTATTTTCTATCAACAATTTATTAACCGTTTCCGATTTCAAGAAAAGAGCATTTTCCCCTACAAAAACCACGTTAGATTTTTTTAGTTTTCTATCTCCGTTTCTATGCTGTGCAAACGAATACAAAAAGAGCGAAACTCCCAAAATGAGTACCAATTTTATGTTTGTCCAATTAAATATTTTCATTGAGCATTTTTTTAATTGACGGAACCATTTCTCCAATATCACCAGCCCCGATTGTTACAATTATTGGCGCATCACTGGCTTTGATTAACGCTAATAAATCTTCTTTTGCAACAATTTTTTTGTTTTTATTTGTCATTTTATCCATGAGCCAGTCAGAAGTAATTCCTTCCATTGGTAGTTCACGTGCCGGATAAATATCCATTAAAAACACTTCATCGAATTGAGAAAGACTTTCGGCAAATCCATCTGCAAAATCTCTTGTCCTGCTAAACAAATGCGGCTGAAAAATGGCCAATACCTTACGATTCGGATACAATTCCCTAACCGCCTGATGCACTGCATTTATTTCTGTTGGATGATGTGCATAATCATCAATATAAACCAATCTGTCTGATTTTATCTGATAGGAAAAACGCCTGCGAATTCCGTTAAATGAAGCAATCGCTTTGGCTATTTTATCAGTTGAAATACCAAACGTACTCGCCATTGCAATAGCCATCAAGGCATTCATCAAATTGTGTTTTCCCGGCAGCCCGAAATGCAGGTCTTTTATAATTTCTGATGGTGTCTGTACATCAAAAACATAACTGCTGTTTTCTATTCGGACATTAAATGCCTGATACGGAGCTTCCTCATTAATAGCGCACTGAATCCCTTCTATCCACAATTCTTTAGTGATAAAAAGATTTCTTTTATTTTCTACTTTTGAAGCAAATTCCAAAAAGGAAGCTTCAATAGCATCACTGGTTCCATAAATATCCAAATGATCCGCATCCATGGAGGTAATACAGGCAATATTGGGATGCAAATGCAAAAATGAACGATCAAATTCATCAGCCTCTACAACTGTTACCGTTTTTCCGCTTCCAATCAAGTTCGAATTATAATTTTCTACGATTCCTCCAACAAATGCCGTAACATCAGCACCGCTTTCATGTAAAACATGGCCAAGAATACTAGATGTAGTTGTTTTTCCGTGCGTTCCTGCAACTGCAAAACAAAACGTGTCTTTGGTAATAATCCCCAAAACTTCAGCACGTTTCTTTACCTGGTAGTGTCTTTCTATGAAATAATTCCATTCGGAGTGTGTTATCGGAACAGCCGGTGTGATTACCACTAACGTATTCTCAACAAAATAATCTTGCGGAATCAGACCAATATTATCTTCAAAATGAATATCAATACCACTCTCGATCAATTCACTAGTCAGCATAGAAGGTGTTTTATCGTAACCCGATACCTTTTTTCCGATATTTTTAAAATAACGGGCCAGGGCACTCATTCCGATACCACCAATACCAATAAAGTAAACGTTTTGTATTTGATTTAAATTCATTTTTAATTGGATTTTTTGAGCTATTTACAAAGTAATTTGACTTATAAAAAACTAGTAATTAAGCTTTTGTATTTTTCTTATTTTAATAACTCAAAAACCCCTAAAATAGGGTTCTGGTTTTATTTTTATGTTGTATAATTTTAAGAAAAACTTATATTATAACAACTTTTTGATTTCTTCAACTATCGCTTTAGTAGCATTCGGCTTAGCTATTTTTTTTATGTTTTCACTTAATTGAGTTTGCTTTCCGCCATCTTTCAATAAAGCTTCAAAAACAATGCTAAACTGGCTTTCTAATTCTGATTCTTTCAGTAAAATAGCACCTTTAGCACCTACAATGGCCTGTGCATTTTTTGTTTGATGATCCTCGGCTACATTTGGGGACGGAATAAAAATCACCGGTTTCCCAACTATGCACAATTCCGAAACGGATGAAGCTCCTGCACGGGAAATAATAATATCTGCAGCTGCATACACAAAATCCATTCTTTCAATAAAATCAACTACTTTAACATTAGGCAGATTGTATTTTTTATAATCTTCAAAATATAATTTACCGCATTGCCAAATGATTTGAATATCCTGTGAAAGTATATTTTTCAGCTCCTTTTCAATTAACTGATTCAACCTTCTTGCGCCAAGGCTTCCTCCTAAAACCAACAATGTTTTTTTGTTCGGATCCAGATTATAGAAAGAAATTGCTTCTGGTCTTTTACTGCTAATATCAATCAAATCCTGGCGAACCGGATTTCCGGTCAGAACAATCTTTTCTTTTGGGAAAAACCGCTCTAAATTCTCATAGGCAACACAGATTGCATTTGCTTTTTTGCTTAGTAATTTATTAGTAATTCCCGGAAATGAATTTTGTTCCTGTATTACTGTCGGTATTCCTGAAGAACCTGCTGCACGCAGCAAAGGTCCACTGGCAAAACCACCTGTACCAATCACTACATTAGGTTTGAAATTTCTTATTATCTTATTTGAATCCCATAAACTGCTTATCAATTTGAAAGGAAACATCATATTTTGCAATGTTATCTTTCTTTGTATTCCGGAAATCCAAAGCCCTTTTATCTCGTAACCTGCCTGAGGCACTTTTTGCATCTCCATTTTATCTTTTGCACCAACAAAAAGAAATTCCGCATCAGGAAATTGTAATTTTAATTCATTTGCAATAGCAATTGCCGGATAAATATGTCCTCCGGTACCTCCGCCACTTAGTATGAATTTATATTTTGCCATATTTAAATTATAATGCTTAAAAAATCTTTCTTTTATATTTTATTCAATACTGCATTCATTGGATTTTTAGAATTATCTTCAATTGAATACATTTCAGCACCTCTTTCTTCGCTTATTAAATCTTCTTCAGTCAATTCTTTGTCAATCAATCGCTGCAGCGCTTCTTTTCTTTTTTCTTTCTCCAGCTGTTCTTCTGCAATTTCTTCTTCTTTCTTGGTGACACTAATTATAATTCCAAGAGAGAAACAAGTCATCCAAATCGAACTCCCCCCGCTACTTATCAGCGGAAGGGTTTGCCCTGTTACAGGCAATAATTCAACCGCAACAGCCATATTAATCATCGCCTGAAATATCATCGGAAAACCGAGCCCGACGACGACTAATTTTCCAAATAATGTTGTGGCTTTATGTGAAGCAATAACAAATCGGAAGAGCAATAACAAATACAATAACAATATGGAAACCCCTCCAACCAAACCATATTCCTCAACTACAATAGCATAAATAAAATCAGAAGAAGATTGTGGCAAAAAGTTTTTCTGAACGCTTTTTCCGGGACCTAAACCTCCCAATTTTCCTGAAGCTATTGCGATTTTAGCCTTTTCAATCTGATAATCATCTTCGTCAGGTTTGTCAGTCGTAAAATTTTCTATACGGCTTCCCCAGGTTCCTACCCTGCTAAAGAATCTTGAATCCGGAAATGCTTTTGCAACTAATAGAAAGAAAGCCAGCATCGCAATTCCTGAACCAATAATAAAACCAATATATTTTAAAGGATATTTACCAATAAATGTCAACATAATTACCATTGAAAAAATCAATGCTGTAGTCGAAAAGTTAGCTGGCAAAATAAGTGCAAGCGTAATAAAAACAGGCAACCAAAGCTGTATTAGCGATGTTTGAAAAGGCTCATTTTCTTCTTTTGTTTTAGACAAATAACGAGCTACATAAATAAACAACACTATCGATGCCAAGGTAGAAGTCTGAAAAGTGATTCCGATAAACGGAACCTGAATCCACCGACTCGCATTAGCTCCGGCAATTACAGTTCCTTTCAACAATGTGTAAAGCAGCAAGAACCAAACAATAGGTAAGGCTATTTTTGAAATCGCCCTGAAATAATGATAGGGAACTTTATGTACCCAATAAATAATCAGGAAACCAATACAGATGTGCGCAAGATGTTTTACGAGATAACCCAGTGTATTTCCTGTTCCATGACCAATGTAAGCTAAATTACTACTCGCACTAAAAACCGGCATAAACGAAAACAGTGCCAATAAAGCCACGAATGACCATATTACCCTGTCTCCTTTTAATTTGTTTACTAGTTGCTTCATTATTATTTAGTTTCAGATTTCTTTTCTTTCAGATTTCAGGTTTCTCCTAACGTAAAGCCTGAAACCTAAACTTTTTATAAATTATGCACTGCTTGCTTAAATTGCTTACCTCTATCTTCGTAGTTTTCGAATAAATCGAAACTTGCACAAGCCGGAGACAATAATACCGCATCACCTTTTTCTGTTAAACGCTGAGCAGTTTTTACCGCATCACTCATGTTATTTACTTCTACCATGATATCCACAACATTTCCAAAAGCATTAATAATTTTATGATTATCAACACCCAGGCAGATTATTGCTTTTACTTTTTCCCGAACCAATGACATTAATTCGTTATAATCATTTCCTTTATCTACACCTCCAACAATCCAGACTGTTGGTACATTCATGCTGTCTAAAGCAAAAAAAGTAGCATTTACATTTGTTGCTTTGGAGTCGTTGATATATTGTACATTTTGAATTTTTAATACTTTTTCTAAACGGTGCTCCACACCTTGAAAATTAGATAAACTTTCACGAATTGTTGCTTTTCTGATTTGCATCAATTTTGCTACGGAACTTGCTGCCATTGCATTTTTCATATTATGTTTTCCTTCTAATGCAATGTATTCTGTTTCCATTGTGAATTCTTCCTGGTTAATCTTTATTTCCATTTTGTTGTCTTTTATAAATGCCCCTTCACTAAATTCTTTATTCAGCGAAAAAGGAATTAATTTTGCTTTTGTTGTATTATTATTTAACCATTCTGTAATCGCCTCATCATCTGCATCATAAATCAGATAATCACTTTCTGTCTGATTCATCGTTATCCTGAACTTGGCATCAATGTATTTTTGATATTTATATTCGTACCGGTCTAAATGATCCGGACTAATATTAGTAATAATGGCTATATCAGGCCTGTAATCTATAATTCCGTCAAGCTGAAAACTGCTTAGCTCAAGTACATACGCATCATATTTATTTTCTGCTACCTGCCAGGCAAAACTTTTTCCGATGTTTCCTCCAAGCCCTACGTTCAATCCTGCAGATTTTAGCAGGTGATGTGTAAGCATCGTAGTGGTTGTTTTACCATTGCTGCCCGTTATTCCTATTGTTAGTGCTTCGGTATAAGGTTTTGCAAACTCAATTTCTGAAATCACTTTGATACCGGCTGCTAACAATTTCTTTACTATGGGAGATTTTTCAGGAATTCCTGGACTTTTCATTACTATATCAGCATTCAAAATCAGGTCTTCAGTATGTTTCTCCTCTTCCCAGGCAATACCATTAATAACAAGAACTTCTTTGTAACTCTCTTTTATTTTTCCAAAATCAGACAGAAAAACATCATATCCTTTTTTCTTTCCGAGTATCGCAGTTCCAACACCGCTTTCTCCTCCTCCTAAAACTACAAGCCTCATACTATCTTAATTTTAAGGTTACGATTGACAATATGGCAAGCATAATTGCTACAATCCAGAATCGGGTTACAATTTTACTTTCGTGATATCCTTTTTTCTGATAATGATGGTGTAAAGGAGACATTAGAAAAATTCTTCGTCCTTCTCCAAAACGTCTTTTGGTATATTTAAAATAAGCTACCTGCAAAACGACAGAGAAATTCTCAACCAAAAATATTCCGCACAATAATGGAATCAATAATTCCTTTCGAACAGCAATTGCCAAAACTGCTATAATTCCACCAATGGTCAAACTTCCTGTATCACCCATAAAAACAGACGCCGGATACGAATTATACCAAAGAAAACCAATCAGTGAACCAACAAATGCGGATATAAAAACTGTCATTTCTCCCGAGTTGGGGATATACATAATGTTCAGATAGTTTGAAAAGATAATATTCCCTGAAACAAACGTAAATATTCCGAGTGCGAGTACAGATATCGCTGATGTTCCGGCTGCGAGCCCATCAATCCCGTCTGTTAAATTTGCTCCGTTTGAAACTGCTGTTATAATAAAAATGACAACCGGAATAAATATCAGCCAAGCCCATTTTTCGTATCCTTCCCCGGTAAAAGCTAAAATTTCAGCATAATCAAATTCATTATTTTTGACAAAGGGAATAGTAGTAGCAGTAGATTTCTCTTCAGCCGGAGCAGGCAAAACAACTGTTGAAGTAGTTTTAAAAACATCGCTATACCCCGTATCCGTTCTAACCGTTACGGCAGGATTGAAATAAAGAACCAATCCAACAATGAGTCCTAAACCAACTTGTCCAATTACCTTGAATTTTCCTTTAAGCCCTTCCTTGTCCTTCTTGAAGATTTTAATATAGTCATCAACAAAACCGATAGTTCCCATCCAAAGCGTAGTTACTATAAGCAATACGATATAAATATTATGCAGACGGGCAAACAGCAAAACAGGGACAAGTGTGGCGAAAATAATAATCAGTCCTCCCATTGTTGGTGTTCCTGCTTTTTCATTTTGACCCACGAGACCTAATTCACGAACTGTTTCACCAACCTGTTGATTACGCAAAAAATTGATAATTCGCTTACCGTAAATTGTAGACAAAAGCAACGAAAGCATTAAAGCCAAAGCTGATCTGAAAGTAATATACTGGAACACTCCCGTTCCCGGTAGATCTAATGTCTTGTCAAAATATTCAAATAAATAGTATAACATATATTTCTTTTATTTGGTTAAACGCGGCTTTAAATTTGGCTAAACGAATAACTATTAGTCGATTGAACTTTTTATTTTCTTAATTGTTCTAAAATTTCTTTTACTGTTTCCATATCATCAAAATGATGACGAACACCATTTACTTCCTGATAAGTTTCATGACCTTTACCAGCAATTAAAATAATATCATTTGGCTCAGCCAATTGACAAGCTGTTTTTATTGCTTGTTTCCTGTCGGTAATTCTTAATATCTTTTTGTAATTCTGTGGTTCTACGCCTTTTTCCATTTCATCCAGAATCACTTCAGGATCTTCATTTCTCGGATTATCAGATGTCAAAATCGCCTTATCACTCAAATCCGAAGCTATTTTAGCCATAACTGGACGTTTTGTTTTATCACGATTTCCACCACAACCTGCAACTGTTATTAATTGTTCATTTTTTGTACGGATGTCACCAATCGTTTTCAAAACATTTTCAAGTGCATCAGGTGTATGTGCATAATCCACTATTGCCGTAATGTTACCTTCAGAAACAATATATTGAAAACGCCCTGAAACACTTTCTAAATCAGACAACAATCGTAACGCTTCAAGACTATCGATTCCTAACTCTATGGCAGTCCCGTAGATAGCTAAAACATTATAGGCATTAAAGGTCCCGATTAGTTTGACCCAAACTTCATTATCATTTACTTTTAACAATAATCCGGATAATTGACTTTCTAAAATCTGCGCTTTAAAATCAGCGTATGTTTTTAGAGCATAAGTGAATTTTCGGGCAACGGTATTTTGCAACATTACGCTTCCGTTTTTATCATCAATGTTTGATAAGGCGAAAGCTGATTTTGGCAACGAATCAAAAAACGATTTTTTCACATCCCTGTATTCTGCAAAAGTGGGATGATAATCTAAATGATCGTGTGAAAGATTGGTAAAAACTCCACCTACAAAATGCAAAGCTTCGGTTCTCTTTTGATGAATTCCGTGTGAACTCACTTCCATAAAACAATGTGTTACGCCTGATTCAATCATTTCATTCAGATAATGATTAATTGTCAAAGAATCCGGAGTTGTGTGAGTTGCTTTATACTCTGTTTCATCAACCATGATTTTTACTGTTGATAATAACCCAACTTTAAAACCTGCTTTTTGAAACAGCTGAAACAACAATGATGCAATCGTCGTTTTTCCGTTTGTACCTGTTACCCCAACTAATTTCAGTTTTTCAGAAGGATTTCCAAAATAATTAGCCGCCATAAAAGCCATTGCTGTATTGGTGTCTTTTACTTTTATGTAGGTAATTCCTTTTTCTGTATTCTCAGGCAAGGTATCGCAGATAATTGCTATTGCTCCTAACTGGATTGCTTTTTGAATATAATCATGTCCATCTGAAAGCGATCCGCGAATAGCCACAAAAACATCATCTGACTCAATTTTTCTGGAATCAAAATCAATTTTATTTATAGCAATTTCAGTTGAACCTGTTACGGATTCAATAGCTACTTTGTATAATATGTCTTTTAGTATTTTCACGATAATTCTAATACTATTGTTGTGTTTTTACTTATATTTTCTCCTGCCTGTAAAGACTGTTTTTTTACTTTTCCAACTCCAATGACCCTTACCTTTATTTTTAAATTTTCAAGCAAGGCAATCGCATCCATTCCGGGCATTCCTTTCAAATTTGGAATTAACTTTGGATTCTTATTTGATTCAATATCAAACTTATCGTAACTATATTCCTGTTTTGGAATTTTAGAATCCAGTTTTTTTATTTTATTGGTCGAAGGTGCATCTGTAAATATTTTTTGGGCGATTCTTTTAAAAACCGGCCCCGCCACATCCGCTCCATAATAATTGTTTTTTGATGTATTAGGTTTATGAACTACCACAATACACGAATATTTTGGATGATCAGCCGGAAAATAGCCCACAAAGGAAGAAGCGTAATACAATGCTGACTTTCCTTCTTTTCCACCGTAATTCATCTGAACTGTTCCTGTTTTGCCTGCCATCGAAAAATCTTTCGAATACAATTTAGAACCTGTTCCTTTTTTAACCACATTTTCCAATACTGCTTTTAGTTTTTTTGTCGTTTCACGGGAACAAACTCTCGGGTTTATTACTTCAACATCGAACTTTTTTATCGTTTTATTCCATTCTTTAATTTCAGAAACAAATTGTGGTCTTACCATTACTCCATTATTAGCAACCGAATTATAAAATGCCAATGTCTGCATCGGTGTAACTGAAACTTCATATCCAAAAGCCATCCACGGAAGCGAAATTCCTGACCAGCTTTTACCTCCCGGATGTGGAATAATTGGCCTTCCTTCTCCTTTAAAATGTAATCCTAAAGTTTTATCCAAACCAAAATTTTTGATATGATTTACAAATTTTGATGGATTGTTTTTGTAATTATTATAAACCGCCTGAACCATTACTGTATTTGACGAAAGTTCAAATCCACGTGCTAACGAAATCTTTCCATATCCCCCAGTATGTGAGTCACGAACAGAGCGACCATAGTATTTGATTACCCCACCATGACTATCATAAACCGTACTCGTATCTGCAACTTTATCTTCTAAAATTGCCATCAAATCAACCAATTTAAAAGTCGATCCCGGTTCGTGAGACTCGGCTACAGCATAGTTTGTAGTTTCAGTGTAGGATCCGTCTTCTTGCCTTCCTAAATTCGAAATCGCTTTTACATGACCTGTTTGCGTTTCCATAACCACAACACAACCATGATCAGCCCCATAATCTTCCAATTGTTTCAATAACGCATGGTGTGCAATATCCTGAATAAATACATCAATGGTAGAAATAACATCATATCCATCCTGAGGATCAACTTCGTTTACATCACGAATTGGTTTCCACTGCCCTTTTGCTATTTTTTGTTTTAAAATTTTGCCATCCTTTCCGTTCAGATAATTTTTAAAAGCCCATTCGATTCCTTTACCCACTTCGACTCCGGTTGCAGGATCTATTCTGTCATAACCTATAGTTCTTTCAGCAATTTTTCCTATCGGATGTTTTCTTACTGTTTCCTGCTCTATTATCAAACCTCCTTTAAATGCCCCTAAACTGAATAATGGAAAACCTTTGATTCTTACATATTCAGTATAACTTAAATTCCGGGCAATCAAATAATAGCGGTTTTTATTTGCTCTTGCTTTTCTTAATTCATTTTGATAAAAACCACTTGGTCTTCCAAAAATCACAGACAAGGAATCTGAAAGAGGCCTTACATATTTTTCAAAATTTTCTTCTTTTGGTGCTTTTGAGTCAAATCGGATTTCATAATTCGGAATTGATGTCGCCAGCAAACTTCCATCAGCAGAATAAATATTTCCTTTATTGGCCGGAATTACAAAATTCCTCACCGTACGCTGTTTCGCCAGTTTGCGATAATAATCCCCTTCAACCCATTGGATATTGGTCAATTTAACAACAATAGCAATTGCCATCAAAAAGATGAAAACTGCTACGAGGTAAATTCTGTAGGATATATGTTTATCGTCTACTGCCATATTTTTTTAAAGAAACTTTTTTCTTCTTCTTTTTTAACTTCTATTTTGGTTGGAGGAACTGTTGAGGGAAAAATTTGTTTTTTTTCCATTTCATTTGTTACAGTAGACTCCATTTTTAGTTTTTGCAATTCGGAACGCCGATCTACAAATTCTGATCGCAGTTCTTTTACTTCATTACTCAGTTTTGCTATTTCAAAAACCTTCTGTTCATATCTTTGTGTATTTGCAATCATTATGATAGCCAATAGAATAATAAAAACAATGAATCTCCAGTTTTTTACAGCATCATCATTTATAAGAAACCTTGCTTTTAATATATCGATTACACCCGTTTTCATTTTCTACCTTTATATTATATCTTTTCGGCAATTCTTAATTTTGCGCTTCTTGCTCTGTTATTGATTTTGATTTCAGCATCATCCGGCACAATCAATTTTCCGATAGTCTTGAACGGAACTGAAAAATTTCCAAAAAAATCACGCTCCGGTTCTCCCTCGAACATTCCGTTTTTAATAAATCTTTTCACTAATCTGTCTTCTAATGAATGGTATGAGATTACCGACAATCTTCCACCCGGATTCAGGATCTCTAATGACTGTTCAATAAACTCCTTTAAAACATCCATCTCCTGATTTACTTCAATTCGAATCGCCTGATAAATCTGAGCCAATATTTTATTCCGAACCCTTTCCGGTAAATATTTAGCCAACACTTCTTTTAATTCATCAGTTGTTTTGATTGGCTGATATTCCCTTGCTTCTATAATTGTTCTGGACAAAGCTGGTGCATTTTTCAATTCACCATAATCCAGAAAAACTCTTCTCAGATTTGCATCATCATACTCATTTACTACACGATAGGCATTTAAATCATTTTTCTGACTCATTCTCATATCCAGCCCGGCATCAAAACGAGTCGAAAAACCTCTTTCCGGAACATCAAACTGATGTGATGAAACTCCTAAATCTGCTAAAATCCCATCTACACCTTTAACACCATGAAAACGAAGAAATCTTTTTATAAATCTGAAATTCTCATTAATTAAAGTAAACCTTTCGTCAGGCAATGCATTTGCAAGCGCATCTTCATCCTGATCGAAAGCAAACAATCTTCCGGCAGGCCCCAATCGTTTCAAAATTTCTTTTGAGTGACCGCCGCCGCCAAACGTTACATCTACATAAATGCCGTCTGGCTTAATATTTAAACCATCAACTGTTGGATGAAGCAAAACCGGATTATGATATTCCATTGTCGTCGTCATTAATATTTCCCATTACTTCTTCGGCTAAATCTGCAAAATCCATATCTTCGCCGCTTATTGATTTTTCATATAAATCCTTATCCCAAATCTCTACAATATTCACAGCAGATGAAAAAACAACATCTTTCGAGATACCTGAAAATGCCACTAAATCCTTTGGAACTAACAATCTTCCCAAAGCATCAATTTCAACCACTTTCACACCTGCAGTAAATCGTCTGATAAAATCGTTGTTCTTTTTTACGAAACGATTCAGCTTGTTGATTTTTTCCATCATCAGATTCCATTCATCCATTGGATACAGCTCCAAACACTGTTGAAATACCGAGCGCTTCAAAACGAATCCGTCCTGAAGAGAAGAAGCCAATTGCTTTTTTAAAGGTGCAGGCATCATCAGCCTCCCTTTAGCATCAACTTTACACTCATATGTTCCAACAATTGTGTTCAAAAAACTCTATTAAGATGTTATAGAGCAAAAATATAAAAAATTTTACCACATTTTACCACTAAATACCACTTTGTTGATAAGTTTAACCACTTTGACACTCTTTCGATTAATTATTAGAGCATCAATACTTTAGCTAATAATTATATTCTGAATGATATTGATTAACAATAACAAAAAATACACAATCATTCTCTTAAAAAAATAAAGATTACGCAACTATTTTAACATTCATCAATACAATCAAAAACAGAAACAAAAGCTGATTTTTAGCTACTTATAAATTCTACTAAAATTATCTAGTTAAAAAACAGCAGCAAAAATTCATTTTTATTTATTAAACCCTATATTTGTCCAAATTGAAATTGGCATTAGATTAAATGGACAAACACTACAAAAAAGAAGGCAAATACAGCTATTTTGAAGCTGGTGAAGGAACTCCTATCGTAATTTTACACGGCTTAATGGGCGGACTTAGTAACTTTGATGGTGTAGCGCAATATTTCCCAACGAAAGGATACAAAGTTGTTATCCCGGATTTGCCAATATACACTCAAAGCATATTAAAAACCAACGTAAAAAGTTTTGCTAAATACGTAAAAGACTTCATTACTTTTAAGGGTTTTGATCAGGTCATTTTATTAGGCAATTCCCTAGGAGGACATATAGCACTTTATCACACAAAATTATATCCTGAAAAAGTGGCAGGACTTGTAATAACTGGAAGTTCAGGACTTTATGAAAGCGCCATGGGAGACAGTTATCCAAGAAGAGGTGATTACGACTACATTAAAAAGAAAGCCGAAGACGTATTTTATGACCCTAAAATTGCAACTCCAGAACTAATTGATGAAGTGTATGCTACAGCTAATGACCGCATAAAATTAATCAAAACCTTAACGATCGCAAAAAGTGCAATTCGTCACAATATGGCTAAGGATTTACCAAAAATGACAGTTGAAACCTGTATTATCTGGGGTAAAAATGATGCTGTAACTCCACCCAACGTAGCGGAGGAATTTGATAAATTATTGCCTAATTCAAGTTTGTATTGGATTGACAAATGTGGACACGCTGCAATGATGGAACATCCAGATGAATTTAATGAAATTCTTGAAGACTGGCTTACAAAAAAGAATTTATAAGGTCGAATATTCGATTTTAAGAGGTTTTAAAAACCAATAACATGAAAATTAATACTGCCGAATTTATTATCAGTAATTCTGAAGTAGCAAAATGTCCTAAGGATTTTTTGCCGGAATATGCTTTTATCGGAAGATCAAACGTTGGTAAATCTTCATTGATCAATATGCTTACCAATCATAAAAATCTTGCTAAAACTTCGGGAAGACCAGGAAAAACACAATTAATCAACCATTTTAAGATTAACAATAATTGGTTTTTGGTCGATTTACCAGGTTACGGTTATGCGAAGGTATCCAAAAAAACCAAGTCGGTTTTTCAGCAATTTATAACTGATTATTTTGAAACACGAGAACAACTTGTTTGTGCTTTTGTTTTGATTGACATTCGCCATGAAGCACAAAATATAGACATCGAATTCATGTCGTATATGGGTGAAAGCGAAATTCCTTTCTGTATTATATTTACAAAAGCAGATAAAATAAGCAAGACTAAAATTGACTCGCATATTGCAGCCTATAAAAAACAGATGTTTGCCAATAACTGGGAAGAAATGCCTCATTATTTTGTAACATCAGCTACTGAATTAACCGGAAAAGAAGAAGTTCTGAATTATATAGACGAGGTAAATCAGGAAGTTTTTAAAAATAATAGCGAATTTTAAAAAAAATAAAATTCTAACAAATAGTAAATTCTAAAAATAAAAGATCCCAAATCCCAATCTTACAATTGGGATTTGGGATTTTTTATTTTAAAATTGAAATTTGAGGAATTATTTCGTCAAATCTAATTTTTCTGCAAAATAATCACAAAAATCTTTCATGGTATCTGCCATTTTTTCATCATCTGTCGCTCTTTTAAAAGTATCCGACATCGCTACTAATGTTTGGTGAAAGAAAATTTTCATTTCATCCACGGGCATATCTTTTGTCCATAAATCAATTCGCATGCTTTCTTTTGCCTTACTGTCCCAGATGGATAACATTATCGCTTTCGCTTCTTCTGCTTCTACTCCTCCGTCTTTTGCAGTCCATGATAATTTTTCCGGAACGCGGTTTTCATCTAATTCTATATTGAATTTTATCTCTGATTTTATTGTATCTGACATTACTTCTTAGGTTTATATTTTGATTTTTCAAAAATTTCTTTAGGATCTGTTTTTAATAACTCCGGCAAAGTTACAGTATTATTTTTCATATACGAGCGCACTATCTGCCAGCCTATCCAGGCACCAACTCTTCCGGGCGAATCATTATCAATCTCCAGATAAAATTTAGAAAACGGAGCCGGAACTATGAATCGGGTTGTTAGTTTTGGATCAACACTATATATCATTTCTTTTTCAATAAGATAACGCCACATGTATGCTTCATTTTCTTCACACCATTTTATCTGTTCAGGCATATAGCCAATTTTTTCAGCATCTGTATATTCAGGCAAAAGCAAATCTTTGGCATACAATTTTTTGCCTTCAAAAATCATTTGAGAAATCAAATTTTTATCAGGATATGCAGGAATATGTCTATAAGCAAAACTTGACACCACATCCGGCATGATCTGTTTTTCTTCAAAATTTTCCTTTAAATAATTTGGAAACTGATAAAATTTATGCTCTTTTCCCAAATATAATTCCAAAGCAACTATAACCAAACTATCAGCATAAATAGCTTTGGCAGTATAATCCATTTCGCCGATTACAGTAATAATTTTAGGCGTTTTTGTTTTTGGAAAATAATATTTTACATGCTGAAAAAGTGTATTGAATTCCTGGCGGACAGGCTCAAAATTTGAATATTTTTTTTGCACCTCAGTGTAAACCTCTCTCCAGATTGGCTCCTGCATTTTACTTAACCATACATTATCATCATTTCCTGCCGGAAAAAAGTACGGATATTGCTTTTTAACCTTTGCCAAATCTTCTGGTTTGGTTTCAAAAAAAACCTTGTCGAAACGCTCAACCTTAATATCAACCGGAATTTCTTCGACAGCTTTTTCTACTTTGCTTTTTTGATCACAGGACAAAAAAAACAAGCATACAAGCACTACAAAGCGATATATTTTCATTTTATTTTAATTAGATTTGTGTTGCTTAACTTAAGTATAGCAATACTTAAATATTTTGTGCAAATATACATCCCTGTATTTTAAAACTTGAATTATTATGGCTAAAAAAAGCACTATTCAGACAGAAAAAGTAAATACCCACATTGTAGAGTGGCTGAAAAATTATGCGAATAACGCAAAAGTGAATGGTTTTGTAATTGGAATTTCAGGTGGAGTCGATTCTGCTGTAACCTCTACTTTATGCGCACAGACAGGCCTGAAGGTTTTATGTGTAGAAATGCCTATTCATCAGGCTGAAAGTCAGGTTTCAAGAGGAAGGGAACATATTGAACAATTAAAAAAGCGCTTCCCGAATGTTTCCGACATAAAAACAGACTTGACTGATACATTTGACGCATTTAAAAAGTCAGTACCTCAATCGGATGATGATGCCAAAACAAGCCTATCATTGGCCAATACAAGAGCCCGCATACGCATGACATCATTATACTATCTAGCAGGAATACATGGGTTACTGGTTGCCGGAACAGGCAATAAAGTAGAAGATTTTGGTGTAGGTTTTTATACAAAATACGGAGATGGAGGTGTCGATTTGAGTCCGATTGCTGATTTAATGAAGTCTGATGTGTATGCACTTGGAGAATATTTAACAATTCCTGAGTCAATTTTAACAGCTGCACCAACAGATGGATTATTTGGCGATAACAGAACCGATGAAGATCAATTGGGTGCAAGTTATGATGAACTGGAATGGGCAATGCTGGCAGCGGAGTCAGGAAATTCAACAGCTGACTTTGATGGAAGAGAGAAAATTGTATTTGAAATTTATAAGCGACTAAATACCAACAACAAGCATAAAATGGAGGCAATTCCAGTTTGTCATATACCTAAAACGTTAAAATAACACTTTTTAACATTCTTTGGAATAATTTACAGAATTTATTTATTAATTTTACCGTTCCAAAAACATAATTAATTTTAAAAAGGTAAAACTATGATTAAAGTATGTCTAGCAGACAACCACCCTGTTACGCACTTTGGCGTTAAATCGTATTTTAAAGACCATGATGAAATTTCAATTGTTGCCAACGTAGGCAATTTTTCAATGGTTCGTGACATTCTTCAAACAAAGGAGATTGATATCCTGATTCTTGATTTAGAATTAGAAGGTCTTTCCAGTATTTTTGAAGTAAAGTCTATTTTGAAAAATTTCCCGAAAACAAAAATTGTTATTTTCAGTGATCTTGCAGAGCAGATGTATGCTCCAAATGCTATCAAAGCAGGAGTTTCAGGTTATGTACACAAAACAGAAAAACTTGAAACTTTAGGTCTATCTATTATTAAAGTACACGAAGGAAAAATTATCATTAACGAAACGGTACGTAAAAACATGGCTCTTATCGCTAAACAAAGCAAGAGCGAGCGTTTGTACAGAAAACTTTCGAATCGTGAAATTGAGGTTTTACGTTACTTAAGTGATGGTAAGAAAAACAATGAGATTTCTAAAATCTTAAATCTAAACGAAAAAACGATCAGTACTTACAAATTGAGATTACTGACAAAACTTAATGTTACCAATTTAGTTGACCTGGTTAACAAAGCCAAAACATTAGAAATTATTTAATGGTATCGAGACATTACTCTTCCTAGTTTTTTTGAAAAAGAATTAACCAATTTAGAGTAATCAACCACCATAGACAAAAGCTCTGTATTATCTGAATTATCAGGTTGTATAGAGCTTTTTAATTCTTCAATAATTCGATCAACCAAAAACCAGCGCATAGACATAATGGTTTCCGTAACATATTGTGCTATACTTGCGTGTTTATCTTTTGCGAAAATATTTTGACCTTCCCAGTTGTGGAGCGATACTTTTTCATCTTCCATCAAAATATCCGTTATTTCCTGTGCAAATTCTGGCTGAAGTCGCATTAAATACTGCTCCAGACTAAACTTTTCATTTTGATGGTAAAAAGAAATCAAATCCGTAAAAACATCCCGGAATAAATTATTTGAAAGCTCCACTTCATCTTCCTGCAAACTCAAATAAATTCGCTGAAAAACTTTGTATTCTTTCTTTTCAGTAACCATTTCAATTTCACCTTCTTCATTACTTTTCAAAAGGACATCTTCAAACTCTTCTGTTTTATCACCATAAAGCAATAAAATTTCGATTACTTTTCGCTCTAAACGATAAAGAATATCTACTTTTTCTGAAGGCTCTGCCGAATATCCCGGCTCTCCCGGATAATCTTCCGGCGGTCCATTTCTAGGATCTTCAGGGTCTCCTCCAGAATAGCCTGTATTTTTTTGATTTTGGTTTCTATGAACTTCAAAAGGTTTTTGTTCCTGTTTTTGTCTTTTATTAACTTCAGCAAGATCTTTTTGAATCAGCTGTGCCAAAGTACTCGTCAGTACCTGTTCAGAAATATCCATGATTCTGGCGCATTCCTGAATATAAACTTCACGCTGGATACGATCCGGAATTTTTGAAATACTACTAACCATATCCCGAATCAAATCGGCTTTTTTTATAGGATCGTTTTTAGCATCATTCATTAAGAGCGATGCTTTAAACTGAATAAAATCTTTACTATTTTCTTCTAAATAGGCAACAAGATCATCATGAGAATTTTTTCTTGCAAAACTGTCGGGATCTTCTCCATCAGGAAAAGCACAAACCCTTACGTTCATTCCTTCTTCAAGAATCAAATCGATTCCGCGAACTGAAGCCCGTAATCCTGCCGCATCGCCATCAAAAAGAACGGTTATGTTTCTGGTCAGTCTATTTACCAGACGAATCTGATCTGGTGTTAACGCAGTTCCTGAAGATGCCACAACATTTTCAATTCCGGCCTGATTAAACTGAATTACATCGGTATAACCTTCAACCAGATAACAATTATTATGTTTGGCTATAGATTGTTTCGCCTGAAAAATTCCGTAAAGCACTTTACTTTTATGGTAAATATCACTTTCAGGTGAATTTAGATATTTAGCCGCTTTTTTATCATTCGTTAAAATACGTCCTCCAAAACCTAAAACACGTCCTGACATACTTTGAATTGGAAACATTACACGTCCTTTGAAACGGTCAAATGGACGATCTTCCCTCGCAATTGTCAAACCTGTGCTTTCCAGAAATTCCAGCTTGTATCCTTTACCAAGCGCTTCTTTAGTCAAAGCATCCCAGGTTTCAGGCGAATATCCTAAACTAAATTTTTTAATGGTTTCATTGGTAAAGCCTCTTTCTTTAAAATAGGAATAACCAATTGCTTTTCCTTCTTCGGAATTCAAAAGGACATCATGAAAATATTTTGCTGCAAATTCCGAAACAAGATACATGCTTTCGCGAACATCCGTTATGGCTTTTTCAGCATCTGATTGTTCCGTTTCTTCAATTTCAATATTGTATTTTTTAGCTAAATACCGAATGGCTTCAGGATAGGTAAATTGCGAATGCTCCATCAGAAATTTCACAGAATTACCTCCTTTTCCCGTACTGAAATCTTTCCAGATTCCTTTTGCAGGCGATACCATAAACGAAGGAGAGCGCTCATCTGAGAAAGGACTCAATCCTTTAAAATTACTTCCGGCACGTTTTAAATTCACAAAATCGCCAATAACCTCCTCAACGCGAGCAGTTTCAAAAACAGAATCAATTGTACTTTGTGATATCAAAACGTTGAATATTTTTAGATTTTAAAGCCTGTAAAAATACACAAATCAATCTTGAAATTTGATGATTTCAAATAAAAAAAGCACCTCTTTTGAAGTACTTTTCCATTAACTAAATTCAAAACTTATTCTTAATTCAAATCAAACCGAATTCCTAAAGAAATATTATTTTCTTTTATTAGATTATCCTGAAACAGAGGATTCAAATCATATTTCAGATACAAACTTGTTTCTTTATACCCTATGTAAGTACTCAATCCGTAAATGAAATTATTGACATTAAAATCGCCTTTTGTTTTTTCTGTAGCCTTATAATCGTTGTCTTCATACTTTAGGATTTGTTTCGATTTTAAATTAATTCCTGCATAACCTCCAAAACCTACACGAAAGCCTTTATGTGTCCTAAAGTAACTTTTGTCACCACTCTGACCCTCTTTTGAAAAGTCAAATTCTAAATGAACCGGTGCAACCAGATACACATTTCTGAAACGGGATTCTTTTAAATTGATCGCATTATCAACCAAATCCGTCTGTTCTCCGTTTACTACAAAACTGCGATTGTCTGTCGGACGAATATTATTGTACATTACTGAAAGGCCGTATTTCGCATGCAACAGGTTATTATTTTTCAGCAATCTGGTGTTGTATGTCAAACCCCATTCATAAAAATGAGAGCCTGTAAATTTATAGTTTGAATCCTGAAGATCTCCATCCACCATTGTATTGTTTAAACCTAAAGCAAATACAAATTGAGAAGTTGTTCTTTTTTCAGCTCGAATAGAATCTTTATCCGACTTATGACTCCAGTCTTTATCGTTCCAATGAATAACTAATTTATGTTTCCTGATTGAATCCTCTTCTTTGATTTTTCCGTCAACTTTCTGCTGTACGAGATCATTAAGTTCATTTTGAGCCAAAGTTACTTTTTCTTCAATAATTACAGCTCTGGCTTCTGCGAGTTCTTTTTTTCGTTTATCAGCCTGCTCTCTTGTAATTTTTCCTTCTGATAACTGAACATTTACAGCTTCAACTTCTACTTTTAAAGTCTCTTTTTCTTCTTTTGTAATTTTTTCTATTTTGTTAGCGATTTGTTTTGCTCTGGATTCAAAAGTTTCCTGCCCAAGCACTTTGCTCACAAATGAGAAAACTAAAATAACGAGATAAATGGTAAAATTTTTCATGATTGATTTTTTAAAATTGATTGATGATTGATGATTTTTAATTATGAATTGTAAATTGTGAATTATTAATTATTAATTATTTTTTTTACTCTTGTTGATTTCGGTTTGCCAAGGCCACCTTTACTGTTTGATAATTTTTATTGACTTTTGAAATTACTTTTTCCCTAAACGAAAGTTCCAGTTCGCCATCGACCTGATTCAGCAAATCATCAGCATTGATTTTTACTTTTGATTTTTGCTTTGCCGAATTTTCTGCTACAACTGCTTTTTCTGCGTTGACCAGCAATTGATCGACATTTTCGTTTTTAGAAATTTGGTTTTGAATTGGGATTGATTGTTTTTCCTGATTGTTTTTGATGATGATTGAAGACTCCGCTACTTGATTTGATTCATTTTTAAGGGTTGTATTTGATTTTTGTTTATTATTTGAATTTGGAACCGAAGTTTGTTCTGAAGAAGCAATTACGGTTTTAATCGAATCAACACTATTTGAAACTGGTTTTACAACTGAATCCTTCTTAATGTTATCCTCTACAACTACACTTTGTGGTACTTTTATTGTCTGTTCTTTTTGATTAAAAAAGAAAGTTCCAACCAATAGAAAGCCAACAAAACTTGCAGCGATATAAAACCATTTGTTTTTCTTTTTCGATTTTTTATTTTCAGTAATACTCAACATCGCATCTAAACGATCCCAGGCTTTATCACTTGGTTCAATTGTACGGTTGTTTAGTTTTTCACGGAAATCCTTTTCAAAATTATTCGGTTCCATTATCTTGTTTTTTTAAAATAGTAATTTGTGTTTGCAGTATTTTTCTGGCGTGCGATAATTGCGATTTCGATGTTCCTTCATTAATTCCTAGCATCTTTGCAATTTCATTGTGCTTATAACCTTCGATGGCATATAAATTAAAAACCATTTTATAACCATCAGGCAAAGCATCGATTAAAAGCTGAATCTGTTCAACTGTAAACTGACTGTCAATGGCATTGAAACTTTCTTCTGTATAAATCTCATCTTCCGCAAATTTTACTTTTTTCTGAACTCTTAAATAGGATATGCATTCGTTTACCATAATCCGGCGAATCCATCCTTCAAAACTTCCTTTATGTTCAAATTTGTTTAAACTGGTAAATACTTTCATAAAAGCAGTTATCATTACATCTTCGGCAAGTTGAATGTCCTTAATATATTGTCGGCAGACACTTAGCATTTTTGGAGAAAACCGACTATAAATTTGCTGTTGTGCTTGCCGATTATTTTCGACAGCCAACTTTATAATTTCAGTTTCTTCTTGATGTAAATGGATAATTTTCATTAATAAGCATTCAGATTTTGTTTTTACTAACAGACTTCTATTAGCATAGACGAGAATGGTTGCAAAATGGTTGCATCGGGTTTAAAAAAATCAATAAAAAATTAAAAATTTAAAAAAAAACACAAATCAAAATACTGATTTACAACATATTAAATAAAACAATTTGATTGGAAAATTTTGTAATTATTTTATCCGACAGGATAATGTAAATCAAACCCATTCAAAAATAAAACCTTGCACTATTATAAATAATACAAGGTTCATTATTAAAATATTTTTAAAAAGCTATGACTGCTATACTTTACCAGCCACCGCCTCCACCGCCTCCACCACCGCCACCGGAGCTTCCACCGCCAGAACTTCCGCTACTCCAGCTTCCGCTGCTTCCGCTAGAACTGCTCGATGAAGATCCTGATGATGTTGAAGGATTAGGATCAACTGCTGCGCTATGTACAGAGTTTCCAAAAGTCGACAGAAACATTGTTGGCTGTCTATAAAACGTATCTTCTCCCTGATACCAGGAAGGATCATATTTTGCCAACTCTAAAACCTCTTCAAATTGTTTTCCCCATTCTATTTCAACTTCTAATGCTATGGCATACGGAAACAATTTTTCAAATAATTGCGGAGTCAGTTCCGGAGGATTTAACATGTTCATTCGGTCTTTCTCTGCCGTTTTAAGATAGAGTTTAAAACCTTCTAATCTATAAAGTGCTTCAGCTCCTTTTTCCGTGAACTTTCCTAGAGTTTTTACATATATTATATACATCAGGAAAACAACTCCAATTACAACAATTTGTATTGTGCTTTGAAAAAATAGGGTCATGAAGAATATCGCGACTGCCGGAGCAAAAATAAAGAAAGCTAAAATTGCTCTTACAACGATTAAACCCGTACTTTCTTCTTTTTTTGTAAACCAATATGTTAGTGCACAAACTGCAATAATTAGTCCTATATAAAAAGTATAATTAATATATCCTTTGTTATTGGAAAACAGCTCAAAAGCGAGTCCTGCTGCTAAAAAAACAGCAAAACCAATCCACTTTTTTCTCGTATTGTTTTGATACAATTCATCTAAATTTATTTGTTTCTCTACCGTTTTAAGCCATTTAGAATATGCTTTCTCAAAGATCTTGTAATTAGAATCTGCTACTTTGAGCTTTTCCTTTTTCGAAAAACCACTTATTATATCGGATTCTTCTTCACTTAATTTTTCTGAATCTTTATTTAAAACTTCTATTTCATAAGTATGTTTGTTTGTGAAAACACCATTTTCTAAGGTAGATAAAATTCTGATTGCACCTTTTACAGAAGCATTTATAACTGATGACATATAGGTTTTATCAGTAACTTTTCTATTATACACATATCCTGTAATGGCTGGTGACCAGTCAAAAGGAGGCATAAATTCCGGAATTAATGCTTTTTTACTAGGATCTTTGCCGTGCTTTCTCCAACTGAAAAAGAAAAAAATAGCCATTCCCATTCCATAAATAACAGACCATAAATTGGTTTTTATCTGTTTATAAAAAGAGGCCGTTTCCTGAAGTAATGTGGGAGGATCAACAATTCCTTTATCAAATGATACCGCAACTGTCAAGCCTTCATTTGCATTGAGCTGAACAGTTCCAAAATTAGCAATAGTATGATTATCATTTAACGAACTGATACAATTAGATTCCGTAGATCCTGACAAGCCGCTGTAACAATGTAAATTTTTGAATTTATTATTTGAGGGAAGAATAATTTGGCAGGTCACTTTATCAATTGGTAAATCCCAGCCATTTCCGTTTACGTTCCAGTATAATTCATCATATTGATCGAAATACCCAATTTGAAACGGTGCTGTATAACTAATTTGATACTCGTAAATACCACTTTCTAAATCAACTTCTTTGCTTCCTATATAAATTTTCCAGTCGCCTGATTCTTCCTTTGTAAAATACGGCTCCGTTTTACCTTCTTTTTTTACAGAATTAATGGTGTATTGCACATCAATTTCATGTCCGTCTTTATCTTTTCTGGTTAACGGCAAAGTTCGTAAAAGTCCGTGTTTAAAAATAGTACCTTCTGCATAAATGGTAATATTTTCAATCACGTTGATTTTACCCGACTTTTCGATTTTAACTTTGACATCAAAATTTAAAATCCTTTCCTGAGCCTGGGCGTGGTAAAATAAAATAGAAAATAAAACAAAAAATATTTTTCTTAGCATGATCGTATAATAGAATTAAAACTGAACTTTAGGCGTTTCTCTTTGTTTTTCATTTTCTATTTCAAGGAAATTTTTCTTTGGGAAACCAAAAGAATTTGCAACCAAATTGCCTGGAAAAGATTCTACTGCTATATTATATTCTCTTACAGTTGCGTTATAATATCGTTTTGATCGCTCAATTTCAGTTTCGATTTCGCTTAATTCTTCCTGCAAACTAAGGAAGTTTGTGTTCGCTTTTAAATCAGGATAATTTTCTGCCAATGCAAAAATAGTTCCTACAGCACTCCCTAATTTTTTGTCTAATTCTAATTTTTCATCTTCACTACCGGCATTTAATGCCTGATTACGAAGATTCACAATATTAGCAAGTGTTTCTTTTTCGTGGGTTAAATATCCTTTTACGGCTTCAACAAGATTTGGAATTAGATCAAATCGCTTTTTTAAGATAACGTCGATACCGCTTAAAGCTTCTTCGAGCATATTGCGCTTTGATACAAAACTGTTATAAAGTATAATCACGTAAATACCTAAAAGAATAACAACGGAAACTATTACAATTAAAATAACCATATTTCATTATTAAATTAGAGTCCAATTTAACAATAAAAATATTAGGAATAGTGTGTGAGATTATTTTTTTCTCTCGATTACGTAGTTTACCATTAAGGTCAAGGCTGCTTTAAATTCAGAATCAGGATAATTCCCTAATAATGAAAGTGCTTCCTGTTGAAATTGTACCATTTTATTTTCGGCGTAAGCCAGACCATTATTGTTTTTTACAAAGGCAATCACTTCCTTGACGCGCTTTTTGTCTTTATTGTGGTTTTTGATGGAGTTGATCAGCCACTTTTTTTCTTGTGGAGTACAAGTATTTAAAACATGAATTAAAGGCAAAGTCATTTTTTGCTCCTTGATATCGATTCCGGTTGGTTTTCCGATAGCTTCTTCGCTGTAATCGAATAAATCATCTTTGATTTGAAAAGCCATTCCTATCAGCTCGCCGAATTTACGCATATTCTCAACCTGAATATCATCTTCAATTACTGATTTTGCACCAAGAGCACAACAAGCCGCAATAAGAGTGGCGGTCTTTTTTCGAATAATTTCGTAATACACCTCTTCGGTGATATCTAGTCTTCTCGCTTTTTCAATTTGAAGTAATTCACCTTCGCTCATTTCGCGAACGGCAACTGAAATGATTCGGAGTAAATCGAAATCACCGTTATCAATGGAAAGCAACAGTCCTTTTGAAAGCAAATAATCACCGACCAAAACGGCAATTTTATTTTTCCACAATGCATTGATAGAGAAAAATCCGCGGCGGCGATTACTGTCATCCACTACATCATCGTGAACCAGAGTTGCAGTGTGAATGAGCTCAATTACTGAAGCACCACGGTATGTTCTTTCGTTTACAACACCTGCTGAAACCATTTTTGCAGTCAGGAAAACAAACATCGGACGCATTTGTTTACCCTTTCGGTTTACAATATAATAAGTAATGCGGTTCAGTAATGCAACCTTTGAAGTCATCGATTCATAGAACTTTTTTTCAAAAAGTTCCATTTCGTTAAAAATAGGCTGTTTTATTTGAGAAGTAATATTCATTTCGATCCCAAATATACTACTTTGAAAATAAAATTCGGCAATTGAAAACTACTTTTGGAGTCAAATTATAGAAGATTTAACCTTCTTTGTTGGCCAATTGTCCACATGCAGCATCAATATCTTTTCCACGGCTGCGGCGTACTTTTACCACTACACCAATGTTTTCCAATGCTTTTATATAAGCCAGAATAGACTCTTCTGATGCTTGTTGGAATTCACCGTCATCAATTGGATTATATTCGATTAAATTTACTTTACAAGGAACATATTTGCAAAACTTAACCAGGGCATCAATCGAAGCTTTATCGTCGTTGATTCCTTTCCAAACCACATACTCGTAGGAGATTTTGTTTTTTGTTTTTCTATACCAATATTCCAATGACTCCCTTAATTCTGCTAAAGGGAAATTTTTACTGAAAGGCATGATTCGGGCGCGGATTTCATCGATAGCGGAATGCAATGAAACTGCCAGTTTGAATTTGACATCGTCATCGGCCATTTTTTTTATCATTTTTGGAATTCCCGAAGTCGAAACCATAATACGTTTTGGCGACATTCCCAGTCCTTCCGGAGAAGTAATCATATCGATAGCTTTGATTACATTGTTGTAATTCATTAAAGGTTCGCCCATTCCCATAAAAACAATATTCGAAAGCGGATGATTGTGGTACAGACGACTTTCCCTGTCAATAGCAATCACCTGATCGTAAATTTCTCCCGGTTCCAGATTTCGCATTCTTTTTAAACGTGAAGTTGCACAGAAATTACAATCCAGACTACAGCCCACCTGACTAGATACACAAGCTGTTGTTCTGGTGTCGGTAGGAATCAAAACCGATTCTACCACCAGTCCATCATGCAAACGGACGGCATTTTTTACCGTACCATCGCAACTGCGCTGCATGGTATCAACCTTGATATGATTAATTACGAAATTATTCTCAAGCATTGCTCTTGTAGGCTTTGCTACATTGGTCATATCGTCAAAACTATGTGCTCCTTTGCTCCACAACCATTCATAAACCTGATTACCACGAAAAGCTTTATCATTATTAGCGACAAAAAAATCCCGCAGCTGCTCTTTTGATAAGGCTCGTATGTCTTTTTTTTCCATTTGCATGGTGCAAAGTTACTAAGTATTTATGGAAACCTTTTCATTCTTAAAAAACTTTACAATCAAACTTTAAAAAAATCATTTTTTGGCATAAGAATTGTCTTGCACATACAAGAAAAATAATCTTACGAAGAGCGCTTCATTTAAAAATTTGTACTTTTATTTTTTCACCTTTATAACCTTTTATATTTATCAACTTTTAAAAAATTAATTAATCATGAAAAAACAAATTTTGAGCTTAGCTGCTGTAGCTGTATTAGCTTTTGCCGTACAATCTTGCGGAGACAAAAAAGAAACGAAAGCGGAAGATGAATTAACTCTTGGAAACAGAGTTGACTCTTTGACAACCGATATTGAGCAGGTAAAAGACAGTGCTGTAATCAAAGCTGAAAATGCTGCTGCTGAAGCTAAAGCAGCTTCACAAAATACAGTTCAGGAGGTAAAAGATGCTACTAAAAAAACAGCTGATGAAGTAAAAGAAGCTTCTAAAAAGACTGCAGATAAAGCAGCTGCTGCGGCTAAAGCTGCTAAAGACGGAACTGTGCAAACAGCTAAAGACGTTAATGAAGCACTAAAAAAATAAACCTATTCTAAATTTCAATTAAAACCATTCACAATAGTGAGTGGTTTTTTTATGTAAAAAAGTGAGCGAATATTTTTTGTATTTTTGCAATTCAAATTTAGAAGATTACAACATGCATTTTATATCACAGGAATTAGAAGATTATATCGAAACCCATTCTGAAAACGAGCCGGAATTGTTAGCTAAGTTAAACAAGGAGACCTATCAGAAAATACTTTTGCCAAGAATGTTAAGTGGACATTTTCAGGGCCGTGTTTTAAGCATGTTGTCTAAATTGATACGTCCTGTTAATATTCTTGAAATTGGAACCTATACCGGTTATGCGGCTTTGTGTTTGTGTGAAGGAATGCAGGAAAACGGGCAGCTGCATACCATTGACATAAAAGAAGAATTAGTAGATTTCCAACGTAAATATTTTGATGCATCACCTTGGGGAAGACAGATTTTCCAGCATTTAGGAGAAGCAGTTGACATCATTCCGGGTCTGGACGTAAAATTTGATTTGATTTTTATTGATGCTGATAAAGAAAACTACCTGAATTATTGGGAAATGATTGTCCCAAAAATGAATAAAGGAGGCATCATTTTATCCGATAACGTTTTGTGGAGCGGAAAAATTCTGGAGCCGGTTCATCCGAATGATGTAAGCACAAAAGTACTTTTAGAATATAATTTACTTTTGAAAAACGATCCAAGAGTGGAAACTGTACTATTGCCAATTCGTGATGGATTGACAGTTAGCAGAGTTCTTTAATATCTAGATGTAAATTGATAAAATACATCTGAGATAAATACTGGCGGATTGGAATGGAGTGAAAAAGCAATTCTTAAAAATTAATTTCTTTTGAAAACTAATGCCTTAGCCCAGATGGAAGCGGCATCCTTTTGTTTTTTTCTTTAAAAAACAAAAGATATAGCGTACAGCTGGAAATTGCTCCTACACCCTCTCAGGAAAATATAAGGGTTTTAATTTTTGATAAATTTTGAAGGTCACAAATCCGAAAACAGCTCCAAAAAAATAACCTGCCATAATATCTCCCGGATAATGAAGTCCCAGGTAAATCCTGCTGTAAGCGAAAATCAACGGCCATAAAAACAGGAGTCCGAAATATTTAAAATGTCTTTTTAAAACCAGGAATAAAAATGTAGCAACTGCCATAGTGTTAGCTGCATGGCCGGAGAAAAAACTGAATGAACTTCGAGATTTGACTATTCTGATAAAAGTATTGATTTCAGGATTGTTGCAAGGACGCAAACGCTCGAAAGTATGCTTAACGAAATTGGTTGTCTGATCGGTAAAAGTGATTAAAACTGCTATAAAAAGTATTAAATACAAGAGCTGTTTTCCGCCGACTTTTCGATATATAACGTAAAACATTAATAAAAAAAAAGGTATCCAATTAAGCTGGTTTGTAATAACGAGCCACAATTTATCGTATGTTTCAGAACCTAGGCTGTTTAGATATACAAACAAATTGACATCTATTTCTTTTATTTTTTCAAGCATATTATCTTTGGCGTTTTACAGGTCCTGAGATGGAATCAATGTCTTCTTTTAACTTTTCGATTTCTGCGGTATCTCCCAATATATTTTCAGTACTTCCTAATAGATTGGATTTTGCATCATTAATCTGGGCATTAAAATTTCCTGTTATATCGGAAAGAGATTTTGCATCAAGACCATTAGCTTCGGCACCTTTCTGGATTTCACTTTTGATGTCGTTGGTTGCGTTTTTTAATTGCGCCATGGCTTTTCCCATAGTTCTTGCAATTTCAGGCACTTTATCCGACCCAAAAAGCATTAGTACTATAAACAGTATGAAAACTAGTTCTCCTCCTCCTATACCAAACATATCTTTTATTTTTGTGTGGTACAAAGATATTAAATTTTGTAGCTCACAGTTTTAAAAATAACTTAAAAAAAAAGACTCTTCTCAGAGTCTTTTGGGTTTTATCGTTAATCAAATTTTGATTTCTGTTCTGTTTTTGGCCAGGAATTGTTGGTTACATCAATGTCTGCCGTCAATAATTTCGGATCAATCTGAATACTTTTGATCGCTTTTTCTGTAGCGTATACTTTTTTGGCTCCAGTGTTATTTTTTCTCCAGATTTGTGCCGGATACTGGAAATTTTCTTTAGAACCATCCTCATACGTTATCTCAACCAAGATTGGCATAATCATTCCGCCTGGTTTATTGAACTCTACTTCATAGAAATATTTAGGTGACTTCAGGCCTGCTTTTTCTTCAGCAGTAAATGTCTGATCCACATATTCGGCCAAAGGCTTGAAATCTTCTATTTTTAATGGTTTTTTCTTAGAAGAATTGACTTCATTATTATCTCCGGCAACCAGATAAACGAATGGTCCTTTTTCGTAACCGAAACGTCCTTTTCTAATTTTAACGTCTTTAAGGTCAGCTGTAGGAGTATCAGAAACGTAATATTGCTTAACGTCTTTTATTCCGATATCAACAAAATCAGTTGAATAAAACCATCCTCTGAAAAACCAATCCAGATCTACTGCAGAAGCATCTTCCATTGTTCTGAAAAAATCCTCCGGAGTCGGGTGCTTAAATTTCCATCTGTTTGCATAGGTTTTAAAAGCATAATCAAACAATTCCCTTCCCATAACCACTTCGCGTAAGATATTCAAACCTGTAGCCGGTTTTCCGTAAGCATTATTTCCAAATTGATGAATGGTTTCAGAGTTGGACATGATAGGCTCTAAAAACTTCTGGTCTCCACTCATATACGGAACAATATTTTTTGCAGGTCCGCGTCTTGAAGGAAAATTTGGATCTAATTCCTGTTCAGCCAAATATTCCAAAAAAGAGTTTAGTCCTTCGTCCATCCACGTCCATTGACGCTCGTCTGAGTTCACTATCATTGGGAAAAAAGTGTGTCCTACTTCGTGAATTACAACACCTATCATTCCGTTTTTAACTTCTTTACTGGTTACTCCATTTTCATCAGGACGACCAAAATTCCAGCAAATCATTGGATATTCCATCCCCTGATCTTCTGCCGAAACAGATACTGCTTTTGGATAAGGATAATCAAAAGTATGTGAAGAATAACTTTTTAAAGTATGTGCCACTACCATTGTAGAAGTTTCGCCCCAAAGCGGATTAGCTTCTTTGGGATAAAGCGATTCTGCCATAACGGTTCTGTTTCCTATTTTTACCGCCATTGCATCGTAAATGAATTTTCTTGACGAAGCAATTCCGAAATCACGAACATTTTTAGCACTGAATTTCCATGTTTTTTTCTTTTCAGAAAACCCTTTTTCAGCTGCTTCAGCTTCAGCCTGAGTTACAATTACGACTGGTTTATCAAATGATTTTTGGGCCTGTTCGTAACGTTTTACCTGTTCTGATGTAAAAACCTCGTTTCTGTTAGTCAATTCCCCTGTTGCATCAATGACATGATCAGCAGGAACTGTAATATTGACATCGAAGTTTCCAAAAGGAAGTGCAAACTCACCGCTTCCCCAGAACTGCATATTCTGCCATCCTTCGACATCATTGTAAACCGCCATTCTTGGGTAGAACTGGGCGATTACATATAATTTATTACCGTCTTTCTCAAAAAATTCATAACCGGAACGGCCGCCTTCTTTTTTGTAATTATTGATATTGTACCACCACTTAATTGCCAAAGAAATTTTTTCTCTTGGTTTTAAAGGACTTGCCAGATTGACACGCATCATGGTTTCATTAATGGTATAGGACATTGGCTTACCTTTAGCATCATTAACCTGTTCAATATTAAAACCTCTTTCCAGATCTTTTTTCAGGTATTTGCTTGAAAAACCTTCAAGGGCAAAAACCTGATTGATCTTTTCTCCTTCTGCTAAAGTTGATTGCGTATTGGCTTTTGCCTGATTCTGATCTAACTGAATCCATAGGTACTCTAAACTGTCCGGTGAATTATTGGAGTATGTAATTATCTCAGAACCGGTTATTTTTGAATTTTTATCATCCAGTTCGATATCAATTTTATAATCTGCCTGTTGTTGATAATATGCGGGACCTGGCGCTCCGGATGCTGTACGGAACATATTAGGTGTCGCCATAAGATCATACATCTGACTAAATTTATTTGTATCATACTTTCCCTGCTGTTTGGGTGCTGCAGTTGTATTTTTCTCCTGAGCCATCATCATAGCCGGAAAAAGCAATAAAAATGAAAGTTTTTTCATAAACGTTTTTTGGAATTTTTTGAAGCTGTGAAAATACTAATTAAAACAATAATCTTACCGGTTCATTAATACTTTAACACTTCTTTTCTTGAAGATTCTGTAAAGAGGACACTTCTTTTAGTACCAAATGCTGAAATATGTGTAATATTTTGCTGTTCAGCATTCCAATCTACCAAAACACTATTTGCAATTTCAAGGGTTTTAAATTTTTCGACAGCTGTAATTCTGGAATAACAAACCAAAACATCATCGGCTTCCAGCTCTTTTGACAAAAAAGCAATTGATTTGGATTGGTTATTTATTTTAATGGAGAAATTTTCTGTGAGGTACTTTTTTAATAATTCTACATCTGCGGGAGTTTCTTTATCTGTTCCTATAAATGCTTTTTTATTGTATTTTTTTTCAATTGCCTTATTCAGATCATCAACAAATATTCGTGATGTAATCTGAATCATTTTTTTTTCAGCAGCATAATTGACCTGAAAAATACCCATATAAAATTTATGGAAAGCAAAAGACGAGAGTAATAAAAATAATATTCCGAAAGAGGAACAAATTATAATTTTTTTCATTTTTTCTTCAACTCCACTTTTTTAAAGTCTTTATTCTTATTGACCATAAAGTCCATCAATTCAAACTTCTGATCTGTTTCAAGATGTCTTTTTGATTCGGCATCGTTAGAACAATACATTAAAAACAATTCTATTTCATCTTCTTTTAGCCCTAAGGTCTTAGTGTAAAATTCAGGTGTAAAATTATCCTTTGCATATTCAACAAAAGCAATATCGCTTACTTCCTCATCTTTTACTTCCTCATCTTTACGAAGCAGCTTTTTGACATCTTTAAAAATTCGGACAAAATCTGTTCCGTATTTTATAGTCTGGTCAGAATACATCGCAGTATTTGTTGGTGATGATAATTTATCGTCTTCAAGCTGAAGATCTACTATACCCTGTGAACCGCCTTGCAGCGATTTTACCTTAAGTTCTTTATGAACCAGAACTTCTTTTAATTCAATATTCACTAAATCCAACGGCACTGTAAAAAGTTTTTCAGCACAGTCTTTCTCTGTCAATACAATTTTTTTAGCCTGAAATGCCAAGCCAGTAAACAGTAAAGTATCTTTTGGCCTGGCCACAATATCAAATAATCCATTTGGCCCAATGAAAGTTCTTGTATTGGCATTTATATTCATCACATTTCCGTTCTCTATTGCTGCTGACTTATTAACAACCTGTCCGTGTAATGCTTTTCTTGAATTAGTCTGCCCAACGACAATTTGACAAAGCAGACACATTATTACTATTCCAAATTTACCTTTCATTTTCTATAATTTTTAGATATTTCTGAGCCAAACCAGTTATTAAAAACATGCTCATTGTTTTGTTCTTACTATTCAAAGATACAGCAAATTCGGCATTATCTACGCAATAAAGTTGAAATCCTTTGAGATATTCCAGCGGAATTTTTAGTCTTTCGGTATAATATGCTTCATCAAAAAGATATTCCATTTTCCTGAAAAGCACTTCTTTTTTTTCAACTACCGCCTCTTTTTCCAACATGGCTGTTCTTCCTGAAATACTATTCAAAAGTTTATCACCGACAGTTGAATTTGCGGTGTAAATTTTTCTTTCAGCCGGGGTATATTTTTTCTGTCCATGCGGAATAATACCTAGATTTTCTGCATTGATATTTGAATTTTCATTTACAATTACCTCTTTCAGTTCCATTTCTTTCACTGTCATTTTTATCTGAAGTAAATTTGATTTTACATCTTCCGGAGTAATCCTGTGCTTTAGCGGATTTAAATTTACCGATGAAAAAACCAGAACATCCCCTTCTTTTACTAAAATGGAAAACATTCCGTTGATATCTGAAACTGAGCTAACCTGACTCGTATTATTAATGACATTGACCCCTTCCAGCGGTGTCGATTGTTCAAAAATTTGACCGTTGATTTCTTTGGATAAGGCAATCTGCCCAAAACTAATTTGACCAAAAAACAAAAACAGCAGTATTATGATATTATTTATTTTCACCTGAAAGTATCTCGTTATATTTTAGTGCCAGTTCACTCATTAAAAAAGTTAATTTTGCTTTATCTTTTGTATCCAAGAATGAAGCAGCCTGTTCATTTTCTACAATGTAAAACTTAAATCCGTTAATCTGGTCTAAAGGAATTTTTAAATAGTCAACAAAATATGTTTCCTCAAACAGATACCCTAATTGTTTAATATTATTTTCTTTTTTTTCTACTTCAATAAGTTCTTTCATTTTTTTGGTTCGTCCGTTAATTTTATTAATTACAGGATCTAATTGCATCGAACCGCCCAGCAAACCTAAAAGATGAACAGGTTTAAAATCTCCCGCAGTAGCCAGTTTACGCTCTGCAGGAGTATATTTTTTTTGTCCTTCAGGGATAATTCCTAAATTTTCAGCTGTTATTTTTGAATTTTCATTCACAATTACTTCCTTTAATTCCATTTCTTTCACGGTCATTTTTATCTGCAGTGAATTTAATTTTACATCTTCCGAAATAATCCTATGGTTTACGGGATCTAAATTAACAGATGAAAAAACCAAAACATCCCCTTCTTTTACAACGATAGAAAACATCCCGTTTACATCTGAAATCGCCATAACCTGAGTAGTACTATTGATAATATTTACACCTTCTGCCGGAGTGGACTGCACGACAATTTGCCCCTGAATTTCTTTGGAAGCAGCTATCTGTCCAAAAGTAATTTGAGCACTTAATAAAAATAATATTAGTAAAGCATCATTTGTTTTCACTTATAATTATTTCATTATATTTCAAAGCCAATTCACTCATATAGGAAGTCAATTTTACTTTATCTTTCTTTTCTAATAATGTTTTTACATATTCATTTTCAACCATATAAAATTTAAATCCACGAACATGTTCCAAAGGAATTTTTAAATAATCAACAAAGTAGGCCTCTTCAAAAATATAGCCAATTTTCTCAATTTGACTTTCTTTTTTTTCTACCTCGACATTTTTCTTTAAAATTTTATTGCTTCCTGTTATTGCACTCAAAATACCTGATCCGGCTGCCAGTCTTCTTTCTGCAGGCGTGTATTTTTTTTGTCCACGAGGAATAATACCTAGATTTTCCGCCGTAATATGAGAATTTTCATTTACCACAACCTCCTTAAGTTCCATCTCCCTGACTGTCATTTTTATCTGAAGTGAATTTGATTTTAAATCCTCAATTGTAATCCTGTGCTTTACAGGATTTAAATTAACGGAAGAAAAAACCAAAACATCCCCTTCTTTTACAATTATAGAAAACCTCCCGTTTATATCTGAAACTGTAGATACCTGAGTAGCATTATTGATAATATTGACACCTTCCACCGAGGTCGATTGTTCTAAAATCTGTCCTTGAATTTCGCTGGATGCAGCTAATTGCCCAAAAGTAATTTGAGTAAAGAACAATAGCAGTATTCCTAAAGTATCATTTGTTTTCACCAGCGATTATTTCTTTGTATTTTACTGCAAGTTCTCCTAGCAGAAACTCTACGGTTGTTCTGTTTTTAGCATTCAGAATAGCCGTAAACTTATCGTTATCAACGGCATAATATTCAAATCCTTTTACATATTCCAGAGGTATTTTTAATCTGTCTACAAAATGTTCCGGTTTAAACATATTTTCTAAAAGCTTCATAAAAGCTTCTTTTTTTTCCACTGCCACTTCCTTTTTCAACATAGCGGTTCTGCCTGAAATAAAATTTAACAATGGATCTGCAGAAACAGAACCTCCAGCCATTGTAGCTGCATTAGCGGTTGCATTTAAGCCAGTAGCAGTCTGAAGTTTCCTTTCTGCCGCCGTGTATGATTTTTGATCGCCCGGAATAATTCCTAATGAAACCGAATTAATGTTATCATATCTTTTGATAATTACTTCCTGCAATTGATGAATTACCGGAGATAATTTTACCGAGAAATCCAAATCAGAAAAATTCTCCTTACTGATTATAACCCTATATTCTTTAAATTGGATGGATGAAAACACAAGCGTATCACCCGTTTTGGCAGCAATTGAAAAACCACCAAATGCATCTGTTATTGCCATAACCTCAGTCTGAGCATTAACAACATAAATTCCCTCAATATCTCCTGCATTTGAAGCTACCCTGCCTTTTAGCCGTTCCTGTCCCAAAACAATCTGAGTCAGGCCTAAAAATAGAATACATATAATTTTATTGTTCAAACCTGTAAGGATATTAGCATTTGTTAAAGTTGTAAAAATATCTTAATGTCTTCCAAATTTGGTATTAATGCCATGATAAAAATATGTTAATTAAAACACCGTGCCTCTTATACAACTTATAAGTATTTAATACCTTTGATCAACACAAATATTTTTATTTTATGAAAAGCATTATAATTGCCAGTACATCAACTTTGCATGGAAGTCAGTATCTGGAATACCTTTTACCTACTTTAAAATTGCATTTTAAAAACATTAAAAATCTGTTATTTATACCTTATGCCCGACCGGGAGGTATTTCGCATGAAGAGTACACTCAAAAAGCAACTCATGCTTTTGCCACAATAGGCATTTCCGTAAAAGGAATTCATGAATTTGAGAATGCCGAAAAAGCTGTAAAAGAAGCAGAAGGATTTTTTACAGGCGGAGGAAATACTTTTTTACTGGTTACTCAATTATACAAACATAACATAATGCAGACTCTCTCTGAAGCAGTTAAAAACGGAACGCCTTATTTAGGAACGAGTGCCGGCAGTAATATATGCGGATTATCGATGCAGACTACCAATGATATGCCCATCATATACCCGCCCAGTTTTCAAACCCTGGGTTTAATCCCGTTCAATTTAAATCCTCATTATTTAGATGCAGATAATGAATCTAAGCATATGGGGGAAACGCGCGAAATGCGAATAGAAGAATTTCATGCTTTTAATACTATTCCGGTTATTGGATTAAGAGAAGGCAGCTGGCTGGAAGTTAAGGGTGAAAAAATCACTTTAAAAGGCGAATTGCAAGCACGTTTATTTAAACAAAACCAATCTCCTTTAGAATTAGAAACGGGAAGCGATCTTAGCAAACTAAAATAATGGCAAACAAAAAAGCCGAAACAAATTTGTTTCGGCTTTTAAAAGAGCGAAAGACGAGGCTCGAACTCGCGACAACCAGCTTGGAAGGCTGGAGCTCTACCAACTGAGCTACTTTCGCATTAACAGGGTGCAAATATAAATAATTTAATCGTTTAAAAAAAACAAAAAACAAAATTATTTAAATTTAAAATCGAAACCTAAGTTTCGATTAGAGCGAAAGACGAGGCTCGAACTCGCGACAACCAGCTTGGAAGGCTGGAGCTCTACCAACTGAGCTACTTTCGCATTACTGAGGTGCAAATATAAAAAATAAGTTAAGTGTAAAACAAACTTTTTACCAAAAAAAATAAATTAAAAATCACTATTTCTAGTAATCTATTTAAAATTAAAATGTTATAGCTTTGTTTTTTTATTCAAAACATGACATTAATTAAAGAAATATCCGCTCAGGAAACTTTTATCGTTAGACATCCTGTTCTTCGGAAAGGAAAACCTGTTGAAAGTTGTACCTTTGATGCAGATAATTTAAGTACCACTCATCATTTTGGATTATTTCAGGATGAAAACTTAACAGGAGTAATTTCATTATTCCTAACATCCAACCCTATCTTTGCAGAAAAAATTCAGGCGCAGATACGCGGAATGGCCGTTTTGGAAAAATATCAAAAAAAAGGTTTTGGAGAAGCACTGGTTTCCTATTGTGAAAACTATTGTATTTCTCAAAATATCGAATTGATTTGGTTTAATGCCAGGATTGAAGCCGTAGATTTTTATAAAAAAATGAAATATCAAACCATTGGTAAACCCTTTGATATCAAAGAAGTTGGCAAACATTTATTGATGTTTAAAAAAATATAATATGAAAAAAATTTACTTTATTTTAATATGCATCGTTTTTTTAAGCTGCAACAAAAAGATTCCTGAAATTTCTGATACCGGAATTAAAATGGCACAGCCGGCAATTATTCTTACTGATGAAAGAACCGTTGACATTGATACTGCCGTGATAAATTCTTTTAAAAGCGAAACATTAAAGCAATTTTACGCTTCATCAGAAAATAAAACTGTTTGGGGAAATCTGAAAAAGAGAACTTTTGTATTATCACAATTAAAAAATGCAGAAGAACTCGGGTTAAATCCGGATGATTATAATATCGTCAAGTTAAACGGTTATGAATCAAAAATAAATACTTTAGAGGATAAAGACTTTGCTTTTTATGATTTATTGCTGACTTATAATTTTGAAAAATATCTAAATCATCTTAACAAAGGCAAATTAGATCCTAAAAAATTATACCGGGACTGGGCTTTAGCAGAAAAAACATTTGATGTAAACAATGCATTGATTAAAAGTTTCAACAATAATAAACTGGATAGTCTTGTAGAAAATATCCAATCAAAATCAGAGACCTACAAGCAATTATTAAATGCTTTGAAAATTATAAATGATTTTCCGGAAGACGATATAAAACCTATTGAATTTAAAGAAAAAATAACTTTAAACGATAATAACCCATCAGTTATAACTATTAAAAAAAGACTTTTGTACTGGAATGACATTTCCGGAAAAGACAGCTTAACATCTATCTATGATAAAAAAACATTTGAATCAGTAAAGAAATTCCAGACACGTCATGGACTGATTGCCGATGGTATTATTGGAGCGGGTACGATTCATGCACTGAATTTTTCAAAAACAAAAAGAAAACAGCAAATCATTGCCAATTTAGAACGCTGGAGATGGTATCCTAATGAATTTTCAGAAAATTACTTTATCGTCAATATCCCAAATTACAGTCTGAATGTTGTTGAAAATAAAGACACAACTGTCGTAAGGAAGATTGTGGTTGGAACTAATAAAAGAAAAACACCCATTTTAACCTCAACATTAAAAACAATTGTATTTAACCCAACATGGACTGTTCCGCCTACCATTTTAAAAGAAGATGTAGTTCCTGCAATGAAACGCAACAGAAATTATTTAAGAAACAAAAATATCACTATTTATAATGCATCAGGAAATGTGGTCGATCCTTCAGACTGGAACGAAAACAAACCACGTAGCTACCGTTACGTACAGAGCCCCGGATATAATAATTCACTGGGATTAATGAAAATAATGTTTCCTAACAATTACAGCGTGTATCTACATGATACTAATCATCGTAACTATTTTGAAAAACACAACCGTTCCTTAAGTTCCGGATGTGTACGCGTAGAAAATCCTTTAGAACTGGCACAGCATATTTTAAGTGATTCCAAAAACTGGTCAAAAGAAAAAATAGATGCGCTTATTGAAACCAAGAAGACGACCAGTATCCGAATTACAAAAAAATACACCCTATACCAATGGTATTGGACAGCCTGGAGTGAAAAAAATGAATTAATTTTTAGATATGACGTCTATGAGCTTGATGCTGACTTGTATACCAAACTAAGAAATTAGTTTTGGTTCCATCACAAAACTTCTTGAAGGGTGATAGATATACAAACATGATTTGTCTTTTATCACCTGAATGATTTGATTAGTCAATTCAACCGGAATAGCTGGACAACCCTGACTTCTGCCTAGACGTTTATGGTTTTGGATAAAAGAATCCGATACATAATCAGCACCGTGAACCACAACTGCTCTTTGACGGGCATTGTCATTAACGCCTTTTTCCAAACCATCCAGACGAAGAGAAGCACCGTGTTTACCCTGATAAATTTCACCAGTGGCATAAAATCCAAGGCTGCTTTGATAGGATGAGTTTCTGTTAGAAAATTCAGAAGCGAATTCTTCACCAGTATTTCTTCCATGAGCAACAAGGGATTGAAACAATACGGTATTAGTCGCTAAATCAATTACCCAAAGACGCTTAGTGTTGGATGAAAGACTAAAATCAATTAATGTTAGGATATCTTTCTGAATAATTCCTTTTTCTTTCAGTAAATAAAAACCTTTTAAGGCTTCTGAAAAAGTTCTAAGTTCAGGTAGTTTAAAATTGTTTGAATCTAATGTGTTGTACACATTTTCAATTTTAGCATCTATGGCAAGTTTTTCAACTTTAGCAATGCTTTTTGACGTTACAATTTTATTTTCGTAAGTATTTTTAGAATCTGTACCGAAAGACAAAAACAAAAATAACAATGCGGGATAAATCTTATAAATCATTGAATTCGTTTAGGTTAAACTTTTTTTGGAGCTCGACAAATGTATAGTTTTTTTGCAACCAGAAAAATTTATATCACTAAAAGTGGGTATATTTGTTTAAACTTTAACAGTTATTCTCCAAAAAGGTTAAATTAAACTTACAAAAAATCAATTCTTAAACCTTAATTTAACTTAATCGTATCGGATTGATATTAAGCTATTTAATTTTCAAGCTTTAATTCACACTATATCCCAGCGCTAAAAATTCATTATAATTATCATCCATATTAAACTTTAAACAAAAATAATCTTTTGAATTAATTATTTGATTTGCATTAACAATCAGCCATATCAAAAATAATATCAGAAATATGATTTAATATGCATTAATTTTAAAAAACAAAGGTTTCTGCAATTAAATTATGATTTTTAAACAGGCTTCATTTTATAAAACATAATTGTCACGATGCTTTCCTGAACATTTTATAAATGGTTTATCTTTGCCAAAAACTAAAAACCGATGAACAAGAAAGTAATACTAATGATTTTAGATGGTTGGGGGAAATCACCTGACCCTTCAGTATCTGCAATAGACAACGCTCATGTACCATTTATAAACAGCCTGTATCAAAATTACCCAAGTGCCCAGCTTCGTACTGACGGATTAAATGTTGGTTTGCCGGATGGACAAATGGGAAACAGTGAAGTTGGCCATATGAATCTTGGCGCAGGCAGAATCGTATATCAGGATTTGGCGAAAATAAACCTGGCTGTAGCGCATAATACATTTGCTAAAGAACAAGTATTGATTGACGCTTTTACTTATGCAAAAAACAATAATAAAAAAGTACATTTTCTTGGATTAGTTTCTGATGGCGGTGTACATTCTCATACTTCACACTTGCGTGGATTGATTGATGCCTCACAAGAATATGGTCTTGATAATGTTTTTATTCACGCTTTTACGGATGGACGTGATGTTGACCCAAAATCCGGTGCAAAATACATTCATGATCTGGAAGAATATATTAAAGATACTCCTGTAAAAATTGCCTCAATAATCGGACGTTATTATGCAATGGATCGTGACAAACGCTGGGAACGAGTAAAATTAGCGTATGATTTAGTTGTAAACGGAATTGGTACTTCATCAACAAATAGCGTTGCAAGCATTCTGAATAGTTATGACAATGACGTAACAGATGAATTTATTGCTCCTATTGTAATGGTAGAAGAACATCAAAAGCCTCTAGCAACAATTGTTGAAGGCGATGTGGTGATTTTCTTTAATTTCAGAACAGACAGAGGCCGTGAATTAACAGAAGCACTTTCGCAACAGGATTTCCACGAGCAGAACATGCACAAATTAAACTTGTATTATGTAACGCTAACCAATTATGATGAGACATATCTTAATGTAAAAGTAGTTTACAACAAAGATAACATTACGGAAACTCTGGGTGAAGTTTTGGAAAAAGCAGGTAAAAAGCAAATTCGTATTGCGGAAACTGAAAAATATCCGCACGTAACCTTTTTCTTTTCCGGCGGAAGGGAATTACCGTTTGAAGGCGAAACCAGACTGTTGAGAAACTCTCCTAAAGTAGCTACTTATGATTTAAAACCTGAAATGAGCGCTTTTGAACTTACAGCGGCTCTTGTGCCTGAATTGTACAAACGCGAAGTTGATTTTGTATGTCTGAACTTTGCCAATGGGGACATGGTTGGTCATACCGGAATCATGAGTGCTGCAATCTTAGCTTGTGAAGCTGTTGATATCTGTGCAAGGGAAGTAATTGAAGCTGCTCTTGCGAATGATTATACCACTATCGTAATTGCCGATCACGGAAATTGTGAAACCATGATTAATCCTGACGGAAGCCCAAATACGGCACACACAACAAATCCGGTGCCTATCATTTTAGTGGACAAAGATTTGAAATATATTCAAAATGGTGTTTTGGGAGATATTGCTCCTACTATTTTACAGTTAATGGGAGTTGAACAGCCCGCTGTAATGACATGCCATTCCTTATTATAGAAACCACTTTTTTTAATAGAAAAAGAGACAAGTTTTAGAATTTGTCTCTTTTTTGCTTTTATGATTCTAGATAATAAAATAATGATATATCCACTCAACACCATAAATTAAAAGTCCTATAAACCCACCAACTAAAGTTCCGTTAATCCTGATGTATTGAAGATCTTTTCCGATTTCCAGTTCTAATTTTTCAGAAACTTCTTTTCCGTCCCAGCTTTTTACTGTGGATGAAATCAAATCTCCAATTACTTTTTTATTATTTAAAAGTACGGACAGCAAGTCAATTTTAATGAAATTATTGATTTTGTTGACCATTACCTTATCTTCTTTCAGACCGTTTCCGAAACCCTGAACCAAACTGGAAATGTTGTTTTTAATTGCTGATTGATCACCTTTCTCCAAATCATTTGTTATTGACAATTTTATTTCATCCCAGATTCCGCTAATATAATCCTGAACTTCTTTTTTTCCGGCAAAACCCATAATGATATTGTTGATTTTAATTCTCATTTCTTCGGAGTTCTTTACCTTATCGAGAAAATCATGAACATATTCGTCAATTTTAAATCGGATTTCGCTTTGCGGGTTTTTAGCTTCATCCAAAAACTCCTGCAAACCGTTAAAGATACCTTCTGAAATACTTTTATCTGCAAGACCAAAACTCAGAAAGGGCGTGGATTGTTTTACTTTTTTACGAATTAGTTCTTTATTGTTACTTAATTCTGTACTCATAACTTCCAGAATATTAGTAAGGAATTCATCTTTTATATTTCCTTTCTGCAAAGGTTCTAATGCAAGCGCTACCCAATCTCCAAAATTAATGGCTTCTAATTTTTCCTTAAACTGCACCTGAATAAATCTCTTTATGTCTTCATCCTTTATTGTTTTGAGGATTCCGGGAATGAGATTTAAGGCTATACCATCTGCAATTTTATCGGCATTTTCTTTTTGGGAAAGCCAATCGGAAGCTTTTGTGGCAAAATTGAATTCATCTAATTTGATTTCCAGCTTTTCACGATTCAGAAATTCCTCGGAAACAAAACTTCCCAAATTTTCTCCAATCTCATTTTTTTTGACCGGAATAATTGCTGTATGCCAAATCGGAATTCCAAGAGGATGGCGAAATAAAGCTACAACAGCAAACCAATCCGCAATTCCGCCTACCATTGCAGCTTCGCTAAAGGCCTGCAGCATCGGAATTTTAAAGTAAATCGCAATGACAAAAAGGAGTACCGCAGCAAGTAAAAGCATTGAAGCATTTCGCTTCATTTTCTTTAAGGCTTTTATTTTAGAAAGCGTTTCCTGATCAATTGAAGTTTCCATATTTGATATGTTTTACTACTAATTTAGGGCTTTTTGATGAGATATGAAACCAAAACAACCTTGATATTCAACAGAACTATTACTATTCATCAAAACCTGAAATGACTACTACAATTAATTTAAAAATCAACTTTAAAAAAATAATATTAAAATCGTACTTTTGCGAACTGAAAATCTGAAAAATATGATTATCCAAAAAACCCGTGAGGAAATTGAATTAATGCGCGAAAGTGCCTTAATCGTATCGAAAACATTAGGAATGATTGCTTCTGAAATTAAAGAAGGAGTTACTACATTATATCTTGACAAATTAGCCGAGGAATTTATTCGCGATCATGGTGCGGTGCCAAGTTTTCTTGGATTGTATGATTTCCCGAATTCACTTTGTATGAGTCCGAATGCTCAGGTTGTACACGGAATTCCAAATAATACACCTTTGAAAAACGGAGATGTTATTTCGGTAGATTGTGGTGCATTCAAAAATGGATATCACGGTGATCATGCTTATAGTTTTGAAATTGGAGAAGTTGCTCCTGAAACTAAAAAGCTTTTACAGGTAACCAAAGAATCTCTTTACGTAGGAATCAGAGAATTTAAAGCCGGAAATCGCGTGGAAGATGTTGGAAATGCGATTCAGAAATATACAGAAGCTCACGGATACGGAGTGGTTCGTGAATTGGTAGGACATGGTTTAGGTCAAAAAATGCACGAAGCTCCTGAAATGCCAAACTATGGTAAAAAAGGAAGAGGAAAACTTTTTGTTGAAGGAATGGTAGTTGCCATTGAACCGATGATCAACATGGGAACAAAGAACATCAAGCAGCTAAAAGACGGCTGGACAATCTTAACTGCTGACGGAAAACCAAGCGCGCATTTTGAACATGATGTTGCTCTAATTGATGGTAAGCCGGAAATTTTATCGACTTTCTACTACATCTACAAAGCATTAGGAATTGAAAGTAACGAAGAAGATGAATTTAGAAAAGTGCCTTTAGTACTATAATTACAACCCCGAATCTTAGCTGTGAAAAAACTATTCAAATTAGTACTTAATACAATACCGCGCCCATTATTAATTCGCTTGAGTTATGTGGCGCGTCCCATTTTAGCTTTATCTTTAAAAGGAGACAAATTTACTGATCCAATTGACGGAAGAAGTTTCAAATCGTTTTTACCTTATGGATATGGAAAACAACGTAATAATGTACTTTCGCCAAGTACACTTTCGTTAGAAAGACACCGTTTGCTTTGGTTATATTTAAATGATCAGACTGATTTTTTTACAGCACCAAAAAAGGTACTTCATTTTGCTCCTGAACAGGCATTTTATAAACTTTTCCGCAAGCAAAAAAATCTGGATTACACGACAACCGATTTATTTTCGCCTTTGGCAGATGTAAAAGCAGACATTTGTAATTTGCCTTTTAAAAACAACGAATATGATGTGATTTTGTGTAACCACGTTTTAGAACATATTCCGGATGACACAAAAGCAATGCAGGAATTATTTCGTGTTTTAAAACCAGGCGGAATGGCAATTCTTCAAATCCCACAAGATTTATCGAGAGAAGTTACTTTTGCTGATGATTCAATAACAGATCAAAAAGAACGTGCAAAAATATTTGGTCAATACGATCATGTTCGCATTTATGGCCGTGATTATTTTGATAAATTAAGAAGCATTGGTTTTATCGTTATCGAAGAAGATTATACAAATAAAATCGCTCCGGAATTGGTAGAAAAATACTGTCTGGCAAAAGGAGAAATTATACCACTTTGCTTTAAACAGGAAAACTAATTTTTTTCCACCATATAAGTCATATAAGTTCATTTAAAAAAAGTTTTCAAATTATTATTGTTTTGAAAACTTTTTTAATTTAGACAACTCCCAAAATTACGACCAAACCAAAACCCTACTCTTGGAAGCTACAAAATCATTTCAATTTTGTTTTGACATCAGTTTTGAAAAAAAACTGAATATTCATATTCCAACATCTTATATTGTTGAGAGTACTGATGAAATAAAATATCTGGACAAAAAAGCAAGTGCAGATGTAATTGCTGGTTTTGGAATTGTTTTTGAAAATTTAGATTCCAATACAAAAAAAATACTGACAGTATGTGAATCTTTAAAACCTGAATTTATTTTCAGAAAATTCAGCTCCAAAATCAAATCAGCAAAAACCATTGCCGATCTGAAAAAAGATCCCAAAATTGATTTTGCTATTCGGCAATTTTTAAAAATAAATTTAAATTCGTTTTACGATTTAATTGTGAAGGAACAATTTCCTTTATCTTTAGATTTGGGACCAGAGAAAGACTTTTATCGATCCAGAGTCAATATCGATTCTCGTGATTTTGAACCTCAAATTCAATTTGCTAAACATTCAGAAGGCATCACTTATACTCTTTCTTTAAAAGAAAATAAAACTACTTTTTCCCCGATGAATAGTAGTATCGATATTCTTTTGGATGAGCCTGGATGGTTAATTATTGACAAAAAATTAGGGCAGCTAAAAGAGCTTAATTCTAAAAAACTAAGCCCTTTTCTAAAGAAAAAATCAATTGAAATACCTTCAAAATTGGTTGATGATTATTTTAAAAGTTTTATTCCCGAAATAGCCAAAAAAATTGATATTGAAGCCACTGGTTTTGAAATGGAACTTCGTGATCAAATAATTTCGAGTACGATTCAGCCAGTTTATGATTTATTTAAAAATTGTTATTACCTCAATCTTTATTTCGATTATAACGGTTATTTATTTGACGCTGGTAAAACTAAAAAAACACATTCTTTTGTTGATTTCAGTATTGCTAATGAGCCCAAAATAATTCAGTTTAAAAGAAGTGCCGTCGAAATTTTATATACAAAAAAATTACTTGAAATTGGTTTAGTAAAAATCAAAAACGAACTTTTTGGGCTGGATACCCATTTAGAAACCCATGATCCTTATATCAACATTCAATTAATTATTGACCATAAAGAAAAGCTTGAGAGCTTAGGTTTTACAATCCAAAATTTGAAACTGGAAAGCAAGGAAATCATTACTGAAAACCATACTGTGTCTGCCTCAAAAGAAATAACCGGCGATTGGTTTGATATCAAAATTATTATTACTATTGGGAATTACATCATTAATTTTAGTGACATTATTCCCAATATAAAAAGCAAGGAAAGACTCTTTATGCTGCCTGACGGAAACTATTTTTTGATTCCGTTAGAATGGTTCAGCAAGTACAGTTCGCTGGCTAAACTGGCTAAAACAGAAGATGGAAATCTGCTTTTGCGTAAAAGTAATTTTACCGCTTTGGATACTATTCCGGAAATTCAAAATGAGGTCATTCAAAAAGCAGAATATATAGCTTCTGATTTGCTAAAGGCAACTTTACGGCCGTATCAAATTGACGGAGTAAAATGGCTTTTGGGTCATTATAATTCCAATTTGGGAGCTTGTCTGGCAGATGACATGGGACTGGGAAAGACATTGCAGACTTTATCAGTTATGGTTGCCGTACAGGAACAGTTAGGTTTTACAACTAAAACTACGAATTTTGACTTGTTTGCAAACGAAACCACTATCGAAAGAGTGCCTTTGAAAACCCTGATTGTTTTACCGTCCTCTTTAGTTTTTAACTGGTATAACGAAGCGGAAAAGTTTACGCCACATTTCTCAAAAATGCAATATGTGGGGAACGACAGGAAATTATTGGAAGGCAGATTAGATTCGACCGACTTAATTTTCACAAGCTACAGCATCGTTCATCGTGATATTTCAATTTTAGAAAAATATAATTTCCGCTATTTAATTTTGGACGAAAGTCAATACATTAAAAATAAAAATTCTAAGATTTTTAAAGCTATCAATAAAATAAATACGGCTCATAAAATTGCCTTAAGCGGAACGCCTATCGAAAATTCGCTTGACGATTTATGGTCGCAGATGGAGTTTATAAATCCGGATATTTTAGGAACTTATAATTTCTTCGCAGAGAATTTTAAAATTCCGATTGAGAAAAAGCAGGACGAAAACAGTTTATCTGAATTAAAAAATTTGATTCAACCTTATATTTTACGAAGAACAAAAGAACAGGTGTTAAAAGATCTGCCAGAATTGACGGAGCAGATTTATTATTGCGATATGGATCCCGAACAGGAAAAATTATACGAAAAAGAAAAATCTAAAGCGCGTAATTTTTTACTGAAAACAGATGGATCCAGTCCTGATAAAATCAGCATTATCAATACTTTGATGAAGTTAAGACAACTCAGTAATCATCCGAAAATGATCTATCAGGAATCAGAAATTGATTCCGGGAAATATATTGCTGTCACTAATTATCTTGATAATTTAGTAAAAGCCAGACAAAAAGTTATTGTTTTTAGTTCGTTTGTTACTAATCTGAATTTTTATACCGATTGGTGCAAGCAGAAGAAAATACAATTTTGTGAAATTACAGGAGAAACTCCTGCAAATAAAAGGGAACAGCAGGTAAAGCTATTTCAGGAAAAAGAAGAGCCTTTATTATTTTTTATTTCGCTTAAAGCGGGTGGCGTTGGATTGAATATTACCAAAGCTTCTTACGTTTTGTTTTTAGATCCGTGGTGGAATCCTTTTGCAGAAAAACAAGGCGTTGGAAGGGCACATCGAATTGGGCAATTAAATAAAGTAAATGTTATTCGTTTTATTTCAAAAAACACGGTAGAAGAAAAAATAATCAAATTACAGGAAAACAAAAAACTGTTATCTGATTCCCTTTTAGAAGAAAGTTTTATCAGTGATGAAATCGAAGTTAATTTAGAGTACATTTTGAGTTCTTGATAAATTGTTCTTAAAACCAATAAAATAGGTTCTTGTTCATTATATAAAATTGTTATATTTACAATCTTACACCGTAATATGATGCCAAAAATTTTCTTTCAAAACCTATTTCTGTTATTTGTTTTTGCTTCGGCAACAGCTCAGGGAGTACATACTGAAGTCAATCCTCCTTACAATATCAAAACCGTTTCATTTGTTCAAAACGGAAGTAACGTTATCCCTATTTTTGAATTAGGTTCGGGATTTGAATTACAGTTTGACGATTTATTTGGTAATGAAGCCAATTATTATTTTGAAATTACCCACTGCGATTATAATTGGAGACCCAGCGGGATTCCAAAAACAGACTATATTCTTGGTTTTGACAATCAACGAATTGTAGATTATATCAATTCCTTCAATACCCTTCAGGTTTATTCTCATTACAAGATTGCCTTTCCAAATCAGTTCACCACGCAATTACGAATTTCAGGAAATTACATTTTGAAAATCCTGAATGAAGAGAGGGATGTTGTTTTTTCGAGAAAATTTATTTTATATGAAAATCGCGCTACAGTAGCAGCTCAGGTCAAAAGAAGCAGAACCTTAGGCAATATCGATTACAAACAAAATCTGGATTTTTCGATAGCTTCAAATGAAATTGCTTTTCAGTTACCCTTAAAGAATGTAAAAACGCTATTAATACAAAATGGAAATTTTAATACAAGCATTAAAAACGTTCCTCCACAATATACCCTGGGAAATCAACTGGTTTACAAATATGATAGTGAAACACAATTTTGGGCAGGTAATGAATTTTTGTATTTTGAAAACAAAGACATTCGGGCTGCTAATAACAATGTGGGAAAAGTAGGTGCCAATACTGACATCTACAATGCTTTTTTATATACCAGCCCTGCCAGAGGCAATCAGGTTTACACCTTAAATCCGGATGTCAATGGAAATTTTGTAGTCAAAAATATAAATGCTGCCAACAACGAAATTGAAGCCGACTATGCCTGGGTTTATTTCAGCCTTTCAGCTCCTGCTTTTAGATTAAATAAAGATATTTACATTACCGGAATGTTCAACAATTACAGCTTGTCTCCAGAATACAAAATGGATTACAATTCAGAAAAAGGAGTTTACGAAAAGGCCGTAATGATTAAACAGGGCTTTACTAATTTCCAATACACAGTGGCTGACAAAAATGGTGTTATCGACTTTGAGAATGCTGTAGACGGCAACTTTTACCAAACTGAAAATGAGTATACAATTTTGGTTTATTATCGTGAAAATACAGACCGCTATGAAAGAGTTATCGGAAAAGGAAACGCTAATTCACTGAACATTATTAACTAAACATTCTAAAAAAGGTTTTCAATCGAATCATTTTTTTTTGTAAGTTTGCAATTATAACACACACATATATACTACTTTAGTTATGGTTTCTCAAATAACAAGAGGCATAAAAATATCTGTTTTGACTAGTTTTGAAGGTACGTACTTCAAGAACTACAAGATTCATTTTGCCTTTAGTTATGTGGTTACAATCGAAAATCACAGCAAGGATTCAGTACAATTAACTTCTCGTCACTGGGAAATCTTTGACTCTTTGAATGATTTAGAAGTTGTTGATGGAGAAGGTGTTATCGGAAAAAAACCGGTTTTAAAACCTGGTGAAAACCACACTTATAGTTCAGGTTGTTTGTTATCGTCTCCTTATGGCGCGATGAAAGGGCATTTTAATATGATTAATTTTACCACAACCAAAATCTTTAAGGTAATTGTTCCTACTTTTAGAATGTGTGCTCCATTCGCATTGAATTAATTTAGGGCAATTTCTATTACATCTTCTTTTGTAATCGCATAGACTTTATCATTTTCTGTTGGAATCAAATAATAATTACCTGTAAATTCTCCAAACGCCGGAAAAATCATCTGATTGGGTTTTCTGAAAAAACAGGACAAACTTAAAAATTGTTTTCCCAATCCTCTTAATTGAATGCCTGGATGAATGTGTCCGCAAAAATTAAAATAACCTTGCTCCTCTTTAGGATGATGGGTTAACAAAAAATCATCAATTAACAGCTCAGAATAAATCTCAATATTCAAATCGGCATAGTATTTTTTTGAAATAATATCGTGATTGCCTTCTACCAAAATTATTTTATGGGAATAGGTTTTGGTCCATTCAACAAACAAATCCCATTCTTTATTCATTTTACTGTGAAACAAGTCACCTAAGAAAATAATGGTTATCGGATTAAACAAGTCCAAAACCAACTTTAATCGTGTGAAATTTTCAAAAATAGCATCATTAGGAATTCCAATTCCATGTTTTCTGAAATGTGCTACTTTACCTAAGTGTACATCTGAAATAAGCAGTATCTTTTTTTTCTCCCAAAAAGCAGCACCTGACTGATGCAGAATGAAGTCTTGGTTATTTATTGTAATATTCATATTTAAATATAGCAAACCTTTTACACTCATCAAAATTATTTCATGTAACTGGCCGTCATCTTTTTGATTCTTTCCGCCAAAGTTTCACTGGATAATTTCTCTCTCAATCGATCTGTGATGATTGGAAAACTGAATGGTGTTGGTTTTTTGCATTGTTTCCAGACAATAGTCTGCTTATTGACTCTTTCCAAAGCCTGAATCAAACGTCCTTCTTCCAACTGATGTTCAAATGTTTCTGAATAAGCTTGTTGAAGCAATAAATTATCCGGTTCATAATCCCTGAAAACTTCAAAAAGCAATTGTGAACCACTTTGCAAATGTTTGGTTTTAACAGGTCTTCCGGGCATTCCGGTAAAAACCAATCCGGCAATTACGGCGATATCCCTGAATTTTCTTCTGGCCATTTCGGTTAGATTAAGACTTTTTTGCAGATCATGATGCACATATTCTGTTGAAAACAAATTATTATCAAAAACAGACTGCATGTCTATTTCCTGATCAGAAAGTAATTCAAATCCGTAATCATTATATGCCAGCGAAAAAGTGATTGGAGATAATAAACTAATACGATATGACAAAATACTCGCTAAAGCTTCGTGCACAAACCGCCCTTCGAAAAGGTAGAAAACGGCATGAAAACCTTCTCTTGTTTTAAAGGTTTCAATTAAGAATTCATCAGCATCGGGAACAATACTTTCTTTTCTCTGTCTTGCAAAAATAGGCTGTAATGCTTTTAATTCGGGCGTTAGGTCATCACTGTTTGCAGCATATAATTCTTCGCGGAGCAATTCACTCATTTGTACAGACAATGCCATGCGCCCTCCCATCCAGCTTACTGTTCGGGATTCTTTTTTGGGATCTGCTTTTCGTACCAATACCTGCATGTTTTTTACACGAAACAATTCCAGTCTTTTTCCGGCAAACGTAAAAACATCTCCCGGCTGCAGTTTTGAAGCAAACCATTCCTCAATATTTCCTATGTAACCGCCACTTAAAAATTTAACGTTAAGCGATGCGTCGCCAACAATTGTTCCTATCTGCATTCTGTGATGCATTGCAATCAGTCGGCTGTTGATTTTAAAACGTCCATCTTCTTCAACTTCGACTTTTTTGTATTCATCATACGCCTGTAAACTCTGACTTCCATTGGTAATGAAGTTCAGAATCCAGTTCCAGTTTTCTTTTGTAATGTTTTGATAACAGAACGTTTTTCGGACTTCTTCAAAAATTTCATCCGGGAAAAATCCGTCTGAAACGGCTAAGGTATTCAGATATTGTACCAAAACATCCCAACTATTCAAGTACGGAATTCGGTCTTCAACAATCGTTTTTTCAACCGCTTTTTTAAGTGCCGAAGCTTCAATCAATTCTATGGCATGAGTTGCCAAAAAGTAAATCAAACTCTCTTTTCCGGGTTGGTGACCGCTTCGTCCTGCTCGTTGTAAAAATCGTGCAACACCTTTTGGCCCACCCACCTGAATAATGGTTTCAACAGGAGCAAAATCGACTCCCAAATCCAGACTCGAAGTACAGACTACTACTTTTAATTCTTCATTTCGAATCGCATTTTCGACCCATAGACGTGTTTCCCTGCTAATGCTTCCATGGTGCATCGCCATATCCCCGGCAAACTCAGGATATTTTTCTAATATTGCCTGAAACCACATTTCACAGGCAGAACGTACGTTTGTAAAAATTAAAGTCGTTTTGCTTTTCCGTACTATTTTTGCCACCTCATCAATTAAATGCAATCCCATGTGACCACGCCACGGATAACTGTCCATTTTTTCAGGCAATATCGAAAGTACTTTTATTTTTTTATTGATGTGGGCTTTGATCAAAACAGAATTTTGATAGGCTTCTGAATTTAGTCCCAATAAAACTTGTTGTGCCAATTCCAGATTTCCGATGGTGGCTGAAATTCCCCAAATACGCATTTTAGGCGCAATAGTTTTTAATCGGGACAAAGCCAATTCCATTTGAACACCTCTTTTTGTACCTAATAATTCGTGCCATTCATCAACAACTATGGCTGAACAATTAGCGAAAGTTTTCGAAAACTCTTTAGAAGCTAAAAGCAATTGCAGACTTTCCGGTGTAGTAACCAGCAAGTCCGGCATTTTTTTGCTTTGCTTTGTTCTTTCGCTTTGAGAAGTATCTCCTGAACGGATTCCAACAGTCATTTGCGTATCCAAATCGTTAAGAATTCTTTCGGCTGCTTGTTTTATTTCTACTGAGAGTGCCCGTAAAGGTGTTATCCAGATGGCTTTTAATCCGGGTTTATGTTTGGTTTTATAATTCGGATTTTTCTTAATGTAATCGAGAACGATCGGAAACCATAAGGCATAGGTTTTTCCGCTTCCGGTTGGAGCGTTCAATAACCCGTTTTTTCCTTGCAGAAAAGCAGTCCACGTCTGGGTTTGAAATGGAAATGCTTTCCAGCCCTGATCATGAAACCAGTTTTCAGCAATAGTATATAATTCGTCTCTGTTCATTTATCAGATAGTTTCGGCTTTATGAAATCATACTTTTTAAATCTTCAATAGAATTGGCATCCTCAATTTTTTTATCGTGTCTCCATCTCAAAATTCTTGGAAACCGTGTCGCAATACCGCTTTTATGTCTTTTGGAAAGTGCAATGCCTTCAAAACCAATTTCGAAAACGAGTTGCGGTGTCACACTTCGAACCGGTCCAAATCGTTCCAACGTATTTTTTTTTATAAAATCATCTACTTTTCTGAATTCTGCATCGGTTAAACCGGAATAGGCTTTAGCAAAAGTTACTAATTCTTTTTCTCCTTTGTCATTATTTTGCCAAAGTGCAAAAGTATAATCAGTAAAAAGATTTGAACGTCGCCCGTGTCCGCGCATCGCATAGGTCAAAACGGCATCAATTACTAGAGGTTCAATTTTCCATTTCCACCAATCTCCTTTTTTTCTTCCCACCTGATACGGAGAGTCGTTCCGTTTTAACATCAAACCTTCGCTCTTCATTTCGCGGGCACGCATTCTTTCATTGGTTACATCTTCCCAGGAATGGAGCAAAACTCTTTCTGATAATTGAAAGTGAATCGTTTTATCTTTTATGGAATCGTATAATTGTTCTAATAATAATCTTCTTTCGGAATACGGTAAATTTCGAATATCCTGACCTTCCCATTCTAAAATATCATACGCTTTTAATATTACAGGAACTTTTTCCAACAAAGAAGCCGAAATAGTTTTACGTCCAATTCGGGCTTGCAGATCATTAAAAGTTCCGATTTCTTTCTCAGGAAAAGCTAAAATCTCCGCATCTATTACTGTTCCGTCTGGAATAATTCCGATAAATGATTTAAACTCGGGATATTTATCGGTTACCAACTCCTCACCTCTTGACCATACGTACATTTCGCCTTCCCGAATAATCGTTTGCGACCGAATTCCATCCCATTTATGTTCTATCGACCAGTCTTCTGGATTTCCTAAATTATCCACTTCGCCTTCAATTGGATAAGCCAAATAAAAAGGATAAGGTTTTGATAAATAATCACTGCTTTTTTCATCCAAAATCAATTCCTGAAACGTGATTGTATTAGGATCCCAATTTCCCATTAATTTATACGCCAGAGCATCTTCATCAACATCTTCTGCTTTTGACAATGCCCGTGTCATTAATTTTTGGCTTACGCCGATTCTTAAGCTTCCTGTAATTAATTTGGTAAAAACAAAACGTTCGTAATAATTCAGCGCCAGCCAATTTTCATGCAAATATTCTTTTTTCTCAATATCTGATTTCTTTTTCAAGGCAATAATTTCCTGAAGATATTCGGTTAAACTTTTATCCGAATGTTCTTTTGTGGTTGGAATAATTAAAGCTATGGTTTCTGCCAAATCCCCCACAATATGATAACTTTCCTCAAAAAGCCATAGCGGAATATTAGCCAATTCATTTGCCCAAATTCTTAATAAAGTCGTATTGACAGGTCTCGGCGGACGTCGGTGAGACAAAATCGCAATCGTCCATACTTTATCTTCCGGTGATGCATTTTTAAAATACATCGTCAGGGCATCGACTTTTACGTTCGTTTTATTCGAGCTGTCAAGAGTTTTTATGAGTTGAGCGAAATTTTTCATCTACAATTCGTTATTTTCAGAAATAATCGGCGTTTCATTTTGTTCAAATACAACTTCCTTTTCATCCTTTTCCATTTCTGCCGCTTCGCCTTCGTATTGTGTTTTTTCGGTTCTGGCGTCGTAACCCAATTCCCTTAAATATTTGGAAAAAATATCAGTATAACCGTGTGTGCAAATTATTTTTTCTGCTCCGGTTGCCTTGATGCTGTCCAAAAGTGAATACCAATCGCAATGATCGCTTAGCACAAAACCTTTATCGATGGCACGTCTTCGTCTTGCGCCGCGAAAAGCCATCCAGCCACTTGCTGAACCGGTAACGAAAGGCGTCATTTTTCTGATCCAAATACTTCCGTGTGCACTTGGCGGAGCGAGAACAATATTGCCTGCGAATTCTTCTTTTTTGGTTTCACGTGTTACCAAGGTTGTTGGCGGAAAGTCTACCATCGGGCGCAAAACATTGGTCATGTTTTCAATTGCTCCGTGAGTATATATTTTTCCAATATCGGTATCTAAGTATTTCAAAAGTCGTTGTGCTTTGCCTAAAGAATATCCAAAAAGAATGGACGTTTTTCCCTCGGCTTTATTTTCTGCCCACCAATTGTTGATTTCCGTAATGACTTCTGCCTGTGGTGTCCAGTTGAAAGCGGGCAAACCAAAAGTACATTCCGTGATGAAAGTGTGGCATTTTACCACTTCGTAGGGAACTGAAATTCCATCGTCTTCTGTTTTGTAATCTCCTGTAAAAACCCAGACTTCGCCTTTATGTTCTACGCGAATTTGGGAGCTTCCAATAATATGTCCTGCGGGATGAAGCGAGAATTTTACGTTATTGATGACAAAGGTTTCTCCCCACTCTTTTCCGGTCACATTTATTTCCCCCAGACGATGCCGAATTATAGGCACATTTGTATGGTGTGTAATATAATTTTGATGTCCCCAACGGGAGTGATCGGCGTGACCGTGCGTAATAATAGCATTTTTTACCGGTCGCCAGGGATCGAGATATACATCGGCCTGTTGACAGTAAATTCCTTTATCGTTAAAAGCTAAAAGCGGAATTTTCATAGTATAAAAATTGAAGCAACTCAAATTTAAAACTTGTTCTTTGAGATATTTTACAGTTTGATAGCATTAGTTTATTTAATTACAACATTTTAATATCGTATTGTGATATAATCAAAAATACCTTTGTACTTTTGCATAAAATTAAACAATTCGTAATTTTAAAATATCTCATCCCATGTTAAAAGGATTTTTTAATGTACCTAAAGCGGTCAATGAGCCGGTAAAAGGATACGCACCCAACTCACCTGAAAGAGCAGCTGTTCAGGCAGCTTACACTACAATGTGGAATTCTCAAATTGACGTTCCTTTGCATATTGGAAGCGAAGAAATCAGAACCGGAAACACAAAAAACATAACAGCCCCTCATGATCACCAGCACGTTGTTGGAAAATATCATTTGGCTGAAAAACAACATATCGAAAAAGCGATTGCCAATGCTCTTGAATCAAGAACAGCATGGGCAAATATGGCATGGGAACAGCGTGCGTCTATTTTCTTAAAAGCGGCTGAATTAATCGCAGGACCTTACAGAGCCCGTATTAATGCTGCAACTATGATTGGTCAGTCTAAAAATATTCACCAGGCAGAAATTGATGCTTCTTGTGAATTGATCGACTTTTTACGTTACAATGTAGAATTCATGACACAGATTTACGGAGATCAGCCAAAATCGGATTCTACAACATGGAATCGTTTAGAATACAGACCTCTTGAAGGTTTTGTTTACGCGATTACTCCTTTCAACTTTACGGCAATTGCTGCCAATCTTCCGGCAAGTGCTGCGATGATGGGTAACGTTGTGGTTTGGAAACCAAGTGACAGCCAGGTGTTTTCTACAAAAATCATTCTTGATGTTTTCAAAGAAGCGGGAGTTCCTGATGGCGTTATCAACGTTGTTTTTGGAGATGCTTTAATGATTACGGATACTGTTTTGGCAAGCCGAGATTTCGCAGGTGTCCACTTTACAGGATCAACTCACGTATTTAAAGATATCTGGGCTAAAATTGGTGCAAACATCCATAACTACAAAACATACCCAAGAATCGTTGGTGAAACTGGTGGTAAAGATTTTATCATTGCGCACCCGAGTGCTAATGTAAAACAAGTTGCTACCGGAATTGTTCGTGGAGCATTTGAATTTCAGGGTCAAAAATGTTCTGCAGCTTCAAGAGTTTATATTCCGCAAAGTTTATGGCCAGCTGTAAAAGAGCAATTGATTACGGATGTAAAATCTATGAAAATGGGTTCCCCGGAAGATTTCGGAAACTTTATTACAGCAGTTATTCACGAAGGTTCTTTTGATAAATTAGCCAGTTATATCGATCAGGCTAAAAAAGATGCTGATGCTGAAATTATTGTTGGAGGAAACTACGATAAATCGGTTGGGTATTTTATTGAGCCAACGGTTATTGTAACGACAAATCCAAAATACACTACAATGGAAACGGAATTATTCGGACCAGTTGTTACTTTATATGTTTACGAAGATGCAAAATGGGAAGAAACTTTAGAATTAGTTGATACGACTTCTGAATACGCTTTGACAGGAGCTGTTTTTAGTCAGGATCGTTATGCTATTGAAGTGGCTACTACGAAATTGCAAAATTCAGCGGGTAACTTCTATATCAACGACAAACCAACAGGAGCTGTTGTTGGAATGCAGCCTTTTGGTGGAGCAAGAGCTTCTGGAACTAATGATAAAGCAGGTTCTGCCTTGAACTTATTGCGTTGGGCTTCTCCTAGAACTATCAAAGAAACTTTTGTAACTCCTGAGGATTATAGATATCCTTTCTTGGGAGAATAGTCTTAAAGTCGAAGGTCAAAAGTCTTAAAGGACTTTTCAATATAAAAAATCCGAATCTTAAATTTAAGATTCGGATTTCTTTATTTTTGGGTTATGTAATTCAATCAACCTGATATTAAAATTTATTTTCTACTTCTGCAGCCTGTAGCATTAAGTAATGCAGATCGGTATTTTTTACGAAAGGTTTTAAAAGTTCGCTTCCCGGACCGAACATGGCCAGTTCAACGTAGTCTGCCGAATGATCCATACTGATCCAGCCTACAGAATTTATTTTTCCCTGCATTTCAGCAAAAGCTTTATAGGGTAATTTTTTGTAATTATACAAACCATCTTCTTTATGCAATCCGTCGTAGTAGCCCAAGACGGTTTTTGCCTCTTCTTCTGAAACCGAATGACCGTTTGCTTTCTCAATAATTTCCTTTACCTGCGAAACAGAAGATTCCGGTTTTATCTGATTCAGAATCCATTCGTTGGTCTGCGTATATTTTTGGATGCTGTCAAAATTATCATTGGCATTTTTTCCGTAAATAATTCCAGGATTCGCATTTCCGTGGTCAGTTGTAATAATTACTAAGGTTTCCTTGTCTTTCTCGGCAAAATCAATAGCTACTTTTACCGCTTCATCAAATTCTATCTGATCGTGAATCAAACCTGCGATATCATTACCATGTGCTGCCCAATCAACCTTTCCGCTTTCTATCTGCAAAACGAAACCATTTTTATGGCCCTTCATTCTGTCAATTGCTTTTTGAGACATTTCAGCAAGACTTGGAATCGTCTTTTTTAAATTTTCATCACTATTTCGATCTACGTAATACGGAACAGCATCATCTGAAAATACCCCTAAGACAGGCTGGGAATTGGATGCGGCTTCCATCTCGGATTTTGTTTTTACAACCTGATATCCTTTCGATTTAAAAGCCGCATACATGTCTTTTTTGTCTTTTCGTAATTCCGGACTAAAATAATTCGCGCCGCCACCCATCATGATATCAAAACCTAATTCCAAATATTGTTCGGCAATATCCTCCTGGGCATTTCTGCTTTTGCTGTTCACACAAAAACCAGCCGGCGTTGCATGCGTGATCGGAACCGTAGTTACACAACCTGCCATTTTTCCGGATTTTTTAAACTTTTGCCAAATCGGTAAATGTGGTTCTCCAGTCGGACTCACATTAAGCGCTCCGTTATTTACACGAAAACCGCCTCCCCATGAAGAACTCGCCGCAGAAGAATCGGTTACGATGGAACTGGCAGAAGCCGTATCCATCAATGCTCTTGAAACCCTGTTATCTTTATATAATTGTATCCAGTTAGAACCTTTGCCTGTTTTTCTGTTCAGAAACAAATCGGTCATGTTCAATGTTCCGGTACTCATTCCGTCACTTACGAGTAAAATTATATTTTTGGCTTTTTTATTTTTATTTACAGATTCAAGATCTAAAACATTTGCAGAACCCTGAAAAGGATTCATTACTGCCGCCCCTATTGTAAATAAAGAGCCATTTCTAAAAAACTTTCTTCTATCCATTGTTAATTTGGTTATTCTGTTTTCAAAGGTAAAAAATTGGAGATGTCTCCAACATTAACTTAATGTTATCACTAAAAATTAATCCAATCAAAAAATGCTCCATCTGAATAAAACGGAGCATTTTATATAATTAGGAACAGCTATTTTTATACAGTAAATTTCAAAGGCAAATGCACGACTTTTTTTGTTTCGAAAAACTCATCTTCAAAAAAATCAGCTAAATCATATAAAGTAGCTTTCGGAAAATCTTTTAATTCCTCTGCCAAGTCACCACCTTTTAAATATAGAATTCCGTTTTTCAACGTGTGTTTGTGCTGCTTTTTGATTTTATCTTTTATCCACGAAACAAAATCCGGCATATTAGTTACGGCACGGCTTACGATAAAATCAAAATCTCCTTTTACCAATTCGGCCCGTTTTTGTTCGGCTTTTACATTTTTCAATTCCAAGGCATCTACAACACCCTGAACTACTTTTATTTTTTTGGCAATAACATCAATCAGATAAAATCGGGTTTCCGGAAAAAGAATCGCTAACGGAATTCCGGGAAATCCACCGCCTGTTCCAACGTCCAAAACTGTTGCTCCGGGTTCGAATTTCATGATTTTTGCTATTCCAAGCGAATGCAAAATGTGTTTGGTATATAAGGCATCAATATCTTTTCTGGAAATGACATTGATTTTCTCATTCCAGTCGTGATATAAAAAGTCTAATTTTTGAAACTGTTCGATTTGAATGTCGGTCAAATCAGGAAAATATTTCAGAATCTCATCCATTGTGGTAAATTTTTAACAAAAGTACTACTTTACGATTGAAATATTTAACTCAATTTTGCAAATTGAAAATTTATAATAATTACCTTTGACAACTATTTAAAATTAATATGAATAATACCGCACCGACATTTTCAAAGCAGGATAATCTGAAGTTTTTCAGAACGCTTAACTCACGGGTAAACAATTACTTCAAGGAGAACAATATCCAAAAAACCGGAAACTGGAAGCTGCACTTAAAAGCGATTATTCTTTTTTCTGTTTTTCTAACCCCTTATTTTTTAATTCTGTCACTTCACATGCCATTTTGGGCACAACTACTATTAAATATCATCATGGGAGTTGCCATGGCGGGAATTGGAATGAACGTGATGCATGATGGAAACCACGGCTCCTATTCTTCAAAATCATGGATCAACAAAATCATGGGCGGAAGCATTTATGTTTTGGCCGGAAACGTTCATAACTGGCAGGTTCAGCACAATGTTTTACACCACACTTATACGAACATTCACGGTCACGATGAAGATTTGGATGCCGGAAGAATCATTCGTTTTACACAAAATGCAGAATGGCATCGTTTTCATAAATTTCAACATTACTATTCTTTCTTCTTATATGGATTATTGACTTTCAATTGGGCCTTAACAACCGATTTTAAGCAGATGAAAAATTATCTGAAAAGAAAATTATCTTACGGAGCTCCTCAAAGTCCTGCCAAATTATGGACGGTTTTGGTTATCACAAAAATAATTTACGTTTTAATCTGGATGGTATTGCCAATGGCTTTGGGCGTAGCATGGTGGAAAGTTGTGATCGGATTTTTTGTGATGCATTACACTGCCGGATTAATTTTAAGTATCGTTTTCCAGTTGGCACACGTTGTGGAAGAAACTTCAAACCCAGTTCCGAATGAAGAAGGAGAAATCGAAAATACCTGGGCCATTCACCAATTGTACACTACAGCCAATTTTGCTCCAAAAAACAAAATCGTAAACTGGTTTACCGGTGGATTAAACCATCAGATCGAGCATCATATTTTTCCAAATATCAGCCACGTTCACTACGGAAAAATTGCTGAAATCGTAAAAGAGACAGCAAAGGAATGTAATTTGCCTTATTATGAATTCAAAACCATGAGAGGCGCCATCTGGGCGCATTACAAACACCTAAAAGATCTTGGTGCAAAACCTGAACTAGCATAAAATTAAAATCTATTAATAATTAACCTCTCTTAAAGAACAGCAATTTAAGGGCAATTAAATTTTTTATAATGAACCATATTCTTTCAGACAGAATTAACAACTTAGCTACTTCGCAAACTTTAGCGATGGCCGCATTAGCCCGTGAGCTAAAAGCACAGGGAAAAGATATTATCAGTTTAAGTTTGGGCGAGCCTGACTTTAATACACCTGATTTTATCAAGGAAGCAGTTAAAAAAGCAGTAGACGAAAACTATAGCACCTATTCTCCGGTAGAAGGATATTTAGAATTGAGAGAAGCTATTTCAAGAAAGTTCACAAGAGACAACGGATTAGATTACAAACCATCTCAAATCGTAGTTTCTACAGGAGCAAAACAATCTTTATACAACATTGCACAGGTAATGTTAAACGATGGTGACGAGGTTATTTTGCCGGCACCTTACTGGGTTTCTTATTTCGAAATCGTAAAACTTTCAGGAGGAGTTCCTGTTGAAGTTCCAACTTCTGTAGATACCGATTTCAAAATCACACCTGCACAATTAGAAGCTGCCATCACACCAAAAACAAAAATGATGTGGTTCAGTTCTCCTTGTAACCCATCGGGCTCTGTTTACAGCAGAGAAGAATTGACAGCGCTTGCAAAAGTGTTGGAAAAACACCCAAATATATATGTAGTTGCTGACGAAATTTATGAGCACATCAATTTCTCAGGAACTTTCTGCAGTATCGGTTCAATCCCGGGAATGTTAGAAAAAACAATCACTGTAAACGGAGTTGCAAAAGCATTCGCCATGACAGGATACAGAATTGGTTACATCGGAGCACCGGAGTTTATCGCAAAAGCGTGTACAAAAATTCAGGGACAAGTAACTTCAGGAGCAAATTCAGTAGCGCAAAGAGCTACTATTACAGCTGTAGATGCAGATCCGAGCGTATTGAACCATATGGTTCAGGCTTTCCACACTCGCAGAGATTTAGTGGTTGGATTATTAAAAGAAATCCCGGGAGTAAAAATCAACGTTCCGGAAGGAGCATTTTATGTATTCCCAGACGTTTCTTCTTTCTTCGGAAAAACATTAAGAGGTACTGAAATCAAAGATGCCAACGACGTATCGATGTATCTTTTGGCTGAAGCTAATGTAGCAACCGTAACGGGTGACGCTTTCGGAAATCCAAACTGTATTCGTTTCTCTTACGCAACGAGCGACGATATTTTAAAAGAAGCATTACGCAGAATAAAAGAAGCTTTGGCATAATTCAAACTTCTGTTTATACACCAAAAGCCTGAGGATTTTTCCTGAGGCTTTTTTTATGGGGTTGCCTCCGGCCGGGCTATCCGCTATATTCCCGATCAACAAAAACTACGTCTAAAAAGCCTTGTTTTTGTAAATCGGGAGATACCGCTCCTATCCCTAACCCGATTGGTAACAAGGAAAATTTATTTCATAAGACACACACTTTCAAAATTCCCATTCCACAATTTTATAAATCACTTCCATAATTCTGTAAGATATAAGGCCTTACAAAATCCCATCTTTGTAATATAAATTAATTAAAAAATCATTTATCATGGCACATACAGAAGATATTACAAAAGAAGCAGTTAGTACATTTGAAGGATTGATTTCAATTTTGGAAGACGGAAAACTAGGATATACCAATGCAGCAGAACACGTAGACAGTCCGGCTATTAAAACCGACTTTTTAGAGTACGCTCGTCAACGTGCATTATTCATTGTGGAGCTGCAGGACGAAATCAACAGATTAGGAAAATCAACTGATACTTCAGGCGGAGGACCATTAGGAGCTATTCACCGTGCGTGGATCGATATCAAATCATCTTTCACAAGTGGTGATACTGAAGCGATCATCAACGCTTGTATCACAGGTGAAGAAGCAGCTATCGAAAAATACAAATCAGCTTTGGAAAAAGAAGAATTGGATTCTAACCAAATTGCTATTGTTTCAAAACAATTAAACAGCATCCAAAATACTTTGACGCTGATTAAAGCGAAAAAGCTGTCATAATAAATGACACTATTTTTTTGAGAAGAAAGCTACCTGGTTCTTAAACTGGGTAGTTTTTTTGTTTATAACATTAACTTTTTAAAAAATCAACTTAATATTATATTTTTATACTTTTAAAGATAAGATCTTTCGTAGAGAATTATAATACCAACCATTTTACATGAGGCAATTATTTTTTACAATCATAACCTTTTCAGCTATAAATATCTATTCCCAAAGTACTTTAACGTCTTTAAATTTTGGAAAAAATAATGATTTTCATTCAGAAAAACTAGTGTCCGAAACCGTTACAAATAGGACTTTTTATAATCTTAGCGGCACTATTGAGCAAACCAAAGAAATAACATCTTATAATACTCAAAATAATGCTATTGCTGAACTTCGATATGATGAAAACAATAATTTAAAACAACGTCTAACTCGAATTTATGATAGCACTGGAACACGTTGTTTAGCAAGAAAATTTGAGAATTGGCATAGATATTTAGGTCAGTCAATCGAAACTGCAATTTACACCTACGACTCTAAAGGTTTCTTGATAAATGCTTCTGACAAAAATCAAAAAGGGCAAATTTATAGACACACTAATTTTATTAATAATGAGAAAGGTGATCCCATTGAGATAATAAATTTCAGCGGAGAAGAAATTATTGGAAAAGAAAAAAATGAATATGATTATGATAAAAATGAGGTAATTATTAAATACTTCAATAAAAATGATGAATTAGTGAGTTCACAAACAAGTATTATTGATTCATCAAAAATCAATCCTGCTGATATTGTTAACGAATATGGTGATGTAATTAAATCATCTACTTATCAAATGGAGATAAAGTACGATAAATTTGGAAACTGGATTAAAGAAAAATATTCAGTAATAAGAAATGGCAAGCTCACAAAACAATCTAAAACAACACGAATCATAAAATATATCAAATAACCATCATCATTCCATATTAGTTAACTATTTCAAAAAAAGTCACTTCAGCATTAGCAAACTCAAATAAAATATAAGAACTTTGCAAACTTTTTTGAGTGAATACCACAAAAGCCTAAAGTTCTAGAAATGAAGAAGAAGATTGAAATATTAGCTCCGGCAAAAGATTTAATTGGGGGAATGGCAGCCATAAATAGTGGTGCCGATGCTGTTTATATTGGTGCACCACAATTTGGTGCGCGTTCTAATGCTAACAACTCCATTGAAGATGTTGCTGCATTGGTACAATATGCCCATTTATTTAATGCTCAGGTTTTTGTGGTAATGAATACCATTTTGTACGACAATGAACTCGAAACCTGTCGCAAAATGATTTATGAATTATACGATATTGGTGTAGATGCGCTAATCATTCAGGACATGGCGATTATGGAAATGGACTTACCTCCAATCGTACTTCATGCCAGCACCCAAGCCAATAATCGTGATGCTGATAAAATTAAATTCTTAAAAGATGCCGGAATCAAACGTGTGGTTTTAGCCCGCGAATTGAATTTGCATCAAATTAAGACCATCTACGACGAAGCTGATGTTGAATTAGAGTTTTTCGTAACGGGAGCATTATGTGTTTCGTTTAGTGGAAACTGTTATATGAGTGTGGCCAACGGAGAACGAAGCGCCAATCGTGGCTCTTGTGCACAAAACTGCCGATTGCCATATAATTTAATCGACGGAAACGGAGACACTTTGATCAAAAACAGTCACTTGCTTTCGATTAAGGATTTAGATATTTCAGAACAAATTCCGAATCTAATTGAAGCCGGAATCGTTTCTTTTAAAATCGAAGGACGTCTAAAAGATGTTGTTTACGTAAAAAACAATGTTTCTTATTTACGCCAGAAATTAGATAGCTATTTAGAAGGACCTGGAAGCGATAAATATATAAAAGCTTCTTCCGGAAAATGTACCTATACTTTTGATTCTGCTTTAAACAGAACTTTTAACCGTGGATATACCGATTATTTTGTAAACGAAAGACACGCTTCTATTGGTTCCTGGGAAAGCCCAAAATCAAAGGGCCAATATATTGGAAAACTAATCAGAACTGTTGGAAACGCTTACGAAATCGAAAACGGCGAATTGCTAAACAACGGTGACGGATTGTGTTTCATCAACGAAAATAACGAAGCGGAAGGAATCTACGTCAACAAAGCCGAAAACGGTAAAATTTATCCTAATGTTTTAAAAGAAGTAAAAGACGGAACTTTCATCTACAGAAATAACGATGCCGCTTTCATCAAAATTGTAGAAAGAGAAGACAGTGCCGTTCGTAAAATCAGCACAACTTTATTGCTTACAGAAACTGAAACAGGTTTCGAATTAATCGCAACCGATGAAGACGGAAATGTAAGCATCGTTAATTTAGAACACGCAAAAGAGCAGACAAAAACCGGCGAATCAATCGAAGAAAACATCAAAACCCAATTGGCAAAAACAGGTTTTACACCTTACACTGCTGATGAAATTACTATTATGTTCTCTCAAAACTGGTTCCTTCCTATTTCAAAAATCAACGAAATGCGAAGAAATGTTTTCGAACAATTATCAGAAATTCGTTTGAAAAATTATGTCCGCGAAGAACACCAATTGGTAAAAACCTCACATTCGTATCCTGAAACTAAATTAGATTTCATGTACAACGTTTCGAACAAAACAGCTCGTAAATTCTACGAACGTCACGGCGTAACCGAAATAGAAAAAGCATTCGAATTGCAATGGGATCCCGGAAAATCGCGTGTAATGACCACCAAATATTGCATCAAATACGAATTAAAAAAATGTCCTATACACCAAAAAGACATTGCAGGTGTCAAAGTAAAAGAACCATTGGTTCTAAAACAGGGCGAATTGGAATATAAACTAAAGTTCAACTGCAAACCCTGCGAAATGGAAATCTGGGAAAAAGACGCAGAATTTGAAATTGAAGAAGATCACTTTCACTAAAATACAAACCGATGCTTTTATGAAGTGTCGGTTTTTTTTATTTTGGGCGTGACCACAAGGGTCGGGCTATCCGTTGCAAGTCCTCGCCTGTTCGTTCCTTACGGCTGTGGGCTTTTCACTTCTATCCCTCACGCAAACGTACAGCGAGAAATTTATGTTTGCTAACCACAATATTCCAACATCTTGTCATTTCGACGAATGAGAAATCGCAATAGAAACATCGCAATCAAAATCGCCAATCTTTGTCGAATTACGCGTGTGATTTCTCCTTCGTCGAAATGACAAACTGTATATTAAATCTGTTGAATCTGCAAAATCTGCGTGAGATTCTTTGCGAACTTTGCGGTTAAAAACATTTTTCGCTACTTTTACCACTACTATATTTACAACACTCCAAAATGAAAATACTACTCCTGGGTTCTGGTGAATTAGGCAAAGAATTTGTCATTGCGGCACAACGAATCGGGCAAACCATAATTGCTGTTGACAGTTACGAAAACGCTCCTGCAATGCAAGTCGCGCACGGTTTTGAAGTCATCAATATGCTTGACGGAGAAGCCTTAGACCGAATCATAGCCAAACACCAACCAGACTTTATAGTTCCAGAAATAGAAGCTATTCGTACCGAACGTTTTTACGATTACGAAAAGCAGGGAATCACCGTTGTTCCTTCAGCGAAAGCGGCCAACTTTACCATGAATCGTAAAGCCATTCGTGATTTGGCTGCAAAAGAATTAGGCTTAAAAACTGCCAAATATCAATATGCAACTTCAGCCGAAGAACTACAAAAAGCCGTTCAGGAAGTTGGAATTCCGTGTGTGGTAAAACCTTTAATGTCTTCTTCTGGAAAAGGCCAATCGACTATAAAAACCGAAAGTGATATTGAAAAAGCCTGGCAATATGCCGTTGCAGGTTCACGTGGAGATGTTATTGAAGTGATTGTAGAAGCTTTTGTAGATTTCCATTCGGAGATTACGCTTTTAACCATTACTCAAAATAATAATCCAACTTTGTTTTGTACCCCAATTGGTCACAGACAGGAACGTGGTGATTATCAGGAAAGCTGGCAGCCAGCTTTAGTTTCAGAAAAAGATTTGTACGAAGCGCAGGATATGGCCGAAAAAATTACCGAAGCACTTGGCGGAGCAGGGCTTTTTGGTGTGGAATTTTTCCTGACTAATGAAGGAGTGTATTTCTCTGAACTTTCTCCACGACCACACGATACCGGAATGGTAACTTTGGCGGGAACACAGAATTTCAATGAATTCGAATTGCATTTGCGTGCTATTTTAAGCCTTCCAATTTTCGAAATCACATTGGAAAAAGCCGGAGCAAGCGCTGTAATTTTAGCTACTGAAGATTCAGCGAACCCAACTTTTAGCGGAATCGAAAAAGTAGCGGCGCTGCCAAAAACTGATTTCAGAATATTTGGAAAACCAGCTTCAAGACCTTATCGCCGAATGGGAGTTGTGTTAAGTAATGCTACACTGGGAACTCCAATCGAAGAAGTTATAGAACACGCTAAAGAAACGGCAAAATTAATAATTGTAAATTCTTAAAAAATGAAAAAACTAACCTTTATGATTTTCCTGTTAATCGGAATTTCAACTCAGGCTCAAAGCAAAAAAGTAATTGACAAACCCCAAATCGTAGAAGCATCCTGCGGAGAATGTAAATTTGGAATGAAAGGCGAAAGCTGTGACTTAGCCGTTCGCATCGATGGCAAAACTTATTTTGTTGACGGAACGAAAATCGACCAACATGGAGACGCGCATGCCGAAGACGGTTTTTGCAAAGCCATCAGAAAAGCTTCTGTAACAGGAACTATTGAAAAAAATCGTTTTAAGGCGACTTCTTTTACTTTAATAGAAGAAAAAAAATAATGGCATTAATACTTGAAAATATTGCCAAACATGTTTCGCTTACTCCTGATGAACAGGCTTTGTTTTTATCCAAAATAGAAACGCATACTTACAAAGCGAAAACTATTTTATTGAATGAAGGTGAAATTTGCAAACACTCGTATTTTGTAAATTCCGGAATTTTAAGAAGTTTCAATATTAATGATAATATTGTAGAGCATGTTTTGGCATTTGCCTGTACTGGGTGGTGGATGAGCGATATGTACAGTTATTTCTCTCAAAAACCCGGACAGCTTTTTATTGAAGTTTTAGAAGATGCGGAAGTAGTCTCCTTATCCAAAGAAAATCAGCAACAGTTATTTCTCGAAATTCCAAAACTGGAACGTTTCTTTAGAATTTTGATTGAAAATTCCTTAGTCGCTAATCAGGAAAGATTGTTAGATAATTTAAGTTTAACAGCCGAAGAGCGTTTTGAGAAATTTTGCGAAAAATACGGAACTTTGGTGCATAAAGTACCTCAAAAACAAATTGCTTCTTTTATTGGGGTGACACCAGAGTTCTTTAGTAAAATGAAAGCACGCCTTTTAAAGAAATAAATAGTTTACATTTTATCATTATTCAAATAAAAAAGCTCCGAAATTCAATTTCTACATTGAATTTCGGAGCTTTTAAAACTAATTAAATTTTTATCTTATTACTTTTTCAAAACTTTTACTGTTTTTTCCAAACCGTTTGAAGATAATTTTACAAGATATAAACCTGCTGTCAAATCAGACAAATCAACTGTATTAGTGGAACTTTCCGAATTAAACTGTACTGTTTTTACAACATTTCCTAAAAGGCTAAAAACAGTAACTTTTTCTAAAACGATATTACTAATGTACAATTCTCCCTGAGTAGGATTTGGAGTTATAGCTACAGTTTCAAAATTGTTTTCTCCAGTTCCTAAAGAAATATTTTCCTGGTAAACAGCTGAAGCATCTTTATATGACATCCAATTAGTATCAGAATATGATTTACTATCAACCAAAATAACTAATGCAGGATCATTCGCCTGAAAACCAAAAATCCCAATAGGATATGATACCCCTTTATTTTTTGCACTTTTAGCTACTTCAACTGTTTCCAAACTCATGTTATTGCCGTTTTTCAGATTTACTGATTTCAATTTATTATTTTGGCAATTGATAAGCGTTAATTGCGTATTTGTAGACAAATCAAGTGTAACAAGCTGGTTAGAGTAACAGCTTAGGTCCTTCAATTCCGGATTATTGCTTAAATTCAATACTGTTAATAGATTCTCACTGCAATTTAAAACTTCCAAATCTGTATTTTTTGAAGCATCTAATGAAGTAATTGCATTGTTTTTGAAAGACAAAATGATAAGTTCACTATTTTTAGTAACATCCAGATTAGCCAATTTATTATTGTCCAGGTACAAATACTGTAATTTTGTATTTTTTGAGAAATCAATCTCAGTTAGGTTAGTATTATTGCTTAATTGCAACCAATTTAATTCTGTAAAGTCTTCTAATCCTGAAAAATCTGAAATAGTGGTATTCGAAATCGATAAATTGGTTACAGCATTAAGCGTAGATGTCAATACTTTACCGTCAATAATTCCTGAATCAATACCTTCATCTATTAATGATTGCTCAAAAGCAACGTCCGGAATTAAGGTATAAGCGTCACAAGGTGTTGCTGAATAGCTTGCGGAATTATCTTTAAACCAATTTGAATGAGATCCATTTTCAGCAAAATCAATATCATCTACTTCTATACAACTTAACAACGGATTGTTACTTAATTCTAAATAATCAATATTATTAGTATTCCCTTTCATATTTACATTAACAAGAGAGTTATTATTGGCCTCTAATTGTATTAGCGCTACATTTTGAGAAACATCAATTTTTGATATTTTGTTATCTCTACAAAATAAGTACTGTAAGTCTATGTTTTTGCTAACATCTATGGCTTTTAGTTGATTATTACGTACAAATAAACTAGACAAAGCTAAATTATTACTAACGTCAATGAATTTAACTTGATTCCTCTGTATGTCAAAATTAATCAACGCTAAATTTTTGCTTACATCTACAGTTTCCAATTTATTATCATTGAGATACAATTCCGTTAGTAAAATATTTTTAGAAACATCAATTTTTGTAAGATTATTGCTGGGAGCCTCCAACATACTCAAAGATACAAAGGCTTCAATACCTGTAAGATCGCTGATGCCGTAACTTGAAAGATATAATTCCGTAGCATTGACAATATTACCTGTTAATACTTTTCCGTCAATTATATCGTCAAGCTGATTATTAATCAGTGCCTCCTCAAATTTAGGATCCGGTATGGCCGTTGTTGGACATCCTGTACTGTAATAACTGGCAGTTGTATCCTTATTAAGCCAGTTGGCGGTAGCATAATCAATATCATCAACCTCAATGCAGCTAAGTTTTGGGTTAGAGTTGAAAGTATTACCAGTTTCAAATGCCGCCTGATCAGCTCTTCCTTTAAGATTTAAAGCAGACAGGTTAGCATTTCCGGAACAAGATAATTTAGTAATTAATGGATTTTTAGAAATATCTAATGTTGTTAAGGCTCCATCAGATATATTTAACTCCTGCAACTGAGTGTTTTTAGAAAGATCTATAGTCGTTAAATGGTCATTTCCTTTAATTTCAAGAAAAGCCAAGTTGGTATTTTGAGACAAATCTATTGAAGAAAAAACACCTTGTCCTCCTCTGTTATATTTAAAATTAGTTAATGCCGCAAAATCCTGAATACCATCAAAATTAGCAATAGCATTATAATCTCCTGTCAAATCAATAGTTGTTATACCGGAAATATCAGATGTCAACACTTTTTTATCAGATACTGTAATACCGTTTTGTGTTAAATAATATTCAAAACCTAGATCTGTTATTGCTGTGTAAACACCACAATCTGTTTCAGAGAATGTTGTAATAGGATTTATTTCCCAAATTGAATTCGAAGAAGTATCAAGGCCTGCATCAGCTTTTACACAAGATAACATGTTGCAATTTGAGGCAAAAAATCGAGTAATATTGTGATTATTTCCGTTGGCGATATTTAAGTTTATCAATCCGCTGCCTAATAATATTTCTGTTAATTGGTTATTATGAGAAAGATCTAAAGTAGGTAATTTATAACCGTTTACCTGTAATTTTGTTAACGCTATATTAGCTGAAATGTCTAACTTTTTTAAATTTCCCGAATTACCCAAATTCAAATTGGTCAGCTCCAAATTATTGGATAGGTCAATTGTGTTTAAGCTGTTTCCATAAAGTGCTAATGATTTCAGGTGTGTTAATGTAGAGAGATTAATGCTTTTAGCATTCGAATAAATTACATTTAACGTTTCTAATGCTGTAAAATCCTGAATGCCTGTAAAATCATTTATACTATTTGTATTCAATTCAGTAACACCACTAATATCTGCCGTTGCTACCTGATGGTTTAAAAGCCCATCGGTATCAATACTATTATCAATCAGCCATTGCTCAAATCTAGTGTCAGGTATTGCAGTAATCTGCGCATGAAGATTTCCAAAGCCAAAAAGCATTAAAATAAGCAATAGGCAATTGCTTTTTTTCATAAAGAGTAATTTTATTTTCATAGATTAATTGTTAATGGTTAATATGCTTGACAAAGTTGCTATTATAATAAATAACATCATGCAAGGGGTAACCCCTGATTATTTGATCAGGAGTTGAAATTCATTTGAAATAGATACATTTGCTGAAAATACATAAGAATGAATAAGACATTTACACATTTTATATCAATTATAATCTTAATTATTTTTCTGGGATGCAGTGATAAAAAAGAAAACGAAGTTGTTTTTACAAAAGAAGAGCCTGTCAAAGAAGACGCTGTTAAAGCATGGCTGCACAAAGTAGAAAACTACAAAAAGAGTGACAACTATCTGGTTGTTTTTCACAACTATTACAATCAAAAAATTAGAGAAAAGAAATATTCTGATGCAGCTGAAGTTTTAGATTTCGCTTGTGTGTATCTCGCAGATTCTTACGATTTTAATGATCGGTTTATGGCGACTGTAAAAGAATTTGACAGCAAATACAGGGAAGAATTACCTGCATTAAAAACCACTTTTGTAGATGCTTATCTGGCCAACTACTATTATGATAAATACAATTTAAAAAAAGCATGTGATTATTTTAGAAAAATAACAGCCCTAGAACCTGACAATTACGATAGCTGTTACAATATTGCCAGGGCTTACTATGACTTGTCCTATATTTATTATATTATGGGAAAGCAAAATTTAAGCCTTCTTGCCAACCAGAAATCTTTCGAGCACTTCAGTAAAATAGACAACCCAAAAGGCCTTGCTTTTGTGTATTCCAATTACGCCAACATTTACACTGCCATTGGCGACAAAAAAAGAGCTATTGAAAACGCTGACAAAGCGATTCAGTCGTATAAAAAAATTGACAATACCTATAATGTTTATATTGGTTTGATTAATAAAATTTCGATATATGAATATCTAAAGGATGAGCGCGAACGACCGCTGATTGATTCTGTTTATCAGGCTTTTGTTAGCAGTAAAGACGAGAGTAAGATATTAAAAATAAAAATATTCGATTTTAAGGCAGAAAATTTAATCTATGAGAACAAATTATCAGAAGCCAAGAAAATACTGGAAGACTTAAAACCAGTTGTTGAGGATATAGCTTCTGATGATTTAACCCAGGAATACAAACTAACAACTGCATTGTATGAGATAAAAAAGAATCCTAATTATTCTAATTTTGCAGACATAAAAAAAGCATTGCCTACCTTAATCAGTAATCAGCAATACGAAAAAGTGAACATGTTTTATGTCTTATTACAAAACAATGCTATTCAGAATAATGATTACAAAAGTGCTTTTGGATATGAATCCCAGAAGAAAATTATTGCAGATAGTATCGGAAATATAATTACCAGAGTAAAAACAGTTGAGCTGGAAAAAAAATATGAAAGTGAAAAAAAAGCCCAACAGCTAAAAATAAAAGAACAGACGATTACCAACAAAAACACCACAATTGCGCTTTTAGGAGCCAGTCTGATTGGAATACTTTTTATAAGTTTTGCTTTCAATTTAACGCAAAAACAAAAAAAATTAAAAGTTGAAAAACAAAATGCCCAGTTGTACACTAAGCAGCTTCTGGAAAAAACAGAAGAGGAACGTAAGCGTATTGCAAGTGATTTACATGATAGTGTAAGCCACGAATTATTGAGTTTAAAAAATTCACTGGAAGAAAAAACAGAAATCACCAATCAAAAAATTGATGCGATTATTAATGATATCCGAAGTATCAGCCGAAATTTACATCCTGTAATGTTTGATAAAATCGGACTAAAGGAAAGTATCAATCAAATGGTAGAACGTGCAGAATCCGTGAATAACTTTATGGTAACTGCCGAGATTGACTACATTTCCATTTTATCTTCTTCACATGAATTACAAATATATCGCATTGTTCAGGAAGCCCTTTCTAACATTATAAAATATGCTGATGCGGTTGCTGCCAAAATTTCTATTACCGAAAATCAAAACAATATTATTATTGAAATAAAGGATAATGGAAAAGGTTTTAATGTAGACGAAACGTTAAACAATGCCTCTTCTTTTGGTTTACACAATATTATCGAAAGAAGCCGGGCTATAGGCGGAGAAACTACTATTCAATCAGGTACTGCAGGCACTATTATTAGGATAGAAATAAAAAAGAAACCATGAGAATATTAATCGCCGATGATCATCCTTTTATGCTTCAGGGAACAAAAAGTTTTGTAGAATCTTATGGTTATGCTGTTGAGGATACCTGCTCGAATGGGATTTCTGCATTGAATTTAATAAAACTCCATTTGCCGGATATTGCGATTCTGGATATTAACATGCCCGGATTGGATGGCCTTGACGTTTCTAAAGCCGTGCAGGAAAGCAAACTGAAAACCAAAATCATTTTACTGACCATGCACAAGGAAATGACGATATATAAAAAGGCAAAAGAATATGGGATTTATGGCTATATATTAAAGGAACATGCCCAAACCGAATTGCAAAAATGCCTGGAGGAAGTAAAAAAAGGAAATGAATACATGAGCATTTCACTTAAAAATGACCTCATAACAGACACACCAAATGATGATAACGAACTGGCCAATCTGACATTGTCTGAAAGAAAGATCATCGAACTTATTACGCAACAAAAAACGACAAGGCAAATTGCCGAATTATTATTCCTGTCTGAAAAAACAGTCGAAGGACATCGAAGCAAAATAATTGAGAAATTAGGTTTGCCGAAGGAAAAAAATGCCTTGCTGATCTGGGCCATGCAGAATAGTAAAAAGTAGAAAATAAAATCATAATTTCATGAAATACTTTGCCTCAATAATTACTTTCTTGTTCATTAATATAAGCAATCAGGAAAATGATAAGCTAAAGGGCAGTTATTATTGCATTGTAGAAAATGAATATTATTTTATAAAGAAAAATAAAATTACATTTAATGACAGTACTTACGGGTTTGATAATAATTTTATACCTAAAGGCAAGATCTCATATAAAAGCATAATCGTACTAGCCAGCTTTATTAACCCAGATTTAAGTATTAGTATTTTTAAAAATCAAATCAAAAAAGATACTATTCAATTTTCTATTCACAATAAGAAAGATGGGGGAAATTATCTTGACATAGCTACAGGAAAAGGAAAATTCATTAAAATAAAATGAACCGACTTAATCTTATAAGTTGCAAAGTTCGTTTTCTACAAAAGTCATGATGAAAATAAAATTTCTAATCCAGCCCTGATAGCAGCGGCATCCTGTTGTTGCGGGGTTCGCAACAATAGATATAGCGTATAGCAGGACTAAAGGCTTTTTGAAAACTACTTTTCTGCTCCTGAAACTTCCACAATTTAAACCTTAGTATTTAGCAACTTAACTGCTCAGAATCTTTCTTAATCTACATTAAGTGCCTTTAGTTGATGTTGGTGGTAAATTTGTACTATAAAAATAACAAAACATTTATCATCATGGAAAATATAGTATTGCACAAAGCAGAAACAAGAGGAAATGCAAATCACGGATGGCTTAATGCTTATCACAGTTTTAGTTTTGCCAGCTGGTACAACCCGGAAAGAATTCAGTTTGGGGCACTTCGCGTTTTGAACGATGATACGGTTGCAGGCGGAATGGGTTTTGGAACACATCCTCACGACAATATGGAAATTATTACGATTCCGTTAGAAGGTGATTTGGCACACAAAGACAGTATGGGAAACACTGAAATCATCAAAAATGGCGATGTTCAGGTAATGAGTGCAGGAACCGGAATTCAGCATAGTGAGTTTAATCCAAATGCGGATCAGCAGACTAAATTATTGCAGATCTGGTTGTTTCCAAACAAAAGAAACGTAGAACCTCGTTACCAGCAAATTACTTTGGATGTTGCTGACAGACATAATAAACTGTCTCAGATTTTATCTCCAAATGCAGATGACGAAGGAGTTTGGATTCATCAGGATGCATGGTTTAACATGGGAAATTTTGATGCCGGAATTGCAACTGAATATAAAATCAAAAAAGAAGGAAACGGAGTTTACGCTTTTGTTTTAAAAGGAAATGTAACCATCAACGGTCAGGAATTAAACACTCGTGATGCTGTTGGGATTTCTGGAACTGATATTTTGAATATAAAAGCAAATACAGAAGCAGAATTCTTATTGATGGATATTCCAATGAACTATTAATTCGAAAAACACAACTAATACTTTTTTCTTTAGAAACGATAATTGGTCTGAAATTCAGATTATTATCGTTTCTTTTTTATTAAACTTTTCATAATTGATAATTTTAATCTGTATGAGAATTGTATTTTTAAGATAATGAAATTTAAATCACATTTTCATTTCTTAATCTAGGTTAAGTGCGTTACGCTTACTGTCAGCGTAACTTTGTCTTATCAAAATGAAATTATAATATTTAAAAAATAAAATTATGGCAACTACAAAATGGGCAATTGACCCAACACATTCAGAAATTGGTTTTAAAGTAAAACACATGATGTTTACAAATGTTTCAGGTAAATTTGGAACTTATGATGCAACAATCACTACAGAAGGAGATGATTTCGAAAATGCAGCAATTGAATTTTCAGGTGATATCGCTTCTATCGATACTGCCAATGCAGACAGAGATGGTCATTTGAAAAGTGCAGATTTCTTTGATGCTGAAAACCATCCGAAATTAACTTTCAAAGCTTCTTCATTTAAAAAAATCAATGATGAAAAGTATGAAATCACAGGAGATTTGAACATCAGAGGAGTTGCAAAAACAGTAACTTTTCCGGTAGAATTTAGCGGAATCCTGACTGATCCATGGGGAAATACAAAAGTAGGTTTGAGTATTGAAGGAAAAATAAACCGTAAAGACTGGGGCTTAAACTGGAACTCAGCTTTAGAAACAGGTGGTGTTTTGGTTGGCGAAGAAGTTAAACTGAACATTGAATTACAATTTGCTAAACAGGCATAATTATTATTTATTCTTTTGATTATTTATTTCTATTAATATATAGTCAACTGAATATCACATACAAAAAACCCTTCCTAAACAGTAGTTTAAGAAGGGTTTCATATTTTGAATGCTATTATTCTAAGCTAAAATTTAAGCATTTGCCGTAGCGACTTCCTTATCAATTTTACCAATTAATCCGGCTAACACTTTCCCCGGACCTACTTCTGTAAATAAAGTAGCGCCATCCGCGATCATTTGCTGTACCGATTGTGTCCATTTTACAGGAGCTGTTAATTGAATGATTAAGTTCTTTTTGATTTCGTTAGCATCAGAAACTGCACTTGCTGTTACATTTTGATACACGGGACAAATTGGAGCAGAAAAAGTAGTCGCTTCAATAGCTGCTGCCAATTCTTCTCTCGCTGGTTCCATCATTGGGGAATGAAAAGCTCCTCCAACAGGTAAAATCAATGCACGTTTTGCTCCGGCAGCTTTCATTGCTTCACACGCTTTTTCAACTGCTGATGTTTCTCCGGAAATTACTAATTGTCCAGGACAGTTATAATTTGCGGCTACAACAACTCCGTCGATTGAAGCACAAACTTCTTCCACCACATTATCTGCTAATCCTAAAACTGCAGCCATTGTTGAAGGTGTTATTTCGCAGGCTTTTTGCATCGCCAGAGCACGTTGTGAAACTAATTTGAGACCATCTTCAAAAGATAAAGTTCCGTTGGCAACCAAAGCTGAAAATTCTCCTAAAGAATGTCCTGCTACCATTTCAGGTTTGAAATCATCGCCTAAAGTTTTGGCTAAAATAACCGAGTGTAAAAATACGGCTGGCTGTGTTACTTTAGTTTCTTTTAGTTCTTCGGCAGTGCCTTCAAACATGATATCTGTAATTCTGAAACCTAAAATTTCATTGGCTTTTTCGAATAATTCTTTTGCCAATGGAGATGTTTCATATAAGTCTTTGCCCATTCCTGTAAACTGTGCGCCCTGACCCGGAAATACGTATGCTTTCATTTGTCTAATTTAAGATTGCTATTTTTTAAATTGAAAATTAGTTTCAATTGAAAGGCAAAAATAACATTTTTTTAGCTCCTATAATCCTTAAACATATAAATCCATGCTAATCTTGAGAATCGGAGATTGAAAGACGTCATTAGAATAATGACAACTGCAATAATCGGGATGATTCTTAAATCAAAATTTTTTTCGAAGAAGAACTGGGCGATACAATACGTTGCAATTCCCTGAGCTACTGTTAATCCGTAATTTACATACATGGCGCCAAAGAAAAATCCAGGTTCTTTTTGGAATTTATAATTGCAATGACTGCAAGTTTCATTCATTTTTGGAAAACCGAAATTCAGGAAAATATTCTTGTCTTTAAAAACTTTTCCTTTATGACAAACAGGACATTCGTTGCTTAAAATATGAGTTAATGCACTAGACATGATATTGTTGTTTTATATTTATACAAAGGTAAATCAGATTCTATTAAAAGCTTTTTTATATCTTCGCTACTTATAGCACAATAAAGACATTTTTGCATTAAATTGCTAAAATTTAAATTCCAAATTCCAAATTGAAGAATGGTGATTCCGTAATAAAAAAAAATAAATATTTTTTGCGTATGAAAAAATATCCTGTTTATAGTGTAGAGAATTTTAGCTGCAACGATATTCATCGTGAATTTTATGTAAACACATTTAAAGAGCATTTAAAAAGCCACAGTTTTATCGAAGAACCTCATCGGCATGATTCGTATCTGATGGTTTTTTTTACAGATGGATCCGGAATTCATGAAATCGATTTTGACCGGTTTGAAATCCAAAAAGGAAGCTTGTTTGTTTTACAGCCTGGACAAATGCATCATTGGAGTTTATCAGACGATATTGAAGGTTTTGTGATTATATTTTCGCAGCAACTTTACAATTTATACTTCGGACAGAAAAACATCAATGATTATACTTTTTATCATTCGATTCACAATCGCCCTGAAATGGTTTTTGAAGCTGAACAAATACCTAAAATTCTGCCTTATTTTAAATTATTAACGGAAGAAAACAAGAAGCAGAATAACTTTCAATTGGATAAAATGCTGAATTTACTGGATTGCATTCATATTGAAATTGCCCGAAAGTACAGCGAAACCTATTCCCATCAGACCCATTCGTACAATATCAAAATCAATACATTCGAAAAGCTTCTGGAGCAACATTATAAAGAAGAAAAATCGCCTTCTTTTTACGCTGATAAATTAAATATCACCTTAAAACATCTTAACCGAATCTGTAATGAAATTTTAGAAAAAACGGCTACAGAAGTTATTATGGATCGTGTAACTCTTGAAATAAAAAGAATGTTAATCGACAAACAACTGGCTGTAAACGAAGTTGCATCAGCTGTTGGCTATGATGATTATTCTTATTTTTCGAGGTTTTTTAAAAAAAACACTGGTTATTCCCCAACGGCATTTCGGGACTTAAAAAACTAAATTATATAGTAACAGCCTCCAGAATCCTGAAATTACTTTTTGGTGCTTCGCATAATGAACAGCAATAGGTTTCGGCTAAATCTGTAAATAGAATACCTTTTGGAACGTTTTGGCTTTCATCTCCGTACTCCGGATTATAAGTTGTTAAACATTCCTGGCATTGGTAAATATCCAACTGCGGTTTTTCTTTTTTCTGATTATTTTCGATTGTTTCAGGAACTGAATTTCCTAAATCTTCAAAGTATTTTCTACTTAGTTCAATCAGAATTGTAGGCAGTTCCAGTTTATCGATATCTTGTGAATGTACGATGTATTCTCTTGTATTTGGATCAAAATTTCTCGCATACAACACATTGTAAGTATCGCGAATCTTAATCGATTCCAGATCTTTTGGCAAATCGTTCTTTTCGACAACGATCGAAGTAAAATAATGCCCATCACGATTGTATTCGGATATTCCGAAGTTTAATCCGTAGGTGCTGATATCAAATTGATCGAGTGTACGAACCAAAAAGGTTTTCAGGTTCAAAGCCCATTCCATTGCTACAGGTAAATGCCAGTTCAGTTCTAAAAGGGAATGACGTACATTGATTCCTTTTTTTCCGAGGAATTTCTCCCATTCCAGTTTTCTGTCTTTCGGAATTCCTTTTATAATAAATGATTTCCATGGCGTGATACATATTTTTCCGATTTTACAATCGAAACACAAATCACACATCTGTTTCAGAAATTCCAAATCGTACAGGTTATTCCTCCAATATAAGCCAAGCCAGTATTGGTCGATACCCATTCGGTTCATACCTTCGTAATAGGGAAAAGGATAAAATGGAACATTCAGAGGTTTGTCAATTGTTCTGTTGTTCGTATCCAAAGCTTCACTCACCAAACTAAAAATCATATCGATTCCGCAGGACTCTTCCGTAGTAACAATCCGTTCAATTTCGTAGTAAAAAGTGGCAATATCCCAGCTGTAAATCAATACCGGATACACTTCCATGCGCTGCCATTTCGGTAAACGAATGTATAAATACCAATAATCTTCATGCTCAGATGCGATAAAATTTAGGTGTCCGGTAAACAAAGGAACCAACTGTTGCTTTGGGTCATTGATGTTGACCTTAAGCTTGGGCTGGTCTTTAAATTGTTCTAAAATATATAAAAACTTATTTCCTGTCAACCAATTGGTATTCCTGAAAATATCAGTTGAAACATAAGAAGAAACAATATTATTACCGCTCTTTTCATCAGGAAAAACAAAATGATGTTTCCCCATTTTTTCCTTGTCCAAAGCTTTAAAACCTTTTGGAAAAATAATATCCTGTCTTGAACCAAATGAAATCGAATCCAAACCCTGATCCATAGCCATATTGACTACTTCCCTAAGTTCTCCCGGCGAAATAACGCCTCCTTTTACTATTAATCTCGTTAATTCCATTCTTGTTAGTTTTTTAGTCCTTAGTCCTTAGTTTTTTAGTCCTTAGTTGTTTGATAGACTAAGGACTAATTACTCAGTACTCTTTAACTCATTTACATTTCGCTAAAATCTCTTTCACCTCTGTTTTACAGCTTCCACAGCCTAATCCGGCTCCTGTATTTTTACATAAATCTGTAAAATTATTCACACCGCCTTTAATGGTCTCTTCGATATTTCCTGCTCCAACCTGACTGCAGGAACAAACTAATTTTCCGAGAACCGGTTTGGCATTTGAACTTCCCCTCAGCAATGAATTTCGTTTTTCTGACAACTCGATTTTGCTTTCGATCATCGTTTTAAATTCAGCAAATTCATTCTTGTCTCCCATCAAAATAGCTCCTACCAATAAATCATTTTTAACGATACATTTTTTGTAATAACGCTGTTTCAAATCGGCAAAAATTATTTCTTCATACGAATCATCATTTTCCGGAATTTCAACTTCTCCGATACTACACAAATTAATATCTTCCAATTTTAGGATGTTCATTAAAACAGAGCCTTTGTAGTAACTGCTGATATCTCCGGCCAAAAAGTTAGCCAATACATCAGCCTGTTCTTCAGCCGCTGATGTGATCCCGAATAACTGATTGTTGAATTCGGCTATTTCTCCAATAGCATAAATATCAGGATTTGATGATTGTAAATACTGGTTTACCTTTACACCACGACCGCAAGCAAGTCCAGTTTCTCTTGCAATTTCAATATTTGGAATTGTTCCAATCGTATATACAATAGCATTTGCTGTAATAATACGTCCACTTTTCAGTGCTATTTCAAGCTCGTTATCGTTATCGGTTTCAAAAACAGTACTGACTTCATTATCAAAATAAATCTGAATATCACGAAGCTGAACTTCTTCTGCCAATAATTTGCTTGAAACACGATCCAACTGACGTTCCATCAAACGTGAAGCCCTTTGGATGATGGTAATTTTTACTTTTTTATGTTTTAAGGCTGCTGCCAATTCTAATCCTAACAAACCTCCTCCTACGATTACTACATGCTGTTCTTCAGGAGGTAAATTCGTTTCGTCAAGGTGCTTTTTTAAACGGTCCGCATCTTCTTTCCGCCTTACGGTAAAACGTCCCGGCAAATGTAATTGTGCGTTTTCCGGTACAAAAGGACGACTTCCGGTAGCTAAAATTAAGGAATCAAAAGTATGTGTATCTCCTAAAGTGTCAATAATTGTTTTTTCAGCAGCATTTATTTTATCAACGGCAACACCCGCATTCATGGTAATTTTCAATTTATTTAATGCTTCACCATCTTTTACTTTTAATAATTGCTGCCAGGAAAACTCACCTGTCATATATTCCGGAAGCAATACACGATTGTAAAACGGATTGAGTTCATTTGAAAAAACCACAATTTCATCGGTAGAATTGAATTCACGATAATTTTGAATGAAACGGAAAGCCGCAGCACCTGCTCCCACAATCGCAATTTTCTGAAAAGGTTTTACATATTTCGTAATTGAAACCGTCGTATATTTAAAATCAGGCTCTTTAGAAACCGGATCGATTAATGTATTGGTTAAGTTATTGGTTCTGTTTAAATCATTTTCAAGCTGTTTTCCCCAGTGCATTGGCAGAAAAACCACTTTTTCCCTGATCGAATCCGTAACTTTTGCTTTTACACGAACTTCTCCATTTTTACTGGTAACGGTAACAATATCGCCATCTTTTATATCATTTTTAAAAGCATCAATTGGATTGATTTCAAGGACAGGACTTGGTGTATGCGTCATCAATCGCGATACTTTTCCGGTTTTTGTCATCGTATGCCATTGATCACGAACCCTTCCTGTTGTAAGTATAAAAGGAAATTGAGGAGATGGCTGTTCCGATGTATTTTCGATAGCCGTTGGTAAATTGAAAATCGCTTTTTGCGATGGTGTATAGAATTTTTTATCCGTAAAAAGACGAGGCGTTCCAGGATGTCCATAATCAGGAACCGGCCATTGAAAAGTACCTTCGGTTTTTAATCGGTTATAATTTAAGAATGAAATATCAATATTAGTGTTTTTGGTCAGTGCGCAATGCTCTTTGTAAATTTCTTCGGCACTATTGAAATTGAAACCGTTAAAATTCATTTTTTGGGCAAAACGAATCAGGATTTCAATATCCGGAAGTGCTTCTCCGGGAGCATTTATTCCTTTTGGTAAATATGAAATACGACGCTCAGAGTTCGTCATTGTACCATCTTTCTCGAGCCATCCTGCTGCAGGCAATAATAAATCGGCATATTTTGCGGTATCTGCATTATGTGAAATATCCTGAACGACAACAAATTTGGCATTTTGCAACGCCTTTTCAACGCGACGGGAATCAGGTAAACTTACCAACGGATTAGTACAGATTATCCAAACTGCCTTCATTTTTCCAGATTCCAAAGCCTCGAACATTTCGGTAGCAGTCAAACCCGGTTTTTCTGAAATTGCATCCACTCCCCAAAAATCTGCCACTTCTTTTCGATGTTCGGGATTTGCTAAATCTTTATGAGCGGCTAATAAATTCGCCATTCCGCCTACTTCACGACCTCCCATTGCATTAGGCTGACCTGTTAATGAAAAAGGTCCTGAACCCGGCTTTCCAACTTGTCCTGTTAATAATGACAAATTAAGCAAAGCCGTATTTTTATCTACTCCTACTACACTTTGATTTAATCCCATTGCCCAAAGCGAAATAAATCCTTTTGCTTTTCCGATAGTATCCGCAGCCTCTTTAATATCGTTTACTGAAATTCCGCATAATTTTGAGGCTTTTTCCAGTGAAGTATTTAAAACTAAATCTTTATATTCTTTAAAATTTTCAGCATGATTTTTTACGAAGTCATGATCAACATATCCTTTTTCTATGATACGTTTTGCCATTGCATGATACAAAATAATATCAGAACCCGGAATAATCTGTAAATGCAAATCCGCGAAAGCAGCTGTATCTGTTCTTCTTGGATCAACTACAATAATTTTTACTTTCGGATTATTTTCTTTGTGTTTCTCCAATCTTCTAAATAAAATAGGATGACACCAGGCAGGATTTGCGCCTGTAATTAAAAACGTATCTGCCAGTTCAATATCGTCATAGGAAATTGGAACAGAATCTTCACCAAATGTTTTTTTATAACCAACTACTGCAGAACTCATGCAAAGTCTTGAATTGGTATCTATATTATTGGTCTTTAAAAACCCTTTTACTAACTTATTTACTAAATAATATTCCTCAGTCAAGCATTGGCCTGAAATATAAAAACCAACACTATCCGGTCCGTGTTTTTTTATAATTGAAGAAAAAACGGCTGCAGCACGATCAATAGCGGTACCCCAGCTTACACGCTCTAAAGGATACGATTTACTTCCGCGCATTTCTGGATACAGAATCCTATCAGAAGTATCATTTACTACATAATGCAAATTTCTTCCTTTAGAACACAACATACCTCTGTTCACAGGATGATCTTTGTCTCCTTCAACCATTACACCATTTTTGGGATCATTGGTAACAATAATTCCGCAGCCAACGCCACAATAGGAACAGGTAGTTTTGATTTTTGTGTTTTGCATTCCGGTTATCTTTTAAATACTACAATTATGATCTTTTGATAAGGTTTCAGATAAAGCACTTATTTAAAGCTATACAAAAATAAGTATTTTTACGTATAAATACGTATTTAATCAATTTATTTTTATATTTTTGAATCAGAATAAATAAGGAACAGGAATTTAGTTTGCAAATCAAATAAAAAGGAATCCCATGAAAGAAGAATTGGCCATTTGCTATACCTGCACAAACGAAAACTGTTTCATTAAAAAACACCTGCATTTAGAGCAAATGAAGCAATATATTGCAAAAAAACACAGCTTTACCTGCAAAAAATCACAACAGTTTATTATTGAAGGCGCTCCTATTCAGGGACTTTACTTTATCTGTAAAGGAAAAGTAAAAACGGTAAAAACCGGCATCAACGGTCGTGAGCAAATCGTTCGCTTAACAAAAAACGGAGACACCATTGGATTTCGAGGTTTTGGAACCAGTAAGCGTTATTTAATTGGTGCATACGCTCTGGAAGATACTGTTTTGTGCAATTTTAGTAATGAAACCATGATGGACATACTTCAAAATGTTCCTGAATTTACGTATGCCCTAATGTTATTTTATGCTGATGAACTCAACAAAAGCGAAAACAACATTCGTAAAATTGCACACATGAATGTTAGGGAACGTATTATTGACTTATTGCTTTACATTAATCGTAAGTTTGGCCAAACCAATGGATTAATCGAAATTGAACTTTCCCGAAAAGAAATAGCCGACTTTGCCGGAACTACTGAAGAACAAGCAATTCGCATACTTTCAAGCCTTAAAAAAGAAACACTTATTAAAACAGTTGGTAAAAGAATTGGCCTATTACAACTTCCAAAACTGCAATCTGAAATAATGGAACATAAATATTTTTAATTAAGATCTAAATAGTTTCTTTCTCAAAACATTTCTTCTGCATAAATCTCATTTAAGTATTTTAACAATCACTTAGAAAAAACTCTACGTACGTTTTCTAAGCTATTTTGCTTCTTACACTCAAAAAGCAATTAAAAAAGTTTATTTTTTTTCAAATAAACTTTAATTTTCTCAAAACGTTAGTCAAAACCTCAAAACAAAGTATTCTTAATGCCTTGTTATGACTTGGTTATTTTAAATTTTATGCGATAACACAGTAAATAAATTGATTTTAAAACACTTTTTTCAGCTAAAAAAAAATGTTTTGATATGGCAAAAACACACTACTTAAGTATTAATACGTATGTAAGTTTGCTTCATACTAATCAAAACAAAAAACCATGTCAAAATTAACCCAGTTATTAATCAACCAAAAACATCAAAAAAAGGATTCTGTTATTACATCTAAAATTGCAAAATCGATTTTGCTAGGATTTGCTATTACACTTTTAACTAATTACGATGCAAAAGCACAATTTACCTTTACTGGTCAGTTAAGAGATCGTGTTGAAATGCGTGCCGGACAAGGAACTTTACAACAAGATGGAGATAAAGCGGCTTTGTTTACAAGCCAAAGAACAAGATTGTCTGCAGGATATACAGGATATCGTTTTAAACTGTATACTTCATTGCAGGATGTTCGCGTTTGGGGCCAGGATGCTTCTTCTATCAACAGAACAACTACTGAGGCTAATAACGGAATTTTATTGCATGAAGCCTGGGGAGAAATATCTTTAGTAGATACTCTAGGTACTATACAGAATTTATCAGTAAAAGCAGGACGTCAGGAAATTTCTTATGACGACCAGAAAGTTTTAGGAGCTTTAGACTGGCTGCAACAAGGCAGACGTCATGATGCTATTATCTTTAAATTTGCCAATAAAGGCTGGATTGTAGATGTTGGCGCTGCTTTCAATCAAAATAAAGAAAACAATACCGGAACTATCTACAACGGAACCAATCCCGCGTATGGCGCAGGAACAAACGGAATCGGAACTCTGTATAAATCATTTCAATATGCTTATGTAGGTAAAAAATTCTTCTTTGGTGATTTATCTTTTTTATTCTTTAAAGACGATTTCAACAAATATACTATGGTAACATCAGGAACACCAGCCGTAACTACAAAAGTAAATGGTCAAGGAACCTGGAACAGAAACACTAACGGAATTTATTTTAACACCAATCCAACCCGAACATTGAATCTGACCGGAAGCGTTTACCACCAAAACAGTCACAATAAAGACGGAAAAGCGCTGAATGCCAATATGGCTTCGATTACTTCGACTTTGCAGATTGGAAGAAAATTATTTATTGGACCCGGAGTTGATTATTTATCTGGTGATGACGGAACAAATACAACTGCTAATGAAGACAATCGCTTTGACCCATTATACGGAACACCTCATAAATTCTGGGGAAGCATGGATTATTTTTATGCAGCCAATGGATTTGGAAAGCAAGGGTTGCTGAATTATTTCTTTAAAATAAAATACAACGCCAAAGATAATCTAAGCTTCTTTTTAGATGTACACGGTTTTGAATCGGCAAACAAATTATCTAACGGAACGGGCGGAGAACTAAACTCCTATTTAGGTACCGAATTAGATTTAACAATAAAATACAATCTAACAAAAATGATCAATATCGAAGCAGGCTACTCAATCATGAAAGCCACCAATTCAATGGCTTCTGCAGCTGTAAAAAATGTAGCCAATGCCGATTTAACACCACAATTTGCTTATGTAATGCTAAATATCAAACCCAATTTTCTAGCCAAAAAATAAATTCTAAATAACGTTTAAATCTATTTAAAATGAAAAAAGTAAATACATTCACAAGAACCATATTGACTTTAGTAGTCATAATAGCTTCCTTTTCGAAAATATCAGCTCAGAATGACCCGGTAAAACTAGGATTTATTCCACTAACGGATTGTTCCCCAATTGTAATGGCAAAAGAATTGGGATTGTTTAAAAAATACGGCGTTGAAGTCGTAGTAACCAAAGAATCTTCATGGGCAAATGTTCGTGATAAAATTTTAACCGGAGAATTAGACGGAGCGCACTGTCTGTATTCAATGCCATTTTCGGTTTACACAGGGGTAGGAGGAAAAGCAGGTTCTGAAATGAAAATCGCCATGATGCTGAATGTAAATGGTCAGGCGATTACACTTTCAAAAGATTTTTGCGGAAAAGTGGGTTTCAAGCAAATGAATAAAGTGGCACCGGTCGTGGCAGCAAAATTAAAAGCAGAGAAAGAAGTGACTTTCGCCATGACTTTCCCGGGAGGAACACATGATTTGTGGTTACGCAATTGGATGGCGATTGCAGGCGTGAGTCAAAAAACATCAAAAATTATTACGATTCCACCTCCACAAATGGTAGCGAATATGAAAGTAGGCAACATGGATGGCTATTGTGTTGGAGAGCCTTGGGGAGGAGTTGCCGTAAAACAGGGAATTGGTTTTACTCAAGTGGCATCTCAGGATATCTGGAAAGACCACCCTGAAAAAGCTTTGGTTGTCAATAAACAATTCAGTGAAAAAAGAAGGACTGATCTTGTAAAAGTAATGAAAGCTGTTTTAGAAGCCTGTATCTGGTTAGACAATCCGGCCAATCGAAAAAAAGCAGCTGCTATAATCGGTAAAGCGCCATATGTAAACGCTCCTGCAGATGTTATCGAAAACAGATTAATGGGTAATTATGATTTAGGCTGTAATCAGGGAACTCAGGTTTATGCCAAAGATTATATGTTGTTTCACAAAGGCGGAGCGGTGAATTATCCTCGTAAATCACATGCTATCTGGGCAATGGCTCAGTTTGTAAGATTCGGATATTTGAAAGAAGCACCTAATTACAAAGCAATCGCAGACAAATTGATCTTACAGGATTTATACGAAGAAGTTGCGAAAAGCATGAAAGTAAAAGTTCCAAATGATGACATGAAACCTTTTTCATTAACCATGGACAAAACAGTTTTTGATCCTTCGAATCCAGCTTCTTATTTAAAAGTAGTTAAAAAATAAAGTGCTTACTAAGTTTATTTCTACCACAGATTTGATGATAGTAAAGGATTAATTCTTTAAACCTACTTGAAGCTCTTTAACCTAAAGAATCATTTATCTGTGGTAAAATTAACTTCATACAGATATTCATAAATATAATTTTCAAATTTAAAATACAATGCCATGTCAGATAAAGATACATTAACACTAAGTGATATTACCGGTCAAGCCGAGGTTTTGACTTCGGAAACTATCAATGATTCAGTAAAAAGCGAGAAGTTTAAATTAATTATCGGTCAATTTGCAGTAAAATTAAAATCGACTGTATTAGCCGGAGTTGGAGTCCTTGTTTTTATAGGTTTTTGGAGTTTACTGAGCATCTACACCAAAGATGCGCTGCCAGGTCCTTTAGCCACTTTTACAGTTTTGAAAGAAATGCTGAGCGATCCTTTTTACGATTATGGTCCTAATGACAAAGGAATCGGATTGCAATTGTTCAACTCTATAAAAACCGTTTTATTTGGATTTTTGTTGGGATCCTTAATCGCGATTCCTATTGGGATTTTAATGGGAGCGAGCAACATTTGCAAACAAATTTTTTACCCGATTGTACAGCTTTTAAAACCGGTTTCACCTTTGGCGTGGTTCCCAATCGGATTGGTGGTTTTTAAAGATACCGGAATGGCGACTATTTTTATTGTTTTTATTACTTCTCTTTGGTCTACATTAATTAATACTTCTTTTGGAGTGGCTTCTATTCCGCAGGATCATAAAAATGTGGCAAAAGCATTTGGATTCTCAAAAATGCGTTATTTAACCAAAATCTTAATTCCGTATAGTTTGCCTCACATTATTACCGGATTGCGTTTGAGCATCAGTGTTGCCTGGCTGGTAATTGTTGCCGGAGAAATGCTTTCAGGAGGTGCCGGAATCGGATTTTTTGTATGGGATAGTTGGAATGCCCTAAGTTTGGAAAAAGTAATCTCAGCCATTATTATCATCGGAATCGTGGGACTTCTTTTCGACAAATTATTCACTTTTATTGAAAGTAAAGTGGCTTATAAAGCTTAAGAGCTCTGAGATTCTGAGCCACTAAGATTCTAAGTTTTAAAGCAAGTTTACAGATCTCAAATCTTACAATCATTAAATTTTTCAATCATTAAATTAAAAAGACATGAGTTATTTAGAAATAAAAAATTTAGAAATATCATTCCCAACCCCAAAAGGAAAATATATAGCCGTTCGGGATATTAATTTATCAATTCAAAAAGGAGAAATAATCTCGATTATCGGACATTCCGGTTGTGGAAAATCAACTATTATGAATGCTATTGGCGGAATGTTAACTCCAACCGGAGGAACAGTTGAATTGGCCAATGAAAAAATAAAAGGACCGGGACCGGATCGCGGAATCGTTTTTCAGAACTACTCGCTTTTACCTTGGTTGACAGTGGAAGAAAATATTTTTCAGGCAGTTGATTCGGTAATGAAGTGTTCTAAAAAAGAAAAACATGAAATCGTGATTCAGAACCTTAAAATGGTGAATTTATTCGAACACAAAGATAAATTACCCGGACAGCTTTCCGGCGGAATGAAACAGCGTGTTGCTATTGCGAGAGCTTTTGCGATAAATCCTGGAGTATTGCTTTTGGATGAACCGTTTGGCGCTTTGGATGCCCTGACAAAAGGTTCTATGCAATTAGAAGTTCTGAAGTTATGGAATTTAAACAACCGCGAAAAAACAATTGTCATGATTACACACGATATCGAAGAAGCTTTATTTTTATCCGATAGAATTGTCGTTTTAAATAATGGTCCTGCATCCACTATTCGTGAAATCGTAGAAGTAAATTTACCAAGACCAAGAAACAAAATCGAAATTGTAAAAATGCCGGAATATATTGCCTTAAGAGACAAATTATTGCATTTATTAACAGATAAATTTTCTATCGAAGATATGGGGATGGTGTATAAAAGCTAGGTCCAATTTTTTAGATATTCTTCTTTTTAGAAACTAAAAATCTCTACTCAATTTTGTCATTCCATAGGAATCCGTATACGCAATGTTTTATAGCGCACACGGATTCCTATGGAATGACAACTTTGTGTTTTATTGGATTTAATACTTCTGTTTTATTTTTATAACTTGAATTTAATTATTAAGGGCTTGTGGTCGCTATGTGTTTTCCAATCTAAATAAGCACCAACTTCAACACTTTCTAACATTGATAAAAAATCGCATGAAGCAAAACAATAGTCAATATGATAAGGCTTATTTTCGTGTCGATACATATATAAAGTTGGATGCTGTTCTTTTCCTTGTATCTGATTAAAATAGGAATGATAAGTACTATATATTTTTTTATCCTGTAATTTATTTACAACTGTAGAATGATTTCCTTCTCTTCTTGGTTTGTCCCAAATAGTATTGCTATTAAAATCTCCAATTAAAATAGTTTTATCTTCCTTAATTATCTCTTCATAATAATTTATCGCTTTCCAAACTTGAGTTACATATTGTCCGTCTTTATCTTCTGGATTATTTGCCCAAATAGCAAATAAAGTGAAATCTATTTCTCCACCAGTGACGGCTATTGGCAATACGTTTTTGAAAATTGGATTGTGGCAATCAAAAAGTTTAAATCTGTAATCGCTATAGGAAAAAACACCAAGTCCTTTGTTTTGATTTGAACCATACCAAAGAATATCTGTTGGTAATTTAGTTCCTGCAGGAAATTTCAATTTGTCCGGATTTTCACATTCGGGAATTACAACAATATCAGGATTATGAGCCAAAATAAATTGTGATTTTTTTCTGAATGCCATGTTACAATTCCACGTTATAATTTTCATATAGATTTATTTGCATTCTTAAATATACACTTTAAAAACAAAAAAAGAGCTTTCTGAAATGAATCAAAAAAGCTCTTTTTAAGTAGAGAAATTAGAGTATTTGGCTTTTACCTAAATATGGTAATTATATTATTGTCTTGAAGATTTTCTTTCCATTTTTCTGGATAATTCCGGTTGTTTTTCATTCATCATTTTGGTTATGGTAAGGTGCATCCAAACCAAACAAATAATAGAGAATATTAAAATAAAAATCCAGGAACTAGACCATATTCCGGTCGCCGTTAATAAATATCCAAAGATAATCGGACCAAAGAAACCTCCCAAACCACCAATCATACCTACCATTCCACCCACTACTCCAACTTCAGTCGGGAAATATTCGGGAATGTGTTTGTAAACAGCTGCTTTTCCAATTCCCCATGAAATTCCGATTAAAATTACCAACACTAAGAAAACCCACATATTGGCATCAAACTTAATTACGGTAACTCCCCTGGCAAGCAATTCTTTTTTCTTTACGGTTTGATTTTGTTGCACAACTACTTGCTGCCATGATGTGCTGGTTGGAAAAATAGTACTCTCAGCTGTAATTTCCTTTTTTTGAACTACTGCAAAGTCTGTTTCTCCAATTTTAACTTTTTGATCAGAAACTGAAGTAATAATTCCTTTTTTGGTAGCCAAAACTCCAGGACCTGTTGTCGTAATTTCCATTTTCGGAACCATTAACAACGCGCTCAAAACAACAGATGAACTCAATACCCAATACATAACTTTTCTGGCTCCAAATTTATCTGATAAATACCCTCCAAAAGCCCTTATTACACCTGATGGCAAACTAAACATGGTAGCAAACAGCCCGCCCATCACCAAACTTGTCTGATAAACGTTCATGAAGTTTGGCAACAGCCATTGTGAATACGCTACAAAACATCCAAAAACAAGAAAATAATACGCTCCAAAACGCCAAACTCTCGCTGATTTTAAAGAACCCAGCATTTGAGAAACAGTTTTGGTATGGTTTTCTATTTTTTTGTTTTTGGCGAAAATTAAAAAGGCAATACCAATGACAACCAGAGCAACGCCATAGATAACAGGTAGTATTTTCCACCCGTTTTGCGGATCATCCATTGAAAAATGATTCAATAAGGATGGAGCTAAAAAAGTAGTAATCGCCGCTCCGGCATTCCCCATCCCAAAGATTCCTAAAGCTCTTCCCTGCCATTCTTTCGGATACCAGATCGAAGTATATCCAATTCCCACAGCAAAACTTGTTCCCACCATTCCGAATAAAAAACTCAGTACGGCAAACATAAAAAAGCTGTCAGCAAAAGGCAATAAAAACAAAGGAATGGAACATAGCAGCAGTAATAAGGAGAATACATATTTGCCGCCAAATTTATCGGTCAAAATACCAATCGGCAAACGCATAATCGAACCTGTCAAAATTGGAATCCCTAATAGCCATCCTACCTGAACGACACTCCAGTCAAAGATTCCATTATCAACTAAAAAGGTGACCAAAACACCATTTAAAGTCCAACAGGCAAAACATACTGTAAAAGCCAGTGCATTTAAAAATAAAATTTTATGTGATTGCTTTAGTGAGTGGGTATTTTCCATAGTACTTATATTTTTTGGTAAAAATAAGTACTAAAACTTAGTAAAAATCTGTTTTTTCGCAGGTTTTAGAAAATAATTAAGTATTTATACGTAGGTAATTATAGTAAAGAATACTCAGTAGCTTTATTGGAAAGTTCCATTAAGTTCTTCACTTTCAGCTTTTTCATTAGGTTAAACCGATGTACTTCAGCAGTACGCTTGCTTATTTCAAGAGCTTCAGCGATTTCCTTGTTTCCTTTTCCGGATAATAAAAGTGTCAGGATTTCTTTTTCTCTTTTGGTAATCATCATTTCTTCACCCAAGCTTTGCTTCGCTTCTGATGCCATAGATGAATTGGTTAATTGACCAATTAATATGGAAGAAATATCTCCACTAAAATATTTTCCACCATTGGCAACAGTATGCAATGCTTTCAGGAATTCATCTTTGCTGGATCCTTTTAATAAATAGCCATCTGCTCCTGCTTTAATGGATTTCAGTACGTATTCTTCCGACTCATGCATAGAAAGCATAATGATTTTTACATCATTGTTGTCTTTTCTAAGTTTTTCTACTACTTCGATACCTGTTAGATGCGGCATACGAATATCTACTATAAGTAAATCAGGTGTATGGGCAGCCACTACTTCAAGTGCATCTGCACCATCAATCGCTTCACCTACAACCTCAATATTTGCTTCGTTTTCCAGTAAAGATTTGATCCCATCTCTTACAAACACATGATCATCAGCCAGCACTACTCGAATAATATCACTCATATTTTTACTTAATTTTGATTCTGAAATTTTACGTATATTCATCTATACGGAATGGCTAAGATACGTAATTTTTAAAATAAAAATGTGCCAATTAGATAATTTGAAAATTAGATAATTGAGGAATGGAACAATTTAGAAATCATTATCTAATTATCTCATTGCCACATTATGTAATTAAATAGGAATATTAAAAGTAATCCGGGTTCCTTCTCCCGGAATCGAATTGAAGAAAACACGTCCGTTGATGTATTGGATTCTTTCTTTCATAAACAGCATCCCCATTCCGGATTCACTGTTGCGTTTTTTATCCACTGCTGCCATATCAAAACCTTTCCCGTTATCATCCACAATAATACTCAATAAAGTTTGACTATGTGAAAGCTGCACGATAATATGCGATGACTCGGCATATTTTATGGCATTATTAATCGCTTCCTGAGTCAGACGATAAATATTGATTTCAATTAAAGAATCCAATCGCTGGTCGAAATCGGTTTTGTTGTAGAACAAAATTTCTTTTCCTGTCAGCTTGGAAAGTTCCTGAGTCAGTTTTGCAATTGAGGAAACGATTCCGTGATCGCTTAATTCAGGCGGCATTAAATTGAAAGTTGCCGTTCTCACTCCTTTAATAATATCAAGCGATAATTTCTTCAGGTATTCAATCTTCTGGGCTGATTTTTCCTTGTCTTCCAGATTGATACTTTCCAGGCTAAATTTTAAACCGGTCAGCATCTGTCCTATTCCGTCATGAATTTCTTTTGCAATCCGGTTTTGTTCGTTTTCCTGATTTTCAACAATCTTGCTTGAGATAATCTTTTGCTGATTGATTTTTTCGGTACTATTTTCAAGATTCAGACGTTCTACTTCGCGCTGGGCTTTCTTACGCTCCGTAATATTAAAACAGACAATTAAAAGTTCTAACTCATCTTTTTTAATCATTACCGGCACCATTGACAAATCAAGCCAAATAGTCTGGTTTTCCTTGTTGATTATTTTAAATTCACCCTGCCAGCCACTTCTTTGTTTTTCAAAAATAATACGGTCAAAATTTACTTGCTCTTTTTCATCGGTGGTTAAAATCTGGGCAAATCTTTTATTAGATGAAAATTTGGTATAATTTAAAAGTTTGGCAAATTTTTCACCTACGTGAATGATAGAACCGTCAGGTGCGATTCGGCAATAGAGCAAGGTATTCTCCATAGCATAATTCAGTGATTTCAATTCTTTTACGGAGTTTTCCTTGATTTCACTGATGATTTCAGTATCGTATGCCAGCTTTAAGGCTTTCTTTTGCGAGGATAAAAGCCGGGCAATAAGCTTCTCAATTTTTTTATTGGTTGGTTTAAAGATGAAAAAGAATTCTAATATCAAAACCAGTAATGTAAACCCAAAAATCCAATATTCTGTTGTGCGCTGCTCGGTTACTTTTTCATGCGCTTCCTTGTCATACTGCAAAACAATCTCATTCATTTTCGAAAGAAAGTATCCTTCATTTTTGAGAATTCTTTGTATCAGTTTTTGATTATCGGCACGACTGTTTTTTTGTTCCAAATTCAAAAGAAACAGATTGACCGATTCAACAATAGTATTGAAACTCGGTTTTATTTCGGCATATAATCTAGAAAGTGATTCGCTTTGTTCTTTTGGAAAACCTAAACTGTCACTGCCATTTTCCAAGGCATTCTGATTGGTTTTCCAAAGTGATAATACATTTCTGAGATGGGCAATTTCTTTTTTTTGGGAAGTATCAGATACAAAATTAAGGATTAAAACCTCTTTGGTAATCCGTTGGCTCAACATTCTTTGCTTTCCGGAAATATTGATGATTTTGGAATCGCTAAGCTGCTGTTTTAAGTTGTATTGAATTAAAAGCTGACTTAAAATAATAGTTACGGCAATAGTCCAGAGTGCAAAAAAATACAATCGTCGTAAATTTTTGAATGTAATTTTCTCTGCAACTTCCTGATTGCCTTTTTTCATTAGAGGCTAATATTTATTTTTTATTGGAAAATGGAATTCGCTTTTTAGCTCATTTCATAAGTAGATTATAATCCTAAAGATGCTTTTATCAAATTCAGATTGTCTTCAGAATAATTAATTTTTAAGGCTTCTTCATGTCCTTTGTCAGACATTTTATCCCAGGTTTTTTTGATGATATTTTTGAGTTTTTCATCATCATGTTTTTCAACAAAAGGCTCTAAATAACAATCAAGAAATACCAGGCAAATTACATCTTCCAGCAATTGAGTTTCGGCATCTTTTTTAAGCAGTTTTTTTTCAATCAAAAAAGAAACGCGATCAATAAAAGCCTGATCGTAACCTGCCTTTTCTAAAATTTCGGCTGTAGTTTTAGCATGAAATTTTTTCAGATCTTCTCTCCATCTTAAATATCCTACGCGATCCATTGGGTAGGATTCGCGAGCTACTTTCCAACGGCAAATGTGCTGTGCTTTTGAAGCAATCTGAACTTCCTCTGAAGCATCAGGACAAAACTGCATCAGTTTTTCGTACATCCTGTTGGAGTATAAAAGCTCTTTTGGATATTCAATATTCTGATCTGTTTCTATGTTTGGATCCTGAGCGTTTTCGGCATCAATCCACTCGCTGGCTTTTTGGAAAGGTGTAGTCATTTTTGTTGGAAATATATTTTCAAATATACATAATTAATCTAAAAACCCAACGTACACTTCATCTTCAACCACTTTTATCGGGTAGGTTGCAATTTTAAAATCGTCTCCATTTAAGTTAGATCCGTCTACCAATGAAAATGTTTTTTTATGCATTGGACAGGCAATTTTAGGAATATCATCTGCAGAACCGGTCATTCCTCTTGACAACACCATTTCCATTTTATGAGGACAGGCATTTTGGCAAGCATACCATTCATTACGGCGTGCAAAATTAAAAATCGCAATTTGTTTGTTTTTGTATTTGATGCAACCACCACGGTTTGTTGGAAAATCGCTCACATTACCGGCTTTGAACCATATTTTGGCATCACTTGGATGTACTGTTTCGTATTGGCTTAAAATTTCTTCCATTTTGGTTGTATTTTTAATTCTGTGTTCTTATCCCTCCCTTTACAATCAAGAGAGTTGATGGCGCAGTAAAAAAGAGGGTAAGAGGACAGCAAACGTTTATTTCTTTATTTAATTGATTATTATGACCAAGCCTTTGGCATTTTTTGATCCCTTAACGGAACAAAAGCGATATTATCATCTTTTTCATCCGAGTTCACGAAATGACTGAAGCGTTTGAGCAATCTTGGTTTTTCAAGCGCTTGTTTCCACTCACATTCGAAAGTATTAACCAAAGTCTGCATTTCAGCCTCTAATGTTTCGCAGATTCCAAGACTGTCTTCAATAATTACTTCTTTCAGATATTCTAAACCACCATCCAGTTTTTCCAACCAGGTAGAAGTTCTGATTAGCGGACCAGCTGTTCTGATGTAATACATTAAAAAGCGGTCCATGTATTTGATAACCGTTTCTTTATCAATTTGCTCTGCCAATAAAACCGCGTGTTTTGGATTTGCTCCACCATTTCCGGCTATGTATAAATTCCAACCGCCTTCTACAGCAATCAGACCAAAATCTTTTCCTCTTGCTTCAGCACACTCACGAATACAAGCCGAAACTCCTCCTTTTAGTTTATGCGGAGAACGGATTCCTTTGTATCTGTTTTCCAATTCGATCGCAAAACCGGCGCTGTCATCCATTCCGTAACGACACCAGGCGTTTCCTACACAGCTTTTTACAGCTCTTAATGATTTTCCGTAAGCATGACCGCTTTCGAAACCATTATCAATTAATATTTTCCAGATTTTTGGAAGATCATCTAAGTGCGCACCAAATAAATCAACACGCTGTGCTCCGGTAATTTTAGTATATAAATCAAATTGTTTGGCTACTTCTCCAATTACAATTAATTTCTCGGCAGTGATCTCACCGCCGGCAACTCTTGGCACAACGGAATACGTTCCATTACGTTGAATATTTGCCAAAAATCTATCGTTGGTATCTTGTGTCGTTAAATGTTTATTAGCCGTATCATTATAAATACTGGAGAATATAGAGGCGATTATAGGTTTACAAACCTCGCAGCCATCGCCTTTGCCATGATGATCAATTACATCATAAAAATTCTCGTATTTATTGATTTTTACCAAATCAAATAATTCCTGACGGGTATAACTGAAGTGTTCGCAGATAACCTCTTTTACCTCTTTACCCATTGATTTCTGAGCCGCTTTTACCAAGTCAGAAACCATTGGTTTACAACCTCCACATCCTGAAGTTGCTTTAGTAAGCTTCACAACATCTGAAAGAGTTGAACAGCTTTCATCTAAAATAGAGCAGCAGATCGCTCCTTTGGTTACATTTTCGCAAGAGCAAATTACGGCAGTATCCGGCAAATCCATTGCACTTCCCATGGTTGATCCTTCAGAACCGTCTCTTGATCCTAAAATCAAATCTTCAGGATTTTTAGGCAACGCCATTGCATTGCTGTAAATCTGGAAAAGTGAATTATAATCACTTGAATCTCCTACTAAGATTCCGCCCAATAAGGTTTTAGAATCTTTAGTAACATTGATTCTTTTATAAATTCCGGATAATTTATTTTCGTAAATAATCGCGGTTACGTCATCATTTTCTACAAAAGGATCTCCAAAACTCGCTACTTCAACTCCAATTAATTTTAATTGCGTCGACATATCAATGGTTTCTCTCATGGTTTTGGAGCCTTGCAAAATTTGCTCTGCTGCCACATCGGCCATTTCGTAACCCGGAGCAACGAGTCCGTAAATCATTTGATTGTACAACGCAACTTCGCCAATAGCATAAATAGAAGGATCTGATGTTTGCATCTGATTATTTACCACAACTCCGCCACGTAAACCAACTTCAAGTCCCGAAACTCTAGCCAGTTCATCACGCGGTTTAATTCCGGCAGATATAACCAACATATCCACTTTTAACAATTCATCATCGGCAAACATCATTCCCGTTATACATTCTTTTCCATCTATATATTGTGTTGCTCTATTAAGGTGAATTCCAATATTCAATTCCTCAATTTTAGACTGAAGCATATCGCTCGCTCCTTTATCCAATTGTCTTGGCATCAAACGAGGTGCAAATTCCACCACATGAGGATTCAATCCTAAGTCACGAACTGCTTTCGCTGCTTCAAGACCTAATAATCCTCCACCTAAAACAGCAGCTTCAGTAGCCCCTTTTTGCTTTATTTTTCTGGCGTATCCCATAATCGCATCCAAATCCTCTATGGTACGATATACAAATACACCTTCTTTTTCTACTCCGTCAATTGGCGGAACAAATGCCGAAGAACCTGTTGCAAGCACTAAGTAATCATACGTATACACTTTTTCTAAGTGCGTACGAATTGTTTTATCCTCACGATTAATATCAGTAATTAACTCAGAAGTATTCAACGTAATGTTATGCTCAGCATACCATTCACTTGTAGACATTGACAAGTCATCTGCCGTTTTTCCTCCAAAATATTCACTTAAATGAACACGATCGTAAGCACGCCTTGGCTCTTCTCCAAAGACGGTAATTTGATACTTTTCCTGTCCAGATTTTGCTACAAATTTTTCACAAAACTTATAACCCACCATTCCATTTCCAACTACTATTACTTTAATCATGATTTCTTCAATTAAGTATTACTACGCAAATATAAGTATTTATACTTATAAAAATACTTATCTACTTAATTTTTTTACTAATTAGAATTTTTCTAAATACGTAGTTTATTGTAATCAATTCAAAATACACGGATTTTTAGTTTTTAGTTTTCGAAAATCACCACATTTAAATGTATTCTTTTTCTTAAATTTGATATGATGCGTTATTTATTCAGAAATTAGATTGCATTTCAAAAAGTAATAATTTAAAAATTCCATCTATGAAAAAGTATTTCATCTTAACGATACTCCTATCAATAGCATACAGCTGCAAAACTGTTACAACTAAAACTTCGGACACAAGTAACACAAATAATGAGGAAGAGGATGTTACCCTCTATTTTAAAGCTGGTGGAAACGAACCCTTTTGGGGAATTACAATTGGAAAAGAGAAAACTGTTTTTACCTCATTGATTGAAGGAAAAGAAAAAATAAGTTTTCAATCTGTTGAACCTGTTCGGGCAATGGATGCCAATATGAAAATGTATAAAGTAAGCAACACAACATCTAGCGCCATAATTTCGATACAGCAACTTGATTGCCAGGATTCCATGTCCGGACTTATCTCGTCCTATAAAGTTACAGTCGAAATCAAAAACAATTCGGAAAATGATTTTATAAAACTGGATGGCTGCGGAAGGTACATTACCGATTATCGCCTGCACGATATATGGGTTTTAGAGAAATTAAACGGTTACAAAGTTTTCAGTACCGATTTTCAAAAAGAACTCCCGAGAATAGAAGTCCATGCTGAAGAAAATAAATTCATGGGATTTGGAGGCTGCAATACAATCAACGGAAAAATCTTCTTCGAAAAAGACTTACTTCGTTTCACAAATATTATTTCAACATTAATGGCTTGTCCCAAAGGCAACAAGGAAGATGAATTTGTAAAAGCACTGGAAAGCACTACAACTTATTCTATTAAAGATAACAGACTGACACTTTCAAATCCATCCAAAAAGCTTTTAGTTTTCCGAAAAGTAGATTGATTTTAAAACACAAAACCCAAATTATCAGGTATAATTTGGGTTTTGTGTTTATTTTTTTTTAGATGAAAATTATTTATTTAAAAATTCCAAAACAGAATCGGTAATAAATTTAATTTGCTCATCATCCAACTCAGTATGCATTGGCAATGCAATCACCTCTTTTACTAATTGATTTGTAACAGGAAACTGTTCTTCTTTGTAACGGGAATCTACGTATGCTTTTTGGGAATGCAATGGAATTGGATAATATATAGCACATGGAATTCCTTTATCCAATAAATGCTGCATTAATGCATTTCTGTCTGCATTTATAATTCGCAACACGTATTGGTGAAAAACGTGATCATTTTCATTAGCATCAAATTCCGGCGTAATGATATTTTCATTTTTCGCAAAAGCTGCATTATACTTAGAAGCTGCTAAACGGCGTGCTGCATTGTATTCATCCAAAAGAGGTAATTTTGCATTTAAAACCCCAGCCTGAATACTATCCAAACGTGAATTTACTCCCACAACATCATGATGGTATCTTTCGTACATTCCGTGATTTACAATTCCACGGATAATGTGTGCCAATTTATCATCGTTGGTAAAAATTGCTCCACCATCTCCATAACAACCTAAGTTTTTTGAAGGAAAAAACGATGTCGCAGCAACATGCCCAATAACTCCCACTTTGTTTTTTACACCTGATTTAGAAATATAATCTGCCCCAATTGCCTGAGCATTATCTTCTATTACATATAAATTATGTTCGGCTGCAATTTCCATAATAGCATCCATATTAGCGGCACGTCCAAACAAATGAACAGGAACAATCGCTTTTGTTTTTGGTGTAATCGCTTTTTTAATGGCTTCAATATCGATATTCATATTATGTAAATCAACATCAACCAAAACCGGAGTCAATTGCAGTAAAGCAATAACCTCTACAGTTGCAGCAAAGGTAAAATCTGCTGTAATAACCTCATCGCCTGGTTTTAAGTCCAACCCCATCATCGCAATTTGCAAAGCATCCGTACCGTTAGCACACGGAATAACGTGTTTTGATCCTAAGTAATTTTCAAGATTCTTTTGAAATTGATGAACCAGAGGCCCGTTTATATAAGTATTTGTATCTAAAACTTCCTGAATAGAAGCATCAACAGTGGTTTTTATTTTTTCGTATTGACTTTTCAAGTCAACCATTTGAATTTTTTTCATTTCTTATCTTATTTAAATCCGAAGATTTATTTATTGTATCAAAATCTTTAAAACGAAAAGCAAAAATAGTTATTTATACCTTGAAACAATGAAAATAATCGAAAGAAACGTATTTTAGCCCCAAAAACAAACTCATGCTTTTTCTATACAATTTAGTCATTTCTATTGCAGGTTTTTTTCTTAAAATTATTGCACTTTTTATCCCAAAAATCAAGCTTTTTGTAGATGGTCGAAAAAATGTTTTTGCTATTTTAGAAGAGAAAATAAAACCGGGAGACAAAACAATTTGGTTTCATTCGGCATCGCTTGGTGAATACGAACAAGGACTGCCTGTTATTGAAAAAATAAAAGAAAAATATCCTGCACATAAAATCATTGTTACCTTCTTCTCTCCTTCCGGGTACGAAGTCAGAAAAAATAACACAATTGCGGATGCTACTGTTTATTTACCTCTTGACACTAGAAGAAATGCAAAACAGTTTTTGAAATTAGCTCACCCTGAAATGGCCTTTTTTATTAAATATGAATTTTGGCTTAATTATTTGGAAGAACTTAAAAAAAACAAAACACCGACTTATTTAATTTCAGGAATTTTCCGGGATAATCAAATGTTTTTTAAATGGTATGGAGGATTTTACAGAAAAGCACTTCGGACCTTTACTTATTTTTTTGTTCAGAATGAATATTCAAAAGAAAAAATTGAATCAATTGGATTTCATAATGTAATCGTCTCAGGAGATACAAGATTTGACCGTGTAGATGCCATTTTAGAAAGAGATAATTCCCTTGATTTTATCGCCACTTTCAAAAACGACCAGCCTACAATAATTATTGGAAGTTCCTGGCCAAAAGACGAAGCATTGTTAATTCAATATATCAACCAGTCTTCCAATAATTTTAAATTTATTATTGCACCCCACAACATAAAAGCAGAGCAAATCGCAAACCTCAAGAATTCCATCACAAAAAAAACTGTTTTATTTTCTGAAAAAGAAGATAAATCATTAGCCGATTATAATGTTTTCATTATAGACACCGTGGGATTATTAACCAAAATATACAGTTATGGAACAATTGCATACGTTGGAGGCGGATTTGGAAATCCGGGTATTCATAACCTATTAGAACCTGCTACATTCGGATTACCAATTTTAATTGGTCCCAATTATTCAAATTTTGCAGAAGCTATTGAGTTGGTTAAAATTGGAGGCTGCATTGTTATCTCTAATAATGATGAATTAAAACACCATTTTGACCAGTTGCTTTCAGATGAAAATCTATTGAGCAAGAAAAGCCAAATTTGTAAAAATTATATTCAGGATAACAAAGGAGCAACGGATACAATTATTAGAACCATTTAGTGTAATAATTAATCTTGAAAATATGTTTTACTTTAATTTATTTTAAAATGAACTTACTAATCGTACAAAACAGCCCCAGTTCATAATATTGAATTATCACTTAAAAGCTATTTATATTACATCAAACAACTCAAAACCAAACATTTGTTTTTTAAATCTTTAACAAAAAACAAAATATACTTAAAATACAATAATATTAAACCAATAAAACAGTTTGGCATATTATTTGATATATTAGAAAACCGAGTAGCAAAGGAAAATATTTTAAAAAAAAAATAAAAAAATATTTTACATATTAAAAAATTTATATCTTTGCCTCGAATTAATAATTAACCTTTTATAATAAAGTAAGATGAAAAAAGTATTTTTAAGTTTAGCTGTTGTTGCTGTTTTAACTGTTGTTTCTTGTAAAAAAGCTGATGCTGCAGCTACTGACAATGTAGATTCTACTGCTGTTGCTGTTGATTCTGCTGCTGCTGTTGTTGATTCTGCTGCTGCTGTTGTTGATTCTGCTGCTGCTGTTGTTGATTCTACTGCTGAAGAAGTAAAAGACGCTGCAAAAAAATAATTAGACACAGCTCTAAAGATTTTAAAACCATCCCGCCAGACGAGATGGTTTTTTTTATTGTATTATATTTCTGATTATACAATAAAAACAAAAAAAGGCTTTCGAAAATTCGAAAGCCTTTTTTTGTTGTTATCAAGAATACACTCTAATCTTCGAAAATGAGATCATTAGAAGAAAAATCCAGAATTTCCGATTTTGAAGCATACAAGACAATTTCTTTTATTCCTTTTTGCAGAAGCAATTCTGTAGTGTATTTACGGCTGGTTGCAAAATGAACATCATCCAACATCAATTTGAAGAAATACTTACCACCAGAGCCTTTAAACTTTAAAAACTTAGCGAGCTCTGTAGTATTTTTAAATCTTTCTATATCTTCTTCACATTCAAATTTCAACTCATAACTTAAACTCGTAAATATAACTTTGCCTTTTCGGGAAGTAAACACAAACTTGTATTCATCATTAAATCTTTTACTAATTACAAAAGCACCCATTTAGATTGTTGATTGTTGATTGTTGATTGTTGATTGTTGATTGTTGATTGTTGATTGTTGATTGTTGATTGTTGATTGTTGATTGTTGATTGTTGATTGTTGATTGTTGATTGTTGATTGTTGATTGTTATAAATCTACAGAAATAAATTTACTTCGTAAATTTAATATTTTTAAACGCGAGTTTACACCATAAAAAAAGCCTCTTCAAAAAGAAGAGGCTTTAGTACTCAGAGCGGGACTTGAACCCGCACGAACATTGCTGTTCACTGGATTTTAAGTCCAGCGTGTCTACCAATTTCACCATCCGAGCAATTATACTTTTAAATGTTTTTTAGCTAATTTTTTAAAAAAATTAATTAAACACAACACCATCCGAGCATTATATGGTTTTGAGCGAAAAACGGGGCTCGAACCCGCGACCTCGACCTTGGCAAGGTCGCGCTCTACCAACTGAGCTATTTTCGCGTTTCAAATTCTGATAAGAACTACTGCAACACCTGACTTGTTCTGTATTGCGAGTGCAAATTTAGGACATTTATTCAATTAAACAAGACTTTTTCGAAAAAAAATCATACTTATTTTATAACTTTCTGATAACCTAAACTTTAAATCTGAAATTTATTTCCTAACCAGCATTCTTTTAATCTCATTGAGTTTCATGAGTGCCTCAACCGGCGTTATTGCATTTATATCAAGACTCATAATCTCTTCTTTTATTTCTTCGAGCAAAGGATCATCTAAATTAAAGAAACTCATCTGCATTTCATCATTTGCTGATTTTATTCCGTTTAAAGCATCACTGGAATGATTTTTTTCTAATTTTTTCAAAAGTTTCTGCGCTTTTAAAATAACTGTTTGCGGCATTCCGGCCATTTTTGCAACGTGAATACCAAAACTATGAGCACTTCCTCCCTTTACAAGCTTACGTATAAAAAGGACAGTATCTTTTAATTCTTTTACCGCCACATTGTAATTCCGGATTCTTGGCAAGGATTCTGTCATTTCATTTAATTCATGATAATGTGTCGCAAACAGCGTTTTCGCCCTTCCCGGATGTTCGTGCAAAAATTCTGCAATTGCCCATGCAATAGAGATTCCGTCGTATGTACTCGTCCCTCTTCCAATTTCATCCAGCAAAACCAAACTTCTGTCTGAGATATTGTTTAGAATAGAAGCTGTTTCATTCATTTCGACCATAAAAGTGGATTCTCCCATCGAAATATTATCAGAAGCTCCTACTCTGGTGAAAATTTTATCTACAATTCCCATTCTTACACTCTCAGCCGGAACAAAACTTCCCATTTGAGCCAACAATACAATTAAAGCCGTCTGTCTTAAAATTGCCGACTTACCGGACATGTTAGGTCCCGTAATCATAATGATTTGCTGACTTTCTCTATCGAGGTAAACATCGTTTGCAATATAAGGTGTGCCAACTGGCAATTGTTTTTCAATTACGGGATGTCTTCCGTTCTTTATTTCCAGTTCGAAAGTCTCATCAATTTCAGGACATACATATTTGTTTTCAACAGCTAATTGCGTAAACGAACACAAACAGTCTAATTGAGCGACCAAATAAGCATTCATTTGGACAGGCTTGATATAAGTTGAAATCCAGGCTACTAATTGCTCAAAAATTTCCGATTCAATTTTCTGGATTTTTTCTTCAGCGCCTAAAATTTTCGTTTCATATTCCTTTAATTCTTCGGTAATATAACGCTCTGCATTTACCAGCGTTTGCTTGCGAATCCATTCTTCCGGCACTTTATCCTTGTGTGTGTTTCGAACTTCTATGTAATATCCGAACACATTATTAAAAGATATTTTTAAAGAAGAAATTCCCGTTCTTTCGGATTCTCTTTTCTCGATTCCTTCCAAATATTCTTTACCCGAAGTCGAAATAGCACGTAAATCATCTAATTCTTCATTAATCCCTCTAGCAATTGCATTCCCTTTTGAAATAGCTACTGGCGCATCCTGATTAAGAGTAGTTTTTATTTTTTCCCTTAATAAATCACAACTGTGCAAACTATCTCCGATAACCTTCACCGCTTCCTGCGGACTTTCCAGTGCCAATGTTTTTATTGGAATAATGGCATCAAGCGATTCTTTCAGATAAACAATTTCCCGAGGTGAAACTTTCCCAGCCGCAATTTTAGATATCAAACGCTCTAAATCTGAAATTTGCTTGATCTGATATTGAATTTTCTGCAGAATTTCAGGATTTGATTTCAAATATGAAACCACATCATGACGTCCTTTTATTTTATTAGCATCTTTTAATGGCAAAGCCAGCCAGCGTTTCAGCAAACGTCCTCCCATTGGCGAAAGCGTTCTGTCAATTACATCCAAAAGTGTAACTGCATTAGGATTATAACTGTGATACAATTCTAAATTTCTAATGGTAAAACGATCCATCCAGACATAAGCATCTTCTGCAATACGCTGAATAGCGGTGATGTGCTGAACACGGTTGTGTTGTGTTTCGGACAGATAATATAAAATTGCTCCCGAAGCAATGATCCCTTCTTTTAATTCTTGAATTCCAAAACCTTTCAGGGAAACAGTCTGAAAATGTTTTGTCAGCGTTTCCAAAGCATAATCTTCTTTGTAAATCCAGTCTTCCAGGTAAAAACTATGGAAATCATCTCCAAAGGAATCCTTAAAATCACCCTTATTGTTTTTTGGAACCAGAACTTCGCTTGGATTAAAATTCTGAAGTAATTTATCAATATATTCTGCATTGCCCTGAGCCGTTAAAAACTCACCGGTTGAAACATCCAGAAAAGAAACACCTATGTTTTTATTGGCAAAATAAACCGATGCTAAAAAGTTATTTGTTTTGGATTGCAGTACCTCATCATTTAAAGAAACTCCGGGAGTTACCAATTCCGTAACACCACGCTTCACGATAGTTTTGGTCATTTTTGGATCTTCAAGCTGATCACAAATTGCTACACGAAGACCTGCTTTTACCAATTTTGGCAAATAGGTATTGATTGAATGATGCGGAAAACCGGCCAAAGCAGTTTCAGTTTCAGAACCAGCCCCTCTTTTAGTCAATGTTATCCCTAGAATTTTAGAAGCCCTTATGGCGTCATCTCCAAAGGTTTCGTAAAAATCACCCACTCTGAAAAGCAGACATGCATCAGGATATTTCCTTTTGATTTCGTTATACTGTTTCATTAAGGGTGTTTCTTTCACCACTTTGTCTTTCGCTGCCAAATTATTGTCTTTTTAAATGAAAAATTGTGACAGCGAATTTATGATTTTTTGAAGGAATAATAAACTGCATCAAAAATTAAAATTTTTAAGTAAAAATTAAGTAGAGATATAAGAATTTTATATAGATTTGTTGATAATTAAATAAAGATTCCAAAAGATGAAAAAAATAATTTTATTCGCTATGTTAGCGGTACTAGGAGTAGCTACTTCTAATGCTCAAACAACTAAAAAAGCTACTACAGCTAAAGTTGCTAAAGTTCAGGGAGCCGGAATGGCTTTTGAAAACGAAACAATTGATTACGGGACTATCGCACACAATGCTGACGGGAAACGTGAATTTGTTTTTGTAAACAACGGAACAAAACCTTTAATCATTACCAACACTCAGGGTTCATGTGGATGTACCGTACCAACAAGTCCAAAAGAGCCTATTGCTCCTGGTGCTAAAGGTATAATTGGTGTAAAATATGCTACTGACAGAGTTGGTCCATTTTCTAAAACGGTAACGGTTACTTCTAATGCAGAAGGACAACCAACCAAAACATTAACTATTAAAGGTAATGTTTTGCCAGATCCTGTAAAAAGCTAATCTGAAAACAATTTGAATAAATCGAAAAAGCTTCCTTATCTTTGGAAGCTTTTTTTATGACCTGAATGCAACCAAAATGAGAAAACTCGAAAATAGCGAATTAGAAAGAAAATCGATTGAAGATTTTAAAAAATCAGACAAAACTCCTCTAATACTCGTGTTGGATGATATCCGCAGTCTCCACAACATCGGATCTGTGTTTAGAACTGCCGATGCCTTTTTGGTCGAAAAAATCATATTGTGCGGTATTACCGCCACTCCCCCGAATAAAGAAATTCATAAAACAGCTCTTGGCGCTACAGAAACTGTTTTCTGGGAACATCATGAAAATGTAATCGAAGTAATCGAAAATTTAAAAAAAGAAAACATAGTTACATTGGCTATCGAACAAGTTGAAAGTGCTGTTTTTCTTCAGGATTTTACTGTTGAAAAAAATCAAAAATATGCTTTAGTTTTCGGCAATGAGGTATTTGGTGTTTCTCAAGAAGCTGTTGCTGTTTGTGACGGCTGTATCGAAATTCCGCAATTAGGCACCAAACACTCTTTAAATATTTCTGTAACTGCCGGAATTGTCATTTGGGATATATTCAAAAAAATCCATTGGGATTTATGACATCTGTAAAAATTATTGGTTTTTAAACAAAAAAGTCAATTAATAGCATTTATTTCACACCTCTCTTAATTACTTTTACTAAAAGAGTTTACAATTGATTTGCTATGAAAAAAACGTTTTTACTATTTCTTTTGTTATCCGTTTCTATTTGTTCAGCACAATACACCTCACTTCCAGATACAAATTTTGAAAAAGCATTAATTAATTTAGGAATTGATAGCGGTTCTATTGATGGAAAAGTATTAACATCCAATATTAGCAGCATAACCAGTTTAGACATCTATGGAAAAGGGATAAGCGATATAACAGGGATACAAGATTTTATTTCTTTGAAATATTTGAAATGTAGTGACAATAATCTTTTAAATATAGATATTTCTAAAAATACAGCATTAACAGAGTTAGATATTTCAGTTAATTTTTTGACTACATTAGATGTTTCAAAAAATACTAATTTAGTAAAATTAAACTGCTTTAGTAATCAATTAAATAGTCTGGATGTTTCTAAAAACCTGACCCTAACACATTTAAATTGTGATCAAAACAAGTTGACAACTTTAAACGTTTCAAACAATCTCACTTTAAAAAATTTAAAATGCAGTTACAATCAATTAAAAAATTTAGATATTTCAAAAAATACTTCTCTACAGTTTCTCGGTTGTACACTGAACCAACTGACCAACATAAACACATCATACAACATTAATCTAACTGAATTTATTTGTTACAAAAATCAATTAACCAGTTTGGATGTTTCCAAAAATCCAAATCTAACTGAATTTTTGTGTGACTTTAATCTAATAACCAACTTAGATGTTTCTAAAAACATAAATTTAAGTATTTTAGGCTGCTCCAATAATAAATTAACAGCATTAAATTTAAAAAATGGTAATAACAATTTATTACAAATTTTAAACACAAAATCTAATCCAGACCTGACTTGCATACAAGTTGATGATGCAACTTATTCCAATTCAAATTGGTCTGGTTTCAAAGATACTTCTGCTTCGTATTTAAACAACTGTAATATAAATAATAGTAGCGCACCTGTTTTAACTGCTACCGGAAATCAATTATACTGCCCAAAAGACGATATCAATATTGTTAATGATTTTTCTATAACACACAATCCCAGTGAAACAGGGACGAAGGCAGTTTACATTCAAATTTCATCGGGATACGTTGCAGGATTTGACAAGCTAAGACTTTTAAACCCTTCGTCACATCCAACTATTAAAGAAAGCTGGGATGCTACGGCAGGTAAATTAACTCTTGCAAGTATTACTGGACTTGATATACTATACACCGATATCGTTGCGGCCGTAAAAAATGTCGTTTTTTCAAATTCTTCCGCAACTGCATCTGGAACCAAAGCCTTTTCTATAACCATTGGCCAGGCAAATTATCTACCCTCAACCGGACATTTTTATCAATTTATCCCTAAGATTGGCATCACATGGACAGAGGCAAAAGCAGCAGCGGAAAACAGTACCTATTATGGTCTAAAAGGTTATTTAGCTACTATTTCAGCGGCCGATGAAGCAAAATTATCAGGCGAACAAGCCTCCGGCGCAGGTTGGATTGGCGGTAGTGATGCCGAAACTGAAAATATATGGAAATGGGTGACCGGCCCAGAAGGACTTGCAAATAATGGAAGCGGAACCATTTTTTGGAATGGTCTTGGAAATGGAAATACGCCCAACTTTGCTTATTGGAATACTCGCAATAATGAACCTAATCAATCCGGCGACGAAGATTATGCTCACATTACAGCGCCGGGAATTGGAATTCCGGGCTCCTGGAATGATTTATCCAATACAGGATCCTCAAGCGGTGATTATCAACCGAAGGGATATATCGTTGAATATGGAGGAATGCCAGGTGAATTACCATTGAACATCGCAGCCAGTACACAAATCACAATTCCTGAGATCAATACAACTAAAAGCGGCAGTGTTTGCAATTCAGGGAATGTTACATTAACAGCAACATCGACCGGCGGAACAATCAACTGGTACAATACAGCCGTTGGAGGAATCCTGTTAGGTTCTGGGGCTACCTTTACAACTCCTGCAATAAATACAACCACAACTTATTTTGTTGATGCCGGTTGCGAAACGAACAGAAAAGCCGTTGTAGCCACAGTCAATTATACTCCTAATGATCCAAGTGTAATTAATCCTGTTTCCAGATGTGGTAATGGGACGGTCGTTCTTGAAGCGACATCAAACACTGGAATAATTAATTGGTTTTCTTCTGCTGTAGGAGGAACAAGTCTTTACGCAGGAAACAACTTTACTACACCTGTAATTTCCAACAAAACAACATATTATGCCGAAGCCTCAAACAATGGATGTATCAATTCAAATCGTATTGCTGTAGATGTAATAATTTATACACCTCCATCAGTAACTGATGAAACAGATCTGGTTTTATGCGAAACAGAAACAATAGTATTGGATGCAAAAATAACCGGAGTAGAGTATTTATGGTCTACAGGCGAAACATCTCAAATGATTACAATTTCAAAACCGGGAACCTATAAAGTAGATGTAACCAGTCCGGCTCCTGAAAATTGTACAATTACTAAAACAATTACAGTAATTGAATATAAAAAACCTATTATCAAGAATATTAATATCGATCAAAGAACTGTGAGTATAAATCTCGCAAATCCTGATGATTATTTTGAATTCTCTGTGGATGGACAAAATTACCAATCTTCCAATATTTTTTATGATGTTCCAGGTGGTTTGCAAACTGCATACATAAGAACAAAAAACAATTTATGCAGTACTAATGAAGTTACTGAGAACTTTATTGTTTTGATTATACCTGCTTTTTTTACTCCAAATAACGACTCTCATAATGACAACTGGGAGGTGACCGGAATGGAAAATTATCCACAGGCAGAAGTTACTATTTATGATCGCTATGGAAAACTGATTGTTAAACTTAACGGCTCAAAAATGAGCTGGGATGGTACTTTTAACAAAATGTTTCTGCCTGCATCAGACTACTGGTATGCTTTAAAAATTGACAACAGTACTCCTGTTTTTAGAGGACATTTTACTTTGAAGAGATAATTATAATTAGAAAATTTGTTAATCAGAAAACGAAATAAATATCAGCTATTAGCATTCAATTAGCCTTACTTAATCGACCTCTGAATTTCATTTAAAACAAAAAGGTAATCTTCATGTTTTTTCACAAAATCACGATCAGAAACATCAATAACCAAAACATTTAAATCGGTTTGTGATTTTATATATTCCAGATAACCATTATTAATTTTATCCAAATAAGAAGCCTCTATATTCTGCTCATAAGTACGACCGCGTTTCTTAATGTTCTGAAGCAATCTTTCTGTATTCTGATATAAATAAATGTACAAATCAGGCTTTGGCATTTCTTTGTAAATTATATTAAATAAATTTCGATACAATCTATATTCATCTTCTGCAAGTGTAATTTTAGCAAAAATCAGTGACTTAAAAATATGATAATCGGCTACTACAAAATCCTTAAACAAATCAAATTGTGCCAGATCATCTGATAATTGCTGGTAACGGTCTGCCAGAAAAGACATCTCTAGCGGAAAGGCGTATCGATTTTGGTCTTTGTAAAATTTGGGTAAAAAAGGATTGTCTGCAAAACGTTCCAAAACAGTTTTTGCATTAAAATCTTCTGCAATTTTATGTGCCAAAGTTGTTTTTCCAGCACCAATGTTGCCTTCAAGGGCTATATAATTAAATCGTTCAACAGGAATTTTATGTAATGGACTTTTCAAATCCTTAACTACATTACAGCTACTGTCATCTGGAGTTCCAGCAATTAATTCTGGAATTGTTTTGTTAAGAACAGGATGTTTCCAATTCATTCTTAAATCCTGCATGGGAAGTAAAACAAAATTCCGGTTTTGCATCAAAGGATGCGGAATCTGCAGTTTTTCAGATTCAATTATCTCATCATCAAAAACAATCAGGTCAATGTCAATAACCCGGGACTGATATCCTTGCTGACCGGATCGGATTCTGCCCAATTGCTTTTCAACCTTAAGCACCTGATTTAGTATTTTGTGTGCTGATAAATGAGTGTGCAAAAGCAGAGCACAATTATAAAAAGCATCACTTTCAAATCCCCAGGCAGGGCTTTCATACAACTTAGAAATCCGAATTACGGTTCCCACTTCCTGATGAATCAAATGGATACAATTTTCGATATTTTATAACCGATTTCCCTGATTGCTGCCTATAGATAAAACGACCTGATGCTGTGATTTCATAATTAATGCAAATTAACTAAAAGTATTTTAGAAATACTTACATTACCATTTCGAAAATCAGAAGTTTCCGATTACTTCAAACTTCTTCTTGTTGTCTTTATTTTCAGCAACCCTTTTCAAAAATTCCTTCAATTCAGTTGTTAATGGAAGCTGATTTTGACGACTCCAAAATTGCTCTGAATAAGGGAACTTTATTTTAAAAATATCTTTATTAATTGATACATTAGCCTTTGCTTTTTCTCCTGTAAAACTATTTGTTACAAAAAACACAGTCGAACAATCATACATACCCGAATCGTTCTTTTCTTTTCCTTTAACCTCGACACTAAAATCTGAATTTGAATTGCTTAAATAATATTTACCATTTAAATTACTTTTTTTATAATTTGAAGTTCTCTTAAAATTAGTTGTTCTGAATTGAATCTTACCATCTTTCTGATAAGGGATTTTATCAGTATTACTGTAAAAATCAAAATACGTTTCCACAATAGCATAATTATCTTTATTGATAATAAAATAACCATTCATTTTCTGTCCTATTGAACTCTCTTCTTTACTTATAAAACTAATTTTTATGTATTCTTCTAAAGCCGTTTTTTCCTGAGTAAGTTCAAATTTATCAATTGATATAGTTATCAAAGCATTTAAATCAAACATTTTTTCAAAACTTTGAAATTCGAAATACTCTATATTTTTCTTTTCAGAAATATTTGTTTTTCTCATGTTTAAAATCTCTACTTCGCATTTATTATCCGGCTGCTTGTTTGTTTTAAAAATTGAGTTTCTGGATACTATTCCATAAACGTCCTGCAGCCTTACAATTTCAGCATCTCTTTTCAGAACGAATCTCAAAAAGAAGTTTTCATTATAAGGTTCCAAAGCATAATTTTCTTTGACTTTACTATAAGCCTTTTTGATTATGGAAAGTTCATTTCCTACTATAACCTCATCAAGCTCAATAGTTAATAGTTGCATAAAAATGGTGTCCAGCTTTTTTATTCCATCAAAATCAATTTTAATGTCTTTATACCCTATTAAACTAAAGTTTAGTTCATCGACTTCTGAAATAAAAGAAAACACTCCTTCTTGATTGGTCAGGGAATTGTCTTTTTCATTAAATACATTTACTTTTTCTAACGGCTGTTTCGACATTTTATCAGCAACTACTCTTGTAATTTGCTTTTTCTGAGCATTCGCAAATAGACATAAAAACAGTAAAAATTTTAAAAGGAATCTTTTTGTCATGGCTTATAATTATTGTTCAAATATAAAACTTTCGTTTTAAAAGCAATTCTTACAAAAGAATAATGCTTAAGTTTTAATAAAATCAACTGTTACAAATTAATTTCTTTTTTAGATTATATTTGTAACAAACCAACCGTTTCTGCTACTTATTAAAAAAATATACTTATGAAATTTCTAGGAAATGTAATTGCCACAGTTATCGGTATTTTTGTTTTTATTATGCTGTTCTTTTTTGGTATCATCCTTATCGGAACTATTTTTGGAGGAAATGAAAGCGTTTCGGTTAAATCTGATTCTGTAATAGAATTGAATTTAAAAAACATTCAAAATGACTATGCGGGTAAATTTAAAGATCCATGGGTAACTAAATTCTCAGGCCAAAACGGAATTGGATTAACCGATGTTATTAATGCAATTGAAGCAGCAAAAACAGATGATAAAATTAAAGGGATTTCTATTCTGAACGATGAATCTTCGTTAGGATTAGCACAATATAAAGACTTGAGAAAGGCTCTGGAAAGCTTTAAAAAATCAGGAAAATTTGTTTGGGCCTATGCCAACACCTATTCTCAAAAAGAATATTACTTAAACTCAGTTGCCAATACAATTTATATTAATCCTGTTGGGGATTTTGATTTTAAAGGACTTTCGTCTGAGGTAATGTTTTTTAAGGATTTTCAGGAAAAATCAGGTATTCACATGGAAGTAATACGTCATGGAAAATACAAAAGTGCCGTTGAACCTTTTCTGGAAAACAAAATGAGCGAAGCTAACAGAGAGCAGATTACCGCTCTTTTAAATTCGCTTTGGTCAACTGTGATAACAGATATTTCAAATAGCAGAAAAATTCCTGTTGCTAAATTAAATGAAATTGCTGACGGTTTATCAGCAAGAACTCCGGAAATGGCAAAAGCACAGCGTTTAGTTGATATAGTTGCCTACGAAGATGTTTATCACAACGCCATCAAAAAACAATTAAAAGTTACGGGCGATGATGATTACAATAAAATTTCAATTGCTGATTACACACAAAACAATATTACAACTGCATTAAGCAATAGATCAGACGACCAAATTGCGATTATTTACGCTCAGGGTGAAATCATGGGTGGCGAAGGAGATGTAACAGTTATTGGTGAAGGATCAATGCGCCGTTCGCTGCAGGAAGCCCGAAAAAATGATGATGTAAAAGCTATTGTACTTAGAATTGACAGTCCTGGTGGGAGTGCTCTTACTTCAGATCTTATCTGGAGAGAAATCGAAATTACCAAAAAGGTAAAACCAGTTGTTGTTTCTATGGGTAACTATGCGGCTTCAGGCGGTTATTATATTGCCTGCAACGCCAATAAAATTTTTGCAGAAAGTAATACCATTACGGGTTCAATTGGAGTTTTTGGAGTTTTACCCAACTTTACTCCTTTAGCAAACAAATTAGGAGTTAATACAGAACAGGTTGAAACACACGAAAACTCGGCAAATTACAGTCCGTTTGTGCCTGTGGATGAAAAATTCAGAGCATATACACTTGAAAGTGTTGAACATATTTATAACAATTTTGTAAATCGTGTCTCAAAAGGAAGAAAAATGACATTTGCTCAGGTAGATGCTATTGCTCAGGGTCGTGTTTGGTCCGGTTCTGAAGCTATTAAAATTGGACTTGTAGATAAAATTGGCGGACTGAATGATGCTATTGCAGAAGCTGCCCGAATTGCCAAAATAAAATCATACAGCACCCAGAATTATCCTGAATATGAAAAAAACCTTAATGATCTTTTTTCCAACCTGCCTTTTGCCCAATCAAAAGAAGCTTTTATAAAAGAAGAAATTGGTGAAGAAAATTATGTTTTAATCGAACAAATAAAACGATTTCAAAGACAAAAAGGTGTTCAGGCGATGATGCCTTATGGAATAAACATTAAATAAAATATCATAAAACATTATTATAATCCGTTTGAATAAATATCAAACGGATTTTTTGTTTCTTTTATAAAGTAAAAAAAAGAATTCCTTACTTTTATAAAAAATTGAAAATGACTTCCCGGCATCCAATCTGTTTTTTTTGCTGGAAGAAAAGATTCTGTTTTGTACTATTTGTAAACTTCAAATCATTGTTATGCTAAAGAAAATTCTAAAAATTTCAGGAATTGTATTGTTGGTTTTTATAGCCGCATTATTTGCTATTCCGTATTTTTTCCAAGATCAGATAAAAGCTAAAATTGCACAGGCTATTAACGAAAGTGTAGATGCAAAAGTGAGTTTTGCCGATGCAGATTTAAGTTTATTCAAAAACTTTCCAAACGCTACGGTGGGAATTGAGAAACTGGTTATCATCAACAAGGCTCCTTTTGAAGGCGACACTTTGGTTTCTTTAGGAGAATTGAATTTAAAAATGAGCATCAAAGAACTTTTTAAAGGAAAAGATGAACCTCTGAATATAGAAGGAATCAGTTCTCAAAATGGTTTAGTCAATATTATTTTCAACAAGGACGGTGTAGGTAACTTTGATATCGCGTTAAAAGACAATAAAGAAACAGAATCAAAAAACGAAAAAAGCAAACCGTTATCATTAAAAATTCAGAATTATAAAATCGAGAATTTCACTTTCAGATATATTGATCAGGGTTCAAAAATAAAAATGGTCATTGACAGTCTCAATCACGAAGGTACGGGAGATTTTACCAACTCAAAGCTTGATTTAACTACCAAATCAACAGCAAAAGTTTCTTTGGATATGGACAAAGTCAATTATATGAAAAATATAGCACTGACGCTGGATGCTGTTTTAGGAATTGATTTGGACAAAAGTAAATACACATTTAAGGAAAACAAAGCATTGATCAACCAGTTGCCATTAGAATTCGACGGATTCATCCAGATGGTTGAAGCCGGACAGATTTATGATTTGAAATTTAAAACACCTACTTCTTCGTTTACCAATTTCCTTGGCTTAATTCCATCAGCTTATTCATCCAGTTTAGATGGTGTAAAAACTACGGGCGATTTTACAATTGTTGGTTTTGCAAAAGGAGAATTGACGGAAACTACAGTTCCTAAATTTAATATTGCCATAGCATCCAACAATGCTTCTTTTCAATATCCGAACCTGCCAAAATCAGTTCAGAATATTGTAATTGATACTAAGATCATAAACGAAACAGGAATATTGAATGACACATATGTTAATTTAGATAAATTGACATTTAAAATCGATCAGGATGTTTTTAGCGCCAAGGCAAATATCAAAAACGTTACTGAAAATCCTATAGTGGATGCCGCCTTGAAAGGAACCATCAATTTAGCCAACCTTTCAAAAGCATATCCAATAAAAATCGACAAGCCCCTTTCTGGTATTTTAAAAGCAGATGTAACCACTAATTTTGATATGGCATCTGTTGAAAAAAGCCAATATGAAAATATAAAAAATGCAGGAACGATGAGTTTGTCAGGATTTAAATATACTGACGAGAATAATAAGTCAATGAACATCAGTACAGCTTTGGTTGAATTTAATCCGAGTACTATAAACCTTAAGCAATTTAATGCCACCACAGGCAAAAGCGATATAAGCATCAATGGCGTTTTAGAGAATTTTTATGGTTTTATGTTTAAAAAACAAGAGCTTAAAGGAAACTTCAACATGAGTTCTAACCAGTTGGCAGTAGACGATTTTATGACTTCAGGCGAGCCTGCAAAAACCACAACTGCAAGTGGTGAGTCAAAATCGACAACAAAAACGGGTGCAAAACCTGCCGAAGCTATGAAAATTCCGGCATTTTTAAATTGTACTTTAAATGCAAAAGCCGCAACCGTTTTATATGATAATTTAAAACTAAAAGATGTATCTGGTAAATTAATTGTAAAAGATGAGAAAGCAACTTTACAAAACTTTAAAACTTCTATTTTTGGAGGAATAATTGGCTTGAACGGGGCTGTTTCTACTAAAACAAAGATTCCTACATTTGATATGGCATTAGGTTTCAATCAGGTTGATATTGCACAAACTTTCACTCAATTGGATATGATGAAAAAAATCGCACCAATTGCAGGAATTATCAATGGTAAATTAAATTCAACCATTAAATTAAACGGAAATCTGGATGCCCATGAGCTAACACCGGATCTGAAATCCCTGACGGGTGATTTGTTTGGTCAGTTATTGTCTACGACGGTTAATTCCAAAAACTCGACTTTACTGAATTCTTTGGCATCCAACATTAAATTTATAGATGTAAGCAAACTGAATTTAAATGACTTAAAAATGGCGCTGACCTTTGATAATGGAAAAGTCAATGTAAAACCTTTTGACATCAAATATCAGGATATTAAAGCGACCATTGGCGGTACTCATGGTTTTGACCAGACAATGAATTACAATATAAAACTGGATGTTCCTGCTAAATATTTAGGAACAGAAGCAAATGCCTTTATTGCAAAAATGTCACCTGCCGATGCCGCTAAACTGGAAAACATTCCAATTAATGCAATGCTTACCGGTAATTTTTCTAATCCAAAAATTGCTACAGATACCAAAGCGGCAGTTAGCAACCTGACTACTCAATTGGTTAATCAGCAAAAAGAAAAATTGAAAAAACAGGGAACTTCGGCTCTAAATGATTTGATTACTAAAAACACCAAATCTAAGGACACCTCAAAAGCGGCAACAGAAACGAAAGCCAAAAATACTGAAGAGGCAAAAGCAAAAGCAAGCGAGCTGTTAAATGGTTTATTTAAGAAGAAAAAATAAATAATAATCTAAAAGGCCAATCACTCATTATTGGCCTTTTTTATATGGCTTTTGAATATGATTGTAATCGTCCATTATCAAGAATTGAATTGATGACTTTAAAATAATCTTCTGAAGGAAATGTATTGGTATCAATTGCGATGCTGCAATTATCATAAGGCTCGTATTTTTTAATATTAGAGACTGAAAATAAGCCTATCGTAGGTGTCTGAACTGAACTTGCCAAATGCATGATTCCACTATCAGCACCAATAAACACATCAGTATTGGCTATTACTGCTCCTATCTCTCGAATATCTTTACTGTAAAAAGTTGTTGCCTGAAAGTCTATTTGTGAAACATTTTCTACCGGCAGAATCTCTATAATATTATAATCTTTATATACAAGCTTGAGTTTAGAATAAAAATCTCCCCACCATTCTTGAGAAAGGCATTTATCTCCTGTGGCGTAGGTAAACAAACAAATAGTTCTTTTGTTACTGTCGACCAGCTTGCTTAATATCTTTTTTCCGGAAAAGAACTCTGAAGAATTTAATTTGAGGTCTAAAGGTGAAATTATTTTATTATTATTTTTAATCCCTAATCTAGCCAGACAATTTCTGAAATTAGAAACCGGATATTTTGCAATATGATTATAATCGCCTTTTCGTTCACGATTCTGTTCACTGAAATCTCCAAAGCATTTATATTTTGCTTCACTAAATTTAACTGCTAGTCTTCCGGATGAAGAACCCTGATCGACATTGACGACAAGATCGTATTTTTGCTTTTTTATGGAAATCCAAACCCTGAAGTAAGAAATTAGATTATTAAAGGGTTTTCTTGGCAATTCGATTGCTTTATCAAAATTATCATAATTCCGGAAAATAATGGGCGCCAAACCTCCCTTTACAAATAAATCTATTTTACAATGTGGAAATATTTCTGAAATTTCCTGAACAAGCGGTGATATCAATAAAAGATTACCTAATCTGGCATTTGGACGGCAAATCAATACTCTCTTTATTTCATTTTTATCCGTAAGAAAAATACCTTCTTCAAATTTTGATTTTCCAATATTTTTAGTCAGTTGACGCATCAGGTTCCTCCTAAAAACATTTATTTTTTTTCCAATATCCATTTAAGAATAATTATTATTAGATTATAATCTTAGAAAATAAAGTAAGCATTCAGAGTTTTTCAAAACTAAGCTCTTTCTTTGTTTAAAATTAAAATCTTACAACAACAAATTATTACAAAATTGTAATGAAATATATCATTTTTCGCATATAAAATTACACATCAATTGAAACTACATATCCCTCAGAGCCACGTATATTAAAAACAATTCCATTTTCAAAAATCAAATACTGACCCTTTATACCAACAAGTTTCCCCTTAAATGAGGGTGTCTTATCTAAATTTAAACTTGTCACTTTTGCAGGATAATGCAAAACAGGATAATTCAATTCGTAAAGATCATTTTTCTCTGTATAAAAATAGTCTCTGGCTTCTGCAGGAATTAAACTTTCAACCTTTGTTTTTTCCTCAATTAAATCACAAGTTCCTGCGGCGCAAAGCATTTTTCGCCAATTGGTTTTATCGGCATAGTGATTCTTTAGCGCCACCTCGGTAATTCCGGCTAAATATCGGTTGGGAACCTCAACTACTGCAATTGCATGGGTTGCACCCTGATCAATCCAACGGGTTGGAACCTGGGTTTTGCGTGTCACCCCTACTTTTATTTCGCTTGACAAGGCGAGATATACAATATGTGGCTGCAATTGTGCTTTTTGTTCATATTCTAAATTACGGTCTGCAATTCCTAAATGAGCCGTACTTAGTTCAGGCCTCATGATCCAGTCACCTACTGCAGGACTCGAATAAAAACAATCGTAGCAAAAACCTTGTCTGAATATTTTTTTCTTTTTATCACAATTCAGACATTGATGACCTACAAAATTAATTTCCATTTCCTTGTTCAGTAATTGATTTACATTTAGGAAACTATCCTCAAAAACAAGGTAATATTGAATTGGATTTCCTAACTCAGTCTGCATTTTGGTAAGTACGCCTTGGTATGTCATTATATCTTATGAATTGCTGATTTTTTTCTCTTTAATGTGTGAATCCTGTTAGGAATCTTTAAGTTTAAATAAATTGTTTTTTATAAAAAAACACTATTTTTGATACAACGCCAAAGTTAGTATTTGTCTGTTGATATTCAAATTTTAAATTTTCTGCTTTAGCGTTAATTGATAAAACCAACCCCAAAAATCAAAATTCATTCATGCCAATATCTATAATAAATTCGTTTGCCTCATGGGTTCTCAAACAAAGAATACATCAAATTGAACTTTTTTTAAAATATCCAAATGAAGTTCAGGAAGAGCTTTTACACAATTTACTAACTGCTTCAGAAAATACAATTTTTGGAAAACAATATGATTTTTCATCGATAAATTCTTATCAGACTTTTGCTGAAAGAGTTCCAATTGCCACTTACGAAGAATTACAGCCTTTGATTGAACGAACGCGTCAGGGTGAACAAAATGTGTTTTGGGAAACTCCGATAAAATGGTTTGCCAAATCAAGCGGAACTACCAATGCAAAAAGCAAATTTATTCCGGTAAGCAATGAAGCGTTGGAAGATTGCCATTATAAAGGCAGCAAGGATTTACTTTGCTTATATTTAAACAATAATGAAGACTCGGAATTATTTTTGGGAAAAAGTCTTCGCTTAGGCGGAAGTTCTCAGATTTACGAGAACAACAATACTTTCTTCGGTGATTTATCTGCTATTTTGATTGAAAATATGCCCATTTGGGCTGAATTTAGTAGTACGCCAAGTAATAAAATCTCCCTGATGACGGAATGGGAAAGCAAGCTTGCAGCCATCATCAACGAAACAAAACATGAAAATGTAACCAGTTTTGCCGGAGTTCCATCGTGGATGCTGGTGTTAATGAACAGGGTTTTGGAAGACACAGGAAAAGGAAATCTTCTTGAAATTTGGCCTAATCTAGAAGTCTATTTTCACGGAGGCGTAAGTTTTTCTCCTTACAAGGAACAATACAAAAATATTCTCCCAAGCAAAGATTTTAAATACTACGAAATTTATAATGCCTCCGAAGGTTTTTTCGCCATTCAGGATTTGAATAATTCCAATGATTTATTGCTGATGCTGGATTATGGGATTTTCTATGAATTTATCCCAATGGATACTTTTGATACGCCCAACCAAAAAGTGGTTCGATTAGCAGATGTTGAACTGAATAAAAACTATGCAATTGTCATTACGACCAATTCTGGATTATGGCGTTATTTGATTGGTGATACCGTTCGTTTTACTTCTTTAAATCCATACAGAATTCGTGTCACAGGAAGAACCAAGCACCACATCAATGTTTTTGGAGAAGAATTAATGGTCGAAAATACCGATCAGGCGATTGCCAAAGCCTGTGAAATCACCCATACTGAAGTCATTGACTATACTGTCGCTCCCATTTTTATGCAGGACAAGGAAAAAGGCGCTCACGAATGGATGATTGAATTCAAGAAAAAACCGGCTGATGTTGGGCTTTTCCAAAAAGTGCTTGATGAAACTTTACAGACTTTAAACTCTGATTACGAAGCCAAACGCTACAACAATATGACTCTAAATCCTTTGGTGATTAATGTGGCAAGGGAAAATTTATTTTATGACTGGTTGAAGGAACGTGATAAATTAGGTGGACAGCATAAGATTCCGAGACTTTCGAATCAGAGGGATTATTTGGAGCAGTTGAAGGAAATGTAGATTTTAGAAATCATTATTAGTCTTAAAAAAATTTTAAACTAAATTTACTAATGAATTTAATAGAAAAATTAAAAAGTTTAATTCCTCTAGGATATCTTTTTCTTGTGCTTATGGGAATTTTAAAAGAAAGTGTTTTCTTTTATCAGATGGGAATAAATATTTTGAAATATTCTACTATTATGGATATTCTTATCAGTCCGATTGCTGATTTGACTTCAAACCCAATTATATTATTAAGTTTTCTTGTTTTCCTGACTTTCATAGCGTTCTTTCTTTTATTTTGCTACAAATACAGGAGCAAAACATGGGTCAGAAAAATGGTTGGTCAAAAAGAGAATTCAGATAAAATATCAGATGAAGAATTCAAGAATAAATTGACTAATGTATTTTTAATTTTAATCTCCGTTGGTATGTTAAGTTTTTTTCTTGGTTTAGGAATTGGAGGTGGACACAACATCTCCAGGAAAATCAAAAACAACAAATTAGAATACAGGCAAAAAATTACTTTTAACTCCGGAGAAACTGAAGATGTTTATTTAATTGATACAAATAGCGCTTATTACTTTTATGTGACAAAAGGAAATAAGTCCATAAAGATTGCACCAATTGGAGCAGTTAAAAACATTGAACTAGCGAAAACAAAGTAATAGCATAAAATGAAAACCAGCAGAAATTACAAATAAATGGTATAAGGCTGGTTACCCTCGTATTATTATTTTATTTATGATCTAGAAAATGTAAACTGCAATAAATCGCATGAGGGATAGAAGTAGAAATCCTTTTGTGCCGGGGTTCGGCACAAAAGATTACTTCGTCAGTTCGCTATCGCTCGTGTGTAACGGATAGCCCGACCCGCTTTTTCTGCGGGGCATGACCATAAAAAAACCTCAGCTCTAAGAACTAAGGTTTAATATTATTTATATCTGAAGATTTAAAATTACATCATATCGATATATCGGTCGTGATATCCTAATAAGTATAAAACACCATCAAGACCTAAACTTGAAATCGAAGTCGAAGCACTTTCTTTTACTTTTGGTTTGGCGTGAAAGGCGATTCCGAGACCTGCTAAATTAATCATTGGCAAATCGTTGGCACCGTCACCAACCGCAATAGTCTGGTTGATGTGAATACCTTCTTTTTCGGCAATGGCCATTAGGTGTTCTGCTTTTTTCAGGCCATCTACAATGTCACCTATATATTTACCGGTTAACTTTCCGTCTATAATTTCCAATTCATTGGCATGAACATAATCGATACCCAGTTCTTTTTGAAGGTATTTACCAAAATAAGTAAAACCTCCCGATAAGATGGCGGTTTTGTAGCCGTAGTATTTCAGGGCTTTCATTAGACGATGCGCACCTTTTGTGATAGGTAAATTTTCGGCTACTTTTTGCAGAACATCTTCGCTCAGTCCTTCCAGCAAAGCCATACGTTTTTTGAAACTTTCGTTAAAATCTATTTCACCATTCATCGCTGATTCTGTAATGGCTCGTACCTGATCGCCTACTCCGTTCAGTTCTGCTAACTCGTCTATTACTTCGGTTTGAATCAAGGTTGAGTCCATATCGAAACAAACTAAACGTCTGTTTCTTCTGTAAATATTGTCTTCCTGAAAAGAGATATCAACATCCAGCGTTCTGGAAATTTCCATGAAACAGGCTGTCATCTCAATTTTATTAACAATTTCTCCGGTTACGGCCAATTGTATGCAGGAACGCGGATATTCTTCTTTTTCAACTATAGAAGTCCTTCCAGTTAATCGTATAATGGAGTTAATGTTCAGATTTTGGTCTGTCATTATTTTTGTCACGGCAGCCAATTGTGCAGCAGTTAATTTTTCTCCTAAAACATTAATAATGTAACGCTGTTTCGATTGTGATTTTACCCATGTTTCATAATCATCAATTGAAATTGGTATAAACTTAACCTTGACTTCCAGTTCATAAGCCTTAAACAGCAAATCTTTTAAAACAGGACCTGAACTTGAGCCGGCTTCTATTCCAAATAAAATTCCGAGGGACAATGTATCATGAATATCAGCCTGTCCAATATCTAAAATAACCGCACCATATTCTGCCAATACTGATGTCAAGCCAGCAGTTACACCCGGTTTGTCATGCCCTGAAACTTTTAATAAAATTATCTCTTTATCTTCTAGTACCATTTTATCCTTATTAATTTTAAGAAGCGACAAAAATCGGCAATCTATCGATGATAAAAAAGGATATTGTTTGTTTTTTATAACGAAAAAGCACAAATCAATGTGCTTTTTCAAGTTATTTAACAATTATGTTCAGGTATTAAAATAACCTAACTTTTATTCTCTTCATCACAATTGGAAAGATCTATCATCCAGTTTACTCCAAATTTATCTTTTAGCATTCCGAAGTAAGGACTCCAAAAAGTTTTCTGCATTGGCATATCTACCCTTCCGCCAGCTGCAAGTCCGCTAAATATTTTATCTGACTCTTCACTACTTTCCGGACTGATAGAAATTGAAAAATTATCTCCAAAACCTACATCTCCAAATTTTGGATGGCTGTCACTCCCCATCAAGACTGAGCTGCCAATTGGAAGCGAAATGTGCATGATGCGATTTGAATCTTCTTCTGAAAGTTCTTCACTACCCTCTTCTGGAGGAGCATCCTTATATTTTCCCACATATTGAAATTCTCCTCCAAAAACGGATTTGTAAAACTGAAATGCTTCTTCACAATTACCGTTAAATATTAAATAGGTATTTACTTCTTTTGCCATGATTTGATATTTTAATTATTATTTATTGATTGCAATTGACATTGATTTTTGCAATTGCCATAGCCATTTATTTCTCCGAAAGTTCCTTAACGGCTTCCAGACCTTTTGGAAAAGCCTCTTTAAAATAGTCAATATGCTTTTCGATTACATCAACCTGAGATACCACATCTGTAAATTCATCATCGGGAATTAATCGGTAGGTTTCCATGTAACCACTCCATTTTTCTGTTTCGGCATTAAGGGGTAATTCCTTAAAATCTTTTATTTCTCCAATATGTTTGAAAGCCATATATTCATTCGGAATTTTCTTTTCGATAATGCTATTCATTCCTTCTCCTCCGGGAGACATGAAATGTATTTTATCGCCTTCATTCCAGTCACTTACTGCGTATGAACCTTCACAAAATGCACTTGTCCATTTTTTATACGTTTCATCCTCCCATAAAACTGACCAGATTTTTTCCGGTGTAGCTTTGATTCTGATTTTAAATTCTAATGTTTCCATAATTAATTTATTTAAGATAGTTTACTAAAATCCATATATAAAACATTCCAGCGATGACCGTCTAAATCGGCAAAACCAAAACCATACATCCATCCCTGACTTTCGGCTGGCGGACTAAAAACAGTTCCTCCGGCTTCTGTCACTTTTTCTGCCAAGGCATCGACTTCTTCTTTGCTTTCTGCATCAATCGAAATCAATATTTCAGAACCTGATTGTGTGTCGGTCAGTTCATTTTGAGTAAAACTTTTAAATAATAATTCTTCAAAAAGCATTACTACGAAATTCCCTTCGCCTATAACCATGCAGGTGGAACTTGGTGTATCGTGTTGTTCATTAAACGAAAACCCTATTTTCCAAAAAAAATCTTTTGCTTTTGCTACATTTTTCACCGGCAGATTAAGCCATATTTGTTTTGTCATAGTCGTATTTTTTAAAAATTAAAACATATAAATTATGTAAGACAATTTAAGTTTTGCTTGTTGGCTTTATCTCGCGCAAAATCGCAGAGTCGCAAAGTTTTCATTTAAATCAATATTTTTCAAAAAACTAAACTTTGCTTCCTTTTTACTTTGTCACTTTGAACCTTCTAAAAAATTAATTTTGCTCAACATAACTTTTAAAATTATCCAGAATCGCCTGCCAGCCTCCGCGCTGCATTTCTTCCGGATTTTGTGTTTCAGGATCGAAGCTTTCAATTACTTCTACTCCGTTTGGAATTTCATTGAAACTAATTTCGACCTTTCTACCGTCTGCCATAATATATTCAATGGCTTTGTTTTGTTTTACCAAAGTATATTCTCCTTCAAAATCAAAACTCATACTGCCATCTTTCGCTGCCATCGTTGATTTAAATTTTCCGCCTTCTCTCAAATCATTTTCTGCGTAAGGTGTATGCCAGTCCGGTGATGCAAAACTCCATTTTGTAATATGTTCCGGCAATGTCCAGAAATTCCAAACTTTTTCTATTGATGCGTTAATCGTTGTTTTTACTGTAATCATTGTAGTTCTCTATTTAAAATTTTACTTGTTTTTCGTTGCTTTTATCCATTCGTTTATGATTTTTTCCAGCTCCGCTTTTCCATTTTCAATTTCCTGACTGTTTTTAAAAGTTATAATTGCTCTGTCATTTTCTTTCCACACTAGCATTTTACTTTTATTGGCTATTAATTTGTCTTTGGGCTGCTCCTGTTTTTTTGCTCCTCTGTGAAAAATCAATTGCACTTTTGTTGTCATGGGCTGAATTCTCATGGTAATTCGGTCTTCGTTTTCAAAGCAATAATTCGGCGCATTCCATTTTATATTCTCAGACAGATGTTTATTTGATGTTAGAATAAAATCTCTCAATTCTTCAATTTCGCTTCTAAACGGATGATTCAGTTCGTTAAGAAACTCCGTTACTTCACTGCTTTTATTTGATTGTTTTGTCATTTAATTGGCCTCAGTATACTTTTTAAAATTATCAATAACCCCTTGGCAAAATTGTTTTTGCTCATTTTCAGGATTTGCTGCATCAGGTGCAAATATTTCTGTAATTAGTACTTTACCATCCTGATTTTCAAACTGAATGCTTGCTGTTCTGTTATCAACAAGCTGATATTCAATAACTAAAAATTTGTCGACTTTAGTATAAATTCCTTCATAATCAAAACTGACACTTTTATCTTTTTTTGCCATTGTATATTTAAATTTACCTCCAGCCTTCACATCATTTTCTACAGCTGGTGTATGCCAGTCATCAGTAGGATTATTCCATTTCTGAATATGTTTTGGAATCGTCCAGAATTCCCAAACTTTCTCAATTGTAGCATGAACACTCGTTTGTACCGTTATCATATGAATATTCAAATTAAAGGATTATCCTTCTTACGGTATCTGACTTTCATCCATAAAGAAAATCTCCCAATGATGTCCGTCCAAATCAAAAAAATCTCTTTGATACATCCAGCCATAATCTTTAGCTTCATTGTGTAGTTTACCGCCAGCTTTAACAACAGCCGTAATAATTTCATCAACTTTTTCTCTACTTTCAACAGAAATAGCGGCAATCATTTCTGTGCTTGTCGTTGTATTACAAATTTCTTTTTGAGTAAATGTTTTAAAAAATTCTTCTAACAAAAGCATTGCAAATATATTTTCACCAATTATCAGGCAGGTTCCTTGTTCATTTGTGAATTTTGGATCAAACGAAAAACCCAACTGCGTAAAAAATGATACCGACTTATTTAAATCTTTTACAGGAAGATTTAAGAAAATTTTTGTTGCCATATTTATAAAATTACAAATTATCTGACACAAATTTAAAATTTCAAAGTCAGCTTTAAGCTACAATAAAAGTCAACTTTAGGGTCATTTAAGACAAAATGTATATCTTCGTATTATTGAAAAATAAAAAATCATGAGCAAGAAAGTAGGTTTGATTTTGGGGCATGACTACAAATTACTAAGTGTAGCAGCCATTTTAGAAGTTTTTGAGACAGCCAATAAATTACACAAGGAAACCGAAAAACCTTTTGAAATCATGGTTTTTCAATCGGCTGAACAGATCAATGAAACAGAATTATTTGGATATGAAGTGAATTCAATTGAGGATTCTGATAAAAATTTAGACCTCATTTTGATTCCGGCTTTTACCACCGAAAATATGGTTGAAATGATTGCCAAAAACTGCAATTTCATTCCTTGGCTTCAAAAACATCATCAATCCGGAACCGAACTGGCGAGTTTTTGCACTGGTGCTTTTTTGTTTGCGGCTTCAGGCTTACTGAACGAAAAACTGGCAACTACGCATGTCGATGCCTGTAGTGCTTTTACAAAAGCTTTCCCGTTAGTAAAATTAAAACCCGAAGAAACACTCACCGCAGATGGCAGTTTGTACACCAGTGGCGGATCGACCTCCACCTTTCACTTACTGATACTTTTGGTACAAAAATATTGCGGAAACGAAATCGCCGTTCAGATTGCAAAAATTTTCTCGATCGATTTAAACCGATACAAACAAAGCTATTTCAGTACCTTCAGGCCGAATCATTTGCACAATGACAGTCTTGTTGCCATGCTACAGCAAAAAATCGAAAGTCAGTATCACTCTATTGAAAAATTGGAGGAAATCACCAAAGATATTCCAACCAGTACCAGAAACATGACACGAAGATTTAAACAGGTTACAGGAATTCCGCCAATTGAATATTTACAGAATATACGAGTTGAAAGTTCGAAGAAATATCTGGAACAAACCCAGCTTTCAATTTCAGAAATTATCGAAAAAACAGGTTATAACGATCCTAAAGCTTTTAGAAAAGTATTCTTTAAAATGGTTGGCATGAAACCAATTGAATATCGGGAGAAGTTTAGGGTTCAGTAGTTTTTTCAGGAGCAGAAATTCGGTTTTCAAAACACCTTTAGTCCTGCTATCCGCTATATCTGTTGTTGCGAACCCCGCAACAACAGGATGCCGCTTCTATCAGGGCTAAACTGGAAATTTTATTTTCTTAAGAAATAAAGAACTGGAATTTATAAAATTTAGGATTTGATAATCCACATCAGGACTTTTTTATTCTGCTTAAGTATCTCATCAATTTCTTTCATGCTTTCATTAGAAACTGCCGGACATCCCCAGCCTTCCGGAGTTCCTTCAGGGTAAACTTCATCAGTCGGAATCGCTTCCCAGGAATGCAAAACAATTGCCCGTTTTCTGGCATTTGAATTTGTCTTGTCTTTTCCCTGCAAGATGTAATTGACTTTAATTCCCCATTGACTGACACCGCGATTCAAAACAACATATTTTCCTATTGAAGAACAATGCGAATCGAATTCATTACTCAAAGGAGCATTTTCTTTTGTAGAAGTGCCACTCCAATTGTTGTCGCCACAGCCATGACTTACCATATAAGATTTTGAAACTTTCTCTTTATCAAAGTCATAAACAAAAAATCGCTTCAAACCCGAATGTATTCCCAAATCTATCAGAATAAATTGATCCTGATTCAGGTTGTTCTTTTTACAATATTCTTTTGCTTCATAATAATAAGTAGTATAATCAATGTCTTTGATTTCGCTTCGAGGTTTTACTTCTGCAATTATTTCTTTTGAAGTTTTGGTTTTTACAGTAGCTGTTTCCTTGTTCTCTTTCTGGTTACAGGAAAGAAAAAATGTTGAAACTAAGAGATAAATAATTTTTTTCATATTTACTATTTACTATTTAAACGAAACTGAAATGCAGACAGTTCTAAAAACAAAAAACCTGTTCAAATATAGTGAACAGGTTTTATAAATATAAAAATGAATTGCTAATTACGAAGCAATTTCCATTCGTTTCAATAAGTTTTTGTTTAAGGTATGTTCTGCGTAATCTTTATCGATTGTTAGCAATTTATCATCTGAACTTGGCAATTCGTACATCGCATCTGTTAGAATCGCTTCGCATAAAGAACGTAATCCACGAGCTCCTAATTTGTACTCTAAAGCTTTTTCTACAATAAAATCTAATGCTTCATCTGTAATATTAAACTCAACATCATCCATTAAAAATAACTTTTGATATTGTTTGATCAAGGCATTTTTAGGCTGAGTCAGAATGGCACGCAATGTTTCTCTGTCCAAAGGATCCATGTGTGTCAGTACTGGCAAACGACCGATAATTTCCGGAATCAAACCAAAGTCTTTAATGTCTTTTGGAATAATATATTGCAGCAAATTGTCTTTGTCGATATTGTCAGCATTTTTAGAAGTTGAATAACCAACTGCCTGACGGTTTAGACGTTTTGAAATAATGCGTTCAACACCATCAAAAGCACCTCCTGCAATAAACAATATGTTTTGTGTATTTACCTCAACAAATTTTTGATCAGGGTGTTTGCGTCCTCCTTTTGGTGGTACGTTTACAACTGTTCCTTCCAGTAATTTTAATAAAGCCTGTTGTACACCTTCACCTGAAACGTCACGTGTTATGGATGGATTATCGCTCTTACGGGCAATTTTATCAATTTCATCTATAAATACGATTCCTCTTTCAGCTTTGGTTACATCATAATCAGCAGCCTGTAGTAAACGTGTCAAAATACTTTCGACATCTTCACCAACATAACCAGCTTCTGTAAGTACAGTTGCATCAACGATAGCCAAAGGAACATCTAACATTTTTGCGATAGTTTTCGCTACCAATGTTTTTCCTGTTCCTGTTTGACCCACCATAATGATGTTGCTTTTTTCAATCTCTACTTCATCGTCTAATTGCTGTTGCATTAAACGTTTGTAGTGATTGTAAACCGCAACCGACATTACCTTTTTTGTCTGCTCCTGTCCAATTACATATTGATCTAAGAAAGCTCTGATTTCTTTTGGTTTCTTTAAAATTAAGTCCCCAACCAATTTTGAGCTTCCGCTTGATTTTAATTCTTCTAAAACAATTCCGTGTGCCTGTTCAATACACTTATCACAGATATGTGCATTGATACCTGCAATTAATAAATTAGTTTCTGGCTTTTTTCTTCCACAAAACGAACATTCTAATACTACTTTTGCCATTCTTTATTTAGTTGCTAAGCTGCAAAGATACTAAGTTTCTAAGCTTTTTTTATTTAAAACTTAGAAACTTAGCAACCTCTCAACTTTATTTTTGTTTAAAGTTTAAAGTTTCATGTTAACCGCAGCAACCTGAAACTTTAATGTTTAAACTAATTTTTAACCTCTTCTCAATACTTCATCAATCATTCCGTATTCTTTCGCTTCATCCGCTTTCATCCAGTAATCACGCTCACTGTCTTTGTGTACTCTATCGAATGATTGTCCTGAATGCTCCGAAATAATTTTATATAATTCATCTTTCAGTTTTAGCATTTCGCGCAAGTTGATTTCCATGTCAGTTGCAACTCCTTGTGCTCCTCCTGATGGCTGGTGAATCATTACTCTTGAATGTGGTAAAGCCGAACGTTTTCCTGCAGCTCCTGCACATAATAAAACAGCTCCCATTGAGGCTGCCATACCCGTACAAATTGTAGCAACATCCGGTTTGATGTATTGCATGGTGTCATAAATTCCTAAACCTGCGTAAACGCTTCCTCCAGGAGAATTTAGATAAATCTGAATATCTTTTGATGCATCAGCACTTTCTAAAAATAATAACTGAGCCTGAACGATATTAGCGATCTGATCGTCGATACCTGTTCCTAAAAAGATAATTCTGTCCATCATTAATCTTGAAAAAACGTCTAGTTGAGAAACATTCAACTGGCGCTCTTCGATAATATATGGAGTCATATTAGTTGGGTTCATCGCTGCAACGATTTTATCGTAGTACATAGCGTTTACTCCCTGGTGCTTTGTAGCAAATTTTTTGAATTCTTTACCGTAGTTCATATTTTAAGTGTTCTAAGTTTTACGTTATCCTATTTATTTTGATTCATCAAAGGTCATACCTTAATTATATATGATGTCAATATGTCTTATTTTTTAGCCCAGATAGCAGTGGAAAGCTTTTTGAAATGGCGCCTATTTTTTTATTGGTAAAAAAAAGCGACCAGCGGAAGCTCTTTTTTTGCCTTATAAAAAAAGGTAGCCATGAAAAAACTTGGAACGGATAGCTGGATTAGCTGCTGAAAAGTAATCAAAATATAAATTGAAACAAAAGAGCGTCAAAAGAAAATTTCTATTGACGCTCAAATATAATTATTTTTCAGAAATTATTCTCCGTATGACGCAGCAATAAACTCTTCGTAAGTTACTTCTTTAGTTGTTGGATTTGCTTTTTCTTTGAACACTTCCAATAATTTTTCAGCAACAACCTGCTCAGAAAGTTTTTTCACTTCTTCCTGGTTCGATAAAACTCTGGCTACAATTCCCTGAACTTCTTCGTCAGTTGGATTTGTTTGTCCAAATTGAGCCATTTGTTGTTTGATAGCTCTTGTTGTGAAAGCTTTCAAATCTTCAAAAGTGATTTGGATATTGCTTTGAGCCATTGCTTTTCCTTCGATTAATTGAAAACGCAAACCTTTTTCAGATCTTGCATATTCAACTTCAGCTTCTTCTGCTGAAAGTTGTTTTTCTCCAACAGTCTGCAACCATTTTTTAAGGAATTCAGACGGTAAATCAAATTTTGTGTTTTCGATAAGGAAGTCCTGAACGTCTAACAATAATTTTTGATCTGCCTGCTGCGCGAATTGAGCTTCAGCATCTTCTTTGATTTTAGCTTTTAAATCTTCTAAAGAAGCTACTTTTCCTTCACCAAAAAGCTTGTCGAATAAATCCTGGTTTAATTCTGCTGGCTCAGAAACATTGATTGCTTCAACTGTAAAAGCTACATCAACTGCTAAATCATGAACATTATCGTGACCTACTTTTAAGTAATCCATTAATTGGTGATCATCTTCAAATAAACCTTTTGTGTTTACTGTAACTACATCTCCAACTTCTTTTCCGATAAATGAATCAGCCGTTTTTTTATCTTTGAAAACTGACAATGAAAAAGTTGTTTTGTTTTCTATTCCGTTTTCTGCGTTTACGAAAGTACCTGTAACATCAGCATCAGCCGTAATTTTTTCAACAGGATTTGCTTTTCCGAATTGTTTTTGGATACGCTCTACTTGTCCGTCGATTAATTTATCATCAGCAGTAACGATATATTTTACGATATCATTTTTTGCTTCTAAATCAATTTCGAAGTTTGGAACCAAACCAATTTCGTATTCGAAAGTTAATTCTTCAGCATCCCAATCAAAGTTTTCGTTTTCTACAGGAAGAGGAGTTCCTAAAAGATTTAATCTTTCAGACTGAACGAAACGCTCTAAAGCCAAATCAACAACTTTCTTTACTTCTTCTTGTTTGATTGCTTTTCCGTATTGTTTTTCAACAAGGTCTTTAGGAACTTGTCCTTTTCTAAAACCTTTAACGGTAGCCAAAGGCATTTTTTCGTTTATTCTTTTTGCTACCTGACCTTTATAATCCATGTGAACAACTGTCATACCGATAGTTTCATTCACAGCGTCTTTTGCTACTCTTTTAATATCCATCTTCTTCTTTAATTTACATAATAAAATTGGGTTGCAAAATTATAAAATTTTTGCAACCCAACCAAGTTTTTAATGTATTGTATTTGAAGACGTTTAAAACGTACTTTCTAATTTTAAATATTAGTCTTCTCCAATGATTTTATTAGCAATTGACTGAAGAACAGACAATACAATGCTAAATATCAATGCTGTCAGAAATGAATCAACATGAAACCCACCGACAATTTTGGTGCAAAGCAAAATTATTATGGCATTGATAACCAATAAAAACAAGCCCAGCGTCACGACCGTTACGGGAAATGTGAGTATAACCAATATTGGTTTTATAAAAACATTCAGTAATCCTAAGACTATTGCAACAATCACAGCTGTGGTAAAACTAACAATATGTATACCTGTCATAAAATGATCAATTAACAATACAAGTACAGCGGTAACAAGAAGTCTGATTAATAATTTCATATATTTTCTTTTAAATTTTTAATAAATGTAATGCTTTTTACGTTGTTCATTCTTTTAAAAATGCCGTAGTCAGTTCGAAAAATAATTTAGGGTTTTCAGCATGAAGCCAGTGTCCCGCATTTGGAACGGTTTCAAACTCGACATTTGAAAAATGCTTACGTATAGAATCAAAATCCGAATCCGGAACATAGCCTGATTCTCCACCACGAATAAATAAAGTAGGCTTATCAAAAATCAAATCATCCGGCAAAGCTTTTCCTATTGCATCGAGGTTATTATTGAAAACTTCAAGATTGAATCTAAAAGCCAATTGTCCCGGCTCTTTCCAGTATAAATTCTTCAATAAAAACTGACGCGTTCCAAAATCAGGAACATATTGCGCTACAATTTCCTCTACATCATTTCTACTCGGCTTTATAGAAAAATCAACTGCATTTAATCCTGCCAGAATATCCTGATGATGTTGTTTGTAGAATTTCGGACCAATATCTGCCACAATTAATTTATCTACAATTTCAGGGTGTGTTGTCGCCAAAAGCATCGCTACTTTTCCTCCCATCGAATGTCCTAAAATATCAATTTTAGTTAGTTGGTTCGCCTGACAATATTCGAAAACATCCTGAACCATAACTTCATAACTCCATTCATCTGAATGTAAACTGCGTCCGTGATTTCTTAAATCTAAAATATGAACCTGAAATCCGGATTCTACATATTGTCCGGCAAGTGTTTTCCAGTTATCTGACATTCCCAGAAATCCATGCATGATGATGAATGGCTTTCCTTCGCCTTCTATTTTTGAATACAGCATATTATTTCAATTTATTTAAATACATATTGACCACATTATCTAATCCAAGGTAAAGTGCTTCAGCAATCAAAGCATGACCTATTGAAACTTCTAACAAGCCCGGAATATTTTGTTTAAAAAATTGAATATTATCCAGACTCAAATCATGTCCGGCGTTAATTCCCAAACCTAATTCATTTGCCAGTTCTGCTGCTTTTACATAAGAATCGATTCCGTTTTTATTTCCTAAAGCATATTCGTGGGCAAAAGCTTCCGTATATAATTCAATCCTGTCAGTCCCTGTCTTTTTTGCGCCTTCAATAATTTCCAAAACCGGATCAACAAAAATCGAGGTTCGAATTCCGTTACGCTGAAATTCCTGAATAACTTCTGCTAAATACGATTGATTTGCGATTGTATCCCAACCTGCCGACGATGTAATGGCACCAATGGCATCCGGAACCAAAGTCACCTGATCCGGTTTGCATTCTAATACTAAATCGATAAAATTATGCTGAGGGTTTCCTTCAATATTATATTCTGTATGAACAATTGCTTTTAAATCGCGTGCATCCTGATACCGAATGTGACGCTCATCCGGACGTGGGTGAATAGTGATTCCCTGACCTCCAAACTTCTGAATATCGGTTGCTACTTTTAATAAATCGGGAACATTTCCGCCACGAGCATTTCTAAGGGTTGCGATTTTATTGATATTTACACTTAACTTTGTCATATAAATAGTTTATTAATTCTGGTAACATTATATTTGTTACGACAAAAATACAAAGTAAAACGTAGCGTTTTTTGCTATTTTTTGATTATTTTGCATCAAATATCTTCAAACGACCTATGACAGAAATTACTAATTATATCACCAACGATTTTAGAGCAATCGACAGTCAGGAAACGATAGCCTCAGTTCAGGACTTTTTTGCTGATTTGAAATTTTCGCATTTTCCGGTTTTGGAAGATGGTATATTTATAGGAAGCATTGCAGCTGATGATGTTGAAACTTTTGACACTGATAAAAAAGCGATTGACTACAAATATACCTTAGAGCGTTTCTTTGCCAGAAAATCAATGATTTGGCTGGATGTTCTGGAAGTTTTCGCCAAAAACCACACTAATGTTATTCCGATACTTGATGAAAACAATATCTATATTGGATATTATGAAATGGAAGACATTATGAAGTTTTTTCAGGAAACCCCATTTTTAAAAGAACCTGGCGGAATTATAATTGTTCAAAAAGGACTTTTAAATTACTCCATGAGCGAAGTGTGTCAAATCGTAGAAAGCAATAATGGTAAAGTTTTGGGATGTTTTGTTTCTGAAGCTGATTTAGAAAATGTTCAGATTACAGTAAAAATTGGCTTAGGAGCTATAAATGAAATTATCCAGACTTTTAGAAGGTATGATTACGATATCATTTCAGAACACCAGGAAGACACCTATATTAATAGCTTAAAAGAACGCTCTGATTATTTAGACAAATACCTTAATATATAATTAATGTGTCAATTTAGAAGATAAGTCCATTAGATAATTTTCTCACCTCACACATTCTATAATTTTCTCATTATCTAATCAAACCCAAATGAAAGTAGCCATATACGGACAATATTACCAAAATAGCACTGAACCTATTATAAAAGACATTTTTTTGTTCTTCAACACTAATAATGTCGAAATGGTAATTGAGGAAAACTTTCTAAAAATGCTATACGAAAAAGAACTGGTAAAAAAAGAATACAAAACTTTTTCATCTTCCAATTCATTAGATAATAGTTTTGAAATGTTGATAAGTATTGGAGGTGACGGAACTATTTTAAGGGCCGCAACTTTTGTACGTAATTCCGGCGTGCCTATTTTAGGAATCAATGCAGGGAGATTAGGTTTTTTGGCTATGGTACAAAAGGAAAATATTGACAACTTCTTGCAGTTTGTTATTGATAAAAATTACACTACTTCAGAAAGAACTTTATTAAGCCTGACTTGTGATCCGCCAAATGAAGCTATCGAGGATTTGAATTTTGCCATGAATGAAGTAACAGTAAGCCGAAAAGATACTACTTCGATGATTACTGTAGAAACTTATCTTAACAATGAATATCTCAATTCGTACTGGGCTGATGGATTAATTATTTCTACGCCAACAGGATCAACTGGATATTCTTTAAGTTGTGGCGGACCAATATTAACTCCTGATGTAAAAAGTTTAGTAATCACACCCATCGCACCACACAACCTAAATGCAAGGCCACTTGTAATTCCGGATGATACTGAAATAAAACTTCGGGTGTCTGGAAGGGAAAACCAATATTTAATTTCTTTGGATTCCAGAATTTCTTCAGTAAAAAACGAATCGGTTTTAACAATCAAAAAAACAGATTTTAAAATTAAAATGGTTGAAATTCCGGGTGAAACCTTCCTGAAAACATTACGAAACAAATTACTTTGGGGAGAAGACAAAAGAAATTAACCTTTTTCTAAATTCATACTATACGAATATAGCAGTTTTTCCCGTTTTGTCTATACATATCTTTATAAATGTCTGAAAATCATAATACAAATTTAAAAAAAGACACATTTATCTAAAGAAACATTGATTCGTATTGATAATTATTATATTTGCACGCAATTTTTAATTAAATGAAGAAAATTTTTAATTTATTGTTATGTTTCTTGCCCCTATTTACACTTCAGGCTCAAATACATGAGATTGGTGTATTTTTAGGAGGAAGCAATTTTGTTGGAGATGCAGGTAAGACAACTTATATTGCTCCCGAAAAACCAGCTTTGGGTATTTTATATAAATGGAATAAAAGTCCGCGTCACTCGTATCGTTTCTCTTATACTCAAGCCAGATTGACCGGCAATGACTCAGACTCAAAGGAATCAAGCAGAAAAAACAGAGGCTATAGCTTTAAAAATAATATAAAGGAAATTTCAGCAGGACTCGAATTTAACTTTTTTGACTTTGACTTACACGATTCAGATCCAAAAATAACACCTTATATATTCTCCGGAATAAACTATTTCAGATATGATGCTCTGCACATAGAGAATGGGCAAACTCAAAAAGACAAGAGCGCAAATTCTTTTGCCATACCTATAATATTAGGAATAAAATCGAATATCAGTCCTAATTTTATTTTAGCGGCAGAAGTTGGAGCCCGATATACTTTTGCTGATGACTTAGACGGTAGTTTTCCTAAAAATGATGCTTATGCAAATAATCGTTTTGGAAATTTTAATAATAATGACTGGTATGTTTTTACTGGAGTGACTTTAACCTATACCTTTGGAAATAAACCTTGCTATTGCGCAGAATAAAATGGACTTATTAAACTCTATAGACACGAACAACTTACCTAATCATTTGGCCATTATCATGGATGGTAATGGACGCTGGGCAAAACAACAAGGTTTTTTGCGGGCTTTTGGTCATGAAAACGGCACTAAATCTGTAAAAACCACTATTGAAACCTGTGCAAAACTTGGGATTGAGTTTTTGACATTATATGCATTTTCAACAGAAAACTGGAATCGTCCAAAATTAGAAGTGGATACTTTGATGAAGTTACTTATCAATTCATTAAAAAAAGAGCTAGTAACGCTTCAGGAAAACAACATCAAATTAAACGCCATTGGTAATCTTGAACAATTACCAAAATCGGCACAAAAGGAATTACTGGACGTAATAGAAAAGACTAAAAACAATACACGCCTGACACTGACTTTAGCTTTAAGTTATGGCTCAAGAGAGGAATTGGTTAACGCAATTAAAACCATTTGTGATAAAGTTAAAAATAATATAATTTCAATAGGCAGTATTGACGATTCAATTATAAATGAGCATCTTTACACGCAAAATTTACCAGACGTAGATTTATTAATACGAACAAGTGGAGAACATAGAATAAGTAATTTTTTGTTGTGGCAGATTGCCTATGCAGAATTGTATTTTACAAATGTACTCTGGCCAGACTTTAAAGAAGAAGATTTATATGAGGCTATCATTAGTTATCAAAAAAGAGAACGCAGATTTGGAAAAACCAGTGAACAAATTAAATAATTTTTTAGTGTTACAAAAAAGAATACAACTAATCCTTACCCTGGCTCTTTTGGGTAGTTTTTCTCAAATCAAAGCTCAAGAAAGAATTCCTTTTGACCAGGGAAAAAAATATATTCTTGGCAAAGTCTCTGTTGTTGGTAAAATAAGCTTTAACGAACAAACTGTAGTTACATTTTCTGGTCTGCAAAAAGGACAGGAAATTACAGTACCTGGTGAAGAAATAAGCGGTGCAATCAAAAAACTAGGAAAGCTGGGACTTTTTGATGAAATCAGTTTTTACGTAAACCGAGTTGAAAATGACAGTATCTACCTGGATTTAAACATAGTCGAACTCCCTAAATTAAACGAAGTAAAATTCGTCGGTGTTAAAAAAAGCAAAGTTGAAGGTCTTATTAAAGACAACAGTTTGACCAAAAGTAAAATTGTAAACGAAAACTTACTGACTACCACTAAAAATTACATCGAAAACAAATACAAAAAAGAAGGTTTCTACAATACAAAAGTTACAATTACTACTACTCCCGATACAACTGCAGGAAACAATGTTAACATGCTTGTAAGGATAGACAAGGGAGATAAGGTAAAAATAAGAAGTATTGACTTTGAAGGCAACAAACAATTGACGGATACAAAATTGAGAAGTGCCATGAAAGACACAAAACAAAAAAACTTCTTTCGCGTATTAAAAGCTTCAAAATTTATTCCGGAAAAATACAAAGGAGACTTAGAAAAAGTTATTGCTGCCTATAAAGAAAAAGGATATCGTGATGCCAGAATTATTTACGACTCTGTTGTGTACAACAAAGAAAAAAATATGCTGGACATTAAAATAAATCTTGAAGAAGGTAATAAATATTACTTTGGTAATATTAAATTTTTGGGTAACACTGTTTATCCGGATCAATTACTGAACCGCTATTTGGGAATAAAAAAAGGGGAAACTTATAATGGAGTTCTTCTTGAAAAAAGAATTGCGGACAAAACTAAACCGGATGCCGAAGACATTACAAACCTATATCAAAATAACGGATATTTATTTTCAAACATAAATGCGGTAGAGGTAAAAACTGTTAATGATACTATTGATTTTGAAATCAGAATTACCGAGGGTCCAATTGCTTATTTCAATAAAATAAGTGTTGTTGGAAATGACAAGACAAATGATCATGTTATTTATCGTGAATTAAGAACCAAACCGGGCGAAAAATACAGTAAGGAACAATTGGTAAGAACAATTCGTGAGATCGGACAATTAGGATTTTTTGACCCCGAAGCCATTGATCCTAAATTTAAAAATGTAGATGCGGCTGCAGGAACGGTTGACATTGAATATAATCTTGTTGAAAAAGGATCCAGTCAGGTAGAACTTCAGGGAGGTTATGGCGGTGGAGGTTTCATTGGAACTTTAGGATTGTCATTTAACAATTTCTCTGCCCGAAAATTATTTGATAAAGAAGCTTACAAGCCATTACCGATGGGAGATGGCCAAAAGGTATCACTTCGTTTACAAGGAAGTACCTACTTTCAAACCTATAGTGTGTCTTTCTCAGAACCATGGTTTGGAGGAAAAAAACCGGTACAATTCAGTTCTTCTATTTCATACAGTAAGCAGTTTTTAAACAATTTTATTACAAGAGACGTAGATAAAAGCAGAAGCTTTAATATTTTTACTGTTCAGGTAGGACTTGCCAAAAGACTTACCGTTCCGGACGATTTCTTTGTATTATCGCAATCTGTTAGTTACCAGCATTATGACCTAAACAATTACAACACAGGTTTGTTTACTTTTGGTAATGGGGCATCACGAAATCTGGCTTACACTATTGGGCTTTCAAGAAGTAACAAAGGTGTGAATCCTATATTCCCTACTTATGGTTCTGAATTTAGTCTTTCTGCTAAAGTAACACCTCCTTATTCATTATTTAATGGTGTTGATTATGGTTCACTTGGTGAGAAAGAAGAATATAAAAGAAAAACTACTGAAGACACGAGAGATCAATTTGGTAATATTACAGTTCCAAAAGATACTTATCTTGATGCCAATAACAACCCTGTAGGAAGCGCTGAAGAAGCTGCTCCTGATGCTGGAAAAGTGGATCAGAAAAAATACAATTGGCTGGAATATTACAAAGTAAAATTTAAGGCGGATTGGTATACTAAATTATATGGAAAATTAGTTCTTAGAACATTAACTGAATTTGGTTTTATGGGAGCATATAATCAGGACAGGGGACTTGTACCTTTTGAACGTTTTTATTTAGGAGGAGACGGAATGGCACAATATTCTATGGATGGAAGGGAAACAATTGCGTTAAGAGGTTATGAAAACAACTCTTTAACTCCTGCCATTAGTGGTGAACAAATTGGAGCAACAGTGTATAACAAATTCTCAATGGAATTGCGTTATCCGATTACTTTAAAAGCATCTGCTTCTATTTATGCATTGGCCTTTTTAGAAGCTGGTAATTCATTTGGAAGATTTAAAGAATACAATCCATTTGATTTAAATCGTTCTGCCGGGGTTGGTTTACGTGTATTTATGCCTGCTTTTGGATTGTTAGGTGTTGACTGGGGTTATGGTTTCGACCCTCAGCCTGGAGAAACTAAAGCGCATGGTAAGGAAATTCACTTTATCATTGGACAGCAGTTCTAATAAAATAATTGGTTAAAAATTGAGAAATAAAGTAATGTTATGAGAAAACAATTTTTATTTATATTTTTAGCCTTGATTGTAGCTAATACACATCAGGCTCAGACAAGATCTACCCGAATTGGCTACATCGACATGGAATACATATTAGAAAACGTTTCCGATTATAAGGAAGCCAAAGCACAGCTGGAGATTAAAGCCCAGAAATGGAAACAGGAAGTAGAAACAAAAAAACTTGAAATCAATAAGCTGAAAGAAAATCTTAAAGCGGAAAAAGCTTTGTTAACAAAAGAACTTATTGAAGAAAGGGAAACCGAAATTAAATTTTTGGAAACTGAAATGCAGGAATACCAGCAAAAGCAATTTGGTTCTGACGGAAACTTAATGTATCAAAAAGCCGCATTGGCAAAACCAATACAAGATCAGGTATTTACAGCCGTTCAGGATATCGCCGAAGCTAAAAATTATGATTTTATTTTTGACAAATCTTCCGACCTTACAATGCTTTTTTCTGCAAAGCGATTTGACATCAGTGATCAGGTAATACGGGTACTTAACAGAACAGACAAAAGAGAGCAGCTGACCAAAAAGCAGTTAAAAGAACAAGAGGCCAAAGAAAAGATTGAAAATGAAATAGATGAAAATCCTGCGATGGCTGACAGACAGAAAGCCCTGGATGAAAGAAAAGCGGCAAGAGAAAAACTATTGGCCGATAGAAAACTTGAACAGGAAACCAAGAAAAAAGAATACGAGGACAGGCGAAATGCAATAGCAGCTGAAAGGGAAGCGAAAAAAAATGGCACGGTTTCTGAAACAGGAAAAACTGAGACAAATACAGAAGTAAAAAGTACCTCAACAGCCAAACCTGCAGTATCAGGAACAGCAATTGAAGAGAAAACTACAAATACCAATGAATCTGCTTCAGCTAAAGCAGAAGAAAGACAAAAGCTTTACGAACAACGCAAAAAAGAATTAGAAGAGCGAAAAAAGAAAATTTTAGAAGAAAGAGAAGCGGCTAAAAAAGCAAAAGAGGCCGGAACAGAGAAAACAAATACGACCAATAATTAATTAATATTTTTAAAATGATGAAACAGATCAAAACTTTACTAATTGCTGCAGTTCTTATATTGGCTGCAAACAATACAATGAATGCGCAGGCTAAAACAGCTCATGTTGATGTTAGCGAGATTATGTCGAAGATGCCAGCTATGCTTGATGCCCAAAATCAATTACAAAAGTTAAGTGGTACATATGATGCTGAATACAAAAAAATGATTGAAGAATACCAAACTAAAATCAAAAAGTATGATGCAGAATCTACAACAGCCACTGAAGCCGTAAATAATGAGAGAACTAAAGAAGTTCAGGACATGCAGAAGAGAATTGGTGATTACAGAGACAATGCACAAAAAGAATTACAACAAAAAGAAACTGATATCGTAAAGCCTTTAATGGAAAAGGTAAGAGCATCCATCCAAAAGGTTGGGAAAGCTAAAGGTTTCCAATATGTATTAGACGGTTCAACTCTTCTATTAGCGGATGGTCCAAACTTAACTGCTGATGTAAAAAAGGATTTAGGATTCTAAAAAAGAGAAAATCTTTTCATAAAAAAACTGCTCATTACTTTCAAAGTTTGAGCAGTTTTTTTTTACTTTTCAAATTAAATTTTCTACTAAAATAAGTAACTTTGTTGTATGACTAACAATAATCCTATTGGCATTTTTGATTCCGGAATTGGAGGAACTTCCATTTGGAGTGCTATTCATGAATTACTTCCTAATGAAAAGACAATCTATCTGGCAGACAGTAAAAATGCGCCATACGGTCAAAAAAACAAAGAGGAAATTGTTGCCCTGAGCAAAAAAAATGTTGATTTTCTATTAAAGCAGAACTGCAAATTAATTGTTGTAGCCTGCAACACAGCTACTACTAATGCAATCCTCGAACTTCGGGCTGACTATGACATTCCATTTATTGGTATCGAGCCGGCTATTAAACCTGCCGCAAATAATTCTAAAACGCAGGTTATTGGAATTTTAGCTACGAAAGGAACGCTAAACAGTGAATTGTTTAACAAAACGGCAGAAATGTTTCATGAAACCAAAATTATTGAACAGGTTGGCTATGGTCTGGTTCAGCTAATTGAAGACGGGAATCTAAATTCTCCTGAAATGACCCAACTTTTAGAATCGTATTTACGGCCTATGATTGATGCCAATATCGATTATCTTGTTTTAGGATGCAGTCACTATCCCTACCTGATTCCACAGATTAAAAAAATCCTTCCGAAACACATTCAAATTATCGATTCTGGAGAGGCCGTAGCCCGACAAACGCAAAAAGTTTTAAATGAAAAAACAGGGCTTTCAAATGGCGATAACAGTGAACCCCTATTTTATACAAATACAAACCCTTCAGTTTTAAACACAATTTTAGATCAAAAATATAAGATTATCCAGAAAGATTTTTAAACTATTCTATTTTTCGTTTAACAAACCAGATTCCATCCAATGATAGATTCAGTGATAATTTATGATAATTTTCTTTGATCAAACCACCTCCTATTTTGCCTTTTTGTCCATAGGAATAGGAAACATTAAGTGTTGAAAAAGTATTCTCTAAAGGCAATGAAACACCAAGAGAAATAGCCGAATTATTTATTCTTTTACCGTCAACTTCCAGATAACCCGTATCAAAATTCAGTCCTGTCCCATATTGAATCCTATCCCAATAACTTCTGTTGTTATTTTTACTTTTAAAAATAAAGCCGAGTGCAAATCGATCCTGATTTACAAATTCCCCATACAATTCTGATTGGTTCGTATTGCTCCAAAAACTTTTCTCATAATCAAATGTCAAATTAATATTATTTTTGAATCGTTTACTGATTCCGAATCCAATTTCCAATGGCATATAATAATCATCCGTATCCGAAGCAACATCAGATTCTATTGTTGTGACGACTTCATCTGCAACAGTCTGAACACTTTGTACTTTTGAAGCATTCACCAAAGCAGGTAATTTAAAAGTGGAGGCAATTGTAAAAGTTGAATCTATTTTATATTGTAAACCAACAGTGCCCCGAAAGCCATTATAATCTGTTTGTTTACTGATAGCAGTAACAGATTTTTCCACAGTATAACTTCTATCGTCAGTAGTATTTCCAAAAAGTACTGAACCCGAAACTCCAAGTGACAGTTTTTTATTTATTCGATATCCATAAGAAAAATCAAACTTATTAAGCCCGCCTGTTCCTATTGCATCCAGTGTATAATTTTCAGCACTATTCTCTACCGGAAGCTTTAAATTTGAGATTTTGAAAGAAGCACTCGAATATGGATGTAATGAAATGCTGAACCCGGAGTTTTTTGTAACAGGAAATGCAAATGCAATATGTGAAAATTGAAAATTATTCCTTTTCTCTGATTTGGAATTACTTTGGAAAGTAGTTAAAATAGCTTTTCCGCCAAGATCAAACATAAAATGATTTTGAGGTATATAGCCTAAGGAAGCAGGGTTTAAATTATTGATATAACTTCCAGATGGTAATGCAATTCCTGAAGATCCAATGGAGGGGATTGAACCAAAATCGGAATCGTAAACGCTTCCCAAACCATACAAAGAATAAGGTGAACTTGAAATACTTTGTGAAAATGAGTTTATCGTCATCAAAATCATGCAACTTAAAAAGGTAAATAAATTTTTCATTAATAAGAGATGTAATAAATTTTCAATTGAATTTTATTATTCGGATGCTTTTGATCGCCCAGAATAATTCTGTCGACAGATTTGGAAATTCCCGGAAGAGTTAAAATCAGTGCAGATTGAGAATCTGTTTTCCGCAACATTTCTTTTTGTAAAAAGGAGCCTACAGAAACTGAATATCCTATATTTTCATTAAACTCATCACTTTTCTTGTTTAAAACTCCATAAACAGAACTTCCCGCAGAATTTAATAATGTACCGCTAATCCTGTTTAGTTTATCTGCAACATAAATCTGAAGAGAATCTGCTAATGGAAGCATTTCAGAATAAGAATTGTTTACAGGTCTTAAAATTAATTCGGCATCAACTATTGCACCTTTATCCGATATATTTTTTAGCTGCTTAATACCTGGAAAATCAATTCTGCAGGCAACACCTGTCCCAGACTGAATAAATCCCTGTCGACTGGTCAATGAACTTGATAAATTACTATTTGACAGAGGTAAATTCTGAATTAAAGTTCCTGTTTTACCCAGCGATATTGAATTGAACTGTTTTGAGGCTTCTGAGATTGTAAAATCTTTTATCAATGACGTTTCTGTATCCGCCAAATATTTTGAATAATACAATCTTACTTTACTCGTCAGATTGAAGCCAATTACACTCGAAGAATTGGAGGTGGAAGGAACAAGAACAAGTCCTTTTAAATATTCTGAAAAGGTTTCAAAATCAGAAATCTCCCTACTTTTGAATTTTAAAAAAAGAGCTTCGCCAAATGCAGCATTCATTTTTATATTAATTGAATCTTTTTCTTTTGGGCGGGGTTTGTAGGAAACACTTCCCAGAACTTCACTACTGTAATTCAAAACTGAGTTATTATAAAAAGAATTATCATCCGTATTTGGTTTTACTTTTTGAGTAATCCTATGAATATTAAATGTCTGAACTTTTGTTGTATCACCATAATAATAATGGTCATATTTTAGAATCATCGATATCGAATCAAAAACGTAATTGGGTGCATTGGTATCGGAACCTTCACTCGGCAGAGTATAATTGTCTACAGCCAGCTGAAAATAGCTTTCTGATTTTACTTTTCCAAAAACAGGATCATCGTAATTTCCAATTAAAATACGGCTTTGACCGGAAGTAACTAATGAATCGAAGTTAATCGTAGACATTTCAACCGTAACCGTATCAATTAAAATTACTTTATTCGTTACAGCTAAATAATCCGACCCAACTACAAACTCGCCTGCATCGGTATCTGTTCCACAAGAAAGCATAGACATGGCAAACAGAAACATCAATAAATACTTGTACATACTACTGTTTTTGAACAAATATAAAGGCAGTATAATGAGCATCATTATAATATATACAGCCTTCATATTTTATACTACAGATGAAGAAAAACAATATATGAATGATTACTGACAGGTTATATTTGATTCAACAGGCAGAAACATCAGTTAGTCTATGAAAAAGCATTATACATATATCTTCTTTTTTTCTAAACTGTTCTGCTCCTACATTTGGCATTATAAAACAACTATCAAAAGTAGAATCAATCCACACAACATTACATTATGAATACTTTAAAAAAGGGAATATTATTTGCGGCAATTATTTCAAATTTGTTTTTAATAAGCTGCAGCAACGACGAAGAAGAAGAGGATTTGATTGGGAACTGGATAAAGAAATCTGCATTTGACGGTCCGGCACGCTCCAGTGCCACCAGTTTTGTTATTAGAGATTATGCCTATGTTGTAACAGGATATACGGGAGATGAATATTTAAAGGATTTATGGGTATACAATTCCAATGGTGATTACTGGGAACAAAAAGCTAATTTTATAGGAGTTGGCAGAAGTTCTGCCTCCAGTTTTGAACTCAACGAGAAAGGATATGTTGGGCTTGGTTATGACGGAACTAACAAACTAAAAGATTTTTACCAATATGATCCTGTGAATAACAGCTGGACACAAAAGGCGGATTTTTCAGGAACAGGCCGCTATGCAGCAGTAGGTTTTCAGGCAGGCGGAAAAGCTTTCTTTGGAACTGGTTACGATGGTAACTATTTAAAAGACTTTTACCGATATGATGATATCTCAAATACATGGACAATCGTAAGTGGATTTAGCGGCAATAAAAGGCGCAATGCAACTGTTTTTGTAATCAGCGGAAAAGCATATTTAGTAACCGGAGTAAATAACGGAACGTATCAGGAAGATTTTTGGGAATTTGATCCATCGACTGATACCTGGACAAGAAAACGTGACATAGACAAGGATGAAGATGACGATTACAGTTACAACGATGACTATGCGATAACAAGATCCAATGCTTCCAGTTTCAGCATGAATGGTTTGGGCTATATTGTTGGCGGCGAAAATATAAAAACTGTTTGGGAATATAATCCAACGACTGATCTTTGGAAAGAAAGAACACCAATGGAAGGTTCGGCCAGAACTGATGCTGCAGCATTTGCCATAAATAATCGGGGCTTTTATATGTTAGGAAGAACAGGAACTACTTATTATGATGATGCCTGGGAATTTAAACCTTTGGAAGAGCAAAATGATGATGATAATTAATTCCATAAACGCTATATTCTTCGCATACCCTATTCGGAGGTATGCCCTTTTAATTTTACTTTCAGCACAATTGGCTTCCTGTACTAAAAACGAAAATTTTCAGATTAAATCTATAAAAACAACTTCAGGGTGGGGATATACAATTGAAAATAGACATAAAACCATAATAAAACAAACTGTCATTCCTGTGATTAGTGATAATAAAAGTTTTCACTCGGAAGAAGATGCGCTAAAAGTTGCTGACTTAGTAGTAAAAAAACTCAGCCAAAATACATCCCCATCTATAACAAAAAATGATTTAATTTTATTAAAAATAAAAATCTAGATGAATATAGGTGTAATTAAAAATACAAATTCCAATAAAATTTTATTCCACGCCATTATTTGGACTTTCTTTATACTGACTTCCCTGATTCAGTTTTACGAAAGCCCGTTTAAAATCAATAACGACTTCTATGTACAATGGATAACCGGAATAGCATTGTTTTATTTGAACTATTTTTATTTAGTTCCTAATTTACTGTTGGAAAAAAGATATTGGCTGTATTTTGCTTTTGTATTTTTTCTTGTTTTTGTTTTCATGGTTGTCAGAATTAATTATTTCATTCCAGAATTCAATCACCTAAGGCCTACAAATATGCTTCCGCCTAAAATGTTGCCGCCAGACGTCGCCAATTTTATTAAAGAAGGTCGAAATATAAGAATCATAAAAGCCAAACAACCTCTTTTTTTTAAGATTGGCCCATCGTTATTTTATATTTTAATCATTACAATAAGTGCAATCATTAGAACATTAAGTGAATTTTACAACAACCAGCAAAATAAATTAATTGCCGAAACACACAGAACAAATACCGAATTGATTTATCTGCGCAAGCAAACGAATCCCCATTTTTTGTTCAATTCACTTAACAGTATTTATTCTCTTGCTCATAAAAAATCTGATTTGGTACCCGATGCCATCGTAACATTATCAGAATTAATGAGGTATATGCTCTATGAAACAGATAACAAAACAGTGGCTTTAGAAAAAGAAATCAATTATATTCAGAATTACATTGAATTGCAAAAACTAAGACTTAATAATATCGAGGATATTTTTATCAATGTTCATGGTGATACCAAAAATAAGTTTATTGAACCATTACTTCTCATTTCATTTGTTGAAAATGCTTTTAAATACGGCACAGATTATAAAGGGGCTGCTCATGTAAAAATCAAGGTTGCTATTTTAGAAAACAACCTCGATTTCAGAATTGAAAACACAATTGAAAATTACATCAAAGATCCTGAAAATTCCGGTATTGGTCTTGTCAATATTCAAAACAGACTGGATTTACTTTATCCAAACGCCCATGAGCTTACTATTTCACAAGACAATCAATATTATCGTGTTCATTTAAATTTAGAATTGGATAAAATCCAAACGGCAATAAACTAAATCTACAAATGTTTTATGAAAATTTTAAAGCTCAATTACCTGGTTCCAAACTACTTTTGACGAAAAAAAAAAAATTTTTAAAATCTAATCTCAGAACAAATGAAATGTGTAATTATAGACGATGAACCTTTAGCTGTTGAATTATTGGAAGATTTTGTCAGTAAGATAGATTCTTTAGAATTGGTACGTACTTTTAATAATGCTATTGATGCAGTTTCATTCATCAACCAAACTAATGTTGATTTGATTTTTCTGGACATTCAGATGCCGCATTTTTCGGGAATTGAGTTTTTAAATACAATAGAAAAAAAGCCTCTGATCATTTTTACAACCGCTTATTCAGACTATGCAGTTGAAGGCTTTAATCTTGGTGCTGTAGATTATTTGGTAAAACCAATTCCGTTTCATCGCTTTTTAAAATCGGTTGTGAGGGCGCAGCAAATTTTCAATCCTGTGCCAGCTGTTCAGGAAATTTCTGAAAACACCAATCTTCCCGAATTACAACAGGACTTTATGTTTGTGAGGGCAGAATATGAAAACGTAAAAATGAATTTTTCGGATATTCTTTTCATAGAAGGTCTAAAAGATTATGTGAAAATTTACACAACAGATAATAAATACACCCTGACCCTGATCAGTTTAATAAAACTTGAGAATCTACTTTCCAGCAAAGGATTTTCCAGAGTTCACAGATCCTATATCATTAACATAAAGCATGTCAAATCAATACAAAAAAACAAGGTTTTGATTAATGACAAACGAATTCCGATTAGTGAAAGCTATAAAAATGCCTTTTTTGAAAGAATCAATTTGTAATTTACTCTTCGCTTTTAAACCAGCCTGAATACATCACATAATTATTTGAAATACGCTCTATTTCACCGGCAAAATCAGACTGATCGATATCTTTTACTTTTCTGGCCGGTACTCCTGCATAAATACTGCCCGAAGTTACAATTGTATTTTGAGTTACAACTGCGCCGGCAGCAATTATGGAATTACTTTCTACAATACAATTATCCATTACAATAGCACCCATTCCTATTAAAACATTGTCATGAACCGTACAGCCGTGCACAATTGCATTATGTCCGATCGAAACATTATTTCCTATGACAGTGGGGTGTTTTTGATAAGTACAATGAATGATTGCTCCATCCTGAATGTTTACTTTATTACCTATTTTAATAAAATTGACATCACCCCTAATAACAGCATTGAACCAAACACTGCAAGAATCTCCAAAAGAAACATCGCCTACAATGGTAGCATTTTCAGCAACGTAACAATCATTTGGAATTACAGGTGATTTTCCATTTACAGATTTAATCAGCATAATAAAAATTTAATTAATTGCGGGACAATTACAGTCGTAGCGTTCCTTTTTACAGAACAAATTGATTCCTAAGGTTATCTGGTGATAGCCACCGGTATCAAACTTCACATCTCCTGTTACGTTTGAATAAGTATAGGCGAACATAAAGTTTTTAAAATTTACACCAACCAAAGGCGTAATGTATTGCAGTTTTTGAGATGCTGTTCCGCTTCCTGTACTATATTCAGCACCATCAAAACTTCTTCTGTAGGATAATCCGGCCCATAGGCTTCCGAAATCCATATTTTTGTATGCTTTTAAATTCACATCAATTGATTTCTCCTTCGTTTGATCAAACAACTGAAATAATACCGATGGTTCCCAAGAAATATTATCCTGCTTCCCAAATACATATCCGGCACTTAATAGATATTTTCTCAAATTATCAGTTTCATAATCCGTATATAATTGCCTTCTGGTTTCTAAAACGCCCTGAACAGTTGCATGAGCATAAAAATTTAAATAATTATAAGAAGCACCAAAATCAACATTGAAATAGGAATCGTTTTGGATAGAACCAAAAACAATTGGATCAAATGTACCTCCAAATTTACTTTCATCTAACTGATTCTGAATAAACCCGGCACTTATTCCAAAAGAAAGCTGATTCAAGTCAATCTCATCCCTCGAAAACATAATATGATGTGCATAAGTAAGTTTGACCCCTTTTTGCGAATGATATCCGTTTTTATCGTTAAAAACAATAATACCACCTCCTGACCTTTCTCCTAATCGTCCGTTAAAACTCAAAGTTTGCAATGATGGTGCATCATCCTGTCCAAACCATTGTTTTCTTGCTGTCAGCCTTATTTTTGCACAGTTGGCTGCACCAGCCATCGAAGGATGTATCAAATAATAATTATCCGATAAATAATCAGAATATACGGGAATCCCTTCTTGAGAATAAGAATAGAATGATGTAATTACAAAAAGCAATAATATACTGATTTTGAGTTTCATGGACTTAATTATAAGATAATCATTTTTTAAAACTTCAAACAATTTAAGTAAGACTGATTACAAAAAAAATCTTAATTATTGTATTAAAAAATCAAATATAGGTATTAGTAGAAAATAACTTTAGTAAATTTGCAAAAAATATACAATCATGGCAAAAGTCACTATAAAGGAAACTCAAAATCCAACAATCATAAAGTTTGAATTTGAAGATTTTATTACTCAAAATCAAAACTTTGAATTTAAAAATATTGATGAAGCAAATTCATCACCTTTAGCCCAGCAATTATTCTATCTTCCTTTTGTAAAAACAGTTTATATTTCCGGAAAATTTATCGCTGTCGAAAGATACAGCATTGTAGAATGGGATGATGTAAAAGACGCTGTTGCCGAACAAATTGAAGCTTTCGTAGACAAAGGCGGCGTAATTATTAATGTAGAAGAAAACAAAACAAAAAAACAGCCTGTTACAGTCTATGGAGAAACTACTCCAAATCCTTCTGCTTTAAAATTTGTTGTAAGCAGGATGTTGACAAAAAATGCCGTTGAATATAAAAACATCGATCAAACCGCTTCTTCCCCATTAGCAAAGGAATTATTCAAATTCCCTTATGTAAAGGAAGTTTTTATTGATGAAAACTATATTTCGGTTACTAAATATGATATTAATAACTGGCAGGAAATCACGCTTGAAGTTAGAACTTTCATCAAACAATTTATTGAAAATGGAGGAACCGTTCTTGATGAAAGCCTGATAGAAGTTGCTACTAAAAATGACGTTACGAAAGACGAGGCTTTTGATAAACTGGATGTTACATCACAACAAATTATCAATATTCTTGAAGAGTATGTAAAGCCCGCAGTTGCCGCGGATGGTGGAAATATCGCTTTCGATTCTTATAATGAAGATAATAAAGTTGTAAAAGTGATTTTACAGGGTGCTTGCAGCGGATGTCCGTCATCAACATTTACTTTAAAAAGCGGTATCGAAAATATGCTGAAAAGTATGTTAAACGATGAGCAAATTACCGTTGAAGCATTAAATGCATAAAATTACACATCAATTATATCCAAAAGCGTCTCTAGGGACGCTTTTTTTATTTGCTTATTTAATTTATTTTCAATAATTTATCAAAAACACATTCATAAGTTTAATAAAATAGTTAATATTGCTATCTAATCTTATTGGTGTTATTATGGTAGTATCATCTTTTTTGAAAAAAATATTTGGCAAAACTAAGGATTCCAATACAAACATTGTTTTTCAAAACGAAAACAACAATAATAAATCCCAATCAGCTACAATTCCGAACATTGAAAAAGTTGAAAATTTTATTGACGAAACTTTCACCAAACTAAAGGAAACATCAGAACCTATACTGGAAGATGCCGTTGAATATGCAAGTCAGGCTAAAGATATCATTAGCCAATATGTAGAAAAAGCAACTGAATCCATAAGTGATATAATTGATTCTGTAAAAGAAGCTAACACAGAAATTAATGATGAAAAAGTTATTTATAATACTGTAGTAGATGTGAGTGAAAAAGAGATAAATTCAACTGATGGATAATCATTACGTTCTGACAAAGAATTAAAATGACATCTTTCTTATCAGGATAATATTTTTATATTTGCACCATTAATATACCTTCTCATTGAGAAGGTTTTTTTTATTATCCTAAATCATGAATGTCAATCCAGACCAACTAGGTAATTACGCTAATAGATTTATAAACGTATTACTTGATTATTCCCCAAAATTAATTTCCGCTTTTCTAATTTTATTTATAGGTCTGTATGCCATAAGGCTAATAAACAGAATCATTAGAAAAATAATGATAAAAAGAAATCTGGATCCAACACTGACCAAATTTCTTGCCGATATATTGTTGTGGGCATTGCGAATTCTATTATTTGTTACTTTTATTTCAAAACTGGGAATTGAAACTTCGTCATTTGTTGCAATATTAGGAGCTATGGGATTGGCAGTAGGATTATCATTGCAAGGTTCTCTATCCAATTTTGCAGGAGGTATGCTGATTATTCTTTTCAAACCTTTTAAGGTTGGAGATACTATTGAAGCACAAGGGATAATTGCTACCGTAGTTGAAATTCAGATTTTTGTTACCAAATTAATTACAGGAAACAATCAGGTTGTTTTTGTTCCAAATGGTGCTTTATCTAATGGTACCATTATTAATTACTCCATGCAGGGTGAGCGAAAAGCCGATTTGACTTTTGCAGTTTCCTATGATTCAGATATCAAAAAAACAAAAGATATACTATTGAATGTGTTGCTTACAAACCCTAAAGTACTTATCAATCCGGCGCCAGAAGTTTTCGTAAAAAACTTAACTGCCAGCTCTGTTGAATTTGCTGTACGTCCATGGGCAAAAAACGAAAACTACGGCGCCGTTTTTTCAGATACTCTGGAAAACTGTAAAATAGCTTTGGACAACGCCGGCATTGCGATTCAGCCCTATACATTACAGAAATAGAAAATATTTATTTCTTTTTGGAAGTAGTAATCATAAAATCTTTTAAATAATAAGGTTCAAAATAAGCAACATCTACAGTGTCGCTTATTTCATATTTCTCATAACTGATTTTACTCATTTCTTTTGCGGAAGGAAATATTACATTTTCTAAAAAGACAAAATTTGACTTAGTTAGGAATGGCTTGCATTTTTCGGCACAATCACCAACAAAATAAAGCGTTTCTGTAAAATCATTAAAAGAATTTTCTGTAATAATTTCAGCCTGAATTTCTCTTTTAATTTCTAGTTTGGAATTAAAAACAGCACTATAAACTTCCATACGTCTTGCATCAAGCATCGGGACAATTAAACCTTCATCTATATTTGCCTGAGAAGCCAATGTCTGTAAGGTATCAATTGCAATTAATGGAATATTCAAAGCATAACATAAACCTTTTGCAGCCGAAACCCCTATTCTTAAACCTGTGTAAGAACCCGGTCCCTGACTTACGGCAACAGCTACCAAATCATGAACATTAATTCCGGCTTCTGCGATTGCTTCTTCAATAAAAACATGTAATTTTTCTGCGTGGGAATAACCTTCCTCTGCAATTTCCTTACACAAAATTGTTTCGCCATTTTTTGCAATTGCAACTGAACAATTTTTTGTTGCTGTTTCGATATTGAGAATAAAAGACAATGTGTGTATTTTTAAAATTTATATTTTTAGCTATTTATTACTTCTTAGGTAAATCTGCTTTTTTTAGTTTCACCTTATCACCTGAATTCAGTTCTTTTGAAACCGTTGTATAAGGTCCTGTAATTACTACATCACCCGGTTTTAATCCTGACATGACTTCAATATTCGTATCGTCCTGAATTCCAGTTTTAATAACTCTTATTTTTGCCTTATCACCTACCTTTACAAATACACACTCAAATTTTTTATCATTTTTTGGAGCCTCTTTTTTATCTGTATTGGGATCTTCTACTTTAAATTCCTTTACCGCAGTTGTGTCTGATTTTACTACAACAGCACTAATAGGCACCGCCAAAACATTAGATTTTGTATTTGTAATAATATCAACAGTAGCTGTCATTCCTGGTCTGAAAGGCGAATAGGTAATTGGTTTTCCTTCCAGCAGATCCTGATAAGATTCTTTTAGGATTCTAACTTTTACTTTAAAATTAGTAACCTGGTCTGATGTTAAGGTACTGCTTGCAGAATTCGAAATACTGGTAACAATTCCCTTAAACTTTTTCTTTAGATAAGCATCTACCTCAACATTGGCTTCATCTCCGATTTTAATTTTTACAATATCATTTTCGTTGACATCAACCTCAACTTCCATGTTATTTAGGTTTGCCACTCTTAAAAGTTCAGTTCCTGCCATTTGCTGTGTTCCTAAAACACGCTCACCTAATTCTACATTCAATACGGATATTGTTCCATCAGCCGGAGCATAGATTGCTGTACGTCCAAGATTGTCTTTTGCCTCATTTACAGTTGCGACTGCACTTTGAACCGTGTAATAGGCATTTTGTTTAGTTGCTTTAGCCACTTCAAAAGATGCTATGGCTTTATCCCAGTCCGATTTAGAAATCACTCCTTTGTCATAAAGTGTCTTATTTCGGTCATAATTAGCCTTAGCTTCTTTGAAAGATGCTTCAGACTGGCTTAATCCTGCTTTTGTTCCGGATAAATTAGACACAGAACGATTATAACTTGAAGTATATAAATCAGGGTTAATCTTTACTAATAAATCTCCTTTTTTTACAACTTGGCCTTCTTTTACATTTAATAAGGTAATTTCTCCGGAAACTTCAGGAGAAATTTTAACTTCGATTTCAGGCTGAATTTTACCTGTTGCAGAGACTGTTTCAACAATAGTTGAAGCAGCAACTTTTGAAATCTCTACTTCTTTTCCTTCATCCTTATTTCCTATCACTCCAGATTTTGAAAGACCTATTAAGGCAGCAATGAGGATAACTGCTCCACCTATTAAGAAATAAATTGTTTTTTTTGACATAATAATCTAATTTTTGATAATTGGAACAATTGGAATTCCGAAGTAGAATTCAAGAATTTTAATTTTAAAAATATAATCGTATTTCGCTCTCAGAATATCGGATTGCGCATTGGTTAATAATGTTTGGGCCTGAGTAAAATCAAACGAATTCATCAAACCTACATCGAATTTTTCTTTGGAAAAATTATATGCCTGCTGTCTTGCTTCTAAAGTTACAACAGAAGATTCATAAGCATTCAGAGCTCCTTTTGCATCGGTAAAAGCAGTATAAACGTTACGCTGCAAATCTAAAGTTTTTTGTTCCAAATCAATTTTAGATCTTTCTAAGGTTACTTTGTTACGTTCGACATTGTTTTTTGTTGCGAATCCATTAAAAATAGGAACTGACAATTGAAAACCGAAATTATGTCCTTTATTATCACTAAACTGTGTTAATACAGGATCAGGTCCTCTATAGATTAAGTTACCATTAATATCTGTTGTAATCCTATCACTGTAACTGGCGCTTGTTCCAAAAGAATAAAATCCTGTTAGCGTTGGTTGATAAGCTCCTTTTGCAATTATGACGTTTCTTTGGGAAATTTCCAGATTGGTTTGTGCTATTTTTAATTCGGTTCTGATTTCTTTAGCTTTGTTATATATATCAACTGGATTTTGTGACATGATATTATTCTCATCCTGAAGATTTGTATCATCAATTACGTCAAAATCTGTAAATTCCTTTAATTGCAAAAGCTGAGCAAGACTTAATTTTGAAATTAACAGACTGTTTTCTGCAATAATAATCGCTTGCTTATCTGTAGCAACAGTTGCTTTTAAATCAAATAAGTCACCCCGTGGAATAGTGCCCGCATTTACCATCTCTTCTGAACGGGAATATCTTTTTTCATCAATCGCCAATTGCTCTTGTTTAACTTTCAAATTTTCTTTATTGAAAAGAATTTCCAGAAAAGCATTTGCAACATTAAGTGAAATATCTTCCTGCATTTTCACTAATTGATATTGAGAAGCTATAATTGCAAGTTTTGTTCTTCTGTAGATATTTTGATTTTGTAATCCTTTAAAAATATCAACCCCTGCATTAACTCCCAATGAGGTATATTGTGTTGTTTGTGTTGATGCAATATTAGTAACCGGATTAACATTAAGACCAATATTCCAGGAATGAGATGCGCTGCCATTTACAGTAGGCAAATAGTTGCCAAATGCATCTTTTTTGTCAATTGCGGCATTCTTCACATCCAATTCCGATAATTTGATGGATATATTATTATCAAGAGCATATCTTATACATTCTTCCAGTGTCCATTGTTTCGTTTGTGCGTTGGCAGAGAATCCAAGGCATAACAATAAAGCTAAAACAAAACTATTATATTTATTTATTTTCATATATTTTGAATGAAAGCATAGCGGGAATACTATACAAATTTAACATTTTTTAAAACCAAAAAAACTCATTTTAAACAAGAATTATTTTTTCTCCTCTTCATTAATCAGACCCTGATTCCAGATTTTAATTTTATCCGAAGATTTAATTCCACTTTTAATATGAACATAAATTCCATCGCTGACACCTAAAACCAAATCCTTTCTTTGAAATTTCTGAGGAGCTGTTTCAATTTCCACATATGGTTTTTGTGTTTTCTTATCAAACTGAACAAGAGATTCTTTGATTGCCAAAACTTTATCTGCCTTTTCTAAAATGATAGAGGCATTTGCACTTAATCCGGCCCTGATAAATGTGGCATCATTGTTTTGCAAAGAAGCTTTAATCTCAAACTGAATGGCGCCGTTTTCGGCTACTCCTTTTGGAGCTATATAAGTCAGTACTGCTTCAAACTTTTTATTTTCTATGGCACCAACTGTAATCTCAATAGCCATTTTCTCTTTGATTTTTCCTACTTCAGACTCATCGATCTTACCAACAAAAATCATTCTGCCAACATCGGCAACACTCGCAATGGTTGTACCTTCATTAAAATTATTACTTTCAATAACCTGATTCCCTACTTTTACCGGAACATCCAGCACCATACCGTTAACTGTTGAACGAATCAAAGTATTGGCATAGCTTCCCAAAGACGATGTAGTTCCTGTTTTTACAATATCCAAACTTTGTTTAGCTGAGAGATAATTTTGTTTTGCCTGTTTATATGCTAATTGGGCTGCATCAAAATCATTTGCAGAAATTACATCTTTATCAAATAAGGTTTTTTGTCTTTGATATAATTTTTCCTGATTGTCTAATGCGATTTTTGCAGTCTGCACCTGATTTTGTGTACTGCTTACATTAGATACATTTGCCACTACCCTAATTTTGGCAATCATATCACCAGCTTTTATTTTTTCTCCTGCCTTGATATAAACAGCTTCAATAATACCCGAAATATTAGGCTTGATAAGAACCTCTTCATCTGGCTGAATATTACCTGTTGCTATAGTATTTTTTACAATCGTTTTAACTTCCGGCTTCTCCGTTTTAAATACAATTGGCGATTCCTGATTTTTGGAATACAAATAATATAGTGCGCCAAAAAAAACTATAGCGATAAAAATTAAAACAGTTATAGTTACTCCTTTTTTCATTTTGATTCTGGTTTAATCGATTTATTTTGATTGATAATTTTATTCTGTTCGTAAAGCATCTACAGGCTTTACGTTGATTGCGGTCTGAGCAGGTATAAAACCGGCTAATAAACCCGAACCTACTAATATTAACAGGGCCACGAAAACCACTCCCAAATCTACACTCGGATTTGCAAACATAGTATTACTGTCTGGCGGCATCGAATCCAGTACCATATTTAAAATTGCAATAATTCCGGTCGCTACTGCAATTCCTAACATTCCAGAAATAATGGTTAAAAATATTGATTCTGACAATATTTGTCCGCGTATATTGCCCGGTGTAGCACCTAGGGCTCTACGTATACCTATTTCTTTAGTACGTTCTTTAACTACAATAAGCATAATGTTTGAAATTCCAATAACTCCTGAAATCAGTACCAAAGTTCCTACAAAATATGCAATGATTTGCAAAATATTAAAAAGACTCTGCACTTTATTATATTGCTCATACAAATCAAAATTTCCTACCGCACGTGTATCAGCCGGATTTACCGAATGAAGTGCTTTAATCTTCTCTAAAATTTTAGGTTTTAATTCGCTTATTGATGCGCCATCCTTTGCCGTTAGGGCCATCCATCCTACTTTATCCCCATAATTAAACGACTGCTGAAAAGTTGTAAACGGAATGAAAATATTTTTCTGTTCCTGCTCGGCATTTCCTCCGGTCTGTTTGGAATTGTAAACTCCCACCACCATAAAATTAATTCCGTTGACTTTAATATAAGTTCCAACGGCCCCTTCTTCTTTTCCATAAAGTTCACCGATTACTCCTTTTCCAATCACGGCTATTTTTCTTCTTTCAAGAATATCCTGTTGATTTAAAAAACGGCCTTTTATAATATTCATGGGCTGCTGCTTGATCAGTTCAGGATAATCCCCGTAAATTGTAAAAGCTGCAGTTTTGGTTCCTCTAACCACATTATTAGTTCCGTTAAAATCACCTAATTGATTCCTAGGAGAGACATACAATAAATCAGGGAATGCTTCTTTTAAAGCCATTACATCCCTATTCCTGAAATCATATTCACGCACTTTAGGCAAGCCTTTATATGCCTTTGAAGTAGTCTGACTCCACATAAACATGGTATTTGTTGCTATACCGTCAAAACCCTTTTTTACTCCGTTTTCCAAACCTTTTCCTGCAGCAAGTAATATTACCAAAATAAAAATTCCCCAAAAAACTCCAAAAGCAGTTAGAACCGTCCTGAAAACATTGGCCGTTAAAGCCTGTAAAATCTCATCCCAATTATCTTTTTTAAACATAACTATTCGTCTCTGAGTGCTACAATCGGTTTTATTTTTGCTGCTCTGTATGCTGGAAAAAAACCTGCCATCGCTCCTGCGAATACCAGCAAAACCAGCGTAGTTAAGGCAACGCTAAAATCGACTTCCGGATTTCTAAAATATTCGCTTTGTACCATTGGCCCCACTAATTCCAACAATAAGAGGCTTGCCAACAAACCTGCAAAACCTGCAATTGTAGTGATAAAAATAGATTCATGAAGTATCATGGAAATGATGGAGAATGGGGATGCTCCCAACGCTTTTCTGATGCCAATTTCTTTTGTCCTTTCTTTTACAATAATAAGCATAATATTACTTACACCTACAACACCTGCAATGATAGTACAAATTCCTACCCACCAAAAGAACAGTCTGATATAAAGATTCAAATCATAAAATTGCTTGGCTTCTTCTACTGAATTATAGGCATCAATAGCATTATCGTCCGGAGCAATTACATTTTTGCTTTTTAATAATGATTTGACTTCCTGAGTAAACTTTCTGGATTGCGCCAAAGCTTCATCATAATTGGCTTTCTTATTCAATACAAATTGCATTGCGCTAATTTTATCACCAGCTCCAAAAGTACGTTGATTGGTGGTTACTGGCATATAAACCCTTGATTCTTCCCTTTCTCCGGAAGGATCAGTAAAAACCCCTATTACTTTGAAATTGATATTGTTAACCAGAATCTCTTTACCTATCGGATCTTCATCTTTAAACAGATCCTGCTTAACTTTCAGACCAATTGCCGCTACTTTTTCATTATTTTTCAAATCATTATCATTAAGAAAACGGCCTTTTATTATTGTAGCATTTTCAATAAACAAATAATCAGGGCTGACTCCTCTAAACTGATAACTTCCTGATTCTTTACCATAAGTTATAATACCTCCCCAAGTGCTTCTGACAGATGATTTTTTATCAATTTCATCATTGAATTTTCTCAGTGGAACATCATAGTCGCTATTTCTTAACTGTATCTGACGTCCTGCATTTAACCCTTTAAACTCCTTAGTAGTTGTGTTTGCCCACACTTCAATTATTCCTTCAGCATCATTCTCAAATTGTTTTTCAATGCCGTTCTGGAGCCCTTTTCCTGCTCCCAAAAGGATTACCAGAATAAAGATACCGGAAGCCACAGAAATTCCCGTTAGAAATGTCCTAAGTTTATTTTTGGCAATTGCCTCAAATATTTCCTGCCAGCGCTCAATATTAAACATAGGATGAAGCTCTTACCTGTTCTACCATTTTATCATCAATGATCAATCCGTCTTTAAGTACTACATTTCTTTTGCACATTGCCGCAATATCAGGCTCGTGGGTAACAATTAAAATTGTTTTTCCCTCATCGTTAATTCCCTGGATAAGCTCCATTACCTCATAAGAAGTTTTGGTATCCAGTGCTCCAGTTGGCTCATCTGCCAATAACACTTTTGGATTCGAAGCTAAAGCTCTTGCAATGGCAACACGCTGTTTCTGACCACCTGAAAGTTCATTTGGCAAGTGGTGTGAATGTGATCCCAAACCAACTTTCTCCAAATATTTCATTGCAATCTCGTATCGCTCTTTTCTTTTAACACCTTGATAATACAGAGGCATTGCAACATTATCAAGGGCACTTTTATAATTTATTAAATTGAAAGACTGAAAAACAAACCCTAAGAATTTATTTCTGTAGCGGGATGCGATAGTTTCATTCAGGTTTTTTATTGGTGTTTTATCTAAAGTATAACTACCTGAATCGGCTTCATCCAAAATCCCTAAAATATTTAGCAGTGTCGATTTTCCTGATCCAGAAGATCCCATTATGGCTACTAATTCGCCTTCTTTTATATCAAAATTAATTCCTTTTAACACATGAAGCTGTGAACTTCCCATTTTATAGGACTTATGTAAATCTTTGATTTCGATCATGATACTGTTAAATTTTAAAACAATAATAACATTTTTATTATGTATTTCACGTAATAAAACGTTAATAATTTTGATGTCACTCCTAGAATAAGACTACATTATTAACTATTTGTTACAGTTTTTTAAAACAATATAATTGTTTTCTTAATTTTACTCTCTTAAAACATTACAGATGAAATTTCTTTCTTTATTTCTTTTCGCCTTATTAACACTAATGGGCAGTTGTTCAACTTCTCAAAAGCTCGCAACTTTAAAACCAGAACCTGACGATGCAAGTCCATTAATTTATGAAAGTAATCCTTCTTTTATCAATTTACCGATTTCTGTCAAACTTAAAGACATTGAAAATCAAACCAATGCACTTCTAAACGGATTAATTTACGAGGACACCAATATTGAAGATGATGATATTGAAATAAAGATCTGGAAACAAGCACCAATACAAATACAAAACGATGATTCAAATCCGGACAAGAAAATAAAAACCATTTTACCGCTAAAAGCTTTTATTAAATATCGAATAGGTACAAAAAAACTCGGTGTCGAACTTTACGATATTAGGGAATTTAATTTAAATGGAGTCATAACTTTATCCAGTGAAGTTGCCCTGACCAATTGGAAATTAAATACTAAAACCGAATTTAAATCATTGGACTGGAAAGAAAGTCCAACGATGAGTATTTTAGGCAAAAATATGCCCATAACTTATTTGGTTAATCCTGCCATTTCTATTTTTAAATCCAAAATTGAAAAAAAAATAGACGAGTCAATTGAAAAATCAATGGATTTTAAACCTAATGTTTTATCGGCACTAGAGAAAATTTGCACACCATTTCAAATGAGTGACACTTATGAAAGCTGGCTAAGGATTGTACCTATAGAAGTATATTCCACTGCTGCAAAAATTAAAAAAGATCAGTTTTTACTGGATATGGGAATGAAATGCAATATGGAAACCATAATTGGAAAACAGCCGGAATCAAAATTTAACGCCAATAAGATAGTTTTAAAACCTGTAGCCAAAATTCCGAATCAGATTACTTCCAATATCGCAGCCATTTCAACATATCTTGATGCTTCAAAAATCATGACTAAAAATTTTGCAGGCCAGGAATTTGGATCAGGAAGCAAAAAAGTTACGGTGAAAAATGTTGAAATCTGGCATAAGGATGGAAAAATGGTAATTGCCCTGGATGTCTTAGGCTCAGTAAACGGAACATTATATTTAAACGGATTTCCCCAATACAACCCTCAATCTAAAGAAATTTATTTTGACAAGCTTGATTATGTACTAGATACAAAGAGCAAATTGATGCGGACTGCAAGCTGGTTGGCCCAAGGTTTAATCCTAAAAAAAATGCAGGAGAGCTGTCGTTATTCCATACAGCCTAACCTGGAAGAAGGTAAAAAAAGTATGGCATCGTATCTTAAAAACTATTCTCCTATGCCAGGAGTTTTTGTTAACGGAAAAATGGAAGATATACAATTTGATAAAATCCAATTAACAAATCAAGCTATAATTGCTTTTATAAAAATAAACGGGACTGTAAATGTTTCAGTTGACGGATTAAAATAAAATGCATTCTTAAAAAAGGCCAAATAAAAATTTATTCGGCCTTTTTCTTTTTAGATTGGTACATTTTATAAATTAGAAATCCAATAATCGCCACAAGCAAATAAGGAACCACCATTAAATAGACAATTCCGTCATTTACAGCTTCAGCTTTTTTGATATTTGATTCTCCGGCCAAAGCAGCACGACACATCGCACATTGTGCATTTGCAGTCATTCCGATGAAGATAAAACAGATTCCAAATACTATAATTTGGATTTTGGATTTATAGATTTGCATTTTATTTTTAATTAGCATAATAAGGAGAAATCATTAGGTAAACCACTACCCCTGTTACAGCAACATACAGCCAAAGCGGAAATGTTATTCTGGCAATCTTTCTATGCCTGTCAAATTGTTCACCAATAGCCCTTACATAACTAATTAGTACTAAAGGAATAATTGCAATTGACAACAAGATGTGTGTCAGCAAAATAAAATAATACAAAAATCTAATGCCTCCAATCTTTGCCTTTTCAATTTCATCAAGAATACCGTCATTATTTAAATCACCAAACTTCACCGAATCAGCTGTCATGTGATAAGCCACATACATAACCAAAAAAGCCAGTGATAATGAAATTGCAAAAGTCATTAATCTTTCGTGTGCTTTACGATTACCATTTTTAATCGCCAATACCGCAGAAATTAAAACAACGGCTGTTATGCCATTTATGGTGGCATAAATTGGCGGCAAAAATGATAACGGTTCTACATTTATACCGAAATCTTTTAATTTAACTGCGAATAAAACAGCAACCACCGTAGGAATTACAATTGAAACTGCAATGATATACTTATTGTACTTTTTTTCTAATGAATTCTCTTCCATCCTTATTCTTCTAATAATATTTTTATGTCCTGCTGAATATCCCTAACTCCTTTTTTATCCAGACCGTCATAATACAGGATTGGGTTTCCAAAATCATCTTTACGGCAACGGATATTACCATCTTTATCAATTAGGGCAAACAATCCTGAATGTTCAAAACCACCGCTTACTTTGGCATTTTCACCAGCATATAGATTAAATCCTTTGTTAGATAAGTTCATAATAGTTGCTTTATCACCTGTTAGAAAATTCCATGTTGATGACTTTACTCCTAATGCCTTAGCATGATTTTTTAAAACCTGAGGTGTATCATGAGCAGGGTCTATGGTTATGGAAACAATTCCAAAATTAGGATTTCCGAAAAAAGTTTTCTCAATTTCCAGCATACTCAAGTTCATTTTTGGACAAATAGAAGGGCATGTGGTAAAGAAAAATTCCAACACATATACTTTTCCTTTATAATATTCATTTGAAATTTTGACATTATCCTGATTGGCAAGTTCAAATTTTGGAGCCGGACCAATTGTTATTAATTTTGCTGCGGAATCTTTTCCTTTCAAACCAACATTATCCAAACGATTGCCCTTAACAACATCATCATTTTTTATTCTCTCGACAATTTTTGGAATAGCGTAGATTCCAAAAATTAAAACAATGAACGATATTCCTATGTATGATTTATTTTTAAACATTTTTAGTTGAGATTAAAGTTGTTTGGAAGCGTTATGGTTCTTTTTAAGGGCTGCACGATATTCATATAAAATGATTTTAAAATCATCCAGCATTTCATTACTTAACTCAGATGGATGAAAAGTATCGTAACCTTCTTTGTATTCCTGTTTTTGATCTTTATTCTCTCCTTTTCTTCCACGTAGATTTCGTTTTTTATCAACTATATAAACATACGAAGTCCCTAAATTTTCATTCAGTTTCCCTTTTAAATGTAATTGATTGTAAAATGAATTTATTTGTTCAGGAGATGCAAAAACAAAATTCCATCCTGAAACGTCGGTAAACGGAGACAAGGCATCAATTACTTTCTGAGCTTCTTTTTCTGTTCCTATTGGAGAGAGAATTACAAATTGAAGATCTTCAAATCCATGATAGCGTTTGTAAATCTTTTCATTTAAATTAAAATAATTCCCGCGATTCTTTAAAATTTCAGAACCTGAAAAACCTAACACTGTTATCTTTTCATCCAAAGTTACTTTTTTACCATTTAAAGATTTCCAATTACCAAAATCTTGAATTTTTGGAGTAATTACAGGAAGTGTAGTGAAACTATTTACTCCAGAGGCAAAAAATAAATAGGCTACAATTGGCAGAACAAAAAGCACAAAAAGAACTATATTTTTTTTCATTATTGTATGAGAAATTATTGAAGTACAAAAATAAAAAAAGCTCCGTTAAACGGAGCCTCTTTTCGAATTAATATGATGTTAAAAATTCCATTTAATTGTAGAATCTTTAAAAACCCCATAAATATAATGCCCTTCTGTAAGAAGAATAAATAATAAATATAAAACCAGGAAAATAACTGTTGATACAACAGACCATCTCAAACCACTTGTTTCGCCTTCCATGTGCATGAATGCCCACACAATATAATATGCTTTAACTAGTGTAAGGATGTAAAAAATCCAATTTAACAGATTCAAACCAATGAAAAAAGTAAATTCTAAACTTTCAGGTTTGTAAATACCAAGGATTACTTCTACTACGGTTATCAGAGATAATAATCCGAAAACAAACCAGATTCTTTTTGTATTTGATACGTGCTCGTGTGACATAATAATAAATCTAAAAAATTAAACTAAGTAGAAAACTGTGAATACAAATACCCAAACTAAATCTACGAAGTGCCAGTACAAACCAACTTTCTCTACCATTTCGTAACTTTTTCTTTTTTCGTAAGTCCCTAACAATACATTAAAGAATATAATAATATTGATGATCACTCCCGAAAAAACGTGGAATCCGTGGAATCCTGTAATAAAGAAAAAGAAATCAGCAAATAGTTTACTTCCGTATTCATTTCTTACCAGATTTGCACCTTCTACTACATATTTAGCCTGCCCAAGACGAGTTTCTGAGTCCTCTCTTGACAATATTGTTTTCTTCTTTTTTGCAGTTAAAACTTCTGTTCTGATCAATAAATCAGGACGTGCTTTGAAACCAGCCTGAACTTCAGCAACCGTATAAGGTGGTAAAGACTGAGCATCTTCCATAAACCATGATGTTTTACTTCTGCTCAAAGCTTCTCTTTGCTCCGGTAATTTCACAGCGAAATCAGCGATAGCAACACGATTACCTTCTTTATCAACAAATTGTAACAAACTTCCTCCTGTTGTCTCAACAGCTCCATATTCACCTTTAATGAAATTTTTCCATTCCCAAGCCTGAGAACCAACGAAGATCAAACCTCCAATGATAGTTAAAAACATGTAAACAGCAACTTTTGTTTTTTTCATATGATGTCCTGCATCAACAGCCAAAACCATTGTTACAGATGAAAAAATCAAGATAAAAGTCATTAAAGCCACATATAACATTGGCTGCGGACTTCCGTGCATAAAAGGAAAGTGAGTAAACACTTCATCGGCTATTGGCCAGGTTTCAATAAATTTAAATCTAGAAAAACCATAAGCCGCTAAAAATCCGGAGAAAGTTAAGGCATCTGATACGATAAAAAACCACATCATCATTTTACCATAACTTGCTTTTAATGGCTCATTTCCGCCTCCCCAAGTTTTTTCTTCATTATTTGCAGTAGTAACTGTCGCTTCCATAAAAGATATTCGTTAAAAAGTTCCCAAATTTACGTTTTTTTCTTATTTAAAGAAATATAAAAATAAAAATAAATAAACCCACAATATGTCTAGAAAGTGCCAATACATTGCACCTAGTTCTATACCAAGAGTTTGAGTCGAATTGTATTTTTGTTTAAAATGATTATAAATTACAATTAAAAGCGAAATTACTCCGCCTGCCAGGTGTAATAAGTGTGTAACGGTTACAACATATAGGAAAGTAGTGGTTATCGAACTACCTTGTCCGGTGAAATAGTAGCCTTGATCCACAATTTGTCCGAACCCGACAAACTGCAAAGCCACGAACAAAATTCCTAATGCCAAAGTCGCCAAAAGCAAACCTGTTGTTGCATTTCTATTGTTTTTTTGAATTGCTTTTTTTGCCAGGTAAAAAGTAACACTGCACCCAATAATAACTACCGTACTTAAATAAAAAGCGGTTGGCAATTCAAAATTCTTCAACCAGTCTGCCCTGGATTTACTTACTACAAAAGCACTTGTAAGACCGGCAAACATCATGGTCATACTTACCATGGCGAATAACAAAATCAGTTTTGCTGACTTAGCTTTTCTTAACTGTTCTTCCCCTTTTGTCATTGTCATTTCCATAAATAACTATCTTAAAAATTTATCAACTATAAATACTATCTGAAGCAATGATATATACGAAACGCTTACCAACATTAAGGTTCGGGCGGATTTCGCAGTTCTTAACTGATACAAACGGACTGCATAAAACAACATCCATAATCCCAATAAAAAAACTAAAATTGCAGCAATTGGAGTAATATACAACTGACCTGTATATCCTAAAGCAGGCAACAATGAAGCTCCGATAAGCCAGACTGTATATAAAATAACCTGCAATGCAGTACCATTATCTTTTTTTCCTGTTGGAAGCATAAAAATTCCGGCTTTTTCGTAATCTTCATATAAAAACCAGCCGATTGACCAAAAATGCGGAAACTGCCAGAAAAACTGAATCAAAAATAAAGTTCCGGCTTCTATGCCAAAATCTCCTGTTGCAGCAACCCATCCTAACATAAAAGGAATTGCACCCGGAAAAGCACCCACAAAAACTGACAACGAAGTTACCGTTTTTAAAGGAGTATAAACACTAGTATATAAAAATATTGAAACTGCAGCAAACATGGCTGACTTTGGATTGATTGTATAAAGTAATACAATACCCGTAATTGTAAGCAAACTCGCGACCAACAAAGCCATTTTTGGCGACATTCGTCCTGAAGGAACTGGACGGTTTTTTGTTCGGTCCATCAACGCATCAATATCCTTTTCTATCACCTGATTAAAAGCATTTGAAGCTCCTACCATGCAATAACCTCCAATTGACAAAACCAACAAAACACTCCATCTAAAAGGATTTTCATCATTCACCCCCAACAAATAACCCGCAATAGAAGAAAACAAAACACTAATCGCCAGACCAGCCTTAGTAATTTCCTTAAAGTCGAGAAATATGGATTTTAACGAAAATGTATTTTCTGTAGCGTTCAATACGATTGTTATTAGTCTGTTTTTTTTAAGTGGTGCAAATGTACAAATTAGATTGTAGAATTTAAACCAATAAATTTAGATTTTTTCAAATAATACCTTATAAAATAAGGACTTTACAAATCTCAGACTATAATATTTCGAAAAATCTTATTAAATAAACTAATAATCAAAATACCAGTTAAAAATATCAGCACGAAATCCAAGATTAAACCACGTTGTATTCTGTTTAAAAGTAGTAGCCGTATTTTGTGTCGGATTAAAGTTTCTGTAAATAAAACTTCCAAATAATTTTAGATTCGTTGCCGGATTTATCAGGTATCCTGCCTGTACATCTGCAATAAAAATACTGGTTTTATTACCTTGTCCTGCCTTTACGCCTGTATCAGCAAAACGCTCTTCATCATAATCACGGTAAATATTACCTCCGTAATTAGAATTTGCACCAGAAGCACTAAAATCTAAACCACGAGTTCCAGTAGTAAATTTGGCATCGGCAAAGTAACGTCCTTTATGATATCGCCCAATTACAACCAGCTCTTTAAAATTACCACCCCATTGATGACCTATACTTTGGTTATTGTGACCGTAATTTGTAATCACAGCACTATGAGAATAGACATAAGGACGAACATGATTATATTCTAACTGCAGTAGTAAATTATCAATTTTAAAAGCATTATAATATTTAGCCCCTAACTGATAACCAAACTTATTTTTCCAACTGTTATCTCCGGCTTTAACATCTCCAAATGAAAATTCATCAATCAATAGCTGGCCGTATACATTGATTTGATTGTCCCATTTGTATTTTGCCGACATTCCCAAAAGAGCATTTCCGCTACGGGAAGAAGAAGCAAACTCCACGGATCGATAAAAAATAATCGGATTCACAAAATTCACATCAAATCCTCTATTATTTGTGTCGGTCCATACCACTGATTCAAAAAATCCCAAATTTAACCTGTTTGAAACATTCCAGCTCAAATAATGATTGGCCATATACTTTGAGGCATAAGTTCTTTCTACTGTAACATCCGGACGAACATCCTTAAGCCACATATAAGTGTTGGTATATTTAATTTTCCAAAAAGTGGTATTGATCTTAAAATACGGATACGGACTTGCCCCATCGCTTTCTAAAAGAGAACGGTATCCATCACCGATAAAATTTCTTCCATAACCCAACTGCAGATCAAAAAATTTACTTGGAGCATACGTTATATTAGCCTCAGCCAAAGGAAAATCATAAGAATCAGTTTTAAATCTCTTTGCAATCCCCATACCCGGAATTATGGCGGGATTACCTCCTGAAGGAGGAATTGATTCTGCATACTCATTAAAGTAACCTGCAAATCTTCCCTGGCTTTCAAAAATTGTAGTGGTAAAATTAATTTGTTTTCCCAATCCACCTCTAAAATTAACTGCTCTGGTATTGACATAAGTGTAGGACGCATCGATATCTGATGCTTTACCCAGCTGTAAGTCAACAATTGGATTTAAAGACAGCCAGTAATCTTCACCCTGTATCTGAACCATGTTTTCATTCCAGAATTTTCTTCCCAACCAGCTTGAAGTATTTTTTTGAAGTGATTCATTGACCGCTTTCAGATTGTAATATTTAGAAACCTCAGCGTATGTGTAAGGCTTCGAAGCAGTATGATTGTTACTGCCAACCTGATTCATTGCATCATCAAACTGCGCATAGTAACTATGTGAAAACGGAATATTTAAATGGCTTTCGAATTCAGGATTATTGTATTTTTTATACACCAGACTATCCAATTCTGTCATTGGCTTTTCTATTGGTCTTAAAATTTCGGCTGCAGCCAGAGCTTCAGAAGCGATTTGTTCCGCACTCTTTAAAGGCAGCTCAATAGATATCGTATACTTGGAATAGGTAGGTTTACCATTGTAAGTTGAAGGTTTTATTTTTGGAAATTTACCAAAAACACGTTTAGTTTCTTCAGATAATTCATCATTAATGGCATTGATGTAGATAATTTTAAATTCGCCGTTTGCATCCACTTCAAAAAGAACTTTTACTTCTCCTTTATAATTAGTCTGTTTTAAATTTTCCGGAATTTGAAAATTATGGTAAACAAAATCCTGTACTTCCTTGTAAAAACAATTTTCTAAATTTTTAGCTTCCAGATTTTCACAAGAAGGAAAAACAGGAAACTGCTCAGAAGTAAAACCAGGTTTAACTAACGTTTTATTAGCTTCTTGTGAAAAGACATACACAGAAGATAATGCAATGCTCAAAGTCAAAAAACTTTTTAAAATAATTTGGGCTCTCATTTAATATTGATTTGTAGTATTTTCTCCGTTTGCAATTTTTTTAGCAGCCGAAGTTCCGATACGTTTAACACCTAAACGAATCATTTCAATTGCTTCTTTATAGGATTTAATTCCTCCAGCGGCTTTTACCGGCAAAGGTGATGCATTTTCCAGCATCATAATAATAGCAGGAGTTGTAGCACCGTTCGAAAGGTTGTTTTGTGTTTCATAAAATCCTGTTGATGATTTCACAAAGACAGAAGCATAGTCTTCTTCTTTAAAATTAGAAATCACGATATTTTTTATCAAAGCCGAAAGCTGGATAATTTCCTTATCGCTTAAAGCTGCCACTTCAATTATCCACTTTACACTTTTATTACTGGCTAAGCCAATTTGTGTCGCTATCAGAATTTCTTCTTTAACCAGATCAATTTCCCCGTTTTTGAATGCATTATAGTTGCATACGAAATCAAGATCATCAGCTCCGTTTTCAATCGCTTCGTTGGCCTCTTTGAGTTTGGTTTCAATTTCAGAGTTCCCATCCGGAAAATCAATAACAGTTCCAACAAGTAAGCTGGACTTGGCCTTTAAGATTAGTTCTTTTGCCAAAGCCACTTGTTCCGGCCGAATCATGACTAATTTAAAACCTTCGCTGATTGCCTCAGCAATAGTATTTTTTACCACAATATTATTTTCTTCTTCAGAAATACCTGCCTGGCTTGCTGTTTTTAAATAAGTGGAATCTAAATATTGTTTGATATTCATGATAATAGATATATCTGGTTCCGGCAAAAATACATTTTAAAATCTAAAAACCAGAAACTTAAAACCGTTGATTTTATTGCAATAAAAAACCCACCTGAGTGGGAATTTATATTATTATATTTTATCTATTTGTTTTTTTAAAGCAATAGCCGTAAATAATGCTACAGTTGCACCAATTGTATTGGCCAGAATGTCTGTCACATCAGATGTTCTTGTTAGCGTCAAAACTCCCTGAAGAATTTCTATTGTGATTCCAAAAAAAACAGAAAATATAAAAGAAATCAGATATGCTTTAGAGTCATCTGGTGCTTTTCCCTTCAATTCTTTTTTAAAAAACACAATCCAGGAAATTGTAAATCCGAAATGAAAACAAAAATGAACGATTTTATCTATGCTGGGAAAATTTACAGCTGGAATATTACTGGAATCCGTCAAACAGAAATAGGTAATAATTCCGGAACAAATAAGAGCCCAAATTAAGAGCAGTTGTTTAGGCACCGATTAGTTCTTTATAAGCTTCATCAGACAATAAAGAATCTATTTCTGATGCATCTGCAATTTTTATTTTAATCATCCAGCCGGCACCATAAGGATCAGAATTAACAGTTTCAGGCGTGCTTTCCAAACTCTCATTGAATTCAATAATTTCGCCTGTTAAAGGTAAAAACAAATCCGAAACCGTTTTTACAGCTTCAACTGTTCCAAAAACCTCGTCTTTTTCTAGTTTTTGATCTAAAGTTTCTACTTCAACATATACGATATCGCCTAATTCTTTCTGTGCAAAATGAGTAATTCCAACAGTTGCAACATCTCCTTCGATGCTAACCCATTCGTGATCTTTTGTGTACTTTAAATTTGCCGGTATGCTCATAATACTATATTTGATAATTGATAATTGAATTTTTAAGCCACAAATGTAACAATCTTCTAATGAAATTTAGTTTAGAATCTAAAAAATTAATTCCCAAAATTATAACGGAGTGTAAATCCGGAACGTAAGTTAGTTAAAGGGAATGATGTTGAAATAACTGCTTTTGAAAACGAGTGATCGTAATAAAATATAGCGGTTAGATTTTTACTGAATGAGTAATCAGCCGTAAGCTTTACAGACCAGATATTTTGTCCTGCAGCCAGCTGGTTGTTGTCATAATCCAGATAGCGAACCAATGTCTGGTTATTTCTATATGAAAAATCTGTTTTGATATTGATATCACTTTTTATAATACCTGTAGGATTGTCAGCCAAACGTGATGAAAAAATAACATCTTTAAAACGATATCCCAAACCTACCACATACTCAAGACCTTTAACTTCTGTCAACAGGTTATTATCAAAACTCATAGACAAAGCCCTGTCTTTTTTAACTTCTGTCAGTACCCTTAGTGATCCTTTCAGCTCAAAATCCATACGGATAAGTGGGCTAAACTGTTCTACCAAATTGACATTTGACATAATTGTCTTATTGTAAAAATTGTTGTTTACATCCTGTCCGTCAGGATTTTCATTATAGTCAAAATTAGACCTGAATTGGTTTATTGTATAAGATGCTCTGTAATTGTGCTGTAATGAAAAACGCTTGAATTTGTCTTTAAAAAACTTATAACGCATCAGCCCGTTATATTTTATACTCCAGTTTGGAATTGGGAAACTTTTAAAAATTCCTGTCGAAGCATCAGAAGCGTCACTACCTGAATACGCCGCTAAAAAAGCCGGAAGTAAAACAGCCTGATTGCTTTTTCCGTATCCTACAGGATAACCATCGTTAGAAATAATTCTTTTTCTTTCTGCATTATTTGGATTGGCTACATCTCCTAAATCTGCTCCGGGATTTTCTGCCGGAAGAGAAGAAGCATCATACCTTGGAATTACCGCACCATAACGTTCTTCTGCAAGACGATTGGCAATTACCAGCCTGTTGTCCCTAAAATCCTCAAAAGCGGCCGATACATTTTCATCACTTGCAGAAAATGCTGTTTTGACTAATATGGTAGAAATTGAAAACATTCCATAAGAGTATGGAGATAATGACTGATATCCTGTAATCGGATCAGCATTATACTGTTCTGAATAATTTTCAGAATAAGATCTGTCCATATTCAAATCAATTTTAAAATCAGGAAATAAGTCCAGATTGGCAGTCATCTTTAATATCTTATTATTTACCTGTGTGAAATTTTGATTGAAATTATCATAAGTGGTCAGCCAGCCATTCTTGGCAGCTTCATAACGCACATCATCCTGACTTCCAAAAACAAATCCCAATGAAGGTCTTGATGTTCCTAAGAAACCAACGCTTGGCGTATATCCCGGCAAAACTGTTCCGCTGTTTTCAGTGTAATTGATCTGAATGTTTTTTACGCTGGTCAAAACACCAATCACAGCATCAAAAAACGGTCTGTTTTTAGGCGTAGCATTATTGGTATTTACGATTTTCTCTCCTGGTTTTGGCGGACCAGCAGGCTTAGGTTTAGCAGCCGTTTTGGAACCAGGTGTTAAGCCAAGGTATTTATAGAGCAAATTCATATTAAACGTGGTACTTAACGTATTTGAATTTGCATTTTGTATCGTATTCCCTAAGTCGTATGCTATACCTTCAATTTCAATATTATCAAAAGCAGATGACGAACGCTGCCAGTTGTAATCAGCCGTATAAGAATAATTTGCTTTAACAAAACTAAAAATAGGTAATTTATCAAGCGGAATATCATAGTTTAAAATCACTTGCTGGGTGTGCTGATTTGGGGTTCCGATATCAAAATAATCATCCCAGATATTAAAATCTTCTTTAGGAGAATTATCATCATTCAGGAAATTCTTCACAATATTGTTTGACGCTGCCGTATAATTCAATTTTAAGGATTTTGTCAAATTGAATCCAAATCCGTATTGATAATTATAAGCAAAATTCCTTCTGTAAAGCGCGTCAAGCCCAATTCCTGGAACATCCTGAACCTGTCTGAACTGCTGACGATTACTTTGTCTTAAAATATTTGTATTGAAAGAAATATTAGAAGGCAGGTAATTAAAATTAAAATCACTCAGCAATTTCCAGTAATTGCTTTTTTTCATGAATTTGGTCTGCTTAAACGGAACGACCTCTTTAGGCTGAAACGTGTACGCATAGTTTACGGTTGAACTGGATTGCTCATCTTCGTAATCCTCAATTTCATAATCATGACGTTCTACCTGATTATAGGATTGTGAAAAAGTAAAATTTTCAACATCATATACATGTGGTTTTTGCTCAGGAGCCCTGTCTTTTCTAACACCAATAAAATTAATACTTCTTCGTTTCGTATAATCGATAGCTCTGTTTTTGTAATTGTCCCTTATCTCCTTGTCTGTAGTTTCGTCCAGTAATTGCTTTAATCTGATATCCTGATTGAACGGATCATATTCCGGAGTTATTATTTCTTCACCAATCGCATAATTAAATGGTAAATTGATTCCCCACTTTTGAGGTAATAGTTTACCTAAATTTAAATTAGTCACAATATTATATTGTTGAACATCCTCTCTGTCTCTCTCGTTTGCTCCTTGCTCAAGCGCACCAAAACCAATAGTACTTTTACGGCCCGTAGCTGAAACAGTTGCAAAATCGGCCATATTGGTATCGATATTTAATATGGCAGCCATACCCCCTTTATTTTCCATATCGGCCAGACGAAGTTCGTTAAACCACACTTCTCCTTTTACTCTTTTAGTACCCGAGTTACTCTTAATTCCCACCATTAGGTTTCGAACCAGACCAAAATTAGGATTTCCTTTAATACCAAGAGTTAATTTATCATCTCCATCTCCTCCATCAGTATCAGGATAATAAATTCCGTTAATGTCCCTTTTATCTGAATCTATTGGAATAGTCATCGCCTTGATTTTCATTCTGGTCAATAAATCCAAAACCAGATTCATCTCGTTATCCTCAGGCCAGACAAGATCAGGATTAATATTACAAGCTCCACCAGCCTGGGTTACCTTTAAAGGAATTTCTATCTGATAAAAGTTTTGTGTAAAGTCATTTCCAAAACGTATAAAAGCAATCATTTCATCATTTTCCAACTGAACTTCATCTTTTAATGATTCAGCATGCAAAAACATTTTAAGTTTTTTATACTGACGCATATCAAGACTTACATTTTTGAAAACAGCTCTGGAATCAAAATATTCCAATCCTGCACCTGCAGCTCTTAACGCTAAGGACTGTTCGTTTTGATTAATTATAGTATTATTATTATACAATTGCTCTCTTTGAACACCAGGTGGAACAACATAATTCACAGGGCATTTTGTGTTATTCTCCTGAAGATTTACTGCCAGCACGTCAAAATCTGTCCCGTCATTTTTCGGATCCGTATCTGTTATATCCAGACTGCTTTCATATCTTCTCCATTCTCCCCTTACCAAGTCCAATGCTCCAAAACGCAGCGTTACTTCTTCGCTAAATCCAGTCATAAACATTCGCATGAAGCGGATTGACCTAAAGTCAGAAATATTTCCAATAACATTCTGTGGTTGTGATACCGGTATTTTAAACTGAATCCATCTTGCATTTGTAGTACCTCCATTCGGCAAATCCACATTACTTACATTCCGAATATCGGTAATATAATTTTGCCCAATTTCCATGTCCGGAGACATTTCGATGCTATATTCATAATAAGCATTAATGGTGTTCATTGTATTATCACGATTGATATCTTCAACATCTGGTAAAGTCGTAGATGCCCTGTTTGGATCATTGATATCCACTGCCGAGTTCCCTTCTAATCCATTATATTTTTTATATCGTTCTACAACACCACCTTCTGTATTTAAAAAGTAAGTGTAATTGTCTGCCGCAGGATCTTGTTCAGACGCATAATTAGTGTAAACTTCACTTTCCCTGGCATTTGGCAAACCATCCAGACCTACATCCTGATTGGCTCTGTTACCAGCATTCGTATCAAATGCATAAATCAAAGACTGGGAGGCCGGGACATCTCCCCAATTGGCTACTCCCGGTGTTGTTTTTGCAACAAGCTGATCCGGACCAAGCCCGTTTTCATATTGCTTTCTTCCATCTTTTAAGATATCTTCTGAGACTTCACCTAAGTTAAAATAAATTTTACCAGTATTAGATGACTGTGAAGCACCGCTTCCTACGTAAGGATCCAATACCCAAAACTGAATATATTCAACATTACTCTGCTCGAAATTAGTCGAATTTAACGCACGCATAATTCCACCGAAGTTAGTGTTTCCGGGTTCCGTACTAAAATTAGGATTATTATTATATGGTCCTCTTTCTGATGGATAATAGCTTAAATCGAGTGTGTTTATTATTTGCAGCTGACCTTGTGCAATATCGGTATTAGGATATAGCTCTTTACTGTAAATTCTTCGTGTGCTGTTTAAAGACAAATCATCATTTGAAATTCCTGATGGTTTTTGAGTATAAAAAACAGGATCTATGGAATACCACGCCAGTTTTGCCCTTTTATATCCATAATCTAAGGTTGTAAACGAAGCTCCGAAAGTATTATCGCCTGCGGAATTTATAAAGGGCGTAGAAGCTAAGCTCCATGCATACGCTGATCGCATATCGATAGTAGATTGAGATCCCTCGAAGTCATCTACATAAATGGTAGCTTCTCCCTGAAAATCACTTGCTTTAGGAGCATCCGGTTTCAAAAAAGCAACTTCTCCCCTTATGGAAAGATTAGAAGGTACATCGGTATCAATATTAGGCAGCTTGTTTACCAATCTGGTAAAAAAAGGAATCTCTGTTGAATAATTTCCATTAACACCAAAAATTGTATTATTCACGGACTCCTGACCATAACTCGATTTTTGTGTAAAAGGCCTTTCTGTCATCTTTAAATAAGTACCGCCTACTACAAAATTATCTGAAATTTTATGTTCTATATTCAGTCCCATAAATCTTCTGGTCTGCTGTCCAAAAACAGAATTGTTTTCCAATGAAACTTCTATTGGCGTATTGGAAGCCTGTAAAGACGGATCCAAAATCTGAACCCTTCCTAATTGATAATCTACGCTGTAATCTACTCCTTCAATTAAAACCCTTCCTGCTGCTGTTACCACAACCGAACCTTGAGGAACATTAAAAGCACCTATAGGAATACCATCACTTCCTGTAGATTTGTATTTTCCTCTTAATAAGAATTTGTTTTTATCGCTATCCTGCAAAGCACCTGACTGTGTGTTTCTATACATGTTTCTAAACACGTATTTCCTTTGATTTGGATTGTATGTTCCGGGATCATTATAGTTTTCTCCAGTTCCTGAATCTAATTTATTAAACAGAAGCTCTCCAAAAGGTTCTTTTGTTGTAAAGATGATTCTTCCATTCTGCGCATCAAAAGTAATACCCTGAAGATAATCGAAAAATCCGTCTCCACCTGCCTGCGGATCGTTATTATAATTCAATTTATCCAAATTAAAGACTTTCAACAAGGGTGTCTCTTCAACTTTATTATCTAAAGTTGGATTAATAGGAAACGGAACTACCGGTGTAATATAATTGATTGGTGAAGGATCTGTGTAAAGGATATTAAACCTGAAATCGTCTTGTTTGATCTGATAAGCTCCCGGTATCTGATAAATATTTTTCATCATCAGGTTCCACACTGGATTCTGAATATTTGTCAAACTACTTTTCAGCATCTTCAAAATCAAACTCTGTGTAATAACGGCCTGATTATTACTGCCGCTATTTCCTGTAACAACAGTTGCATCTACTCCATCACTCCCGAATTCTCCTACCTGATAAACCTGATCCCCAACAGTATATTCATAAGAAACGGCTAAGATTTCATCGTTAGCCAAACGTTGCTGTAGTGAAATATACCCCAACTGAGGATGGTATGTAAATTCATTTACTGTTAACTTACGTGCATTTTCAAGTACAGAATAATCGGTTCCTTCATTTACATTAGGATTATTGAAACCGGATTTTGCAGTCACAATTTCCCTAATATTAGAGTTTAAAAACCCTCCACTATTAATTAATTGTGGGTTATATTGATTATTGGTATTGTCGGTTGGAGAATCCTGAGGTTTATTAAAGAAAGTTGCAGAAGGATTTACAACTACTACGTCAGAATCTGTAAGTCCTGTTAATCTTGCTTCTCCTAAATCCTGAAGCGCAATAATATTTCGAAGATTATTTCCGGTAGTACTAACACGGTTTTGCTTATTTGTTACCCAGACTTCTATTCTTGTTATTTGAACCCTGCTGTCAATAAATGGATAATTTCTTAGTGAAGAATCATACTTATTTCGAAAATACTGCGATAAGAAAAAGTGTCTGTCGTTGTCATAATCCAAAGCAAATAAATCAAAATTCTGAATAGTTCCGCCACCTTCTGCAACAACACTTTTTGTTTGTGATTTTTGTTCAGAGAAAACTCCGGTAACCGTTGTTTTTCCAAATTGTAATTGCGTTTTTACTCCAAATAAACTCTGTGCACCACGAATTAATGTACTATTTAAGGGCATACTCACATTACCTACTTCGACTTTCTGAATAATATCATCTTCCGTTGGAGTATAGGCTAGTTTAAATAAGTTTTGAAAAGCAAACGTAGATTGAGTATCATAATTAGCATTAACTTCCAATCTTGTTCCTACTTTACCCATCAGACTCATGCTGATTCTCTGGTCAAAGTCGAAAGTAAGAGTTGATCTGTTCCTTGGCGAGAAGGAAGGATTATCCTGTTTGGAATAACGTAATCCCAAATCCATTTCAACAGAACCGGTTGGCTTTACATCAATAGTATTACTTCCAAAAATTGATTCAAAAAAACCGGAATTAATATAGTATCGGGGTAATAAATCTTTTTTTGCCTCTTCACTTCCTTCTTTTTTCCCATCTAATGCAATCATTTTCTGTCTGAAATAATTTCTTCTGGATTCTTTCAAAACCAAATCTTCGTATTCCTTAGGGGTCAAAATAAGCGGATAATCAATAGAAAAACCATCAATCGATTTTGTGTAGATATATCGGTCTGTGAGAGGATCATATCTATAAGCTGAAAGTATGCTTGGGGGATTTTCGATCTCCATTTTTCCAACGGAGAATCCTGTTTTGGTGGTATCCTGAATTGTTTGATTTACCTGCCCACGCATTGCGCTGCCACAAAATAAAACAAGTAAAAAAAGTAAAATTTTACGCATACAATTCAAGTATCTTATAGAGTAATTTATAAAGTCTTTAAAGCTTTTTTGATAATAGTTTCGACAGTTGCTTCAGGGTCATCCTTCACAATTTTTTCAACTACTTTTTCAGAAGTTTTTCTAACAAAACCTAAAACTTCTAAAGCAGATAACGCTTCATCTCGATTTGTATTGTTTTGAACTACAGAAACTTCATCCAAATCATATAATTTTAATACTTTTTCCTTTAAATCCAGTATTACCCTTTGTGCCGTTTTATTCCCTATACCTTTGATTGACTGAATAATACCCACATCGCCTGATGCAATTGCATTGATAATTTGCCTTGGTTCTATTGACGAAAGCATGGTTCTGGCAATATTAGCCCCTATTCCGGAAACAGACAGTAACATTCTGAATATTTCCCTTTCGGATTTCTCTGCAAAACCATATAAGGTATGCGCATCTTCCTTAATAAGAAGATGCGTATATAATTTTATAAAATCTGTATTTGGAATGAGTGAAAAAGTGTGCAAAGAGATGTTAACCTGATACCCAACTCCACCGCAATCAATCACAACATCTGTTGGATTTTTTTCAACCAGTTTGCCTTGCAAATGTGCTATCATACTATAATTTATGGTGGCAAATATAGCAAAATTAAGACAATATTAACAGCTTATTATTAACCTGTCTTAGTTCGCTAATTTATTTTTCTTATTTTCTTTTTCCTGAGCATCAATTACTGCAATTGCAGCCATATTAACCATTTCTTCTACACTTGCTCCCAACTGAAAAATATGTACTGGCTTGCCCATACCTAACATAATTGGCCCTATTGAATTTACTTTGTATAATTCTTTAAGCAACTTGTAAGTAATGTTAGCCGCTTCGAGATTAGGAAAAATAAGAGTATTCACTTTCTTTCCTGCTAATTTGGAGAAAGGGAATTTTTCCTGAAGCATCTCTGGATTTAAAGCAAAATCCGCCTGTATTTCACCATCCACTACCATATCAGGATGATTTTTATGCAAATAAGCAACAGCATCTCTTACTTTTGAAGCATTTTGATGTGTTGATGAACCAAAATTAGAATACGACACCATCGCAATTACGGGTTCAATACCAAACATTTTAGCCGTTTTAGCGGTCATAATGGCAATATTTACCAAATCTTCTGAGGATGGATTGATATTGATAGCCGTATCGGATAAAAACATGGGACCGCGGGAAGTAAGCATCATGTTTGAAGTTGCAACAAGTGAGGCACCCTGTGCTTTTCCAATTAATTGGAGCATTGGTTTTACCACACTTGGATAACTTCTTGAATATCCTGTAACCAGTCCATCTGCTTCTCCTTCATTTACCATCATTGCGGCAAAATAGTTCCTTTCGCGCATAAATTTCTGAGCATCAAGCAATGAAACTCCTCTTCTTTCCCTTGTTTCCCAATAGGAAGTTGCAAATTTATTTCTTCTTGCCTCTTCTTCATTTGTTTTCGGGTCAATAATTTCAAGTTCGGCATCGAAACCTAATTCGGTTTTTAATTCCAAAATCGATTCTTTGTTTCCTAATAAAATTGGAATCCCAATTCCGTCTTCATGAACAATTTGTGCTGCCTTCAATACATTTAATTGATCAGCCTCAGCAAAAACAATTCGTTTAGGATCCATTTTTGCACGATTGGTAATCAGACGCACCATCTTATTATCATTCCCCATACGCTCCCGAAGAATATCTTCATAAGCTGCCCAGTCTGTAATCGGATTTTTGGCAACTCCGGATTCCATTGCCGCTTTGGCAACTGCAGGTGCTACAATAGTAATCAATCTTGGATCAAAAGGCTTAGGTATTATATATTCCTGGCCAAAGCCTAATTTTGTTGCACCATATGCTACGTTAACCTGTTCAGGAACTGGTTCTTTTGCTAAAATGGCTAAAGCTTTTACGGCTGCCATTTTCATTTCTTCATTGATTTTTGTAGCCCGCACGTCTAATGCTCCTCTGAAGATATAAGGAAAACCTAAAACATTATTTACCTGATTAGGAAAATCGGAACGCCCTGTAGCCATGATAACATCTTTACGGGTTTCTACGGCTAAATTATAATCGATTTCCGGATTTGGATTTGCCATTGCGAAGACAATCGGATTGTCTTTCATTGTCAAAAGCATTTCAGGTGATAAAATATTTCCTGAAGATAATCCAATAAAGACATCAGCACCTTTCACGGCTTCCGCCAAGTCAATTTTAGCTCCGTCTATTGCATATTTTAACTGTAGTTCTGAGAGTGCTGGATTGTCTTTTGTTAAAAGTCCTTTGCTATTAAACATTAAAACATTTTCGACTTTAACCCCTAGCAAAACATACAGATCAGTACACGCTATTGCTGCAGAACCTGCACCGGAAACGACAACTTTTACATCTTCTGCCTTTTTTCCTGCTAATTCAAGTGCATTAATTAAAGCTGCCGAAGAGATGATAGCAGTACCGTGCTGATCATCATGCATCACCGGAATATCCAATTCTGCTACCAGCCTTCTTTCGATTTCAAAAGATTCGGGCGCTTTAATATCTTCAAGGTTGATTCCGCCAAAAGTTGGGGCAATATTTTTTACTGTCTGAATAAATTCTTCTACATCTTTTGTGCCTATTTCAATATCAAAAACATCAATATCAGAGAAAATTTTAAACAATAATCCTTTTCCTTCCATTACAGGTTTTGAGGCTTCAGGACCAATATCTCCCAGTCCTAAAACAGCTGTTCCGTTTGAGATTACCGCAACAAGATTTCCTTTGGCAGTATATTTATAAACATCATCAATGTTTTTTTCTATTTCTAAACAAGGCTCGGCAACGCCTGGTGAATAAGCCAAAGACAGGTCTCTTTGGGTTGCATATTTTTTAGTTGGAACTACTTGAATTTTCCCTGGAGTTGGTTCTGCGTGATACAATAACGCTTCTCTTCTTTTACTGTCTTTATTCATTCGTTTTCGCTTTTATTTGCCTTACAAAGATATAAGACTTGACTTAAAACAAGATCCTTTATTTTATTCTTTTCCTAAAATATCTTTAGTATGAGCATAAAAAAATAGCCCAATAATTTTTTGGACTATTTTTTAGCATCTGTATTTTATTTTATTGTGAAATATAAGAATTCAAATAATTGATGGTATCTTTTTGAATATCCATGATAGCTTTAACAACATCACTAATCGAAATAATGCCTACCACTATCTCGTCTTCCAAAACAGGTAAGTGCCTGATTCTTTTTGTACTCATAAGCTCCATACAAGCTTCTAAATTATCTGAAAGCGCAACTGTAAAAACTGTACTTTCCATAATTTCATGAACAAATGTTTCTTTTGAGGATTTATCCTTTAAAACAATTTTTCGGGCATAATCCCTTTCAGACAATATTCCTTTAAGCTCGTTATTGTCGATAACCAGAATGGCGCCTATGTTTTTTTCTCCCATTACTTTCAAAGCCTCATAAACTGTTGTCCCTGAAGTTATGGAATAAACATTTCTTCCCTTTGCATTTAGTATTTGATTTACAGTCATATGTGAAAAATTTTAGGACTATAAAGTTAAAAAAAAATTAATACAAAAAGTAGCCCGCATAAATTTTTAACTTATAAGAATCTCATTTTCAACATAATGAACCGTATTTCATAATTTTAAAATATTTCAATAAATAATAAATGGTTTCAACTGAAATTTTTATCAAAAACACAGCCTTTACTGGTCAAAACCAAAAAAGACTTTTTCAAATTGAAAAAGCCTTTTTATCGAGTTAGTTACATGCTTAAAATTATAAATTCACTTCGCCTGTTAAGCTGATGTTCTTCCTCGCTGCATTTTACATCATCTGAACATTGGTTTACAAGCTGCGTTTCACCATATCCTTTTCCTTTTAATCGGTTTGGATTCACTCCTTTTTCAACTAACCATTTGATTGTGGATTTAGCTCTTTTATCAGATAATACCTGATTGTATTTTAAAGTCTGTCTGCTGTCGGTATGCGAACGGATGTCCAATTTTAAATTAGGATATTGTTCTAATATTTCTACAATTTTTTGTAATTGGAAAGCAGATTCTTTCTTTATAGTTGCTTTGTCCAAATCAAAATAAATAATTGGAATCTCCAGCGTTTTCGCTAAATCTGTTCCTACTGTAATTGGTTTGATTCGCTTTTGCAATTGCACTTCTAAAATTGTTTCACCTGATGAATCTTCAATATTTATAGGATTTTCCTGTGTTTCATAATCAGTTTTTGAAACCCTCACATAATACTTTTTGTTACAATCCACATCGGAAAAATTGTAATTTCCTTTTGAATCTGAAATTCCTTCAGAAATTGAATTAAATTGCTCATCCAGCAAAACTACTTTTGCACCTGTAACAATTTCGCCTGTTGTCAAATCAGAGATTGTTCCTTTTAAAACTTGTTTGCAATCCAGTCTTTTTGTTTCAGTAAATCTGTAAATGTCATCAAGTCCATTTCCGTTTTCCCTGTTTGATGAGAAAAAACCATTTCTGTCTTTACCAATTATAAATGCAAAATCGTCTTGTTTGGTATTGATTGGCTCTCCAACATTTTCTACTTTTCCGAAACCAGAAGTCCCATTTATTTTTGAAACGAATATATCAAGACCACCTAAGCCTGGTCGTCCGTCACTGGCGAAATACAATTCATTGTCAGCAGATATAAAAGGGAAAGTTTCTCTTCCTTCTGTATTAATAGCTGTTCCAAGATTTTCCGGTTTTCCAAAAGTTCCGTCACCATTTATATTTACCCTGAATAAATCAGACTGGCCAAAAGTTCCTGGCATGTCTGAAGCAAAATATAATGTTTTTTCATCCGTACTTAAAGTTGGATGCGCAACACTATATTGATCACTATTGAATGGGAGTTCTGTAATGTTCTGCCATTTTTCATCGACCAAAGTAGCCTTGTATAACTTTAACAAGGTTATCTTTTTATCATCTTTTCTTCTTTTACCATCTATAAAATTATTTCTGGTAAAATACATTGTTTTGCCATCCTGCGTAAAAACAGGTGTTGATTCGTTAAATTTTGAATTGATGTTTTTTTGAAAACGTTCCGGTTTTCCAATAGTTCCATCCGGCAATAAAGTAGCAGTATATAAATTCGTAAACGATTTATTGGTCCATTTGAAGGTTTTTTTGGAAACTCCGCCTGTATCCCGTGCCGATGCAAAAACAATTTTATCCATAAAAATCGTACTGCCATAATCTGACATCTTTGAGTTTATTCCGGCATCAGTAATATCGTAACGACTTGAATTTGCTTTTATCTCTTCGAGATAATTTTTATTGTTTTCAAACAAAATTCCGCGCTTATCAACACTTCTCTTTTGGTTAAATTTTTCAAGCATTTGATCTGCTTTTTTATAATTCCCTTCGGATTTAAGGGACTGTGCATAACGATAAAAATATTCCGGTTCTTGTTCTGCATTTAAAGCAAAAAGCTGATCGTACCATTTTACCGCTTTAGTCAATTCTGCATTAAAATAATAAGCATTGCCTAAACGCTGGAACATTTTTTCATCCTTATATCCTTTTTCTGCTACTTTTTCATATACCTGAATAGCATCTACAAACTCATACTTATCGTATTTTTTGTCAGCATCCGCAACTTTTGATTTTTGTCCTGCTGCATTAAAAACCAGCATCAACAATAAAACGGTATAACTTATTTTTTTAATTTTCATAACATTGAATATTAGAAGAATCTCGGTGAAGTAATTCTACTGTAACTATTAAATAATTCAAATCGAAGAAAAACTTCATGTGAACCTGAATTATACTTTTGTAATCGTGTTGTTTCATGATCATATCCATAACCAATATACAAACCTTCGGTAACCTGAAAACCTGCCATCGCACTTAATGAAGCGCTCCAACGATATCCTAATCCTAAAACAAATTTATCATCGAACATGAAATTCCCAGAAACGTCGACTTGTAATGGTGCACCCTGAACCAACTTAGTTAATATTGCAGGTTTAAATTTGATATACTCCAAACGATCTAAATTAAACACATAACCGGCTATAAAGTAATAGTTGATTTTTTCTTTAAAAATGACTGTTTCGTCATCATTGTAGCGGTTGGTTTCGATAAAATTAGGTACAGATAAACCGACATAAGCTTTATCAGAATGCCAGTAAATACCTGCTCCAATATTTGGAGAAAATTTTCCGTCTGCATTTTGCAATTGTCTGTCTCCCTGCTTTTCCGGTGACAACTTATTCATATCAATATTAAATAAATTAGCAGTTGCTTTTATTCCGAATGAAAGCTTAAAAGTTTCTGAAGTAGGAATCGTATAAGACAAATCCGTAGAAATTGTATTTTCATTAGTAGGTCCGATTCTATCATTCACAATAGAACCCCCTAATCCTAAACTCTCACCATTAATTGGAGTGTTTACAGATATGGCATTCGTTGTTGGTGCTCCGTCAAGACCAATCCATTGCGAACGATGCAAACCAAAAATACTCAAAACACCTCTGGAGCCAGCATAAGCAGGATTAACATTAATAGTGTTATACATGTATTGTGTATACTGTGAATCTTGCTGAGCAAAACCCAAAGCAGAAAAAAACATAAAAACTAAAGCTAATTTTTTCATTTTATCATTTTTATCAAATGACTTACTGCATGAATACAGCAAGTCATTTCTTTTATTAATTGCTTAGATATAAATATCCTGCTGATTCATGCTGAGCTGCACTACTATCCTTATATTTTAAAATGTAAAAATAGGTTCCTACAGGTAATTTTTCTGATTGTTTAATTGTTGTTCTACCTTCTGAAATCCCTTTGAAAGTTCCGTTGATATTATCATAACGATCTTTTGCAAAAACCAGAACACCCCAACGGTTATAAATTTCTATAGTATTATCAGGATAGCATTCAATTCCTCTGATATTCAGCTCATCATTATCGCCATCATTATTTGGAGACAATGCATTGAATACATAAATAGCACATCCTTTTATATCTAAAACAGTTGGATTATCATCAATATTACTTAAACCATCTGATTTATCTTCAACAACAACTCCAAGTGCACTTTGTCCTGTAGCAATGGCCTGATTACTTATTATTCCTTTATTAATGTCACTTTGCAAAATAGTATATGTTGCCATAAATGTATTATCGTTAGATTCACCAACCTGTAAGTTAATAGACTGCCCTGAAACAACAACGCCAGGTAAATTATCTGTAACCGTTACTCCGTACAAAGGAACATTTCCTGTATTTGTAATCGTAAATCTATAGGTGATAGTCTCACCTGCATTAGCAAATCCGCTATTATTTTCATCATTAAAAGTTGCTGTTTTAATAATCGCGATTGAAGGAACTTCAACAAAAACCTTTAATATCGCAGTAGCACAATTTGATGTTGGATTATCCTTATCACAAATTCGATATTCTAAGTCATACAAGCCTCCAGGAGTGTTTGGTCTCACATTTACAGTCCCATCTGAATTAAATTCAAAATTAGAATTTGTTGATGTATTTGTAATAATTACATCTGACGGGTTTAATTTTACTCCGTTTCTTAAATCATTATCCAGAACATTTATAAATTCAAGCGAACCGTTTATTCCATCAACTGCTGCTTCATCATTGTTTAAAGTAAATACCTCGTTAACAGCAGTTATTACTAATAGAACATCAGCAGTATCAGTCAACGCTCCATCTGTCAGTGTATAAGTGATTCTTGGTACTGTCCCGTTGTAATCCGTTACCGGAACAAAAGTCAGACGTCCGTTTGACAATATTGTTAGTGATCCCACAGTTGGAATGATTACTGCAGAGCCTACTACTTGTATACCTGCAATTCCGGCTATCGTATAACTTTGAATCGTCAATACTGCTGAATCAATATCGCTATCCGTTCCGGCTACAGCGTCATTATCCGTAATTATGTTTCCTGTAATAGTAGCATCCTCATCGACAGTATAACTATTGTTTTGCGCTACCGGAGCATCGTTCACCGGCGTTATATTGATAGTCGTCTGTCCGTTTGCAGATGACGTTCCATCACTTACGCTGTACGTGAAAAGGCCTACCACATCAGTTCCGTTGTAATTGAAAGGAGCATCGTATTGTAAGGCGATCAGCTGTGCGCTGCTCAGTGACTGTCCGTTGGTAACTGCCGTTCCATCAGCAAGCGTTACGGTTCCCAAAGAAGGAAGTCCGGTAACGGTTATGGTCAGTGAAGCGTTATCAACATCCGTTGGCACTGTTAATCCCAAAGCGGTATCGGTAGATTTCTCTAGCACTGTGATAGTACTACTGGAAATCACCGGAGCATCGTTCACAGCTGTTACTGTGATGGTCAAAGTAGCCGTGTTGGATACTAAGCCCAAATTATCCAGAACAGTATAATTGATAGCCGTTGTGGTTCCGTTGTAGTTGCCTGCAGGCGTGAAAGTCACGATTCCTGTATTGGCTACCGTATAGGTTCCTTCTCCTGTAACGGTGAAAGTAGTTTGTATGCCAGGCGTTGCAGGGTCTAAATCTACTGTGGCTACATCGATTGTTCCGTCCACATCGGTGTCATTGGTGGTAACATTGATCGTTACTGCCGTGTCTTCGTTGGTTGTAGCGGTATCGTTTTCGGCTACCGGAGCATCGTTCACAGCTGTTACTGTGATGGTCAAAGTAGCCGTGTTGGATACTAAGCCCAAATTATCCAGGACAGTATAATTGATAGCCGTTGTGGTTCCGTTGTAGTTGCCTGCAGGCGTGAAAGTCACGATTCCGGTATTGGCTACCGTATAGGTTCCTTCTCCTGTAACGGTGAAAGTAGTTTGTATGCCAGGAGTTGCAGGGTCTAAATCTACTGTGGCTGCATCGATTGTTCCGTCCACATCGGTGTCGTTGGTGGTAACATTGATCGTTACTGCCGTGTCTTCGTTGGTTGTAGCGGTATCGTTGTCGGCTACCGGAGCATCGTTCACAGCTGTTACTGTGATGGTCAAAGTAGCCGTGTTGGATACTAAGCCCAAATTATCCAGAACAGTATAATTGATAGCCGTTGTGGTTCCGTTGTAGTTGCCTGCAGGCGTGA